>Ga0208940_1000023_pt1 | contig 219933 bp, 186 predicted proteins | sample AD_JPNNA6_MetaG_FD_184445 | JGI IMG/M metagenome (GOLD analysis project Ga0208940, IMG submission 184445) | Active sludge microbial communities of municipal wastewater-treating anaerobic digesters from Japan - AD_JPNNA6_MetaG (SPAdes) (version 2) | ecosystem: Engineered > Bioreactor >... | reverse complement strand
TCCTCCACGCCGTCGAAATCCGCATGGCCCAGTACCGCCTCGAAACCCGAATCGAAGCCGCCCGCGCCGCCTGTCAGGCCGTCCACACCCTCGCCCGCATCACCGCACACGCTAGCCGATACGACATTGTCCGTCAGGCCGGTATGGACCTGGTCAAAATCCATCACGACCTCGAAAATGAAAAGCCGCCCCAGCCGATGGCTCAAAAGTCTCCCTCTCCATTGAATTCTCAGCAATTTTCCCCGCAACCCCTCAACCCTTCCCCTCTGGCTCAAGAATCTGCATCTCAATTGAATTCTCAGCAATTTCCCCCAAACCCCCTCAGCAGCCCTTTTCAACTGGCTCAAAAATGCGCGCCGACGCCTCCGCAGGTCCAAAATCCGGCTTTAAAATGCGCACGGCCGTTTTTAAGTGGCTTTAAAATGCGCGCCGACTGTGCGCCGCGGTGCGCAAATTTCCCCAAAAACCCCATTTTCAGCACAAAAACCCACAAAACCCCCTTATCTCATTTTTCCCCCCAGCCAAAGGGGATGCATTCGCCCCAGGAATTGGAAAAATCGGCAAAACCATGGAAGGTACCCTCCAATTTCGCCGACTTTCCCCACGAAGATTTGCATCGGCAGGGCGAATGCATTATGATACCGCCATAAAAAATGAGAAAGGAATCCGGATGAAGACAGTACAAAATGCGAAGCGAAAGAAAGTTCGCCCCCTTGATTTATCGCTGCCGTATCAGGTAGCGGATATCTCCCTGGCCGACTGGGGCCGGCGGGAGCTCAAACTGGCCGAAAAAGAGATGCCGGGCCTGATGGCCATACGCCGCAATTATGGCCAAACCAAACCCCTCAAGGGCTTGAAAATCACCGGCAGTCTTCACATGACCATCCAGACGGCGATGCTCATTGAGACCCTCGAAATCCTCGGCGCCAAGGTCCGCTGGGCATCCTGCAATATCTTTTCCACCCAGGACCACGCCGCAGCCGCCATTGCCAAAGAAGGCCGTTCCGCCGTTTTTGCATGGAAGGGCGAAACCCTCGAGGACTACTGGTGGTGCACGGAGCAGGCCCTCACCTGGCCGGATGGCGGCGGCCCCGATATGATCGTTGACGACGGCGGAGATGCGACGCTGATGGTAATTCAGGGAATGCGGGCAGAGAAAAACCCCGAACTTTTCACCCGTACCTATGACAACAAAGAATTCAGCATTATCATGGACCGCCTGGCCGCGGCCTACGCTGAAAACCCAACCAAATGGACGCAAATTGCCTCGAATCTGCGAGGCGTCTCAGAAGAAACAACCACAGGAGTTCACCGGCTTTACCAGCTTCAGTCCTCCGGCGAGCTGCCTTTTCCCGCCATCAATGTCAACGACTCTGTAACAAAGTCCAAGTTTGACAACCTGTACGGCTGTCGGGAGTCGCTGGCCGACGGTATCAAGCGGGCAACAGGCGTGATGATAGCCGGCAAAGTCGTCGTTGTCTGCGGTTATGGGGATGTAGGCAAGGGATGCGCCCAGTCGATGAGGGGGTTCGGCGCACGGGTCCTCATTACGGAAATCGACCCCATCTGTGCACTCCAGGCAATGATGGAAGGCTACGAAGTAACCACAATGGAGAAAGCCGCTCCGGTCGGCGACATCTTTGTCACAGCTACCGGCTGCTGTGATGTGATTACCGGCGCCCACATGGAGCAGATGAAAAACGAGGCAATCGTTTGCAATATTGGGCATTTTGACAGCGAAATTCAGATGTCATATCTGGAGAACAATCCCAAGTGCAAAAAACAAACCATTAAGCCGCAAGTCGATAAGTGGATGCTCGAAAGCGGACGGTCGCTCCTCGTGCTGGCCGAAGGTCGGCTTGTGAATTTAGGTTGTGCCGCAGGACATCCCAGCTTTGTAATGAGCAGCAGCTTTACCAATCAATGCCTGGCACAGATTATGCTCGCCACGGAAAACCTCAAGCCGGGCGTTTATACCCTCCCCAAAAAGCTGGACGAAGAAGTGGCTCGGCTGCATGTGGAAGCCATCGGCGGCAAACTCACCAAACTGACCCCCAGGCAGGCCGAATATCTCGGAGTCCCTATCGATGGGCCTTACAAACCGGAGCATTATCGATATTAGCAGATGACAATCACCCTTAGAAAGGAATATCCATAGTAGGCGGCTATGTGGGAGCATTTTCCTCATCAGGCGGATATCGGCATCCGCGGAATTGGAAACACGGTCGAAGAGGCCTTTGCCGAAGGGGCGTATGCCCTCATGGCGGTGATGTGCAGCCCGCAGAAGGTTCAGCCGCTTGTGCAGGTGCCGATTACTGCACAGGTCGAAGGGCTGGATTTGCTCTTTGTCGAATGGCTCAACCAGATTTTGTGCGAATCGGATATCCGTAAGATGTTTTTTTCACGGTTTGAGGTGAAGATTTCCGGCGATACGCTCACGGCTTCCGCCTGGGGTGAACCAATGGATCCCCAGCGGCACGAAGCGGCAGTAGAGGTCAAGGCAGCAACTTATCAGATGCTGAAGGTGTACCGCGACGAGCAAGGACGCTGGATTGCCCAATGTGTAGTGGATGTATAGGGGTATACAATGGATCGGAAACTGGTCAAACGCAGAGATCAATACCGCTGGCTGGTGGAACGTACCGGTCGGATGCTTGTCGATGGATTGATTTTTGCATCCGAGCGGCTGATTGACGAAATGGATGACATGGTGGCTCGGCAGGTAAGCAATGTCGCTTGTCTGCCCGGCATCGTCGGCTATTCCTATGCAATGCCGGACGCCCATTGGGGCTATGGTTTCTGCATCGGCGGGGTCGCTGCCTTTGACCCCGACAAAGGGGGAATTATATCGGCCGGCGGCGTGGGGTTTGATATTGCCTGCGGCGTGCGGACAGTGCATACCGGCCTCAAAGAGAAGGATTTTTTGCCGCATCGGGAGCGGATTGCGGATGCCCTCTTTCGGAATATTCCTGCCGGTGTGGGAAGCACAGGCAAAATTTCCCTCTCGATTCCTGAATTGGATGAGGTACTTGTCGGCGGGGCGGTTTGGGCGGTCGAGCAGGGGTTCGGCGTGCCGGAAGATCTTCGATTTATTGAATCCGGCGGACGAGTCGCTGGCGCAGACCCTTCCAAGGTGTCTGACCAGGCCAAAAAACGCCAGCTGGAAGAAATGGGAACGCTGGGCTCCGGCAATCATTATCTGGAGATTCAGAAGGTTGCAGAGATTTATGACTCCAAAACAGCCAAAGCATTCGGCCTTGAAGTAGGGGACATTAAAATCAGCATTCATTGCGGTTCTCGCGGCCTGGGGCATCAAATCGGCACCGATTATTTGAAGAAGATGACGCTGGCGGCGCGGGAGGCCGGCATTGATTTGGCTGAACGGGAACTGGCTTGTGCGCCGCTTCGTTCAGAAGTTGGCCGAAGTTATCTGGGCGCAATGCGCAGCGGTATCAATTGTGCCTTGGCCAATCGTCAGATTTTGATGCATCTGGTGCGTGAGGTTTTTGAGCGGGAGCTGCCGGGGGTGGCAATTCGCCCGCTCTATGACGTTTCCCATAATACCTGTCAGGAAGAGGAACAGGAAGTTGCCGGCCGGCGGTGCCGGCTCTTTGTTCATCGCAAAGGGGCCACCCGGGCATGGGGACTCGGGCACCCGGACCTTCCTGCCGAATACCGCCCCGTAGGCCAGCCGGTCCTGATTGGCGGCACGATGGGTACTGCCTCCTATATCTTGGTCGGAACCCCGCAGGCCGAGTCGCTGTCGCTGAGTTCTTCTTGTCACGGAGCGGGCCGGCAGATAAGCCGAACGGCTGCAACCAAACAATGGCATGGTAAAGGGATTATGGAAAATCTTCACAAACGAGGAATTCTGATCCGAAGCAGGTCAATGCGCGGATTGGCCGAGGAGGCCCCCGATGCCTATAAGGATGTGAGTGAAGTTGTGGAAGTTTCTGATAAAGCCGGCCTGGCAGCAAAGGTGGCTAAGCTGGTGCCGCTGGTCTGTATTAAGGGCTGATTAAAGAACCAATGCCAGAAATAGAAAAAGCATCGCCAGAAAAATCATTGTCAACGTCAGCCGCAGACCGCGGTGATAACGTCGGAGGACGGGATGTTCTTCTTCGAATTCCCAGTAGATCCCTTCGATTTGTTCCCAGCGGGGTTTTAGCCGGATGCGGACATAAAAGTACCCTCCCAGTCCGCCCGCAAAAAGCAGACCTCCAGCGACAACCAAAAGAATTTTTACGGCATCATACATCAGGAAAACATTCTATCCTGCTTCACTGATTTGGAAAAGGGATTTACCAGCAGAAAAAACAGATACACTGACTGCTGTGAAAGAGTATGCCAATGACCTCTCAGAAACCGGCAGAAATGGAACAGGAAGAACTGAAATCGATGACTTTGGGAGATCATCTCGAAGAGCTGCGGGCTCGACTGATCCTTTCCCTGCTGGGACTTATCGTGGGAATGGGTGTGGCTTTATTTTGGGGACGTTCCTTTTTGCGTTTGATACTCCTGCCTTTTGAACAGGCGCTGGAAACCTCGAATCTGAAGCCGTCCCTGCAGGCCATCCAGGTTGCCGAGCCGTTCATGGTTTATTTGAAAGCATCCCTTGTACTCGGATTGCTGATTTCTGCCCCTTGGATATTCTATCAGCTTTGGGCATTCATCTCTGCCGGTCTCTATCGTCACGAGCGCCGCTATGTATATATTGCGGCTCCAATCAGTGCGGTGCTGTTTATTGGGGGGGTGCTGTTTTTTTTGCTGCTTGTCGCACCGCTAACCCTGAAGTTTTTTGTTCGGTTCAATCTGGGAGTTGACTATCTCCTCTATCATCCGACCCTGTCAAATTATGTGTCGTTTATTTTGATAATGTCGCTGGTATTTGGACTGACGTTTCAAAGTCCGATTTTGATTGTATTTGCCGAGCGGTTTGGGCTGATTTCTTTGGAATCGCTCCGGAAAGCCAGGAGATACGTGGTTCTGGCTTCATTTCTAATTGGCGCTGCTGCCACACCATCGCCAGATGTCTTTTCTCAGATTGCCATGGCCGCTCCTATGTATTTCCTTTATGAAATAAGCATCCTTGTTTGCCGTTTTTGGAGACACCGCAGCGGCTGAAAAGAAATGAGAAAAATCCCTCTTAGCGGTTAAGGCGAACTTGAAGAACTTCAGAAAATACTCGGAAAATTACAAAGTATTGTTTTTCTCCTCGCCTGGCTTTTTGTCAATAGTTTTGTCTGCTCCCTCTATTGCCTTGTGGATTTCGTCCTCAGATTCCTTGATTCCCTTTTTAAATTCGGTGATACTTTTACCGACACTGCGGGCAATCTCCGGCAACCGTCGGCCGAACAGAAGGACTGCGATAATCAGGATGACGATCCATTCCCATTGTCCGATTAAAGCCAGTATTTCCATAGGAAAGTCCTTTCTTTGTCCTGAACAGAAAATATCATTCTCCAAATAATATTGTACTGGGATTGGAAAAAGTGTCAAGGCCTGAAATTGAGGGAAAATATCCGTTTTTGCTGCAAAATCTCAAGAATCTCAACTTGTTGATAATTGCTGTTTTGGAAATTGGATAGGGACTTTTCAGACTCTTACCAAAAGGGTATAATTCTGGAGTTATCTGGCCCAATAGGGCGGTACCACCTAAAAATAAGGCGAATACTGGAAATGAAAAAGCAGATGAAAACACAAACTTTGGCCGGTTTAGCGATTCTTGTTGCAGCAGCAGGATTGGCGATTTTCAGCATCGGATGCAAAAAAGAACCTTCCAGCCCGCCGAAGGCCGCCTCTCCTGACCCGACAATATCAATCCCTGTTGATCCTGTTTCTGTTGAGAAAACGGCGGAGAAAACCCCTTCTTCCAAGGAGCCCCTTTTGACGGGGGTTCGCTGGTATACCGATTTTGAAGAGGCGAAAGCAGTTGCCCAAAAGGAGAATAAGGATTTGCTGATTAATTTCTCCGGTTCGGACTGGTGCATTTTCTGCATAAAGCTGGAAAAGGAGGTTTTTTCGGACGAAACTTTTGCCAAAGAAGCCGAGAAATACTTTGTTTTTATGCTTGTCGATTTTCCCAGTGATCCTTCGAAACAGTCTCCCCAAATTCGCAGGCAAAATGAACAGTTGGCCGGCTTGTATCGTTTTCGCAACCTTTTCCCGACAATTTATTTGGCCAAGCCGGACGGAACGCCTTATGCGGTTGCCGAATACCAGCCCTTAGGACCGACTGAATACCTTGAATACCTTCTTCGCATTCGCCAATATCGAAACCGATGAATAAACCTTGGCGGAAAAGCACAGAAGAGTTTATCACCTTCATGAAAAGAGTTTACCGATTTTTCTTAAGTGTGGTCTGTTTGAGCGGGTTAGGCTGTGAGGTACCGCCGACCTCCTCGCCATCGGTATCATCAGAAATATCCCGCCTGAAAATCACTGATTTGGCTCCTTCTAAAAATCCCATAGTGGAAATACAGTGCGGCTTTGCGGTTGTTGCTTATCGTCTTTCTTCTGAACAGGCACAATCTGTCCCAAAGACCTTGTCGATGCTCAATATCAAAAAAACCACTTTTTCGGACTCCGAGGCCTTTGAATCCAACGGATTATGGGTAGCGGCGGGGACTTTTGAACAGACGGCTGAAGTTGTAGATGCTCTCAATAAATTAGGAGCCAAGCAGCTTGGTACCAAACAACTTTTTATGTTTCAGAATTACCCAGGGGAGATAACCGGCTTTTCTGTGGAACCGGGCCGGACCCTTTTCTATTTTGGCGCCGGCAAGACCCCTATAGCCAAACAGGTGCCTGGCGGGCGACTTTCGCTGATGCTTTGGGCCCGACCCGATACTCCCCAACGGGGGTTTGCTTCAGTGCGAATCGAACCTTTTTTTCAGCCAGGCGTGTTTTTGAATGGCGGCGGGGGAAACGCCTTGTTTGAGAACCTCTCTTTTCGAGAAGGACGGCTGCTCACTACAATGGCAGAAGGGGACTTTCTTGTCCTCACTGTGCCCAAAGAAGAAGAATTGAGCATTTTCAGCCGTTTCTTTTTGCCTGCTCACTTCCAGGAATCAGCACGGCTGCTTTATTTGATCATCTGTCAAAAGGCGGGGGAATGATGGCGGCCGCTGGCTTGGATTCCACACATCGTAGAGAGTCAATCAAGAAGAAGTATCCGGTAATTCTTTGCCGGTGTTCTTCCTACAAAAAGAACGAGGTCCGCGCAGCACTTGAACGGTTTTGGCAGCTGGCAGGGGGGATTCATTCTTTCATCCGACCTTCAGACCGTGTTTTAATCAAGCCCAATTTGATTGTACCGGCAGATGTGAGCAAACCAGCCCAAACCCACCCGTCTGTAATTACAGAACTGGCTCGAATGATTCAAGAAGTTGGCGGCAAGCCGGCCGTAGGGGATTCGCCGGCCTGGGGCAATGTTCGAAGCTGCCTGAAAGCCCTTGAAATTGATACAGTACTTGAGTCCATGGGGGTCGAGATTGTCCAGTTAAACAAAGCCGTCCGCGTTTGTATCGACGGCGCCCGTGTAGGAATCAGCCGAGCAGCATTGGAAGCGGATGTGATTATCAATGTCCCTAAGTTCAAGGCACACCAGCAGTTGGGAGCAACCTTTGCCGTCAAAAACATGTTCGGTTGCGTTGTTGGTAAGGAAAAACCTGTCTGGCATTTTCTGCGGGGCGGCCAGCCTTCGGCTTTCTGTCGGCTTCTGCTCGGAATTTACCGCCATTTGGCCCCGGCTATAACCTTAATTGACGGTATTGTAGCCATGGAAGGGCAAGGTCCCACAAGCGGAAGTGCAAAACCGCTGGGCCTCCTTATCGGCGGCCAAGACCCAATCGCTTGTGAATACGCCTGCTGTCGGCTAATTGGACTAAACCCGTCAACTCTGCCAATCCTTCAGACGGCTTCGATGATAGGATATGGCTGTCCTTCAGTCGAGCAGATCACAGTTGTTGGAGACCCGTTACCCGAGGAACCATGTCCCGATTTCAAATTTGCCCGGCAGACTCCTCTCCGCTTTACCTTGCCGAGAATCTGTAAAAGTGTTACCAAACAGGCAATGCTGCTTATAAAAAATCGTCTTCGGTGAGAGATCGGCCGGCTCTATTTTCACCCTTGAAAATTTCCTCCAGAATGGGTGTAACTAATTCCGCCTGCCAACCGGTAATAAGACCAGAATCTGTCAGTTTTTTAGGACTGTCCAGCTTTCGTAAAACAATGCTGGTTAAAACCGCCTTCGGAGCAATCAACTGAGGAGAAAGACGCAATTTGGCAGCCGCCTGTGCAACTTTTTTTCGAAGCGTTTCAATTTGGTTTTGCTGCTCAACTGTCGGCTGATGGCCCGTCTGCGGTTTTTTGGGGGCAGGCCATTTGTCCGAAGTCAATTGAGAGGCCCTTTCAATTGACTTTTTCAAAGAAATCATCCGTTCCCCGCGACAGCTTCGCGGCAGCCGATGCGGATCGAGCTGAATCGTTTTTTTCTGAGCAGCAGCCCAGATTGCCAAGGCCAGCAGTTGCTTGGAGTACATAATGCGAAAGGGAGGCACATCAGCCTTCTGGGCCTCTTTTTCCCTCCACTGCCAAAGTTCCCTCACAAAAGCCATTTCTTTGGGCTTAAGGCGGCTGACACCGGCTATTCGCCATCTTTCATCGGGATTGTGGTTTTGTTTCACTGGCTGGAGAGCTAACTTAACAGACCAGCGGCAACTTTGCTGATGCCATTCGAGCCGTCCGAGTTCCGCAAGTTTTGAAGCAAGAATATCGGACAGTTTTAGTAGATAACAGGTGTCGTCAGTCGCATATTGCAAAAGTTCTTCAGAGAGGGGACGTTTTGACCAGTCGGCACGCTGGTTTTTTTTGTAAACTTCAACGCCGAGAAACTCGCTCAACAAGGCAGACAGACCGATTTGCTCCAGGCCAATTAGTCGAGCCGCCAGCATCGTGTCAAATATTTCGCCTTTTGGCCGGAAATCAAAGTCGGCCTTGAGCATACGCAAATCATAGCCGGCATCATGCAAAACCAGCTGTTTGGGGGTGAGAATCTCAAAAAATGGTGATAAGTCAATTGAGGCAAGCGGGTCGATGATAAAATGGATATTTTCGGTTGACCCTTGAATAAGACAAACTTTTGGATAGTAATGGTGATAACTGTCCGCTTCGGTGTCCAGGGCAATTCGAGAGGCATTCCGGATATGCCCCAGAAGCTTCTCAAGAGCCTGGGCAGTTTGAATATATTCAAATGCAGGTGTCTGTCGCGATTCCAACGGTTACTCAGGATTGATCAAGTTTGTATATCTCATCTAAAATTATCCATCAGGATTATAAGGATGAAGAGGGGTTGCGTCAAGAATGAGCATTTCGATTGACAGATGAACCGCAATCCGATAGGGTTATGTTGTCATTATGCTGAAGGTAAAATGAACAGTGAAAAAGTCATAATTCTTGGAATCGAAACAAGTTGTGATGAGACGGCTGCATCGGTTGTGGCCGATGGCGCCCAGGTTCTTTCCTCGGTTGTGGCCTCGCAGACGGACCTTCATAAACGCTATGGCGGGGTTGTACCGGAGGTTGCCTCTCGTGCCCATGTAGAAAGGATTCTGCCTGTGGTTTCTGAAGCGATGGAATGCTCTCAGGTGAAACCCGAGAACTTATCATCTATTGCTGTGGCTAATCAGCCAGGACTATCAATCGCACTGATGGTTGGAGTGACAGCAGCAAAAACCCTCGCTTGGGCATGGAAAAAACCGCTAATTGCCGTCAACCATGTGCATGCCCATTTGCAATCGGCTATTATGGGGCAGGAATCCATAGATATGCCGGCGGCGGCTTTGATTGTTTCTGGCGGACATACGCTTTTGTACGACGTTCAGTCAGCCCTTGATTTACGGCTTTTGGGTAGTACCATTGATGATGCTGCGGGGGAGGCATTTGACAAGGTAGCATCTATTCTCGGCCTTGGCTATCCTGGGGGGCCGGCTATTGAGAAAATCGCCCGCGAAGGAAATCCGCAGGCGGTCAACTTTCCTCGCTCGCTGATGGAAAAGGACTCCCTTAATTTTTCCTTCAGCGGGCTGAAAACCGCCGTTCTTTACTATTGCCAGGGACAGGATATGAAAGGTCCCAGTCGGGTTCCCCGAATGACACGGCAAGAAATTGCCGATATTGCTGCCTCTTTTCAGGCGGCTGTGATTGATGTGCTGATCGAAAAGACACGTCGGGCAGTCAAGAAAATTGGTGCCCGCACAGTCCTTTTGGGTGGGGGGGTTGCAGCCAACAGCGCTCTTCGAACAACCATGGAAGTTTTTTGCCGGAATTGCGGATTAACCCTCTTGGTGGCCCCCAAACCCCTTTGTACGGACAATGCCGCCATGGCTGCTTCTTTGGCCTATCCGAAGTACAAAGCTGGACTTTTTGCCGACCTGACCCTGGAGCCGAAGCCGTCATTAGGGTAAGAAGATGGATAAACAATCTATTGAAAAACTGCTTGAGGAGGTCAAAGCTGGACATCTTTCAATTCAGGAAGCGGTCGAGGTGCTTTGCCGGCTGCCTTTCGAAGATATTGGTATCGCCCGCATTGATCATCACCGTTCCATTCGTTGCGGCTTTCCGGAGGTAATTTTTTGTCCCTCCAAAACCAATGAGCAAATCCTGGAGATTTTTCTTCGGTTATCGAAAACCGGCAGCAATGTCCTGGCTACCCGTGCGGGAGAGGATGTCTTTCATTACTTAAAACAGACAATTAACCACCCAAATCTTCGATATGAGGCCGAAGCTCGACTCATTATTCTTCAGCAAAAACCGGTTCATTTTCGAAGCGGCTATCTTGCCGTTGTGACAGCCGGAACGGCTGATTGGTCTGTGGCCTCCGAAGCTCGCTTTACGGCGGAACTGTTCGGCAGCCGGGTAAAAGTTTTTTGTGATGTTGGAGTGGCAGGACTGCATCGTCTTTTCAGCTGTCTTCAGGACATTCGGCGGGCTGATGTGGTGATCGTGGTTGCAGGGATGGAAGGGGCCCTGGCCAGCGTGGTAGGGGGGCTGGTGGATTGTCCGGTCATTGCTGTACCGACAAGCGTGGGATATGGAGCCAGTTTTGAAGGTTTATCAGCCCTTTTGACGATGTTAAATAGTTGTGCAGCGGGTGTTACGGTTGTTAATATTGATAATGGATTTGGTGCCGCCGTGGCGGCTTGTCTGATGCATCGGAAAATGGCTGCCGCTGGAGACAGCAATAATGAAACAAATCAAACAGATTCCTTCACTGGTCCCTCGTCCGCGGGACAGCCATAAAGGAACGTTTGGGAAAGTGCTGGTTATTGGAGGGTCTGCAGGGTACAGCGGGGCGCCAACTCTGGCCGCTAAAGCGGCTTTCCGCAGTGGGGCAGGGCTGGTTCGCGTCGCAGTGCCTCGATGTATTCAGCCAATTGTCGCTGCTTCGGAACTTTGCTGTACAACAGCTGTTTTGCCGGAAGATCCTGCGGGCCGTATGGATTGTTCAGCAGTATCGACAGCAACTGCTTTGGCGGAAGAAAACGATGTGATTTGTTTTGGGCCGGGCGCAGGAACGGGGCCGGGTACCCGAGAAGTGCTCATTCATCTGCTTTCAAGGCCAAACTTACGGCTGATTATCGATGCGGATGGCTTAAACGTGCTGGCCGCGGCAGGCAGCTGGCCGGACAGAACAAAAGCATCCTTTATTTTAACTCCTCATCCGGGCGAATTTGCCCGTCTGTGGAAGGGGCTTATGCGAGAATCAATACCCGAAGAACGTATCGAGCAAGCCAGCAGGATGGCCCAGCGAGTCCGAGGCGTTGTTGTTCTGAAGGGTGCAAATACCGTTGTGGCTGATTCTGAACAATTTTATATAAATTCAACCGGCAATCCGGGAATGGCTACTGCTGGTTCGGGAGACGTGCTCAGTGGTGTGATTACATCGCTGGCAGGGCAAGGGCTGGCTAACTTTGAGGCGGCTGTTCTGGGGGTTTATGTTCATGGTCTTGCCGGCGATATTGCTGCCCAATTAAAAGGGGAGATTTCTATGACTGCGATGGACATAATCGATTATTTACCCGCTGCTTTTCTTCGCCTTCATCAAATGGGTTCGTCCTGATGAGTGTCAAATACCTAACCGATCGTTGTCTGTATGAAAAAGTTTTGCTGGAACGAGTGCCGACGGCTCGCTCCTTTCTTTGGATGGGTACCAGCGATATAAAGGATTTGCATGTTTTTTCACGAGGGCGGTGGGTTCCTTTTCTGAAAATGCTTGCGGAATTGGTCCAGCGGCGCGTTTCGATTCGGCTTTTGTATGCAAAAGAACCGGGCAAGCGGTTTCAGCAGGATTTTGACCGCTATCCGATTCTTTTTGAAGGGATAGAAAGAATGCTTTGCCCAAGGGTTCATTTTAAAATGATAATTATGGATGGACAGTTTGGCTATTGCGGCAGCGCCAATCTGACAGGGGCAGGCATGGGAGGCAAATCGGATAATCGAAGAAACTTTGAGAACGGGATCATTACAACAGAAACGAATTTAGTCAAAGAAATGATGGAGCAATTCGACAGGGTATGGCGGGGGACTTTTTGTCCGGAGTGCGGAAGGAAAGAATATTGCAGTGAGTATGAGGAAATTTTGTCGGACCATCAATAAAGAAAACGATGTTTTTGGATATTGTGGGTCTTGGAATGCCGGCTATTTTTTGTGAACCTTCTATCTTAAAAGACCGATGAAAAAAGAGATAAATATCGAGGAGAAGGGGGGTTATTGCTCCGTAAATGGATGTTTCGTTTTTTGTAATCTTTGTTTGCTATAATTATAATAGAGGAAAATGAGATATTATGTTTGGAAAGGCAGAAACGAGGTGAAACAATGAGTCAGCGGCCGACAATTGTTCATATCACCCATGAAGCAATTGGGAAAATTGGTGGTATTGGAGCGGTTTTAGAGGGTTTGTTCACTAGTCAGGCCTACTTAAATGCGGCAGGCAGAACGATTTTAATTAGTCCGCTATTTTTCCGGGATGTGGGTGCCGATTCCCGTCTCGGGCCCGGAGGGGAGGTTCTCTATTCTTCCTTAGATGGTCGCACCCGTAACAATTATGCCGCTGGATTTCGGCGAATTGAAGATCAGCTCAATGTCGATATTGTCTATGGAAGACGAACATTTTTTGACCCAATGACCAAAATCAAAAGCACACCTGAAGTGATTTTGATCGATATAACTCGGTTGGAAGTCAATCCGGTCAATCAGCTAAAGGGAGCGATGTTTCGGGAATTCGGCATTCGCAGTGACCTGTATGAGAATTTGTGGGAGTACGAGCAGTATGTGCGGCTGGCGTTGCCGGCTCTGGAAGTTTTGCGGGTGATCGGCGCCACGGAGAAAGACACGCCCACAGTTTTGGTTGCTCACGAGTTTATGGGGATGCCAACTGCGCTGGCGGGAATTCTTGATTCATACGATTTTAAGACGGTTTTCTATGCCCATGAAGTGGCTCCGGTACGCCGCATTGTAGAAAACCATAGCGGCCATGATACCATGTTTTATAATGTTCTCCGAAAAGCTCGTGAGCACGATTTGTATATTAATGATATTTTTGGCGATCAAACCCACTTTTTCAAATATGCTCTGGTTGAGGCATCTCGCCATTGCGACAATATTTTGGCCGTCGGTGATTCTGTAGTGGATGAACTTCGGTTTTTAGCGCCGGAATTTAAACTGGCTGATATCGACCTGACCTACAACGGCATTCCTGCTTACGAAATTGGGCTGGCTGAAAAATACGAGTCGCGAAACCGCCTCCTTCAGTACTGCAAAAATCTCCTTGGCTGGAAGCCGGACTTTATCTTTACTCATGTAACTCGTTTGGTAATCAGCAAGGGACTGTGGCGTGATCTTCGGGTGCTTGAGCACCTTGATCGGGAATTTTGCACCCAAAACAAGACTGGTGTCCTTATTGTGCTCAGCACAGAAACCCATAAGCGGCGTGAACGTGATATCTATCAGATGGAAGAGGATTATCACTGGCCGGCGGCTCATCGCGAAGGATTGCCTGACCTAACCAGCGGAGAAGCAGCCTTCTATGCGGGAGTTCAGGAGTTTAATCTCCGAAGCCGCAATATCAAAGTGATTTTCATCAACCAGTTTGGTTTTAACCGGCAATGCTGCGGCCAACGAATGCCTTATGATATGGAATTTATGGATATTCGCAAAGGAACTGATGTTGAATTTGGCCAGAGCATTTATGAACCGTTTGGCATCGCTCAATTAGAACCGCTATGTTTCGGAGGGCTGTGTGTGGTAACCAGTCTATGCGGCTGTGCAGGATTTGTACGAGCGGTTACGAATGGTCAAAAAGTCCCAAATGTGATCGAGGTGGATTATACCAATCTGAACGGCCAGCGGGGAATGTCCCTGGAGGACTTGCTTAAGATTGACCGTCAGTTCCGCGACCAGATTGAATATAAGGTAAGCGAAAAGGCTGCCTTGGAGATTTGCGCACGGCTTCCAAAAAAGGATGATGATTTCAATCAGTTGCTCCGCAGCGGTTATGAGTTAGCTCGCCACATGAGTTGGGAGGCGGTGGTTGAAAAGTACTTCCTGAAGAGTTTGAATAAAGCCCTTCGCAAGCAGCACAAACCCAAATAAGCCCTTTGCTGCTGATTCTAAGGCAATTTGATGCTGCCTACAGACTTACTTAAAGTTAATGAAGGCGCTGGGACTCGAACCCAGGACCTACGGCTTAAAAGGCCGTTGCTCTACCTGCTGAGCTACGCCTCCGCCTTCAGGGGGCTCAAGGCCCCCCTGAAAAGGTCATAAAAAGTACCACAAAAATCAAAAATATCAAGAAAAAACAAAAAAACCAGTCTGAACCTTCGTTTTTCTGACAAAATTCCCCTCTTCCGCACTGAAAAGCGGGCCTTTCATGTCTTGGATCGTTATTACGATTAAATATATTCATTCAGGATGTTTTCGAGCAACTCCTGCCTTCCGGAACGAAGTTTTGGCTCTCCCTTTTCGAGGACATATTTTTCGAGTTTTTCAAAGTTCATTCTGCCGGCCTCGATATCCCGACCAAAGGGGGTATCCCACCCAGAATACCGTGCTTTGACAGATTTTTCGAAAACCTTGTCCTTCAACAGGCGTGCCGCATTTTTCAGCCCTCGGGCGAAGGCATCCATTGCTCCGATATGAGCATAAAACAGGTCTACATTGTCGATTGACTGTCGACGAACATGGGCATCAAAATTAAGACCGCCGGTTGTGAAGCCGCCTGCTTTGAGAATGATATACATTGCCAGGGTGGTATCGTACAGATCTGTAGGGAACTGGTCTGTATCCCACCCGAGCAGCAAATCACCCCGGTTGGCATCCACCGAGCCAAGCAGACCATTGATAGCACAAAAGGCCAGCTCGTGATGAAATGTATGGGCGGCCAAGGTTGCGTGGTTGGCTTCGATATTGAGTTTGAAATGGTCTGTCAGATTGTACTTCTGCAGAAAAGCGTAGCAATTGCCCGCATCAAAATCATATTGATGCTTCGTCGGCTCTTTCGGTTTTGGCTCGATATACAACTGTCCCTTGAAGCCGATTTTTTTCTTATAATCGGCCGCCATTTGCAGAAGCATTGCCATATGGTCCATCTCCCGCTTCATATCCGTATTCAGCAGAGTGTCATATCCCTCCCGTCCGCCCCAGAAGACATAGCCCGCGCCGCCCAGCTCGTGAGTGATTTCCATTGCTTTCTTAACTTGGCTGGCTGCATACGCAAACACATGCGGGTCCGGGTTGGTTCCAGCGCCGGCCATAAACCGCGGATGAGCAAAGGCGTTGGTTGTGCCCCAAAGCAGTTTGATGCCTGTATCGGACTGCATTTTTTTGGCTCTTGCTACAATCTTGTCCAGCCGTCTGTTGGTTTCCGCCAGGTTGTCTGCTTCCGGTGCGATATCCCTATCATGGAAGCACCAGAATGAAACACCCAATTTGGTAAAAAATTCAAAAGCCGCCTGCAGTGTTTGTTCTGCCTGCTGCATGAGATCAGAGGCCTTATTGTAGCTGCGAACAATTGTGTTCATTCCAAACTGGTCAGCTCCCAGTCCCTTGAAGGTATGCCAGTAGCAAACAGCAAAACGCAGGTGCTGGGCCATGGTCTTGCCCATCACCTTTTCTTTGGAATTGTAATGCTTGAAGGCCAGCGGGTTTTTGGAATCGGGGCCTTCATACTCCACCTTTTTGACCTCAGGAAAATATTCCGTCATTTTCGTTTCCTTTCTTCAATGGTTATCCGAGCTGTTTTTGAAGTATATTGAACCATACGGCATAGGCCTGGCGGCAAAGTTCGGCCTGTGCAGAATTGGGCTCGATGGTTTCGATTTTTTTCAGTGTCTGGAAGGCCTCTGCAAAACTTTTGTAAATGCCGGCTCCGATTCCAGCACCTCTGGCTGCCCCTTGCGAACCATCTGTGTTGTATAGTTCCACCATGGCACCGGTCAGTGAAGCAAATGTTTGTGAAAAAACAGGACTGAGGAACAGATTGGCCTTGCCTGCCCGCACGGTATCTATGCGAATACCCATTTCCCGCATAATCTCCAATCCGTAGTTCAAGGCAAAAACAATACCTTCCTGTCCTGCTCGCAGGACATGTTCGAGGCGATGCCGGTTCAGATTGAGGTTGTGGATGGAGGCGCCGAGATTGCGATTTTCAAGGGTGCGTTCGGCTCCGTTGCCGTATGGCAGAATCACCAGCCCTTCGCTGCCGATGGGTACCTGGCCGGCCAGGGCATTCATTTCCGGATAATCTCTACCAGCAGCGATAGTGTGCTTGAGCCAGCTGTTCAGGATGCCGGTGCCGTTAATACACAAGAGAACACCATTGCGAATCTGTTGGGGGCTGTTGTTCACGTGCAGGAAGACGTTGACTCTGGATTTTGGGTCAAAGGCGGGCTGGTCACTGATACCGTAAATGACGCCGCTGGTGCCTGCTGTGGCGGCAATTTGACCCGGCTCGAGCACATTGAGCGATAAGGCATTATTGGGCTGGTCTCCGGCCCGATAGGTAACTGGCGTGCCGGCCTTGAGGCCCATTTCGGCAGCTGCTTCTTGAGTAAGTTCGCCCTGAACACCAAAGGTAGGAACCAGTTCAGGGAGGACGTTTGACTGAAACCCGAAATAGTCCATTACAAAATCTGCCGGCGCATTTTTGTGAAAATTCCACAGAATCATTTCCGACAGCCCCGAGGCGGTTGTGACCGCCCGGCCGGTCATTTTCATAGCCAGCCAGTCGCCCGGCAGGAGAATCTTCCAGATTTTTTTGTAATTGTCCGGCTCATTTTCCATCACCCATTTGAGTTTGCTGGCCGTAAAGTTGCCTGGGTAATTGAGCAATTCTTTAAGACACCACTCGGGTCCCAGCTGGTGTGCGGCCTTTTGACCAATTTCAACAGCCCGACTGTCGCACCAGATAATTGCAGGCCGAATTACTTGCTTTTCCCGATCAATGCACACCAGACCATGCATCTGGTAGGTAATCCCGATGGCTTTGATACCGGATGGGGGGACACCGGATTTCTGTAAGACCTCTGCAGTAGCTGCTTTCAGATTGCTCCACCAGTCCTCAGGATTCTGCTGAGCCCAGCCCGGCCGAGGTGCCTCGATGGCCATTTCCTGTTTGGGCGATGCGGCAGAAGCGGCAATTTTCCCGCTTTGAGATTCAAAAAGGGTGGCCTTAATGGAGGAGGTTCCCGAGTCATAACCGAGAAGATACATTTCTGTCTCCTGTTTAACGGCGTCCAGTAATCGATTACTTGCCGGTATTATAATGAACGTTGATTCTTTTGCAAGGTTTTGCCTGTTTCATTTTTCAAACAAGGCGAAGAAAGGGGGAATGCGGATAAACCGGCTTTTGCGCAAAATCATCTTTTTTTGAGCGCGAGTTTGCCTTGTTCGATATGTCGAAACTGGAGATAATTTATAAAAAGGACAACAGGCGGCTCAGGAGTAGGGTGTGAAATATCAAAACGGGGGTTGTTGAGGTGAGGGAACCTTTGCACGAAAAGGAATGGAGATGAAAAAAGTCTTGTATGTTTTCTTGTTTATGGGGGTTTGCGGCGGGGCGGTATCGGCATCTGATGGATTTGGTGGTGCGGCAACCGGCGGCCAAGGAGGCACCGTTGTAACGGTGACAACAGCTGCTGACCTGGAGTATTACGCCGAGATTCCGGAGACCCCCTACATCATTCTGATTGATGGGGTTCTCTCTATTGGCTCCTCTCTGGAAATATACTCCAACAAAACCCTTCGAGGGCTAAATCCTTCCGCTACCCTAATTGGGCAGGTGGGGTTTCGAAACCGTTCCTCAAACATTGTTATCGAACGGCTGAACATCACCAATCCCAATGGTGAAGGTGAAGGCGACGGTATCAGCCTCAAGCAGGAAATCAGCAATGTCCTGATTACGCATTGTACAGTATATGACTGTGAAGATGGCTGTTTGGATATTACCAATCAATCTGATTTGGTGACAGTTTCCTGGTGTAAGTTTTATTATACCTCTGATACAGGGCACAATTTTGTCAACCTAATCGGCAGCAGCGATAAGCAAACGGGAGACCGCGGCAAATTGCGTGTTACAATGCATCACAATTGGTGGTCATCCCTCTGCAAGGAGCGGATGCCGCGGGTACGATACGGCCAAGTGCACGTCTATAACAATTATTACGACAGGGAACTCCTGGCGAGCGGCTACTGCATCGGTGTAGGGGTCGAATCGCATCTGCGAGTCGAAAACAACTATTTTGAGCAGGTATGGATGCCGTGGAAAAATTACTATGCTGACACGGGTTATCCGGATGGCGAGATCGGCTGGAATGAGGGAAATATTTTTGACAACTGTTCCGAGCCGACCTGGGCCGTTAATCATTATGATACTATCTTTGTCCCGCCTTATGAATATGCGCTGGATAAGGGTGAACTTGTCCCCGCTATTGTTCGGTGGGGGGCAGGGGCCGATGGGAAGGAAGGGTATCCTCCTCACTGGATGTTGACTTTATATGGAGATTTCAACTCCGATGGAATTGTGGACTGGGATGACCTTGCTTCCATGGCGGATTTTTGGATGGAAAATGAAAATATTGACAATGCCGACTTTAATGGAGACGGCGTTGTTGATATGCATGAGTGGGCTTTATTTGCCGGCAATTGGCTTTGTGGGCTGTCGGATACAACAGCTCCGACAGCACCGGCGGCTCTTTGGGCATTAGGAGATGACGGGCAAGCGGTTCTGAAATGGGCGGCCAATTCCGAAGAAGACCTGGCCGGATACTATGTATACCGTTCTCAGGTTTCCGGGGCTGATTATGTTCCCCTGAATGGGTCGCCTCTGTCTGGAATGGAATATATTGATACTGATGTCGCCAATGGAATGATGTACTATTATACAGTAGCTGCTGTCGATACCAGCCGGAATGAGTCGAGATTTTCGGTTCAGGCGTGCGCTGTCCCCAGCGATGCCGGACCCAGCATTCTGCTTCAGGAAGAGGCAATGGGATTCTGCGGTGTTGAAGGGCTTATTGACTACGGCAAGCACGACGGCTTTACCGGCGTCGGTTTTCTCGACACGGAGAATGCCAACGGCGCGGGGATTAACTGGAAAATCAACATTGCTTCTGCGGGTGACTACAGTTTTACCTGGCGTTTTGCCAACGGCTCGACCGATCGAAGCACCCACCTGCTGGTAAACGGTACTGAAGCCATACCCTCCATCAATTTTCCCGCAACCGGTGCATGGAATGCCTGGAGTGAAGTTTCCGTTGCGGTGCCGATGACAGCAGGACTGAAAACGATTCGTTTGGAGGCGGCGAACAACGACGGCTGTGCCAACATTGACTATTTACACGTGAGCGGCCCAGCGCCGGAAATTCCCGGCTGCGAATAAACAGGGCAAGCGGCAGAAAAAGTTTTTGCGGTTGCCGGCTGAAGACTTTGACCCAAAAGGCAGCATCACGCAGGACAATCCGGCTGCTGTAAAGAGTACTGATGTTTCCTTGAAGGGGCCTTTCTGTTTTAGAAAGGTCCCTTTTTCATTTTTTTATAAAGCAAAAAACCTGCCTCCCAAAATAATTTTATTGAAATCCCTCCCTCAAAGCCATTTATCGACAATTTTATCTGCAAACGCACATAGACGACTTCGGATGTCTTGTTCTTTCGGTTTTCGAGTTAAATCCCTTGTTTTTCAATCCGATAGAAAAATGAGAGTATTTCTTGGCTGCCAGTTGGGAAAGAATAAGGAGTTGATGAATGAAAAAAGCGGCCGAAAAGATTTCATCTTTGTTGCGGGGGATTGCCTTGGGGACCCTGGGATTCTTTTCGACAGAGGCATTGACTCAAAATTCGACACAGGAAGATTTTTTTGAAATGTCTCTGTCGGAACTGATGAATGTCGAAGTGTTTGTTCCTGCCTCCATTACAGAAAAAGACCCTTTCCGAATGCCGGCCAGTGTGACGGTGATTACCGCTGAAGATATTGCCCTCACTCCTGCCCGCAATCTGCTCGATTTGATTGAAATTTATGTGCCTGGCGCACTGTATATGAACCACAGCGTCGGACCGGTTCCGGGTGTTCGCGGCATTATCGCTGATCGGCCCTACAAATTCCTCGTCAATGTCAACGGCATCAATGTAAATATCAAAGCCCATTACGGGGCACGTCTGGAACTGCTCAATTGGGATTTGGGAGACATTGAGCGCGTTGAAATTGTAAGAGGGCCGGGCTCGGTGACATACGGCCCAGGCGCAATTGCCGGCGTAATCAATATCACCACAAAAAAAGCTAAAGATTATCCCGGATTGCAGCTGGCCGGCAAATTCTGGGATAAGTACGACAGTATCGGAAACTCCATCAGCTATGGCTATGATGGAGATAAAATTTCACTGTACAGTTATTTCAGTGTGGTGGATACGGCCGGCATTACACCGGACTTATACGGGGTTGAAAACGAGACGCGAGGCGGATATGTGAAAGGATATTCGACATCCCCTTACCGGCCTCGTCCGCCTTTTACTTATATGACGGATTTCTACAATGAACCGCAAATCAAGGCCCATCTGGACTTAAATTTCTGGAAGAACTGGCGATTTTGGGCACGGTATACCAATACCTCCTCCGAGCTGGCGCAAGGTTCCGGAGTTAAGTATGAATTCAATGGAAAGTATAAGGATTTTCGTCAGACGCGGTACCGTTATTTCCAGTTGGCCCTCGAAAATCTTGCCCCTCTAACCGATGAGTTTATCCTCAAGAGCACGTTTGGACTAAGTTCTATCGACGTTCACAATGTGGAGAAATGGGATAAAAAAATTGAGCATAATGACAAAGACAATTTGCAAAACATCGGCTGGATTTGGTCTGAGTGGGAATATTATGCTCGTTTTATGCTTAATTATGAACCTGCTGATGATTGGCTCAAAGCGGCCGTCGGATTTGAATGCAGTTATGATCTGATTCGGCCCGCCTGGGGAAAAGATAAAGATAACGGTTTACGGCTGTCCGACGGTATTATCAGCGGCCCGTCTTCAGAAGCTTATGGAACCGGCACACGACAGGTGGACGAAAGCAGCGATCGCTACTTTGCGGTCGGCAAGGGCTGGGAGACAAGCACCTACGCTTTTCTCGGCGAAGTCAATCTCAGGCACAGCCCCCAAATGAGCACACTCTGGTCCGCCCGTGTGGACAAGCACAGCTATACAGATTATATGTTCTCTCCTCGGTTTGCCTGGATTTACGAACTCAGAAAAGAAGAATACCTGAAATTCATTGCTCAGCGTTCGGTCCGGATGAATACCCAGGAAGAGCTGTATATGAGCCACGAAATGGGGATGTCCAATAAACCCGAAAAACTGGACACCTTTGAACTGATTTATTCCGGCAAAGCCAGTCAGCACTGGGCCTATCAGATGTCAACTTTTCTAAATCGCAATGCCGTGATTGCGTGGGATTGGAATGCCCGACGAAGTGCCCCAATCGGCAAGCTGAAAACATTCGGCCTGGAGTTTGAGACCCAGTACAAAAAAGAAAACTGGAATGTGGGGCTCAATCACTCGTTTGTCAAGCAGCTGGACTGGCAGCTTGACAAGGGGATGGATGCGTCCGGCATCAGTTATTCAGACTATTATGTGGATGCCGGCTCCGGTGTGATTATCCGTTCTAAAGGAAATGACCTGAACAACTGGTCCAACCACGCCACTAAACTTTTTACGAACATCCGGTTTTTCGACGGCAAGTTCACTCTCCATGGGGACTTGAAGACCTTTTGGGGATTTGAAGGATGCAGGGATGGTCTGAATGCACTGGCGGAAGCAGGGGGCGTAGCGAAAGAAATTCGAGATATCAAAAAACACAACGCCTATGAGATGGAAATAACAGCCAATCTATCCCTTACCTACCACATCAGCAAGGCCGCTGAACTGACATTTTATGTCCAGAATATTCCAGTTGTTGGAGACAATAAGCGATATTCTTATTCCTCCGGCTATAAAAAGAATTATCCGGACAAGAGCAGCTGGATTGAAGAGCCCACAATGGTCGGCGTCCGCTATCTGTTCCGATTTTAAGAAGGCTTCCCACTGTGATAAAAGAATAAGCAGGCCGAAGGATAACCCCTCGGCCCGCTTGTTGCTTAAAATCAGGACTTCCTTTAAGATTTGTCCTTGCTGCTTTTGCTCAACAGCAAAATAGGAGATGCAATCGCAATTGATGAGTAAGTTCCGATAACAACACCGGACGACATGGCAAAGCTGAATCCTCGCATCCCTGTGCCGCCCCAAATGTACATGACCACCAACACCAGGAACGTTGTAAACGAGGTCATCAGGGTGCGGGAGAGAGTTTGATTAATGCTGTCGTTAATCAGCTTCGGCGTAAGCATCGATGTTTTGCCGCGATTTTCGCGAATTCGGTCGAATACCACAATCGTGTCATTCAGCGAATAACCAATAATCGTCAGAAAAGCAGCAATCATTTCAAGATTAATCTTGAAATCCAGGATGCCCAAGGCTTGTCCGAAGGGTGTTCCGGCTACGTAAGTCGAGGCCGTTACCAAGCCGAGTGTGATACATACATCATGCACCAGGGCAATAATTGCTGCCATTCCATAGCGGACGCTTCCGAACCGAAAACCAATATACAGAACAATCGCCGCCAGCGAAAGGAGGATCGCCAGCAGGGCACGCACCTTCGCCTCAGCGCCAATGGAAGGATCAATTTGGGTCACTCGAGCCAAAGAAGACTCCAGCGAAAGGGCTTCTGTCAGCCGGCTGATTTCATTGCTGGTAAACTGGTTTTGCTCTTCCTCAGACAGCGTTCGGAAAGCCGCCTCCGGATGCACACTCACATAGAGAAATTCGCTGACCGTTTGGTCGTCTGAAAGTTCCAGCAGGTCGGTTTGCAGAATCTGAAATGGATAGGACTGCAGATGCTTCATATCCCGTCTGAACTTTATATCGTTCAGCCGATCCCGGATTTCTTTGCCTGTTGCCGGTACGCCCAACTTTACATGAATCTGGATTCCGCCGGCAAAATCCGCCAACTCCGGTGTTCCAGCCGGCACTTTGGTTATTGAAACAATTTCCGGCTTAAGATTTTCTTTGACCGCCAGCAGGTCTTTGAAGGCTGCTCGAATCGCGTCGGTTACAATTTCGTCTACAGTCAGATTGGCGATAGATGCCTTCTCGCCGAATGCTTCCTGCAAAACCTCCTGGACAACAGAGAGATTCAGGCGTCGGGTTGTAATTTGAAAGCGAACATCATCCATCTGCTGGACTTCCAGACTGGGAAGTGTCTGGTCCAGCTTTCGGCAGGCCGCTTGAATCGCATCCTGAACGCTTTGAACGGTTTGACCGGCCTCTTGAAAGACAATTTCAGCTCGGGCGCGATTCGTTTCCGTCGTGGTAATTTCATACTGGAGGCCGCTGTCGCCGATGCTGTAAACCTTAGCTGCTGCCAGTGCGCGATTGCCGATCGATTCGGCATATTCCCGGAATTTGTCCTCGACAATCTTCCGTGTATAGGCCGTCCCCGGCTTAAGGTCAATTTGAGCACTGGTGCCGCCGGTAAACTCAATATCATATTTGCTGTTGACGCTTTCGTCCCGCGTGAAGAAAACGATTAAGCCGCCGATTACCAGAATTCCTGAAATGATCAGAAAAATCGGTCGCTTTCCCATCCAGTCAACCCGAGCATTCTGCAGAATTGCAAACATTTTCAGCGGCCGAGTAAGAATCCCTCGACTGATGAGCAGGTCAAAGATAAGTCGAGTCACAAACAAGGCCGTGAACATGCTGGAAATAATGCCGAGCATCAGAACAATAGCAAAGCCCTTGATTTCTTCGGAGGCCACCATCAGAAGAATAAAGCCCACAGCAAAAGTGGTCAGGTTGGAATCAAAGATGGTGCGAAAGGCACGACTATAGCCGGCAGCGATAGCTGCCCGAAGACTGGAGCCGCGCTTCTGCTCTTCGCGAATGCGCTCGTTAATCAGCACGTTGGCATCGACGCTCATGCCGATGGTTAAGATTAAACCGGCAATGCCAGGCAGGGTAAAGGTGGCATTGGATATTGCCATCATCGCCAGAATGAAAAGCAGGTTAAGCGTGAGGGCAATATCGGCCAGAGCTCCGGCGATCAGGTAATAGAAAAGCATAAGCGCCGTCACGGCAAAAAAGCCGATATAACCGGCTCGGAGTCCCTGCTTGAGGTTATCGGAGCCCAGCAAAGGACCGATGGTTTTTTCTGAAATCGGCACATCTGACAGTTTGGCCCGGAATGAGCCGGCATTTAGTTTGTTTACCAGATCCATCTGCTCGGTTGGGCTGAACTGTCCTTGAATAATGCCGCTGGCGCTGATAGCGCTTCGAATCGTTGGAGCCGAAAGAGCCCGGTCGTCCAAAACAATGCACAGAGGGCGATTGAGATTATTTTGCGTCAGATTATAGAATAAATTGGCTCCTACTTGATTAAACGTAAAACCAATGGCCCGGAGCCCCTTATCATCCCGTGTAGGATACGCCCGCCGCAGCTTCCATTTTTTGTCCGGCGAGTGAAGCATGCATTCCTGCGGCTGATTGCTGGCCAATACGTATTTTTTGTCGCCGAAAGTGCCGACGATCCCCAACCCTTCCGGCCAATTGGCCGGGTCTTCAATTTCTATCCATACATACTTGGAGTCTGACGCCTGACGGGGACCTTTCAGACGAAGGGCCTCCAGATATCCCTGGATTTCTTCCATATTGGTCTTGCCGTCATTGGGTGTCGGCAGAATCCGAAACTCAAGCACGCCGGCCCCTTTAAGCATCCGCTTAAGGTCTTCCGGGTCATCAAGCATTCCGGCAACCTTGCGGTACTCTTCATAAAGTTTTTCAACCTTAGCCAGTTTCTCCTGCCGATCGGGAAACTGCTTTTTGAGGGCATCCAGGGCCTCCTGCCGGCGGGCTGAATTGGCCGGCAGCTCAAGGATATCCTGCAGATGGTTCAAATCCAGATTCAGCTGTTTCAGGGCGGCAACTGCCTTGTCCCAGCGTGCATTGGCTCCATCTTCCGGACGCGTCAGTTCATTGACTGCCTCTGCCCAGCGGCCATACGCAGACAGATATTGCTGAAGGGTTTCCAGCAAAGCAGATTGTTCGGCGGTCAGTTCGTCTTGAGTTGGCTCCGCTGGCTTAAGCCGTTTGACAAACTCCCGCATGGCTTGCATTTGCTGCTCTTTGGGCTGCTCGTACCATATAGGAGCATTCGAACGAATTGCCTCGACAGGAAGCCCCTGCTCTTCTAATGGTTTGAGCAGATTTTCCATCTGGGCCCAGGCCTCATCTCGCTCTTTCTTTTTTGCGGTTTGCAGGTCATAGGCCTCGGCCAAAGATGTCAAGACGGTCAGCCGCTCCGGATTGTTTTTAGCCATCGCGGTCAGTTGGACCTGCCGTTCTTCCGGCGGAAGAGAAAGCACCTTTTTAACCTGCAGCAGATTCAGGTTGTCCTGTTCGAGCTCCTGGAGGGCTTCCTGAAAGGCCTGCCGTTTGCGGCGAGTTTCCGGGCTGGCCATCGGCAGCTGAATTTCGATGCGGGTATCCTCCTGCGGACGCATCACAATATTGGCCATATGCGTCGGGTCAATCCGCTTCAGCAGGATAGGAATCATGCTTTCTGCAAGACCCTTTCGCTCTGCCGGCGAAAGGCCGGTGGTGTCGATCTCATAAATCAAACTTGTGCCGCCCGCCAGGTCGATTCCCAGCTTCAGCCGCTCCTGAGGAGGATAAACCACCCAAGCCGCCAGAAGCGTCAGGGCAATAATCAGAACCATCTTCCAGATTAGATTTTTGTTCATAAAGGATTCCTATTGGGAGTTGTTTTTTTCATTGGAGCGATTTCTTTTCGTCCGAAATGACAGTTGCGATTGCAGAAGGGATGACCCGAATTTTGGTATTGGTGGATTCATCCACCTTGAGGATAATCTCGTCAGGACGTACCTCCACTACCGTTCCGTAAATGCCGCCGACCGTCCGCACCCGGTCATTCTTTTTCAGGGAGGAGACCATTTTTTGGTGCTCCTGCTGTTTGCGGCGCGGCCCGCGAAACAGCAGCAGATACATCACAATCAAAAGAATGAACAGCGGAAGCAGCTGTACCCATGGGTTTGGGCGCGGAGATTCCGAACCGTCGGGAGGGTTCGGTGAGCCGTTTTTATCGGAAATAACGGTTTCCGGCTTGTTTTCTCCTTGCGGCTGGGCAGTAATGACTTCTGGTTGTTCGGCCGTCGGCTCAGCAGCGGCCAGCATCCAAATCGAGTTCATGAACATTCCTTCCTCTCTTGAGATTCTAAAAGGTCCATTTGGGTTTCTTTCTTATGCTTTTCAATAAACAAGCAGGACCATTCCTCGAACAAACCATCCCGTATCGTTTGTCGTATCCTGCTCATCAGTCGCTGATAATACGTTAAATTATGAATTGTCGCAAGGATTGGCCCGAGCATTTCTCCAACGTTGAAAAAATGCCGAATCGCTGCTCGTGTAAAAGTCTGACACGCCGGACAAGGACAGTCTTTTTCAATCGGTTCCAGATCCTGTGCCCAGCGGCTGTTGCGCAGCCGGATCGGTCCGTTTTCGGTAAAGGCGAAGGCGTTTCTGCCGTTTCGGCTCGGCAGAACACAGTCAAATAAGTCAATACCTTCTCGGACCGCTGCAACAATATCTGCCGGCATCCCGACACCCATCAGGTATCGCGGCCGCTCCTGCGGCAGCAGGGGGGCAGTGAAAGAGGTCGTTTCAACCATGGCCTCGTGCCCTTCTCCCACGCTCAGCCCGCCAATGGCGTACCCATCAAAATCCATTGCTGTCAGCGCTTCCGTACACCGGCGGCGCAGCGGCAGATGGGTTCCTCCCTGGACAATCCCGAACAGCATCTGTTTCGGATTTCGATGCGCCTGGCGGCACATTTCAGCCCAGCGGATCGTCCGTTCCACCGCTTTTTCCAGCTGGTTTAGCGGACAAGGGTAGGGTGTACATTCATCAAAACACATAATGATATCTGCCCCAAGACGGTTCTGAATAGTCGTAGCGGAAGGAGCATCCAACATAATCGGCGAGCCGTCAATATGGCTTGCAAATTCGACCCCATCCTCGCCCACCCGATTTAAGCTGCTGAGGGAAAAAATCTGATAGCCGCCGCTGTCAGTCAGAATTGGTCCATTCCAGCCGGTGAACCGATGCAGCCCCCCAAGCGATTCAACTATCTCTACACCTGGTCGAAGCAGCAGGTGGTAGGTATTAGCCAGCATCATTTCAGCTCCTGTTTGCTTGAGCTGCTGCGGCAGAATACCCTTGACACATCCGCGTGTCCCGACGGGCATAAAAGCCGGCGTCTGGACAGAGCCGTGTTCCGTGATCAACTCGCCGCAACGAGCTCGGCTTCGAGGATCAGTTGCGTAAACCGTAAAGCGTTTCATCGTCATCAGTATTCCGCCAGCCGTACAATCCGGCTGCCCGGATAGTAATATTCTGTAATTTCCCTATACAGTTTTCCCTGCTTTGCCAGTGCCTGTGCTCCGTTTTGACAGAGGCCGACGCCATGTCCGAATCCTCGCCCGTCCACAAACTCAAAGCCCTGGGACGTGGTCCGAATGGTAAAAATAGTGCTTCTAAGTTTTTGACCGCTCGGATCGGCGGCCAGCCGAAAATCCTCTCCCCGTAAAAAGGCGATTTGTCCCTTGGCCCCAGTCAGCCGCACGGAGGTCACTCGGCCATTTTCGGATACTTGAGCCGGCTCAACCTGCTGGATTTCACCCAGCTGAATCAACACCGGATACCGCTGCTGCAGCTGTTCGGTGAGGGCTTGTCGGGTAAAAGAAACCCCCGTCCAGAAAAAGAACTCGGAGCGTGCTGTCTGTCGACAATATGGGCAGGGCACACCTCCAAGGGCTCGAACAATATCTCCAAAAACATTTCGGCTGTTCTCTGTATGTCCTCCGCAGACGGAACTGTAATAGGCCGGAAAGAGCCGCCATCGCCCTTGGGCATCAGGACAAACAAGAACTTGACCGGCTGTTTCTGAAACCGCCTTGTTCGTTGGTGCTGTTTCTGCCAAGAGTCCTTGATAGACCTGATTGGCCTGCGTTCGTCTCAAGTCCCACCGGCGGCCGCTTCCAAACCGGTGCTTGATGTAGAGGGAATACGTGCGGCAGGTAACCGCTTGAGCTTTCAAGGCCTCTGGTTCCCAATAAGATTGCATCTCGGCCGGCACCACGCCGCATAAATAGGACTCCAGTGGAACGTAATTCACTGCTGAAATACCGCCTTCCGCGTTCTGAACAAGCTGCAGATGCCCTCGGAATGGAAGCCCATTTAACTCAAAAACAAACGGTGTTTCTGTCCGAATCATCACATCGTTCTGAAAACGGTGCTCCCCGATCCAAAGTGCTTCCGGCTCACAATGAACCGGAATAGTCTGATAGGGTGTCCCGAACCGGACACGGCCGGCAGTTTCGCGGTCTTCAATCTCCAGACTACTATAACTGGACAATGTGCATTCCTTTAAATTGCCAAAGAGCAGAACACGTACCCAGCAATCTTCGGGTTCTTCAATGCCGCTGGTTATACTCACCTGAGGCCGCTGCCGGCATCCAACGCACAACAGCAGTCCTGCCGCCAGAATCCTCGCCCATTCCTGTCGCCTCCCGAGGCGTCTTAGATATGGATTTGTCACTTTCAAAATTCGTCAGGCTGCCTTCGTGCCGGTCTTTGGACGATTCTATTCCAGTTTTCGCAGACTCAGACCAAACTTGGCGAGTTTCTCCTTGACCTCATTGAGACTGGTTATCCCAAAGTTCTTGCAGCCAAGCAGCTCGGCCTCAGTCTTGCCGATCAAATCTAAAAGTGTCTTAACGCCGAGTCGAGCCATTGCCTGCCGTCCGCGAACCGACAATTCGAGTTCATCGACTGATTTGGACAGAACTTCAGGATTGGCCCCCGAAATTTCCGGGGGTTCGGGTGTTCCCGCCGGTTTTTCTTCCAGAGCCATCCCCAATCGAAGCCCTTTCGACTCCAGAATTCGTTTAATTTCCGTCAGGGAAGTTTCCCCAAAGTTCTTATAAGAAAGCAGGTCTGCCTCCGTTGTTCGCAGCAAGTCTCCCAGTGTGTCAATGTTCATCTTCTTTAAACAATTTCGGCTGCGAACGGACAACTCAAAATCAGAAATTGGGATTTCAAGAATTTTGCTTTGCCGATCTTTTCTTTTTTCCCGCTCCTCGTCATAAACCATCACCTTCGAGCTGGCAATATCTTTCTGAAACAGGCGGGCCTTAGGATGATTCGGATGTGAACGGAGAACTGTCTCGACGCACTCCAGCGCCTGTTCATACTCCCCAATATCTTCGTACAGTACTGCCAGATTTAGCAGGGCGTTAACATGGGTGGGCTGCTGCTGAACCAATTCCTGGTAATGACGAATAGCGGCCTCCTCATCGCCGCGAAGGTCGCAGGCAAATGCCAAGGCAAACCGGGCCTCCCCATGGGCTGGATCCAATTCCAGCGCTGTCTGATAATTTTGCATTGCCTTTTCATATTCTCCCATAGCATCCATCAGTTTACCGGTCTGGAAGTGATATTCAGCGCTGACGGTTTCCATAGAGCCGAATTCGGAAAGGGTTTGAGCGGCCTTTTCGAGCTCGCCGGCTGTTCGGTATGTTGCCGCCTTCTCCATCCCTGCCATCATAGGATCTGCGTTGTATTGTACCGCCTTATCGAAGGACTCAATGGCCTTGTCATACTGTTTCATTTGCCGATAAGCATACCCAAGCCCTAAATATTTCTGCACACTATCTGGCGCCTTGGCAAGGGTTTCTGCGGCTTGGCTGGCCTGGCCGCAGAAAAGATAGGCCAGCCCGCAAGCCAGCGGATTTTCCGAACTTCGGGCTTTTTCGAGAAGAGCCATACGTGACCGCTCGCTCGAATTTGCTGCAAGCCAAAGTTTTTTCATTACTTCCGGTGAAGGGGCCTCTTTTTCAAACAATTCCGCTTCTGCTTGTATAAAGGGTGCCATAAAACCTGCTCCTGACATCAATGTCCTTTGCGGGCCTCCTCAGAATGAGACCCTTCTTGTTTTCAAAAACAGTTTTTCTTTTTCAAAATCGGATGAATCGCACATTATAAACTCTCATTTTAGAAAAGCAATACCATTTTTCAAGAGTATGCGGATATGGAATAACGGTATATGGTTATTTATGAGGTTGTTTCAAAGTTTTAATTGAAAATAATGATTAGATTCACATAATAGCTCCGGCTATTCGAGCATACGGCAATGAAAAAACGACGGTGGTTACTCACAGCAGCAATAGTATTATCTTTCATCTGGGTAATCCTTTCCGTCTATGGAGCATTCCTTTTAAACCAACAGGCATCTGTTTTTTTTCAATCCATTCCGCTATGTCTATTCTGGTTTTTATGGGTCTTTTTTTTGTTTTTTAGTTTTTTTCTTTTTTCGAAGTTATGGAGACAACCATTCCTTCTTATGATCCATTTGGGAGTACTTTTCGTTTTTTTAGGTGGGATATGGGGTTCCCCAAAATTGATCACCCTTTGCAACCGTTTGTTCGGGCGAGAAGTCATCTCCAAAGGTCTGATTTGTCTTCCTCTTGGTGAAAAGCACAGCCGAGTTTATGATTCTCAAGGAAAAGAGATAGGCCGCCTTCCATTTGACCTGCATTTGGAGAATTTTGACGTCTTCTATTACGACAATCCATCTTTGATAATCCAAGACAAAGAATCCCCCGATTTCCTTTATATGGTTCCTATCCAGACTAGCGGCCCTGTTTATTTTGACGGGGGAATTGAGTTAGAAGTACTCCGCCAATTTCAGCATCTTCAAATTATCTTTCAGGACGGCAGGCCGGTTCCTGCTGAGGAGGAGGGACCGCCGGGCCAGCCGGATCCCGGCTTTGAAATTAAGCTGAGGCCCCCTGACGGCAAGGAAGAATATCATTATGTCTGGCAGCGGCGAGCTGTTCATTCGCTTCCCAAACATCGCTTTAGAATTCAATATCAGGCCCCCCAATGGCCGCGGCAATATCGAAGCCAAATTTCCATTTGGCAAGCCGACCAACAGCCTATCTACTGTACCATTGAAGTGAATCGCCCATTTTTTTATAAAGGATATCTTTTTTACCAGTCTTCGTGGGGGCAAGATGAAAAGGGGCTTTATAGCGTAATTGGCGTGGTCAACAACAGCGGCCTGACTGCGGTTTTCTTCGGTTATGGCCTGCTTGCTCTTGGAACGGCGGGACAATGCTGGTTCAGGCCGTTGCTGTCGCACATTTTGAAGAAAAAGGAGCGGCTTTATCGGAATTAAATTATCCATGCTGATTGCTTTTATTTACGCAGCAATGGCTTTTTATGGCCTGTCAGCGGCGAGCGAACTATTTTTCAGATTCAAGCGTCGACAGATCCTTTTTGTTTTCGCCTTTTCCTTTTCTGCGGCTGCTTGGTTTCTTCGGTGGGTCCAGGTTGGCCATATTCCGCTGCAGACAATGTTTGAAATTTTTCTTGCACTGGGAACACTTATCGGCCCGATGTCGTTTTTCTGTCGAAAATCGCTGAATATGCGGGACCCCTTATCAATCTTTGCAGATGGGCTGCTTGGTTTGTGCCTATTATTTCACGTCAGATTTATCTTTTCTGAAGATCCTCGTCCTTTGCCGCCTGCTCTCCAAAGTTGGCTGTTTGGGCCCCATGTGGTCGTTTATATGCTCGCTTATGTCCTCTTGGCCAAGGCCGCTGTTCAGGCAGCAGGGGGGCTGAGCGTCGCGCCGCTCCAGCGGGAAAAGCAAACCTATAAATTAGTGTGTTTGGCATTCCCGCTACTAACATTTGGTTTGATTCTGGGCAGCGTCTGGGGAAAAATCGCTTGGGGGGATTGGTGGGGCTGGGACCCGAAAGAGCTTTGGTCGCTGGCATGCTGGCTGGTTTATGCGGCCTATTTTCACTGGCGGGCCTTATGGGGGACCCGTTTTGTGAAGATCAATATGTGGATGGTTCTTCTCGGGTTTGCGGCAATTCTTTGTACACTCCTTTGGGTGAATTTGTCTGGTCTTTTTACCGGTCTTCACAATTACGCCGGATAAAGGGACATTTTCCAATGTTTCAACCTTTCCTCTTTACATTTCTTTTTATAGAAACTATAAATATCTATTATGTCAAAAAAGACAAAACCAGCGGAAAAAAGAGGAATGGGAAGTCTCATGGAGACGCTGTGCCGAATCCGTGACCCTCAGGAAATGAGGCAGTTTCTCACTGAGATTCTTACTCCAGCTGAATTTCATGATTTGGCTATGCGGTGGGAACTGATGCATCGCCTTACAGAAGGGTTCCCCCAAAGGAAGATTGCCGCCGATTTACAAATCAGTCTATGCAAAATTACTCGCGGTGCGAAAATTCTGAAGAACCCCAATTCAATTTCTAATCGATACTTAAAGAAGAGGAGAAACCAATGAATCGCAAGATTGTACTCCAGGAAAAAGACATCCCCCGGCAGTGGTACAACATCGCCGCCGATCTGCCAACTCCGCCGCTGCCGCCGCTGGCTCCCGACGGCAGGCCGATTACACCGGATATGCTGGCTCCTGTTTTCCCTATGAATTTGATTGAACAGGAAGTGAGTACTCAGCGATGGATTGATATTCCTGAGGAAATTCTCGATATTCTATATCAATGGCGTCCAACTCCGCTGCGGCGGGCCGAACGGCTCGAGCGGTATTTGGGCACGCCGGCTAAAATCTATTACAAGGACGAAAGCGTCAGCCCCCCCGGCAGTCATAAGCCCAACACGGCTGTCCCGCAGGCCTGGTACAATAAGCAGTTCGGAATCGAAAGACTCACCACGGAAACCGGCGCCGGACAGTGGGGTTCAGCGCTGGCCTTTGCATGTAAATTGGTGGGCCTCGAGTGCAAGGTCTTTATGGTTCGAATCAGTTTTGAGCAAAAACCATACAGAAAGCTCATGATGCAGGTCTGGGGAGCCAATTGTGTAGCCAGTCCGAGCAGCGAAACCAAGGCCGGACGAGACATTCTCTCTAAGTTTCCTGATACCCCAGGCAGTCTTGGCATTGCGATTTCCGAGGCGATTGAACAAGCTGTTACTGACCCCACAGGGAAAACACGCTATTCATTAGGCAGCGTTCTCAACCACGTAATGCTTCATCAAACCATTATCGGGCTGGAGGCCAAGGCCCAGTTGAAAAGCATCGGCGAAAAACTGCCGGATACAGTGATTGCCTGTGCCGGCGGCGGAAGTAATTTTGCCGGTTTGGCTTTTCCCTTTACTCTCGACAAAATCAACGGGGCTGAAATAGAGATTATCCCTGTAGAGCCAACCGCTTGTCCAACAATGACCCGTGGGCCGTTTGCCTACGATTTTGGCGATACGGCAGGGATGACACCGCTGCTGGCGATGTTTACACTCGGGCATGCCTTTGTCCCGCCTCCTATCCACGCAGGAGGTCTCCGCTATCACGGAATGGCCCCTCTCGTTTGCCAGTGCATCGTGGAAGGTCTTCATAAACCGCGGTCCATCGACCAGGTCACGTGCTATGAAGCGGCTTTCACCTGGGCCCAGACGGAGGGCTTTATTTGTGCCCCCGAGACGTCCCATGCCATTGCCTGTGCTATTCAAGAAGCCCAAAAAGCCAAAGAAGAAGGAAAAGAAAAGGTTATTCTCTTCAACTACAGCGGCCATGGCTTAATGGATTTGTCCGGCTATGAGGCCTATCTGTCCGGGAAACTGACGCCCTATGCATTGCCCGAAGAAGAACTCCAAAAAACGGAAAATTGTTTGAAGGATTACCCCAAGGCCGAAATTCGGAAATCAGGCAAATGGTAACAGGGACAAATTGAGATCCTAAAAGCCCGGTTTTCGCCGGGCTTTTTTTATTTGCCGGAGAACCTCATTTTTGTGAGGTTCGTAAAGATTTTTGTTGAAATTATCACAAAAACCTCTAAACTGAGCAATATTCGGATTGGGTCGGTGCCCGAGCGGCTAAAGGGGATGGACTGTAAATCCATTGGCTAGCGCCTACGGTGGTTCGAATCCACCCCGGCCCAGTTTATGTTTTTTTCTTTGCAGGTACACCGGCTTTTGATTCCTTCGCTGACACGGCTCCAGCAGCGGGTATTTTCCAGTTGAAACCATCTTGTTTTTGGATGATACTATTGAAAAATCTGACTTTAGGATGAAAGTGACAAGATGGGCCTGAATGATCGCGATTATTTAAAAACTGGCTGGCACGAAGGGAGTACCGTTCGGCTGGGCGAGGCCTTTCGGCGTCTCAGTGTGGTCAAATGGCTGCTTATTCTTAATTTTGCGGTATTTGTTCTCTGTATTTCTCCTACGCTGGGCAAATACCTGTTCAGTTGGGGTGTGGTCTATCCGAAAAATCTGCTATGGGCTCTTCAGGTATGGCGGCTGATTACCTATCAGTTTCTTCACTGGGACATGCTCCACCTTCTCTTCAATATGCTCGTACTGTATTTCTTCGGCCCCATTCTGGAGCATCTTTGGGGCAGCCGGACTTTCCTGCGTTTCTACCTGCTCAGCGGAGCAGCCGGAGGAGTCGTCTATACTCTCCTGGTCTTTCTCCATATTCTGCCTGCCGGACCGATGGCCGGTGCTTCGGGAGCCCTGAATGCCGTCCTGATGGCTGCAGCTCTCCTGTTTCCCAATATGATTGTTTTTATTTACGGACTGATTCCGGTTCGCATGATCTTTTTAATTATGATTATGTTTATCCTCAGTTTGCTGAGATTTGCCACAGGCCAAAATGCGGGAGGTGAAGCAGCCCATTTGACAGGGTTGGCTGCCGGGGCGATTTATGTTCTCTACAAACCTTGGTTTACAAAGTTTCGTCTTTCTCGAAAAAAACAAAGCTGGCACCGTAAACTCGAACAGGAGCAGCGTTTTGAGGCGGAAGTGGACCGTATCCTTGAAAAAGTCAATCAAGAGGGGCTTCACTCATTGACAGCCCGAGAGAAACGCACCCTTCAGGAAGCTACCCGACGCGAACAAAGGTCCCGCCGCTTCTGAGCATTCTTCTTAATCCCAGTTTATCTTTTCGGCCTGAGCTGTCAGCTCTTTAAGATGTTCTTCGACCGCTTGTTCTTTGCTTTGCTTGAGTTTATTCACTTCCGCCTGACGCCGTTCAATTTCCTTTTGGAGGCGTTTAATCCGCTCTTCGAGTTCCTGATATTGAAGGGTCTTCTTGCGGACAATCAAGTCAAACCGCTGCGAAATAATGGTTTTGAGTTCTTTTAAGAGACGTTCCCGCTCGGCTCCTTCAGTGCCGCGCAGTTTTTTGAGCAGTTCATCACGCTGTTTTTGCAGGATCAAATCTTCTTTGAGGACTTCCGCCAGTTCGGGATTGTCTTTTTCAGCACGCAGAATCGGCTCATATCTCCGCCGTGCTTCCATTACACGGGAAAAATACAGCCCCGGGTCTTTTTCGCGGATTTGCTCCAGTTCAGCTGCCAATTCTGGATTATTCTTTTCAAGCCACTGGATAAACTCCTCATGACGCCGTTGAAGATGTTCAAGCCATCGTCCACCGCCAGGCCCCATCGAAGTTGCTCCTTCCGGCCCCGGTCCCAATTCCTTAGGCCCTTGCGGTCCTTCTGTCGGCTCCGGCGGTTGGGGCTGTTCCCCAGGCCGGAAACGCCGCTGCATTTCTAACCGCACCATTTCCTGAAATTTTTCCGGATTGGTCTGACGAAGCTGGCGCAATTCCGCAGCTCGATTTGGGTCCTCCTGTTCCAGACGGGACAGAAAACTTTCCAGCCGTCGCCCAGACCATGGCTCTTCCAGAGGCGGCGGTTCGTCCTCTGTCCAGATATCCGTTGACGGCTCCTGACCGCATAACGCTGTAAGCCCGCTCCATAAAAACAAAAGCACGAAGAACAGAATTCCTGCCCGAGGGGCCTTCAAAGAGGGAAAAATCATCAATTCTATCCTTTCCAGAAATCAGCTTGGGCTATAAGTGTCATTTCTTCAATCTCGTTGCCTGCGTCTGTTTCCCACGAATCATTTTTTTCGGCGATTTCTTCATCATATATCTGCTTGGAAATGTCATCTAATGTTGAGGAGATTTCTGATACGGTATCATCAGAGAAGAACTCCTGAATAACAGTCGTGCCAATCACAACGGGCGACTCAGAAGGAAGAATCCTATGATGACCGACAACCCACAGCATACTGATTGCAGCCAAAAGACACGCTGCTGCGGCTGTCAGAATTCGACGAGAAACAATTTTTCTTTTGGTTCGAACAGCGAGTTCTTGCTCCAACGATGCTTTGATATGGGCAATTACTTCAGGCCGAGGCCAAGGTGACATACCCCCCGCTACGAGCGCATCTCCAACTTCAATCTCGGAGGCAGCCCGAGCGGCCTGTTCTTTGTCATAAAAACGGCCAAGAAGTTTTTCAAGTTGTTCTCTGCTTTCTTTCATTGGAATCTTCCATCCATTCTTTCAGTTTTTTCAGTCCCCGATGCACCTTGGAAAGGGTTGTGCCGATGGGCTCTTGACGCATTTCGGACAAATCCTTAAAACTGAAATCCCCGTAAAACCGCATCATAATCAGCTCCGCCGTTTCCGCATCGAGCATTTTCAGTCCCCGCTGCAATCGGTCCGATAAGTCGCCATCGATTTCTTTGGCCGGTTCAGATTCTATTTCGTCCAAAGCGGCCTTTTCCTCAAGAAGACGTTTCTGGCGATATTGTTTTCTTAAACGATCACGAAACAGATTGGAGGCAATTGTAAAGAGCCATTTTTCAAAAGAGCCGCCTTCAAAAGAGCTGATTTTCTCGAGCAGCCGCATATATAAATCGCTCAGCAGCTCTTCACTGGTATCACGATTGCCCGTCAAGCGGTAAAAATAACCATAGCAGCGGCCCGAATACAAATCAACGAGTCGGCCAAATGCAGCCGGATTTCCGCGTTTGCATTCCTCAAGAAGCTCTACAATGTCCGGCTGCTCACTCATCTAACTTTTCAATTTCCTGAGGGTTAGACGTTTGGAATTTGCCTTCTATTGCCCTATTGTGAAAAAAGACAACTTATTGTCTATTATAAGATGTGATATGTCTTGTAGATTTGGTTCTCTTCGACTAAAGAAGGGGCTCATCATTGTCTTCCGGCTCATCTGGATCAAATTTCCAGCTGTCCGATTCATCCAGATCTTCAATCTCTCGTTTGAAATACTTGAAAAGCTTGTCCTGGAGGGGCCCCAATTTTTCCTGCCAGGCAGTCATTCCGCGATACATCGAAGTTAAGAGATCTAGACGAAGGAGCTGCCATTTTACAAGACATTCCGGCTCTTTTATATTCACAAATGGATCGCAACGAAAGATTCGTCGCCCGGAAGAGTCTATTTCAAACAGTTCACAATCTTTACACTGAATCATTTTGGTTCCTCCGAAAAAAGAAATTGCGTTCTTGATTTTTTCATCATACCACTTTAGGATACCTCTGACAACTGATACGAATTATCATTTGCAGGAGCAACGAATGGCAAAACCGAGACGCAGGCGAAAAATTGGAAGCAAAAAGCGGCGTGCAAGATGGAAGGTTCGCCACAAAATCAGCTGATGGGCAGCTGTTTTGGGGACGTCTGAACTTATGCTCAGACAAAAAGATGCGGAATGGAATCGGATTCTGCGATTCATTTCGCTTTCTTTTTTATAGAGAGTGGATGCAAGGTGAAATCCTGTACCATAACTTTTCTCCCGGACGAGCACACCGTCCAAGTTCACACGGGAATCACACTTCTCGAAGCGGCAGCCCAGGCGGGTCTTTCCTTGTATTCTCCGTGCGGCGGCAGCGGGGTCTGCCGGAAATGCCGCGTCTTTCTGGAGCCGTCCGGCAAAGAAGTGCTGGCTTGTCAATACGGGGTTTATGAAGACCTGACAGTCACAATTCCGCCCGAAAGCCGTCCTCTTCAGGGGCAAATTTTCGAACATGGAATTCGGCAGGAACAGGCAATAGACCCCCGTTTTCAAAAGTATTTTCTTTTTCCAACCCCTGTCTCTTTAAGCCAAACAATCGAATATCTTGCCGGGATTTTATCCAGTCCAGTCCAGATTCATCCGGATGCTTCTGTATCGGACAAACTGTTGAATTGTCCGGAAGGCATTACAGCCGTTTTGATTTTCGAAAAAGACCGGCCGTATGTACTTTGCTTTGAACAGGGGGATACGACAGACCGCCTTTATGGAATTGCTGCTGACATCGGAACCACCACATTGGTTCTTTACCTGATGAATCTTAAAGATGGCCGTCTTCTGCAAACGGCTTCTGCCATCAATCCTCAAACTCAGTATGGCGATGATGTCATCGGAAGAATCTTTTATGCCCAAACCCCTGAAGGGCTAAACCGGCTTCAGCAATGCCTGGCGGCTCAATTAAACAAAATGATCAGTGAATTGTGCAGAAAACAAGTGATTCCCCATGATAGTATTTACGAAATCACCGCGGTGGGGAACACGACGATGAACCATTTGCTGCTCGGCTATCCTGTTTACTCGCTCGGGCAAGCCCCTTATTGTGCCTATTCCCTCGACTGCTGTGACAAAATTGCCTCGCAGGCGGGACTGCACATTCATCCTGTCGGCCGTCTTTATACAGTAGAAAATGTTGCCGGTTTTGTCGGTTCGGATACCGTTGCCGCTGCTTTGTCAGCAGGAATGGATAGCCGCGAACCGATTTCCCTTCTTGTGGATATCGGGACAAACGGAGAACTCGTTCTTGGCAATAAAAATCAGCTGCTTTCAGCAAGTTGTGCGGCCGGACCTGCCTTGGAAGGGGGGCGGATTCTTTACGGCAGCCGGGCTCAAAAGGGGGCTGTCCAGCGAGTTCTGCTTGCAAATGGGGACATTGTTCTGGACGTCATTGGAACAGAGCCGCCGCGAACTATCTGTGGAAGCGGTCTGATTGACGCCGTGGCTGTCATGCTCGAAGTCGGTATTCTTACACCCACCGGTGCTTTCGGCGACTTTTCTTCCCTTCGCCAGAAACTTCCGCCTGCTCTCGCAGAACGGCTGATTCGGTTTGAAGAGCAGCCGGCCTTTGTTCTGGCCTGGCAGGAGCATTCAAATAAACCAGCTGTTTTGCTGACGCAAAGAGATATCCGACAAATCCAGTTGGCAAAGGCTGCTATTTATACGGGGATTGTCCTTTTGCTCCAGAAAATGGAAATAACTATCGAAGGGGTCGAAACCATTTTTCTGGCTGGTGCTTTCGGCAATTATATTCAAAAAAGCAGTGCGATACGAATTGGACTTTTGCCGGTTGTTAAAGAAGAAAAAATCCGCTTTATCGGCAATGCCGCCGGCAGCGGTGCCCAGATGATTTTGCTCAATCGGCAATGCAGACAGATTGCCTCCGAATTGGCCGGAAAAATCGAGTATATTGAAATTGCCCGCCAGCCGGCTTTTCAGGATATTTACACTCATTCAATGTTATTTGAATAAAGAAGATAAATAAGATAGGACAAGTAAACTCCAAGTAGGGCGGTTCCTGCCTGCCGGCTGATTTTGTCGCGAGAAAAAGCAAACCAGGTAAATAATACGCTGACAGCTATCATAACCCAATAATCCACGCCTAAAAAGCGGGGGTGAACCTGAAAAGGGCGGACCAATCCCGAAACTCCAATTACAAAAAGGGTGTTAAAGATATTGGAGCCGACCAAATTTCCAATAGACAAATCATCCTGCCGCTTAAAAGAAGCTGCCAGGGAGGTGAGCAGTTCCGGAAGGGAGGTTCCGACAGCGACGATGGTCAATCCGATAACTGCTTCAGAAAGACCGACCTGGCGGCCTAAAGAGGATGCCCCCCAAATTGTAAGTTTTGCCCCGCCTGCCAGTGAAAGGATTCCAAGAAGAATCTGAGAAATACTCGGCCCTATGGGTTTGGAAGGCATCTTGAGGTGAATTCTCTCTTCCAAAGTTAATTCTTTACCGCTCGAAAACCGTTTTCGCTCACTCCGGATCATGAAAGACAGAAGAACAGCAAAAACGAAGATTAGCAAAGCAGCGGCGGGGCGAGTGAGCTGCCCATTTTTTAAACAGGGCCACAGAAACAAGGCAGTGCCGATCATCAATGGCATGTCACGCCGCAGGGAAGCTCTCTGCACCTGAATCGGCCGAATAACCGCACATAGCCCTCCAATCAGAGCCAGATTGGCTATATTGGAACCGTAAACATTCCCGATCGCAATATCTCCAGAATTGGCCAAGGCAGCGGCGATGCTGGCTGCCGTTTCAGGAGCCGAAGTCCCCATAGCAACAATAGTCAGCCCGATAATAAGGGGACTCATACCCAGACGTCGAGCCAGCGAAACAGAACCTTCCACAAGCCAATCTGCCCCTTTCAGAAGCAAACTTAGCCCTACTATCAGCAACCCAATGTCCCGAAGTATCAGCATCTTCTTTATATCTCTGACTATTGAGGAGAATATCGCTCTTCTATCTAAAAAACAACCCCGGGTAAACCCCGGGGCTTCTGGTTATTTTCAAAAAGCAAACCGGAAAAATCAGATTTTTCCGATAATTAAACTGCAGTTATGACCTCCAAAGCCAAGCGAGTTGCTTAAAACATAGCGGACCTTTTTTTCACGAGCTTGTTTAGGAACAAAATCGATTTTTGGGTCACATTCCGGAGCGACTCTTTCCAGATTTATTGTCGGATGAATGCGTCCCTTTTCAATGGTTTTGGCACAGACTGCAAGCTCGATTGCACCGCTGGCACCTAAGGAATGTCCCAGGCAGCTTTTTGTAGAACTGACCGACAGTTTGTAAGCATGTTCTCCAAAGACGGTTCGGATTGCTAAGGATTCAGCGGCATCGTTCAATTCGGTGCTCGTACCATGAGCGTTAATATAGTCAATCTGGTCTGGATTCAACTGGGCTTGCTGCAAGGCCAGTTTCATTGCTTTGGCAGCTCCGGAGCCGTCCTCGAGCGGGGCGGTGATATGATAGCCGTCCCCGGTAGCCCCATAACCGAGCATTTCTCCGTAAATCTTTGCCCCTCTCCGTTTTGCGTGTTCATATTCTTCAAGAACAAGAACCGCCGCACCCTCGGCGAGAACGAAACCGTCTCGCTCCACATCAAACGGTCGGGAGGCATGCTGGGGGTCCTCGTTGCGCGTGCTCAAGGACTTGAGTGCGCAGAATGAAGCCAGTCCGATCGGAGTTAATGCGGCCTCTGAGCCGCCGGTAATCACTATATCACTGCGTTCGCAAAGAATATTGTAGAAGGCCTCTCCAATAGCATGAGCGGCCGAAGCACACGCAGTAACTACACACATATTGGGGCCTTTGAGCCCATATTGAATCGATATGCAGCCGCTGGCGGCATTCCCCATTAGTTTAGGAACACAGAAGGGGGACACCTTTCGGGGGCCTTTTTCAAGAAGACGAAGATATTGCTCTTCAATCTCCTTAATCCCGCCAATTCCCGTACCTACAATGACACCGACCCTGTCCTTGTCTTCCTTTTCAAAATCAAGCCCGCTATCGGAAACTGCCTGAATGGCAGACGCAAGAGCCATCTGGGTAAACCGATCCATTCGTCGGCCTTCTCGGGAAGGGACATAGTTGTCAATATTGAAGTTTTTGATTTCTCCGCCAAAATGGACAGAGAAGGTCGATGTATCAAATGATTCAATAGTGGAAATTCCGCTTTCACCGCGACAGAGGGCCTCAAAAAGCGCATCTGCCGAATCTGCCAAAGCAGTAATACACCCGAGCCCTGTTATAACAACACGACGCTCCAATTTCATGGGTGTGCAATTTACTCCTCTTCCTTTTTGCTTTGGCCCTCGGCGCCTTTTTTCTTCATAATCTCAACAATGTAATCAATAGCCGCCCCAACTGTTTGGATTTTCTCGGCCTCTTCGTCCGGAATGCTTAGGTCGAACTCGTCCTCAAACTCCATGACCAGCTCGACCGTATCCAGCGAATCTGCATTGAGATCATTGATAAAAGATGTTTCGCGAGTAATTTCCGACTTGTCCACGCCCATTTGTTCGCTGACGATTTCAATGACTTTCGCCTCAATAGCTTGAACATCAATATCTGCACCCACTGGTTTGACTCCTTACTGAGTATTTGTCCGTTCTGTGTTTTCCAATCCGTTTATATCTGATTTCAGTGATTTCGGCGGTAATATAACCAGACCAAAATCCCTTTTCAATCCTTTTTTAGTCAATTTTTTTACATAGCCATGCCGCCATCAACACAGAGCACCTGTCCTGTAATATACCCCGTCTCATCAGAGGCAAGAAAAGCCGCCGCGCGGGCTACATCTTCAGGGGTACCAAATCGTTTGAGGGGGATCACAGCCATTGCGCCCTCCTTGACGGCATCGGGCAGCACTTGAGTCATGTCCGTCATAATAAAGCCAGGGGCGATACAGTTGGCTGTTATATTCTTTTTGCCGAGTTCGCGGGCAATGGACTTGGTCATCCCAATCAAACCGGCTTTGCTGGCAGCATAATTGGCGGAACCGGCTTGGCCGATGATTCCGGCCACGGAGCTGATACTGATAATACGTCCAAATTTATTGCGAACCATAGAACGAGCGGCCACCCGAGTCGCCGCAAAGGCGGCACGCAGATTTACCGATATAACACGGTCAAAATCTTCATCATCCATTTGAATCATCAGTTTGTCGCGAGTGATACCGGCATTATTGACCAAAATTCCAATCCCGCCGTGTTCCTCAGCGAGTTCTTCGAGGACTTGGGTCAATAAATCTGTCTTTGTAATGTCCAAAACTCGGGTAATAACAGAAAAGCCCTTTTCGGACACCACTTTCGTAAGTTCCGCAAGTTGCCCTTCGTTCAAATCAAGGCCAGCTACTTTCCGACCTTGCCGAAGCAGTTCAAGGACAATGGCTCTTCCAATTCCCCGAGCAGCGCCCGTAACAACTGCTAATCTTTGCTCTGCCATCGATTTTAATCTCCCACTTGGTTTGACATGTTAATCGTTCGGCAGGGCATCAAAAGATTGTGCCGAACCAATATTGATTATTTTTGCCTTTCGGTCAATCCGTTTCATCAGACCGGTGAGTACTCGCCCCGGTCCAATTTCATAAAACACGCTTACCTGGTCCCGAATAAGCCGTTCCATGCACTTTTGCCATAAAATGGGCTGAATAAGCTGCTTGACCAGACCCTGACGAATGGCTTGAGCAGAAGGGTAATATTCTGCATCGATATTAGCGACAACCTGCACATCGTCCGGATCGCGAATTTCAGTTTGTTCGAGGACTTGTTCCAATTTTTGTGCGGCAGGGAGCATAAGGATTGTATGAAAAGCCCCTGCGACGGCCAAGGGGACCGCTTTGATAGCGCCAACTTGTTCAGCCAGTTTGACAGCCCGAAGACAGGCCTCTTTATGGCCGCTGATGACGATTTGTCCGGGACAGTTGAAATTGACCGGCTCGAGGACTTGACCGCAGGCGGCTTCTTTGCACAGTTGGCGGACTTTTTCTTCATCCAGTCCAAGAATACTTACCATCGCTCCTGAAGAGACATCCGCTGCCTCCTGCATGGCCTGGCCCCGTTTTTGAACCAGCCGCAAACCGTCTTCAAAGGAAATCAGTCCTGCTGCATACAAGGCCGTGTATTCTCCCAAGCTTAAACCGGCTGTTACATCCGGCTTTAGAGAAGGCGATACTTCCCCTAAAACCTTCAAGAGCATGGCAGAAACTGCAAAAATAGCCGGCTGGGAACAAACAGTTGAGTTCAGTTTTTCTTCGGGCCCCTCGGCACACAATTGCTTAAGGTCATAACCTAAAATTTCTGAAGCTCTTTCCAGAAGAGCAGCCGCACATGGCCATTTCTCCAGCAGGTCTATCCCCATGCCGATGGCTTGAGCGCCTTGTCCTGGGAATAAAAATGCGGTTTTTTTCATGCCATTTTCTTCCTTGAAATCAGGGGAATTACAGTTGAACTACGTTTGCACCCCAAGTCAAACCGCCTCCGAAAGCGACCAGAAGCACAATATCGCCGCTCTTGACTTTTCCGCTGCGGCAGCATTCATCCAAGGCGATTGGAATAGAAGCGGCCGAGGTATTCCCATATTTATCAATGTTAATAAAAATCCGGTCATCCGTAAAACGCAGGCGTTTGCCCACAGATTCGATAATTCGTGCATTCATCTGATGAGGGATGAACATCGCTATATCTTCGACCTGTAGCCGGCATTTTTCAAGGCATTCATTAACCAGTTCAACGATTCGCCGCACAGCCGTATGATAGACTTCCCGCCCGTTGATATCCATATACACCAGGTCGGGATTTTCGAGCGGTACACTAACCGGATTTCTTGAACCATAGGCCTGGCATTTGAGGGCTTCCCAGCCGGTTCCGTCTGAGAAGGAGGTGCTGTACATGACCCCTTGCGGTCCTTCTGCGGCGGCCTTTAAAACGACAGCGCCGGCTCCATCCCCAAAAAGAATGCAGCTGCTGCGATCTTTGTAATTGGTTATCCGGCTGAGGGTTTCGGCACCGATGATCAACGCCGTGCGATAGCGTCCTGAGCTGAGATACTGCTGGGCTATCGATAAAGAATAAACAAATCCGCTGCAAGCGGCAGACACATCGAATGCCCAGGCATTTTTCGCCCCTATCATGGCCTGAACAAAACAAGCAGTGGATGGGAACACCATTTCCGGTGTTATCGTAGCCACGATAATCAGCTCGATTTCCTCCGGAGTCATTTTCGCTCGTTCCAGTGCATTTCGGGCAGCTTGGGCGGCTAAGGTTGCCGTCGTTTCCCCAGGCCCTGCAATCCGCCGCTCACGGATACCGGTGCGGCTGGTTATCCATTCATCCGATGTGTCGACAATCTTCATAAAGTCTTCGTTGGTCATCACTTTGTTCGGTACGCACGAACCGGTACCGGCTATGATGGCACGCAATGGTAAAAACGAAGGAGTAGTTGGATTATTGAGCATTGGCAAAAACCGTTGATTGAGACAATCGCTGCACAATTTTTTCGTTGATTCGCTGAGTCGAAAACCTGCGGCTGGCCAGAATGGCATTTTTAATCGTCCTGGCTCTGCTGGAGCCGTGACAGATTACCGCCGTACCGTTGACGCCCAGCAAGAGGGCACCGCCGTATTCATTATAATCGTACTTTTTGAAAACATTAGACATTACTTTCTTAAACTGAAGAGCCAACAGCCAATGAGCCTTCAATTCATCTTTGATGGCCCGGAAAATCATATTGACCAATCCTTCTGCGGTTTTTAAAACCACATTCCCAACAAACCCCTCACAAACTACTACGCTGAAGTGACCTTCAAAAATATCCCGTCCTTCCAGATTACCGGCAAAGTTTATGCGGGGGTCGGCCTTGAGAAGAGCACGGGTTTTTTTGACTAAATCGTTTCCCTTGGCCTCTTCTTCGCCAATATTCATAATACCGACGCGAGGATTGGAAATACCGAGCATTTCTTCCGCATAGACACACGACATAACGGCATATTGATAAAGATGGATTGGCTTGCAGACAATATTAGCACCGACGTCGCATACAACAACCGGCCCCCCGAGGGTCGGAAAGACAGTTGCGATACCGGGGCGAAGGACTCCTTCCAAATTTCGCATCCGAAGCTGGCAGGCCGCAACACATGCCCCTGTATTGCCAGCTGAAAGCACGGCATCGACCTGTCGATGGGAAGCAGCGCGAGCCATAATGGCAATGGAACTTTTTTTCTTGTGGCGGATTGCTTCTACCGGAGATTCATTCATACCGATGACTTCCGGGGCGTGAAAAATTCGGAATGTATCCGGCTTGGCTTTTAGACGAACCAAATGCTCCTGAATAATTGCCTCATCGCCAATCAGTATAATTTCATCCTCTTTACCGAGGGCTTCCTTGGCCTCTAATGCACCGGCAATAATTTCAGCCGGAGCATAGTCGCCTCCCATTGCGTCAATGGCAATCCGCATAATATTATTTTTCCGACTCTTGGCCGAGTTTTAGGGTGGTTTTGGGATTTACATATCCACATTTACTGCAAGCCGCATGGGGCAGTTTGGCCTGGCCGCAGTGCGGACAATACGAATAGTTCGTCGGTTTCAGACGATGATGGCTCCGACGCGTGCGTGTCCTTGACTTACTCGTTTTTTTCGTTGGAAGCATAATTCACTTTCTCCTGGCTCAATTTCTGAAATAAACAAAAAATATCCTCTTTGTCCGCAAGGTTCCATCTTCTGAGAGGAAAACTTTTTGAGTTTACATCAAAAAGCACACTTTTAAGTACCAAAGCCGCTGCTGTTCGTAAAGTAAATTTTTGAGAAGAAAGTTCTTATAGCCCCAGAATGGGTGTTTGTCAAGCAGGAAAAGGCAATTCTCACCCTAAAAATCCCAAATTTTTCCTTTTCAAATTGCATTTTTTTGTGTAAAAAATTAAAAGTTTCAAAATATTATTATAGAGAATTGAGGAAAAAAGAAGTCTGCTTCGAAAGGCAAAACGAAGAAAATGGCAGCCAAACGGTATGACCATAAAGCATTGAGTGAAGCCATCCGACAGGGTCAGGCCCGGATGAAGCGGATGATGCAGAGCAGTCGTGCCGAACAAGAGCCCCCAGCTCCGCCGGTTCCAAAGCAGCCGGACAGAGAGCATGCGATGGTGGGTATGAGACCAATGCGGGCTGAACAGAAAAAACCGTACCGATTTAATCAGGGCACCTTTGTTATCGCTGCGGTTTTTCTTCTGGTGATTGCTTTTTTATTTTGGGTAAACAAAAGTAAAGAGCGGGTGCAATCTGAGCCGATCGTGCTCGAAAAGACGACTTTCGCAGATCCGGCCAAGCCTAAGCCTCTACCGTCTAAACCCGCTGCGGCTCCGCAGAGCCCGATGCCTGCTAAGACCGTTCAAACGCCGGCTGCCGTACCGACGGACAACAAATCGGTTCAGACGCCTTCTTCGAGCCCCACTCTGCCTGCGGAGTTGAAACCGGCCCAGCCGGCACAGGAACCGCCTAAACAAGCTGGCCCGGAAAAAGACCATGTCATTGTTATTGCAACCTACGCAAACCGAGAACACCTGATTCCGGTACAGGCATATTTTGAAGCCAACGGAATCAAAACGGAAATTATGCGGCGAGGCAGCTACTATCTGCTAGTCACGAAGGACCGCTTTGAGTCACCCCTAAAGGCAGGGACGGACGGTCAGCAAATGCTTAATAAAATTAAGTCGCTTGGGGCCCAATACAAAGCCCCTGACGGTTATGAGAATTTTGGACGCACCCCTTTTCAGGATGCGTACGGGATGAAAGTTAAGACAAATTAGTCTGTGAGAATTTGAGGAGTACACAATGTCGATCGATCGTTCTTTGAAACTGAAAGATTCCTTAAAGAGACACCGCAATGTGCTCTCGCGGGGAGAAAGAATTGAAATCCTCAAGAAGGAAGAACGCTGGGAAGAAGGCAAAGTAATGGGGCTCCCGAAGGTCGTTCATCGCAAAAGCAGTGTGGGCAAGAAAGCCGCTGTTAAGAAAGAAACAGCGGAAGGGCAGGAAACCGCTGCCAGTGCTGCCCCCTCAGCGGCTGGCTCCAAATAAGAGCTGAATTGTTGATTTTGACCGGGCGCCTTGGTTTGACAATTTTCATACGGTTGAGGATTCGATTCATAAACGGATTTTTTAGATGACAGACTATCTGGCTCAGAGAACTCGAAAAATCGATGCCAGCGGCATTCGCAAGGCGTTTGCTCTGGCAGGCACCCTTCAGAATCCGGTTAATTTCTCGATTGGGCAGCCGGATTTCGACGTTCCTGACCCCATCAAAGAAGCGGCAATCCTCGCCATTCAGGAAGGATGGAATCGGTATTCCCAGACGAGCGGCGATTCGCGTCTGCTCGAAAGGGTTCAGGAAAAAGTCCGTCAGGATACCGGCTGGGATAACCCTCTATGCATGGTTACCAGCGGTGTCAGCGGGGGGCTGCTCCTGGCTTTTTTGGCTTTGGTGGATCCGGGGGATGAGGTGATTATCGTCGATCCTTATTTTGTTATCTATAAACAACTAACCAATCTGCTGGACGGGCGCTGCGTTTTTGTCGACAGTTATCCTGATTTCCGACTGCCTATAGCCCAGATTGCCGCTGCAGTGACCCCAAAGACGAAAATGATTATCCTGAATTCGCCATCTAATCCAACCGGTACAGTCTATACAGAAAAAGAAGTCCTGGCTATAGCAGAAATTGCCAAAAAGCATGACCTGATTCTTCTGATTGACGAAATTTATGATGCTTTCTGTTATGAACAACCCAATCCCTGCGTAGGGCGATTTTACGAAAAAACCCTGCTTCTGAGGGGTTTCAGCAAGAGTGCAGCGATGACGGGCTGGCGGGTGGGATACGCAGCCTGCAGTCCCATTCTGGGACCGCTGATGGAATGTATGAATATTATTCAGCAGTATTCATTTGTTTGTGCACCTACCCCTTTTCAAATTGCGGCTATTACCGCTCTTGATTATGACAATCGTCCCTATATTCAGCAATATCGCCAAAAATGCGACCGCCTTGTAGAGGGTCTGAAGGGGTACTATACTCTGCAAAAGCCAGGGGGGGCTTTTTATCTTTTTGTCCAGAAACCGGATTGGGCTGCAAACGCTTCGGAATTTGTCAAAACGGCGATTGAGAATAATGTTTTAATTATACCCGGTAACGTTTTCAGTGAAAAAGATACCCATTTTCGCATCAGTTATGCAGCTGCAGACCGAGACATCGAGAGGGGGATTGATATATTAAGGCGGTTGGCAAAACGATAGAAAACTTTTATCAAACTCCCTTTTTCCATTTTCTCTTGACAAGGGAGGGGGGCCGCTTTTTATTTTTCTAAGTTTCTGCCTTATCTCCCTGCATTTGTTAGCGAATACAAAGTTAATGCAATACAAGAGAGAGCAAAAACGGATCAGACTATTCATATAATTTGTCAAGTTTTCGGGGGGCTGGGAATCTTCCTTCTCGGAATGAAAAATATGTCCGAGGGGATGCAGGCCGTAGCAGGAGAGCGCCTTCGCAAATTAATTGGGGCGCTTACAAATAACCGGCTGATGGCCTGCGGGGTGGGACTGCTGGTAACCATGATTATTCAATCCAGCTCTGTTACCACAGTGATGGTGGTTGGGTTTGTCAATGCGGGGCTGATGACGCTTCTTCAGGCCATCGGCGTTATCATGGGGGCTAATATTGGAACCACCATTACGGCATGGCTTTTAGTAATCAAACTCGGCCAGTATGGGCTGCCGCTGCTGGGGGTAGCGGCGTTTTTTTATCTGTTTTCCAAGCACGAGAGGGTCCGTTTTACGGCCATGTTTCTGATGGGGCTGGGAATGGTCTTTTTCGGTCTGGAACTGATGAAAGACGGGTTTTCACCCCTTAAAGATTCGCCAATGTTCACCAACTGGTTTCTCCGTTTTCACCCAGATACTTATTTAGGAATCTGGAAATGTGTTTTGGTAGGAGCTCTTTTTACAGGAATTATTCAATCTTCAGCCGCTACTATTGGTATCACGCTTGGTCTGGCTGACACAGGGATTATCAGTTTTCCGGCCGCTGCGGCACTGATTCTTGGTGAAAACATTGGAACGACGGTAACAGCGCTGCTGGCCTCTATTGGAGCCAACGCCAATGCCCGCAAAGCTGCCTATGCCCATTCCCTGTTTAATGTTTTCGGTGTTTGCTGGGTCAGCGTGATTTTCCCCTTGTACCTTGAAATGATCAACGGAATTATTACAGATCGAAAACTCAGGACAGTTCAGACTTTGGCTGTTTCAGAAAAAGATGACCCGATTGTCTATACCTATGCCCAAAAAGTTGGAATCCCCACGTCCGCCATCGTCAGGATTTCCTCGGAGGCCATAACCAACCCAAATTCTCAATTGCCGAATAAGCCGTTTATGCTGGCCGCCGACTTTATGGAAGCGGTGAAAAAAAGAAACTTACCGGAGCAGCCGGTCTATATCAAAGACCGTACAGTCCGATATCCTTTTTCTCAGCCGGCTATCGCCCTGACCCATACGCTCTTCAATATTTTTAATACGATTGTTTTTCTGCCTTGGGCGGGGGTACTGGCTCGGATTGTGTCCTGGCTTGTCCGGGAAAAGCCGGCTGCCGAAAAACGCCGTTTGACTTATTTGAATGTGCGAATGCTCGATACGCCAACTATTGGGATTCAGCAGTCTCTCAAGGAAGTAATCCGGATGGGGCGGACTGTTCTTCAAATGATGGATGAACTTAGGTCCGTGCTTACCAATGAAGAGCCGGACCGTCAAATGGTAGATGAAATTTTTCAGAAAGAAACCGATCTGGATGTCATTCAAATGGAGATTGTGCAGTTTCTGGGAGATATTCTTTCCGGAAATATTCCCCACGAGGTGATTGACGGCAGTCTCCGGCAGATTCGAATGGCTGATGAATTCGAGTCGATCAGCGATTATATTGCAGCGATTCTGAAGCTGCGTCTTAAGATGCGGGACAATCATTTGGTCTTCACGCCGGAGGGGCTGGAGGATATCCACTCTCTCCATGATAAAGTGATGGAGTATCTTCGAATGATTCAGGCCGTTTTCGAAGGAGATAATGCTTCAAAGGAGTTTTTCAGTGAAGCGCAGAATAAGGCCAGAGCCATTACCATGTATATGAAGGAGTACCGGGCCAAGCATCTCGTACGTGTCGAAAAGGGCCTGGCCAGTCCGCTCAAGAGTTTGATTTACACGGATATGCTTTCTGCCTATCGCCGCATCAAAGACCACGCCTTCAATATTGCAGAAGTCCTGGTAGGGGAAAAATAAGGAGCTTTTTTGCGGGAAGGGGGGTGAAGAGGTTTTCAAGCGAAAGTTTTTCGTTGTCTTTTCAGGTTTGTCGGATAGAATACGGCAAAGATGTGTGCAAGGAGTCGAACGATGAACCTCTTTTCAGGCCATTGGCCTTATTCAAAGATAGCAGGGCTTTCGCCGGCCGGCCGAGCAGGACTGATTCTGCTGATGCTGGCGGCAGCTGTTCTGTCTGCCGCGTCCGATTCCCCTCCTCCCGTCAAGCGAGCAGTGGTGATTACATGCCATGAGACAATCGATGACGGGCTCTATCGGTCCATTGTGCGGCGGGGCAATGAAGCTGTTCGGGCGAAAGCTGACTATCTGATTCTGGACATCAGCACCTATGGCGGACTGGTGGAAAGTGCCGACAACATCAGCAAATATCTCATTCTTGACATCGGCAAAAAAATACACACGGTCGCCTATGTGAGCACTGAAGCCATCAGTGCCGGTGCGATGATCAGTGTATCCTGCAAAGACATCATTATGCGGGAAAATACGACAATCGGCTGCAGCGCCCCGCTGGCGATGGGCGGTCAGCTCGAAGGAGCCGAGCGGGAAAAGGTCGAAAGTTTTGTCCGTGCCGCCTTCAGCCGGGCAGCTCAAGCCAATGGGTATCCGGAAGCTCTTTTGAAAGCGATGGTCAGCCAGAATCTCGAAGTCTGGCAAGTCCGGAACAAAAAAACCGGGCAAAATGAGTATTTCGAAAAAGAATATCTGCCCGCTGATCCGAATACGTATGACCTGGCAAATCGCAAACTGGTCGTCAAGGAAGGGGAGCTGCTGACCCTAACCGCCTCCAAGGCCCTCGAGTACGGAATTGCCCGGGCGGTTGCGGCTGATCTGGATGAGGCGATTGCTTTTTTAGAAAAAAGAGACGGCGCAGTTTTTGAACGCCCCATCCCGCAGTTAGAAACGACTTGGTCTGAAGAACTGGTTCGTTTTCTGAATTCTCCTCTCGTTGTGAGTATTCTTGTCCTTGGGATCCTGCTGGGTATTTATGTTGAGCTGAACACCCCCGGCATCGGTTTGCCCAGTGCTGTGGCACTGACGTGTCTGGTTATTTTGGTCGGCAGCAAATATCTGATCGGACTGGCCAACTGGGTTGAAATTGCGATTTTGGCGGTGGGGATTATTTTGCTGCTGATTGAGATTTTTGTTATCCCCGGCTTCGGCCTGACCGGTACAGCCGGCATTCTATGCATCTTTGCGGGGCTGTTGGGGATGATGATTAAAAATGCTCCGGACGAATTTCCCTGGCCGAAGGGAGACGGCGAATGGAAGGTCTTTCTGGATAACCTGACCGGTCTTTCGCTGGGATTTCTGCTCTTTTTCATCATTGCCTATTTGCTGGCCAAATACTGTTTTGCCAAAGGCACCCTCTTCAAAAGAGTTGTTTTAACCGAATCGGTTCCTTCCGTCTCGTTGTCTATCAGCGCGACCGGCCTGCCAGAAGGCGAAGAAACTCCCTTACAGCGGGGCGACATCGGGATAGTTGTGAGCACCTGTCGGCCGGCCGGCACCGCCCGTTTCGGGGACAAGATTGTGGACGTGGTTTCTGAAGGAGAGTTTATTGAGACGGGCCGGACGGTTGTTATTCAAAATATTTCAGGAAATCGAGTAATTGTCAAAGAGCAGGAGAAAAAGCAATGATAGCGGATATATTATGGCTGGCATTGGCAGTTTTTCTCTTTGCTGCTTGTGCAATCCTTTTGGTTTTTGAAATCTTTATCCCGAGTTTTGGGATTCTGACGATTTTATCCCTTGCCTGTCTGGCAGGAGGAATCGCCATTTTTTTTGCATACGGCACTTTGGCTGGATGGATAGGCGTTGGTATAGCGGCAATTTTAATCCCCTTGATTTGGTTCTGGACCTATCGGCTTTTTCCTCAAACCTCCATTGGTCGCAAAATGATTCTCGGCAAACCCGATACAGGCAGGGGGGATGCAGTCCCCGACTGTCAGGACCTTCAGCAGATGCTTTCCAAGGTCGGGATTGTCCGTACGCCGCTTCGGCCCGTCGGCATCTGTGATTTTGACGGTCGCCGTCTCGAGTGTGTCTCTGAAAGAGGTTTCGTGGATGTTAATCAAAAAGTTAAGGTGATCCGGGTAGAGGGGGCTACGCTGACCGTTCGGCCGGTGGACGAAAAAGAGTAAAAAAAGTCTCAAAAAGCGCTTTTATTATAATGATAGCAATAACGATGGTGTTTTTTAGAAAGGAGTAGTTATGGCACGAATAATGGAACATTTTATTCTTCTGTCTGAAATTCCGATTCAATTCAAAATCGTACTTTTCGTGATTGTCGGCATCTTTATATTGGCCTTTCTGATGGTTGTCCTGAAATACGGAAGTTTATGGCTCCAGGCCTGGCTTTCCGGTGCCCACGTTTCCCTTTTGGAGCTGATTGGGATGACCTTCCGCAAAGTGGACCCCCGTGTCATTGTCCGATGTCGGATTATGGCCTGCAAAGCAGGACTGGAACTCACCACCGCGCAGCTCGAAAGTCATTATCTGGCAGGGGGGCGTGTGGCGAATGTGGTGCGAGCTCTGATTGCCGCTGACCGTGCCAATATCAACCTGTCCTGGAAAGTGGCTACGGCAATCGACCTTGCCGGACGCGACATCCTGGACGCTGTGCAGACCAGTGTCAATCCCAAAGTTATTGACTGCCCGGATCCCCGAAAGGGCAAGGAAACCGTTGATGCAGTGGCTCAAGACGGAATTCAGCTGAAAGCCAAGGCGAGGGTAACGGTGCGGGCCAATATTGCTCGACTCATCGGCGGAGCCACGGAAGAAACCATTATTGCCCGTGTCGGCGAAGGCATTGTGACAACGATTGGAGGCTCCCTCACCCATAAAATGGTTCTCGAAAATCCGGACAAAATCTCCAAATCGGTCTTGGCCAAGGGGCTGGATGCGGGAACTGCCTTCGAGATTCTCTCCATTGACATTGCAGACGTGGATGTCGGCGAGAATATTGGCGCCAAACTTCAGGAGGCCCAGGCCGAAGCGGATTTAAAACGTGCCAAAGCAGAAGCAGAAAAACGGCGTGCAATGGCCGTAGCCAGGGAACAGGAAATGAAAGCTCTTGTGGAAGAAAACAAGGCCAAAGTAGTCCTAGCGGAGGCCGAAGTTCCCAAAGCCATTGCAGAGGCATTCCGGAAAGGAAACCTTGGAATTATGGACTATTACCGAATGAAGAATATCAATGCCGATACTTCTATGCGGGATTCGATAGCACGCGGCGGGGACGAAAAGAAAGGGGAATAAGGAATGAGCTTTTGTGGATATATTGGCTCTGTTCTGGCTGATGCCGGGGATATTTTTGAAATTGTTATTATCGGCATCTTTATTTTGTTTTCTGCTGTTGCAAACCTGATTCATGCCGCAGCAGCAAAAAAGAAAGAGCAAGCCCTTGAGGAGCAAAAATCAACTGCCGGCATTAAAGAAAGTCCGGCTCCTCAAAAGATGGAAGCTCGTCAACATCAACGGCTGCCTTATGCAAAAATGGCAGAGAAGTCGCCTTTGGTATCTCGCGAGGATACATCAGCTTCGATGCCCAAAATAAGTCCTTTTAAGCCGCTAAAGGTTCTTTATCCGGTTGCTCAGCTCGCAGGACAGCGAAAAGATGCTGTCTCCCGGCCGGTCCCCATTACCCAGCCAAAACCGGTGCAGCCCAGAACAGCTCCGATAGAAGTTCAAAAACGATCGGTGAAAACAGCAACAAGAATCGATCAAGAAGCATCCAAAGGGATAGATATCGTCTATTTGCGGAAAATACTGAAAAATCCGAACCAGATTCGTTATTTAGTGGCGGCTTCAGAGATTCTGGACAAACCTTTATCGCTTCGTTAAAAGGGGTTTCGCTATCAAAGGGCCTGCTTGAGTGTAGAAAATCAGGACGGGCCTTTTTATTTTTCCGCCCCCCTATTACGTCCCATAATGTATCTTATGTTGCATTCACGAGAGGGCGGTTATTCCGTATCCAATTGTTCTAAAAGAAGTTATGTGAAAACTACTCCAGCGGCCTGTTTTATTGGGATGTGACCGCTTGCGGCAGGATATTTTCCATCATCTCTGAAAGCTGTTTCCATGTACTTAAGGTTCTGTCAATCAGTCCTAAATTTTCGAGTACTAATTCAATATTTTGATAAAGACCTAAGCTGTCTTCCTGCTGCATGACGGCTTTGAGATGCCGCATGGCACGTGTAAACTGCTTTTGATCGCAGAACAGGATGGCTGTTCGGTAATGGAGCTGCATCAGATTCTGATCCACCGGTGTCTGAGTTGTTATGAGTTGGAGGGCCTCCTGAGTGCGGCCCATTTCGAAACAGCACATAGCCATCTTCGTATTTGCCCGATAATGGGTGTTGTTGATTTCGATTGCTTTTTGGAAAAATCCAACGGCTTCTTCGTAATGTCCGCCGCTCATCAGCAGAATCCCGTATTTATAATATACATCTGCACAACTGACCCGCTTAGCAATCTGTTTTTGGTGGGCCAGCAGTACATCTTCCATCTGGATAGCTGTTTTTTCAATTTCACCATGCAAAATCCGATGAGCATCCAAGGCGGCCTGAAAATAAAGAATGGCGGTTTCTGAATAAAGAAGCCCGCTATTCTGCTGAATCGCTGCCCCCAATGCAATTGTTTGCTCCGCTTCCTCAGTTTGTCCAGCAGCGTATTGCGCCCGGCATAGTCCCATATAGGCATCCACAATCTCGTCATTGATTTCAGCCGCCTGGTTAAACTGTTCCGCTGCCAGCGTATATTGATGATTGCGAAGATACTGGGTACCCAGTTTGATAGCTGCCTCCAGGTAATTCGGCTGAAGCCGCAGCGCGTTCTCGTAATGAGTGATCGCTTCTGCGGGTTTTTGGCTTTGACTATATATATCCGCCAAATGCAGATACAAATCCGGCTGAGGTCCTGTCTGTTCCATCAGTCCAAGGATATTTTCGAGGGCTTGTTCATAACAGCCGTTTTCGAGCAGATTGTTGATTTCCTCGCTGGGGCAATCTTCTCTGAAATTGTCTGGATGCGACAAAATTGCCATATTGAAGGTATCAATTGCTTCCGCCGCTCGACCGTTCATCAGATATAAATTGCCCAACAGAACGTGAGCGCTGATGTCTTCAGGGTGTTCGGTGGTGAGCATTTCATATTCCCGAATGGTTTTATCCAGACGGCCCGACTGCAGATAAATTGCCGCCATCCGAAGACGCGGCAGCTGAAGATGGCTTTTGAATTTGATGCAGTCCTGATAAAATTCGACTGCTTCGGTCAGATGTCCCATTCGCTCCTGGCAGTACCCCATTGCATACAGAGCCATTGTATTGTTCGGCTGTCTCAGATAGACGCTTTGGAGCTGCTCGTAGGCGGCCTGGATATCATTACGATACAAACAAAGGGCAACTGCGGTCATGTGTCCAAAAACACAATTCGGATATTCGAATAAATACCCCTTCATTTTTTCCCCTGCCGGCCGAAATTCATGCCTGCCTAAATGCTCAAGCACATCATCCAGCTCATTCTGCCACGGAGGAGGAGCCGGCTGATGCTGAGTGCGGAGTGTCATTAACCAGTGCCATATCAGTTCAGCGGTATCCACCGTAATTGCTTTTCCAAAAATCTCAAGCAGTTTACTCATAAGAAAGCACCATTCTCAGTTGAATCGATGTTGTTTTCCCTTTGCAATCTTCTGCAGGTGTTATCGACACACCCCCTCTGGGGGTTAAGGAATCCAAGAGCTCGATACTCAAAAAAGGACCTCAAAAACCGTGAAAACAGTCAATTTTAGCGAATGTAGCGGCTGGCGGGATAAAAGGAACTATACAAACGGGAAAGGCCTTGTAACCTCTTTATTTACAAAGGGATAGAAATCATTTTGGAGGGGACACTTTAACCCCTCTGCTGGCTTTGGGACAGAGTTAGGAAAAGTCTCCCAATTTAAGCAGAAGTTAGTCCGCTTGGTCTGTTCTGGAGGGCTTGTCCATCTCGTTAAAGTAAGCCAACGTACGCTCCAGTTTGTCGGTCAGATGTTTCAATTTCAGCATGGTACGCACCCGAACGACCAGTTCCCATTTGTTAATGGGTTTGCTTAGAAAATCATCCGTTCCGGACTGGATGGCTCGTTCAATATCTCCCAATTCATTCAAGGCGGTTACCATAATCACAGGAATGTCTTCCGTCTCGGGATTGCTTTTAATCCGACGGCAAACTTCGAACCCGCTGATTCGCGGCATCATTACATCCAGGAGCACCAAATCCGGCTGATGACTTTTTACCAGTTCCAAAGCTGTATAGCCGTCTGCGGCAGAAATTGTCCGACACTCAACATCTTCCAAACAAGCCAAGATCAGCTCAAGGTTTTGAGGATTATCATCTACCACCAAAACCAAGGGCAATTTATTGTCGACAATGTCCATCATATTTATCCAATCTAAAAAACAACAAAAATAATTCAATCCATTTGCCGGACTTTGTCAAGAAATTCTCGAACGGCGGGCTTGAGAAAAATGGCCTCAGGGTCCTCCACCACTTTTAAAACCGCCTTTGCGGCCTGAATCGCGCAGTCCATCGCCGATGCCTGACAGTCAAGGAAGAAAACCTGTCGATTGCGTACTTCGCAGAATCCGCCTCCGCCTCCTCCCATCGCTTCCTGTCGAATCACAACCTGCCGGCTCGAAAGCAGCTCCAGCAACTCGTCAAGAATGCTTTGATAATCCATCTCTTCAATCTTCAAGAAAAAACACAACTTGACCGATATTATTTGACAGAGATAGAGTATCTTTTATTGTAAGAAATGACAAGGATTTTTGTTTTTCCGCTATGTTAAAATAGGAAGAACCAGTTGAATACGATTGAAAAACGCCAAAGTCTGCATCGAAAAATCGAACTGGTAAAACGAAAAAATCAGGAACTCTCCGAACAAATCCGACAATTGGAACAACTGTCTCTTGTCGGTAAAGCGTGGGCGATGGTTGCCCATGAAATCAACAATCTGCTTACCCCGCTTACCAATTATGCCCAGATTGCCCTTCAGCAATCCGATGATTCCGAATTAGTACAAAAGGCATTAAAAAAGGCGGTCCGGCTGGGAAACCAAGCCGCTGAAATACTCCAGCAAGTTCCTGTATTGGCCGGCCAGAAAGAAGTAAAGAAAATCCGATATGAAATCAGACAGTTGGTCGAAGACGCCTTTTCTACGATAGCCCGTGATTTTCAAAAAGATGGGATTCGAGTGATAAAAGATGTTCCAGAGGAACTTTCTATTCCAATGGATCCCGTTGGCATGCGGCAGGTTCTTATCAATCTAATTTTAAATGCTCGCGAATCAATGTTTGCCAATAGAGGCGGACGGCTCACTGTTCGGGCCAATCCTTACCTGGAGGGGGTGCAGATCCATATTTCAGATACCGGCTGCGGGATTCCGCCCGATCAGACAAAAGATATTTTCAAACCGTTTTTCACCACCAAAGACGGAAAAGACGGCCGCCGAAAGGGACACGGCGTCGGCCTGGCTTTTTGCAAGCATGTCATCGATAGCCACGGCGGGACTATTCAGGTACAATCTGAGCCCGGCCATGGAACCATTTTTACTCTTTGGTTGCCGGACAAGCCCTAATCTCTTATACTCCTGAGGATAACGAGTAAGGGAAATTTATCGTGGCAGCCGGGTGGCAATATCTATGGCGGATTTTCCTGATGGCAGTCTTGCTGTCTTGTTCCGCTTTTTGTTCCGCTTCCGAAACCGCCTTTTTTCATCTTTCTCAACGTCAGTTAAGTTTGTTTTCAAAGTCGTCCTCATCAACGGAGCGGCTTGTTTATCAGCTTCTTCTCCAGCCCAGTCGCTTTTTGTCCGCTATCTTATTTGGCAATATGCTGGTAAATGTCTCGTTTTTTGCCCTGGCCAGCGTTTTCTCGTTTAAGATTAGCAAAGACTTCAGCCCCATCGCAGGGTCTTTTTGTGCCCTCCTTTTTTTTGTAATTTTAGTGCTTTTCGGCGAAATGCTCCCGAAATCTCTGGCCTACTCCAATGCCCCGCGTTTCTGTCGCTGGGCCTCGTTACCCTGCTGGCTCAGTTTTCAGGTTTTAGGGCCTATTACCGCTGGATTGGATTTTTGCCTCGTCCGTCCATTCTGTCGGCTGTTTCTCGGCAGCCGGTGCCATTCGCCTCACCGCCCTGCTAATGCGGCTTATCTAAATCTTTTATTTGATTCCTCAACCCGTCAAGGGCTGCTGACCCCAGATGAAAACCAGATTCTGATGGAAATAGTCCATTTAGGTTTTTTGAAGGTCCGGCATATTATGGTTCCACGTGTGGATATGCCCGCCTGCGAGGAAAAGACGCCGCAACAAGCCGTCTTGCAGAAGTTTGCGGCAGCCCGACAGAAACATTTGCCTGTTTATCGAGAAAGAATTGACAATATTCTTGGCGTCCTTTCACTGCGTGATCTTCTGGCAAAGCCAAACAGCTCAATTTCCCCCCTGCTCCATCCGGCTTTTTTTGTTCCGGAGCAGCAAACCGCTGAATCACTGCTCGAAACATTTCGGAAGGAGAAAAGAGAGTTTGCTCTTGTTGTGGATGAATACGGCGGCATCTCCGGCTCAGTAACACTTCAAGACTTGCTTGATGAGTTGGTTTCATCCTCTGATTTGCCCGAAGGACAAGAACCCGTTCAAGTCATCGGTCCATTGAGGTACCGATTAGCCGCTGAACTTCCGCTTTATGAGTGGATTGAGCCGGAGGAAATCGAACCGGAGTACCGTCATCTGGCTACCGTTGGCGGTCTTGTAACAGCCCTGCTGGGGCGGGTCGCCCGTCCCGGTGATCAAGTCCGGTGGAAAAATCTTGAGTTTACTGTCGAAAGCGTCCATAAAAACCGTATCCGTTCCCTGATTCTCTCTTTGCAGTCAGCAGGTGTTCCTGAAAACTCAAAGGAACCGCAATGAATCTGTTTCTGAGTTTGACAATTCTTACTGTTTTGATTTTTTTAAGCGGAATTCTGGCTGGTGCTGAAACCGGAACCTACCGCCTCAGCCGCTCCCGGCTTCGCCTCGGTGCCGAGCAGAAAAAACCCCTTCATCGACTGCTGTGGGGAGTTGTTCAGGACAGCCACGGGCTTATCCTCAGCTTGCTGATGGGCAACAATCTGGCCAATTATTTTGCCACTAGTTTGGCGGCTTATTTGTTTTATACACGATTAAGGAATCCGGCGATGGCCGAACTGTATTCGACCGCCGTGATGACCCCTCTGTTGTTTGTGTGTGTCGATATCCTTCCCAAAAATCTCTTTTATTACAGAGCTGACTCCTTTTTGGTTGCTCTATCTCCTCTGATATGGTTTGTCTATAATCTGTTTACCCGCAGCGGGCTTACAGCGGTTCTCAAGTGGCTTTCCAGACGCCTCAACCGCATCTTTCACACGTCCATTGATACGCCGCAGGCGGTCGATTTAACCCAGCGGGAACAGGTACAGCAGATTTTTCACGAAACACGGGAAGAAGGTCTTTTAAGTGATGTTCAAAAAGTAATGATGGACCGGCTGATTCGAACCCCTTCTCTTCCGGTTGCCTCGGTGATGACTCCTTGGCGTGAAGTCCAAGCGATAGAACTTCATACCTCCATCGAGCAGCTTTTGGCCCGCTTTGCACAATGCTCTTTTTCACGCCTGCCGGTCTATGACAAAACCCTTCAGCATGTCCTTGGTTATATCGAAGTTTACGATGTTCTTGGAAGTTCTGCGGCTTCTCAGACGCTGGACACTTTTATCAAGCCGCTGATGAAGATTTCAGCCGGCTGTTCGGTTATTTCCGCACTTCATCAGATGCGCCACCAAAGACAGCCCATCGCTTTGGTAGTCTCTGAAACTTCTCCGGTTCATTCTCAAGAAATACTTGGACTTATCAGTCGGCGGGATCTTATTGAAGAGGTTACTGGAGAATTGCCATGAGACCCTGACTTTACAGGCGTCCGTCAAAAATGGCTTTTGTAATGTCGTTGATTTTGGTGCGAAGTTCGCTGTTCCCCCCTTCCGTCAAGATGCTGAAGAGAAAATCTCCCTGCGGACTGTGGCAGATTCCTGAAAAAGCCCTTACTCCATTGATAAAACCCGTCTTTCCAGCGATACGCCCCCGATATGGCGGTTCTCGAAAGTATTTTTCAGTAGTGCCGTCTATCCCCCCCTGTGATAAAGAAGATTCGTAAACCGGCCAAAAGGGCTTGCCGGCCATATCGGCGAGTACTTTCACAATGGCCTCCGAAGTAAGCCGGTTTTCGCGGCTGAGGCCGCTGCCGTCTTTGAGGACAAAGTGTTCTTGCGGAATGCCCGCCGACAGCAGGTAGCGACGAATCAAATGGAGCCCGTGCGGCCATTCACCGTTGATTCGCCCCTGCGTATTCTCTGCGGAAATGGTTTTTACGAGCGTTTCCGCCGCCAGGCCGAGACTATCTTTGTTCGAGCGGTTAAGCACTTCCGTGAGGGGAGTGCTGAAAACCCGAAAAACCTGAATATCCGGATCGGTTTTGATGTATTTCTGGACTAATTTCCCTTGCACCTGAATGCCTTCTTCCGTGAGTTTTTCGAGAAGGAGAGTTCCGAAAAAACCGGCCGGATTTTCAATGGCCACATCAAACCCAGTGCTTTTATTCAGTTTCCCCTTTACTATCAGAACATTGGGGACTTTGGTTCGATAAGCGCCGACAGCACTGTTGCCGGAGGAAATTAGACTTACCTGATTTAGAATTGTCACATATTGCGTCGGCGGGTCAAGTTCGATAATGGCCTCTTTACTCCCTCGCCGGATGGTCAGATGAATACAATTCCGATTGAAATTAAGCCCAGATACTTCACAGGCATACCATCGATTCAGCTGGTCGGCCGGCCATTGCGGATGAACTCGGTTGCTGTCGAAAAAACTGTCATCCAGGATAATATCTGCAAGGTTTCTTATGCCTTTGCTGAGAAGGTCTTGAGCAATTTGTTCAAAAATGGAAAGGGCAGATGAACCATGAAGTCCCGGTTCGCCCAAAAGAGGGTCGCCGCCGCCAATGACAATTAAATGTTCACCAAGCAGGCCGATTCGGGTCTCAAAGACATAATCCGGCCCTAAATAATGAAGAGCCGCCGCCGAAACAATTAATTTCATATTGGAGGCCGGAATCATGGGCTCTTTCCCATTGTAGGAAAAGATGATTTGTCCTGTATCGGCCCGTGCCACAGTAACGGAGATTTTCTCTTTGGGTGAATGAACTGTCTTAAGCAGCTCCGACACAGACCGACTCTCTTTGCCGGCAGCCCCCTCGGCCAAGGCACCTGTAAAAATCACCCATATCAAGATAAAACAGTTTCTCTTCATAGGGAATGGCTATTTACCATAGGTTCTAATCGGAATCAAGGCCAGATCACATTAAAAAACAAGGCAAAACGCGGATGGTCAATCCCGATTTTGGGTTGCAGGAGGGACAAAGGGAGGCCAGTCCAGCTCCGGCAGCGAAATCAGCCGCCCCAGGTAATCGACAGCCCTGATAAATTCAGTATAGTTGCTTGGCTTATTGATATAAGCCGCACAGCCCAATTCATAACTGCGTTCGATATCCGCCGGATTCGAAGAAGTGGTAAGCATAAAGACGGGAATTGAACACAAATTCATATCCTGCTTGATATGACGCAAAACTTCAATACCATTTTTGCCGGGCAGGCGAATATCAAGCAGAATCAGATATCGTCCCTCTTCAATTGTTCGATGCCCGTCCCGAAATAAGAACTTGAGCAGTTCTTCTCCATTTCGGAAGTGAATAATTTCTTTCAAAACACAACTTCGCTGAAGATTTTTCCGAATTAATGCAAAATGACCGAAATCATCCTCAGCAATCAGCACCGTTGCAGTTTCTTTGGTCATTGCTTTGTCCCCATCCAAGCACGGCGGCCAGCTCCGGCAATTCTATGATTGATAAAAAGTCTCCGAGCCGCTGCATCATATCCACAAGTCGGTCGTATACACTCGGCTTGTAAAAACAAAGACCGCATCCGTGACGATAACATTCTGTAAGAAGTTGCTCATCATTTGCTGCGATCAGGCCAAAAACCGGCATTTTTTTGTTTGCGGTTTGGACTTAATTGCATCCAGTATCTTCAGGCCGTCCAGTTGCGGTGTTTGAAAGTCCAAGAAAAGAAGATAGGGTCGGCGGGAGACTGTTTCCGCAGTCGTCAGCCCGTTCAGGGCATTCAAAAACCCTTGAACATCGCAAAAACGGATAATTTCATATTGCTGTTTTCTCCACTGGAGATTTTTTTGGAGGAGGGCAAATTGTTCTTCATCTCCTTCAACTGCTAAAATGACCGCCCTGTTTTTCATTTTACACCTCTAAAATGCGATTCTATTGAGCGGCTGTCCAAAATCTTGAAAATCTCTCCTCGCTCCTTTTAAATTTACTATATCTAACATCGGTTCAAAATACAAGAAGGAAGAAAAATTGACCTGAAACGACTTCCAGATATACCCTATTTGAGGTATTCTATATCTGGATTGCTTATAAAGAATATTTTTTTAGTTTCTTGACAAGCAGATTTCCTTCTATTATAGTAAATTCTAAAGAGTGAGGACGGTGTTGGACTTTGGAAATAGCGGTTTTCTTTGCCGTGGCGGGCTTCCGGAATATCCGTGGATGAATGTTCCGGAAGCTTTTTTTTGAAAAATATAAGTATTTTTAGAATAGCCGCTTATGAAAAGAGAAACGGCCCCTGACTCCAAAGGAATTGCCTTAGCGTCGGTTCTAAGTAATCGGCCAATTCGTTCGAATTTTTGGAAGCTTCTCTTAAAACTGGATGCAAAAGGAAGCCGTCTCTTTTCTAAAGCCATTCCCGGCCAGTTTGCTGAATTTGATGTAAGCAGTGTATCAGTTCCTCCGCAGGAGGTAATCCCAGAAAATCTGCGGGATCAGGCCTCAAGGACCATTCTTCTCCGTCGGCCGTTCAGTTTTTCTGATATTTCTATAACTTATTCTATAGAAGGGACTTATGTCACACTCGAGATAATTTATCGCGTTCTTGGTCCAGCAACAATTCGGATGACTTCCCTTAAAACCAACGACGTGATCTCCATTCTTGGTCCTCTTGGGAATGGGTTTTGGTATCCGGAACCTATGAAACATGCTCTTCTTGTCACCGGCGGAATGGGGGCCCCACCCATTCTTCACCTGGCCTCTTTTCTTAAACGCCAGTATTCATCGGTCGAGACAGTTGCGTTTGTTGGGGCACGTTCACTTGATTTTCTCCCTTTTGAAGTGAAAATCGGCAATAAAACCGGACTTGCCCTCGAAGAATTTGAATGCCTCAATATTCCCGTATGTCTGGCAACTGACGACGGCTCAGCCGGCCGCAAGGGATTTATAACAGAATTGCTTGAAGAATGGCTCCGAACGCATACCCCCCCTGTCAAGCAGACGGTTATTTATGCCTGCGGTCCGGAAGCAATGCTGGCTGCCTGTGCTGACATAGCTCAGCGATACCAAATTCACTGCCAAGTAAGCATGGAGCGAATGATGGCCTGCGGTATTGGTATTTGCCAGAGCTGTGCGGTACAGATACGAACCCTCAATCCCGACCAGTCGCCTCTTTATCGGCTCTGCTGCAAAGACGGTCCGGTCTTTGACAGTCAAACAGTCATTTTTGGAGAGAACCGGTAATGGATAGACCGTCCGAAAGTTCCGTTTGTCTGTCGGTGTCTTTTGCCGGCCTTACTCTGTCCAATCCGGTGTTTTTGGCCTCCGGCACAAGCGGATATGCTGACGAACTTGGTGAGTTTATGAATTTGGACACGATAGGCGGGCTGATTACAAAAAGTATCACCCTTCTGCCGCGGCCCGGCAATTCAACACCAAGAATCGTCGAGACCGATGCTGGCATGCTGAATGCTATCGGGCTGGCAAATATTGGCGTGGAGGTGTTTATTCAGGAAAAGGTTCCTATCCTTGAGTCCCTCCAGACAACCGTATTTGTCAACGTGGCCGGCCAGAGTATCAGTGAATACCTTGCCGTCATAGACCGGTTGGCTCCCTTGAAAGCCATTGACGGCTTTGAACTGAATATCAGCTGCCCCAATGTTAAAGAAGGCGGCATTACCTTCGGGACCGATCCTGCCCAGGTTGAACAGATTACCCGCCAAGCCAAAAAGTCATCTGGCAGCAAGCCCCTGATGGTCAAACTGACGCCATCGGTCACGGATATTGCGGTCACTGCTCGCGCTGCCATTGAAGGCGGTGCCGATGCCCTCAGTCTTGTCAATACATTTACGGCCATGGTCATTGATATTGAATCCAGAAAGCCCGTTCTGGCCAACCGTACCGGCGGTCTGAGCGGGCCGGCCATCAAGCCCATTGCGGTCTATCTGGTGCATAAGGTCTATACCGAAGCGGCCCGCCCTGCCGGCATCCCCCTGCTCGGGATGGGAGGAATTCGTACCGCTTCCGATGCTGTTGAATTTCTGCTGGCCGGTGCGTCGGCGGTGGCGGTAGGGACTGCCACTTTTGTCCAGCCCGATGCGGCCGCCCGCATCTTGGCCGGCCTTGAAACTTACTGCCGAGAACACCACATTTCTCACATTTCTGAACTGACGGGCGGCTTGCAGTAATCCTGCAGAGGCGGTATAATCACTTTTTAAGTAAACTTTCAGAGCAAAAAAGAGCTGCAGCAGGAATATAAACAGGCGGAAAATGGATATTCTGAATTCGCTTTATGATTTTTTCCCGACAGCCGTCCATACCGGCTCTTGTCTGGTTCTGGTCAGCGACGAGTGGAAAGTTGAATTATGGGAACAAAAGAAACGCCCCATGGAGTCCCCTGATAACGAAAAAGTCTTCATACGGGTCAAGATTTTCAAAAAAGCGCTTAGCGGCCAGTGGCTTGCAGACCAGTACGTGGATTTTGAGTTTGAGTCTGTCAACACTCTGGCAGATCAAATTGACCGCTATGTCCAGTTTTCAATCGGGAAAAACTACCGTGAAAATCCCTAAATCATCCGCGGTGAAGATAGAAAACACAGCCGATGGTGTCCGTTTTACGGTCAAGGTAGTGCCCGGCAGCAGCCGAACAGCACTTGCAGGGGTCCTCGAAGGCCTACTGAAGGTCAAAATAGCCGCCCCGCCGGAAAAAGGAAAAGCCAACCAGCAGCTTCTTGAGTATTTCAGCCGTCTTTTGGGAGTCCGCAAAAATCAGATTACAATTGCAACAGGAGCCGCCTCTCCCGTCAAAACGGTCCATGTAGCCGACGTCACCGCCCAGCAAGTTCATCAGGCATTCAGCCAGGATGTTCAGGCAGATGAGCAGATTCAGTAGTTGGATGGTCATTTTTGGTTCCGTGTTTATCGGAATGCTGCCCTTGGCGGCTCCGTCGAAGGCCGCTTTAGCGAATTCTGAACTGGCGGGGCTTCGAGTCCATACCGTAGAGGGGATTTTGCGTTTACCGGCTGAAGAAATTGATTTAGGAACAGCCGCACTGATTATTTCCCGCAATTGGGGTACGACGAAAACCCTGCATGCCTACCGCCGCAAAATTGACCTGATGGCAGAGGAAATTCAGAAGCGTCTGCAGGAAAAGAAACTGCCGGCAGATTATCATGCTATTCCCGAAATTAACCGTTATCTTTTCGAGGAACTGAAATTTCAAAGTGTCAAAACAGCCGACAATCCGGACGATTTGTTTCTTCATGTGGTTCTGGATCAAAAACGAGGGTATTGTCTTAGCTTGTCAGTCCTGTATTTGGCCATCGGGGAGCGACTTGGGTTGCCGCTTTACGGGGTGGTTGTGCCCGGTCATTTCTTTGTCCGCTACGATGACGGCAATGTCCGGCTGAACATTGAAACGACAGCCGGGGGCGGCACGGCGGACGACGATTATTACCGCCGCACCTTCAGCCCGCCGGCGGGACATAATCTTTATATGACCAATCTTAACAAACGTCAGACGCTTGGCTGTTTTTTTAACAATTTGGGCAACAGTTACAAAGCCGTCGGACGTATCGACCAGGCCTTAGTGGAACTGATGCGGGCCGTTCAGATTAACCCTACTCTCCCGGAAGCCCGCACCAATCTTGGGAATATTTATTTGCTGAAAGGACAGGTTGAGCAGGCCATTTATGAATACCACCAGGCCCTGAGTATTCTCCCGAATGATTCCAAAACACTGAACAATCTCGGGAATGCTTTTTTGCAGCAAAATCAGCTTCGGCAAGCGGCTCAGGCATACCTGCAAGCCCTCCAGCAGGACCCTGCCATGACCGAGGCCCATCGCAATCTGGCCCATATTTATCGACTGCAGGGATTGACAGATAAAGCAATGGAACATTTGCAGACCGCCGTTCAATTGGCCCCAGAGGAAGCAGATAATTACCTTCATCTGGGCCGGCTGTACTTTGAGATGAAAAACCTGTCCGCCGCTCAGGAAATGCTTTTAAAGGCCCTTACTTATAATCCTGCTTTGACCGCAGCTCGAGTTGAACTGGGCAATGTCTACCTCGAAATGAACAGAACGGATTGGGCTATTGAAGAATTCCAGGCCGCTGCACAAACAGATGATGTGATGGCCCTCTACGCCTGGTTTGGGTTGGCCAGCGCATACCATCAGGAAAAGCGATATTCCGAAGCCATTGCCGCTTACCAAGAGGTACTCATCCGCGATGGGCGAAATACCGCCGCTCTTCAGAATCTCGGCAATGCTCTTCTGGAGGTCGGACGCATAGACGAAGCTGTTCTCGCCTATCAAAAAGCCCTTCAAATCAGCCCTCAAAGCGGCCTTTATTATAACTTGGCCGTTGCCTTTCTCCGCCAAAAGCGGTACGATAAGGCCCTGTCCAATTATCAAGCCGCTATTCGCCTTACCCCCAATTATGCAGCGGCTCATCATGGATTAGCAGTCTGTTATTATTATTTGAATGATAAACCTGCCTGTCGAAAACATGCCCAAATTGCCCAATCACTCGGTTGGGATGTTGAGGAAGCACTGTTGAAATAAGGAGCAAGTCCATGACAACCAAAAAGAAAAATGTCTTATGGATCATTGTTTTAGTCCTTGTTTTGTTAGCAGCCGTTCTTTCACTGGCAATAAAATTATTTGGAGGTTGGGCAGTCAAAACCGCCATCCAGACAGCCGGCTCTGCGGTGCTGAAAGTACCTGTTCGGGTCGAAGCGGTTTCCTTGTCTCCCTGGAAGGGCCTGCTTGAAATGAGAGATCTCCAAATCAGCAACCCGGAAGGATATGAGCATCCGCATTTGCTGACCATGGGATTCGGGCATGTTCAGCTCAATACCGGCAGTCTATTCAGCGATACAGTAGAAATTGAACAGCTGCATCTCAGTAAGGTTGAGCTGGTAATCGAACAGAAGGGCCTGACCAACAACCTACAGCAAATTTTAAAGAATCTGCCGAAGGCCGAACCAGAGGCCGAGCCCAAGGCCGCCGAAAAAACAGAAGGGAAAGGTTTGGTTATTAAAGACCTATTAATCGAGGAAACAGCGGTCAAAGTCAAACTAATCCCTATTCCTGGTAAAGCTGATACTATCACGCTGAAACTGGCTCCTATTCATATGACCGATGTCGGCAAAGACAACAAAGTCAATGTTGGCGAACTGACAGCCAAAGTCCTGACGGCCATAGCAGCGGGGATTGCTCAGCAGGGCAAAGACCTTCTGCCGGCGGATATGCTCAATTCGCTCAATGATGCGGTCAAAGAAACCGGACGGCAGATCCTTGAAGCCGGACAGACCCTTCTGAAAGGGGGAAAAGACCTTGGCAAAGGTGTCGGTGAGGCCGTTCATGGGCTCTTTAAGAAGAAAGAAGAATAGGGCTGAATGGCCAGAAAGCGTGTTTTTGTTGCGGTTAGCGGAGGGGTAGATAGTTCTGCCGCGGCTGCCCTGCTTTGCCGGCAGGGTTACGAGTGTACGGGTGTTTTTATGATTACCCATGACGAGGCGCAGACCGCCCAGGACGATGCCGAACAAGTCTGCCGGCGGCTGGGGATTCCTTTTTATGTACTGGACCTCCGCAGCCGTTTTGAACAAATCCTTGACTATTTCTGCGACAGTTATCTGCAAGGGAAAACCCCTAATCCCTGCGTTTTGTGCAATCGGATTATAAAGTTTGGGTTCGTATGGGAGTTTGCCCAAGCACACGGCGCTGAGTATTTGGCCACGGGTCATTATGCCCAAATCCTCGAAAGAAACGGACAATATGGTCTGTATCAGGCATTGAATCCTGCTAAAGACCAATCTTACGTGCTGTCGATGATCCGTCGGAAAATGCTGGAAAAAATCCTTTTGCCGATGGGAAAATACGGCAAAAACAGCACACGCCAGATGGCTGAGGAGTTTGGCCTGCATACACACAGCAAAGAGGACTCTCAGGAAATCTGCTTTATTCCCGACAACGATTATGCGACGGTACTGGCCCGGCGGCGCCCCCAGATTGTCCGGGAGGGGTCTGTCGTGAATAGAGAAGGCAGCATCATCGGACGACATCAGGGAATCCATCATTATACAATCGGACAACGGCGAGGGCTCCGAATCGCTCTCGGAAAACCGGCCTATGTCATTCGCATTGATGCTGCTGCAAACACTGTTGTTTTAGGCAGCCGAGAAGACCTTTACAGCCGCAAATTACTCGCCAAACAGATAAACTGGCTCATCGAGACTCCGGCAGAACCTTTTCACGCTTTGGTGAAAATCCGCTACAATCACAGCGGTGCTGAAGCAGTGGTTTTTCCTCGCAGCGATGATTCAGCGGAAGTAGTTTTTGATAAGCCGGTTTCGGCCGTCACAGCCGGTCAAGCGGCGGTCTTTTATCTTGCCGGCGAAAATCCGCTTCAGGTTGCCGGCGGCGGCTGGATTGAAAAGGCAATGAATGAATAGAGGAATGTCATGTTCAGCAAACATTCTTATCGAAAAGGGTTGATTCTGCACCCAGGTGCCATCGGCGACTGTCTGCTGGCACTTCCAGCCGCTTCCTTTATGAAACAACGGCTCGGAATAGAGCAAGTCGATTGGTTCGGCCGCACGGAATACCTCGAGTTTTACCCCGGCCGCACGGCTGTTGACAGAATCCGCTCTTTTGATGCTGTCCCCATTCACCGACTTTTTCAAAAGTCGGCCTCTTTTGAATTGGAAGAGCATGACCCCTTGCTTCATTATTTTTCCGGATACGAGCAAGTTGTCAGTTTTTTTGGCTGTGAAAATCCAGATTTTGAGCAGAATCTGCTGTTTACCATACATTGCAGCCAGTCTGCCCAGGTTCTTGTTCTTCCACTGGACAAGGAGTCTTATGACGGACCTATCGGGCGTTTTTATCTTGAGGGAATCGCTGCTGAAAACCAGATTCCCTTCGAGGAGCGGCAACCTCCCTCTCAACTGATAGAACCCCATTCGAGCGATTTTCCCGCCGGACGTGAGCAGATCAGCCAGATTGGAATCAATCCCGACCGGCCGATTATCCTGATTCATCCCGGCAGCGGGAGTCTTCAGAAATGCTGGGCGGCTGAAAACTTCCTTTTGCTCGCCGAACAGATTCGACAGCAAGGACATGAAGTGATTTTCCTCCTTGGACCTGCTGAAAAAGAACGCTTTTCGGAAAAGACCCTGAAAGCATTTGATCGCTTCCCTACTCTTTCGGATCTGTCCTTGACCCAGATTCTCCAGGTTCTTGTCTGTTCGGATGGCTATGTCGGCAATGACAGCGGCATTTCCCATCTGGCGGCCGCCTTAGGCAAACCAACTTTAGCAATTTTTGGTCCAACCAATCCTCGCAAATTCGCGCCGGTGGGCTCCAAAGTCCGGATTCTGACTGTGGAACCGAGTTTATTCAGGCAGTTCTCCGAGCCCCTTGTTCATGAAGCATTTCGTGTACTGTTTGAAATTCTTTAGTTTGACTGTTGGTATTCTTTGTCTATAATAACGAGACAATTTATTGTTTGCTGAATAAGAAATCTGTTATCATTTCCCATACAGGAAACAGCCATAAGTTTTTGTGTCTTCTGAGCTTATACCTGTAAAAAGGATAACAGAAAGGGCTTTTTATTTGTTATCGAGAGTTTGGCAAAAGGATTCAAAAACCAGAGAAAAAGATGAAGACAAAAACACTTCAGGAATTAGCCGAATATGTGGGCGGCCGATTTATTGGCGACCCAAACATTCTGATTCGGGAGGCCTCAACACTCGACAAGGCCGGTTGCGGAGAGATTACCTTTTTGAGCAATCCAAAATATGAACCCCTTGTTAAGAAGACCAAAGCCAGTGTGGTTATTGTTCCAAAGGAAATGGACTGCCCTGCTGCTCAGTTAATTGTAGAAGATCCCTACTATTCTTTTATGAAGATCCTGGTTCTTTTGCACGGCCATCGTGAACATCCTCAGGTGGGCATCAGTCCAAATGCCCATATTGCCCCAACTGCCCAGATTGGCCAAGGGTGTCAGGTGAGCCACGGGGTAACGATTGGCGAGGATGTAAAAATAGGCAAAAATTGCTATTTTTATCCTGGTGTATTTATAGGGCCTCGCGTTCAAATCGGAGACGAATGTATATTTTATCCGAATGTCGTTGTTTATGATGGTACAATTATTGGAAACAAGGTCATTATTCAATCCAATGCCTCGATCGGACAGGACGGTTTCGGGTTTGCAACCCATAAGGGAGAGCACCACAAAATCCCGCAAATCGGACGAGTAATCCTGGAGGACAATGTGGAAATCGGGGCATGCTGTGCTGTTGAACGAGGCACACTCGATAATACCATCATCGGCAGAGGCAGCAAAATCGGTGACCTGGTGGCCATCGGTCACGGTACGAAACTTGGTTCAGGATGTCTTCTGGTGCCTCAGGTCGGCATTGCCGGCTCAGCCATCATCGGCCATCATGTTGTAATGGGTGGCCAGGTTGGAGTGGTTGGACATATTCGGGTTGGAAATCTTGTGAAAATCGCAGCCAAAGCCGGTGTCATCAATGACATACCGGATGAAGCAACTGTCGGCGGAACGCCGGCCATTGATATCACCAAGGCAAAACGGGCTTATGCTCTTTTAGAATCTCTTCCGGAAATGAGGAAGAAACTGAAAGAAATTGAACGACGATTGGCTGACTTATCAAAAGAAAATGGATAATCAACATCCACAGGTCTTAGGGCTGATTGCCGGCCAGGAACGCTTTCCCTTTCTCGTAGCCGATGGGGCCAAAAAAGCAGGTCTGCGAGTCATTTGCGTCGGGCTTGCGGATAACGCCGAACCCTCTCTGGCGGAACACGTGGATGTTTTTTTCTGGGGTGCGATTGCCCGTCCTGGTGGCTGGCTCCGCAAATTAAAAAAGCATGGCGTTCATTATGCCATTATGGCTGGGCGAGTCGAAAAAGCAAAAATCTTTACCCCATTTCGCATTCTGAAATATCTGCCGGACTGGCGTGCTCTTCGCATCTGGTATTGGCGGTTGCGAAATACAGATAGGCGGAATGACAATGTATTGCGAGCTATCGCTGAGGAGTTCGCTGCAAGCGGCATAATCTTGGAGGACTCTACGATGTACTGTAAAGAACATATGGCTTCGGAGGGTCTAATGACGCGGCGCCGTCCTGCTGATTCCATTTGGGACGATATCAAATTCGGCTGGCCGCTGGTCAAAGAACTCGGGCGACTGGATATCGGCCAAGCCATTGCTGTCCGCGAGCGGGAAATTATAGCGGTCGAGGCCATCGAAGGTACCGCTGAAATGATTGAACGTGCCGGCCAGTTGTGCAAAAAAGGCGGCTGGACCCTCTTAAAAGCCGCCAAGCCTCAGCAAGACCTTCGCTTTGATGTTCCCTGTGTGGGCAAAGATACCATTGAAGCTCTTCATCGGCATGGGGCGGCCTGCCTTGTGGTCGAAAAACAAAAAGTATTGATCCTTGACAAACCCGAGACTCTCGCCCTGGCCGATCAATTGGGGATTGCTGTTATCGGCTATTAGCACTCTTTTTGTAGCGGCTGCTTCCAGAATCCAGTTTTACCGATAGCCGTTACGGATTTGGATTCTGGACCGAAAGATATATTTTCACCAGATGTTCGATCATTCCGCTGACAGGATGGTTGCGCCGAACATAGTCTTGTGCTGCAAGGGCCAGCTGTCTGGCCCATTCCGGGCGACTCAGCAGTTTTTTAAGAGCGGCATAAATGCTCAATTCGTCATCCGGCTCAAATAAGACCGCTGTTCTTCCGTCCTGCAAGAGATGACCAATCGAATCGGCAGCCCCTGCCACGGCTAGTCCTGCTCCCATCACCTCCAGCAGGAGCGGATCATACCGCTTTTGTGTACGCAAATAGACAAAAATATCCGCACCGCAGAGCACATCATGAATGGATTCTTCTATGGGAACCACGCTCATAATTGAGCTTAGGCCAAGCATTTGGATTCTTCGCCGAACAGTGTGTTCTGCTCGGCCGGAACCGAGAATCGCTGCAAAAAACTCAAAACCGTCCAGCCGCAGATGCCGCAGGGCATGAAGAAAAGGTTCGACCTCTTCCGCCTTATTCAGAGGATAAACGGAAACCAAACTCGGCAGACGATTGGGTTCTGCGAAACAGGTACACGTATCCTCAACATAGCAGCCGGGCCGAACAGTATAAATCTGACGGTCTCCTTTTGAGCCGCTGTGCCGCAAGGATTCGGCAATCGGCTCACTGGCTGCCAGCAATGCTGCTGCACCTTCGAATGGATAAATCAGCCGGCGAATCCCCGTTGGAAACTCAAAAAAAGACAAAACATAAGGAACACCAATCTGATGAGAAAGAAAGTTCAGCAGACGTGCGTGAGCTGGCCAAACTCCATGCAGCACTGTGGGGCGATACTGCTGCAGAGCTTCCAAAAAACATCTCATCCCCCGTCCATGCTTCCAAATCTGCCAGAATCGCGGATATTCGAAGACCTCGATGGTGGGACAAAGCACTTTATAAAAATCGCTTTGAAAAGGCCCTGCCAGCGCCGGTCGACACGTCGAGCTTATCAGACCAACCAGCGTACTGCGAAAAAAACTCGGGTACAGCCGCAGCAAGTCGGCCTCAACAAAAAGAATCGGCCTGCAAACCTTTTCGAAGGGATTGCCGACACTGTTTTGCGCAGTTGGCATAGTCTGTTTACTGATTCCTGTCTCGGCAGGCAAGCTTTTGTGTCAATTTCTCCAGCTCCCCTGTCTTGATATGGTAGCATTGCGAATCGTCCGGAAAGGATCCCCTGCGAACCTCTTCAGCATAGGAGGCCACGGCTTCTTCTACAGCCCGATCCAAATCCGTAAATCGTTTGGAGAACTTCGGCAGCGGCCCGCTGCTCAACCCGAGAATATCTGGAACAATCAGAATCTGCCCATCGCAATCGGGACCTGAGCCGCAACTGATCACCGGAACCGGAGTTCGCTGTGTGATGATTGCGGCTGCCTCCCGTGCCGTGCCTTCCAAAAGAAGTGAGCTGGCGCCCGCCTCCAGCATTTTTTCGCTCAATTCGAGCAATTCATATGCCAGTTCAGCAGTAGTCCCTTCAGCTCTCAGCCGTCCCAATTTCGTAACAGACTGTGGGCGAATCCCAAGATGGGCCATCACAGACATTCCAGCGTCGCTGACGGCCTTAACAACGTCAATATGAGGCCAGGATACTTCAATCTTGATAATCTGGGCATCAGCTTCCTGGACGAAACGGCCTGCATTTCGAACTGCATCGGCCAGCGAGGTATGATATGACAAAAAAGGCATATCGGCAACCAGGCAGACTTCAGGAGCCGCCCTTCGGACAGCTGCCGTAAGCATGACCATCATATCCATTGTAGCCGGCAGGGTTGATTCATAACCCAATAAGACCTCAGCTGCCGAATCACCCACCAAAATCATATCTACTCCCGCTCGGCTGACCAGCCGGGCAGTCGTATAGTCATAACAGGCAACTGCGGTAATTTTACGGCCTGTTTGCTTGAGTTCCAACAAGTCCAGAATGTTCTTTCTTTTCACCATATCATTCACAAGATTTTATTTTACAATAACTTACCCCTATTTGATTTGCAAGCAAAAAAGTTTTGAAGGAAACATTTCAGATTAAAAATGGGTATTTGAATTAGAAAAAAGGAAGGCTCTGTTTGTAATCTGGTATAATAGAGCAGGTATTTCTTGGTGTCCGAACAACCATGTAAAAAGGTGGCGTTTTGTATCTGAATGGAGAGCCGAAAGTTGCCGGGCAAATCCTGCTGAATCCGGCGGATTTCAACCCTGCCCTTAACTATAGTGGCCCGATCCGCTCTTTAACGGCCGTATTGATGACTTCCGTATTTATGATTATGCGCTGTCCGCCGCTGAAATCGCTGCGTTGAGTCAGCCCCCTTCGTTTATTAGTGATTTGCTCTACAATGCGGACGGCATTGAGCTCAGAGAGTACGATGGTCAATCCCTGGCAGGGTATGTTGAATCTCCTGAGGATACGAGCGGGCTTACCTTTCAAAAAGAGGACGGCCCGGATTGGCTGAATGTGGCCGGCGACGACACTCTTTCGGGCATTCCGCTTCATTCGAATGTTGGTGAGAATATATTTACGGTTCGCGTCGAAAACAGAATGGGAATATTTGACATAGTTACTATGGCAATCAACGTTATGAACACTTATTCCGGCACACAGGGAATGGAGGACCTGCTCGGTTTTGCGGCCCAATGGCTGGCTCTGAATTGCGGACTGTGCGGCGGCGCTGACCTGGATGGAGATGCGAATGTAACTATCTCAGATTTTGCAATTCTGGCTCATAACTGGCTGGTCGAGTGGGACGATCTGCCATTAACTGTCCCTCTTTGACAAATAAACCTTATGGCTTGCCTTTTAAGGCGTTGAGTTTTTGCTGAAGGATTTGGGAAACGAGTTTGGGATTGACCTGTCCGCCTGCCTTCTGAATTATCTGTCCCATCAGAAAACCGAGGGCCTTTTTGGCTTTCTTGTTTTCTTCTACTACATCGCGCACGGCCTGCGGTTGCTCTGCAATCACGGCTTCCGCAAGGACTTCAATTTGGCCGCCGTCGCTGCTTTGGAGCAGGTTTTTCTCCCTGACAATCACTTCCGGCTCTCCCCCCTCCCTCGCTATCTGTTCAAAAACCAGATTCGCCGCCGTAGTACTGACCAGCCCGCTCTCAACCATTTGAGCCAGTTTGGCCAGTGTCTCAGGAGTGATTCGAAGCCGGTCTATCGGAACAGACAGTTCGTTGGCAATTTTCAGACCCGCTTGGGTCAGAAAATTGCATACCCGTTTGGGTTCGGCTCCCAATCGCATCGTTTGCTCGAAAAACTCTGCTGTTGCACGCTCTGCCGTCAACACACCTGCATCATAGCGGCTCAGCCCGTACTCCCTTTGAAAGCGTCTTTCCATCGCCAGCGGCAATTCACACAAACGGCTTTCAATCTCCGCCAGCCATTCCGGCGTCAGACGCACGGGCACCAAATCCGGCTCTGGGAAATACCGGTAATCATGGGCCTCCTCCTTCTCTCTCTGAAGGACAGTGATCTCCTGCTCATCATCCCAGCCAAATGTTTTCTTGTTGCCCATCTGAAGTGTCCGGCCTATTTCGAGAAATTCTTCATACTGCCGCCGCGCTTCATAAGCAATGCTCCGCTCCAGCGCACGAAAACTGTTCAGATTCTTTACCTCTGTTATAGGGGTCTTGAACACCTGCCCATTCCGCTGAATATGAAGATTGATATTGGGTTCAAACCGCATATGCCCCTTTTGCATATCCCCTTCCGATACCCCTAAAAACCGCACAATACGGCGAAGTTCCTCGGCCAGTGCTCGCACCTCAACAGGGCTGTTCATGTCCGGCTCCGTCACAATTTCCAAAAGAGGCGCACCGGCCCGATTCAAGTCCACCGCGGTGTAACCCCCTGCATCGTGAATATTTTTTCCGGCATCTTCTTCCAGATGAGCCCGACGGATACGAATTTTTTTCGTTCCGCCATCCTCCTGCGAAATTTCAATATAACCACTGCTGCCGATAGGCAGATCATATTGACTAATTTGATAATTCTTAGGTAAATCCGGATAATAATAGCTTTTGCGGTCCCACTTTGTAAGAGGAGCGATCTGACACCGAAGAGCCATTGCTGTCAGAACAGCATACTCAACAGCTGTTTTGTTCATCACAGGCAGCGTCCCCGGCATTCCAAGGCACACCGGACAAACCCGTGTATTCGGCGGCTGACCATACACCAGTTCGCAGCTGCAGAACATCTTCGACCGTGTGGCCAGATGTATATGAATTTCCAATCCGACAACTATCGTATAGGAATCGCTCATTTTCATCATTCTTCTACTGGGCTATCTCAGGCAGCTGCTGGTGCCAGCAGGTACATCGTTCATACATGCGGGCAATTCGCAAGAGGGTTTGCTCTGTAAACGGAGCCGTCACAATCTGGAACCCGATAGGAAGACGGCTGCGGTCCAGCCCGCAGGGGATGCTCGCTGCCGGCACTCCTGCCAGATTCACGGCGATCGTATAAATATCTGCCAAATACATTTGAAGCGGATCGGCGGTTTTTTCACCCAGACGAAACGCGGTTGTTGGACTAACCGGCAGCATCAGACAATCCGCCTGCTCAAATGCCCGAGTAAAATCCTCTCGAATCAGATTCCGCACCTTCAGGGCTTTCAAATAATATGCATCATAATAGCCGCTCGAGAGGGCAAATGTTCCAAGCATAATTCGCCTTTTGACCTCCGGCCCGAGTGCCTCATCTCTGGATTTGGAGTACACCTCTATATAATCCTGGGCTCGGCTGCTTCGATAGCCGTAATGAACCCCGTCATATCGTGCCAGATTGCTGGACGCCTCGGCTGTTGCTATTACATAATAGGCGCTGATTGCATAATCAAAATGAGGCATCTGAATCGGAACCAGCTGAGCACCCTGGGCCTCATAAATCTTCAGGACCTCTGCAATTACCTGCTGGACTTCGATCTGTGCACCTTCCAGCAGGGACTCAACCACAGCTATCCGAAGCCCCTCGAACGGCTGTTCCAGGTCCGCCGTATAATCGGGAACTGGCGCTATGTCTTCCGAAACACAAGTACTGTCTCGAGAATCGTACCCGGCAATCACATTCAGCAAAATCGCGGAGTCCTCCACGGTTTGCGTAATCGGCCCAATCTGATCCAGACTGGAGCCATACGCAACCAACCCATATCGCGAAACACGTCCATAGGTTGGCTTCAGCCCAACAACACCGCAAAATCCTGCTGGCTGCCGGATAGAACCGCCCGTGTCTGACCCTAAGGCCGCTGCACACATTCGAGCTGCTACAGCAGCCGCAGACCCTCCGCTGCTGCCCCCCGGCACACGCGAAGTATTCCATGGATTGCAGGTTCTCTTCAGTCCCGAGTTTTCCGTACTTGAGCCCATGGCAAACTCGTCCATGTTCGTCTTACCGACAATTACCGCATCGGCGGCTTTCAGATTCTCGACTACATGTGCATTGTAAGGACTGTAAAAATGTTCAAGCATTTTCGATGCGCAGGTTGTAGGCCCAACAGTCATGCACAAATTATCTTTAATCGCCAGCGGCACACCCGCCAAAGGCCCTACCGGCTGCCCCGCAGCAATCTTCTCATCTACAGACCGGGCCTGTTCATAGGCCGTCTCTTTCAGGAGTGTCAAAAATGCCCCCACTTGCGGCTCAATTTTGTCAATCCGCTCAAAAAACGCTTTTACCACTTCCTCACTTCGGATTTGGCCGGCGGAAATTTGCTCCTGCAAAGCTCGAACTGTCCATTCCATGCTTCAGTCCTGCTGCCTGCGATGCGAAAGAAGCCACTCATACAATTCCGGATTCTCGTAGGTTTGCGTCCATGAGTCATGCTCTGCCTCCGGATACACTGTAAGTTTTGCATGCCCCCCGGCTCGATTGACTGCCTCTACCATCTTCTCCGACTCAGCCAGCGGCACCACTGGATCCTTGGTTCCATGAAAAGCCCAGACCGGAACCCGCTTTAACGAAGCAGCCATAAAAGGCCTTCCTCCGCCGCAGATAGGAACAATGGCGGCAAATCGATCGGGAAAAGAGCTGGCAGCAGCCCACGTCCCATAGCCGCCCATGCTTAATCCTGTCAGATAGACTCGGTTTGGATCGACTTTATAGCATTCTATCATTTCATCGATTAAAGATATGATTTCTCGTGAAAGAACCGGCCACCACTGCCCTGCTGGACATTGAGGGCTTACAATAATGAAGGGGAAATCCCTGCCTTGTTCAATCAATTTCGCTGGCCCATGTGCTTTAACTTTCTGAAGGTCGCTGCCGCGTTCCCCAGCTCCGTGAAGAAAGACCATCAGCGGCCAAGAGTCTTTCTGCTCATAATCAGGGGGCAAATACAGCAGATAATCCAGCGTTACTGTCACCTGCCGCTCTAAATGTTGGGGCTTTTGCCGCTCCGATTTATCCTGTTGATTCAACGTTCTCTTCCCCTCGGCCGCATACAGTCCAACAGCGACTGAAACTGACAGCACCAAAAAAATTTTTACCTTCATCTCGTCTTCTCCATTTCAAATCACGCCCCGCCGCCATTTTCGAGGACCTTGGGAACCTTGAAATAACCGTTCTCAGCATCGGGCGCATTTGCCAATGCCCGCTCCTGAGTAAGAGATGGAAGAACTTCATCACTCCGAAACACATTGCAGATTGGAAGACAATGCGCCAGCGGTTCAACCTCATCTGTATTCAGTTCATTCAGTTTTTCGATATAATTTACAATAGCCGATAGCTGCATGCTGAATTGAACGATTTCCTGATCGCTCAGCTCCAGTCGGGCCAACTGGGCGACGCGCCGTACCAACAATTCATCAATCTTTCCTGCCATATCCTTCTATCCCCTATAATCGATGACAGTTATAGCAAACGACTCGGCCTGAAGCAATTGAAAAATCATAAAAGAGACTCTTCGTGTCCCGATTTTTTGTTGAATCTTTCTTGTGCAGACCCTTTTTCAGAGACAAAATATCTTCGGAAAAACAAAACAATTAGGGGCTGACAATGAAGAAAACGACTGGAGCTGGCGGGAATCGAACCCGCATCCCCGCGATGCGACCGCGGTGTACTCCCATTATACGACAGCCCCGCCCAAAAACTCAGATGTGCAATATACATTCGCTGCTCTCAAAAAGCAACGAATTTTCTCTGGAATTAAAAACTCCACTTATTAAAAGAGGCAATCTGATTTATCGGCAAACGGTCTGTATGTTTCGGTTCATCTGCCGGATAGCCGAGAGTCAGCAATTCTACAACAATCACTTCGGCGGGAATATGAAGAATCTGCCGAACTTTCTGCGGACTAAAAGAGCCAATCCAGCAGGCTGCCAGCCCCAAACTGACTGCTTCCAAAACCATATGTTCCAAAGCAATCGAAACATCTATCGGCGCAACCGGCTGGCCGCAACCCATCACATAATTGCTCACAGAGCAAGCCGCAATCACAACAGGGGCTTGACCTATAAAGGGTTGTTTGCAGGCCATCGCAGCCAGCTCCTTCCGCTTCTGTTCATCCGTCACTACCACAAACCGCCAGTCCTGCAGATTGCGGGCAGACGGAGCCAGCCGGGCCGCTTCCAAAATCTGCTCCAGTTTTTCTTTTTCCACTGGGTTTGAGCGATAAGCTCTACATGAATAACGCTCACGAATTGCCTTCATTACTTCCATACTTTTACTCCCTTCTTTGAGTATAAATTATAATTATAGCAGACAGATGCTGTCTTGAAAAGCCGGCAAATCTAAAATCTATTATAGACAATTTTTTTCTTAAACAATAGGCCTTGATAAAGTATCCTGTAAGTTTACCATCAGAAAAGGACAAGATGAAGTTGTTTTTACTCTTAGGATTGTTCTTGGCTGCAGCGGCCTTTGTTCTGTCCGCCGGCTTAACTGCGCTGATGCGGCGGCTGGCAATTCGCATCGGTTTTGCGGCTCGTCCACGGATAGACCGCTACAATCAATCGGTTGTTGCTCTTGGCGGCGGCATTGCTATCTTCTGGACCTTGCTGCTTCTGCTTGCTGCTGTTCTGACAGCAGCCCAATTCGGCTCCTCTCAAATCAGCCGTCTTTGGCCGACCCTCGAACCCTATTTAGAAGGGATAATTGCAAAACGCAGCGATTTAATACTGGTACTCGGTTGTGCATTTGTTCTCCATGCAGTTGGGTTATGGGATGATAAAAAACGGCTCGGTCCCATGTTCAAACTTGCCGTACAAATTCTTACAGCAGCGGTGGCCGCAGCAGCGGCAGATATCCGGCTGGAGTTTTTTATCTACAACAAACTCATTACAACAATTTTGTCTGTTCTGTGGATCGTTATCCTCACCAATGCCTTCAATTTTTTAGACAATATGGATGGTGTTTCTGCGGGAATAGCCGCGATTGTCTCTGCTGTTCTGCTTACAGCGGCTATCCGGAGCGGTCAGGTTTTTATTGGCGGATTGGCTGTGCTTTTGCTTGGAACCTTGCTTGGATTTCTGGTGTTCAACTTTCCCCCTGCCAAAATCTTTATGGGGGATGCCGGCTCATTAGTTGTCGGATTCTTTGTCGCCGTCCTTACCCTGAGAACTACCTATTACATCCCCGCCCTCGGAATCCCTCTCAGTGCGGTTTTTATGCCGGTAGTCGTTATGGCCGTTCCGCTTTATGATTTGACCAGCGTGGTGTTCCTGCGGATTCGTCAAGGGAAAAGCCCCTTCATTGGGGATACCCAGCATTTCTCTCATCGCCTCAGCCGAAGAGGACTTACGGACAGACAGGTGGCTTTGACTCTTTATCTGGCAACCCTCTGCACATCCATAGGGGCCATCATTTTGCAGAAAACAGATTTAGTCGGAGCCTTGCTTGTTTTCCTCCAGACGCTGATGGTACTCGGCATTATTGCTGTTCTCGAGTCCAGCGGTCGTTTAAATTCGACCTCTCCTGCCGAATCAAAATGAAAGCGAGTTTATCCATCTCTGAAACAAGGCATCATAATATCCTTCTTATTGGGGAGAATGCTGTCTTGCTTCTGATTTTAGGAATACTCGTTCTGCGGTCTGTCTTTATCGAGGTTACCTATCCGGCTCCTCCGAATCCTTCACTTCTGCTTCCGCCGCCGGTTCTCAGTCTTCTGCTTTCTTTTCTTCTCATTGCTGCTTTTTCTTTGTGGCAGGCAAGCCGTCTCTTCCGGCCGCCGCCGCAGTCCATCTGCGGCCGCCTAATTCTGTGGGCAAGCATCTTTATTTTATTAGGGCTTTTGTCCGCCCTCAACGCTTCGAACAAGCGGGATGCACTAACAGATCTGACAACATTGGCAGCTCCGCTGCTGATTGCCGGAATGTCTGCTGAACTCTTCCGAAAACCGGACCGCATCATCCTTTTCCTGTGGGTTTTGGCTGCCCTTGGAATTACCGCAGTCTATCAATGTCGAGAACAGGCCCTTACAGACAACGAGGCGGTTCTGCAAAATTATGAACAAAATCCGCAAAAAGTTTTGGACGAATTAGGGATTGAACCCGGGACACTCCAACACTGGCAATTTGAACATCGTCTTCACTCCAAAGATATTCGGGGGTTTCTGACTACCAGCAATTCAACTGGTTCCTTTCTCCTTTTAAGTTTGTTCGGCTGTTTGGGACTTCTGGTCTATGCGTTTCGAAACAGCCCTTCTCAGAATCGAAGCGTTCAGATTGTCCTTTATTTTTCAGCCGCTGTGATTGTTGGCTACGGCCTGCTCCTCTGCCGAAGCCGAGGAGCTCTGACTGCCGGAAGTTTCTGTCTGGCCGGCTGGGCCGTCTGTGTTTGGCAGGGAAAACGGCTTTGGCCTTATCGAAAGATTCTGGCCGCCCTGGGGCTGCTGTCTGCGGCTGCAATCATTGCTGCTGCCGCCGCGTATGGGATTCGACACGGTCGGCTGCCGGGCCCGAATGCCATGCTTGTTCGCTGGCAATATTGGGTCAGTACCATTCAAATGATAGCCGACCATCCGCTGCTGGGGGTTGGAGGCGGCAATTTTTCAATTTGGTACCCCTTTTACAAGATTCCGGCAGCTCCAGAACTGATACGCGATCCGCACAACTTTTTTCTTTCATTAGCTGCTCAGTACGGCCTTCCAGCCGCTTTGGTCTTTACGGTCATTCTGCTCCTGCCGCTGAGAACCGCTTTGCAGTCTGAATCGTTTCAGCCCGAATATCCCAAAGCGGAAGGACCTTCAACACCATCAGGGCTTCTTCTTTTAGCGGTCTGCGCAATGACACTTTTGCTGATTCGTCCATGGATCTCAGAAAGACCGGCAGCGGAAACGGACCCGCTTGCAAACGGGGCTTTTTATATCGTGGCCTATCTGGCTCCGGCAGGAGTTATGCTCTTGGCCTTGGGGCTTTTTGTTCTGGCAGGGCGAGAACCGACAGATTGGCAAATCCTGCGGGAGTCACTCCTGCCGGCATTAGGATGGGCGGTTTTGGCCGTGCTGATTCATAATCTGATTGATTTTGCAATTTTCGAAACAGCGGTTTTGACCGCTCTCGCACTCTGTCTGGGAACCCTCTGGGCATTTGTATGTCCCCATCGGCCATGCCGTCCGATTGCCCCGTCTTTCCGTTGGATTGCCTTCTTTTGTCTCCTTGCCGTTTTTGCCGGATTCTCGTATTTTATAGTATTTCTTCCTTTCCGCGCAGGGCTTGCCATTCAGCAGGCCTTCCGCCGTCCTGCTGAGAGTATTCATCTGCTCCGCTTGGCTGAAGAAAAAGATCCCCTCTCGCCGCAGCCGGCATGGTACCTCGGTCAGATGCTGCTTCAGCAGGCCCAGCAAAAAAGAAATGTTGATAAAACTTTATTCGAGGAAGCGGAAAAGGCCTTTAAACGGGCTTTAACACGAAATCCGGATGATTACCGGCTGATGGAAGCCCTGGGCGATCTGTTCATCATCCGGGCTGAAACGGAAGACTCAGATATCGTACGGCAGGAATTTCTGAAAGCAGGATTTTGCTGGTTTCAGAAGGCATGGCGCCGTTTCCCCGGCTGTGACCGGCTGGCTTACAAGCTCGGCATGGCGGCTGAACAAATGAATCAAATCGAAGAAGCCGTCCGGTGGTACTCGCTGGCCGTAGAAATAGAAGAGGCCTATCGCAAACAGTTTGAACACATGTACCCCAATTACCCCATGTTCAGCCGGCTGGGAGAAAAACGCTACCAATATGCGCGGGATTTCCTTGAATCTCGCACCGAAAACCGCCTTAAAAAAGAAACGAATTCACTTTCTCCTTAAACCAACCTGAATTCTATGCCCCAATCCGGGCTAGAATGGTGTCCGGAATATCAAAGTTGGCATAGACATTCTGGACATCGTCATGGTCCTCAAAGTCTTCCATTAAATTGAGAATCTTTCGGGCTGTTTCCTCATCCGCAACCTTCACATTGCTTTGAGGAACCATAGCGATTTCAGCGGAAGACAAGGGTATCTTCTGTGCCTCCAGGGCCTTCTTAAGCGATTCGAAGACCGACGGCTGACAGGTAATTTCGTACAGCTGACCGGTATTCTGCAAATCTTCCGCCCCTGCCGATAAGGCTATTTCAAGCAAATCATCTTCTCCGATTGCCTTGGCATCTACCGTAATCAGTCCTTTTTTGGAAAACATCCAGCTGACACAGCCGCTGGCTCCTAATGAACCGCCTCGCTTTTCAAAAATCTTTTTGATCTCAGGTCCAGTTCGATTTCGATTGTCAGTCAACCCCTCCACCATTACAGCAATCCCTCCGGGGGCATATCCTTCATACAGTACTTCCTCATAATGCACACCGCCCAGCTCGCCGGTGCCCTTCTTGATTGCCTTTTCAATTGTATCCTTAGGCATATTGGCGGCTTTCGCCTTGTCAATGGCATAACGAAGCGCCAGATTGGCTTCCGGATCCCCTCCGCCATTCTTGGCCGCTACAATGATCATTCTGGAAATTTTGCTCCAGAGTTTTCCCCGCTTGGCATCATTGGCTGCCTTTTTATACTTGATACCCGCCCAGTGTGAATGTCCTGACATATGTGTCTTCCTGTTTTGAACGTTGGTTCTTTTGAGACAACTTAATGAATCACTTTTTTGAGCGAATAGGTAATAATGCCCGAAGCACCGGCCCGCTTCAAACGCGGAATCAAATCGCGTTCGACTTTCTCATCGACTACAATTTCTACAGCCGAATACTCCGAATCCGCCAGCGGTGACACAGTAGGACTCTTTTCAGCAGGCAGAATCTGAAGCACTGTCGGCAAATCCTTTTTGGAAACGTTCATTTTCACTCCGACCAGGGTTTTAGCATCGATTGCTGCTTTTAAAAGAATCGCCAGACTTTCAATTTTCTGCCGCTTGAACGGGTTTTTCCATGCCTGCTGATTTGCAATGAAACGTGTAGTAGAAATGAGGACGGTATCGATGATGCGCAGATTATTAGCTCGCAGGGAGGAACCTGTTTCCGTCAGCTCCACAATAGCGTCAACCAGTCTGGCCTTCACCTCTGTTGCCCCCCAGCTGAACTCCACTTTGACGCCGATCTTCTTGCGTCGGAAATACCGCTTTGTCACGCCGACCAGCTCTGTAGCAACAATCCCCCCTTCCAGGTCTTCGGGCTTTTGAACCGCCGACTCATTGGGGACCGCCAAAACCCATCGTGCCGGACTGGAAGTGGCCTTGCTGTACTCAAGTGGACAGACCTCATGGACATTGGAATTGTTTTCCATAATCCAGTCGTACCCTGTAAAACCGGCATCCAGCACACCGGCTTCCACATAACGGCTTATCTCCTGGGCTCGCAGCAAAATCAGCTGAATTTGAGGGTCATCAATCTGCGGGAAATAACTCCGATCGGCTCCGGTTACTGAAAAACCGGCTCGTGCAAATAAATCCACAGTGGCATTTTGAAGGCTGCCCTTTGGAATCCCCAACTTCAATATAGAAGCGGAAGAGCGGCTGCCTTCATTTGTTTTTTTTTCTGCAAAAGCCTGCTCTGTTTTCTTTGGACTCATTTTTCTGATGATTGTTCCTTGCTTTTAGACTTGGCTTTTTTCTTTTTTTCGCCTTTGGTCTCCAAAGGACGACGTTTCTCTTCCGCTTTCAGGCCTCCTTCGGCGGCAGTCCTTAACAGCGAATAAAAGAGCCAATCCTTCGCTGCCGGAATCTGACGTTCCAGGAAGCCGTAAATTTCCTCATCCGATGCCTCCGGATGAACTAACCCCTCTTGACGAAGGAAGTTTTTCATCGTTTCTGTCAAAGGGATGGCATGGCCGTCCAAGGATGTCAAAAAACAATAATCTACTGCGAAACGGCTGATGCCGTCCAAGGTTTCAATGGCTTTCCGTCCCTGACGTTTGCCCTGACCCTTCAGCGAAGTCAGAGTGAGTGTATCATAGCGATCGAAAATTTGATTTAGAATCCGCGTCAATACCTGGGCTGTTTCTTGCGCCTGGGGGCTATGGTCTCCCATCACATCAAGGATTTCCTCGCCGCGAGCGACCCGCAAATCATTGAAATCCACAAAATGATTCTGGATGCGTTTGTAAATCTTGCGGGCTTCGCTTTCCGGATATACCTGACTGATCAGACCGACAATTAGAGCCTCGATCGGATCTTCATAGACAACCGGTTTGCTGTCGGCTGCCTGCCGAACCCAGCTTTGGAAGGCCTTTTTCAACTTGAGACCATAATCCTTGCTGTTTTTCATTCCCCGGTCTCCTTGTGTGAGGAATCCTTCCTATCCGATTCGTCCCATTCCTGCCGAACCTGTTCAATCAGACGCAGTGTTTCCAGAGTCTTATAGAATTTACGGTCTGCTTCAAAACGAAGATGAGGGATATGACGACAAAGCAGCTCTTTTCCAAGAACCGCCTGAAATACACCGGAAGCATGCCGGATAGCCGTTAGAGTCAACTCCTGAGCCGCTTCATCAACCCCGCTGATGCTCAAATAGACAGTGGCCTGCTGTAAGTCCGCTGCCACCTCCACTTCGGTCACAGTAACCAGCCCTTTAATGCGGGGATCATTCAGACGAGTCAGAATTGTCGAACTGACCGATTCGCGGATGACTCGTCCTATTCGTTCCAGTCTGCGGCTTGCCATGGTCATTTCCATTATTATTTTGAAGACTTGTTTTTGGCCTCTCACAAAGTGCGAGCTACCTGCACCACTTCATAGGCCTCCAGCACATCGCCTGTCTTCACATCGTCAAATCCGGCAATTTTAATTCCGCATTCCAATCCGGCCTTCACTTCCCGCACATCATCTTTAAAGTGACGCAGTGATTCAATTGTACAGTCGTCTTTGACAACAACATTGTTGCGGATCAGACGCAATTTTGCATTTTTAGTTACCACGCCGTTTTCGACAAAACAGCCGGCTATCGTCCCTACCCCGGAAATTCGGAAGGTATTGCGAACAACCAGACGGCCGAGCGTCTTTTCCTGCTCAACTGGTTCCAGAAGCCCGCTCATCGCAGCTTTTAAATCCTCTGTAATCCGGTAAATCACATTGTACAGGCGGATATCTACCCGCAAGTTTTCCGCCATCTGGCGAACCCGGTCTTCAGGAACAACGTTAAACCCGATGATAATCGCATCCGAGGCCTGAGCCAGCACGACATCGCCTTCTGTAATACCGCCTACGCCAGCGTGAATTACTTTCACCTTCACCTCCGGCGTGCTCAGTTCAGTCAGATAGCGAACCAGCACATCCACTGACCCTTGGACGTCTGCCCGAACAATAAGGTTCAGTTCTTTGATTTTGCCGGCTTCGATATGGCTGAAGAGATTGTCGAGGGTAACTTGTGAACGCTTCGCCAGCGACTCTTCCCGACTGAGGGTGCGAATTTCCTCCGCTGCCTGTTTGGCCGTATTGATATCATCAAGGCAGTAAAACTTATCCCCCGCCTGTGGAATCCCGTCAAGGCCGGTAATTTCCACCGGCATCGAAGGTGTGGCTTTCTTTACAGGGCGTCCCCAGCTGTCCGTAATTGTACGGACCCTGCCGTAAGCACCGCCAGCCAGAACAATATCCCCTTTTTTCAACTCCCCCTCTTTGACCAAAAGGGTTGCCACTGCTCCCCGGCTGGGGGTCATACGGGCCTCCACTACCCATCCCATCGCCGGCAAAGTAGGGTCGGCCTGATAATTTTTCAATTCAGCAACATAATCCAGATATTCAATCAGGTCTTCGATTCCCTGCCCTGTTAAGGCACTGGTCTTGATGATTTCCGTTTGTCCGCCCCACTCCGCAGGCGTCAAATCATGTTCGGCCAGCTGACCGTAGACGCGGTGCAAATCAACCCCCGGCAGATCAATTTTGTTCAGAGCCACCAGAATCTCCACTCCGGCTGCCTTGGCATGATGAATGGCCTCCACTGTCTGCGGCATTACTCCATCATCGGCGGCCACCACCAGCACAACAATATCGGTCATCAGTGCCCCGCGGGCACGCATGGAGGTAAAGGCCTCATGGCCCGGCGTATCCAAAAAGGTAACCTTCTTGCCGCCGAGATCTACTTGATAGGCCCCAATATGCTGGGTAATCCCTCCCGCCTCGCTGGCAGCCACAGAAGTCTTTCGAATTCGGTCCAGCAAGCTGGTTTTACCATGGTCCACATGCCCCAGCATCGTAACAATGGGCGGGCGTTTGACAAGAGTTGTCCGAGGACGCTGCTCAAACTCCCTTTCAATTTCTTCGAGAACAGTTCGCTTTCGCTCGACCACCAATTCTGTACCAAACTCTAACGCTATCAACTCCGCCGTATCAATTGAGATGGACTGGTTGGCACTTGCAATGACCCCTTCCGACAGCAGTTTGGCAATAATATCGCTGGTTTTTACCCCCAACGCAGCAGAAAGGTCTTTGACCAAAATGGGCTCGGTTACCACAACTTTGGCAGGCCGCTCCGCCGACACAGCGGCTTCTTCCTGCTTGGTCTTAGTTTCGATTCGACGGGGCGGACGATTGCGAACCAGCTCCCCCTCTGCCGCTGCCAGACGAGCTCTTCGCTCTTCCAAATCCCGTTCCCGAATTCGCTTGGCACCCCCTTTCAGAACACGCAAGTCTTCTTCATCTCCGCGATGTTTCCGCCGGCCATGCGTTTTATCCGTACTTTTCTTTCCTGCCTGTGCAGCTTCTTCTGCGGCCGGCGGCATCAGCGGCTCGGAAATCGGCTTATCAAAACGCCCTTTTACTGGCGGACGGGGCCGTTTAACACGGGGGGATTCCGTCTCTGGTTTTTCCACACGAATTACGGTCGGTCCTGTGAGTTTTGCTGGACGCGGCTTCTCCAGCTTGGGACCTGCTGGAAGAATGGGCTCCGGCGCTGGCGGAGGGGCTGCAGCGACGGGCTCTTCTTTTTTCTCCTCTGCTCTCGGCGGCTCGGCAATTGCTTCTGCTTCCGCGGGTACAGCAGATTCCTGTACAATAGGAATAACCTCTGTCAGCGTTTCCACCGGCTGAAGTGGTTCTGCTATCGTCGTCTCGACGTCAGGCATCTCAGGCATCTGCGGCTCTGTTTGTTGTTCCTCCGCCGCAGGAGTTTCTTCAATGCCGGACGGCGTGCTCTCCGGCGGTACGGACACTTTTTTCCGCCGGGGAATACGAACCTTTTCTAAATCTACCCGTTCAGCTGTTTCCAGAGCCGTTGTTGGCTCACCTTCGCTGAACCATTCCCGAATAGTAGCTGCCTGGCCGGGGGTCAAAGGAGACATATGATTTTTGATATCCAGCCCCTCGGCCTGACATTTAGCCACGATTGCCTGGCTCTTGACACCTAATTCCTTCGCCAGCAGATAAACTTTTGTTACCGCTTTTGCCAAGTTTCCATCTCCCGCACAAACAGGACCGGAGAATCACCTATCGGCTTTTAAACAGTTTGTGCCTGTTTAACTCTTTCGCTTTCTTTCGCTGCGGGACTTTTCCTGCAGGAGCAGGCCTTCCGCCTGAGTCAGTTTCTCTTCAGCGGCTGCTTCTTTGGCAGCTGTTTCTGCTTTCTGAATAATCCGCAAGGCCTGTTCTTCCGTAATTTTCAGTTCTTCCACCAACGGCTCTTTCCCGACCTCCTCCAGATCTAAAACCGAGATAATCCCCAAAGCCAGCAGCTTATCAACAAAGGCATCATCCATGCCTTCTATTTGGCTGATGCAGGACGTTAGCCGCTCAACCTCTCGGTTATACTCTGAGGGAGTCAGAATATCAATATCCCAACCGGTAAGACGAGCCGCCAAACGAACATTCTGACCGTGCTTGCCGATTGCCAAACTCAACTGGTCCTCAGCCACCACCACAGTAGCCCGTCCCAGTTCAAAACAGATGGCTATTTCGCTAACTTTGGCTGGGCGAAGTGCATTAGCAATAAACACCTGAGACGAATCGCTCCAGGGGACGATATCAATCTTCTCACCTCCCAATTCATCTACAATATTTTTAATTCGGCTGCCCCGTACCCCTACACAGGCTCCGACAGGATCTACCTTATCGTCGGTGGAATCTACCGCAATTTTGGTCCGATAGCCGGCCTCACGAGCCAGCGCTTTGATTTCAATAGTCCCTTCGCTGACCTCCGGTACTTCCAGCTCAAAAAGCCGACGGATAAAATCCGGATGCGTTCGAGAAAGAACAATCTTGACCTGGCTGGAGGTATCCCGTACCTCAAGAATCATCGCCCGGATTCGTTCGCCAGGATGATGGGTTTCACCAGTGATTTGTTCAGATTTGGGCAAAATTGCTTCGACGCGGTTACTTAGATTGACCACCAGTACCCCACCTTCAAAACGGCCTACAACACCATTTACAATCTCGCCCTTCCGCTGCACATACTCTGTGTAAATACTTTCCCGTTCATTAGCCCGGAGTTTCTGAATCATCACCTGACGAGCCGTTTGAGCCGGAATTCGTCCCAGTCTTCGAATGTCGATTTCCTCACCATCTTTAAAGGCAGTAATCTGACCGGATTTACGATCGATATGCACCGTAATTTCACTTTCCGGAGGAGCACCAAAGTGTTTGCGGACTGCCGAAACCATCGCCGATTCCAAATCCTGAAAGATGGATTCTTTGTCAATATTCTTATCGCGAGCGATATTCTCGACAATTCGTAACAATTCTTGACTCATAAGCTCCGCTTCCTTTTTCCATAAAACAAAAAAAGTGGAAACCTTCAGGTTACCACTTTTCCCCGCAAATCCACGGCCCGCTTCCCGACTTCAGACCTCTTCTGGGCCGACCGGTTTTTCCCTTTTTTTAGTCGGCCATACTGTCTGCCCCCCGGAATCTCTGCCGTCTCTGCAGGTTCCCTGAAGAATTATTCTCTATTCCGACAAGCCGTTCGTGCACCCTGCACTGCTTTCCTACACAGCATGTAACGCTATGCAAACGCACGACTTGTATTTCCTCTGTCCATCATGGCTCATCCTTTTGTGCCAAAAAGTCAGCGTCGGCAAAAGATAAATTATAAAGTCTAATAAATGAATGTCAAGGTTTGTTTGGAAATCTCAAAAACAATTCAAAAACACCTTATACAAGACACAAAAGATATAGCATAATTACTATTAGGGGTTAAAACGCTCCAAATCAGTTTTTGAGGTATTCACGAAGAGTACAATCTGAAAGTGTCCGAATTTCTTCAGCAACAATCTGAGCAGTCACCCGAGCTCCGGCGGGGGTTGTATGTGTATGATCCTCTAAAAAGTACTCACGAGTAACCTTATCCTGGCCATCTTCTTCATATCGGCAGGCCGCCTTTTCATTCAGGTCAATAAAATACGCCCCTTCTGTTTGGGCAACCTGGGCGGCCCACCGAGCATAATCAGCACCTGAGCGAACCACTTGTCCCTCTTTCCAAATGTTTCTCGGCACAAGAGAGCATACGATAGGGATTGCTCCTTTGGCTTTTGCATCGCGGATATATTTACGGAGATACCAGCCATAGGTGTGCACAACTTCTTTCTGTCCTGTGGCTTCCAGAATTACTTCCTGAACTTCGTCGCCAATTCCTTTCAGGGAGCCGCGAGCCCGACCCGTTTCCAGCGGCCCACCGTCATTATGGCCGAATTGGATCAGCACAAAATCACCGGCCTTCAGCTCACCGAGCACTTTTTCCCATAGCCCTTCCGTCAAAAAGGTCCGGCTGCTTCGCCCTCCTAAAGCCCTGTTGCAGACAGAAATTCTCGTTAAATCAAAAAAATCAGCAAGCGGGTCTCCCCAGCCCTGCAATCCTGCCGTGTTGTTTTTGACTGTCGAATCGCCAACAATAAACAAGACAGGTCTTTTATTAACAATTGGCGACAGAGATTCTTCTGATGGATGAAATACGGCCAAAGGGATGAGAGAAACCGGCCCCAAAAGTCCGGAATCTCGCAGAGGCCAATCGGAGGCATCAAACGGCTTATAATTGATATTCACGATATTAATATCATAGAAATATTTCCATAGGACTTGCCGACGGTCTAAATCCCGTATTCGATTAGCCGCCAGATTGGTTACCTCGATTTCAAGTGTGTTTTTGCCTTCCCGCAAAAATTTCCCAACGCGGCAGACAGAAGCAGGCGACCAGAGAACGGACACATCCTGCCCATTAAGCCGGACTCGAGCGCTCTCACAAACAGTCCCCACATCAAGCAGCCATTCCTCGGCTTGCGAAGAAGGTTTTTCAAATTCAATCGAATAACGTGCACTGCCTGCAAAACACTCGGTTTCCGGATCTCCCCATGTTGTCCAGGAAGAGAGCCGCTCGATTTGACGGGATTTCGGAAGAGTGGGCCCGCCTTCCAGAAAATCAACCGTCCATATCCCCCCAATGCTCACTGGCTCCTCCTTCGGCTGCGTATAATTCCAGCGAGGAGTTTCAATTTGTTTATCACTGAATGCCCGCACGAATATCGATTGACCCGGATTCAACTGCACATAGACGCAGGTTTGCCCCTTTTCCTGCCGAACAGCGGCCGCTCCTATGGCATCCGGCATCAAAGGATCCATCAAAACGGCGGAACGGGCAGACCTGCCAAGTTTGACCCAGCTGCTGACTGGTTCAGAGGTAAGATTCACAAAGAAGTAGTCCGTTCCCTCCAAACAGCTTCGACGTATCCACTGAATACCGGCATCCACACACTCTTCCCTGCATACGGAGAACGACTCAAGCAGCGACTCCGCCGGCCCAAGCCCCACCCGCCCTAAACCACGACGGCATTGCTGCACAGAAGCGTCCGGCCCCTTTTCAAATTGAAGTGTTCCTAACATCTCCTTCATTGCTTCCTGCCTTTGTGTCCACTCATTCAAACCCGGAACGGCGGACGGAAGTTCCGAACAAAACAGAACGGCAGCCCCTTTGTCAGCCAGCCCAATCAGGGCCTTAAGGGTTTCCAAAGGCATCACACGACAGGAGGGAACCAGAATCACCGAGTATCTGTTTCCCCCGAGAAGAATTTTCCCTTCTTCAACAGCGGCCTTTTGGAGAAAACTGTCAGAAATTGTGTCCCATGCATATCCCTTCGACCAAAGCATCATCGCCGTCTGATAAAAGGATGTTTTCGAAAACCATCGCTCCTGATTGTGAATCGGAAAAGACAGATACAATCCTTTCGGGTCCTGCCACAGATCATAGACCGGCCAATAGAGCAGAATATCATTGTCGGGCCTGCCTGCCTGAAGGAGAGACTGGCACCGAGTGAGATAGTCTGTAAAGGCCGGCAGGTCATGCCAGAGCCCGCCGTCAGGCCCAAAATTCACCGAAGCATAAAACTGCCAGCCCGGCCAGGGTGCGTCCTGCGGCGAATAGGGAATCCCGTGGAAGAAAACATGATTGATACCTGCCAAAAAGAGCAAATCTGCCGCGGCTTTGGTATCCGCCAATGACGCTTGAAAATGCTCCTTCAGCCATGTAAACGATTCCGAGGAAGCAAGGATTTGCCCTTTCAAATGAGCTGCTGAAGAGGCCATCTTGAGCATGGGAATCTGCCCGCTGTCCACCGAGCGAAAGATTTCTGTTTCCGGAATGTCCGCAGCAGCATACAGGTCAATCAGATTTGCCGGGGCACCATGGGCCTGATTGCGCGACAGACTTCCATATTGATGACACCATTGTGTCCACCGCTCAATATAAGCGATATGCAGATGGGAAATGGTCTGTCTGTAATCACACTTGACGCGGGCGACTGTTTCTGCAGAATCATCACCGAATAGGGCTTCGATATGCTCCCGCAGGTCGTATCCGTTTCTCTGCCGAAATTCCCGAAGAAAGTCCGCAGTCCAGTCGGCCTCAAAATATTCAAAGGAATCGTGAAAATGAGCACGCGGCATCTTCCCTTCATACCCTTCAAACGCCTTGTCAAAGGCGGCCAGATAAGCATTTAATGCGGACACCGAATACGGATCAACGACATTACCCTGGCCGCCTGGAGCCGCCCGCTTGACTTTCTGCACAGGACAGCGGGAAGCCAGCTCATAGATTGTCCAGTTCCCCTCTGGAACCTGCCATCGGATTTGCCCATTTTGAACCTGCAAAGTCAAATCGATTCGCTGCCCCTTGGCCTCTACAGCCATCAGACAAATCAGCCGGGCCTTTGGATTTTTCGGTATCGAGCTCGAAAAAACCTCCTGAGACGGGGCTGAATAGCGCTCCAACAGCACTTTCATTGAAGCTGTCTGCTCGGTCACATGGGGTCCGCCGAACGGCCAGCCGGTTCCGGTTGTCAAATCCACCGCCATTCCCAGCCGCTGGGCCTCCGCTGTTGTATGAGCCAGCATTTTCATCCATTTCAGAGTAAGAAAATCAATAAACCTGTCTTCGTATCCTTTAGCTCCATAAATCGGACAAATTTCCACTCCCCCGATGCCGGCCTTGCTGTATTCCGTCAAAAGCGATGTCAAATTGGCTTCATCGACCGCACTGCCCAACCACCACCAGCGTGTCCAGGGTTTGTTTTCGGCAGTCGGAGTCGGCCAGCGTATTTCATCCAGGGCGCACTTTGCATATCCCTGCGTCAGAAGTACCATTGCCGCCATCACGGCCGCTTTTTGAGTGTATCCAGTCAATCTGCCCATTTTACTCTCCAATAGAAAAGTCAAAAAAACACCATCACCAATCAAAAATCATCCGTTCGAAAGGGAATAGCCGGCAACCCTTCCTGGTTAAACAAACTTACATAAGGAAAATCACTCCATGCATAACAAACCGCAACCGGCTGTTTAACCTCGGGCGAGCAAACTACGACAGTCTCGCCCTCTACCCCCACATCAGCCCACACAAACCGACCGTCCGGGCCGGCAATCGCAAACCCGCTCGGCTGAATATCCCGAAAAACCAACCCCCCATCCACATGGGTAAAATGAATGCGGACATACTCCCCTTCCACTTCCATGGATTCAAACACAGGGCCGGAATATTCGACTGCCTCGCCATAGGCCAGCGCCCGCGCCGCCAAAGCCAAACGGCGTCCTACTTCCTGTTTGTTTTTGGGGTGAATATTTCCCGATTCTCCAATATCCACCGCCGACACCATCGCCGTATAAGGAATGTTCCTGTTTTTCGTCTGAGCGTGACGGACACGGGCGGTCCCCCCGCCCTGACACGGCTCAGAAGGGGGCTTCCCATAACCGGCCAGCTGCACATACAGAAACGGCAAATCGCCCCGACCCCACGTTTTTCGCCAATCAGCGATCAATGTTTCCATAATTCGGTCATAGACATGTGCCGTCGGAATGTTCGACTCGCCCTGATACCACAAAACCCCGCGAACAGCATAAGGAGCCAGCGGGGCCGCCATCGCATTATACAAAACACAGGGACTGTGCTGGTCCAAATGCGGATTCTTCGGAGCGGCGGGCTTGCGCGGCGGCTTTTGTCCGGCGGACTCGGCTTTAGCCGCTTCTTCCTTCCACCAGGCCAAATCCTCTTCATACTTTTTCTGAGCAGCACCGCTGTCAAACTCCTGACACTTGCGGGCATATTCCTCAAGAAGAAAATGAAGTTCTGTCTCTGCTTCAAGAGCTCCTCGGCTGAGCCAGGCCTCCGCCGTACTGGCCCCATAAGCCGTTGTCAAAAGCCCTACGGGAACATTCAGATGCTTATGAATTTCCCGAGCAAAAAAGTAGGCCGCCGCCGAAAAATGCCCCACTGTCTGCGGCGAACACACTTCCCAGCAGCCCTCCGCATCTTCCAAAACTTCGTCGCTGGTACGGAATGGCACATCAAAAACGCGGATAGCCGGCCAGTTGGCCGCCGCCACCTCCGCCTCTTCATTCATCACACCGCACCAATAACGATCCTCGCGCGCAACGGTCATATCCATGTTGGACTGGCCGGAACACAGCCATACCTCGCCAACTTGAACATCTTCGAAGCAGAGAGTTTCGGCCTTTCCCGCAATAGTCAGTTCATAAGGCCCGCCGGCCAGCATCGACTCCAGTATAATCCGCCATCGACCCGACGCATCCGCCAAAACCGTCTTCTTCTGCTCAGCCAGAGACACCGTAATTTCTTCACCGGCAGACGCCCTTCCCCAAACCGGAATCGGTCTGCCCTGCTGAAGAACCATGTGGTCGCCGAAAACTCCGGCGGCCTCGAGTGCCCAACCTTTATCACCAAAAAACAATACAGCAGCAAACAAGATGAACATCTGCCATGCCGCCGACCATCCCTGGTTTTTTCGTTTCATTCGAGCCCCATCATATTCCGGCAGTTTTCAAACCTGACTTTGGAACCGTCCTCGGCCTGAATCTTCACATTTTGGAAAATCCAGTTCTCTGCATTTTTGATAACGCCTGCTTTCTTGGCGGTTATCTCGATATTCTCGAGCAGGAAAGAACCAGCCGGCTGATTTTTGCGTCCGTTGACAGAAATGGCCGTTTCCGAATCCACCGCCTTGATATTTCGGATTGTAATATTGCGGATATAGGGAGTCCCTTGTTCTTCGGGAACCGGCTGCATCAGCGCCTTCCAATGTTTGGGAAACTCCCTGCCCTCTGCCTCCAGCTGCCGGCGGACGGCCTCCGGCACGGTGTTATAAGCCGGATACCAGTCATAATCGAGTTTGACGGCCTCCCGCACATTGTGCATCTGAATATCGTGGATATAGGCATCCCGAACTGTTCCGCCGCGCCCCTGGGTTGATTTGAAGCGGATACCGGTGCTCGTGCCGTAGGCCTTCAAGTTGTAGGCCTCTACATTGTAAATCCCGCCGGAGGTTTCGCTGCCGAAAGTAATCAGGCCATGACCTCGCCGGGCGATGCAATCCCGAATCATCACATTAAAAGTAGGCCGATTGACTCGCAATCCGTCCGCATCGCGCCCCGCTTTCAGACAAAAATTATCATCGTTGCAGTCGATATCACAATTCTGCACAAGTACATTGGAGGAAGAATCAATATCAATCCCATCCGAACTGGGGCCGACCTTTTCATCCAGATTGGCCCGAATGGTCAAGCCGTCCACCACCACATTAGTGCTGTAGCAGATATGAACCGTCCAAAAGCCCGGCTCCCGCAGCGTCAGCCCTTCCAGCTGGACGTTAACGGCGTTATAAATCAAAATCAGGCGCGGACGTTTGCAGTCGTAATCCACCACCCAGCGAAGCCCTTTGGGGTCATACTCACGCCGCATTGTCCAGTATTTGTCCCACCACATGGAACCGGAGCCGTCAATGGTCCCCTTGCCGTAAATCTTCACATTCGACACATGATGAGCATTCAGCAGGGCTGCCGGCCAGTCTGTTTCGATGCCTGCCACGCGGGTATAAACCTCCGGATACGCCGATTCATCCTCAACCCCCTTTATCAGCACACCCTCATCCACCCGAAAATCCACACGGTCTTTTAGAAAAATGGAGCCGGTCAGATACGTCCCAGGCGAAAAAACGACCGTCCCGCCGCCTGCCTGCGCACAGGCATCGATCGCCTTCTGAATGGCCCCGCTGCTGACGGTCTGTCCATCCGGCACTGCCCCATAATCGCAGACATTAAACTCCGCCGCCCAAACAGACCCGCCGAGGGTCAATAAACATCCCAACATTACCGCAAATTTCCTTAGACTCATAAATACTCCTTGCTGTCAGAGTTATCTATCTTGTTCTGCCGAATCATCTTGTCTATTCCTATCAGGTTTTTCCCTGAAATCCTGCGAGGTTGCTAAGGCAATGACCCGACCCTGCCGGCCAACCGCACAATAAAAATGATAAACAATTCCATCCCAATAAACAACCCATGGCTTATGAGCGTATTTCTGATCCCAGGGTTCAGAAGGAGCAATTAAGTCCGGCCCATTCCACTTCGTCCAATGGACCAAATCATAAGAACAGGCAAAAGTATCAAAGGCCCCCGGCCGCCAAAATGCCCCAAAATAGAACATCACCCACACATCGCCGATTTTAGCAATCTGAGGATCGCCGCTGATGCCGACTTTTCCGGCGGAAGAGCGGTTTTCCAACACCGGCCCAGGCCCAAACCGCTTCCAGATGATTCCATTGCCTGAAACCGCCATTCCAATCCGCTCTCCTCCCTCTAAAGCGGCAGCGTTGTAAAACATCACAAAAGGAGTGCCGGTCATTGTCTCTGGGTCGTGAATGATATGACTCTTAAAAAGCGTCCGTTTCTCAAACCAGCGGGCATCCGCATCAGACGGACGCAAAATAGGAGCGGGTAATTTTTGCCAATCTTTAACGGCCGCAGGGTCATCCGTCCACGCCAGCCCAATAGACAGCGGCGGGGTTTCGTATCCCTCTTTTTCGCCCCCCAGATACGATATCCAGTATCGGCCGTCAAATTTCCCCAGCCCATACGACCCGCCCCATCGATAATCATAAAAGGCAATACCGCCGGCTGCCTGGGCACAATCCCACTGGCCCTGCTGTCCCCGCGGCAAAATCACCCCTTGCGGCTGCCAATGAAGCAAATCATCGCTGACCGCCAGGTGAGTCGTGTATCCGACAGGATCGTTCTCCAGCTGGAAATAAACCATATACCAGCGTCCCTGGTGTCGGAAAACCGTCGGTCCATCCGCCATTTTCCCGGCCGGCGGTTCCAGAACGATTCCATATTTATACGGCGTTTTGACCTGTTCATAGACCGCCTCCATTTCTTTACGCCCTACTGAAGTACCTCGCAAGCAAATCCGCACGGGACGATCTCGATCACAACTCAGTCGGCCGTCTTTTTCAAACAGTTCGGCAACCTGAATGGAGCTGCGGCGCTGTTCATAGCCGTCTTTGCGGGCCTCTTCGCCCCGTCGACCGGGATGGGTAAAATAAAAAACAAACGCCCGATCACCGCTGACTGCCACATCCGGATGGCCCCCTTTCACCTGGTCGTCCGGCCCCGTCCCAGGGTCCCTGAGCAGGTTTTCCTGCTGACGCGTCCAGTAAAGAGCATCCTCCGAGCGATACACTCCCAATCCATCCCATGTGTCCACAAGCATCCAGTAAAAGCCCCTCCACCAAAACACCTTCGGACCTTCTCCCCGCCACTGTCCCGGCGCCTTTCCTTTGTCCTCCCATACAAACAAATCCCGACTGTCGGCATAATACATCGACTTGCCGTCGCGCTCATTGTTGTACCACATCCGCCAGCTGCCGTCGCCAAGCCGAATCACACAGGCATCGATTACCCGATCGGAGGAAAGGGAAAGTGTTGATTGATACTCCCAGTCTATCAAATTGCGGCTGGTCAAATGAAGAATCTGCCGGGGGTGGTTCCAATCCCGAAAGATGCCCGGCACATAAGTCAGGTACATATGCCAGAGGCCTTCGTGTTCAATAACTTCCGGCGCCCAGTAGGTATCGTCGCCTTTCTTATAGCCGATATTAGCCGTGCCGCGATAGGTCCACGAGGCCCCGCCATCGGAAGATTCGGCAATTCCAATAGGTGTGCCATGCACCCAGCTGACCCCTTCGGCCTCCGCTGCGTTGGCCCGACGATTGGTATAAAACATCAGCCATTTTTTCTCTTCCGGATGCCAGCATAAAACCGGGTCTGCCGCTCCGTCATACACAGGGTCCCGGTAGAGCGGCTTGGCGGCAATTTCCCCTTCCATCGGCTTCTCCCGCCTGTCTTCCTCTGCATATCCAAAGACGCCCGTTGACAGCCAGACAAGAAAAACCAGAAGAAGCTTTTCCATAAATCCTCCCTGACAAAAAACTTTTTAAGAACCCGGCAAAGGAGACACCCCTGTCACCGACATCCAGTCAATATTGGCCAGACCCCCGCTGGTTTTTGCAATCAGCCGGATCTGGTTGGTGCCCGGCACAAGAGTGACACGAACCACCGGTGATAAAACCCATGTGTCCCAATTATTAGTTCCCTGGCCGGCAAAACTGACATTAGAAACCGCTGTCACGTCATTCACCGTGACAGTTGCGCTTCTATCAGATGTTGTTCCGTTAGCAAACCGCCACTGCAGCTCATACACCCCTTCCTGAGGCACAGAGACCGCCCATTCAATATACGCCCCAACAGCATTTTCCGTATTGGCAAACCCGCTGCCGGTATAGCCGGTATGGTTGCTGTCAATGGTTCCGGGCACTACCGCAACAAAGCCGGCCTCATTTTCCTGAATCACAAGTGTTGTAATTCTGGAATCCGGCTGAACTGCGACTTCACTCGAATAGGCCGATTCATTCTGCCGCGTATCCACTGCTGTGATGACATAATAATACGTCGTTCCATCGACCACGCTGCTGTCCTGACAGCTCGATTCTGTCAGAGGGGTCGAATTCAGCAGAATATAGCCGCTTCCGGAAACCTGTGAACGATAGACATTGTATCCGAGCAGGTCGCTTTCGCTGTTATCCGCCCAGTCCAGGATCACAAAGCCATTCCAGGACGAGGCCGTCAGTCCTGTTGGAACTGCCGGAGGAGTCATATCCGCGCCCTCCCAGTTGGACGCCAGCACAGCAAACTCATAGTAATTAATCAGGCAATCTCTATTCAAATCCAGCCCTGCCGTCAACCCGCAATCCTCCTCAAGCCAGACATCGGCAAAATAGGGCAGGTCTTTGAGATTTACCAAACCATCTTCCGTAAAATCGCCATACAGCCATGGATGCCTCACAACCAGGATATCCGGAATCGGCTGGGCATCCATTCCCTCTCCAAGGTAGAAACTCGGATGCGGCGGCTGATTATAGGCCGAATTTTGCCAGGCAATTGCCACCCGGTATTGAGAATCATGCATCAGGGTATAAAAGCGGTAGTTGGTCACCATAGTGGTCGTATAAATCCGCAGGGCTGTATTGTCGCTGGTTCGCCAAATCACCTCTTCCCGCCAGTCCCCAAAAATGTCGGCAGACAGACATGGGACTTTTTTGGTACCGTTATTCGAAGAGCAATCGGTCACTTTCAGCAGCTCCCCGACACCATATTTTGAAATTGTTATGTCGTCCAAAAATTCCCGCAGCAAATCCTCATCCCACCACACCATAAAATTTACTGGATTATTATGGCTGCCTAAGTTGATTCCGGTACAGGTGGACAAGGGAACACTATTGGAAGCCCAAACTTCATAACCGAGATAATCGGCCCTGATGTCGCCTGCACAGGCCCGGCCCGTATCTTTGGCGGCTGTATAGCGAAAAATAATCTCGCCTGTTCCCGCATCTCGAAAAGAGGCGCCGTAGGGAGCGGGCTCGTGGCACTGCCAGACCTCCAAACCCGGCCGGCTCGGATCCATATCCGAAACATGCAAGGCATCGCCGTGCCCAAGGCCGGTAGAGTACAAACCGGTGCCGTCGTGGTCAATCACACACGCCCCATAGACAATTTCATCAAAACCATCCCCATCCACATCGGCAATGCTCAGACTATGGCACCCTTGACCAACATATTCACTGTTAGGGCCGCTTGTATGGGCCTGAAACCACCACCGCATGCTTAATTGACCGTCCCGCCAATCCCAGGCCGTAATCTCGTTTCTGGCTGAATAGCCGCTCTTAGGCCCATAATAGCCGCGTGCCATAATAATGCTCGGACGCTCGCCGTCCAGATAAGCCGCGCCGGCCAGAAAACGGTCCGCACGGTTGCCGTAATTGTCGCCCCATTCTCTGATATCACGTCGATCCGGGTAAAAAACCGTCGCAGCCAGGGCCTCGCCGGTCAACCCGTCAAAAACAGTCAAATATTCCGGCCCGCTCACAATATAGCCCTCTGTATTTCGATAATCAGTCAGTGTATCACCGGGAAGCAGAACATAACTGCCCAGTCCGTCTTTGGTATAAGGCGCCGTCTTGCAAACTACTTCTGCACACCCATCGCTGTCAAAATCATAAACTAAAAACTGAGTATAATGCTCCCCTGCACGGATATTAATACCCAGGTCAATCCGCCACAGGAATGTACCATCCAATTTATAAGCATCCAGATAGACATTACCCGTATAACCCGAATAAGAATTGTCTTTCGAATTCGATGGATCCCACTTAAACACAATCTCATATTGGCCGTCGCCATCCAAGTCTCCGACGCTGCAATCACTCGGACTGTAGGTATAAGAAACATCATCCGGTGTTGTGCCGCCTGCCGGCACCTGAAGCGGAATAGTCAAATAAGGACTCGTCCACACGCCAACCGGTTCCGAACCGGGCCTTTCTATGCCGTCAATCACAGGGACGATAGTGTATTGGCTCGATACGCTGCCGCCTGTATCAGCATAATTTGTTGAGTTAGTAATAGGTGAAGAAGTGATTTTAACCGAATCTCGATAGACATTAAAGGAAATATCGGCGGGGTCTGTTCCAAGCAATCTCCATCCGATATAGTTAGATGTGCCCGTTCTGACAGCAATCACTCCCCTGTCCAAATATTCCATATATCTTGCCGCCAGAACCAAATGTGAACAAAAAAGACCTCCAAAAACGAGGAAAAACATAGAGTAAAGACATCTTTTCATAAATCCCCCCATAGAAGATAGACCTTGTTTGCTATGACTGCTTATCAAACCTAAAAAAAGACAACAAACATCTTTTCTTACCCAATACAGAACCCATTCTCATATTTATATAGAAAAAAAGAGGATTTTGTCTCATTATTTTTGTAAAAATCAGAATTTTTAAAGAATATCTGGACATAAAACAGCCCGTACATCTACATATATTTTCGAAACAAAATAAAATAGGCAAAATTTTAAAAAATTCTCTAATTTTTTCGGAAAACATCTATATCCAAATGAAGAAAGTTTCATTCGAGCGGTCGTTTTATGGAAGAAAACAAAAAATTAAATGCTGAAGATTACCGGCTTTTCATTAAGCTCTATTTGGCCAATGAACGGCGTCTCTACGGATTTGTCCGGACGCTGGTGCCAAACTGGTCGGATGTAGATGATGTTATCCAGGAAACGGCCGCTGTATTATGGTCCAAATTTGACCAGTTTGACAAAACGAGCAATTTCTCTGCCTGGGCACTCAAAATCGCCCATTACCAAATCTTAAATTACTACAAAAATCAAAAAAGGGACAAACTCTATTTCAGCGAGGAAATGCTCAACCTTCTGGCCGAAAAAAACCTCCAAAATCCCAATGTGGACGAACGTCTGCCGCTTCTGAGAAAATGTCTTCAGCAGCTGAAAGACTATGAACTGTCTCTGATTCAAATGCGTTATGAGCCGGGTAGCTCCACGCGGCGTGTTGCCGAGCAGACCGGCAAAGAGCTTCATGCCCTTTATCGAATGTTCAATAAAATCCATGCAAAACTCTTACTGTGTATCCGACGAAACCTCCGGGAGGTGTACTCATAAGAAATGGAACTGTCAAATGTACAACTCAATCGCCTTTTCAATCTGCTCGGGGCCCTGCGGGATGGAGTAATTAGCCGTCAGGAGTTTGAGGAATTGAATGAATTTCTGAAAACTTTTCCCCAAGCCCGTGAACTGTATGTTGACTATGTCTATTTGTGCACCGATTTGTGCAACCTGCAGGCTGCTATCCGGCACACACCCGTATTTGCTTCCCCTGTCTCCGGCGGCAGCAATGAACAAGATCAATCCGGTTCGACATTGACGCTCGAAATCCTCCAAATCCTCGGGGACTATGAAAACCAGGCCGAGGCCGTCGAGCTGCCCCCTGTAGAAATTCCCTCCCAGCCGAGCTTGCGTCCAGCCGTCGTCAAGGCAAAACCCCAAGTGTCCAAACTGTCCTTGTTTGCTTTGTTTACCTCGCTGGGGGCTCTTTTGATGATTCTTGCCTATCCGCTGCTGTTCCCGCAGCCGCCGGCGGGCGTGGCCTCCGTCAGTGATGCCCTCGGAGCGGCCTGGTCCTGGCAGGAGCCCCTCGAAAAAGGGACACGGCTGGTTAACGGCTCTGCTCCAATTCAGCTGATCAAAGGTCTGATTAAAATCCGTACCGACAATGGTGTTCATCTCGTAATGGAAGCCCCTGCTGAGTTTCGTTTTCTCAATTCGGACGAGTTATCAATGACCTATGGACGCGTCTTTGTGAATATCCAGCAGGCCCGGAATGGCTTTGCCGTTCAGACTCAGCAATCAAAAATTATCGACATGGGGACGCAGTTCGGCGTCTATACCGACATGGAGGGAGAAATTGAGCTGCACGTTTTCGAGGGGAAAACCGTTCTGATTGCCGGCCTGAACAATAAAACAAAAAAGGCATTGGACGTGATAGCCGGCCAGGCCAGACGGTTCAGCGAAAACGACAGCGAAGTTCGGCCCATCGCTCTCCGCGAACGGCTCTTCGCACGCGATATCCAGTCTCAGAACAACCTTATCTGGCGGCAGGAAAAACGAATCGACTTGGCCGATGTTGTTGGAGGAGGTGACGGCCTGGGCAGCGGACAAAGGGGACACGGCATCAATCCCTCCAATCGTCCCGACGACCGGCCCGGTGAAATGCGGGACCGCCGAAGCGGAAATACCTACAACCGCATTTCGTCCAATCCGTTTATCGACGGTGTTTTTGTCCCCAACGGCGCCAGCCCGCAGATTATCAGTTCTGCCGGTCATTTGTTCACAGAATGTCCAATCACCAGCGGTTATTTTTTTGCGGATATTCTTCACTCGCCTACAGAGCAGCTGAAACAGAACGGCACCTTCAAGGCCTCCTCCCTGCAGGTTGGGCAGGTCGATTACAGTCAGCCGGATAAATCATTCCTTTGTCTGCATGCCAACAGCGGCATTACCTTTGATTTGAGCGTTTTTCGAAGTCGCCTGCAAAATCCCATCCGCCGCTTCACCGCTCAGACCGGAATGCTGGACTTTGCCCCGCCGAATATGACGGCCGCTTATGCCGAGTGCTGGATTCTTATTGACGGCAAAGTCCGATACCACGCGATTTTAACGCCCGAACATACAGAGACAGTTGGAATTGAAATCGCCGATACCGACCGCTTTCTGACTCTGATTGCCACCGACGGCGGAAGCCGCGATCCGCAGCTGGACCGCAACGCCATCGGCTATGACTGGTGCATCTTCGGACAACCCAAATTATCCTTGGAGTAATCATGAGAAAACCGGCTTTTACATTGATTGAACTGCTTGTCGTCATTGCCATTATTGCCCTGCTGCTGAGTATCCTGCTGCCTTCGCTGAAAATGGCTAAAGAGCATGCCGGACGTCTGACCTGCGCCGACCATTTGAAAACTCTTGGACAAGTTCTGCATATGTACGCTCAGGCCAGCCGCGATGCTTTACCGGAGACCTATTACACGGAGACCCGAACCGGCGGAGCCGCCACTTACTTTATCTTTACCGTCAATCCCCAGCAGCCGCCCAGCAAGCGAATCACGGCCAGCTATAATTTGGCTCCTTTATGGACGGAGGGATGGATTGAGGATGGCGCTATTTTTTACTGTCCGAGCAATAAACGAACGGCCTTCAGCTATGAGGCCTATCTGGGACCGCAGGACTGGCCTTCTGTAGATCCGGCCTATGCCAATACGGACAATCCAAACGCTGTTCGGATTAGTTATTCTTATCTGCCCCAGTCGTCTCAGAAAAAGATGACGGTCGGCAGCAGGCAATTCCCTGCGGTCGCCAAGAAACTCTCGCAAACCCACCCCAGCCGGTCGATGTGCCTGGATGTTCTTCAGTCTCGCGAACGAATGTCGCACCTGCGGGGTGGATATGCGGGTGCAAACCTTCTTTATTCAGATGGCAGCGTTCGTTTTCGCCAAAACCCAGAGGTCCTCGGCAAACAGATCTACGGCTCGGACCCGATGCAGGACCCTGAATTGTGGAGAACCATTGTACAGGGGCTCGAATAACGGCCCGCAGGATGCAGAAACAACATTGGGAATCAGAATGAGTTGACGTGAACTTTATTTTGTGGAGGATTCGGTTATGAAAGTAAGACATTTGTGGTGTGGAATTGTTTTGTTGTGTTTAATGGGGCTCGCTGTCCGAGCAGAGGTAGTGGTTACCACTGAAGAGGGCAGCGGCGCGGACACGTACCTGACGAATGACAGTCAGCAAGGTCCGGACACTGTCACCGGCGGCGAAGAAAGAATTCGGGCATTTCGACAGGTAGCAAACAACCGCTCCAAGACAGGGTTTATCCGGTTTGACCTAAATGGGATTGACGGCGAACCTGACAACGCCATCATCACCTTCGATGCCACTCTTTTAAAAGGGGGCTCAAAATCCGTCGATGTATATGGGCTGATCGACGGCTCCGCCGACTTCTGGAATGAAAGCACAATCACCTACAACACAGCTCCATGTATGGTTCCGAATCCCCCGACAACTCTTGGAAATCATAAGTTCGTCGATGGAACCGTTGTTTCTCTTGGCACGCTGGCCACTCCAGCCCTGCCGGATGGTGTCGTGTATCCGGTACCCTTCTCTTCCACTACCACCGCCCTTCCTTTGGGAGATTTCCTCAAGAAGGACACCAACGGTTTTGTTACGTTTGTTTTCATCGGCACAGACAATGAAACTGAAGTGGCATCCAAAGAACATGCCACCTTCAATCCGCCAATGCTGACTCTGCCCAATTGTTATGCCGTAAAGCGGGCATCGAATCCCGTCCCGGCCAACAATATAAAAGTTCTCATCAGCGAATATGACGTATTGAGCTGGACCAATCCCGAACCCAATCTTCCAGGCGGGGTTGTTACCTGTGATGTCTATTTTGGGGACAAAGAACCCAATGCCCTGCTTCCTCATTATGGACTTCCGCTGCTGGCAGCCGGCATAAGTGGCAATTCCGTGCTGATGCCTGCCCTCAGTACATACAAAACTTACTACTGGATGGTCGATACCTATGACACCAGCCGCGACCCGGAATATGTACAGGGCAAGGTGTGGACTTTCAACACCAACAACAGCGCTCCGGTTGTCAATGCCGGCCCGGACCAATATGTGTGGCTAAGCCGAACAATCATCGATACAACCAGCGACGCAGATACCTATCTCCGCGACGAAACCCCTCGAGGCAGCTACGAATTTATGGACATCCGCGGCGGCAATGTCGACTTTGCCGGCTATCTGCGGTTCAATCTTTCTGAACTGACTATGATGGGGCATGGAACAATTAAAGATGCTGTTCTGACGTTGACGGTTTCAGGCGGTGCGTCTCGCAATGACAACGCAACCAATGGCCGATTTGCTCTTTACGGCCTCAATAATGTCGAGGGCAACACGCCCCAAAATTGGAGTGAAGCGACATTGATGGATACCAATGCCGGACAGGAATGGGACGGCACCCTGCCGATGACCACGGCGCTGAACAACGGCTGGATCACCGATCTGGACGATAACGTGTCCGGCATCTCTGAAGTGATCAGCGGAAACGGCAGCGTTGGCAATACAATCACAATCAGCGGGGCTCCTTTGGAAGCGTTCCTGCAAAGCCGAGTTGAAGACAACGGCCTGGTTACCTTTATCTTGGCCAACGACGACAGCGTCGATCGCGGATACGGCATTGGCACAAAAGAGAATGCGAATCTCGACTATCGTCCGAAATTGAAGCTGACCTATGTTCAGGAAGGCGAAGGAAGGGGTGATGCGGTTGTCACACTGAGTGGAACAGTAACCGATGACGGCCTGCCGGCCGGGACATACACAGTCAAGTGGACCCAAGTCAGCGGGCCGGAAACGATAGCCATCGATCCGGATGACCAGATTGAAACAACGGTTACTCTCCCCTCCGCCGGCTGGTATGAATTCCAGCTGGAGGCCAACGATACGGAATTGACAGGTTCGGATACCGTCCGCATATACGTCGGTATCGATCCTTGCGATGCAGCCCACCAGGTGCCGGGATATACCCCCTACGCGGCAGACTTGAACGATGACTGCTTCGTGAACCTGAAAGACGTAGCCGTCATGGCCTCACAATGGCTTAACTGCTCCAGTCTGATATGTCCATAATCTTTGCCCCATTTGCTTCTCAGGGCAGGTCGGCTGATCTGCCCTGAGAAGTTTCTTGCGTGTGTGAAGTGTGAGAGTGTGAATTAGAGTTAGAAACCGAAATATGAAAAATTTTTGGAGGTTGGTTATGGAAAGAAAAGTACTTTATGTTTTGATGCTGCTGCTGATCGGTTTAGCCGGCATCTCCGAGGCATTGGTAATCACCACAGAGTATGGAAGCGGAGCCGATACCTATATCGGCAATGACACACAGGTCAGATCCACATCCACAGCAGGAGCAAGTGCTTCCGAACTCCGCAGCCGCTACAACGGCGGCGGTTCCCGGTTTCAATGCACGTATCTGCGATTTGACTTAAGCGAGGTCCCGTCCGAAACCACTTTTGTCGGCGCCTTCCTCCAGCTGGAAGCCACCTACATCAAGAGCTCAACCGGCAGACGGCTGGCATCTATGGCTTGGTCGATGAGTCGCTCGACGAGTGGACCGAATCGGCTCTTTGCTATCAAAATGCCCCCGGAATGCTGCAGCCGGCAAGTGGGTGGGACAGCGGAAATTATTTGCTCGATGAAAGCAAATTAGTCTGGCTGGGCTTTCTGACAACTCCCGGTACCGGCGGAGGAACCCCAACGTATCCGATACCTTTCAGTTCCAACACCACGGATTTGGGAACGCTGTTCAGCAAGTTCCTTGCTTCGGATACAAACAAACTGGTTACGCTGGTAATTATTAATTCCACCGGCACCAACTCAATTAACTGTGAAGATAAATTTGCTTCCAAGGAACACGCTACCTATGCGGCACCGACTCTGGTGATTCCGGAACCGGCAACTCTGGTATTGGCAGGTTTGGGAGGTTTGATTTCACTTCGGCGACGCGGATAATCCCCCACCGCGTACAGAAAAGGGGAACTCGCTGAATAACGGCGAGTTCTCCTTTTATTGTTAAAACACACCTTCACTCAGTCTGCAATCGGATACAAAACAAATCCCCCTTGCGGCTGCAGTGTGATTTCCATCTTCCGAACCTCCGCCGCTGATACTTCTTTGGCTTCCAATTGGTCCGGCTGTGAGCTGTCCGTAATCAGAATCCCTCGGAAATCTTCCTGCAAAAACGACAAATCCAGCGTGAGAGTTTTGTTTTTCGCTTCGCCGTTAATGCCCGCTGCAAACCACCTGCCGTTCTTCTGCCGTGCCAATACAACTTCTTTGGCCGGATAGCCGCAGACAAACCGCGTTTGATCCCAGCAGGTTGGAATTATTTTGAAATACTCAACCGCAAACGGCGGCAGCGATGCCGCCTCAAAGGGTGCCAGCCCGAAATGCTGAATGCCCGATTCAAAAATCACCGGCAGGGCCATCTCGAAAGCCGGCGTCGTAACCCGCTGCACCCCGCGAATACGGCGGCTCATTACAACCGGCGTAAAATCCATCGAAGCCGCAACATTGCGTGCAAACGGCAAAACACAGCAATGTTCGGCCTGCTTGTCCATATTCCGCTGGTCAAAGGTACAGTATTCCATTCCCATCACGGCTTCGGTTGTTACCAAATTGGGCCAGGTGCGCTGCCAGCCGCGCGGCAGGGTAGCCCCATGGAAATTGACCAGCAAATGATGCTGAGCCGCATCTTTAAGAATCTCCAGATACAGCTGCATCGTGGCCTGCTTGTCGCCGCCGAAGAAATCCACTTTGATGCCCCGAATACCCATCTGGGCAAGGCGCGTCATCTCTTCCTGACGCACCTGAGGCAGGTGCATCCGGTTCTTCGGCGTCATCGGCGCCGTATTCCAGTCTCCGTTGGAATTATACCACAAAATCAGTCCCACCCCTCTTTCGTCCGCCTGGCGGGCCAGTTCGGCAACCTTTTCATAACCGACAATTCGATCCCAGTCGGCATCGACAAGCATATATTCCCAGCCGAGTTTGCAAGCCATCTCCAGATACTCCTGCAAATACGGCAGCTTCGTCCCCTCCGTATCATACCGCAGCCAGCTCCATGCCGCCCGTCCGGGCTTTACAAAAGAAAGATCCTGAATTTTCGAAGGAGAAGCCAAATCCGTCGCCAGCGTTGACTGGACAATTGCATCCAGCCCTTGTCCGACGATAACCAGCCGCCACGGCGTCGAAAACGGAACCACCGCCGAGGGAGCAACAGGATCCTGAGGTCCGCGATGCTCGTTGGGCTGCGGAAAGGCAATTCGATAGACGCCGCCGTCCGAATGCTGTCCCAGCCGACAACCGCAGTAATTCTCATCCACATCTGTCTCGCTTAAAAGCACCCAGCCGTCATCTTTTACCCGAAACAAAGCAGGAAAGGCCCACCCGGCAGAATAAGGCGAAGGAAGTCCCACGGGCTTCTCTATCTCGTAATGGGATTCATAAGAAGGAAAGGTCTTTTCCCATCCGGTTTTGGAGTCATGCAACGGATGAAGCCAACTGACCGTTCCCGCCGGAAAAGCAAAGCCCGTCGCCTCCCGCTCAACCGTCAGCCGTTGCCCCGTCGGGGCCGGAAAATGGTATCGGAAGGCAAGCCCATCGTTAGAAACCTGAAAAAGAATCTCCACCGTCCGCCCTTGCGGATTTTCCAATGTCGCGATTCGCCGATGAGCCTGATAGCGGATTTGGCTTTTTTTGCCAAGCGGCATCGTGTAATCATTCAAAACTATTTCCATCTTTGAAAAGCCCTTCAGGGTCAGATTTTCTGTAAAATCTGCGTCCGCACAAACCAATCCCAGCGGAGACTTAACCAGCAGCGGCTTCTCGTTAAGCCGCAGGGTATAAAAAGGTCTTCCATCCTCCAGAAAGAACTCTGCCTTCACCCGCCCATCGGGACTTGCAACCGTATTTATCTGAGCCATGACTGAACCTGCCTGCCAAAAAAGAACCGCCATTATCAGAAACTGTTTTCGATACGATTTCATAAGCACTCCCTGTACAAACATTCTTTTGGACAATTAATCGACATTGCCGCCCTCAAACATTTCTTCTGTAGCCGTCTGGGCCTTTTTATACACTGCCGGCTTCTGAGGCCGCTCCGCATCCGGTGTTTCTTCAGCTGCAACCACTGCTATCTCCGCAACTGAAGCAGTCCGATCGTTTCCGAAACCGGAAAGAGCGCGAATTTTTAGATGCCCTGCCCGGACAACTTGCCCAAAGTCGATTTCCTGAGGATGGAATGTTGATTCCAGTCGCCCTCTATGAGGTTCCGACCACACAAGACCATCATCGCTGAAGCAAATTTCATACTCGCAAATATCCCCCTCATGCTCGCGATGATCCTGCCGGTTCATCCAAACCAACCCTTGCATAGACACAGGCGCAGCAAAGCGGACAGTCAGTTCGTAAGGATGCTGTTTCTCCCGGCCGGCTCTCCCTGTAAACCAATAGGTGTTTGGGTTGCCGTCAATCACATTAGAAGCGGGGTTGCGTTCGGCCTGCCATTCGGTGTGAATTTCTGCGCCCAGTTTCATCATAATTTGATTGTCAAAAAGCAGCCCTTGCAATTGTTCAATGGAAACAGAGGCCTTCGGGTCAAATTTCTCGCCATTCATATACTTGACCAAACTGTATCGCAATTGGCGAGCCGACGGACGCTGCTCAAGATTACTCTCGAGGTCCGCCGCACAAACCAGCAGTTTGCCCTCTCCGACCCGACACTCAAAAATCGCCGCCAAGGGGTAATTGCGATGCCAGTCGTCGATAACCTGAACAATCGGCTCCAACTCAGCCAGCAAAGCACCTATATGAATCGCTCGACAGGCCGGCTGAAAGACATTCTCCCACTGCCAGTCGTAATAATAGTCTGTCACAAACCCTGCCAGTGCCGGATGCTGCGGGTCGCAAAGAATCCCTAAGAAACGTTCCCAGTTTGGCCCCATCAGCCGGTTCCAGAATATCGGAAGTCGGCCAATGGGCGGACTTTCCCATCGCAGCTGATTGTAATGCGGCATCCAAAGCACCTTGCCCCCCTTCTTGAGCATTTCAAATGCCTCTGTCTGAGAGCGGGTAATTAAAACATCTGCCTGCGGCTGGCTGAGCCGGGTGGGATAAACCCAAAACTTCCAGTCATTTTCAAAAGAAGTTCCAGACAAACCAACCACGAATCGATACTCTGCCGGTGCCGCCAGTTTCGACAGGTCTGCTGCCGCCTTCCCGCAAGGCAAAGCACTGCCCAACTCAATCCTGTCAACGGTCCAGCCGCCTTCCTGACATATGCGATCGTTCTTATCTATAATCCGCCAATAGAGCCCCGCCTTCTCAAGGGGATTCTGACCATAATGGGCAATCTGAATCTCCGGTTCAAAATTATCCTCTGAAGTAAATATCCTTTTTTTCAGCACTGCCAGCGGAACCGTCTCGTTGCAAAATCTTCGCCATTGCGAGGCGGAAATATAACCTTTCTGGTCCCAGAAAGCATCCAGCACGCCGACCAGGGCGGTTCCCTGTCCGAGATAATCATGCAAATCAAGCAGCTGAAAGCCCGCCAGACCAGCCGTTCGAAGGTTTGCCTCAATTTCCTCCTTATAACAAGCCGCCTGGAAGTGCCCGGAAGCAAGGGCAAACTGCTCGTTCTTTCCGAGCAATCCGGCCTGGGCAGCAGAATCCCTGAAAATCTCATAATTGCCCGGCCGCAGATAGCCGGTAAACTTGGGGATAATGTCAAAATCCGGATAGGCACACCATTGACCCAGCTCATGAACGATAATTGGAACATTGACTCCCCGAACCGACTCCAGATAGTTTCCGCCAAACCAGGCGCGGTTGCCTCGGACAGGACGTAAACCGACTCGATGCACCGCCAGATAATCCGCCCCTTCTACGGGCCCGGGCTCATCGATCAGCGGCCAGCCGGTACCGGTTGTATAAAGCCGCCGGGGGTCCTTCTCCCGATAAAACTGGACCCATTTCGGAAGGGATTCTTTCCATCGCCCTGCCGGCTCATTGCTTGGAGAAAACAAGACAAATGATGGATGGTTTCCGTACGCACGGAGCATTCGCTCGCTCTCTTCGTAAAGCCGCTGCTCCATCGCCGTACCCGGGCTGATGGCATTCCACATTCCCGCTTCCGGCTGAAGGTAAAAACCAATCTCATCGGCGGCCTCAAAAGCGGCCTCAGGAGGACAGAAGGAGTGAAAGCGCATATGATTCAGACCCCATTCTTTGCAGGTTTGAAAAAGTCCGCGCCAGTATTCCACATCCGTCGCCGGATAGCCGGTCAGCGGAAAATCCCCGCCCGAATGGGTTCCTCGAAAATGGCTCCTGCGTCCATTAACCAGCAGATCGCAGCCATCTGTGCTGATTTGCCGCAGTCCGAATCGAATCTCTTTGCGGTCATCTGCATTTTTCCCTTTCAATTTAACCGTCAATCGGTGAAGGACGGGGTTAAATTCATCCCACAAAGCAGCATTCTTGCCGAGCGGCACGGTCAGTTCCGCTTGTCCGCCTTCCGCCGTCCAGCTAACCGGCACCTGTACCTTCTCTGCCGTGAGCGTCCCTTTTCCTGCCTGAGAGGTGATGTTGCCGATTTGGACCTTCAACCGAACGGATTTGTTCTGAATATCCGGAAACGCCTGCACATCATCAAGCCAGACCGGCGCAGTAGAAATCATTTCGATTCGGCCCGCAATACCATTCCAGGTGCTTCCCAGCGAATCCGAGACACTGTGGGCATCAGGCCGATAATCCATCAGCATCCGATTGTCCAGACGAATTGTCAGCCAATGAGTACCGACCATGAGGATTCCCAAGTCAAAAGAATGAGGGGCCACCAAAGAGTCGCCCGAACCAATCTGCCGATTATCGAGCCAGACAGTGGACAGCCAGCGTGTCCGCTCCAGAAACAGAACAACCCGCCTCCCCTTCCATTTCTTAGGAATCTCAACATCCCGCTGGTACCAGGCCGGCCCAAGATAATGCCGAGGCGGCTGCGAAAGAAATGGAACCTTCACATCCCCTTCTGCATACTTTCGATACTCCCTCCTTAAATACCAGAATCGGTCATAAAGAGACAAAACCCAAGGGGTTTCCTTGCTGATAGGATTGCCAAAACCCTGTGATTGGAGAATGCCGGGCAGACAAATCTCCTCCGTCAGATTCTGAAGATACCATTGCTCTTGAAGCCCCACATCCTGCGGGTCTAAAGCAAACTGCCACTTCCCTTCCAGCGAAAGAACAGGATAACTATCTGCTCGTGCAAATCCGCTAATAAGAAAGGAAAGAAAAATGAACAAAATGGTTGTCTTTTGGTTCTCCCTGCCCAATCGCATCCCCATTTCTCCCTAATCTGAATCCAGATAATCTATTATTTCCCCTGATTTGCCGGCAGATATTTTAACTCGAAAAAGGCAAAAAGCCAGTGCGAACAAGACAAAGTTGAAAAACAACACATTGTCCATATAGAGGACATAAAAAATCTTCGAAATCTCTCCCTTTGAGGCAATTTTTTCTATACAAAAGGGGCAAAAAATTATACAATTATATAGTTAGTTGCTTTCTTGAAAACAGCTATTCAAGATGTGGGGAAAGTTGCCGTTTGTTAAGGTTAAGTTCAAATCTGCCGATATAAGGTAAGTATCCAAAAACTATCCTTTTTCTCATCTAAGATAAGATAGGAGGGTTTTGTGAAGCAAACTATTTTAGTCTTCTATCCGCTGCTTGTATTCTGCCTTTCAATTCCAGCAAAAGCAGAGCTTGTACATCGCTATTCGTTTGCCACAAATGCAAATGATGCTATCGGGACCGCAAATGGTCTTTTGAGAGGCACGGCAACTATTTCTAACGGTGCCCTTGTCTTGGATGGCAATGGGTGGCTGCAGCTTCCCGCCCCAGACATTGCCATCAATACTTATCACAGCATTACCCTCGAGGCCTGGCTGACCCTGACTGTTTCCTCCAGCTGGAATCGACTTTTCGATTTTGGAGACTCTATGGGCACGACGGGCGGCTACTATCTTTTTTACAGTCCATCCGGCGGCGGTGGTTCTCGCTTTGCCATTTCAACCGGCGGCTATCCTGGTTATAGTGCAGGGGAACAAATAGTCGATGCCACGATTCTCCCCACTGGTTCCAAAATCCACATTGTTTGTGTTTATGATGGTATTAACCGGCAAATGAGAATTTTCCGCAATGGCTCTCTTGATGGATCAACAAGCAATATTACCTATTTGCTGGCTGACGTACACAATACGTTCGCCTATATCGGGAAATCTCTTTATACTTATGATCCCCTTCTGAACGGCTCTATTGATGAGTTCCGCATTTACAACATCCCCTTTAATGCCTCTATGGCCCAAGCCAGTTACCAGGCCGGCCCGAATTCGCCAATCTCCACCTATTCGGTTCCCTCCGATCCTTTTCCTGCCAATGGGGGTATATGCGGGATTTTGCCAACGCTTACCTGGACTTCAGATTCTTCTGCGGACATTACCGGTCATCGGGTCTATCTGGGAACAGATTTTCGCACTGTTCTGACGGCCAATCCATCTTCCACTGGAATCTACCAAACTATTAAGTCAGCGGGCGATAGAACTTTTACTCCGGCCGGTGAACTGCAAATGAACCAGACCTACTACTGGAGAATAGAAGAGGTCACTGCATCCGGCTATGTGTTCAGCGGGCCTATGTGGAGTTTTCAAACAGGAAATCTGAAGGCCCACAATCCATCCCCTGCATCCAGTACTGGCCGCATCTCCCCTGCCGGCGTCACACTCGCGTGGGAAGCCGGCTATGAAGCCATCGGACACCGGATTCTTCTAGGTACTTCTCCGACCGCATTGCAGATTTTAGAAGAAAATTATCCGCAAACGACTTACCGTGTCGAACCGCTTGAGCAGGAAACAGACTATTTCTGGCGGATTGATGAGCACCTTGCCGGTGGCCAGGTGGTGGAAGGCGACGTATGGCTATTCCGGACGATAGGCCCAATCCCGGCTTGCCTGGAAGGCGATTTGGACGGAAACTGCATTGTAGAAATGAATGATCTGCTCCTCTTCGCCCAACAGTGGCTCCAAAGTACAGACTGCCGCGGCTATGACTGCCCTGACATTTATGCCGATCAATTTGTAGATTTGGAAGATTTCTCTGCACTGGCAGCCAACTGGCAAAATAGTCGAGATCCCTTGCTTGTTATCAATGAAATTCATTACCATCCGGATTCCAACAAAGAACCTGTCGAATTTATTGAGTTATACAACGCCGGCGCGCAGACCATCAACCTTAAGGGGTGGTATTTGGAAGATGCTGTGGACTACACCTTCTCAGAACCAGTTTTGATAGCGCCGGGTGATTTTGCGGTCATTGCGGCTAATCCTGCTGCCGTTGCCCAGAAATTCGGCATCTCTGCTTACGGTCCCTGGCAAGGCAAACTCAGCAACGAAGGGGAACGTATTGTTCTGCGAAATGCCGAAGGCCGAAAAATCGACGAAGTAAATTACGGCAGCAATTTTCCGTGGCCGACAGCAGCCAATGGGGAGGGGGCTTCAATGGAGCTGATCAATCCCTATCTGGACAACGATTTAGGAGGCAGCTGGCGGAGCTCCGGCTACAATCAGAACCGGCCGGAAGCGGCCTTCGGCCCGCCGACACCCAAAGCCCCCAACACGGTCTATGCCTATAATGCTCCGCCGCAAATCCGCCAGGTCCGGCATCAGCCCGCCCAGCCGCGCTCCGATGAACCCATTACCTTCACAGCAAAAATTACAGATCCGGATGGCGTTACCGGAGTCAATCTCCGAGTTCAAATCATTCTGCCCGGACAGTATATTCCCGCTTATCTGCCGATACCCATTGCTTCTTTAATTGCCAATCCGCATCAAATTCAGCCGCAAAATCCGGCCTTCGAAGCATCGGCCAACTGGCTGACTATTCCAATGAAGGATGACGGCACAGACGGCGACGCAATAGCCGGCGACCATATTTATACGGCTGTCCTGCCGGCACAGAATCATCGCACCCTCATCCGGTACCGTATCGAGGCCGCTGATACAAAGGGCTTCTCTGTTCGCACACCTTATGCCGATGACGGTTCGCTGAACTTCGCCTGTTTTGTTTACAATGGCGTACCGGATTACACAGCCGGCAAAGATTCCGTCCATCCGGAAGGGCCAGGACATGTGTATCCGTCAGAAATCCTTACCGCGGTACCGGTCTATCATCTGATTACCCGCACAGAGGATATCTATCAATGCAACGGATACAACAGCACAGATCGAATCGAGCAAGGTTCAACCGACTATAATCTGCAGGAAGCCGGCAAAGTGTATAATTGGTCTGGAACCATGGTTTATGACGGGGAAGTATATGACCACGTCAGTTATCGGCTCCGCGGCGGCAACGGCCGATACAGTTACGGCACCGGCGGCAAACGCTCTATGAAGTTCCGTTTCAATCGCGGCCATTATTTCCAGGCCCGAGACCTTTACGGAAACAAATTCCCCAGCCGATGGCAGCATTTGGTCACCGGCAAGATGTTCGGCAATCGCCTTAAGGGCCGCTATGCTCTTAATGAAATTCTTGATATGACCCTATGGAATCAGGTCGGAGTGCCCGCACCGGCCGGCTGGTGGTTCCATTTCCGGGTGATTGATGCGGCTGAAGAGGCCCCTGCAACCCAAAACGGCCAGTACGAAGGCGATTTCTGGGGGCTTTATCTGGCATGGGAAGACTACGACGGCGCTTTTCTGGATAATCACGGAATGCCCAAAGGCAATCTGTACAAGCTCTCAGACAAAATCTACGAAGGGCTTCGCCAGCTTCGCTATCAGGGGCCGGATGCCGTGGATGATGCCTCGGATTATGAAAATATCCGGTGGAATCTGAACGCCAATGCCACTGCCCAGCAGGTTTATGCTTTTCTTGATACGGAAATGTGGGCACGCTATCACACTGTTGTGGAGGCGGTCAGACATTATGACGTCTTTTCCGGGCCGGATTGTTTTCACTGTCTAAAAAATTCGGCGTGGTATTTTTATCCGGACTACTCTGCCGAAAACCAGTACTGGGGCCGCCTGTGGATTCTTCCGTTTGATGTCGACGATACATGGGGGCCGTTCTATAATCAAGGCATTGACCATGGAACGGCTGCCATTTTCGATCAATACTATGTTACGGAAGGCCAGCCTGTTCAGATGACTATTCAGCCGGAAAAAGCCCCCATCAAACAGGCCTATCGAAACTTTATCCGGGAATTCAGAGACCTCCACTGGCAGCCGGAGATTATCAACGGAATGCTCGACGAATTGGCTTATTTTATTTCGGAACTTGTGCCGGCGGATCGGGACCGGTGGCGGTTGAATCCACTGTCAGATGGGGCACGAGACGACGGTCCTCTGGAATCAATCGTGGCCGACCTGAAGAAATTTGCCTGGCAAGGCGGAAGCTGGGATGGAGACCCATGGTTTGGCGATCCTCCCTGGCCCGGCTCGGCAGCCAATCTGGATGCTTTAGCATCCGCAGAGGGAGATGCCGGGGCGATTCCCTATATGCCAACCATTACCTATATCGGCACGGAAGGATATCCGCTCAATGACCTGCGGTTCCAGACCAGTCCCTTCAGCGATCCGCAGGGCAGCAGCACCTTCGGGGCGATTCAGTGGCGAATCGCTGAGTATCGTACAGAGTTTGCCGCTCCATCGCCTTCAACCGACTTGACACTTATTGAGCAGGAAAGCCAATGGCGCTATTTTAAGGGCACTCGGGAACCTTCCTCTTTTCTTGGAGGATGGAGGCAGCTCGGATTTAATGATGAGGAATGGCTGGTTGGACGAACTCCGATTGGGTATGGCGACGCTGTTGACAATACTGTTCTAAATGATATGTATAGGAACTACACCAGCGTATATCTGCGCAAAACATTCGAAATTGAGGATATAAATCAGATTCAAACACTGAATCTGCATGTGTTGGTGGATGACGGCTGCATCATCTGGATCAACGGAGTGGAAGTGGCTCGTCTCTACTGCAGCAACGGGGAGAAATATTACAACAGTCTGACTAATACTCCTTACCATGAAGCCGAGTCTTACGAAAAAGTAACATTGACCGCCCCCTCCGATTATCTGGTCAACGGCACGAACGTTATTGCCGTTCATGCCTTGCAGGTGAGCAGCGACAGCAGCGATTTCTCCATCGATGTGAGTTTAACTGCCGGTACATCTGCACCTGTTCGGCCGGCCCTTGCCTCCGAATCCAACCGCTATGAAATTCAGCCGCTCTGGCTCAGCGAAGAAATTACCGACCCTGCCGGCCAAACCGTTCAAATCCCGGGTTCAGTTGTCCGGCCGGGCCGCACCTACCGGGTTCGAAGCCGAATGAAAGACAATACCGGCCGGTGGAGCCATTGGTCTGAACCGATTGAATTTACCGCCGGCGCAGCTATTGGTGCTGACCTGCTGAATTATCTGCGGGTAAGTGAATTAATGTACCATCCTGCACCGGATCCGCTCGGACGATATGACAAAGAGGAATTCGAATTTCTTGAACTGACTAATATCAGCAATACTCAAACACTGGATTTGAGTACTGTCTCTATCACCAACGGCATCACCTTCTCTTTCGCCGGCAGTGCGGCTGCCTCCCTGGCACCGGGAGATTATGTCCTGGTTATCCGAAACAAAGCGGCTTTCAAACTGCGTTACCCGGGCCTTTCTTCAAAAATTGCCGGTTCGTATTCGGGCAAATTAAGCAACGATGGCGAAACCATCGATATTTCTGATACATGGAATGGAATGCTTATTTCCTTTACCTACAATGACGGATTTGGCTGGCCTCAGGCAGCAGATGGAGCGGGCCACTCGCTGGTCCCTGCCGGCTGGTGGACTATGGAAGATCAGCAGAAAGGAATCCTCGACTATAGCAGCAGCTGGCGGCAAAGCACCTATATCGGCGGTTCGCCCGGCACGGCTGATCCAGCCCCCGAGGTCTCTTTGCTCATCAATGAGTTTATGGCCCATACAGACTTCAGCGACCCAATGTATCCGGAGTATGACAGCAATGACTGGATTGAACTGTACAATCCCAACGATTCTCCCCTTATCTTGGATGGACATTGGTATTTGAGTGATGAGATTGAAAATCTGAAAAAGTGGGCGATTCCGGCTCAAACGATCCCTGCCGGCAATTTTGTCAGTTTTGATGAAGTAACCGGCTTTCACAATCCTATTACCAGCGGTTTCGGATTAAACAAAGCCGGCGAAACCATCTTTCTGTCCTATCTGCCGGATCTGACGGGCGTTGACCGCGTTGTTGACAATATCCGCTTCAAGGGACAGGAGAATAACATTTCCCTTGGGCGATACCCTGACGGCGGCTCTTACTGGTTCCCAATGCCCGGCACGCGAAATGCTCCCAATGCATGCCCCCTGGCCAATGTTGTTATCTCGGAAATAATGTATCATCCGACAGATGATGCAGGGGCCGAAGAGTATATTGAGATCCTGAATCCAACTAGTTCGAAGGTTAATCTTTTCAGCAATGACGGCTCCGGCAGCTGGCGGCTGGATAATGCCGTTTCGTTTGTATTTCCAGCAAACTTCTCTCTAAAAGCTGGCGACAGAATCGTAATCGTTCCCTTTGATCCAATACTTGACAGCAGCCGATTGGGGGCGTTCGAAACCTTTTACGGATGTTCGCTTACAGCGGGTGTGAATGTCTTAGGCCCTTGGACCGGAAACCTTTCCAACGGCGGAGAACGGCTGGCTCTTGAAAAACCGCAGGCGTCGGATGATCCATTGAATCCAGCCGACCTTTCGTGGATTCTTATTGACCAGGTAACCTATAGTGATTACGACCCATGGCCGGTTGGAGCCGATGGAATGGGGCATTCCCTTACTCGGCTTTATCCATCCAATCCGGCAAAATCCGGCGATGATCCAACGAACTGGACAGCCGCCGAGCCGACACCCGGCTCGTGAACGGTCCATTCCATTTAAATTGAATAAGGAATGACAGCAAGAATGCCCTAGTGGTAAGGGGTACAGGCAGCTTTGTTTCTATTTCTGAGCAATTCCCGCCTCTCGAATCTCCCACAGGCCGTTCGGCTTAACCCAAAGGACTCCGCTGTCACGGTACAGGCCAAGAGCCGCTGCAGAATAATCAAAAACGGACTGAGCAAACAGCTGTTGGGCCTGAAAATAATCTTTCTGTGCATCCAGTACATCCCGGCTGTTTGCCCGGCTGTATTGAAGAAGTTCCAGCGTCTTGTCCAACCGCTGCTGGGCCAGTTCGAAGGCCTGCTTTTGAGTTTGATAGCGCTGACGGGCCGCCGAACAATCGCGATAGGCCTTGCGAACCTCCAGCACAATCTGATCATTTAGTTTTTGATGATTTCTCAGCCGTTCCGAAAGAGCAATCAGAGCACGTTTATAATTGTTCTTTTCCGCCTCCCGATCCAGCGGAAGGTCCAGCCGAAGTGTGGCCTCATATCGATCCCGAATCCGCCGCAGATCGCCTGGGTCAGCCCCAAAAGCATACCGCCTCGAGTTATCGCTGGCGGGGCTATATAAACCAACCAGTGTTAAATCTGTCTTCAAAGCATCGGCAGATACTTCCACCTGCCGCTGGGCATCCAGAGTCTGATCAAACGCATTGGCCAAATCCAGCCGCTGATTCAGAGCTGCCTCCACTGCGGCCTCTTCCGTCAGCAGAATTTCCTGCAAGCCGGACTGGAGAACGTCCCATTCATTTCGATCCGGCTCGAAACAGCAGTCCGCCGGGATATTCAGCATCAGTTTCAGTGTATCCAGCTGCGTTTCATACATCTGGCGAGTCTGCAAATAGCTGTCCCAAGCCCGCAATTTGTCCTGTTCGGCCTGCTCAAGTTCAAAAGCCGGCAGCCGCCCGGCCTGCGTCAAAGGAGCTATTTTATCAGAAATGGAAAGCAATCGAATATAATACTCCTGGCTGTTCTTCCATTGTGTCTGATACAAAAGGAGGCGGTAATATTCTGTCAAAATCGAAACCAGAAAGGTCTGACGAAAACGGTTAAAACTCCGAATCTCATAAAGGGTATTTTGTTCGGCCTGCGTGAGAGCTTCCAGCACTGCTTTGCGATCGGCCCCGCGCAGCAGCGGCATGGTAACAGCCGTTTGGAAGATTGTTTGCAGTCCGCTGCGGAAGTCTCCCGACAAAACATCCATATATCCGACGGAAAGGCCCCCCGATACAACCGCTCCGGAGGCAAGCAGTTTGCTGATGCCGCTTTCCTGAAGGGTTCCCGATCCTTCCCGATCCCCTTCCAGTACGTATCCTCCCGTCGTACGGCTAAAAGGGGTCCATTCATACAAATGCTGAATATCCCGCAAGTCCAACGTTGTCAGATAAAGCTGCTCTTTGGCAAGTTGATATTCATAGCTGCTGGTTACAGCCAGTTCGACGGCTTTGGAAACTGTTAAAATCCGTGTATCCTGGAGTTCTTGCAGACGCTCCTGACGCAGCTGAGGCGAAAAAGGTTCCACCTGATAATCCGCCTTGCTGCCGAAAGACTCATCCCATTTGCTCTCTATCAGCGAATAAACCGTCTCATCAGTCTGCCGACTCACATCCTGCGGCTTCAAAGAGCAGCCGCACAAAACACTTGCAAGAAGAATACACAAACCATGAATCCCTCCAAAACCCTTGCAAGCAGATTGTAAAGAAAGGATATCCATTGAGAAAATCATCACGGCCTAAATGCCGCGAACACCCACCAGTTCATTAGGAATCAGCTGCATCTGAGGAGGAACCGGAATACGAACCGGCCGTCCCCACTCCGGCAAGGCAGGATTTTTCCACAGCCGCTCCGGAATCAATTCGAGAGTCGGCCCGATTTCAGCAATTTCCGACCGAAGAATTTTCCGAGGCACGGAGGTTTTGACTACCTCAACCGGCCGGCGAAGGGTAAGCAGCCCGCCGCGTTCCTGCTCAACCCAGGCCACTACAAAATCAGCAGCCGGCGCCGTAAGAGTAAGAATCGGCATATCTTTCATAACCGTTTGGCCGGCGGTATAGCAAATCGAAGAAATTACTCCATCAAAGGGAGCTTCCAGGATTATATCAAAACTCGGCGAGAAAAGTTTCGCCAGACGCTTTTCCTGCTCTGCAATAGCCGTTCGAAGCGGCTCAAGAGAAACAGCACTATCCGCCGGTAGCGGATAAGACGCACGAAATTCTTTCAGCCGGAGGCCGGCGGCTTCTAAATCCTCACGGGCCTGCTGCATCCGCTGCTCTTCCTGGACAATCTGCGTCTGGAGTGCTTCCGCTGCAGTCTGAACCTTCTGCAGCTCATAAGGTTCAATAGCTTTTTTGGAGACCAAATCGGAAAGGGTCTGCTTCTCTAATTCCAAATCCTTCAGCTGAATCTTCAGGGGCTCGACGACAGACTGGATTTCCAAAATCAGCAAGCGGAGTTTTTCTACATCCAGAGCCATCTGGTGGTCGCGATAGAGCTGTTCTATCTGTTCTTCGGAGCGTTCCTGAACTATTTGATGCTCAAGCATTTCTGCCTGAATTTTTAAATGCTCCAGTTGAGCGGCAGCCGAGGCCTTTTCTGCTTCAAATTGGGCTTGGGTATAACGAATCTCTCCTTCAGGAACTGCCCGTAAAACCGCCAACCGCTGTCCCTGTCGAACTTCCTGATACAGATGAACCGGCAGAGAGAAAAGCCAACCCGAATCAGGGGCTGTAAAGGTGCAGGTCTGGGCTTCCGCAATCCCGACAGCCGTAAAACGAGAATGTCGGTAAACAAAAAGAAATCCCACCGCTGCAGCAGCCAGCAGCCAAACCAGCACCTGCAGCAGTCTTGTCGGCACTACCCCTCGCCTCTTTCGGAACGACTTCCTGTCAAAGCTCAAGAATCTGCTCCTGAACAGATAAACTTATGTTTTCGATACCTTCCATTTTTTGCAACTCCGAAAGCATCTGCTGATTCATGGATGCCTTCCGCAGCGTAATCTGATAGGCATAGTCCATCCGCGAACGGTCGGGTCCTCGACTTTGAGAAGAGGTTAACACAATCGTTCGGCAAAAACGGCGAAGCACCCCAAAAAGCGGATGTTCCGGCCCTAGTTCGCCATGAAACGTAAACCGGAGCAGTGCATTGCTCGAATGAAATGCTCCAAAATCCACCCAGTACAAATACAGCAGCACCAGTCCCAAAGCGGCCGTACCGATAACCGCAATTGTGTATCGGCCCGAACCGCAGGCCATTCCTACAACAAGGGCACAAAACAAAAAGGCAATATCCCGCGTATCCTTGATGATGTTGCGAAAGCGAATAATGGACAAGGCCCCCATCAATCCGACTGCTACGACAAAACTGCCTGCAATCGTGGTCATCACCATGGCCACCACAATGGTAATGATAATCAATGACTGCACAAAGGATTTCGAATAGGACAAACCATGGTAGGTAAACGAATAAATCCAGGCAAGAACCTGCCCCAGAACAAAGGCCAGCAAAAGCGATAAAATCACAGACAGCGGGTCCAACCCTGCCTGGTCCGAATAATCGTTCAAGATGTATTTCAGATTCTCTAACACTCCAGATAATTCCAAAACAGATCTTGATGAGATTGAGTTACAGAGGAAACATACTTTGACATCGAGGAGAGGTTCAAACCAAAAGACCGTACCATTTCCTCAAGCCACAATGGATAATGGTCTGTAAACTTGATTTCGAGAACCACAAACGGCAGTGCAGCCAACTGCCATCCATCTCCATTGAGAGGCACTTCCAGACCTTGGGGCTGACGGTAACAAAGATGTCGATCAAAGGTCACTCTCACACGGTTTTCACCTTCTCCTTCGAACGGTTCCCTCAAATACCGTACCAGTATCGTCGGTTGAGCACCCAGTGCTTCTTTGTAAAACAAAAATTGGCGCAGGGCCTCCTGTTCCTTCGGTGAACGTCTTTGCAAGTCCGCATCCGCGAGTCCTTCCAAGACTTCCTCCAGTTCTGTCCGCTCGACACGAGCACGGCTTTTCAGAATCACCCGATTGACACGACGTTTGACTTCCAAAAATAGGGGGCTCTGAAATATGTCGCTGTAAGTTCGAATTCTAAGTTTAAATCGATTGGGCTTTCCCACAATGGTTTCTCGATATAAATCAAGACTCGGCGAGTCCAGATACAGACTGGAAATCGGATATTGTCTATCCGGATACATCAAGGCGTATTTATCCACCGATAAATAGTGCTGAACAAAGTCCTTCACTGCTTGGGCCTTGCCCTCCGAAATCCGGTACTTTAATTCATAGCGGCACGAGGTCAAGTCTCCTTTTCCCTGGCGGAAAAAGGATGAAACCTCGGTTTCTGAATGAACTTGCTGCTCTTCAGCCGGATTAATTTGCGGGAAAAGAGAAGAGGAGGAATGATTGTCTCGGAAGACAGTTTGCGAATCAGTTGCCGAGTCCTGCTGTTTAGAAGAAAAAGGGCTTTTTTTTACAGGTTCACAGCCCGACTTCTTCCTGCTCCTCTTTTTTATAAAGCCCTTGAACATGGCCGTCTCAAACAGAATTCGACTTTCTAGTCAACCCGTCAGAAAAAACCATTCGGACGGATTCTCTCTTCAACTCCCTCTTTTTTCTCTCAGACTCCCCTGTCTTGCGTGCAAGAAAAAACCGCCCCTCACTTTTATCACTGCTTAATCAAACTCTAAGCAAATTATAAGCAGAAATCAAAAAAAAATCAACATTCAATATAAACAATTAGGAAACGAAGAAAATAACGCTGTTTCCAGAAAATCCTCTGGAGAGCATTTTCTGGAATAAAGATAGGAAATATGACACTGTCCACACTGCAATTTTGCTTTTCTTCTTGGATTTAAAACAAAAAAGACCGGTTTTATCAGACCGGCCTTTTCACTGGCGGGGGGAGGATTCGAACCTCCGACCTCCGGGTTATGAGCCCGACGAGCTACCAGACTGCTCTACCCCGCGTCCAATTATTTTTCATATATATCATATTTTCAGATTGTTCGCAACCGCTGCGGAATTATTTTTGCAGTTCTTGTTTTATTTTCTCCGCCAGCAACTCGGCCTTTCCTTCTGGATATTGAAATGAGGGCCAGCGGTGAAATATGCCGTCTCCCATTTTTCTCGGAATAATATGAAAATGAAGATGCTCCACAACCTGGCCGGCAGAACGTCCATTATTGCACAGGACATTATATCCGTCTGCTCTCATGGCCTTTTGAACAGCCGCCGCTACCCGCGGCAACACCAATACAAGCCGCTCCAGCACCTGAACAGGACATTCATCAAGGCGGGAACAATGCTGTTTTGGGATCAAAAGAGTATGCCCCTCCGAAATAGGGGCGATATCCAAAAAAGCCAATGTATCCTCTGTTTGAAAAACATGGCTGGAGGGTATCTTCCCTGCTGCAATTCGGCAAAAAATACAGTCATTCATTTTGAATTCTCCTGCCCGCTGCTCTCCAAAAAGACGGGGGTGGTTTGCCAATCCCCTGAAAAACGCATTATCCCTTCTTGGAGCTTTTCGCCGGTTCTGCTTTGCCCTGTTCGACCAACTGAAGCAGCACAAGTCGGCTGTTATCACCAAGCCGATGCTTTGAGAGATGGATAATCCGGGTGTATCCGCCCTGCCGTTCCAGATAGCGAGGACCGATCTCGCTGAAGAGTTTTCCGATGACAGTTCCAGTCTTGACCATCTGGCCGTCTTCTTCCTGGTAAATCGCCCTGTCGTTAAGGAGGCGAATCGCCTGACGCCGAGCATGAAGATTGCCCTTCTTGGCCAGAGTAATCAGCTTTTCCGCAAATCCGCGAACATCTTTGGCTTTTTCGAGCGTTGTAGAAATGGTCTCGTGCTCAAACAGGGACGCAGCCAAATTCCGACGCAAAGCCAGACGGTGCTCACTGGTTCGATTCAGTTGTCTTCCTGCAATTCGATGACGCATATACAATCACCTCAATTTCTGTCCTGAAAAGGACTTTTCTAAACGTCTTTCATCCCCAACGACAAACCAAGGTCGTCCAATTTCCGCTGGACTTCCCGCAGACTGGTTTTTCCGAAACTGCGAATCTTCAGCAAATCTGCTTCCGTCATTTTAACCAGCTGACCGACAGTTCGAATATTATTTGACTCCAGGCAGTTACTCGAGCGGACTGTCAGTTCGAGCTGCTCAATCGGCATTGCCAGCTTTGCAGCCAACTCTTCGCTTACCGCCTTTGCCTGCTGCGGTTCAGCCTGTACCGGCTCTTCTACTGTTTCCTTACCTAACTGTTCATACTGAACAATCGGATTGATGTATTTTCGAAGAATTTTCCCCGCCTCTACGATCGCCAGTTCCGGTATTACGGTTCCATTCGTCCAGATTTCCATAACCAGTTTATCATAATTGGTGCGCTGTCCTACGCGGGTATCCTCGGTTTTATAGCGCACCCGCAAGACAGGAGAATAAATTGCATCCACTTCAATCCGCCCAATCTCCTGTTCCGCCCGGTCGGCCTGGGCAATCCGTTCCGCCGCCGGCGAATATCCTCGGCCGTTTCCGACGTTCAGTTCCATCTCAAAAGGAACGTCCTCCGTCAGTGTCGCCAGAACCAAATCTTTGTTAATAATTTCAATGAATGGATCACACGCAATCATGGCGGCAGTCACTGGGCCGGCTTTGGATGCTGACAATTTCATCGTTCGCTTCTGGTCCCCCTGCATCCGCACTACCAGGCGCTTTACATTCAGGATGATATCCGTTACATCCTCCATCACACCCGGGATAGAAGTAAACTCATGACTGACATTCTGAATCTTAATCGACTCAACAGCACTGCCCTCCAGCGACGACAGCAGAATCCGGCGAAGACTGTTTCCAATAGTCGTACCGAATCCCCGCTCAAACGGCTCAATAAAAAACCGTCCATATCGGTCAGTGGACACCTCTGTGTCCTTCTGCACCCGCGTCGGCAGTTCCAAACCTCTCCATGTAATTCTCATACAAAGGCCTCCATCATCGGGCAAATGTTCTCAGCACTTCTCTTCGGGCCGAAAGGGGAAGAAAAAGTACTCTCTGGAATCCGCCCGGATTTGAAAGGTTCATTATTTCGAACAGAACTCCACAACTAATTGTTCCTCAATCGCCAGCTGCACATCCTCACGAGTAGGAAGGGCCACTACTGTCGCCGCCGGCTTGGAGGCATCCAGCTGAAGCCATCCCTGAACCTGGAAATTCGGATTAGCTTCCAGTTGGGTCTTGACGATCTTCCGCGAATGTTCCGAATTTTTCAGCGTAATCTTATCGCCGATATTCACAAGCCGATCCGGAATATCCACCCGTCGCCCATTGAGGTAAATATGCCCGTGTGCAATCAACTGGCGGGCCGCTTTGCGGGAGGGAGCAAAATTGAGTTTAAAGATCACGTTATCCAGGCGGCGTTCAAGGAGCTCCAGCAGAGTCCTTCCTGTGTTGCCCTTTCGTCGAGTCGCTTCCCGAAAAACACTCATAAACTGTTTTTCCATCAGCCCGTAATAACGTTTCAGCTTCTGCTTTTCCCGCAGCCGAACGCCGTAATCGCTGTGGCGGCCTCTTCGCCAGCCATGCATGCCGGGCGCCATGCTTTTTTCCCGCCGTTCGATAGCACACTTGGCGGTTTCGCACCGCGTGCCCTTCAGCATCAGCTTCATTCCTTCGCGCCGGCATAACCGACAGGTAGCTTCAAGATAACGTGCCATATTGGGTCAATTTCCCTTTTGAATAATCAACTTGGTTATTTCTGTTATTCCCTTATACGCGTCGTCGCTTCCGAGGACGGCATCCATTATGCGGAATTGGCGTCACATCTTCAATCGAGGCAATCCGAAGGCCGGCTTGCTGAATCGCCGCAATCGCAGATTCCCGACCAGCCCCCGGGCCCTTGACTCGGATCTCCACTTCTCTTAAACCGCTCCGCATCGCGGTTCGGGCAGCTTTCTCAGCCGCCCGCTGAGCAGCAAACGGGGTGCTCTTGCGAGACCCCTTAAAGCCCACGCTGCCGCCCGAATCCTGACAAATAGTATCGCCGTCCATATCTGTCACAGTAATCAGTGTGTTGTTAAAGGTGGCGGTAATATAGACAATCCCGCGAACCACATTCTTCCGAATTTTTTTCTTGGTACTGCTTTTTGCCATAAAAATCGAACTCCTCTGGTCAGTCTCCGTCTTTCCCGAAGAAAAAACTGATTACCGCATCTCTTTGACACTCTTCTTGCCGGCCACAGTTTTCCGCCTGCCCTTACGGGTACGGGCATTACTCTGGGTCTGCTGACCGCGGACCGGCAACCCGCGACGATGTCGAACTCCCCGATAGCAGCCGATTTCCTTTAGACGAGCAATATCCTGAGAAACCTTTCTTCGCAACTGGCCTTCCACCAGATAATCTCTGTCGATAATCTGAGTGATGCGGCTGATTTCATCTTCGGTCAATTGCCCGGCTCGCACCTGCGGGTTCACCTTTGCTTCCTGAAGAATTTTGCAGGCACTGTAGCGGCCGATACCGTGGATATAACTTAAAGCAATCCACGCCGGCTTATTATGGGGCACATCAACACCAATAATACGTGGCATATCAACTCCTGTCGCTTAGAATGTCTTTTCTTAACCCTGACGCTGCTTGTGCCGGGGGTTTGAACAAATGATGCGTAAAACCCCTTTTCGTCGAACCAGCTTGCAGTTCTCACAAATTCGTCTTACAGAACTTCGCACTTTCATTTTTTTATTCCCGTAAACTCAGATTTTCAGCTTCTTGTAATAATTCGGCCCCGCGTCAAATCATAAGGGCTCATCTCCACCAGCACCTTATCTCCCGGCAAAATCCGTATAAAATGCATCCGCATCTTTCCCGAAACATGAGCCAGGATACGATGGCCATTTTCCAGCTCCACACGAAACATCGCGTTGGGCAGAGCTTCCACTACCGTCGCTTCCAGTCTGATGGCATCTTTCTTTGCCATATTTCCTTTGTTTGTCTTCTCCCGTCGGCTGCTCAGACTGCAATGTCCGTATCTTGCGTTAAAACCTCACAGCCGCCTTTCACAACCGCAATCGTATGTTCAAAATGGGCACAATACTGTCGATCTCTCGTTACAACAGTCCATCTGTCTTTGAGCGTTCGGACGGCCGATGTGCCCATATTGACCATCGGTTCTACAGCCAGAACCATTCCTTCTTTCAGCACAATATCTTCCCGAAGTAGCTCTCGGCTGACAAAATTGGGCACTTTGGGCTCTTCGTGCATTTCCGTGCCGATGCCATGCCCTACATAATCTGTCACCACAGAAAACCCTGCTTCTTTGGCATAGGCCTCCATAGCCGACGCAATCCGGCTCCAACGCACCCCTGGAGCCATTTGCTCAATGGCAATCTGGAGCATTTGCCTGGTTATCTCCATCAGCCGCCGATGAGCAGGAGACACATCCCCTATCCCAACCGTAAAAGCTGCATCCCCGCAATAACCATCCAGCTTCACACCGAAATCAACGCTTAACAGATCTCCAGATTTTAAGACCACTTCCGGCGAAGGAATCCCATGAACCAATTGTTCATTGATGGAGGCACAGATCGCCCCTGGAAACGGAGGGCCGCCATACGGATTTGGGACCCCTTCAAAAAGGGCAATAGCTCCCGCTTCCCTGGTCATCCGGCGGGCAATTGCATCCAAATGGGCGGTACTCACACCCGGCCTGGCTTCCTCTTTGAGTTTTGAAAGAACTTTCGCCACTACAAGTCCCGCTTGGCGAATTTTTTCTATTTCCCGGCGGCTTTTCAGTTTAATCGGCATAACCGCCCACTTCAACGCAATGCTTCGAGGGCTTCAAAAACCGCTCGAGTCACTTCATCAATCGGCTGATCGGCATCTATTCGGACAATATTTCTCTTGTTTTTCTGGTAATATCCGAGTACCGCTTCCGTCTGCTCATGGTAGGTTTTCAGCCGATTCATAACCACTTCAGGGCTGTCATCCTGACGCTGAATCAGCGGGCCGCATCCTTTGTCGCACTGGCCATCTACTTTCGGTCTCAGATTGACAATATGATAAACCGCCCCGCATTTAGGACAACTGCGGCGGCCGGTCATTCGCTCCAGAATGGCCTCATCCGGCACTTCCAAAGAAAGAATCACATCAATCTTTTCGCCGGCTCTTTCCATGGCCGCATCCAGCCCTTCTGCCTGGGCAACAGTTCGAGGAAAACCATCTAAAACGTACCCTCTACCACCGGTTTTTTTAATCGCTCCAATCATCATATCAATAATCAAATCGTCCGGCACCAATCCGCCTGAATCCATATAAGATTGGGCTTTGCGGCCCAATTCAGTTCCCGCAGCACGCTCCGCCCGAAGAATGTCTCCGCTGGACAGATGGGCCAATCCATATTTTTCCGCAATCCGCTTGCATTGGGTGCCTTTGCCGGCACCGGGCGGCCCCAACAGAATCACTCTCATGCAAAAGGCCCCTTCATACGAGCGGTGGACGAAAACCCTTCATAATTCCGCATCAGCAGATTGGCTTCAATCCGCTGAACCAGATCCAGCGAGACGCTCACTACAATCAAAAGCCCTGTGCCCCCCAAAAATGACGAGGCCGTATAATCAACGTGCAATATCTGCGCCACGACGCTGGGGACTACAGCAATAATTGCCAAAAAGGACGCCCCGTAAAATGTAATGCGGGTCATCACTGTTTCCAGATATTCCGCCGTCCGATGACCTGGCCGCAAACCAGGGATAAAGCTGCCGCGATCTCTCAAGTTTTTAGCTACATCCTTCGGCTGAAACTGAACGGTTGTCCAGAAATAGGTAAACACGAAAATCAGCACAATATACAGCACATTGTATGTATAAGCCATTGGTCCAAAGGCCCCGATCAGCATCCGCATAATCGGCGAAGCCCCCAGCGTTGTCGGAAAATGAGTGGCCATCTGCTGAAGAATAATCGGCGGAAACATCATCAGTGACGAGGCAAAGATAATCGGCATCACTCCGCCGTGATTCACTCGCAGCGGCAGGTAGTGCTTGGCACCGCCGTACATCCGATGCCCCCGTACCTGCTTGGCCTGCTGAATGGGAATGCGGCGCTGTCCCTGTGTAATCAGGATGGTTCCCGCCACCACAAATACAAAGGCCAAAATTAGAAAAACGATTGTTAAGATACCGTAAGTTCCGGGCTCAGGGGTAAGCCGAAAGTCAGTCTTTTCAATCACTCCAATAACCGCTGCCGGCATGCGAGCCAAAATGCCAGCCATAATAATTAAACTAATACCGTTTCCAATTCCATATTCATCAATCTGCTCGCCCAGCCACATCAGGAAAATAGTACCGGCGGTCATTCCCACCACACCCATTAAAATCGCTCGCCCGTGCATCCCCGGATAGGTATAACCGTCCAGGGCCGCCATCCGCATAAACATCAGGGCCTGAATGATGCACAAAGGCACCGTCAGATAGCGAGTATATTCCTGAATCTTTTTATAGCCGGTGGCTCCTTCCTGCCGAAGTTTCCGCAGCGGCGGATAGATTTCCCCAAGCAGCATCAGAATGATGGAAGCAGAAATATAGGGCATAATACCCAATCCAAACAGCGTACTGTGACTGAGCGTTCCTCCGGTAAACATCTGCAGGGTTTCTGCGGCCCGACCGAAGGGCGTCTCTTTATCACGGTTGGCCATCTGTTTGGTAATCTGCTCCTGGTCAAACCCCGGAACCGGAATATGATAGCCGATCCGATAAATCACCAGCAGCGCCAGCGTAAACAAAATCTTGTTCCGCAGGTCCGGTATCTTAAAGATGTTGGCAAATGTGGTCAGCATATCCTTGGTCCTTCCGAGTTGCTTCCTCAGGCCATCACTTGTGCCGTTCCGCCGCAGCTGGATATTTTCTGCTCAGCACTTTTGCTGAATTTATGAGCTGAGACAGTCAGTTTCTTGGTCAGCTCGCCATCTCCGAGTATCTTCACCCGGCTCTGATCACTGCGGATGAGACCTACTCCTGCCATCTGCGTGATTGTAATGGAGTCTCCATCCTGGAAATACCGCTCCAGCTGCGAGACATTCACAATTTCGTACCGCTCGGAAAACCGAGCATTGCTGAATCCCCGCTTGGCCAGCCGACGAAACAGCGGCATCTGACCGCCTTCGAAAGCCGGGTGCATCGAGAAGCCGGAACGGCTTCGATCGCCCTTATGGCCGCGTCCGGCTGTCTTGCCATGTCCGCTGCCTCGTCCCCGGCCTACCCGTTTGCGCTTCTTATTGGCTCCAACGCTGGCTGTAATTTCATCGCTTTGCATGGCTGCTCACCACCTTTTTACTGCTTCCACCGCTACCCCACGGATAGACTCGATGGTTTCTTGATCTCGTAACCTCAGCAGCCCATTCATCACGGCCTTGACCACATTTTTGGCCGAACGGCTGCCGTTAATTTTGGTCAATACATTGCGAATACCCGCATATTCGAGTACCGCTCGGGCACTTGAGCCGGCTATGACACCTGTTCCGGGACTAGCCGGAATCATGATGATCTGGGTCGCCCGGCTTTTGCCGATTACTTCGTGAGGAATCGTCCCGCCGACAACCGGAATCCGCTGAAGGTTCTTTTTGGCGTCTTTAATGGCCTTTTCTACAGCAGCAGGTACTTCGTTGGCCTTGCCGTATCCGACTCCGACCGTTCCATTTCGATCCCCAACAACCACCAGGGCCGAAAAACTGAACCGACGCCCGCCTTTGACGACTTTGGCGTTTCGAAACACCTTAACCACCGTATCTTCCAGCGGCTGCTCACCCTGTACCGTAAGTCTGCTTTCTTCAGCCAACTCTGTTCTCCATTTCTGAAGGTCTTTCGATCCTTGTCATCTCTACAAACGCAGACCCGCCTCGCGTGCTGCATCGGCCAGGGCCTTCACTCGGCCATGATATTTATATCCATTGCGGTCAAAACAGACCGCCTTGATTCCAATATCCATGGCCTGTTTAGCCAGTGCCGATCCTACGATTTTGGCTGCTTCTTTATTGTCGCCTCTTTTCAAATGATCCCGAAGAACCCGGCTGCGGGTGCTGGAGGAAACCAGCGTTACACCCGCTACATCATCAATAATCTGTGCATAAATATGCCGACCGGAGCGAAACACCACCAACCGCGGACGTTCCGGTGTTCCAAAGATTTTGGCCCGTGAACGAAAATCACGACGCTGCCGGCTCTTTTCAATACGTTCTCTCTGCATCCAACAACTCCCTAACGATCCAACTATCCGCCGGAGGCAAAGGCCTTCCCTTCTTTGCGGACTACATGTTCATCAGCATAACGGATTCCCTTGCCCTGATAGGGCTCCGGCGGTTTGACTTTTCGAACATCTGCCGCAAACTGTCCCAAAATCTGTTTGTTTGGGCTTGACAGTACGAACACCGCCGGAACTTCATTGCCTTTCGTCGCAGGGGTTTTTATTTCCACTTTCACTTCCTTGGGAATCGGAAGTTCCACCGGCCTGGCATAGCCCACCGTCAAAACGAGCTTGCCTCCCTGCTCCTTGACGCTGTAGCCAGTCCCGTAAATCAGCATTTCTCTGTGGAATCCTTGGCTGACTCCTTTGACCATATTGTTCAGCAGGGCACGGGTGGTTCCATGAAAGGCCCTCTTCTGACGACTTTCCGTGTCCGGATTGACCACTTGGATCTTTCCTTCCGTAATCTGGACCTGAATTTCCGGACGACAGGTCATCTGCAAAGTGCCCTTCGGACCGCTGATTTTGACGGTCTGGCCGGCCTGCTCCACTTTCACCCCACTGGGGATTTCAACCGGTTTTTTCCCTATTCGACTCATTTAGCTCACCATGCAAAGTAATTCGCCGCCAATATGTTCCCGACGGCAGACTCGATCGCTCACAACGCCTCGACTGGTCGAGACAATTGAAATACCCATCCCGTTCAAAACCACCGGCAAATCATCCGCGCTGCAATAAACTCGCCGGCCGGGCTTACTGACCCGCTCAATCATCTGGATCACGGGTCTTCCATCAGGCGTATATTTCAAAAAAACCCGAAGGAATCCCTGCTTGCCGTCATCAATCCGGTCATAATCCCGGATATACCCTTCTTCTTTCAGAACGGCTGCAACGCCTTCGCAAATCTTGGAGGCCTTTACCTGAACCTGGGAACGGCCGACATATCCGCCATTGCGGATTCTGGTCAGCATATCTGCAATCGGATCATTCAAACTCATGAATCACTCCAATAAACTCTTCAAGTCCGCTGCCCCTTACCAACTGGCCTTCTTGACACCCGGAATCTTGCCTTCATTGGCCATCTTTCGAAAGCAAATCCGGCAGATTCTAAACTTGCGATACACCGCACGGGCCCGCCCGCAAATCTCACATCGCGTATAGACACGGCTTCGATATTTCGGTTTCTTTTTTGCCTTGTTCTCCAGGGCTTTTGTGGACATACTTGACTCCCGCGTTCTTATCTTTTATCTGCATCCGGTTCACGACCGAAACGGCATTCCGAACAGACGCAGCATTTCTCGACCTTCTTCATCCGTCTTGGCACTCGTAACAAACGTAATATTCATTCCCTGATTGACCTCGATGCGAGCCGGGTCGATCTCAGGAAATACACTTTGCTCCTCCAGTCCCATCGAATAATTGCCGTGCCCGTCAAACCCATTGGGATTCAGACCTCGAAAGTCTTTCACACGCGGAATCGCCAGGTTAACCAAACGGTCCAGGAACTCATACATCCGTTCCCGACGCAGTGTCACCTTCAGACCCGTTTTGTCCCCCTGGCGAACCTTGAAATTGGAAACACTCTTTTTGGCCGTACAAATCAGCGGCTTCTGACCGGTAACCACCGTTAAATCCCGAATCGCCAAATCCAGAAACTTTTTGTCCTGTGTGGCTTTCCCAACGCCCATCGAAACAACAATCTTCTCCAAACGCGGCACAGCCATCGGTGTTGTATATCCGAACTTTTCTTTCAGCGCCGGAACGACTTTGGATTTATATAATACTTTTAAACGTGCCATATCTGCTTTACCTTACGTTACTTTTGCTTGGCTTTCCGCACGATTCCGATTTCCGTGCCGTCCAAGGCCTGCCGTTTCTTGGCGCCCTTCGCATCAACGACAAAACGTACTCTCGTGCCTTTGTTCGTCTTGGGATGAACCGGCAACAGATTGCTCAGATGAATCGGACGCTCAATCCGAATACGACCTCCCTGCGGATTCCGCCGCGAAGGACGCACATGCTTGTACGCCAGATTCACGCCTTCTACCAGTGCCTGCTCTTTGTCCGGGATGATCCGAATAATCCGACCTGTTACACCTTTCTGGTCGCCTGCAATCACCTGAACCAAATCCCCTTTTTTAATATGTCTTGCCATAAATGTTCTCAGCTTTCCTCTGCTTAGACCACTTCACTGGCTAGCGAGATGATTTTCATAAAGTTCTTTTCTCGCAGCTCCCGAGCCACAGCCCCAAAAATTCGGGTTCCGATCGGGTTGTTTTCATTATCAATAATCACGGCCGCATTGCTGTCAAATCGAACATAACTTCCGTCGGGACGGCGGACCGGATATTTTGTTCGAATGATGACGCATTTGTACACTTTCTTCCGGTCCAGTTGACAGCTGGGCAGACGTTTTTTGATCGCTACACAGACAATATCCCCAATGCTGGCCGTTCCGCGGGTATATTTGCCTTTGCGTGCACTGCTTTTTCCCAGCACTCGAATGCACTGGGCGGTTTTCACGCCGCTGTTATCGGCGATTTCCAACATGGTTTCCTGCTGTATCACGGCTGCATCCTTTACTCTATGACCGCTTTCTGCACAATCTTCACCAGCCGCCAACTCTTGCGCTTGCTGATGGGGCGGCAGGGAGTAATTTCCACCACATCACCTACGCCGGCCTGATTGGCGGGGTCGTGAACCGACAGTTTGGTCCGGCGACGGATATACTTCTCATACTGCGGGTGCTTCATTAGAAAATTAATCTGCACCACAACACTCTTGTCTCCGCTCCTGCTCACTACGGTGCCTTGTTTGGTTTTCAGCTGCTTGCCTGCTTCCATATTCTTTTACCGAACCTTCCGTTCTTCCTCACGCATAATCGTTTTGATTCGGGCAATATCGCGCCGAAGATTGCGGATAGCATGGCGGTTCTGCAGATTTTCTGTTACCGCCTGAGAGCGAATCTCAAACACTTTCCGCTCCAGTTCCTGGAGTTTTTCCAGGCGTTCATCTGTTCGCAAGTCTCGAATTTCCGACAATTTCATAACCGATTTCCTTTTCTCATCCGAGCGAGTGCCGTCGTGTAACAAAGCGGCAGCGAATGGGCATCTTATGAGCAACCCGCAGCAGCGCTTCCTTGGCAACACTTTCTTCGACTCCGCCAATTTCAAACATCACCGTCCCCGGCTTAACCCGAGCCACCCAGCCGGCTACTTCCGCTTTTCCTTTTCCCATACGGGTTTCAAGGGGCTTGGCACTGTACGAATGATCCGGGAAAATCCGGATATACACCTTTCCTTCGCGGTGAAGATAATGCGTAGCCGCTACACGTCCGGCCTCAATCTGCCGTCCCGTAATCCAGTGTGCCGACAAGGCCTGCAAACCATATTCTCCAAAAGCCACGTAATTCTTCCGCGTGGCAACCCCTTTCAGTGTTCCACGCTGATGTTTGCGATATTTGACTCGTTTGGGCATCAAGGCCATAAATGATTCACCTCACTACCATCTGTCTTTATGCTTCCGAACCTGGATTTTCAGCAACACTGCCAGCCGATGCGGAGCTTTCATCTGAAGCCGCCTTGCCGCTGGCGTGTTCCTTCGAACTTCGTCGAGGACGCGATGACCGGCGAGGTTTTGCCGGTGTCTTCGCAATCACCTCTTCTCCAAACTTTCCTTTGTAAATCCATACTTTAATACCGATGGTTCCATAGGTCGTTTTGGCCACCGCCAGGCCGTAATCCACATTAGCATCGAGAGTCTGCAATGGAATCGAACCCATCTTCTGCGTCTCGCTTCGGGCGATTTCAGCTCCAGCCAAACGCCCGCTGCAGATAATCTTGACTCCCAAAGCGCCGGCGTTCATCACATTTTCACAGGCCGTTTTCATCGCCCGCCGATAGGCCGCCCGCCTCTTAATCTGCTCGGAAATGCCTTCTGCCACAAGGACCGCATCCAGATTGGGCTCTTTAATTTCAATCACATTAATGCTCACCTTGCGATTGATCATCGCTTCCAGCTCTTCCCGCAGCTTATCGACTTCAGCCCCTCGCGGACCGATCACCATGCCGGGCCGGGCTGTATGCAGAGTCACTTTTACTTCATTGCGGGTGCGGGCTATTTCCACCTTCGAAACTGCTGCATACGGCGGCTGACGGTTGAATTTTTTGTCCACATAGTCCCGCAATTTGTAATCTTCAATCAAAAACTCTCCATAATTGGCCTTCGGAGCAAACCACGTGCTCTGCCACGGAAGAGTAATGCCTGTTCGAAACCCGATCGGCGATGTCTTTTGACCCATAAATGCCTCAAATTCCGATTATAGCTGCGATACTGTCACAACAATATGACTGGCTTCTTTGCGAATTGGATGAGCACGTCCGCGGTCTTTGGCACGCCATGCTTTGGTGCCGATTCGACGGCCGGCCGGATCCACCCGTGCTTCTGTCACAACCAAATTTTCCACATCTGCTTCCTGCTCATCCGCATTGGCAACAGCACTCTGTAAAACCTTTCGGACTGCCTCTGCCGCCCGTTTGCGGGTGAACTGAAGAACATCCAGAGCATCCTGAACCTCACGCCCCTGAATTAACTGGGTAACCAAATGCACTTTTCGCGGAGACATCGGGGCATACCGACACACCGCACGCCACTCTGATATCTCCTGCATCTCAACCCCCAGCGCCTCAGCTAGTCGACGGACGTCATCCGAATTCGGTTTTGGAGTCATCAGTCCTTTTTGCCAATTGCGAATAGCCGACACCGCTTCCTTTGCAGTGCGGCCGCCGCGAACCAGATGACTAGCCAGCTGCTGGGCGGTCATCTTCTGCCGTTGGCAAACCTGATTAAACTTTTTTGCACTTAGCATAACTACACAACCTTAATCGATTGTTTTTTCTTTTTGTTTCTCGGCTTCTGAGAAGACTCGATTAAACCGACTTCTCTTTCTTGGAACCAGAATGTCCGCGGAAGGTGCGGGTCATCGAAAACTCCCCTAATTTATGACCTACCATATCTTCCGTAATAAAAACCTTATGAAACATTTTCCCGTTATGCACAAGAAACGTATACCCCACAAACTCCGGAATTACAGTACAGGAGCGTGCCCATGTTTTAATGGGCTCCTTGCTGCCGGTTTCCATATGACGACGAATCTTCCGGTACAGTTTCTCATCTACATACGGGCCTTTTTTCTGTGAGCGTCCCATTGAACTTCCTTTTGCTTCTTATAGCTCTCCGCTGCGTCTTCTGCTGCCTACAGCACTAACTGAATACCCCGATTATTCTTTCGGCGACGAATAATCCGACGACTGCTCACCTTGCGAGGATTCCGCGTCTTTCCGCCCTTGGCCAGCACACCCGTCGGCGAACAAGGATGCCGTCCGCCATTCGCCCGGCCCTCTCCGCCGCCAAGCGGATGAGCAACCGGATTCATCGCCTTGCCGCGAACATGAGACCGAAATCCCTTATGACGCTTTCGACCGGCCTTTCCGATTTTGACATTCTGATAATCGGAATTGCTCAGCTGACCAATGGTTGCCCGGCATTCCTTGCGAACCATTCTCATCTCACCGCTGGGCAGCACAATTGTCGCCCAGTCACCTTCTTTGGCCATCAGACGAGCAGAGCTGCCCGCGGTGCGAGCCAACTTACCCCCTTGGCCGGCTTCCATCTCAATATTATGAATTTCAACACCGACTGGGATCGATTCCAAAGGCATAGCATTGCCGAGTTTCGGCTCAACGGAAGGGCCGCTTTCCACGGTCTGGCCAACCTGAATCCCCTGCGGAGCCAGGATATACCGTTTCTCCCCATCCTCATACTGAACCAGGGAAATAAAACAGTTTCGGTTCGGATCATACTCAATCGTTAAAACTTTGGCTGGCGTATTATCCTTATTGCGTTTGAAATCAATAATACGGTAAATCCGCCGGCTTCCGCCTCCGCGAAATCGAACCGTTGTTTCGCCCGTATGATTTCGTCCGCCGCTCTTTTGGATTCTCCGGCACAAACTTTTTTCCGGACGAAATGCCGTCAGCTCTTTTTTGTAATCAATCACTGAAGCATTGCGCCGCCCAGGACTGGTCGGTTTATAAACACGGATCGCCATAATACACTTCCTTTTCTCTTAGTACAAATCTATCCGATAATCAGGATGGAGCACCACAAAGGCCTTTTTCCATGCCTTAGTATGAATAAAATGTCGGCCTCGCCGCCGTGGTTTACCTTTCATATGGGCCGTGCGGACATCCCGAACTTTCACATTGTAAATCTTCTCGATCGCCTGCCGAATCTGAAGTTTATTGGCCTTCGGATTCACCTCAAAGGCATAAACATTTCGAACATTGGCAAAATGGATGCTCTGTTCCGTAATCACAGGCCGAACTATAATGCTGTATTCCTTCACGGCTTTACCCCGTTAATTCAGAGGACTCTGGCGATTTACAACAGACAGAAAAGCATCTTTGGTAAAAAGCATCTTCTTTTTGCTGCAGATGTCGCCGGCGTTTAAATCAGAAATTACCATCACATCAACTTTCGGCACATTTCTGGCTGACTTATACAGATTCACATCCTGCTGAGGAATGGCAACCAGGCAGCTGCGGTCTATTTTCAGATTCTTCAGGATACGTGCGAATTCACGAGTCTTCGGCTGCGTAAAGTTCAGTTCATCCACGACCACGACCTGACCGCTCTGCAATTTAGACAGAATCGCCGAATCCCTCGCAAGACGCCGCTGCTTTTTCGGCATCCGCTGGCTGAAATCCCGCGGAAGTTTGGCAAACGCCACCCCGCCGCCTTTTCGGATAGGGGTTCGGACGGTACCCATTCGAGCATTTCCGGTTCCCTTCTGCCGATAAATCTTCCGCGTAGAACCTTCCACTCTCCCGCGATTTTTAGTAGCCGCGGTTCCCACTCGCTGATTGGCATGATACATTACAATGGCCTGTTTCAGCAGAGCGCTGCGGACCTGACCGTCGAGCAGTTCTTCATTCACCTGAATCCGCTCGACTTCCTGTCCTTCTCGATTGTACACTGCAACGTCAATCATCGTTCTTACCAGCTTTCCGCTATTGCGATGACTCTTTACTTCTTCGTCTTGGCTGTCCTTATTTCCACATATCCGCCGGCAGGTCCTGGAACCGCCCCTTTAACCGCCAGCAGGTTGTTTGCCTCGTCAATCCATATCAGTTTGTGATTCCGGCTGGTGACACGATCCATTCCCATATGTCCAGCCATCCGTTTGCCCTTCTTCAGATTTCCGCCATGCCCCCGATCGCTGCCATGACCGCTGAGCGAACCTGACGTACGATGCTTCCGCTCTGTTCCGTGCGAAGCCGGCATTCCTCCAAACCCATGACGCTTCATTACGCCGGCAAACCCCTTACCCTTGCTCACCCCACTTACATCCACATACTGAACACCAGAAAAAATCTTCACATCCAGCTGGCTGCCGGGTTTATAGGTTTCCTCTGGCAACTGAGGAAACCGCCACTCCCGTACAAACCGCTTGACAGTCGTACCCGATTTTTTAGCATGCCCTTCCTCGGGTTTTTTCACACGTGAAGGTTTCACATCTTCAAAACCTAACTGTACAGCACAATATCCATCTGTCTGAGTGGTTTTCACTTGAAGAATTGTGCACGGACCGGCCAGAAGTACCGTTACCGGCGTCATCTGCCCCGATTCATCATAAATCTGGGTCATCCCAACTTTTTTACCGAGCAACATTGCCATTGTCTGAATCCTTATCGGGTCTCAATCCTATGCTGCGGAAGCCCTCATTAAGCTTTAATCTTAACAAAAACGCCCGCGGGAACAACCAAGCGATTCAGCGATTCAACCGTACGGGCGTTGGCCTCATAAATATCAATCAGACGTTTATGAGTGCGCATCTCAAACTGTTCCCGGGACTTTTTATCCACATGAGGACTGCGAAGAACTGTATAGCGTTCAATCCGGGTCGGCAGCGGAATCGGACCGCTCACCCGAGCATTTGTCCGTCGGGCCTGTTCGACAATTTCCTTAGCGGAACTGTCCAGTGCCCGATGGTCATAGGCCTCCATCCGGATGCGAATACGTTCTGTCTCGTTTGCCATGACTTTCCCTTTATTGTTTCTCTACCTTCAATATCCTTATTATAGAAAGCGGGACAAAATAACCACTTTCATTCAAAAAGGCAAGAAAATTTAGGGGAAAAAACAGATTTATTATCAAAAACCTGCTTTTAACCCTTTTTAGGCAGGAAAGGCACTAAAAACGGCCTCCCTTCAAAATTAAGTGTCTTTTATCAGACACATGCCGTCGAGGATAATCACATTTTAACCCCGATATTCCGGCTGCCCTTTCGGGCTTTCTACCATCCATGAACGAACTTTGTTTTTTTCGATATGTGCGGCACCAACTCGATACGCAAAGGAATCCTTTCTTTGCTCGCTAAGCCGCGAAACCAGAATATATAACTTCTTTTGAAAAAACTGTCAATACTATAAAAGAATTTTTTCTGAAATTTGTTCCGGCACCCGCTCATAGGTCAACGGTTCCATCGTAAAACTTCCCCGGCCGGCTGTCGCACCGCGAAGATCCCCAGAATAGCCGAACATTTCCGCCAGAGGTACTCGCACATCGATGATCCGCGTTGTCCCATGCAGTTCTGCATTGGTGATAACCCCCCGTTTAGCAATCAGATTCCCCTGAACAGCCCCAAAATACTGGTCCGGCACGATAACTTGAACCCGCATAATGGGTTCAAGCAAAATCGGCTGTGCTTTGGAAAGGGCCTCTCGAATAGCCAGAATACCGGCCTGTTCAAAGGCCAAATCCGAGGAATCCACCGAGTGATAAGAACCATCCAGTAATGTAACCTTAACTCCCACAACTGGATAACCCGCCAGCGGTCCGCTTCCCAGGCCTTCCCTGATACCGCTTTCTACGGCTGGGATATACTCTTTAGGAACCGTTCCGCCGATTACAGCATTAACAAAAACATTTTCCCGACTTACGGCACCGCTTTCATCCAAATTCGGCTCTACCCGTATTACCACATGCCCGTACTGGCCATGCCCGCCGGTCTGACGAACAAACTTGCCTTCTGCCTCAGCCGAGGTGCAAATTGTTTCCTTATAAGCAACTCGCGGCTTGCCGACACGAACATCCACCCCCAAATCACGAATCAGCTTATGCTGGAGGATCTCCAGATGGAGTTCTCCCATGCCGCTGATAAGCGTCTGCCCCGTCTCTTCATCATAAGTATGCTCAAACGTGGGGTCTTCCCGACTTAGAAGGCGAAGGGCCTCGCCAAGTTTAAGTCTGTCGGCCGCAGATTTCGGCTCAATGGACATGCTGATAACAGTTTCTGGAAAACGAATGCTTTCCAACTGAACTGGATAATGAGTATCCGCTAATGTATCCCCTGTAAGAGTCTCTTTCAGACCTACAACAGCGATAATCTCACCTGCTTGTGCCTCATTTCGTATCTGACGTTCATTCGCATGCATTTCAAAAATGCGGGTGATATTCTCTTTGCGGTTTCGCGTAGTATTGAGTACTCGGCTGCCTTTGCGCAAAGTCCCCTGATAAACCCGCATAAAATATAAATCCCCATGCTTATCCGCTATAATTTTGAACACAAGGCCAACAAAGGGCTTTTTCTCATCCGGAACAATCTGGACTTTCCGATCTTCCTTTCCCTCCAGATAGCCTACAGCCGGGGGTCTGTCCAGCGGAGAAGGAAGAAAAGCGCAGACAGCATTCAAGAGTCGGCGAATCCCAATATTCCGCAAAGCTGCTCCGACTAAAACTGGATGCAGTTTCCCTTCAATTGTTCCTTTCCGGATACCGCGGCAAAGCAATTCTGCCGAAATCGGCCGGTCGTGCAAATAAGCATCCAAGAGCATTTCATCATATTCTGCCGCGGCCTCAATCAAATCGTGTCTGGCAATCTGGGCATGGTCTTTTAGGGAATCCGGAATTGGTTCTTCCCGCCAATCGGCCCCTACCTCAACCTGATCATAATAGAAGGCCTTCTCTTCAATCAAATCGACCAGTCCAACAAAGCCGCTTTCTGCCCCGATTGGAATCTGGATTGGCACCGGATGGGCCTGAAGTTTCTCCTTGATGCTGGACACACACATATCAAAATCGGCCCCTATTTTGTCCATTTTATTCACAAAACACAGACAGGGCAGGTTATATTTTTTCCCCTGCCGCCAAACGGTTTCACTTTGGGCCTGCACACCTTCTGAGGCATCAAAAACCGCAACAGCCCCATCCAAAACCCGCAGGGAACGCTCGACTTCCGCCGTAAAATCCACATGACCGGGCGTATCAATTAAATTGATAACATGATCTTTCCAGAAACATTTGGTCGCTGCCGAGGAAATTGTAATTCCCCGCTCCTGTTCCTCCTCCAAAAAATCCATTACGGCCGTTCCTTCATGAACTTCGCCGATTTTATATGTCTTTCCTGAAAAATACAGAATCCGCTCACTGACAGTGGTCTTGCCGGCGTCAATATGAGCCATAATCCCGATATTTCTCAATTTTTCCAGTTGTGCAGACATCGTTGAAAACAGTTCCTTTCGGTTATTCGCGATTTTCTCTCGCACTCATATAGAATAAAAAAACTGCCACGGTTTTCATTTTCAAAAACCGTGGCAGTCGGCTTTCTCTTCTTACCAAGCAAAATGAGCGAAGGCCTTGTTGGCTTCCGCCATCCGGTGTACATTTTCCCGTGTTGTAATGGCTGTTCCCTCTTTCCGATAGGCATCCATTAATTCTGATGCCAAGCGAACAGGCATGGGCTTTCCGCCTTTGCCGCGAGCAGCAGCAATAATCCATCGAAAAGCCAGGGATTGCTGCCGATGAGGACGGACCTGCATCGGCACCTGATAGCTGGCACCGCCAACTCGTTTACTGCGGACTTCCAGAAGCGGTTTGACATTCTCGACAGCCGTTTCAAAAACTTCAAGCGGCGGAACATCTGTCATTTTGCTTTGGACAATTTTCATCGCCTCATAAAAAACCTTACTGGACTTGCTTTTCTTGCCCTCTGACATCAAACAATTGATAAATTTCGAAACCGTCTTACTCTGATAAATCGGATCCGGCTTCAACGTTTCATAGGAAGCTGTAAACTTTTTTGCCATACATCCACCTTTACTCTTATTTCGTTTGTCCCCGACTGCTTATTGCTTCTATGCTGTCAGGCCTTTTTGGCTCCGTATCTGCTGCGTCCCTGCTTGCGTCCGCTCACGCCAGCCGCATCCAAGACACCGCGAATGATATGATAGCGAACACCCGGCAGGTCTCGAACACGTCCTCCTCGAATCAGAACGGTGCTGTGTTCCTGAAGATTGTGGTCAATACCCGGAATATACGCTGTCACTTCCTTGCCGTTCGTCAGACGTACACGGGCAATCTTCCGCAAAGCAGAGTTCGGTTTTTTCGGCGTCTGCGTTCGAACAATCAAACAAACACCCCGTTTCTGCGGACTTCCGCTGATATCTGAGATTCTTTTTTTGCCTTTTTTCTTTCGGCTTTTACGAACCAACTGATTAATAGTAGGCATTTTTGCTCCACATATTGAACGATTCTTTTTTAATCCAAACCCAACGCTGCCTTGATAGCTCGATCTTTGGCTGCTTCCGCTTCTTTGACCTCACGGAGTTCTTCGAGCTGTTTAGGCACAGGCGGCTCAGCCAAATGCTTGATACGCAGTTCCAGATAGCTCCTAAACGCTGTTCCCGCCGGAATCAAATGTCCCAAAATCACATTTTCCTTCAAGCCAACAAGGTGGTCAATTTTACCGGCTAAAGCAGCTTCTGTCAATACCTTAGTTGTTTCCTGGAAGCTGGCCGCCGAAATAAAACTTTCTGACTGCAGGGCGGCTTTTGTAATCCCCAGCAAAAGCGTATTGGCCGTTGCCGAACGCGGTTTCTTGCCCTTCGCCGGCGTACCGCCCAGCATTTCCACCTTTTCATTAGCCGCCTCAAGAACTTCTTTGGAAACCAGCTGGCCTTCCTTCAGATCTGTATCGCCGGGATCAACCACACGCAGACTCTTGGCCAATTCCGCATTGACTCGACGAAACTCTGCTTTATCTACTACCTCGCCCGGGAGGAAGGGGCTGTCACCTACCGTTTCAATCTCAACCTTGTTCATCATTTGGGAAACAATAATTTCAATATGCTTATCATTGATGTTTACACTCTGGGATCGATACACATTCTGAACCTCACGGAGAAGGTATCGCTGCAGAGCTTCTTCACCCTTAATGCGCAGAATGTCGTGGGGCACTAACGGGCCATCTATCAGGGCATCTCCCGCCTGGACGTGGTCTCCGGTATGGAAGTTCAAGTTGCTGTCCAGCGGCACATGATGCTCTTTCTCCATTCCGCTTTCATTCCGAATGATAATCGTCATCTTTCCGCGTCGCTTGTCGGTTTTCAATTCAACAATTCCGCTGATTTCCGCCATAGCGGCTGGTTCTTTGGGCTTGCGGGCCTCAAAAATTTCCGTCACACGCGGCAAACCGCCAGTGATATCCTGCGTACCGCCGGAACTGCGAGGCAGACGCGCAAGAATAGTTCCCGCCTTGACCTCCTGGCCTTCTTCTACTTCGATGCGGGCCCTCGAAGGGAGATAATGCACATCCAGAATCTTTCCATCCTTGTCTTCAATAATCACCTGCGGATGCTTATCGCCCTTATGTTCGATAATCACCGGTTTGCCTCGCTGGCCTTTTCGCTCTTCCTCCAGACGCATTGTCTCGCCTTCGATCACATCCACAAGACGCACAATGCCGCCTACTTCAGCCAAAATCGGCACGCGGTGCGGATCCCAGGCAAACAGACGGTCACCCCTCTTGACCTTTTGCCCTTCCTGCACCAAAATCATCGCCCCATAGGGAACCTTAAATCGTTCCAGCTCACGGTCTTTTTCATCCACAAGCAGCATTTCTCCGCTTCGCTTGAGGGAAATCTGGACCTTTTGGCCTTCCACTTCGGTCTCGACGGCTTTGAGATCGAGATATTTGACGATCCCATCACGCGGCGCCTTCTGATCTGTTTCAATCAGGGAAACAGCAGCAATACCACCAGTATGGAAGGTTCTCATGGTCAGCTGGGTACCAGGCTCGCCGATAGATTGAGCGGCAATAATCCCCACAGCCAACCCCTCTTCGACCAGCTGGCCGGTGCTCATATCCCAGCCATAACATTTGGCACAGACACCCAGCGAACTTTCACAGGTGAGCGGACTGCGAACTCGAATCGCCTCCAGACCCAGCTGTTCAATCTTTTCCGCCGCTTCCGGCGTGATTACCTCGTTCTCGCGGACAATCATTTCATCCGTAATGGGATTGCGGATATTGTCACGAGCCGTGCGGCCGATAACCAGCTGCTTGAGCGGCACAGCTACAGCTTCCCCTTTATACTCCGTTGATTTGGTAACCCCCTGAAGAGTACCGCAGTCGTGTTCGCGGATAATAACATTCTGAGCCACATCGGCCAATTTTCGCGTTAAATAACCCGAGTCTGCTGTTTTCAGAGCCGTATCGGCCAGCCCCTTGCGGGCACCATGTGTCGAACTGAAATACTCGAGCACATTAAGCCCTTCCCGGAAGTTGGATTTAATCGGCGTTTCAATAATCTCTCCGCTGGGTTTAGCCATTAGAGCCCGCATTCCTGCCAGCTGCTGAATCTGGTCAATGCTGCCGCGAGCTCCCGAATAACGCATCACCCAAATCGGGTTTAAATAGGGCTTGCCGTCTCGAACATCATTTTTCATCGCATTCATCATCGCGTTGGTCACCGCGACTCGGGCATGGGTCCAAGCATCAATAATCTGGCTGTAGCGCTCCCCTTCTGTGAGAACGCCGGCATTAAAGTTCTTCATAATGCGATCGACCCTTCTCTGTGTCGCATCAATAATCGCCTGCTTTTCCGGCGGAATCCGCAGGTCCATCAAACCAAAGCTCATTCCTGCCAAGGTTGCCTGCTTAAAGCCCAGTTCCTTAATATCATCCAGCAGATGAATGGTCGCCCGACAACCGGCTATTTCATAAGCATCCTGAATCACTTGGCCCAGCCGTTTTTTATCCATCACTATATTATAAAAAGGCAGTTCAGGAGGCAGCGCATCATTAAACAGACACCGCCCCGCCGTCGTCACGATAACCGGGCCTTTCTCCTCACCACGCTCCCCCACGATCTTTTTACCTTCCGGCAGACACACTTTTACCTGAGCATGCGGACTGACAATCTCCAAATTCAGTGCTGTAATGGCTTCCATCGGGTCACGGAAGCAGGCCCCCTCCCCTTTCTGTTTTTCCGACATAAATGTTATAAAGAAGTTGCCTAACACAATATCCTGCGACGGGCCAAGCATCGGGGAACCATTGGCCGGAGAAAAGATATTGTTTGTGGACAAAATCAGCGTGTGGGCCTCCACCTGGGCCTCAATGCTCAGCGGCAGATGCACCGCCATCTGGTCGCCGTCAAAGTCGGCGTTAAAACCGCCGCAAACCAGCGGATGCAGCATAATTGCATTGCCTTCTACCAGAACCGGCTCAAAGGCCTGAATACCCATCCGGTGAAGCGTCGGTGCCCGGTTCAGAAGCACCGGATGCTGATGAATCACTTCTTCGAGGATATCCCACACCTGCTCATCTCGCCGTTCAAGCATCCGTTTGGCGCTTTTGATAGTATCAGCGAGACCTCGTTCCTTAAGTTTGCGGATAATGAAGGGCTGATAGAGCTCCAGTGCAATCTTTTTAGGCAGACCGCACTGGTACAGTTTCAAATGAGGGCCAACCACAATCACCGAGCGTGCGGAATAATCCACCCGCTTGCCAAGCAGATTTTCACGGAAGCGGCCCTGTTTGCCTTTAATCATATCGGTCAGACTTTTCAGCGGGCGATTGTTGCTGCCCAAAACAGGCCGGCGGCAGCGACCGTTATCCAGCAGGGAATCCACCGCCTGCTGGAGCATCCGTTTTTCATTGCGGATAATCACTTCCGGCGCATTCAGATCAATCAGTTTCTTAAGCCGGTTATTCCGGTTGATGATTCGACGATACAAATCATTCAGGTCGCTGGTAGCAAAATTGCCGCTTTCGAGCATCACCAGCGGCCGCAAATCCGGCGGAATAACCGGAACTACTTCCAGCACCATCCATTCCGGTTTGTTTTCGCTGCTCCGAATGGCATTGATCAGTTTAAGCCGCTTTGTCAAATCCTTGATTTTCTGCTTGCTCGTGGTTTCATTAACAGCCGCACGCAGCTCTTCGCTCAGAGACGCCAAATCCAGCTTGACCAACAGTTCCTTAACGGCCTCCGCACCCATCGAAGCCCGAAAGCAATTGCCATATTTGCTGATCGCATCGCGGTATTCATCTTCTGTCAGCAGCTGCCTGGCCTTCAAGGGACTCTGGCCGGGATCGGTTACGACATAGTCCTGGAAATAAATAATCTTTTCGATGTCGGTAGTCTTCATCCCCAGCAGGGTGCTCAGCCGGCTTGGCAGGGCCTTAAAGAACCAGATATGTACCACCGGCGCTGACAGATTGATATGGCCCATTCGTTTTCGGCGGACCCGACTGTGCGTGACTTTCACCCCGCATCGATCGCAGATAGTCCCCTTGAACTTGGTCCCTTTGTATTTGCCGCAAGCACATTCCCAATCCCGTTCCGGACCGAAAATCCGCTCACAAAACAACCCATCTTTTTCCGGACGATAAGTCCGGTAATTGATGGTTTCCGGCTTGCGGACTTCTCCAAACGACCAGCTGCGAATATCGTTGGGGCTGGCCAGAGAAATCTTTACCGCACTGTAATCATTGATCCGATCATAAATCGCTTCTGCCATAATAGGACCCGCTCCGTTTTCTGTCCTTTTTCTTTTCTGTTCTTGTCAAGTCTTTCATCACCCCGCTTTAAAGCGGTATTGAACCCAGCCGCTTCTTCTCCAGCTGAATATTCAGGCACAGACCTCGAATTTCATTGCAAAGCACCTCAAAGGAAATCGGGGTACCTGCTTCAAGTTTGTTGGTGCCTTTGACAATTGACTCATAAATCTTGGTGCGGCCCTCGATGTCATCACTTTTGACCGTCAGCATTTCCTGGAGGGTAAAAGCCGCCCCGTATGCCTCCAGCGCCCATACTTCCATCTCTCCAAACCGCTGGCCGCCCGTACGGGCTTTGCCGCCCAGCGGCTGCTGAGTAATCAGACTGTAGGGGCCGGTGGAACGGGCATGAATCTTGTCATCCACCAGATGATGCAGTTTCATCATATAAATATACCCGATCGTGGCCTCCTGCTCAAACGGCTCTCCTGTCCGACCGTCATAAATTCGTGTCTTGAGCATCGCAGGAACTTGGGTAAAAAGTTCATCAACCGGCGGAACTTGCTTATCTTCTTCAATTTCTTTCACACGGCGATGGACATGCTCATTGGCTTCTTCGAGAACTGTCCGAATGTCATCCTCTGTCGCTCCATCAAAGACCGGCGTAATCGCATCAAAACCAAGCACCTTAGCGGCCCAGCCCAGATGTGTCTCAAAAATCTGTCCCACATTCATACGACTGGGCACCCCCAGCGGGTTCAAGCAAATATCCACAGGTGTACCGTCTTCCAGAAAAGGCATATCCTCAACCGGCATAATCTTGGCAATCACACCTTTATTTCCGTGCCGGCCAGCCATCTTATCACCGACGGAAAGCATCCGCTTGGTCGCCACATAAACCTTCACCATCTCAAGGACGCCGCTGGGCAGCTCATCTCCATGTTTAAGCCGGTCCAGCTCGTGCTTTTTCTCTTCCTGCAAAGCCGTCAAATTCGGCCAGTAGCGATCCACAATCTTCTGCGCTTCCTCCCGCAGTTTGGCCGGTTTGATCCAGGAAATATCAAAATTTTCCACCTGTTCATACAGAACAGCCGGATCTTCACTGGCACCGACCCGCTGCTTTGTATTCGGGTCCACAATCTCGATCCCAAGCCGCTGGTTTATCTCTTCAATCATTTTACGGAAGAGGGCACACTCTTTGGCCATCATCTCTTCCTCATACTTCTTCATCTTCTGCTTCTGCTGTTTGCGCTGCTCTTCTGTGCCGCCGCCCCGCCTCATAAAATGACGGGTCTTGATGACCACTCCTTCAATTCCGCTGGGTACTTCCAGCGAATCATTCTTGACATCCTCGCCGGCACGACCGAAAATAGCATGCAGAAGTTTTTCTTCAGGCGTCAGTTCGGTTTTGCTCTTGGGCGAAACCTTACCAACCAGAATATCGCCCGGACCAACTCGGGTTCCTTCCCGGACAATGCCGTTCTCATCAAGGTTTCGAAGGGCCTTTTCGCCTACATTCGGAATATCCCGTGTAAACTCTTCCCTGCCCAGTTTGGTTTCGCGCACTTCCACGGTAAACTCATCAATATGAATGCTTGTGTAGGCATCCTGCTCCACCAGCCGTTCGCTGATGAGAATAGCATCCTCAAAGTTGTAGCCGTCAAAAGGAACAAAGGCCGCCAGCACATTGTGCCCCAGCGCTAAAACACCATTGCTTGTGCCGCCGCCGTCGGCGATAATCTGACCGGCCGTAATCTTCTGACCAAGCGAAACAATCGGTTTCTGATTCAGGCAGGTTCGCTCGTTGAGCCCCACAAATTTATGAAGCCGGTATTCATCGGTACCATTGATGACAATCCGTGTGGCATCCACCGCTGTAACCGTTCCGCTCTGCCGAGCCCGCACGACCATACTTGAGTTCTGCGCCACCGCTTCTTCCATTCCGGTACCTACCAGCGGCTGCTCAGTCACCAGCAGAGGCACCGACTGCCGCTGCATGTTCGACCCCATCAGGGCCCTGTTGGCGTCATCATGTTCAAGAAACGGAATCAAGGCTGCTGACACCCCGACAATCTGCTTGGGCGATACGTCCACATAATTGACCAGCGAACTGTCCACCTGCGTCAGATCGCCTTTTTCCCTCGCCAGTACCAGACCATCCCGAAGTTTCATCGTGACCGGATCGATCATGCTCGGCGGAGCAAAAATGGCCTCCATCTCTTCATCTGCCCGCAAATACACGATTTCATTGGTTATTTTTTTGTCCTTTACCTTGCGGTAAGGTGTCACGAGAAAGCCGTACTTGTCCACTTTGGCAAAAATACTCAGGGAGACAATCAGGCCGATATTAGTACCTTCTGGAGTTTCAATCGGACAGACGCGGCCATAATGGCTGATATGCACATCGCGCACCTCAAAACCAGCCCGCTTGCGGTTCAGACCTCCCGGACCTAGCGCACTCAATCGCCGCTCATGCGTCAGTTGGCTGAGTGTGTTGGTCTGATCTACCACCTGGCTCAACTCGCCTCGCCCGAAGAAAAACTCCACGCTGCTTGAGACGCTCTTACTGTTGACCAAATCGGCAATCCTGCCGATTTCCTCCGGCGTTTTCATGCTCATTCGTTCCTGAACAGTCCGCCGCAGTTTCAGCAGGCCTTTGCGAATCTCGCCGGCTGCCAGTTCATCAATCGTCCGTACACGCCGATTGCCCAGATGATCAATATCATCGACCTCGCCCTCATTGTTCCGCAAAGCCAGAATATATCGAATCGTATTGAGAAAGTCCTCCGGCCGAAGCACCATTTCCCGCTCGTCCACATTTTGCTTGAACTTGCGGTTCAGACGAAAACGTCCAACCGCACCAAGCCGATAACGGTTCGGGTCGCGGAATTTTTCTTCAAAGAGGGCTTTGGCCTTATCCAGCTGGGCAGGATTTCCCGGCCGCAGACGAGTATAAAGCTTCAGCAGCGCCTCTTCGTGGCTCTCACAGCCATCCTCGGCAATAGTATTGAGAATCAGCGGGTCAGAGACTTCTCGGATCACTTCAACCGACTCCAGTGAACTGGCCTGGATAGTCGTAACAGCATCGCCCAATTGAGAGCCGGCCTCCACCAGAATTTCTCCGGTTTCGGTGTCCACAATCGGCCCAACTGACCACATTGTCGGTTCCAGTTTCTTAACCTTGACGGTTTCAGTTTTGTAAAACAAACGCAGCAGGTCTTCGGTCCTGCCGTATTTTTCATCCAGCGCCCGCAGGAATGTCGTCGCCGGAATCTTGCTGGACTGGTCGATCCGAATCACCAGAACATCTTTCTTGGTCACGGACATTTCAATCCAGCTGCCTCGTTCAGGGATAATCCTCGCCCCATGCAAAATCCTGGCGCCGTCCTTACTATCAATCACAAAATCCACACCTGGACTTCGGTGCAGCTGACTGACAATCACCCGCTCAGCACCATTGACAACAAACTCCCCGCCCCCAATCATCACCGGAATTTCACCCAGATAAATCGCCTGTTCGGCAATCACATCGGCATCCTTCCGTTTCAGACGGCAGTGAATCTTCAGCGGGTAGCCGTACGTCAACCGAAGTTCGCGGCACTGCTCGATCGTATAACGCGGCTTTTCCAGCTCATAGCCCAGATACTCCAACTCCATCGTCTTGTCATAGCTAACGATTGGAAAAATCTCCCGAAACAGTGCCTCCAGTCCCACATCTTCCTTCCGCTTGGAAGGAGGGACATCCGCCTGCAGAAATCGCTCATAACTGGCAATCTGCACTTCAGTTAGATTCGGGATCGAGACGGCGTCTCCAATTTTCCCAAAAACCCGGACATTTCGTGATTTCATTCGACCTGTCTCCGTTGGACATTCTGAAACCGACTTCGGCTATCTGTTCTTACAAAACCAACACTTTTGACTGGCACGGTTTGGACAAAGGTGAACTCAGCGCAAAAACCTGCAACAGGTTCGACACTCCGGCTCCTGCCGAATCTGCCGAACCTGCCTGCACAATCCAATCTGCGATGAATACTGCTGCAATTCTTCTCGTCGCCGACACTCCGAGAAAGTTTCTACTGAATTTCCACAACTGCACCGGCGGCTTCCAGCTGCTTGCGAGCCGCTTCGGCTTCCTCTTTGCTCACATTTTCCTTCACCGGCTTGGGAAGGTTATCTACCAAATCCTTGGCCTCTTTCAGCCCCAAACCCGTCAGGGCCCGGACTTCCTTAATAACCTGAATCTTCTGCTCACCAAACGACTTAAGAATCACATTAAAACTGGTTTTTTCCTGAGCCGCAGGAGCCGCCCCAGCACCGCCGGCTGCTGGCCCAGCTACCATCACCGCACCGCCGGCTGCCGGTTCAATTCCATGGGCTTCTTTGAGATAATCCGCCAGCTCCTTGGCCTGCAGCAGCGTCAAACCAACAATTTTATCGCCTAATTCTCGAATTTCCTCGCTGAAAGTTTTCTGTTCAGACATCGTTTCAAACTCCTGTATCTTTATACGGCCGCCGGTAGCGGGACTCCGCCGTCCCTTTTACCTGCCGGGCAGGACAACCGGCCAGCCAAACTTATAAGTTTTCCATTCGTTAATCTCTACAGCCATTCCAGATTTCATCAAGCTGCTTTTTCCAGTTTTTCGATAAGCCGTTTGATACACCCGGCAAGGACACGTCCAGGTCCGAGCATTGCTCCGACCGTTTGTTCGCCCGGGCCCAAAGCTGCACGAACGATTTGCCCCTGCAGCTCCCGCCGACTGGGCATCTTAGCCAGTTCAGCAACCGCTGCGGCTCCCATCATCACCTGACCATCGACAAAAGCCCCTTTAAATTGCAGCACAGGCAGCTTCTTGGCCCATTCTGTCAATTCTTTGGCCACATCAACCGCGCTGTCGCCGCCGTAAACAAGCGTACAGGGCCCGCTTTCAAACAGTGATGCGGCCTTTCCGCGTCCCAACGATTCAAGGGCCCGCCGCATCAGCGAATTTTTCACCACCATCAGGCGAATGCCCTTCTCCAGCAGCGTCCCGCGAAGGCGGTTGTTCTCAATCCCGTTCAAACCGATGATCTGAACAACCACAAAATCCGACGCTTCGGACAAGCGCTTTTCATATTCCTTCTGAATAAGTCCTTTTACATAATAGGTCATAATCACTCCTCAGCATCAAAACGGTCTTCTACCGCAAGAATTCTTTTCAGTTATTCGACAGCCAGCGGGATACTCGGGCTCATAGTGGCACTCAGATACACATTTTTGATGTATGTACCTTTCATCGTAGGCGGACGAAGCCGCTTAATATGGTTGATAAACGCCTCGATGTTCTCTATCAGCTTGGCCTCATCAAAACTTAGTTTGCCCACAACGGCGTGGACATTTCCGCCGGCATCATTGCGAAACTCTACCTTACCGGCTGCAAACTCACGAACTGCCTGGACTACGTCGGCCGTCACTGTTCCGTTCTTCGGGGAGGGCATCTTGCCCTGGGGTCCCAGAATGCGTCCGAGCTTGCCAACCTTGCCCATCACCTTGGGCGAGGCAATCGCCACATCAAAATCAGCCCAGCCGCCCAGTACCTTCGCAATCAGCTCGTCAGCGCCAGCTTCAATCGCCCCAGCTGCCTTGGCCGCCTCGGCTTCTGATTCTTCACAGAAGGCAATCACCCGCCGTGCCTTGCCGATGCCGTGCGGAAGACTGACCGCCCCCCGCACCGCCTGCTCGGGCTGACTGGGATTGATACCCAAGTGCATCACAATTTCCACCGACTGGTCAAACTTGGTGGAGGCGAAGGTTTTAAGTTTCTTGACCGCCTCAGCTATAGGCAGCGGAGTTTGGACCGCTTTCTTCGCTTCGTTTTGATACCGTTTACTTCGTTGTCTCATAATCTTCCTCGCGAAAAGTTCAGATTCGCTCCCACTGTTTGCCGTGGTCCGCATTTCCCTAATTGTAAGAGTTCCTATCGCCCTCCCAGGCCCTTCAGCCCCGGAGAGAAACCGTTTAATCCACCACTTCAATACCCATACTGCGTGCTGTCCCCTCAATAATCCGATCACCCTTTTCCAAAGCGTAGGCATTCAGATCCTGAAACTTCGTTTCCGTAATCTTGCGAATCTGAGCTCGCGTAACCTTGCCAACTTTTTCTTTGTTGGGAACACCGCTGCCCTTTGCTACTCCAGCTTCTTGTTTGAGCAGGACCGCAGCCGGCGGACTTTTTACAATAAATTCAAAACTCCGGTCGGTATAGACCGTAATTTCCACCGGCACAATAGTTCCGTTGAACTCCCGTGTTCGTTCGTTGAACTGAGAAACGAACTGACCAATATTAACCCCATGCTGCCCCAGAGCCGGGCCGATGGGCGGGGCCGGCGTTGCCTGGCCGCCTGGTGCCTGCAGTTTAATGACCGTTTTAATTTCTTTTGCCATTGTTCCGATCCTCGATTTGCTTATCAACAGATGCTCCCGCCAAAACCAAACTGGGCGGGGCTATTTTTCATTTCATTTACTCAGACCTTTTCGATCTGCCAATATTCAATATCCAGGGGGGTACTCCGTCCAAAAATCGTGACAATCACCCGTACAATCCCCCGCTCCGTATCAATCGAATCGACCGTCCCCTCGAAGTTTTCAAACGCCCCTTCCCGAATCTTAACTACATCACCCTTGGCAAATTCCACCTTAATATTGGGAGTATCCTCCGGTTTATCTGCCTCTTTAAGCATCTTAGCCACATCGGTATCCCGCATCGGCGTCGGAACCCCCTCGGTCCCAATGAAGTCTCCAACCCCCAGCGTTTCCTTGATAACATACCAGACATCATCTGGAATCCGACCGTCTTCTTTCGGCTCCAGCTCCATAAAAACATATCCCGGATACAGTTTTCGTTTATGAACGCGCTGCTTTCCGCCGCGGATTCGCTTAATCTGCTCGGTTGGGACAAGGATCCGCCCTACCGACTGCCCTCCTTCAATCTTTAACTTGCGTTCCAGCGCATCGCGGACCTGTTCTTCCTTATTTGAAGCGACTCGCAATACAAACCACTGCATCCGTTTTGCCCTTTCCGGCTCCTGCGGCTAAAACAGCCCGATCACACTGCCGAAAAACCAGTTGAAAACCAAATCCACAACCGCCAGCCCAATCGACATCAAAATCACCACCACAATGACCACGATCGTTGAAACTATAATTTCGTGCCGGCTGGACCAGCTCACTTTTTTGATCTCGCTCTCCGCAGCAATCAGAAAATCCGATACCGCCGGTTTATTAATCACCCAGAACGTCAGCCAGCTTAATACCACACACAAAACAGAAGGCACCAGCGTCTGAATCAGAATCGATTGTCCGGCCAGATGCTGATAGAGAACGGCGCAGCCAATCACAATCAGTACAAAAACTCCCAAGCCCGTTCCCAATCGGGTATAGGTCCCCTGTCCGCGTTTGTAAATTTTATTGATTCCCATTCGGCTTCCTTATTCTCCGCCATCATTTCCATCCGCCTGCTCGGCCTTCGTCAAGAAAAACCCAACAGGCCAGGAGGGATTTGAACCCCCAACCTGCGGTTTTGGAGACCGCTGCTCTGCCAATTGAGCTACTGGCCTTCGACAAAACCCCGATGCCTTATTTCCGTCGGAGTTTATGCAGCGTGTGCTTCCGCTCCCGCTTGCAGTATTTCATCAGCTCGAGCTTCGGAGCTCCGCCCTGCACATTCACTTCTGTGCGATAGTTGCGATCCCCGCACTCCTTGCATTCCAGCCACACATATTCCCGTTTAATTGCCTTTGCCATACATCCCTCATTATCACCTTACGTTATCCTCACCCTCCCCTCAGGACGGAAGAGAAAAAGGGAGTGCCGCTTTTTTCTGGCGGCACCCCCGAAATCTCAGACAGATTACTCTAAAATCTTGGTGACTACACCGGCACCGACTGTACGTCCCCCTTCACGAATCGCGAAACGAAGCCCTTCTTCCATAGCGATCGGGGAAATAATCTCCACACCCATTTCAATGTTATCACCCGGCATACACATTTCCACCGGCTTGCCTTCACGGCTTTTAATTTCCTTAATGGTGCCTGTCACATCCGTGGTTCGGAAGAAGAACTGAGGACGATATCCTGCAAAGAAAGGCGTATGACGGCCGCCTTCTTCTTTTGTCAGTACGTACACCTCGGCATTGAAGTGCGTATGCGGCGTAATGGTTCCGGGCTTAGCCAATACCTGGCCTCGCTGCAATTCCTTCTTTTCCACCCCTCGCAGCAGAAGACCCACATTGTCCCCCGCGCGGCCTTCATCCAGCGTCTTATTGAACATTTCTACACCCGTGACAGTCGTCTTGCGGGTCTCCTTTGACAGCCCCACGATTTCCACTTCATCACCGACTCTCACTATCCCGCGCTCGATACGTCCGGTTCCTACGGTTCCGCGTCCCTTGATGCTGAAGACATCTTCCACCGGCATCAGGAACGGCTTGTCAATTTCACGTTCTGGAATCGGAATATACTCATCCATTACCTTCAAAAGTTCAAGAATCGGCTTGCAGGCCGGATCATCCAGAGACGCCGCACGCATGGCCTGGCTGGCAACCCCGCGAATCACCGGAGTATCATCACCCGGGAAATTATATTTATTCAGCAGGTCTCGTACTTCCATCTCCACCAAATCCAGCAGTTCGGGGTCATCTACCAAATCTACTTTGTTCAGAAACACAACGATTCTGGGCACATTGACCTGACGGGCCAGCAGGATATGTTCACGGGTTTGAGGCATCGGACCATCACTGGCTGAAACCACCAGAATCGCTCCATCCATCTGGGCCGCACCCGTAATCATATTCTTGACATAATCCGCATGTCCCGGACAGTCCACGTGAGCATAGTGCCGATTCTCTGTTTCATATTCAACGTGAGCCGTTGCGATCGTCAGAATCTTAGTTTCATCGCGGCGGCCCTGCGATTCAGAGGCCTTGGCGATATCATCATACGATTTGAATTTGGACCAGCCGCATAACTCGCACACCCGCGTAATTGCTGCCGTCAAAGTCGTTTTGCCGTGGTCAACATGTCCGATGGTTCCCACATTAATATGAGGTTTTTTACGTTCAAATACTGCCTTCGCCATGTCTTAATTCTCCTGTTTCTGAAGTCTTTTTCATGCGCAGGGTAGGTATCGTTCTCGACCCATTGCTATCTATATCTCACGGTTTATGATCTCCGGCCCGCAAGGACCAGCCCAACGCTGCATCCTTCACACAAAACCGCAGCATAAGGCACCTTCGGCCAATGCCTGATTCTCCAGCTGCTGATGGGATTTGAACCCATGACCTCGTCCTTACCAAGGACGCGCTCTACCGACTGAGCTACAGCAGCAGCAATCTCCCGTTTTGCCCTTTTCACTCTATAATAAAAACAATTCCCTTGCTCCAGTCTCTTCCTGCTTTGGAAACCGGCAAGTTTTTCTCTATAGAAAGTCTCTACGATACAGATTTTTGTAAAAGGGAGAGTATAATAGACCTTAGGAGAACTGCAAACACAAAAATATAAAAAAATTTAATTTTTTAAAGATTTTTATATGGGATTTGGAATAAATCCAATATAGAAGGATATAAATGGACCTGAATGTCCAGAATTATTGAATCTCTGTTTTCGTTTTCGCAGAAACTTCTACCGCCTCTTCTCCAGAAAAATGACCGTATTTTTCCAACCAACGCTCGACGTTCTTGCTCCATTCCGGACAATCTGGACTCCGATAGTCCTTATTTAGGCTTTCCAGAAATATCTTTTTATCTTCCTCCTTTTCGGAAGAGTTCAAATATTCATCAATCACGTTTACTATAGGATGGCCGGCACCAATATCCCCTTTGCTAAGAACCTGCTTCAAAACCGGTCCCCACGCAGCAGGTTGATGTGAAAATAAGGCGGCACGAATTATTTCAGGGTTGATTTTGTCCATATATTCCGGACGCGGATTGCCGGATTTGATTCTCTTTCCAATTTCCACAATTTGGGCATAATCCTTGCCTTTGCCGGCAAGAGTCAAAAGATTTGTCCAAATCTCCTCCAACAGCCCTGCCGCAGATTCGGTTTGGGCCTTTTGCTCGGCAATCTCCCAGAGCTGGCGTGCCCGCTCGGGAAGAACGCCCTGTTCTGTAACTTTCTGAGCCCAAGCGACACAAACCTCGGCAGTTTGTCTTTGCAAAATAGTTCGAAATGCCTGCCAGGCCCCTTCCGATGCCCCATTGCCTCCTAAAAGGGTTGAGAGCCACTCCAGATCGTCTTTGTTTCCAACCTGTCCGGCCAGATCGAATACCATCTGCCGAATCCCCGGGCTGGCATCCTGAACCAGATTCTGCTCTTTGAAAATCCGAAATGCCTCATTTTTATCAATTCCAATCAGTCCCGTCGCCCCTGCCAGACGGACTTCAGGATTGTTCTTGTCTGCAAGCGCCTCAACAAAAACCTGATGGAAAAGATGTCCGGCGGTATCTTTCTGAACTCCCTGGCTGGCCAGTCGAGCCATAATCATCAGTAAATCACCGCGTAAAGTCCCCCCTCGGCCGGCAGCCGTCTCCTGACGATAACGTTCCAGCATCGCATTCAAATAAATTGTGGCTTGAAAAGAGTCAATTTGCACCCGCTCAAGCAGTTTGCGGAGAACCTCCGCACCTGTTTTTGCTGTTGCCGGCTGGTCACTTTTCAAATAACCGGCGGCAAGTTCGAGCACTTCGCCGGGCATTGATTCCGGCAAGGTAATATTGGAACCTGGTGATAAAGCAAAGTAGCATGCCTCCCCCAATGCTTCAAAAATAGCCAGGGAAACCCTCGAATCTGTCTCCTTTTTATACTGTTCAAGCAATTTCTCTGCAGGATTCAAAGCACTCATCGTCGTCAGCACGCGGGCCGTCTGATAACGAACCTCCCGGTCCGGATCGCTCAGCAAAGCCAAAAGCCGTTCTCGCAAAGCGCTATCTACGTTCCCGTTCAGACGATTGATTTTTTGAAGGGCCCACAGACGAATCGGGGGCAAATCCGAATTCAGCCGTTCCAAAAGATACTTGCCTCGAACCTCCGGTGTTTGGGTTTCAAATTCATTATCCAGCGCCGCAAGGTAAAGCCGCTGCCAGCGGTCCCGTTCTTCCTGAATCTCTCTCAACCGCATCTCTTGACGCAAAAGCCGTTCACGCCGAATATCCTCCGGGCTTTTTTGACGGAGCTGTTCTAAAATCGCCGACCATACTTGTCGTCCAGTCCCCACAGGGATCCCGAAGGATTCTTGAAGAGCGCGCTCCGCTGCCTGCTGTATTTCCGGATTGGGATCATCCAGAAGTTGAATCAAAAGCCGAAATGCCTGCGGCTCGGTGCGTACCTGAAGAGCATAAATCCCTTTCAAGCGGACTTTTATGTCTTGCTGGCTGTCTTTTACCACAGTGGTTAAAGGACCTTCAATGTCCGAAAAACGATAAATCAAAAGGGCCTCGGCCGCCAATCTCGAAGCGGACTCATCCGCTCCAACCAAAACTTCAATGAGCGGCTGCACAAAAAAATCCGCCGGTATAACAGAGGCCCCCAATCCGCGAGTTCGAATCAAAGCACGGCAGACCGCTGCTCGGGCAGAAGGGTTATCGGATGCCCGCAAGGCCCTCAACAAAACTTCCCGGCCTTCTGAATCCTGACGCAAAAGCAAACCAATGGCCGCATCAACCCGCACATCTTCGCTGCTGCCCTGGTAAAGGGCCTCACTATAAAGGCGAAGCTGACGCTCCGACTCGTCATTTACCCCTATGCCAATTCCAATCGTTCCGCTCATCACCCCTGTCGCGGAGGCAAAGACAGATCCTCCACACAACAGGAACATGAACAACCCGAACACGATTCTCACGCCACGCCTGTGCACAACTGGCTGCCTTATATTTTCACTTCGCAAACGGTTTATACATCGGCCAAACACACCTTATCCTAACACAATTCTTTTGGGCGTCAATTTGAATGAAACCTAATTTTCTTATAAGAAAAGACGATAAAAACCCTGTAGTTATTACTGAAAATCGGAAAGATTGTTCAGAAAGTGCAAAGCAAAGAGTGAAAATACACTGGAATCCTGCGAGGATCAATCTGCCGCTTTACACAAAGCCGCCTCCTCCTATTACGGCTGGTTCGTCTCCTCGGGAAGCGGCTGGCCTGCCTTACAGGCCTCCAGTTGAGCAGTCAAATCCGCCACCATTTCCAACAGTTTAGTATAGGTCTGGGCCTGGAGTTCGGCTTCGTGCGCAGACTGCTCCTGAAGCGTTTGAATCTCCCCCTTCAAACGCTCAATTTCACGGTCTTTCTCCTGGATTTGCTTTTTCAGCTGCAGATTTTCCTGGCCGACCAACTGAGCACGCCGATCCACTCCTTGCGGGTTATTCCGGCAACTGCCGGCAAGCAGACAGACCAGAATTGCCCAAAACCAAAACCATCGAAAATGCATAATTTTCTCCTGAAGAAAGCAATGCTATTCTACAACATCTCTTTCAGGATGCAAGTTTTTCCTTATTTTCTGAAGTTTCAAAATCCCTCGAATGAAAAATTGTTGAATTGCATCCGTCATTCTTTTATGCTGGCCGAAAAAGCAAAGGAGAACCAAGTGTCAAAACTGGCTCAATTCATTCTGGCAGCTGTCTGTTTTACAGTCCCTTCATTCGCTCAGACTTTCACTGCGGCCATTGCGGCCAATGAAAAGGGAAAGCCCATCAGTCCCCGCCTTTTCGGGATCTTCTTTGAAGACTTGAATTATGCCGCCGACGGCGGATTGTATGCGGAAATGGTTCAAAACGGCTCTTTCGAATATTCCCCGCTTGACCAGACTGACTGGAATGCCTTGACGGCCTGGCAGCTGAGTCAGCGCGGCGGCAGCGGCACCTTGTACATCGGTGATGCCCGCCCCCTCCACCCCAATAATCCCCGTTATCTGGAGTTTCACTGCCGCTGCACAAATCCTGATTCGGCCGTTGCACTCAGCAACGCCGGCTTCGATGGAATGGTTTTCAGCGCCGATCGTCTTTACGATTTCTCTGTTTTTGCCCGCCGTCAGCCCCGCTGCACCCTAACCATTCAGGTCCGGCTTGAATCCGCCGATGGCGGCCTTTTGGCAGAGGGACAAATCCCTTCTCTAACCGAAGATTGGAAACAATATACGCTTTCCCTCCAACCTAACCAATCCGTCACCAGCGGCCGGCTTACGCTTCTTGTCCACGGACAGGGGGTTCTTTACCTTGACAAGGTTTCCCTGTTCCCGCAAGATACCTTCCGAAAGCGCAAAAATGGTCTGCGTGCGGATCTGGCTCAGGTCATTGCCGACCTTCATCCCCGCTTTGTTCGGTTCCCCGGCGGCTGCCTGGTTCACGGCGATGGACTGAACAACCTTTACCGATGGAAAAACACCATCGGCCCCCTCGAACAGCGCAAGGAGCAAAAAAACATCTGGCGATATCATCAGTCAGTTGGGCTGGGCTATTTTGAGTATTTCCAGTTTTGTGAAGACATAGGTGCTGAGCCGCTTCCCATAGTCGCTGCCGGTGTCTCCTGCCAGAATACCGACCGCTACTGGGGTGTCGGCCAGCAGGCAATCCCCATGGAAAATATGGCGGATTATGTCCAGGAGGTGCTGGACCTGATCGAATGGGCCAACGGCAGTCCCGACTCGGAATGGGGCTCCAAACGGGCTCAGGCAGGTCATCCCGCCCCCTTCGGCCTGAAGTATCTTGGTATCGGCAATGAAGATGCCCAAACCCCCGCCTTTCGCGAACGCTTCGAGATGCTGTACAAGGCCGTCAAAGAAAAATATCCAGACATTACCGTCATTGGTACTGTTGGCCCCGCCCCTGACGGTTACGATTACGAAGAGGGCTGGAAATTTGCACGCACCCTTTCCCTCGAAATGGTGGACGAGCATTACTACAAACCTCCTCAATGGTTTTGGGACCACTTGAATCGCTACGACACTTACAGCCGCTCTTCTTCCAAGGTTTATCTGGGTGAATACGCCGCCCACGAACCCGGCCGGCGCAATACCCTTCGCTCAGCTCTGGCGGAGGCCGCCTATATGACCGCACTGGAACGCAACGGCGACCTTGTTCAAATGGCCTCTTATGCCCCCCTGTTCGGCAAGCAGGGACACACCCAGTGGAACCCCAATTTGATTTACTTCACAAACACGCAGGTACTCAAGACCGTCAATTATTATGTTCAGCAATTGTTCAGTACAAATGCCGGAGATTCCTTCCTACCGGCAGATTGGAACGGCGGAACCTTGCCCGCAACGCTGGCTTTCTCCGCCGTCCGCGAGAGCCGAACCGGCGATATCATTTTGAAAATCGTCAACGGCGGCTCCTCTGCCCATTCTCTTCAGTTCCGGCTTGGCGGCCTTGATGCAGCGATGCTGAACGCTTCCCAAACGGTGTTGACTGACGAAGACCCTTCTGCGTTCAATTCCTTCGAGAACCCTCACAGAATCGCCCCCCAAACCTCCTCTCTCAACCTTCAGCCGGAGTTTGAATACACAACAACCCCTTTTTCGCTCACCATCTTGCGAATCCAAAATCCTCGCTGAAAGCGCCCCTATTTTTTCTGTCCGTAGTAGGCGTTCTTGCCGTGCTTGCGCAGATAATGCTTATCCAGCAGGGCCCGTGAAATTTCCGGCTGATTGGGATTCAGCTGAAGCGTTGCCAGCGCCATCTTTGCACACTGTTCAAGCACGACGGCATTCTCCACCGCCTTTTCCGCCGCAGGCCCCCACGTAAACGGGCCGTGATTGGCAACCAGCACCGCCGGCACCTGCATCGGGTCCAAACCGGCAAACCGCCGTACAATCACTTTGCCGGTATTCAGTTCATAATCCCATTCAATCTCCTCGGGCATCATCGGGTCGGTCACTGGAACAGGCCCGTAAAAACTATCTGCATGAGTCGTCCCCAGACATGGAATCTCCCGGCACGCCTGCGCCCAAACCGTGGCATAAAGCGAATGAGTATGACAAACACCCCTGACTTTTTCAAAACATCTGTACAGTTCCAGATGAGTCGGCGTATCTGAAGACGGCCGCAGGGTCCCTTCTATCACCTTGCCGTCCAAATCCAAAGCCACCAAATCCTCCGGCTTCAGTGCCTCATAATCAACACCGCTGGGCTTTATCAGCACAATTCCTCGCTCGCGGTCGATCCCGCTTACATTTCCCCAGCTGTAAATAATCAGCTGGTGCACTTTCAGCTGAAGATTGGCTCGCCAAACCTGCTCCCGAAGCTCTTGAAGCATCATTTTTTAATGACCTCTTCTTTAATCTTGAGCAGGTCTTTCATCACATTGTAAAGCGGCTGAGCATAACTCTTAGTACCAAAGGCGTCATGCAGCTGTTTGTAAAGCACGTACAAGCATTTGTAAACCTCGTGATGAGCACTGATGGGTTTGAAACTTTTGGGCTTAACACCGCACATCGCCTTCTGAGCCGAAGCAAAATCACGATAGGCGCCGCCGACTACCGCTCCGCAGATGGCCGCCCCCAGCGCACAGGTCTGCGGCGAGCGGGAAATCTTCATCTCCCGGCCGGTTACATCCGCATAAATCTGCATAATCATCGGGTTCTTCTCAGAGATGCCGCCGCAATTGACAATCTGCTCAATTCGCACGCCATATTCTTCAAAGCGGTTTATAATCGTCAGCGCCCCAAAAGCCGTTGCCTCCACCAGCGCCCGGTAAATTTCTTCCGGACGCGTATGCAGCGTCTGCCCCACCAAAAGGCCTGTCAATCGCTGATCCACCAGAATCGTCCGGTTGCCGTTGTTCCAGTCCAGCGACAGAAGACCCGACTGACCGGGTTTCAGTTTAGACGCTTTGGCCGTCAGTGCTGCATGGCTGCCTTCTTTTTTACCGCCCGGCTGAATGTAGTTCACAAACCAGTTGAAAATATCTCCAACGGCAGACTGTCCCGCCTCCAGACCGAAATAGCCCGGCAGGATGGAACCATCCACAATACCGCAAATCCCAGGAATATCCGGCAGTTTCTCTGTATTAGGAACCACCGCCATATCACAGGTGCTTGTGCCGATGATTTTTACCAACGTCCCTGGCTTAATACCCGAGCCGACACCGCCCAGATGAGCATCAAATGCTCCTATGGCAACCGGAATACCGGGTTTGAGCCCCAGTCGGCCGGCCCATTCCTCTGTCAAATCGCCGGCTTTCTGGTCTACCGTATAGGTGGTCGCCGGCAGCGTATCCCGAAGCATTCCCATCTTCACATCCAGCTTAGACAAAAAGTCTTTGGCCGGATAGCCGCCCCAGGTGTCGTTGAACATTGCCTTATGGCCGGCCGCACAGCGGCAGCGCTTCAGTTTCGAAGGATGGTCCGTCCCCGTCAGCACCGCCGGAATCCAGTCCGCATGCTCCACCCACGTATAAGCGGCATCAAATACCTTCGGATCGGTCCGAAGACAGTACAGAATCTTGCTGAAAAACCATTCCGAGGAATACGTACCGCCGCACTTGGTCAGGTATTCCGGATGTTCGCGAGCTGCCAACTCCGTAATTTCTGCCGCTTCGGCATAACTTGTGTGGTCTTTCCACAACCATACATAGGCATTCAGGTTCTTCTTGAACTCCTTTTTCATCGCCAGCGGCACTCCATTCTTGTCCACCGGCATCGGAGTAGAACCCGTTGTATCCACGCCGATACCCACAATTTGGTCCGCGCGGAACTTCTTGTCATTTCGCCGTGCCTGAGCCAGCGACTTCCTGATGGTCGCCTCCAAACCGGTCAGATAATCCGCCGGATTCTGCCGGGCAACATTATGGTCTTTCGGGTCCAGCAGAATCCCCATCTCACCGGAGGGGTAATTATAGACAGCCGTGCCGACCTGCCGGCCATTGGCGGTATTGACAATCACACACCGGACCGAATTGGTTCCGTAATCTAATCCAACTGCATAGGCCATAGAATACCCCTCTCTTCAGGTCTCTTCGAGAAAACCGTGTCTTACCAGAAATAAATATAAAACGACACAATCACGCCCAGAATAATCAGGGTATGAATCACATCCCATTTATTCCAGCTGGCCCTTGTAGCGGCTTTCTCTTCCGGTGTAGCAGCATAATAAGTGTACCGGAGCTGCTCCTTAGAAGGCGGCCGCGTCATCAGACTGACCACAATTGTCACAAGCAGACAAATCACAAACAGAAACTCACAGTAATGCAGCCAGTTCACATCCGCCACCCAGTAGAGAAAAGTACCTTCTGTCAGACGATCCTTAAACACATCCAGCGTAAGCCGGAACATCCCGAGGACAAAACCGATTACCAGTCCCGAGAAGCCCCCCATGGAGGTAGCCCGCTTCGAAAACACGCCCATCAGAAATGCTGCCGCAATCGCCGGTGCCAAAAGCCCCTGCACATTCTGTAGATACCGGTAAAGCACATTGCCCATTCCTTTCATCACAGGAATCCAGACAATACCAAGGATGACTACCGTTGCTGTTGCGATTCGCCCAACCATAACCAAGTGTTTTTCACTGGCATTGGGACGCAGCTTTTTATAAAAATCACCCACAAATAGGGCCGCTGACGAGTTAAACAGGGAGGCCAGCGAACTCATCAAAGCCGCCAGAAGTCCGCACACTACAAACCCCTTAAACCCGATTGGAAGCAGCTGAGAAACCATTACCGAAAAGGCAGAATCCGCATTCGGTTTTCCTTCCGCCGTCAGCGGTATATCTAACAAACCTTTCTGGGCCAGCGCATAAGCTATCATTCCAGGCACCAGAAAAATAAAGACTGGGAGCAGTTTGAAATAAGCAGCCAGAATTGACCCTCGACGGGCTTCCTTCTGGTTTTTAGCAGATAAAACACGCTGAACAATATACTGGTCGGTACACCAATACCAGAAACCGATAATCATCGAGCCAAAGAGCACACCTGTCCATGGAAACTCCGGATCCGATGCCGGACGCACGAGGTGAAGGTTCGGCCCGCAAATACGCTCGACCTCTCCCCATCCGCCTACTTTCACTAATCCTATAATCAAAATAACAATTGAACCGATCAGCAGAACCGGGGTCTGCAGAACTGAGGTGTACATAACCGCTTTCATTCCGCCAAGCACTGTGTACAGGCCGGTGATTACTACCAGCCCAATGGCTGACACCCAGAACATATCCATTCCGCCAATCAGGGGCACATTCTCCGGCACACGGTTGATCCCAAAAACTGTTCCAAACACTACCCCACCCGAATAGACTGTCACTGCCACTTTCGTAAGCACATAACTAACCAGTGATATCAGCGACAGAACCGACCGTGAGCCAGGTGAAAATCGCAGCTCCAAATATTCCGGCATCGTAAAAATCTTAATCCGGTCGTAAAACGGCACAAATACCCAGCCGAGTACCAGAATCAGCCAGGCATGCATTTCCCAATGGGCCATTGCCATTCCGCTCACAAAACCCGCCCCAGCCAGCCCGACCAGGTGTTCTGAGCCAATGTTGGATGCAAAAATCGAAGAACCGATCGACACCCAGCCGGCATTGCGGCCTGCCAGAAAGTAATCTTGCGAAGTTTCTTCTTTCTGACTGAGCACCCAGACAACAATGCCCACTAAGGCCACAAAAAATGCGATTAAAATCGTTGTGTCCAAACCGCTCCAGGCGGCCGCGGCTAACAATCCTGTTTCCATGTCTGTCTCCTTGAGTCGAGTTAATCACGTTCAAAATCGCTCTTGCTGCAGTTATCGAACGGAGAGTTTGTAAATCGTTGTGGTCTGGTAAACCTCTCCCGGACGCAGCACTACCGATGGGAAATTCGGCTTGTTGGGACTGTCTGGAAAATGCTGAGTCTCCAAGCAGAAGGCACTCCGCTGTCCGTAGACCTTGCCGCCCTTGCCGATGATGGTCCCGTCCAGGAAATTGCCTGTATAGAACTGAATGCCCGGCTCAGTGGTCCAAACTTCCATCAGCCGCCTGGTAGAGGGTTCATACACCGATGCCGCCAGCGACATTTCGTGGCCCTTCTTCTTGTTGAGTACCCAGTTATGGTCATATCCCTTGGCGTATTTGAGCTGGTCATAATCAGCATTGATTCGGGCACCAATAGCGGTCGGAACGGTAAAATCCATCGGCGTTCCCTTAACCGGCCGAATCTCGCCGGTTGGGATCAGTCCTTCATCCACCGGCGTAAAGGAAGAGGCATTGAGCATCAGCTCATGACCAAGAATATCCCCCTTGCCCTGACCGGCCAGATTAAAATACATATGATTGGTCAGGTTGCAGACCGTCGGCTTATCGGTTACGGCTCTGTAATCAATCCGCAGCTGATTGTCATCCGTAAGTGTATAAATCACCGTGACTTTCAGCTTGCCCGGATAGCCCTCTTCCATATCCTTGCTCACATACGACAGCTCCAGACCGGCGGTATCCTTTGTTGTAAAGGGTTTGGCCTTCCACAGCTGCCTGTCAAAACCGTTTACGCCACCATGCAGATGATTGACACCGTCGTTGGCCGCCAGAACATATTCCTTGCCGTCAAGGGTAAACCTGGCCTTGCCAATCCGGTTGCCGTACCGCCCGACGATGCATCCAAAATAGGGGTTGGTGGTACGGTCGAGATATTTTTCCAGTTTGTCATGACCAAGCAGGACATCTTCCATCGCTCCCTTGCCGTCAGGCACAACCAGCGACACCACATGTCCGCCGTAGTTGGTAATCTTGGCTGTTACGCCGCTGCTGTTCGTAAGGGTGTATAATTCAACGCTCCGGCCATCCGGCAGCGTCCCAAACGGCTCTTTCTGAACATTCATCTGCGCACACTCCTTTCTCTCAAGCCGCCAAATCTGCCAATTGCATGCTCCCACAAAAAACAACATCCCCGCCATCAGCCAAACTTGTGATTTGTGAAAATTTCCCTTTTTCATACTTTGTCTCCCTTTTTTATTGATATACAGATTTGATTTTGATGGGGTATGCTCCTTCCAAACACCTTCTTTCTTCGGGGCCCTTGCCTTTGGACACCTTTTCAGACACCCCTAACCCCAAAGACAAACAAATCGAAACGCCTGCACCAAAGCTGCTTATCCGCATCGCATGATTTCCTACGTCCTCTCCCAACCTGAAACTCCCTGAAGACGACTGTTGTTTATGTACAACTTATAAGAGTGTGAGATTAAAAACTGCCGCCGCTCCTGTCAAGAATATTTTTGCCGCCCCCCCTTATAAATCCGGAATCACCTCCGCCCAGAAGGCCCCGGTACTGCTCAGTTTAAAGACATAAATCAGCCCCGGCCGCATCTGGCGGTAAACCGCATTCCCATACACAGCGCTGATACCCAATGACTCCAGCCGTTTCGGCTGATTCGATAAACTCCAGATTTCCTGCCAAAACAGCCGGCGGTCTCGCGATGAAAGCATCCTGCAAATGTTTGCATACTGAGCTGGCTCAACCCCCTCCTGCTCCAGCGAAATCCCATCCGCCGGACGCATGTTCTCCCCATAAACCCGACGCCACAATCCAATCGCCCTCTCCCGTCCGTCCATTACAAGTTGGTTGCTGAATCGAACAATCAGAATGTCAAAATGGGCAACATCTCCTTCGGTTTCCACTTCTTTCCGCAAAATCTGTAAAGAGGGCTCCTCCGGCGCCGTCTGAACAAACAGAATCTTGGTAAAAAGCCGCCCGTCTTTAAGACCCTGTTCGAGCACTTTGGCATACCCAATCTGCTGCTCAAATGCCAGATTGGCAATGGCCTCCTGAAGCTGCCGGTTTTCTGCAAGCAGCCGCTGGATAGACCGATGGCTTGCGGTCCAACGCCATAAAAACACCCCACCCCCCGCCAAAATTACCGCTGCAAATAGAATAAAAAATAATTTTTTCATATCAACATCCTGCTGTATCGCCTTCCCTGACGGTATAGTTTTTCAAACTCTTATACAGCCAAAACGAAAGTTGTCCTAAAAATATTTTCTCTCTTGAAAAAATCTCTCTCGAAACTATAATACATTTACATTTTACAGGAAAGGAGAGCCCATGAAAAACGCGCAGATTTTCATTATTTTTCTTCTGATTCTAAGTATTCTTTTTCAATTTTATATATGTGCTATTCTCACGTTTGCCTTTTTACCCAGTTTAAACCAAACCTTAAAAAACTCATCGTCTTCAGCCACAGTCATCAGACCCGCATCGCCAAAACCTGCCCTGCCGCGACCCCAGAGCAAACTCATCGAAGACAGTCCCTTCCCCCCGCTTGAGCTTACTGATCTCGACGGCAAAACCCATAACATAAAGGACTACCGCGGCAAGGTCGTCGTTATCGACTTCTGGGCAACCTGGTGCGGTCCCTGCAGAGCAGCAACCCCTTATCTGCTGAAGGTATATGAAAATTTTAAAGACAAAGGTCTGGTGATCTTCGGAATCAGTTTAGACACCAGCAGAAAAGAACTGACCGACTACCTGGAGGAACACAAAATTCCCTGGCCGCAGTATTTCGACGGTCTCGGATGGCAGAACAAAATCTGGCAGCAGATTGGCGGCAACGCAATTCCCTTGATTATTGTTATCGACCAGCAGGGAATTGTTCGCCACAGCGGCATCAGTGCTCCAGAGCTTGAACAAGCCGTCAGCCGCTTGCTGGCTGAAGACTAAACCTGCTTCGCAGCCGTGCCCAATGCCGGTCGATATCTTTGCTAAAAAGCAAGCAGAACAACTCCACAGCCGCAACCTGCTAATCTTTATCTTCGGCCAGGAGAATATGGAACCTGTTCTCGAAAAAGTCCTGTTTAGCGGAGTGATTTCCCTTGCCTTCTTAGCAGGGTCGCTCGGACAGCCGGCTGCCGTTTCCGCCCCGCCTGCCCCAATCGCCCCTTTCACCATCCAAAAAGACCCGCAGGGAAAATTCTGGTTTGCCGATTCCTCCGGCCGCAAATTCCTTTCTCTGGGCGTCAATAATGTTGTTCCCGAACCCTTCCAGCCCCGCCCCAACAGCCGATATTACAATCCAATTCCTACTCTTTTTAAGGGCGATTTTCAGGCATGGAAACAAGATGTCCTTCAACTCCTGCAGGAACACGGCTTTAACACCCTCGGTGCCTGGTCGGATGGACGACTCTTTGACGGACCGCTGGCCGGCACAATTTGTCTTTATGTCGCCGCCCACGCCCCTGATCGCTGTCTGGATGCCCTCCGTCCTGATTTCCAAAAACGTGTCCTTCAAAACATCCAAACCACCCTCGAACGATACCCCTACAGGGGCAATCTGCTCGGCGTCTTTCTTGATAATGAAATGCCCTGGTACGGCCACGCCCCTTGGGGCGAGATACCCAACGCAACCCTTCTCGAATCCGCTCTCTCCTTGTCCGAAGATGACCCAGCCCGTCGGGCCGCAATCCAATTTCTTCAAGAACGCTACAAGTCTATCGAAAGCTTTGCCAACGCTTGGGGAAAGCCCATTTCCGACTGGCGTCAGCTCACAGTCGAGTATGCATGCAGCTGCCTTTCTGAAGCGGCCCATACGGACAGACAGGCCTTTATCGGTTTGGCCGCCGAATCTTTCTATCACGCGGTTGCCCAAATCGTAAGGGAACAAATGCCGGGCGTCCTCCTCCTCGGTACTCGCTTTGCCGGCTATGCTCCCCAGCCGGTCATCGAAGCATGCGGGCGGCACTGCGACGTTATCTCTTTCAATAATTACACAGCCAAGCCGGCCGCCGATCCCGACATGCTCGCCCGCTATTGGATTTGGGGCGGACAAAAACCTCTGCTCATCACGGAATTCTCCTGGCGAGCCGAGGAAAACACAAGCGGCAATCCCAACACCGGCGGTGCCGGCGCCGTCGTCAAAACCCAAGCCCAAAGAGCCGAAAACTATCAAAAATATATCGAAGATTTGCTGTCCTATCCGATGGTTATCGGGGCACACTGGTTCGAATTTGCCGACCAATCACCGCAAGGCCGTTTTGACGGCGAAAACTCCAATTACGGTATTGTGGACATAGAACACCGGCCATACGCAGAATTATTGGCCGCAATGAAGCAAATCCATCAGCAAATCGAGGAAATCCACGCCCGCTCCCCGCGAACTGCCCCCATCACTTTGCCTGCACCCAAACAAGTCCGCATCGAAATTGCCCAGCGACCCGAAAGACCCCCGGTTGCGGATCTGCTCAAAACCGAACCGGTTAAGGCCCCCGAACTTTTCTGGGCCCCCGATGCCTCTATCCAGATTGGCCCCCAGGAAAACGGCGCCCTCCAAATCCACCTGCAAACCGGCCGGGATTGGGGCTGCGGTCTGCTCTTTTTCGGGCCGAAAGAATGGAAAACCGCCGACGGCCCCGAGTTTGCTGCGGACCTGGACGGCTACAGCTCAATCGAAATGGATGCTCTCATTCCGCAAGCCCTTTCCTTTCAGGTTCTTATCGACGAAGCCGGCGTAGATCGCCCTGATGCCCCCTCCTACGATACTCGCGCCGGCGATGATGCCGAAAGTTTTATCTTTCCCGTTCTCCAGGGTAGCGGAACTCGAAAAATCTATCATCTCAACCTCTCCGACCTCACCCTTCGAACCGACTGGGGCAACCCCAAAGGAGCAGGACGACTGGACTTATATGCCGTCAAGGGAATCGGCCTGTACTTTCCAGGCGGGCAGGGACAACAAACCCTCTTCCTCTATGCCCTCCAGTTGGTCCGATAAAATCTTCTTCTCTCTGCTATTCACACCTTCCAGGCTGCCTTTTGAAAAACGAGATTGACATTCCCGCTCCAAAAATGTATAATAATTTCACTAAGCAAACGGTTTCTAAATATTTTTTGCAAGAAAAGCATCAAGAGGTTTGTTTTATGAAATCAGCAGCCCCTAGTCTGAGCGACGTAGCCGAACAAGCCGGCGTGAGCAAATCTACCGTCAGCCGCATCCTCAACAATCGCCTCGGAAACGGCTTTTCGGTCAAAGAAGAGGTTCGCCTTCGGGTACTCGAAGTGGCCCGAAAACTCAATTACCGGCCTAATCTTATTGCCAAAAGTCTTACGATGCGCTCCACCAAGATGATTCACATCATCGGAGGCAATCACGCCCTCAGCCAGCTCGGAAACATCTACCAAACCGTCGTCAACCATATCACAGAGTTCATCGATGCCCAAGGCGATGGTTTCGACGTCACTGTTGATATGTCCAAACACACCTCAGACCAAAGCGAAATACCTGCCTGGAAAATTGACGGTGCTATTATTCTCGCCTGCTGCACCTCCATTACAATGGAAGAAATCCTCCAGATGGGGATTCCTTATGTCGTTATCAACGGGCCCGCCCCTGCCGGCGGCACCTCGGTAGTACCTGACGATGTTCAGGGAACCCAGCTGGCTGTCAAGCACCTATTCGACCTCGGACATCGCAGAATTGCCTATACCCCGCCCCCTCACCGATTTATGATGGTCGGCCATTCGAGCATCGCCGACCGCCAAAACACCTATTGCGAACAAATGAAACACTGCGGTCTGGCGCCGCTCATCAGCCGCTTCGACGTCCTGGATGAAACCAATAAACTTCTGGAAGAACTGGTCTTCGAAAAAAAGGCCACGGCTATCCTTGCCTACGGACACATGGAAGCTCTGAACCTCCTGCAGGCCGCCCATTCCCTCGATATCCCCGTCCCCGAACGCCTCAGTGTAATGTGTTTCTGCGATCATTATGCCAACCAAATTATGAGTCCCGGCCTCACTTTTATTGACTTGGGCTCAGCACAAATGGGCACCTCGGCTGCTCAGCTTCTGCTCGAACAAATCAAACAGCCCGACAAACGAAAGCCCCAAAAAATCGTTCTTAATGAAACCCTTTGCACACGCAGCACTACGGCTCCGCCGCCTTCGGACTAATCCTGCTTCGATGCCGAGAAAAACCAATGAAAGCAAAAATCACTGATACACAGACAACCAAAGAAAAAAGAGGAATCACCCCAGAGTATATTCTGGAGCCAAACGGCAACTTCCGCATAGAGCAGTACGACAGCCGGCCTGCTTTCGCCAGTTTTCTGCCAGGCATCGGCGGGCCCGACGGCATCCCGCTTTGGTGTCTGTATGTCAATCGGGGACAGGGGGTTTCCTCTTTCGGCGTTGCTAACAAGAACCACGCCATTGTCGAATTCCTGCCGGCCAATTGGGCCTATCAGCTGGTCGGCATCCAGGGTTTCCGCACGTTCTGCTATGCAGACGGCTCTTTTGTTGAACCCTTCGGCAGCCGCCATCGGCCCTCGGCCGATATCCGACGAACGATGTGGATCGAAATGGACCGTTTCAGAATCCGTGAAGACAATAAATCTGTCGGCATCCGTTTTGAAATAACCTATTTTTCTCCGGTCAATCAGCCCATCGGCTCGCTTCTGCGTCTGCTCACTATCTCCAACCTGACCTCCAAAACCCGGCACCTTCGCATCCTCGACGGTCTGCCCCAGCTTTTGCCTGCCGGCTTCACCGAAATCGGAATCAAAACCATGCGCCGCATCTATGAGGCCTATGCCTCCGTTCGGATTATCGACGGCCGTATCCCCTTCTGCGCCGCACGGGTTCGCGTCCACGATGAAGCCGAAGTTGAAGAAGTTCAAAACGGAAACTTCTACGCCTCCTGGCTTAGCGACGGCGATTATCTGCTCCCCATCGAACCCTACTACGACCCCGACGTAATCTTCGGAACCGACCAGGACCTCCTGCTGCCGCGGCACTTTACCCCCGACGGGCTGCCCGACCGCAGCCGACAGGTCGGCGAAAACAAACTCCCCTGTGCCATGACTCCCTTTGAAGCCGTGCTCGGCCCGCACGATTCCCTCGTCCTGGTCTCCGCAGCTGGAATGGCTCCCCACGAATCGCTCCTGCAAACTTTTCTGTCGCATTTTCAGAAACTTTCCGACTTTGAAGCCGCCTCCCGTCAGAGCCGAAAAACAATCGAAGCCCTCACCCTGCCGGCTTTAACGCTCTCCGCAGACCCGCGGCTGGATGCTTACGCCCGGCAGAACTTTCTGGACAATATCCTCCGCGGCGGCATGCCCATTCCCCTCCCTTCCCGGCAAGGTCTCGTCCTCCTCCATCTGTATTCCCGACGCCACGGAGATGCCGAACGGGATTATAATTTCTTCGACCTGCCGGCCTGTCCTCTTTCCAGCGGCGAAGGCAATTATCGGGACATTTGCCAAAACCGCCGAAGCGACCTTTGGTTTTATCCCCAAACAGAAGATAAAGAAATTCGGATGTTTGCCCGCCTGCTCCAGCCCGACGGCTACAACCCTCTCTCCGTGCAGGGTTATCGATGGATTTGGCCGCAAACTCAGGATTTCATCTCCGTTTGCCCCACAGAGGAACCGGCCGCTCAAGAAGCCCTCCAATCCATTCTCCGGCGGCCCTTTCAGCCGGGTGAACTTCTTGCCTGGGCCGACTGCTTTTGTCCGCTTCTTCCCCACCGAACCGAATGGCTTGAAAGTATTCTATCCGGCTGTGATATTCGCTTGATGGCCTCCGGCCATGAAGGTGGGTACTGGATTGATCATTGGACCTACATCACCGATTTGCTCGAAACTTATGAGGCAATCTATCCAGACCGGCTGGAACAAATGCTCACCGAAAAAGCCGATATTGAGTGGTTCTGCGAACCTGCCCAGGTGAAGGACCGCCAACGGAAATACATCCGGCGCAAAAAAGGTCTCCGCCAGCTCCATTCCGTCGAGGATGCCCCGCTGCCGCCGGTACCCCTGCCGCCGGTTACCCTTTTGGGAAAACTTTCAGCACTGCTGGCTATCAAGATTGTCTGTCTCGACTATGAAGGACGCGGACTCGAAATGGAAGCCGGACGGCCCGGCTGGAACGACGCACTAAACGGCCTGCCCGCCCTCTTCGGCTCATCCACCTGTGAAACCGCCGAAATCCTCCGCCTGGCTCGATGGCTTCAAAATGCCCTGCCGACGATCCCCGACACATTCTTTCCTGAAACCGTCGCCGATTTGCTTGAAGCAGTCCTGACAGATATCCAATCTGAATTTTCCTGGCACCGTGCCTGCGATATTCGCGAAAACTATCGCCGGCAAGTTTACCAGAACTGCTCGGAGAAAACCCGCCTCATCAAAGGCACCCAGCTCCAGATGCTTCTCGAAGGCATCATCGCCTGCTGCCGAAAAGCCATTCAGAACTCCATCGACCCCGAAACCGGACTGCTTCATACCTATTATCTTCACGAGCCGCAGGAAGCTCCGCACGACAGATGTGCCATTTCGTCGTTTCTTGCTGCCCCTCTGCCCGTCTTTCTCGAAGGGCAGGTTCACTGGTTGCGGGTGTGCAGCAGCCAAACAGCCCAGCGCATCAGCACCGCCGTCCGGCAAAGCCCCCTGCTCGATCTGCACCTGAACATGTACAAACTCAACGAATCGCTCGAAAATTGCTCTCCCGAAATCGGACGGGCACGCACTTTTACACGCGGCTGGTTCGAAAATGAATCAGTCTGGCTCCACATGTCCTACAAATATCTTCTCGAACTGCTCAAGCACGGCCTGTATGAAGATTTCTTTGCGGATGCACAAACCATGCTCGTGCCTTTTATGAAGCCCGAAGTTTACGGTCGAAGCATTCTCGAAAACAGCTCCTTCATCGCCTCTTCCGTCTGTCCGGACCCTGACGCCCGCGGACGCGGTTTTGTCGCCCGTCTCAGCGGGAGCACCGCCGAATTTATCCATATCTGGCTTCTTTTGACCGTCGGCAGCAAACCCTTCCGGCTTCGCAGCAGCCGGCTGGTTTTTGCTCCTGCGCCGGCCTTGCCCGGCTCATGGTTCACCCGCGAACCCAAAACCCTCCGCTGGAAAGACCAGACCTTCTCCATTCCCGAAGATACCTTCTCCTGTGCTCTGCTCGCCGAGACCCTTTTGGTCTATCATAATCCCCGCCGCCGAAACACCTACGGCTCCGGTGCCATGCGGCCGGTTCAATATATAGTGGACGAAAAGACAACCCTTGAAGAGCCCGAGCTGACGGGCCGGTTCGCCCGCCTGCTTCGCGAACGAAAAATCAAACGGCTTGATATCCATCTTGCCTGACTGCAAAACTATTGGGGGTTCTATGAAGCCGATCATTCCATTAACCTGGCTCCTCGGGCTGACTGTTCTTGTTCAGGGACAGAATCTGCTCACAAACGGAAACTTCGAAACCGGCCTCGTGAAAGGTCATTTCGCCAACGGCTATCCCGACGGCTGGGATGGCTGGGGAATCAACGGCTGGCACCACGCTGACCCGGGCTACCGCCACGATAATTACGGCATCGCCATCTGGGACAATGACACGGGGCTGGCCCAAACCTTCTCCATCCTGCCAGGAATGCAGTTGACGGTATCCGGCCAGATGATTTACCATACTGAGGAAATCCTTACCAACAAAAAGGCCCTCCTGAAAATCGAATTCTGGAACGGCCCGGTCTCTTCCGGCACAAAACTGTCCGAATCTGTTATCGGAATGCTCACCGGCTCCGATACTGCCGGCAGGTGGTACTCCTTCGAACAATCTCTCAACGTCCCCCCCTCAGCCAACCATGCTCGCACCCTTTGTTTTACCGCCGCAACCGGCTCTCCATCCAACGGCAAGGCCTACTGGGACAACCTTTCTGTCGATGACGGCCAGGTTCTCAATCTCCCCGACTATAACACCGACCAAATAGTCAACTACATCGACTTTGCCCAATTAGCCCGGTCATGGCTTGCCGATTCCCCCCTCTCCAATCTTAGCGGACAAAACTTCATCGACCTTGAAGACCTTCTCGTCCTGACCGACAGATGGCTCCACACCTTTCCCCAGTACCCGGGTTATCAACTCGTTTGGTCTGATGAATTCGACGGTCCTGCCATCGACACCAACATCTGGAACTGGGAGACCGGCGCAGGCGGCTGGGGCAACAACGAACGGCAGTATTACACCAGCCACCCTGAAAACTCTTACATTGAAAACGGCTGTCTGGTCATTGCCGCCCGTAAAAACCATCTCGGACACAATTACACCTCTGCCCGTCTGACAACGCAGAACAAACGCTCCTTCTGCCGCGGCAGAATGGAAGCCCGCATCAAACTGCCCGTCGGCGGCAAGGGAATCTGGCCGGCCTTCTGGATGCTCGGAAACTCAATCTCAGCGGTCGGCTGGCCTGAATGCGGCGAAATCGACATCATGGAAGCCATTAACTCTTTGTCCACCATATACGGCACGCTTCACTACGGCAGCAGCGACCCTTACATCCATGATTCCAACGGCGGCTATCTGACTCCTGCCGTCCATCCCTCCGGAGACTTCCATATTTATGCCGTTGAGTGGGATACCAGCCAAATCCGCTGGTACTTTGACGACAGAAACTACTATACTACTTCCAACTGGTGGGCCAACGACCCTTACCCCGCCCCCTTCCATCAGCCCTTTTTCTTCATCCTGAACATCGCCGTCGGCGGCAACTGGCCCGGCTATCCCGACCAAACAACCCCCTTCCCCCAATTGATGTACATCGACTACGTGCGGGTATTTGAAAAAACCACACCTTAGCTGCCAATGCTTTTTTCATTTCCCCAACACAATTACATCCGACGGATTCACACCGCAAAGAATCTCCGCCCCCGCCGACAGCGTCTGTGCCTCACTCGAAAAAACCGAAACCGCCCACACAATCCCCCCCGCCAGCCGTACCTCAATCTGGCTCATATCCCCATAATAAGCAATGGATTGAATGGTACCGGCCAGCAGGTTCGGGATATTTCTATCCGCAAACTGCTCTTTGCCGCGAATCTGAATCTTTTCGGGGCGAACGCAGCATTTCACTTCAGACCCTGCCGGCCGCTCTGTTTTCATCGCCGAAGCCAAAACCCCTGCCGGAGTTCTGATTCTCATAGGATTGGTTTGCAGCAGGTGGCCTGATACAAAATTGGCCTCCCCGATAAAGTCCGCGACAAACTCATTTTGCGGCCTCTGATAGACCTCCTGCGGCGTCCCAACCTGCACAATTCGTCCGGCGTTAAGTACCGCAATCCGGTCAGCCATGGAAAGGGCCTCCTTCTGATCATGCGTCACATAGACCGCCGTCGTCTGGGTGCTCTTAACCAGCCGACGCAATTCCACGCGCATCTTCGCCCGAAGCCGCGCATCCAGATTGCTCAGCGGCTCATCCAGCAGCAGACACTGCGGCTCGGCCGCCAGGGCGCGAGCCAGCGCTGCCCGCTGCTGCTGACCTCCCGACAACTGACTGGGCTTTCGAGCGGCATATTCCTGCATCTGCACTATTGCCAGTTTTTCCAGAGCAATCCGGCGACACGGAGCGGCCTCTATCCCCTGCATCCGCGGCCCAAACTCTACATTTTCAATCACCTTCATATGCGGCCAAAGTGCATAATTCTGAAACACCATCGCCGTCCCGCGTTTTTCTGGAGGCAGAGATGTCACATCCTGACCATCAAAATAAATTCGTCCCGACGACGGCTCCACCAGTCCCGCCAGAATCCGCAGCAACGTTGTCTTCCCGCATCCGCTGGGCCCCAGAAGGAAGAAAAGTTCCCCCGGCTCAATCAGCAAATCAATCCCCTCCAGCACGCTGGTCCTGCTGAAACCCTGCTGATACACCTTCGAAATGTTTTCCAGTTTGATTTCAATCATATTTTTCCCCGCCCATCAGACCCTCAGACCCTGAAAATTGCTCCCAATCGCCTGCCCAAAAGGATTGCCGCTGTCGCCAGCGAGCCGCCCAGTACAAGCATCCCCAAAACCCCCAGTGCCGCGGCAATATTGACCGCATCCGCATTGGCCGAATATGCCTGCGTGTAAATCTCCTTGGTGATTGGGTAATGCTCACGCAGCTGAGCAAGCACCAGCGAATCACTTACCTCCAGCATCGCATACGAAAACGTAAGCAGCCCGGAGGCAATCAAATTAGCCGCAATCAGCGGCAGGGTAATCTTTCCAACCGCCCGCAGCGGCCCGGCCCCCAGATTCCGTGCCGCCGCCTCCAGTGCTTCCGGAATCTGCTGCAGGCCGGCCGTTACAGCCCGTACAACAAACGGTGCCCGTCGAATCGTATAAGCAATCACCAAAATCAGCAGCGGATTGCGCATCGGCCCGATGGCCTCCAGCAGTTTCCCCGGTGCTGTCATCGCAATATACCCCGCCGCCAGAATCACCCCCGGCACCGCCAGCGGCAGCATCAGGCACAAATCCAGCAGCCGTGCCCCCAAAAGCCGCCGCCGAACCAGCATCCACGCCGCCGCCAGGCCGATCACCAAGTCCGCCCCTGTCGAAAGGGCTGCATACAAAAGACTGTTCAAAATCGCCCGCCGCGTATCCGGCTGACGCAGCACAAACAGAATATGGTCCATCGTATAGCGTTCCGGAAGAATGGTATCGATCCACCGCCCCGACACCGCCGTCAGAACCACCCCCACATGCGGCAGCACCGCCGTAAAAATCACAGCCCCCAAAAACACCCACACCGCCGCCGTCCCCAACGGTCCCAGCGGATGTCCCGCTGAGGCCGAAGCACCCTTCGCCATGTCAACGCCGCTGGAACGCCCGAATACAAGTTTACCCAACAAATAAAACACCACCGACAAAACCAGCATCACCAGCACAAGACTGTAGGTCCGCCCTGAAACATCCGCCCGAGCCAATTCCTTAAAAACCTTCACCGAAGCCAGCTGCTCATACCCCACCATCAGCGGCGTCCCCACATCTGTAAACGACCAGATAAAAACAATGGCTCCTCCTGCAAACAGGCCGGGGCGAAGCAGCGGCAGGGTAATCCGCCAAAACACCCGCAGCGGCCCGGCTCCCAGATTCCGTGCCGCCTCTCCATAAGACGGGTCCAGGTTTGCCAGTGCCGCCGACAGATTCAAATACAGAATAGGAAATAGATTCAGCGTCTGCAGGATCGCCACCACCCAAAATCCAGACCCCAGCCAGTCCGGCGGAAGCCCTTCTGACAAATCCAGAAGCCCCACCCGCTCCAGCACCAGATTAAGTATCCCGAACTGTCCCAGATACCGCTTGATCGACAGCGCCCCCACAAATGGCGGCAGAATCAGCGGAGCCAAAAGCAGCATCGTCAGGAACCCCTGCCCCCGAAACTGATACCGCGTACTCACCATCGCCATCGGCAGCGTCAAAAGCACACACAGGCCCGTCGTCACACACGCCAGAAAGAAACTGTTAGCGATCTGGCCCATCAGAATCCGATTGGAAAACAGACGTCCCACCCAGTAAAAACTGAAATGCCCCTCAAACATCAGGCCGGTTTGAACGACCTTAAACAGCGGATAAAAAAAGAAAACCCCCACAAAACAAAAAAGCAGCAGCTCCCCGGCCGCCAGCGGCTCTATTTGCTTGATCCATCTTTGCCAAAAGGGCTTTTCTGCGGCAGGTGTTTCCATCCGTTCCTACTGAATCTGTCGATATTGTTCGCGAAAATAGGTCGTCCATTCCGTTGTAATTCTTTCCGCCGCGACGGGGTCTTTCATCTGCTCAGCCATCTGATAAATCTCCTCCACCGTGTCAATATTTTCAGGCAGCCGCGTCAGCCGGGCAACCAGCGACTCATCCATTTGTTTGGCCAGAATTCTCCGTTTGGCCTCCCGAAGAAGCGAAGCATTCTCGATTGCCGCCGAATAAACCAGCCGCGCCAGCACTTCATAGCGAACCTCCCTCAGCCCGGCATCTATCACCATCTCGCTGCCCGATTCATACGGATTGGCCGCCAAAAGCTGTCCGCTTTCAGCATACAACGCATAAAAATCCTTCCGAATCGGCATTCGGTTCAGCCGATACCGCTGGGGCCCGTCCGGATGGCCCGGCGGAAGCGCCCACAATCCCTGCCCCCGCTGTGACATAACAAATTGAACAAACGCCTGTGCCGCCTCCCGATGCGGCGGATTCTTCAGCACCCCAATCGGATCCGGCGTATAGGCCGTTTGCCCCCTCGGGCTCACATATCCCAGTTTGTCCGGCGCCTCCGACACATACATCATCCCGTAAAAATCAATACAGACCGCTACCGCACATTCCCCCGAACTCGGCGCCCGCGCTGCCGCTCCGGAATTGTCCAAAAACTTTTTAGCATTCGATAAAATCAAAAGCAGTTTCTTCCACCCCTGCGGCCAGTCCGGCGCTGACTGGACAATCATCTCGTTGGCCGCCGCCTGTGAACCCGACTGCGTCGGATCCGCCAAAATCACCAAATCAAAAAACTCCGGCCTGCCCAAATCCTCCCACAAAGACGGCTCCGGCAGATTCAGATGTCTGAGCAGTTCCTTGTTATACAGAAACCCAAAACTGCTCAGCACATTCCCCACCCATCTCTTCCGCGGACTGTACATCTCCATCCCGCCAAACTCTGCCGGAATCGCCTCCCACACCTCCGCCGGCAAATCCAGCTCTTCCAGAAGCCCCTCTGCATCCAAATACTGAAATGTATATTCTCCCCCGCCGAACAGCACATCAATCCCGGACGTCTCTGATTGAGAGTACACATTCCGTAAATACTGAAGAATCGAACTGCTGCCCCCGCCCACATCCCGCCACTGAAACGACACCTCCCAGCCGTACCGCTGCCGGGCATATTCGCTGAACGCTCGGCTGAACTCATACCGGATGTTTTCATTGTGCGGGGTAATCACAGACAGCGCAACCGCCCTGGCCCCCTCGTTCAAAGGTTTCCGGCTGCAGCCGATGCTCACCAGCAAAAAAAAGAATATGGCGGCTCGCAAAACCATCCGCCCAAGCCGTGGACTCATTTTGTTAACTCTTCTCTTTCCAAACTGTTCTTTTCTGCTTTGGAATCAATAATGATAATAGTTGAAAACCAACCGCCCCTTTTTTCAACCTTAAAATCCGATCCTGGTGTCTTGCTAACTATATCCTATTGACCGGACAAACCAAATTTGGTATGATACGTAAATGTAAATACGGGAGAAAACTCTTTGGAGCTTAACTTAGGATGAAAAGGGCTTAACCTGCTATAGCCGCAACTAGCGCGTCAGCGCTGCTCGTTGATACTCCCAATTTTATTCCCGACAGCAAATCGCGGGATTTTCCGCATCTCTCACGCGGAAAACGTATACCAACAAAAACAAGAGAATATAATATAACTTATTATTTTACAAAGGTTTAAAATGAACACAGAACGGATGACAAGCAGAGTTTTTCCGGGGCAGTTTTTTACTCGGGACAACCTCTATGATATGTCGAGTAAAGCGATGATATTTATCGCCTTGCTGACAACTATTCTTGGCGTCTGGGCTCAGCGAGACCAAATCGAAAATGTTCTTGCTCGGCTGACTGGCTTGGAGTGGGGTGTCGCCTATCTGGCCGTTGCACGCTTTCTCTTCCTTATTAACATAGCCGCCCTGATTTGGCGACTGGGACTGGTTTTGTTTTATCGTCCCGCTCGTTCCTGTACGGACGAGGAGTTGCCGACCTGCACTGTCGTCATTCCCGCCTATAACGAAGGCCGCCATGTCGCCGAGACCATTGACAGTGTAGCAGCAAGCAATTATCCAATCGACAAACTCCAGATTATTGCTGTCGATGACGGCAGTGCCGATGATACTTGGCAATGGATTCAGCGGGCTGCGGCAAGACATGCCCACCTTGTTACCCCATTGCGTCTCAAACGCAACAGCGGCAAGCGAAAAGCCCTCTATGAAGGGTTTATCCGCAACTCTGCGGATATTCTTGTGACGATCGACAGCGATTCGCTTATCGAAAAAAATACACTTAGGAATCTGCTGAGCCCCTTTGTAACGCAGGCCAACGTCGGTGCCGTTGCCGGCAATGTCCGTGTTCTCAACCGCCAGCAAGGCCTGATCCCCAAAATGCTCGATGTTTCTTTTGCCTTCAGTTTCGACTTTATTCGGGCCAGCCAAAGCCAGGTCGATTCAGTCCTGTGCACCCCGGGCGCCTTGTCCGCTTACCGCCGGGATGCTGTAATGAAGGTTCTCCGAGCGTGGATGAACCAGCGATTCTTCGGACGCAAATCCAACATCGGCGAAGACCGTGCTATGACCAATCTGATTCTCAAACAGGGCTTTGCCGTCAAGTTTCAATCCAACGCCGTCGTCTTTACCCAAGTTCCCGTTCGTTATAAAGGTCTGTGCAAGATGTTCCTCCGCTGGGCAAGAAGCAATATTCGTGAAACAGTCGAAATGGCCCGTTTTGTCTTTACGCGTTTCCGCCAAAACCGGCTTGGTGCCCAACTCAACTTCCTCCACAGCACATCTACCCTTTTCGGTGCAACCTTTATGGTGTTTGGGACCCTTCTGTGCATTCTTTGGGAACCCCAGGTCTTCCTGGCTCAGATTCTTTTTGGTGCCGAACTGATGGCAGCAATCCCTGGCGTTTTCTACGCACTCAAGTATCGCAGCAGCAATGCCCTTTGGGCCTTTGCCTATTCGCTCTTCTGGCTGGCCGGCTTGGCCTGGATCAGTCCCTATGCCCTGCTCACTGTCGGCAACAATAACTGGCTTACCCGTTCCTTGCCTGTTGCCAAGCAGACACAACTCGCTTCGCCGGTCCGCCCCGTAAAAAACGGTACGCTTATCAGCCCTAAGCCGCTTTCCGCCTAATTTCCCCCTGCTCTTCAGCAGCCAAACCGCCAATCCCCCCTCTTCATTCAAACCTCTGGAAATATCCGCCCTATACTTTGCCTGTTTTATCCACAAACAGCCCTTTTATATCCATTTTCCAGAAAGAATCTTACATAAAGGGCGAAAAACGGTTGCCCCCTTCGAAAAAAGGTGATATAAGGAATTTTTCTTTTTTAGATGGGACTTGTTTTTAGCGTATCTCTGTAGCACACGGTCTGATTTGGAGAAATCTTATTATGACACGACGAATGGTTACCATCGACGGCAACACTGCCGTTGCCCATGTGGCTCACGCAACAAATGAAGTAATCGCAATTTATCCCATTACCCCCAGTTCTCCAATGGGAGAAATGGCAGATGCCAAAAGCACTGCCGGCCAGCGGAACATCTGGGGCACAATTCCCTCTGTTTCAGAAATGCAGTCAGAAGGAGGAGCCGCCGGCGCTGTCCATGGTTCCTTGCTGACGGGAGCCATGACGACCACCTTTACGGCTTCTCAAGGTCTGCTTCTGATGATTCCGAATATGTACAAAATCGCCGGTGAACTGCTGCCGACTGTCTTTCACGTTTCCGCACGCTCGCTGGCCTGTCAGGCATTGAGCATCTTCGGAGACCATTCCGACGTAATGGCTGTGCGGCAGACCGGCTTTGCCATGCTGGCCTCTTCCAACGTGCAGGAAGTAATGGATATGTCGCTGATTGCCCAGCAAGCCACGTTGGCCAGTCGGGTCCCCTTCCTTCACTTTTTTGACGGATTCCGAACCAGCCACGAAGTGCAGAAAGTGGAAGAATTGACTTATGATGATATGCGAGCAATGATTGATGAAAGTCTTGTTGCAGCCCATAAAGCACGGGCTCTCAGCCCTGATCGCCCGATGATTAGCGGCACCGCTCAAAATCCGGATGTCTATTTCCAGGGTCGGGAAACCGTCAATCCCTTTTATCAGGCCTGTCCGGAAGCGGTTCAGCAAACGATGAACAAATTCGCAGGAATTGCAGGCCGTCAATACCATCTGTTTGATTATATCGGCGATCCGAATGCTGAAAAAGTGATTGTGATTATGGGCTCCGGCGCCGATGTGGTTCACGAAACAGTGGATTATCTGAACAGCCGCGGAGAAAAGGTCGGTCTCGTGAAAGTCCGTCTGTACCGCCCCTTCAGCAATCGATATTTCGTGCAAGCATTGCCCAAGACCGTCAAAAAGATTGCAGTTCTGGACCGCACCAAAGAACCCGGTTCCATCGGCGAACCGCTCTATTTGGATGTTCGGACAGCTGTGGGCGAAGGAATGGCCGAAGGATGGGCGCCTTTCAAGGGTTATCCCCAAATCATTGGCGGACGCTATGGACTTGGTTCTAAAGATTTTACGCCTGCAATGGTTAAGGCAATTTTCGACAACCTCGATGCCGAAGAACCGAAAAATCATTTTACCGTCGGCATTATCGATGATCTCTGTCATACCAGTCTGGACGTCGATGAATCATTCGATATCGGCGGAAGGACCTTTACCGGAATGTTCTATGGGCTGGGTTCAGACGGCACAGTCGGTGCCAACAAAAACAGCATTAAGATTATTGGCGAACAAACCTCCTACTATGCGCAGGGTTATTTTGTATATGACTCCAAAAAAGCCGGTGCTGTTACCGTTTCTCATCTGCGTTTCGGGCCCGACCCAATCCGCAGCCCCTACTTGATCAGCCGGGCTGATTTTGTCGCCTGCCATAATCCAAGCTTCCTTGAAAAATATGATATGCTGTCCAACCTTAAACCAGGCGGAACTTTCCTGCTCACCAGCAGCCACGGACCGGAAGAGGTGTGGGATACCCTGCCGGTGGAGGTCCAGCAGCAAATTATCGACAAAAAAATCAAATTTTATGTCATTGATGCATTCCGTATCGCGGAAGAAGTAGGGCTGGGCAACCGCATCAATGTAATTATGCAGACGGCCTTTTTCAAAATCAGCGGCGTCATTGATATTGACCAGGCCGTCAAAGCCATTAAGGATGCTATTAAGAAGACCTATGGCAAAAAAGGGGAAAAAATCGTCCAGATGAACTTTGCGGCCGTCGACCAGGCCCTCGAGAAAGTCTATCAAGTCAAGGTACCCTCCAAGGCCACCAGTCATATTCACATGGCCAAGATAGTGCCTGATGATGCCCCTGAATTTGTGCGCACGGTCACCGCAGAGATTATGGCCGGCCGAGGAGACAAACTGCCCGTCAGCAAGATGCCCTGCGACGGGAAATTTCCAACCGGAACCACGCAATACGAAAAACGCAACATCGCTGTCTATATTCCGGTCTGGGAGCCGCAACTGTGCCTTCAGTGCGGCCAGTGCTCGTTTGTCTGCCCGCATGCCGCAATCCGCATCAAGGCCTATGACCCCAGCTGTCTGAAGACGGCTCCGGCCGCTTTCAAGAGCACCGATGCCAAGGGCAAGGAATTCGCCGGGATGAAGTTTACCGTGCAGGTCGCCCCGGAAGACTGCACCGGCTGTGAGGCCTGCGTCATCAACTGTCCCGGCATGGAACGAGACGCCAACAAGCAGCCAACCGGGCGAAAGGCCATCAATATGGCTCTTCAGGAACCGCTGCGAATGCAGGAACGGGAAAACTTCGAGTTTTTCCTGTCTATTCCCAACACAGATCCGAACAAGTTTAAGATTGCCTCCATCAAGGGCAGCCAGCTGGTGCCGCCGCTGTTTGAGTTTTCCGGCGCCTGTGCCGGCTGCGGCGAAACAGCCAATGTCAAGCTCCTTACCCAATTGTTCGGCGATCGCCTGTATATTGCCAATGCCACCGGCTGTTCGTCTATCTACGGCGGCAACCTGCCAACCACACCTTATACAAAACGGGCGGACGGACGAGGTCCAACATGGAGCAACAGTCTTTTCGAAGATAATGCCGAGTTCGGTTTTGGAATGCGTTTGGCTATCAACAAAATGATGACGCACGCCCTCGAACTGCTGGAACAGGTCTCCGCTGCCGGATGTATTTCGAAAGATCTTGCCGACGCACTCAAAGAGGGAATGAACACACAGGATACCCAGGCAGGCATCGAACAGCAGCGTGCACGGGTAGAAGAACTCAAGGCCGCCTGCCGGAAAAGTCGTTGTCCAGAATGCGAACGGCTTTTAACGGTAGCGGACTATCTTGTCCGAAAGAGTGTTTGGATTGTCGGCGGAGACGGCTGGGCATACGATATCGGCTACGGCGGATTAGATCATGTGCTGGCCAGCGGGGAAAATATCAATGCACTGGTTCTCGATACCGAAGTGTATTCCAATACCGGCGGTCAGATGTCGAAAGCTACCCCCCTCGGAGCGGTCGCTCAGTTTGCGTCAGGAGGCAAACGACTTCCCAAAAAAGACATGGGACTGATTGCAATGACATACGGCAACATCTATGTCGCCTCTATTGCCATTGGTGCCAATCCCAACCAAGCTGTGAAAGCATTTGCTGAAGCTGAAAGCTATGAGGGGCCTTCTCTGATTCTTTCTTACTGCCATTGTATCGCGCATGGCCTTGAACACATGGGCCGAGGATATGAAGAGCAAAAGAAGGCCGTGGCTTGCGGCCATTGGCCTCTGTACCGTTTCGATCCGCGTCTGGCACAACAAGGCAAAAATCCGCTCCAGATGGATTCCAAAGCCCCAACCATAGATTATGCAGAGTATGCAAGCGGGGAAAACCGTTTCCGGATTCTTCAAAAGACTAAGCCGGAAATCGCTCAAGAGCTCCTTGAAAAAGCCCGACAGCATGTTAAGCGGAAATATGCTCTCTATGAAAAATTGTCTCAATTAGAGTGCTGAATAGACGCCCCGGGCGGCTCCGAACTCCTTTCAGGGCCGCCCGGGCTTTGTTTAAAAGGAAGACTCGTATGACAGTCATAAAAAATGCAGGTTATTGGGCTTTCCTTCTTCTTGTTATTTGGACATGCGGCTGTTCAGTGCCAGCAGACCGCCCAAACACGCCCTCGCCGGAACAAACTTCTCTGAAGTGCACAGACCCCATCACAGCCCAGGCGGTCACTCTCTTTTACCTGCCTTCCGGAAAGATCTATTACACAAAACAGGAACATCGCTTCTGCCCCTCGCTGAACACGCTGGAAATCTCGGCGACAGAACCGGAAGGCAAAATCCTCTGGAAATGGGCCGATGGAATCTTTATCCGGCAGACATCCGTCCAGCAGCATTTTACTGCGGAATGGCAGGCAGATTCGTTGTATGCCCTCTTCGCCGGCTTTTTGTACGGTAGCGGTTTTCTCTCGACAGATACACTTGCGGTATCGGAACCCGTCAGTTTGGAAGGCCAGGCCTATATTCCGATAAAACTTCCAATTAAGACTGCAAACTTCGATGCCTTTTTATACAGAAATCGTAAAACCGGACTCATTGACAGGGTCGGAGTTTACAGCAAAACAGATAAAAAGGCAGAGATGGCAATCCTTTATAATTGGAGTCTCTTAGGACAAAACAATAGGATTGTTCCGCGGAAAATAGATATATTTGACATAACAGATGGTATTGTGTCTAAAAAGTTAATAATCCAGATCGATTACAAACATATCCTATGAAGAATATAAGAATAAAACCGATTTTCAATATGGAGGATACTTGAAAATGATGAAGGATTATTCGCCCTTTCTTGTTTTACTAAAAACTCGACTAAAAATCATTATACCAGAATTAAACGCCTTACATTAGGAGCCAAAACGATTCTTCTTTATGTTCGCAAAAAATGCATAAATAATATGCGAATAAGGTCTTTATGGCCGATAGAGCAGTTAAGAAGACGTCGCGATATACCGATAGCAAAATCGGTGACGAGACACATATAGCGGAGAATATGCATCTGTTATATCTTGGATAAATTCAATATGAGAAAAAAAATTGAAAAACCTGGTTTTCGAGGGGTAGTAGGGAGCATTCTGGTTCTTTCCTTTCTTTTCGGCTGCTATAACGACCCGTTAGACCCTACCCAAATAGGGCGATTTGAGCCCACCCCCAAAGTCAACGTAATCCTAAACACCCTCGGCGTAGCAGAAGAACCCAGTCCTGCTTACGAGGGCGCCGAAGACCCAAAACCTGAAGACCTCGTCGATTTCCAAACGGATTATGTGTTTGGAGCAGGCGATGTTGTTCAAATCAGCATCTTCGAACTTTACCAAGAAGGACAACTCTATACGAACAACTATGTCGTAACCGAGTCAGGCCGGATTTCTATTCCTGATGTTGGTATTGTCCAGGCAGCCGGTTTAACAGAGTCCCAACTCGAACAGGAGATACGGGATATACTATCTCCGAATATTCTCAAAAATCCTTCTGTTACGGTGAGTTTGGTTAATTCGCAGAAACAGTATTTTTCGATTGTCGGCCAAGGGTTGGGGACATCAGGACGATTTCCCCTCCCCCGTTATACCTTTCGCCTGACAGATGCAATTGCCTTGACCGGCAGTATTGCGGAATTTAACCTGAGTTATATCTATGTCTCACGGGATGTTCCGACGGAGCAATCGGATATCCTTCAGACAAACACCGCCGAACAATCATCTCCGGCCGATCTCCCCGCAAAATCAGCAGAACCAGAATCTTCACTGCAAACTCCAGACAAACCGGAGGGAAATCTTCTTGAAATTATCGCTCCGGCAGAAATCGGGCCCAAACGCAGAGGAATTTTGATTACGTCTGCGGAAATGGCCACCCGCCATGAACTGGAAGCTCTGGCTGCTCCAGACGGCTTGGATGTTCCTCCTGCAGAAGAAACAACACAGCCGACTCCTGAAGAACAAGCATCCTCAGTGAACCCTAACGAACCCATTGAATGGGTCTATGAGAACGGCAAATGGGTCCCGAAAGTTCGTGCAGATGCCCCGATTACCAAACAATCACCGGCCGCTGCTCAGGAAACCCAACCAATACCCGAAGAACCTTTGCCGGCAGGTTTCGGCGTTGAAGGGCTTGGAAAAACAAAAACAACAACGAGAGTTATCCGCATCCCTGTAGACCGACTGCTGGCAGGCGATCCCCGCTGTAACGTTGTCATCCGACCTGGGGATCGAATCACCGTACCCTTAGACATTATTGGGGAATTCTGGATTTTGGGGAACGTGAACGCACAAGGGCCCTTCCCCTTAACCGGCAGACCCATCACACTTAAACAAGCCATTGCAACCGCCGGCGGCCTGAATCAGATTGCCTATCCCCAGAAAGTCGAGGTGATTCGTCGATTGGGCAAGAACTCCGCTGGTTTGGCTCAGGAAGAAATCGTACTGGTAGATCTGAAAAAGATTGCCAAAGGGACGCAACCCGATTTCTTTATCAAACCCTACGATTTAATTAACGTAGGTACTCACGGGAGCAGCCGGTATCTGGCAGTCTTGCGGAATGCCTTCCGGGCCACCTATGGGTTTGGGCTGGTTTATGACCGAAACTTTGCTAATGAAGACTTCGAAGACGTTTGGACATGGTAAACCCATGGAAATGCTCTCATGAGTCAAACCACAGCGACTGCAGAACACCCAACCCTGTCTCCTGAACCGCCTTCCCCTCGATGGCGGGATATCTCAGTTTCTGTTTATCTGCAGATCGGCATTATTGCTCTTTTATTTTATGCATTTTACTACGATGAAATCCATCGCCTTTTTGTGCAATGGCTGGACCCAAGCTGGTCACACGGATTTCTGATACCATTCTTCAGTCTCTATCTGTTAAACCGACGAAAAGAAGATGTACTGCGAACAGAAATAAAACCCAGCTATTTTTGGGGAACTGTCGGACTGGCAGGTTCGCTCATTTTGTATGTTTTGAATCTCGTAGTATTTAAATTCGGCTATGGCCGGCCCCTCCTTATGCTGACGACGCTGGCTTCTATCGTCGTATTCCTTGGTGGGTGGAATCTGTTCAAACAGGTCTGGCTTCCTGTTTTTTATCTTTATTTCGCCATCCCCCTGCCTGCCGACATCTACACACGTATTTCCAGACCCCTTCGGACAATTGCGGCACAGGCCTCCGCAGTGATTTTAAACCTTATCCCCCAATTAGAAGCCAACACGCAGGGAGTAACTATTGAAATTGAATACAAAGGGGTTCCGCTGGAACCGGGCTTAGATGTAGCAGAAGCATGCAGCGGGATGCGGCTTTTGTGGGCTTTCCTGGCACTGGGAGTGCTGATGGCCTATCTGCACAAACGTCCTGCCTGGCAGAAGATTATTCTCCTGCTGAGCACAATTCCCATAGCCATTCTGTGCAATCTTATTCGAGTGACCGTCACCGGCCTGATTTATATCTTCGGCGACCCCCAATATGCCCAAGGCATTTATCACGATATGCTCGGGATGATGATGATTTTTGTAGCATTCTTCTTTTACTGGGGACTGGCGTGGCTGATGGAAAACCTGTTTGTGGAGGAAACAGAAACAGCCAAGGAAGTCGTTATCCGCAGAAAGAGTCCTGAGTCTTCTTCCGAAAGGGAGTCTGGTTTATGAGGTCTGCCTCCCGATCGATTTTGACCCCCTCTTTCCTTCTTTGCAGCGGCATTTTAGCAATTGCCACTGTCTCCAAAGAATTCTCCATTTATCAAATGGGAGTTTATTTTTCAAAATCTCCCCTGCCCCTGAAGGCCTCTTTTGAAAAAATGGATGAGGCCAAACTGGCTCCTTACATTGTTCAGAAGAAAAATCGCATCACAAATCGGGATGTGCTGGATAGTTTAGGAACCGAAGAATACCTGCAATGGGAATTGGAAGACCCGGAAGTTCCCAAGGACAGTCCTTTGCGTTTTTGTTCTTTATTTATTACATACTACACCGGCAATCCGGATATGGTGCCGCATGTACCGGATGAATGTTATGTCGGCGGCGGCAATCGAAAACTCGGCGGGGAAATCCTTCAAATTCCTATCGACAAAATTTCCATGCCGGAAAATATACGCCGCCTGATTCCAGATACAATTGGCATACAATCTATTCTTTTCAGCCAAAAAAGTCAGGGGCTCGTACCAACGGAAAAAGAATTGCGAGTCCAGTATTTCTTCAAAACCAACGGCAAATATGCCTCCAGCAGAACCGAAACAAGGGCCATCCTTGGAAGTAATTTTTTCAGCCCCTATTCGTATTTCTGCAAAGTAGAATGGAAATTTTATGGAATCGGCTTTTCCGATGTCCTCTATCCGGATAAAGAACAGGTTGTTGAAGGCAGCCGAAAACTTCTTTCGATTCTCCTGCCGATTCTTGAAGCCGACCATTGGCCGGACTGGGAAAAAACCAATCAAAAATCAACAAGTCCTTCCTAAGAAACGGATAAGCGAAATATGGCCAAGAAACTCAATAAAAAGGTTGTCGTAATTCTGCTGGTCATCGCAGGCATCTGTGCATTGGGTGCAGCGGGAGCCGGAGTTTATCTTCTGAAAAGCCGAAACCCTGAGTATTGTCTGAAAAGGGCCCAGGAAGCTCTTGAAGAAAAGGACTATAAAACTGCTGAACGGTACTTCGGCAGGGCTTGTGCCGTCGCCAAAACCAACCGGGAGAAAATTGAAAACTACTTTCGCCTTGCTGAGTTTCACCTGATTCAGAATGATTATCACGAGGCGGATTGGAGCAAAGCCCTCGGCTGCTGGAATCAAATCCTGAGGATTGATCCTAAAAATGAACCCGCCACGCGTAAAATGTTTGATTATTTCTACGAAGTGGCCGACCTGGGTCAATCCCAAGCATGGAAGCAGGTACAGAATTACTCCGGTGACCTCCTGAAAATTTTGGAGGAGACCCAGCAGCCAACGGACATCAAAGTTCTTCTGGCTCATGGTCGAGCTTGTTTGGAAATTGCCCGGCTTGGGACTACCAGCGATCGGCTGGAGCTGCTCAAGGAAGCGGCAGCCGACTTTCAGCGGTATCTTGAGCTGAATCCCTCCGATGTCAAAGGATATGAATATCTGGCTGAATGTATGTTGGTGCGGGGGTCAATCGAGGCATCTCAGGGAAACTTGCAATCTCAACAAACCGCACACCAGGAATCGGAAAAGATTCTTCAGCAGGCGATTGAACGCAGCGACAATTTGCCGGCGGCGTGGGCAGCCAAAATCAATTTCGAGTTGGAAACACTCACTGACCCAAACCGTCTGGAAGAAATTCGTCAGGAGGCCGAGAATCTTATTCAAACTCTGCCTGCAAGCGACCTTTTATATGCCGCCTTGTCCAATGCCTATGAACGAAGCGGACGTCGAAGCCGCGTAGAGGAACTGACAAAGGCCGTCGAGGCGATGCGTCAGGCCGCAGCAATGAAACCCGAGGATATCTCCTATATTCTCCGATTAGCCAGTCTGCTTCATCGGCTTGGTTCCATTCAGAAAAATCCGGCTCTCATCGAAGAAGCCCTTCAGATTGCGGAAAAAGGCCTTCTGCTTCCGGATGCTCAGAAACAAAGCGGTCCGCGTGAATCGTATGCCCGCAGCAATCAATACACCCTGCATTCATTCATTGCCCAAATTCGTATCGACTCGATTTTGGAAGGTCAGTGGGCAGGACGTTCTCCGGATGAATTCAAGCCGCAGTTGGAGCGGGTCAAGAACGCCGCTGATCGGATGACGCAGCTGGTCGGTACGGCGGAAAATCCGATCATCCAAAAATGGCAGGGGCTGATTGCCCTTGCAGAAGGTCAGCGGGAGAAAGCCATCCGCCAGTTATACAAAGTCTATGAACAGCTCAAGGCACTTGATCGACCCAATGAACTTTCCCAGATTGATTCGTATCTGTGTTATGTTCTGGCAAAGGAAATGGCCAATCAGAATGTTTTCGGAATGCAGAAAGAGTTTCTTGAAAAAGCCCTATTCAATCGGAACAGTGTAGCTTCGTGGAAACCGGAGACTCTGATTGACTATGCCAAAATTTTAATGACTTCAAGAAACTATCCCCAAGCGGTGGCGATGATACGCACTTATGAAAGCAGCTACGGAAGCACAGCCGAAACAAAATATTTGCAATTACAGGCCTATATAGAAGCTGGATTCACCAAGGAAGCGGAAGAAACCTTAGCCTCTATGAATCCGGATGAAGCGGATACCATCGCGCTTCGCGTGCTCCTGCTTAATCGAAAAATTATCGAGATGTCTTCTTCTGCTGCCGGCGAAGAACAAACAGCGTCCGCAGCAGAAATGAAAAGCCGGCTGGATTCTTTGTATAATGAGCAATTTGCTTTGTTTTCCAAACTGCTGAATCTGGATGCCAGCCGGGTCAACAGCTCCTTGCTGCTGAGCAGCTGCCATCGCTGGATTCGCGACAAACAAATCGAGAAGGTCAAACCTCTGGTGGACGCCTATCTCCAGCACAAACCGGATGAACCGGCCTTTGTTCTGCTTCAAAAACAATTGACTGAGCCGGACCCAACAGTGATACCCTCTGAGCGGATGGCCCAGTTAACCGAAGAGGCCCTGTTAGGGATTTCCGATCCTCGCAAGCGGCTGGTTTCATGGGCTCAGTATCTTGTATCAGCCAATCGGATTCCGGAAGCGTTGGCGGCCTATCGTCAGGCCTATGAGCAATTTCCGGAGGATACAGCTGTTGCCAATGCTTATTACGAATTGCTGCTGCGTGAGAAATCTTTCGAAGAAGCAGAGAAAATTGCCCAACAAGCTCGTCAAAAGAACCTCGACGGCTGCGAAGGCAGTTTCTACGCTGCTCAGATGGAAATAGCCAGGGAGAATTATGATGCCGCACTTCGGCGTCTGGAAGAATGTTTGACCTATCGGCCTTTGTTCCCGCAGGCCTGGCTGCTGAAAAGTCGTGTCTTTTTGGCCCAGAACAAATTAGATGACGCCATCACCGCCGCCCAGACCGCCGCCCAGATGAATCCGCTCAGTCCGGATATTATTCTGCATTACGCCTCGCTTCTGCAGGAACGAAACACACGCCTTGGCGGCAAAGTCACACCGGAACAGGTGGAAGAGGCCGAACGAATGCTCATTCTGGCTATGATGCTGAATCCCGGCAATCAGAATCTGCAGAGTTATTATGCGGAAATCGCTTTCGAAAGAAATCCGGAGCGTTCGCTGGCAATGCGGCAGCAGCTTCTGAAAAGCAATCCCTCCGCATCCAATGCTATTCTCCTCGGAAATATGGCGATGCGGATGGCCGCTCAAGAACGAAATCCGGAAAAGAAGGAAGGTCTCTACCAAATTGCCGGCGCTGCTTATCAAAAAGCCCTCGAAATAGAGCCGAACAATGAAGGAGTTCTTAACGCTTATGCAGAATATCTGCGCCAAACCGGTCGATCGGCGGAGGCCGAAACTATCCTGAGCGGTCAATCCGATGTTTTGTGGCGATTCTATCTGCGGGACGGTCAGTTTGAGAAGGCCGAAGCCATCCTGAATGAAATGCTTCAAAAAAATCCATCTGACAAAGAAGCACTGCAAGGGCTGATTTTGGTCGCCAGAGGCAAAGGCGACCGCACCGCTGTGAAAAAACTGCTGGACAAAATGCAGCCGCTGGCATCCACGCCAGAAGAGGAATTATGGATTCTCCAACTTTATCTTGAATTTGAATTTACGGACTCTATTGACAAACAAATTGCCAGTTTCCGAGAACGCTATCCGGATAACAGCCAAGTGCTTCTGCTGGACGCATGGTATAACATCAGCTGCGGGCATCTGCAGGATGCACTGGCGAAACTGAATGAGTTTCTGGCCGGCAATCCTGAGCATGCCGGCGCGTGGCGTCTGCGGGGGCGAGTCTATCGTCTGATGGGAGACTATCCCAAAGCCATTGATTCTCTGCTGCGCAGTAAAACAATTGAACCGCTTGCCGCTACCCGTATGGAACTGGCCAATGTGTATCTGGAAAGCGGACAGGTGGAAGCCGCCATTGGAGAGCTGAAAACAGCCCTGAATGAGCCGCAAGCTCCTATGCAGCTGCGCATTATGCTTGAAAACATCTACGAGCAGCATCATCGAACCAGTGATTTGAAACGCTTTTATCTGGAAACCCTCGCTAAGTATTCAGACAATGTTTATTGGCACTTTCGAGCAGGGAAATTCTTTCTTGAGCAGAAAGACCTGACCGCCGCAGAACAGATGCTGGCCAAAGCATGGGAACTGAGCCGCAAGAATGGTCCTGGCGATTCACGAACGCTGGACTACTACCTGGAAACACTTCTCCAGAGCAAGAATTATAATAAACTGCTGGCCTTTGCGGCTGAACTAATCGATTCCCCTCATGCAGCAATTCTCTATACCTATATAGCCCAAACCCATCTGGAACTTGGGCAGAAAGATAAGGCCATTCAGAACTTCTTCCAAGCCCTTGAAAAGACAGGAACCAATCTGGACCTGATGAATGGGATCATCGCCATCATCGTGGAAAAGACCGGTCCCGAGACGGCAGCCCAATGGTGCAGCCAAAAGCTCCGTCAGGATCCAAAATCCATGCAAGGACTGCTGGGGGCCGTTAATCTGTATTCTCAGACCGGCCAGTACAATCAGGCTCTTCAATATACTAATACATGTCTGGAGCTGCTCCAGCCCTCCCAAATAGAATGGGTCCAACTCTCCCTGAAGAAGGCCAATCTTTTAACAATGGCTTATTCTCAGACCTCCGACGAACAGTACCTTCAGCAGGCAATAACCCTGATGGAAGAAATGCTTGAAAGGATGCCCAACAACTATACGATAATGAATAATCTGGCTTACATGCTGGCCGACAGCAATCAGCAGCTCGACAAGGCGCTGGAGTATGCTCGAAAAGCATGTCAGAACGAAATGGGCAATCCTGTTTATCTGGACACCTATGCCTATATTCAGTGCCTCCTTGGAAACTATGAAGAGGCCCATCAGGCACTGCTGCGGACGATCCAGCTTCACGAAGCACGCAATGAATCAATCCCGTGGGAAGTCTTTAAGCATCTGGGAATGACCCAGGAAGGGTTGGGAAAGAAGACGGAAGCTGCAGCGGCCTATCGGCGAGCTGTATCTGCCGCAGGCATTCCATCTGCAGACAAAGAAGTCCTGGAAAAGAAAATCCAGGAATTGAGCTTATAAAATTCAGAGAAAATGATCCTTTCAGCAGGAGTATAATATGGCTGAGCAAATTCAACGGGTTATCCAGGGAATGACAACTCCGGTTGCGGCTTATCCTGTACCGCCGCGAATGGCCATGCCGCCGGCGGCTGCCCCCACTTTAACACCCAAGGAAATTTTAGGCATTCTGAGACGGCACATGTGGATGATTATCCTTTTCACAGCGGGGGGATTCATCTTGAGTATAGCCGTCTATATTTTCACGCTGCGTTTCTTCCCGCGCTATACCGCAGTGGCCGGCATCGAAGTCTTGCCTCCTATTACGGCAGACCCTCGAGAATTTACTGCTGCTCAACCCCAAAAGGATTTGTTTTATCAGTTTCGAGCTACCAAAGCGGCATTGCTTAAAGAGCAGGATATGCTGCAGAACTTAATCAAGCAGGACAGCATTCGAGCCACAAAATGGTTCGAACAATTCGTGGAACGCAGTGCAGACGGTGAAATTGTCTCCATCGACACAGCCAAAGCTATCGACCGCCTCAACAAAAAACTTGTTGCCAATGCCCCGAGGGATCAGGACTTTATTCGGGTATCGATGACTTGCAGCAGTGCACGAGAGTCTGCTTTGATTGTCAATGAAATGGTTCGTCTTTTCCTTTCCGACCAGCGAGAAAAAGCCCGTGCAAGCGTTTCGGAAGAAATGGCTGCTGAAGAACGAAACCGTCAAGACCTTCGGGAAAGTTTAAATGCAATCCAAAGCCAAATGGATTCCCTTCGTGCCGGCAGCGACTTCGCCAGACTCAATATCGAGGGAGGCGAATTTCGGGATTATATGGACCAGAAATTGGCCAATTTATACAATGAATTCAGTCGTCTTGAAGCAGAAAGAGATCGGCTTAATGTTCTGCTGCAAATTGCCGAGCGTCGGGCAACTCAGGTGGATTATGATCAAGTCGTCCAGGAAGCCGTTGAGCAGGACATGATCGTACGGCAGCTGCAGAATTCACTAAACAGCATCGATGCCCTTCTGGCCCAGCAGAAAGCGCGATTCGGCGAAAACCATCGGCTGGTTCAGGAAACGCTGCACGCTCGGGAACAATTCAAAAAAGATCTCGATGCCCGCAAGATTGAAATCGCTGAAATTGTGAGAAACTCTCAATGGCAGCAGATTCAGGATGAAGTAGCCGCCTTGCGTCAGCAGCTGGAGGCGGTCACGCGGCAGGTTCAGCAGGCCAGAGACGAATACAAACGGGCGGACAACGACCGTGCTCAATATGCCAAATATGAAATTGAACGAACCGAAAAACAGACCCTGCTTGAAAAAGCCAACGCACATTATGAAAGTCTTCGAGCTCTTTTCAACGACCCTTACTTGAGTAAGCTGCGCAGTCTGGGGCTGGCACCGGAACCCCTGAGAGTGAGCTCGCCGCGATGGCAACTTTATTTGCCGGCCGGCTTCATCCTGGGACTTTTGGCGGGGCTGGGACTTGCCTTTGCCATAGAGCTGCTCAATGACCTGATCCGCACACCAAGTGAAGTAATGCGGCATTTGAAAGTTCCGCTGCTGGGCAACATCTGTCATGCAGACGATGATAAGGACGTGGAAGGGATAGACCTCTTTCATGTTGTCCGCCAGGCCCCGTATTCTATTATGAGCGAATGCTACCGACAGCTTCGTACCAATCTGAAACTTTCAGCCGGCACAGCCATGCACAAATCTCTGCTGATCACCAGCCCGAATGCCGGAGACGGAAAAACATCTGTCGCCACCAATTTAGCCAGCACCTTTCTGGCCGAAAACAGGCGAATTCTTCTGATTGACGCCAATTTCCGCCGTCCTGCCCTCGCTCATCTTTTCCCGCGGACCGGAGAAACTGGTGCGGTTGCTGAGCATCCGGACTATGGCCTGAGTAATTATTTGATGGGGCAGTGCACAGATATTTCACAAATTATTCGGCCCAGCGGCATTGCCGGATTGGACATCATTGACAGCGGCCCCCTTCCCTCCAATCCGGCCGAACTGCTCGACAGCCCGCGAATGAAGGAACTGCTCGAGCAATGTAAAACTCATTATGATTATGTTCTTATTGACGGTCCCGCGATGCTGGTCAGCGATGCCAAATCCCTGTCGGCCGCCGCCGACGGCACACTGGTTGTCTTTAAAGCTTCCGCCACTCATCGAGGGGCAGCCATGCGAATTCTTCGGGAACTTCAATCAATTCGAGCCAATATCGTCGGGACGGTTCTGATGGGCGTCAGGAGTCTCAAGGGCGGCTATTTCCAGGAAATTTATCGCTCTTATCTGGACTATCATCAGCTTCCCGTCCGCTCAAATCCTTAAAAGGGACTTCTTCCTATGCAGCACTATCTGGTCACCGGCGGAGCCGGCTTTATCGGTTCCAACATTTGCAGACGTCTTGTCCAAGAGAAAGCTTCTGTCCGGGTGGTGGACAATCTCCTAACCGGCAAAAAAAGCAATCTGGCCGACATCCTTGATTCTATCGAATTCATCGAGGGCGACATGGGAGAGGAAAAGACCGCCCGCCAATGTATGAAAGGAATTGATATTGTCCTTCATCAGGGGGCCCTCCCTTCGGTACCGCTCAGCGTGGAAAAGCCGGCCGACACCCATCGTCATTGTGTAGATGCCACTTTTACTCTTTTAATAGCTGCACGGGATGCCAAAGTGAAACGTTTCGTCTATGCAGCCAGCTCATCCGCCTATGGAGACAGCCCGACTCTGCCAAAGACGGAATCGATGCTCCCTGCTCCGCTTTCCCCCTATGCGGCAGCCAAACTATTCGGTGAATATTATTGCAGCGTCTTCTCTAAGGTATTTGGGCTGGAAACGATCTCGCTGCGCTATTTCAACGTCTTCGGCCCCTATCAGAATCCGAAAAGCCAGTACGCCGCCGCCATCCCTGCTTTTGTCACAAGCATCTTGAACGACCGTCCGCCCACAATCTTCGGCGACGGAGAACAAAGCCGCGACTTTACTTACATAGACAATGTTGTCGAAGCCAACCTGCTGGCTGCCCGTGCTCCTCGGGCAAATGGCGAAACCATTAATATTGCCTGCGGTCAGCGCATCACTCTCAACGAAGTTGTGCGGCTGATTAATCAATACCTCGGCAAAAACGTTCAGCCGGTTTATGCCCCGCCGCGTGCCGGTGATGTCAAGCATTCACTGGCCGACATTCAAAAAGCTCGGCAACTCATTGGCTATCAACCCGTCATTTCCTTCGAAAAAGGCCTCCAAAAAACCATCGACTGGTATTGCCGAAATCTTGCCTGAAATAAGGTTTCGTCCGCGACAGCATGTTGGGAACCGTCGAGAATAAGCAGAGAGATGGCTTGACGAGGAAAAGCGAAAAGCCATCCTGTTTTCTGCAAAAACGGGCTAATTGTTTTTTCTAATAGCGATATTATCGGTACCAAAATACTATAGAAAAATGAATACGGCCGAGGCAATATGATTTTTCAGCAAGCTAAAAAGTGAAAATGGAAAATAAGGGCAAGCCAGGGAAACCTTGACTTTTTGCACAAGAATTTGGTAAAATAAGGTCTGGAATCCGAGGGGAAAAATGCAATTTCCAAAAATCAGCAACATCCTGATCATCAATGGAACAGACAAATTTTTACCATTGTCATCCGCTTGTCTAGCTGACTTTAAGGGTTGCAAAGACGTCTGCAATAACCTTTATGAAGCTGTTCGGGTTCTTGCCGGACTTTCGGACGATACGGGGGTTTTACTCATCGCTCCTCTGAAAGAACTTTCAAAGGAAAAGGGGTCTTTCGTGTCCTTTTTAGAGCGGCACCCCAACATCCGCTGCCTTGCTTTACACCCAAACAGACAAGAATATCCATTGGTCTTACAGCAGGCAATCTGGGAAGGAAAACTATGGCCATGTTTGGGAGAAGATGCTCTTCCGGAAGCCATCCATTGGATTACGAAGCATAATCAGCAAGGTGCCGTTAATAAGCAAAACTCCTCCTTCGAACCGGACCCCATATCTCTCAGCACTGAAGAGATAGAGGCCTTGTTCAATTCGGAATAGGCAATGAGCAGCCAACCCTCTACAATCCTGCTGATCGGCCGCCCTCAAGAAGCTCTGCGGAATCCGGACGCCCTGGACGCAATGACAGTCTGCAAATCTATCTTAGAAGGCATTGAACAGGCCCAATCAACCCGGTTCGACACAATCGCCGTGGTGATTTCCAATATTCAGGGGCAAATCCGCCAGGCACTGGAAGCACTTCGGCTCAGCAGCCCTCATGCTCGCATCATTCTGCTGGCAAAAATGCTCGAAGAACCGCTGGCTCGTGAGCTGACAGACGGCTTTACCTTCATACCAGCCGCTGCCGATGATTATTTGATTTGCCCTATCCGTGTCGAAGAGCTTCGGCCTCCCGCTGCTCAGTCAAACTCTCCAGCGGCACTAACAAGCGAACGAGAGCGGGAATACCAAGAACGAATTCGACAGCTCGAAATCCTCGCCACGCAAGATGATTTGACAGGTCTGAAAAACCGACGATATCTCAATCAGTTCCTTATCCAGGTGCTGGCACTGGCAAGGCAGTACCGCTTTCCTGTAACGCTGCTGCTGTTTGATATTGATAATTTTAAGCAGTACAATGATCAGTTTGGCCATTCGGTCGGAGATAAGGTTCTGATGCAGGCCGGTGAGATGATTCGGCATTGCTGCCGGGTCCACGATGTCGTTGCCCGAATCGGAGGAGATGAATTTGCCGTTGTCTTCTGGGACCTGCCGGAGAAAAAAACAGCGTCTTCTGTCCCGCCTCAAGGAACAGAGCGTCGACAGCAGCAAGCCAAACCTCCGCGAGAGCCGATTTTTATGGCGGAGCGATTTCGAAAGGAAATTGCAGCCGCTCGGTTTGCCTTTCTTGGGCCCCAGGGACGGGGGCGGCTGACCATCAGCGGCGGGCTTGCTTCCTTCCCCGAAGACGGCAAGACCGCTGAAGAACTTCTGAATCGCGCCGACCAGGCCCTTTTTGAAGCCAAAAGACAAGGAAAAAACAAAATTATGATTATCGGGGATAAAAACAGCAATTATACCTCTGCATCAAAAGAAGGGGCCTCTTCTTCTCCATCTGCAGCGTCTGACAAAACTCAAAAGACTGACACCTCCACCCAAGACCAGCCGGCAGACGAGTTAAAAGAAACAGACTCAATCTCCTCAAGCCAGTCCCCCTCTTCCCGCCCCGCCTCGCCGGAGAACAAACTATAAGAGAGACGCCAGCGGAACTACCCCCTCACTGAGCATCTCAATATTATAAAATCGACCCAATTCAAAAGTAAGCAGGCAGCCATGACTATGTTCGGAGGCCAGAATTATCGTATTGTCACCAACAATAGCCCAGCCCTCATCCTGCGGCTGGTGGCCCAGTACAAAAAGATCGACATCCAGCCGCTGAGCCATTTTTTGAAGTGCCTGCGGGCTTTGGCGTCGGCCCCACGTTAAAAGATAAACCGGATTCGGCCGCTGCGTATCTTCCACGGTATAGGGACGTTCGAAAATGCTGATATCAAATGTGTCCACATACGGATCAGCAGGCAAAGAATGCGAAATCCAGATTTTATTGGGGGTTCTGACAGCCAGCGGCTGAGAAAGGAGATAATACACCATCGCCTGATGAACCGGCCCGAAATATTCCTTGTATTCTCTTTTCATTGCATCCTGCATCGCCAGATTCAGCTCCCGCCCGTTTTTCATCACGGTTCCCTCGTTGATGACAGCAGTATCATGATTGCCCAGGAGAATATGAACCTGACCCGGATAGAGCAATTTATAGCCGATTACATCCTGCAGCAAACGATAGGACAGGCAGCCCCCATAATTATCTTCCGGCCCTCCATGGATGATTTCCTGAAAAATGACATGCGTTTCAGGGTGATTCTCAAGATCGGCATAGTTGACAATCTTCTCAAAATGGCGCCGATGACCATGCAAATCCCCCGCGACAATGACCCGGCCTTTCTCCGGCAGAACAATCACGTTACCCTGTCGATAGGGATCGGACTGATTGGCCTCAGCCCCCTTTCGGTACAGCTGTATTGCCTGCTGATGCATGAGTCTGCAAACGTGCTCCAAAGACTTCACGTATCATCAAATCCAAACGCGCAATAATTTCAGACATACTGGAAGGTCTGTCTCCCGGACGCTCTCTGACACACTCCATCACCAGATCGGACAAGGCCTGAGGAATCTTTTTATAAATCTCGTGGGGGGATTTGAAGCCCGTCGTGACAGGTACAGAAAAGCCGTATTCATTCTTCTTGGGAATCAGCGTCGGCACATTTTTCCCCGTCAGGGCCCAATACATCGTCGCCCCCAGATTAAAAATATCTGTCCGATGGCTCAGAGGTTCTCGGCGGACCTGCTCAGGAGCAATGTAGTCCGGGGTGCCTTGAATCCTCTTTTTAATCTCCCCAATCCTGCAGCTTTGCCCCAAGTCAATAATTTTAATAGCCCCTTTTCTACTAAAAAGGATATTGTTGGGCTTGATATCGCAGTGAACATACCCCTTCTGATGCATGGCATTCAGGCCGGTGGCTACCATTCGAAAGATCAGAAGGACATCCCCCAAACTCAAACCCGGCAATTCTTCCAGACTTTGTCCGTCAAAATATTCCATTGAGAGCAGGAGCTCATGCGTCCTCAGCAGTTTTCGCTTTCGGATAATCTTATAGCATTTTCGAACATAAGGATGATCAATCTTGCGGCTGACCTTGTATTCCGTCTCCATCTGCTCAAAAATTCGAAGGTCTTCAGGCGTCTCAAGAACCGACCGCTTGACGGCCACTGTCTGGCCGGATTCTTCATCGAGGGCCAGATAAATCACACTTCGGGCCCCTGTCCCGATTTTTTTTATAATCGTAAAACCATCAATGTCGATTTTTTCAATCGGCATCTTCGCAAGTCCTTCTTATAAAATCACTTACATTTTTCTTGACCCGGAGAATCAAAACACACCTTCTCCCTGTTTCTGTTTATTGAAAACCCTAAGGGAAAGTATAGTCTCCCATAGGTCTGTTGTCCAGCAGGAGTTTTTCATTTACAGCAATTAACAAAAATTATAATTTTGACCTCTTTGCCTTGACAAACAAATTAAAAATGGCAAAATGTTACTTTAATATCTGAATCCCCGATAGCTCAATCGGTAGAGCGAGCGGCTGTTAACCGCTAGGTCGCAGGTTCGAGCCCTGCTCGGGGAGTTGGCGTAAGTTACGCTGAAACCAAGGTTTATGGTTACATGCCTCCGGGCATTGCGGTCGTAACTCTTTATAAAAAAGCAGTAGGACTACTCTTTTTTGGAAAGGGAAAACCGTGAATGCCAGGAAAACGACACAAATTCCAAAACTGCGTCACCACAAAGCCAGCGGCCAGGCGTATGCTGTTCTGAATGGAAGAGCCGTATACTTCGGCCCGTATGGCACACCTGAGGCCAGCCGGCAGTATCATCAGGTTATTGCTGAATGGCTGGCGGCCGGAAAGCAGGTCGACCAGTCGCCCAACGACATCACCATCAATGAAATCATCGCTCGATTCTGGAAACATGCCGAGGGCTATTACGTTCGGCCCGATGGATCGCAGACCTATGAAATCAACAACTTCCGCCAGGCCCTGCGGCCGCTGCAGTTCCTATATGGTACTACTCCAGCAGTCGAGTTCGGACCTCGCAGCCTCGTGGCTGTAAGGCATAAGATGGTGCAAGCGGGTCTATGCCGTAACAACATCAATAAGATGGTCAGCCGCATCAAACTGATGTTCCGCTGGGCTGCAGAGAAGGAATTGATTCCAGCCAGCGTTTACCATGGTCTTAAAACAGTCAAGGGGCTCCCCAAGGGCCGCTGTGAGGCTAAGGAGACTGCACCGATAGGTCCGGTGCCCCAACAGCATATTGACGCAGTCAAGCCCTATGTGCCCCGTCAGGTCTGGGCGCTGATTCAGTTGCAACTTCTGACCGGTGCCCGCAGCGGGGAACTGGTGGTTCTGCGGCCCTGTGATATTGATATGTCAGGAAAGATCTGGCTGTACCGCCCTGCCCAGCACAAAACCGCTCATCGTGGTTTTTCCAGAACCATTTACTTTGGCCCTCGTGCCCAGGCAATCCTGCAACCATTTCTATTGCGCCCGAAGGATGCCTATTGTTTCTCACCGGCAGAGGCCATGGCTGAATGGCGGCAGCAGAATTTTGCCAACCGCAAGACGCCTTTGAATCAGGGCAATACAGTGGGCACCAATGTCAAAAAGGCTCCTAAAAGACAGGCGGGCAAACACTATACAACCACAGGCTATGGCCATTCCATCGCCAAGGCCATCAAGAAGGCGTTCCGGCCGGAAGGGATGTCGGATGAGGAATTTGCCACTTGGAAGCCCGAGCAGCACTGGCACCCGCACCAATTACGCCACAACGCTGCGACTTTTCTGCGTAAGGAGTTCGGCCTGGAAACAGCCCGGATCATCCTGGGGCATCGCTCATCAGCCATTACGGAAGTCTACGCCGAGCAGGATCAACAGAAAGCCATGGAGGCAATTGTGAGGGTAGGGTAGAAATAAAGTGATTATGTCCCAGCCGTAGTTGAAGGTTGGTGCCAGCTCCATAACATTCAGTTTATCCGGCCTTGCCTTTTTGGGCAAGGGTCTGTTCAGTTTCCAGTTCATCCAGGTACGCTTTGAGCATCCAAAGCTGCTTATACCCTCCGATTTTCCTGAAGTGCTTTTCGGTCTCCAGGAAGGCCGCCATCGCCCACCGCAACACCATCTGACCGTACTTGCTCTTCCAGCGATACCACGTCTGTTCCGAGATGCCGTACTCCTTGCAGACCTGGGCTACCGTCTGGCTGGCCGCCTCCGCCGACCGAAGAATCCGGACAATCTGCTCCTCCGAAAACCGTTTCTTTTTCGTGCGATTTCTCCTGTAATTGTGGACTCATTTACAGGGAAATCCTAACCTTGTCAATGGACCGAATTTAGGGGGATAAGCCAAAGCCCTTTTTCGACAGAAATCAAGTTTTGTTTATTTAAAGTCATTGCCAATCTCACGAAATTATATTATTCCCTCTTTCTGATCAGTCAGCCGGTGGGGATCAGGTCGGCCAGGACGATATAGGATACATAAGGTCGGCCGTGGCGCAGGGTGGCCGTATATTTATAGTCCGCTACAAAGTCATCAAAAATGGGCCGCAGTTCCTCCGGCAAGGAATTACGTGCTTCGCTCTGTTTATCACTTAGTTTTTCAGCCATTTAATTAATTCTCACTATTTTCAATGATTCCGATTTCTTCGTCAGTTAGCTCGTAAAGTTTATAGACCATCTGGTCAATTTGCTTTTCCAGTTCTTTTACCTTTGCCTGCTTGGTGGGGTTATCTAGGTAATTCTCATCTTTGCTTATAGATAAAAACTTGTCTACAAGAACGACAAGTTCCTTTTGCTTTACAGTATCAACATTTTTTGCCTTCGCTGATAAAGGTAAAGCTTCTAAAAACTTGGTTCTATATCTCAAATACCCTCCACCCATATGCATTCCGGAATATAACATTTCGTATACATAAGAGAAAAGTTTTGAATTGATTAAAGCCAGTATATATTTCAAAGAAATATGGGGGTTCTTTGAAACGGCAAAATAAACCCCGCCTTGTGGTATTCTATGTTGCAAATCAATAGTTGCACTAATTGAAAGTGCATCTTCTGCTATAACTATTTTTTCCATAAATATTTTTATAGATCGTTGGGCATTATCTGAAATTACTTTTTTCAAGTTTGAAGAAGAAATGAACGTTCCGGGAGTTATCTGGCTATATCGTGAAAATTGATACTGTTTCACAATTTCGTGGTCCTGTTTTTCTTCGGATTCGTATTTACTCGGTATACGAAGGCCTTCGCTGATACTTAAAATATCCGAAAGAAGGAAGCTGTTGGAATAAAGTTTTTCTACAAAATCAAAAGATATTTGGTTTATATTAATTGGTATAATATTACTGGGGAAATTCAAAAATGATTTCGGCGAGGTTGTAAAATGCTTAGACTGTTCTTTGCGATTCAATAGTTCAAGGTCTTTGACTTGCCGTACTAAAAAACAGGGCATGGCCAAATTGTTTTTAGATAAAATCGAAATGACAGGATAATTTGCGGCAGCTTCAAAAATCTTTATCTTAGAGGTACTTATTATTTCTGCTGAATGAGTTTTTCTAAATATTAATTTTCTTAATTCTAAAGCAGAATCAGCAGCACAAAATTTATTTGGCGAGATAAATACACAACATCCCGTTTTGTTTATAAGGTTAAATGCCTTTTCAAAAAACAGATAATATAAATCGTACTTTCCTTTAGCACTGTGATATATATTCTTAAATTCTTTGCGTTGCTTTTTATCGATATCATCCACCCTTACATATGGCGGATTCGCAATTACAACATCAAATCCACCTTTGTTATGGAAAACTTCCGAAAAATAGATCTCGAAGTCGAATTGTTCATGTCCATTGGTAATATCGTGAATTAATTTATCGATTTCATTTTTATAGTTCTGTTTTTTCTTTATATTTGTTTCATTAAAGTAAAGCGATTTCAATTCTTCAAGTTTAATAAATAAGTGCTTATTCAGAAGATTCTTTTCAACACCCATCAAAGAATTTCCACAAACCACCTTATAGTCCAGATTCGGCAGCGGCTTGATATTTTTAATGTCATCTTCATCCACTACCAGAGAGAGCCAAAGCCGCAGTTTGGTGATTTCCACCGCACCGGGATCAATATCCACACCATAGAGAGAATGTTCAATGCATCGGCGTTTGAATTCATAAGCCGTTCTGCTATTGTCATTGAGAAATATCGAAAGAACATTTCGAGCCCGTTCAATCTCGCTCATCATGCCTACCGGAAAAGCACCGGAACCAACGGCAGGATCGCAGACAGTAATCTCTTCCAATTTCCGGTCAATTAAAGAAGCATTTTGGCGGATACTTTCGGGCAGTTTTAATTTGTATACAGAAGAAACCTGCTTCCCATCCTTAATACTTTTTTCTTTTATCAACGCTATTTCTTCATTTTCGCTGACATGTTCACCGACATGAATCAGGGCTTCAATATCCTCTTTGCTTATCGAAGGTGTTGATTTATGCTCAATCGTTAAATCAAGCTGTCCTTTTTCCCCCTTGTTTCCCAACATGTTGAGTTGAGGATCACCCAATTTTTCATAAGAAACCGGTCCACTGTTGAGTTCTGTATAAAGATAATTGATTAAACTCTGCTGACTCATGTAGTGGACTATAACACGCGGGGTATAATAAACACCATACTGCTTATTAAACTTGGTTTCATCTCCCTTTTTGCTGCTTTTCAGGGATTTTTTATACTCCTCAAAGTTATCAGGCCGGATGGCATTGAATTTTTCATAGGCCTTACCCAGAAGTTCCGGGTCAATGGCTACTTCCTTTTCAAGCGGCTCGTCTTCCTTGACCGTGAAATTGTAGCGGTCGAAAACATCAAGAATGCCGGTGCCGGTATCACCTTCTTTGGTTTTTTGCCCATTCGAGAACAAATCGTTCGGCAGCAAGATGTCCGTATCTATCCAGTCATAGTCATTGATAGGATCGAACAAACCACCATTAAGGAACGGGATTCGACAATCGAACCGGCTGTAATAATCATCCTGCCTTTCCAGGCGAAGGGCCTCATAAAACAAAGGTTCCAGTATCTCGTTGAAGAAGTTCTTGTAGTCGCCGTGGCGTTTGGTGAACAGTTCCCGCAAAAAGTGTTTCGACCCGCTGCCCCAGGGCTGTCCTCTTTTTACGCCGAACCAGCCCTTTTTCTGCAGGAAATAGAGAAAGACAATCTGGCCGAGCAATTTCTTGGCAAAATTGACCGTATCGACTCCCTTGGCTTCAAAATCCTCCTTGATTGTCGAATCCTTTTTTACCACCCTGTCCAGTTCTTCCTTGGTGCGAATGAAAAGGTCACGATATTTAAGAAAGAATTCTTTGGTAACGGTCTCAATATCAAAGGCATTTTCAATCTCCTCCAGAGTAGGATTCTGCTGGTCGTTTGCCAAAATACCGACCAGACGACTCTGGGCCGTATGGCTTTTTTCATTGGCGCCTACAAGAAACGACCAACGCCGGGCAGGGGTGAAATCTTCTTTCACCTTCATTTTTCCAGATTTGGTCTGCTCAAATTTATAATCCATTTTGACCAGCGAAAACCGCCAGTCCGCTTCATCGGGAGAAACAAACGCCACTAAGGCCGCGTCTTTTTCACTTGAACTTCCATATTTGCCCTGCAAGTAACCCGCAATAAAGTTCCGCTGGCTGCTGCGGGCACGGTCTATCGATGTATGTTTGCTCAGATATACAGTCAGAATATCAATTCTGTTTTCCCCATCGCTGTATTTGCCTATTCTTGTGTACTTGCTGATAAAGGGCTTATAAGAATCCGGTATAAATTTCCCATAATAGGTAAAGGAATCCTCCTGAATCTGATTTAAAAGATTTTTTATGAAGTTATAAAACCTGTCAGGGTTAAAAGGATTTTCAAATGTATTTCTGATAATCTCCTGTGCCTGCTTTTTATCCATATTTATTCACCTGCCAGATACAATGAAAGGATTACTTCACGTTTTCCGAATACAGATGGATTTTGCTCGGCATAATGACTTTCCAGCAGCCGCTGCGGGATATGAATCTGGAGTACTCCCAATACCTTAAACGGATTGGCTATTTCCTCTTTTAATGATTCAAGGGCTTTTAGTGTATTTTTCGTGGTCTGTTTGGGCAGGCCTCCTTCTTCAAGCTGAGTCACTACTTTTTTGAGGTAAAGTTCCTGTTCCTCTGTGAGCTTCTGCGTGTTGTTTATGGTTGCCTTTAGAATCCTTAAGATATCCGCGGCGCTGTCTCGTCCTTTTCTTTTTTGGGGTTCAATCATTTCTTCTGTTGTGGCTATGATGAATGCCTCCTTGTTATCATCCAAGAGGTCATACATTTCCGAGGGTAGTTTATCTCGTTTATCATCCGGCCGACTTTCAATCTGCCGTGCGGCTGATAAAAAGTCCAGTTCTTCTGATGCTTTCTTCGGCTGTGCAATAAAAAACTTTTGCAGTTTTCCACGGCGGAAATAGGTAATCAGGGAACCGGCATTCTTATCACTTTGTTTTGCAGTACGTGCTTTTTTGGGAAGGTATTTTATTGTTTCAAAAAGATCGGGTTCTTTTTCACGAATACTGCGGATTACCTGAAGATATTTCAGTTCGCTTTCCTCTGCGCCTTCCTCTCCTTCCAGCGTTTGTTTTGAAATCAACCGATTAAATAATTCATGTGAGCCGATGGGTTCGCCTTCTGTCAAAAGCTCTGCATCTCCGCCGAGCAGAGTTAAAAAAGCATTAATTTTCCCCTCAGCGGCTTCTTTCAGCTTGATTTCGTCATTGGATTGTTTGGTTGGAAAGAAATTGAAGGTATGAATCACATCAAAAGGAGTATCTACCCTGTTTATACGGCCGACTCTCTGCATCATTCGGGTTGGATTCCAGGGGATGTCATAATTGATTACCACATTGGATCGATGCAGGTTTACGCCTTCTGACAGGACCTCGGTAGAGACAAGGATTCGATAGTCATCTTTGGGGTGACGTGCTCTGGCATCAAAGTTTTCCAGGACTTTATCCCGTACAGATTCATCGGAATCTCCTGTAAACAAAAGTACTCTGCCGGGGAAGTCTTCATTTATATTTTTAAACAAATAATTGGCCGTTTCCTTCGACTCGGTAAATATAATAAGATGATTCGTTTTTAAGATGCTATTTTTTGAGAGTTCACCTGAAAATTTTAATAGCTTCGGATCACGATTTACGTGCTGCCATAGTTTTTTTATTTCCATCAGGATCGCATGATCGTATTCCAAATCATTCTTAAATACTTCTCTGAAATCGTTACTGTCATATTTTTCTGCTTTGCCTTCATCTATTAAACGCTGTACTGCTGCATCATCATCGTTTTCAAGTAATTCGAATATTTTGTTGGTATATTTTTTGCTTACATAAACATTGCCGTTTTCCAGTTCCTTGATGAACATTTCGTAAGAATGAATGAAACGATCCACTGAATTTCTAAAAGCAAAGAAACTGCTTTCCAGCCGTTTGACCAGTAGGATTTTCATGAACCTGCCCATATTCCGCTGAGACTGCTCTTCAAGCTGATCGATTTTGCCTGTATAATATATGGGAAGTAAAGGCATGTAACGGGCATATTTGAATTTGTTAGCAATCAGGTCAATTGTCTTATTGAAAACATCATCTTCCATTTCATTCAACTCGTAATACAAAGGTTCCGGTTTTTTTACTTCCGGAAATTTAAGGCCCTGCTCCTGAATATCTTTGCTGAAGTATTTTTCGATTTCCGATCTGGTACGACGTACCATTAAGTATTTCAGCACTTTATCACGAATTTCCCGTGAGTTTTCACGTACTGTCGCTATATATTTTGCGTAATCTTTTTTTCGGTCTAGATTTTTTATCTTTTTATCAAGTCTTGAAAAAAACGATTCTAAATCAGGGACATTAGGGATCGTGCTTTTTTTGGCTTTCTGAAACAACTTAAGCAGACTGAGTATGTCTTTAGGAGTATTATTATAAGGAGTCGCCGTTACCAGAATTACTCTTTTCTGACGGCATATTATCGCCAGCTTTTCATAGGTAATCGTCGTTTCGGTTCGGAAGCGATGTGCTTCATCGATGATAATGTTCTTGTATTTGTCTGTTCCTCTCTCTAAAAGGTTGTCCAATTTGCCGATTGATTCAAAATCCGCCGGAACTCTGAAATCTGAAAAAACATTCGGCCAGGAACCGGGATTGGATTTTTCCAAAAGAACCGGCGGAGCAATCACAAGCGTTCTGCCATCCAATTGACCAGACAACATGGCTGAAATATATGTTTTCCCCAAACCGACAACATCAGAAACAAAAACGCCGCCATATTCGAGAAGTATTTTTTTTGCGTTTAAGACGGCTTGTTCCTGATACTCAAGTTTTTTAAACTCTGTCGGGAGATATTTTACAAAGATATCCTCCGTCTGGCTGAGTTCATCCTTGAAATATTCATATAGAAATTTTAAATATAACTGGTATGGTGAAATATTCTGATTTAACCAAGTCTTGCCCTGAATAGTCTGAACGTATTTTTCGCTAACATCAACCGCATTTTTCCATAATGACTCAAATTTATTTTTTGCAAATTCGTAATCACTTCGATTTTTCAGTTCTACATTAAATTCTAAATTATCAACGAGGCCGGAATAAGTAAAGTTGCTGGAGCCGGTAATTACCCGTCCAACATCCCTATCGCCTTCACAAAAAGTCATAATATAAAGCTTGGCATGAATGTTTTGTGATGGGTAGGCCCTGATTTCCAGTTTCTCCTGCCTTATCCATTCAATAAACTTATTAACACCCTCTTCGACTTTACTATTGTCTTCGGAATCTGCCAATTCCTGTTCTATCAGATTCTCAACTTCTTTCTTTGTTTCAGCATGTGAGAAATCAATAATTCTCTGCTTTGGCTTATTGGCTTCAATCAATAAATCATAAGTCTGTTTGTCGGTACTGATCCCAATCAGAATCCGGATTTTTTCTGTTTTTTCCAGTGATTTATACAGGGCATGAAACCCACTGGTATAGAAATAACCCACAAGACAATCAAAAAAAGAAGTGTCTTTGATCAAGACTTCAAATCTGTCTTTCAGATTTTGATTTTGTTCATTTGTTATGAATGATAAATCTGTATTCATCCGCGTTCCTTTGGGGGGAGATCGGCCAACTGTAATTGAAGTGCCCACAGCATAATATTCCGACCCTGCTTGTCGGTTATTTTGGACAATTTCTGCATGAGAACATCCACCAATCAGCGATTTAACCGCAGATAATGATACCCAATTCTCCGGAATATGCAACAGCATTCCAGGGCTGCTTTTTCAGGTCAATTTGGCAGGGTTCAGCAGCATACTGTCAGTCAATTTGGGTAAAAAAATATCATATAAAAATATTTTTCCAGATAATTATTACCTAAATACCTATGTATAAATATTTTAAGGTTATCGTGAAAAAACATAGTTTTTACTGGCACAACCGTTGCTTGTTAGAGTTTTGTTCGGGTCGTTCAGCGTGAACGAAACGGTGCCCGAGAAAACACGTGTTTCCCAGGGCGTAAATACTGTATGCCGGCGGAGCCGGAAAACTCTTGTTGTAAGGAGACATAACATGTCGCGTAATTTTTCCTTCAAAACTTTTTTCAGAATTGTTTCCGCAACCCTTTTACAGAAGTATTTTGAGCCCAATCACCTGCTTACCGATTTTGATTGGTCGCTGGAAAATGACATGTTGGCCGATGCTCTCAATGCGGAAATTGAAAAACTCTCGGACAACCATGCAGCGATCATCGAACAGGATTTTGCCACAATTTCGGATTTGGCAAACGAGGAATCTATTTTGGGCATGATAGAAATCGCACACTCTTTATATGACAACGCAGACCCTATTATTGACCGGATGATTCAGCAGTCTGGTTTTCTGAATCAGGTTCTGTGGATCAGTTTAGAGCAACCAGATGTGTACACATGGGCTGTTCGCATGGAGCGGATGGAAAAGATGACCTTTAAGGAAGACTGTCTGGTGGGTAAAGGATTACATTGTTCAACAGATGAAGAATCTGTTGAGAAACTAAAAGAACGTATCCAGAAGTTTTTTAAGCGTCAGCGGCGCGGCCGAAATTGCCAGATCGATGTCTATGTCCGGCAAAATCCAATCCGCTATTGCTTTTTTGCATATCCTGAAGATTATCCCAAGCGGGATTTAACCTACAGAAGCAGTCGACTCGTGTCGGATGTGCGTCGGCCAGTGCTGGAGATTGTGTTCGTTTACGAACCGGAAAATGGGAACCTGAAAGTCCACGCCAGCAGAATGCGAAAAGTGGAGGTCATGCAAGCAGCCTTCTGTAAAGCTATTCTGGGATTACCAGGGATTCCCGACGGCAGTACAAGGGTTTATGATTTGACCAATCTGTTAGACCCAGCATTTCGGTTTCCAACCGATCCGAAAGATCAGGTTGACGAAGTATCGCTGAGGATGTTAAAGACAGCCCTTGATAAAAATAGAAACCGGAAGATAACCTGTGAGGGAAATCCCAAAAATGGCGGTGCGGAGTTGGTACGAAATATGATGATGGAGGCTATCGCTGCTTGCGGTGGTAAAGATAGGTTTGCCGGGGTTCTGGCGGCCAAGATTACGATGAAATCTAAAGCAATAGATGGAGGCCGTAAAAAGAGCGTCACTTTTATCCTGACCGTTCCGAGCGGCTCGACATTAGAAGATAAACCGCATCACCATATCGTGCGAAAATATCTGGAAAAGTGGGGCCTCGTGCGAGCCTTACTGCCTGATACAGAGGAAGCGACCTGATGGAATTAAAAGAGCTATTGGAAGAGCTCCTAAGTCAGATTCAAGGCGGCATGGAGCCGTTTCTTAGTTACGAGGATGTCAGGGAGTTGCCGCCGGAGCAATTTGAAGAAATGCAGCGGATCAAAGTCCTCGTCGAGACCAGTCCGGCCAAGTATTTCACGTGTCGGGAATGTCCCGACGAGGACTGTGATATGATCTCGCTGACTATCGATACCGACAGAAAGACCAGCGAACAAATGGGATTTTTTCTGTGTCAAAAAGAACGCGGAGCCGGACTTAAGACGGTTGCGCTGGAGCGACTGCGGCGATGGGAGATTCTGCCGGATAAAATCGAGACATATCTGAAATCCACTGCTCCTAAAAAGGAGGTTGTCACTCCTAAGCCCAAAATCACAGAAGAGGAGGCCAATGTTGCTATTCGGAAACTGATCCCTGAACTTAAAAAGGAAATGGGATTAAAAACAGAAAAAGACCTTAAAAAAATAACAGCCCGAATGCTGGCGGACAGAATTGGCTGTAGTATTGGTTTAATAAGTAGTTGTTCTGCCTGGAAGGCGTTTAATAAAACAAGAGGTATAAAACAGACAACGTCTTCAAAAACAACTCGTCTTAATGATGTACATTTGGATCATCTTGCGGCGGACGAAATGACCCCTGACCAAATCGCACAAGCAAAAGAGCTGGAACAATTAGTCGCCGAACATAAGGCTGACAAGATTAATCAGGACAATAAAAACAGGGTTTTTCCGGATCGATAGACCTTGTTCACGGGCTGTTCACGATTTGTTCATGAACAGCCCGTAAAAAATAATCCTCATTTACACGCCAAAAATAGGGTTTTTCTCACTCTAACCGCATTGTTCACGTGAACAGATTCATCCTACAGAGAATGTCAAATTTTCTTTGTAGGAGTTTGAACAATGCAAGATGAACGTTTCACGGTTGGCCAGATCAGCGAATTGCTGCAGGAGCCGCCAGCCCGCATCAGCTACATCATAGGCAAACACCATATCAAACCGACTGAACGGATCGGGATAATTCGCCTGTTCAATGGCCAGCAGGTCGAATTGATTCGGCAGTACCTCTACGACATCCAGATCCGGGGAGGCCGCTGCTAATGTCTATCGGTCCCCAATGCTCTGAAGGCACCATCCCGGCTGCGGTGGGAAATTACCTCACGCTGTCCCAAGCTGCAAAAATTTTGCCGCAAGTCAACGGTCGTCGTATCCATACGAGTACGCTGTGGCGATGGACTCGTGGGCTTCGAGGGGTCTATCTCCAATATGTCCGGATCGGCCGCTTCATCATGGTTACAGAGGACGGGTTACATCGCTTTTTTACAGAACTGGCAAAACTGGACTATGAAAGATCTCATTCCTCCAAACTCAACCGCCGTAAACGACGCCGGCAAACTGACCTTCAGCAGCAGCGTGCCATCCAGGAATCCGAGGCCATCCTGCGTAAGGCCAAAATCATAGTTTAACCACATTTTTAATCGAAAGGAACAAACACATGACAGTACTGGAATCAATTCACACGGGCAAGTGCCCCGCTCCTCCACGGTTGCTGCTTTACGGCACTGAGGGTATTGGGAAAAGCACATTTGCCGCCCAGGCACCCAACCCGATCTTCATCCCCACCGAGGATGGCCTGGGGCAAATTGACTGTGCCTCATTTCCACTGGCCAAACAACTGACTGAAGTCGAGGGTTATCTGAAGGCTCTGGCTAAAGATCCACATGACTTCCAGACGGTGGTTCTCGACAGTCTGGACTGGCTTGAGCAGCTGATTTGGGACGATCTGTGCCGGATCTCCAACTCCGCCAGTATCGAAAAGGTCGATGGCGGCTATGGCAAGGGCTACATCGCCGCGCTGGGCTTTTGGCGGCATATTATCGACCTGCTCGATGTCCTGCACAAACAGCGGAACATGGCGGTCATCTTGATCGCCCATGCGAAGATCGAGCGGTTTGAGGACCCGGAATCTACTGCTTACGACCGCTACTCGCCGAGGCTGCACAAACATGCCAGCGCTCTGTTGACCGAGTGGGTCGATGCCATTTTGTTTGCCACCCGAAAATTCCGCACGGAGACCGAGGATGCCGGGTTTGGCCGGGAACGGACGATTGCCGTCGGCATCGGCAAGGATGGCGGCGAGCGAATCCTGCGTACCGTAGGCGGGCCGTCCTGTGTGGCCAAGAATCGCTACAACCTACCCTTTGAACTTCCCCTGTCCTGGGAAGCGTTTGTCAATGCACTATCCAATCAACCCTTCCAGAATCAGGAGTAAAAACAATGGTTAATCTCAATGGTTTTGATGCAAACACGGTGGAGCCTATCAATGACTTTGATCCGATTCCGGCTGGCAAATATGTCGCGGTGATCACTGCCAGCCAGTTCAAGGAAAACAAGAACAAAACGGGCGAATATCTGGAACTGACGTTTCAGGTCATCGAAGGCGAGTATAAAAATCGTTTCTTGTGGGCACGATTGTGTTTGAATCACCCAAATCCGACCACCTCAAAGATTGCCCGCGGTCATCTGGCGGCCATCTGTAAGGCGGTGGGCGTCCTGACCCCGCGGGACAGTGCTGAATTACACAATTTACCCTTGGTCATCAACGTCACCATTAAAAAACGCACGGACACCGGCGAGCTGACCAATGAAATTAAGGGATTTTCCCAGCGGGAATCGGCCAGTGCTCCTGCAGGAAACGGCAGATCCTCCATTGCTCCCTGGAGGAGATGATCGTGAATCGAAAACGCAAAGGCAATCGTCTCGAACACAAAACCATCGCGCAGCTGACGGCCGCCGGATACCTGTGTATCCAGTCGGCCGCCTCGATGGGACCGTTTGACATTTTGGCTATCAATCCGCTGGGCATCCGATGTATCCAGGTTAAGAGTAATGACTGGCCCCGACCGGAGGAACGAGAAGGATTGCGCATGGCCGCTATGGGATTGCCTCCCAATGCCCGGGTCGAGTGCTGGCGATGGAATGATGGCGCCAGAGAACCCATCATCAAACGACTGGATGAACTTCCATTGTGAATGTGACTACTATGCTTCAATTGAGACCTTATCAACAAGACTCTGT
>Ga0208940_1000020_pt1 | contig 227581 bp, 168 predicted proteins | sample AD_JPNNA6_MetaG_FD_184445 | JGI IMG/M metagenome (GOLD analysis project Ga0208940, IMG submission 184445) | Active sludge microbial communities of municipal wastewater-treating anaerobic digesters from Japan - AD_JPNNA6_MetaG (SPAdes) (version 2) | ecosystem: Engineered > Bioreactor >... | reverse complement strand
GAGCGGATTCTCCGTCCAACGCGCCAGGTCGGCGGCGGTGGCGCTCTCGCCCAACGTTGCCATCCATTCCACGGTGCTGTCCACCGGGATGGTCAGCGCGGAGGGACTGGGGCCGTCCGGCAGCAGCGCCACCCGCTCTACCTCACCGTCCGTCAGGCGCGTGAGCGGGATGTTGACGTGGACGATCTCGTTGATCACCTGCACCACCGGACTGCGCCACGATTGGTAGCCATGCGCCCCTTCCGCCTGGAGATAGTAGAAGCCCGGTGGCGTGAAGAAGGCGAAATACCCCGTGTCACCGGTCACCTGCGGGTTGATCTGGTTCTGGTAGAGGTGCGCCGGCCAGGGAATCCAGCCGCCCCATTGCGGCACCGAGACGTAGGCCGTCACCGTGATGCCCGGCAGCGCCTGCACCGGTGCGTACATCCCCGTGGTGGGGCTGTAACTCCCGCCGGCGTCTACGTCGAAGACAAAGCCGTCGGGATCAATCAGCACCTCGCCAGTAGAAAGTTTGGGATCGCCCTCCGCGCCGCCCGGACCAAAGCATTGCGTTTCGATGGTGACATCGTGAGCCGAACCGATGTTGAAAGTCCAGAAACGACCCTCATGGGATGCCGGATCATCATAGGTCACGCCATCAGCCTTGACCTTGAAGGGATTGGTATCATCGTAGGCGCAGCAGGAATACAGATGGACTTTCGTGTTCCAGAAGCCGTAGACGCCGGGGAGCGCGAAGTCGTCGGTAGCGTAACGTCCCAGGTCGTTGCGGAAGTAGAAGGTATAGTGGATGCCGAAAGCGTCGCCTTCCCAGTACGAACGCTGCGGGCACCAATGCGACTGCGCATATTCCAGACGGACGCTCTCCGAGGGCGCGCTGCACGCTCCCTCCCCACCCGGCTCGCAGGCCGTGGCATACAGGGTGACCACCGGGTGGCTGTCGGTCAGGACCGAGGTCCAGGTGATGGTGAACATGCCCGTGGCGTTGGCGATCCCGGAGGCTTTGTAGTCGCCATTCTCGTAGAGACGCACGAGCATCCCCGCGCCGGCAAGACCCGTGGCGCGTAAGCTGTTGCCCTCGTTGAGGCAGATCTCGCCGTCATCGGGCGTGATGAACAGCGGCGGGAAGACGGGGCGCGCGGGCACCTGCGTGGTCGCGGAGAAGGGGAGCGTGGCCGAGTTGCCGTTCGCCAGGGTGTAGGTCATCTGCCCGCTGTTGCTGAGGCTGTCCCCGCCGGCAATCGTGCCGGAACGCCCGGTGAGGCCTACCCAGCCCCATGCGCCGGGCAGGAGCGGCGCTTGCGACGTCCACCTGAGCGTCGCGCCGTCCTGAGCATAGGTCAACCCCGGCGGATTGGCGACCGCGGCCAGTTCCAGGCTGGCCGGGAAGGTATCCTCGATGGCGTAGGAAGTCACTTGCGGCGCGGTGGAGGAGGCGTAATAGCCGAAGGGGATCAGGTACTCCTGTTGCAGGTAAGTAGAGGGGGGGATGTTAAAGCCGGTGTAGTACACCTTCCACTCCGGCGCGCTGGCCAGTTTGGAGACCTGCACGCCGCCGGTGAGGGAGTAGGGACTTTCGTCGGCGCCGATGTCAGGAGCGCTGCCCAGGGGACGCGGTTGGTTGTCAATGTCATGGGTGACTGACGTGGCGATGCCGGCGTCCACCGCCGCCGAGGCTGCCGTGAGGTGATACCCATCCGCCGCGAAGGCGGGGGTGCCCGTGATCGGCGACAGGTCGGTGAGGCCCCAGGTCGCTACGTTCAAAGTCGGCGTGAGGACATCATACCGCAGCACGTGATCCAGCGTGACGATGTCGTTTTGCCGCTTGATGCCAATAGTCCCGCTATACAGGATCGTGTTGGTGTAATACGCCTTGCCCATCATGTGATAGATCATCGCACCGTCGCCGCCGGTGTTGTTTGCCACCGTCAGGTGCTCGAAGGGCACCGCGGTAGGGTTGTAGCGATAGAAATAGATCGCGCTGCCGCTGGTGGCGGCGGTGTTATCCAGGAAGACCAAGTTGCGGCAGGAGATTCGCAAGTTGGCGCTGTATTTGGGGATGAAGTACAGCCCGCCGCCCTCAGCCGCCGAGTTGCCGCGGAACAGATTGCCGTCGTACACGGCACTGGCGTTATCTTTGCAGCTATAACTGCTCGAGTCCGAGCAGTATTCATCCTGGTAGACGCCGCCGCCTTTGCCGTCAGCATGATTGTTCAGAAAGCGGTTGAACAGCACGTCCACCGCGCCGGTGAGAGACGCGCCGCCGCCGTTGCCACTGGTAGTGTTATCCTGGAACAGATTGTCGCGCACGATCACCGCCGTGGCGGCGCCGGTATCGGATTTGGCCCGGAGCGCCAGGCCACCCTTGCCATTGCCGATGAAATCGTTATCCTCCACGATCATGCTGTAGGCCGGCGCGCCGACGGACAGGCCCAGCCCGGTGTTGTTCTGCAACAGGTTGTGGGTCACGGTGATGTTGACGACCTGCTGGACCCAGGCGTTGATAGCCAACCCGTTGCCGGTGTTGTGGGTGAAGGTATTCCCAGAGACGAGCGTCCCGGCGGTATGTAGCGCCGCGCCGCCGTTGGTATTGCCCTCGAAGGTCGAATCCAGCAGGCGCAGTGATCCACTCCGCGTCCACAGCCCGCCGCCGCCGCCGTTCTCCGGAGTAGCGACGTTGCCCCGGAAGGTCACCTCCGCGATCCTTGTCTCGCAGTTTTCCAAGAAGATACCGCCGCCGCTGCCAACATTCCAAAGCACATCGTTGTCAAAGGATGCCGTGTTACTCAAGAACTGCGAGTTGCTGATCGCGACCGTGGCGTCAATGGCGTACAGGCCGCCGCCGTTATGCGAATTGTCGCCGCCGGGGTTCGGTTCGTTCTCCTGCACGACGCTGTTTTGCATGGTCAGCGATCCGCCGCCCACATACAGGCCGACGCCATAGTTGCCGTCCTCGTTGGGGTCCACGCGATTGTGCCCGATGGTGCTGCTCAGCACGTGCAGCGTGACGCCCTCAGCATAGACGCCGGCGCCGCTGGCGGAATGATAGCCGTTGACCAGCCGCAGCCCTTCCAACGTGACACTGATGGCGCCCTTAGCGTAGACCACTCGTCCCGCGCCTTCCGCATCCAGCGTCGTCGTGTAAAGCGCCGGATCCCACGCCGAAAAGTCGGCATTGTACCCGCCGCGCAGCGTCACGCTTTGGGTGATGTAGACCATCTGCCACAGCCCGGCGCGCAAAACTGTGCCGGTGTACACGCCGCCGGCGATCTGGATCACGTCGCCTGGGTTGGCGGCATCCAGCGCGCTTTGGACGTTGGTGTATGCGCAACCCTCGGTGCAGACCTGTAATTCGCTCTGCGACGCAGCCGGCGCCGGCTCTCCTAGAAAAGTCAACAGGAGCAGCAGCAGTGCTACGCCACCGGCTACACCCAAGACTGCCATGAACCCATTTCGCTGTTTCGTCATCGTAATCCTCCTGCATATATTCTAAAGGGTTGGATAATCTATTTTTTATTAGAAGGTCTTTACCTCACAACGAGGGGAAGATAAACCTGCCAATGCGCGCCTGATGCCCGATACACCCACACGCCCGAACGCAGGGTGCCGGCAATCAAATCATCCTGATTGCCCAAGAATTTCAACACTTCGACATAATTTCCTTGCAGTCCGCTGTTCATGGTTTGCCAGTTGGTCCCGCCATCTGTAGAGCGGATCACGCCAACCTCATCCACAAAACTGACGTAAAACGTGGGGTCCTGGGCAAAATCAGACGACATCAGCAGATCGGTAGGGTTGCTGTAATCTGGAAAACCCACCAACCAAGAACAGGTTTCACCGTCGTCCGTTGTCATCCAGATTCCGGGACCGTTCTCCAAGGTGTAATAGGTCTCGTCGGCAGGATAACCGGGCGAGAGCGCCACATCAACTACTCGATTTGTATAAGTCGGTTTATTGAACCAGACCGAATAATCACCGCTGCTCATGTGCAGATCACCCCACATGCTATCAATCGCAAAGATGATTCCATCCTGGCTATAATGAGGGGAGAAAACAAAGCCCGTAATAGGGCCACCGTCGTTGGTACCAGTTGGAAGCCAGTTCTCTCCTCCATCTTCAGAAAGGTAGACATTCACAACTCCAACATCGGCATTCAAACCAACAAAGACACGCCGGTCGTTGGCATAATTGGGTGAAACCCCGATGGTCAACACCCAAATTTCGGGCAGACCATTGCTGAAGAGTTCCCAGGTATCGCCGCCATCCTGAGAACGGTACACGCCGCGTTCACCGCCGACGAAGACGGTGTGGTCACTGGCAAAGGCCGGTGAGACTGCCACACTGTTCAAATACTCCGTGGCTGACAATGCCTGGTTCGATGCCGCTGTATCAGACGAGCCGGGAATGGATGCCAGGAAGTTTTCCGGGTGCAACTGACTCCAGTTTTCAGCAGCATTGGTGGAGCGGAATAAGCGGTTGTTGCCAATCGCAAATAGAGTTTGATCCGTCGTATAAGCCGGCGAGACGGCAATGGAATTGACCGAGAGGACATCCAGCCCCTCGTTGTACAGCGTCCAGGTCAACCCGCCATTCTCTGAGCGGGCCACGCCATTCTCGCTCGTACCAAATAGTCGTGTCTCACCTTCGGCAGTCGTTCCCAGGGCGATTTGCGAAACGAGGGTATTGGAAGCAAGCTGGGACCAGCTCGCCCCTGAATCGCTGCTAGTGTAGATGTACTTACCATCTCCTGGGAAATAACGGATCGAAGCATAAGCCTCATGGCTGGTGGCAAAATCGGGAGACAAGACAAAGGAGACCAGATTGGTGGGCAGCCCGCTGACTTGAACCCAGGTTGCGCCGGCATCGGTGGTACGGTAGAGATAGCCTAAAACACGGGCGAAAATGATGTGGTCAGTGGCAAAAGCCGGGGAAGGGGTGATGGAAGATATATTGTAATAGCTCCCATTGGTATATGTGGGCAGCCCGCTATTCAAGGCAGTCCAGTGAGCGCCGCTATCAGTGGAAAGGAAAAAGCCTTTTCCGTGCGTCCCAATCATGAGCGTAAGATCACTGGAATAGGAAGGTGAGAAAGCCGCTGAAAGGATGTAACTATCAGTCAAGCCAGTGTTACAAGGATTCCAGGTAATGCCGCCATCGGTGGTGATGTAGGCGCCCTGCCCATGGGTTCCCAGTATCGCCGTGTGATCGCTTGCGAATTCTGGCGAGAGGGCTAAGGCATTGATATCTGCTGAGGCAGTGTAATACAGCGCCCAGCTCTGCCCGGCGTCAGTCGAACGGTAGAGGCGATTGGCTGCCCAGGTGAAGGCAGTCCGGTCGTCCGCAAAGTTGGGTGAGAAGCGTACGGCATCGTTTTCGGGAGCTGTTTCGATGCCGGTGCTGTGCGTCCAGGTGAGACCGCTGTCGGTCGAGCGGAAGAGCCCCCGCCAGGTGCCGACCAGGACCAGGCTGTCATTGGCGAAGTCGGGCGAGATGGCAATCCCCGTGATGTCAGCTCCCCACATCCCCTGAGTGGCTTGCTGCCAGGTTTTCAGTTCCCCCTGAGATTGGGCCGGGATCACACCCAATAAGGGCAGCAACAGGCAAATTGCTAAGGCGATGAGACAATAAAAGAATGCTTTGGATTTCACTGGATTACTCCTGTAAATTGATAGAGTATAGGACTTACGCAAATTTCCGTTTGTAGTGACGGCTTCAGCCGTTCTTAGCTCCTCAGAGACGCCTGAAGGCGTCACTACAAATCCTCCGCCGCTTGATTCGAGCCAGGCTTGCGTAAGTCCTGAGTAATAAAGATTACTGACTGTACAACACAAGTGGTAGGTATATACGGTATGCATAGACGCGCGTCCAATCCGGGTAGCGATCAATAGAAGGGTTGTGGGTAAGATTAAGTGGCTCACTGCCATCCGCGTTCATCACGTAGACCTCTTCGTTGCCATCTCGCAGTGAAGAGAAAGCAATCTGTGTGCCATCGGGCGAGTAGACGGCTGCCCAATCTTCAGCCACGTTGTTCGTCAGGCGAGTGAGGTTACTGCCCTCGGCATCCATACGGTAGATTTCGCCATAGTCCTGGCTCTCGCCATCCCGATAGGTCGTAAACAAAATGCTATGGCCATCAGGTGACCAGCTCGGCCACTCATCGGGAGCGGGCTCCTCTGTCAGGCGCAGCAACTCGCTGCCATCGGCATTCATACGATAGATATCACCATAGTCGCCGCTAAGATCAGAGTTAAAGGCAATGAAACTGCCATCAGGGGACCATGCCGGTGAGGTATCTTCATACCCGTCGTTGGACGTTAATTGTGTGACCCCGCTGCCATCGCGGTTCATCACATAAATTTCGTGGTCGCCATCGCGTTTGGAAGAAAAGATTATTTTGGATCCATCCGGTGACCAATCTGGCAGCCATTCAGAAGCCGGGGTTTGGGTGAGCCGCGTCTGGCCGCTGCCATCGGCATTCATGCGATAGATCTCCTGATTGCCATCGCGGTCGGAAACGAACACGAGTTGCTGACCATCGGGCGACCAGCGGCAGGTCCAGTCGGTCGCGGGATTGTGCGTAAGATTGGTTTGTTCGCTACCATCCGCATTCATAGCATAGACCTCAAAGTTTCCATCGCGATCTGACTGGAAACAGATTTTGCTCTCGCCAACAGAGGGCAGGGCAAGGGGTCCTCCCTGAGATTGCGCCGAAGTCGCACCCGCCAGCGGCAGCAACAGGCAAACCATACCAACGATCAGACCGCAACAGAAAGATTTACGGCTCATCAGATTCCTCCTCTGCATTTGAATCGGATGATTGAATAAGTTTGGTAGCCGAGCGCAAGATCTCCAGCAATTGCTGCTCATCTTGAAAGTACCGCCGTTCGGCGCGCTCCGGCGTCGCCAGGGGCAATCCCTCCGTAAGCGTCATCGGGGGAAATTGGGTATGTGATCGCCGCTGTATCTACCCATACAGGGTGGCTAATCCATGCTGCCAGGGCCACCATGGAGGGTACGATAGCGAATAATAAAAACATGCGTGTCTTCTTCATGGTTGTTTCTCCTGACTCACTAACTGCGTCCCTTTTCACTTGACAAAAATAAAAGATTTGCAATAGAGATTTTGTAAACTTTTAGTCTTGTGAACGTAGCCATTTTTTCAATGGCTTACTCCCCTTCCCCCTCTCCAGCGTTTTCGCCAGGGAGGGTTCAGGAGGAGAGGAAATCTCCTCATCATCCCCCGCACCCACAGAACAGGACTTACGCAGACAGGTGCCATTTTACCGCCGAGTACGCAGAGACCGCAAAGATTTTGTGATTCCTCTGCATACTCGGCGACCTCTGCGGTGGAAAAGCATTGTCATGGCGTAAGTCCTAAGAACTAAGATCGGAAATAGTGTAGCAAAGGGGAATAACGGGAGAATAACAGAAAGTACGAAATATGATCAGGACTTACGTAAGCCTGGCTCGAATCAAGCGGTGGAGGATTTGTAGTGACGCCTTCAGGCGTCTCTTAGGAGCTAAGAACGGCTGAAGCCGTCACTACAAACGGAAATTTGCGTAAGTCCTAATGATGATAGAGTAGGGGGATCTGCCAGGTTTTGCCCCCCCCCGGCAGGTCCCCCGCGATACGGCTACGGATTGCTGCGCAGCACCAGTGGCAGATAGATTTTCCGTTCGGCAGCAACGGCCTCCATGACGACAGTGACGGCATCGGGCGTTGCCGGAGCCGCCTCACGCTGCCCTACGGCGTCGGTTGCCACGCTGTAGAAAGCATACTGATGGCCGATTTCCCCGACGAAGCTGGCCTGCGTGGTGGTGACCGTCGCCTGCCAGAGGACGAAGGCCCCGCCATCCGTGGCCACGTAGAGGTCATACACGCGCACGCCGGAGCCGCTATCGCTGCCGCTCCAGGTGACGGTGAAGGGGGAGGTGACCGTGGGCGATAACGGTTCCACCTGGCTGACAGGCGGCAGTAGATCGAGCGTGTTGGTGACAACGTTCGTGTCCATCGGTGGGTTCACGTCGAAGACGATGCGCGCCTGGTTGGTGATCGTCGTGCCGTCCGCCAACCCGGCCTGGGGGCGGATGGCAAACATGACGTAGCCCTCGCCGCGATGTTCGGCGTCGTTGGGCGGTAGAAAGCCGGCCAGTGGATCCTCAGGCCAGTCATTCGTCACCGGGTCGTTCGAGCGCATCTCCCAGCGCACCGCCCCCGTCGGCGCGTGAAGCACGGCCGTCACGCGCACCGGGTTGGAATCGGTCGCCACGGTGGCCTCGTCGGTGAAGAATTGCCGACCGGCCGGCACATCGAGGACGGTATTGTTGAAGCCGATCTCAAGCAGCTCGAACGTGGACCAGTCCAGCCTGGTGTCCAACACGTCAGTGATGACGATTTGCTGCGCCGGAGCGGTGGCCGTGGGCACGTTCTCGAAGTGGATGGTGTAGATCAACGGTGTCCCGGCCACGACGTAACCCGGCGTGCCCACGCCGATGGCGCCCTTGTCGTTGGGATCCCCAGAGTGCTTGTCGGGCTTGGTCGCGGTGTCGTCATCGGTGCGATCGTCAGGCTTGGGTGGTTTTTGAGGCTGGTTGCACTTGTCTTCCCAGCATTTTTCGAAGGCGTCGCTTGCCAGGCCGGCGTAGAAATGCGCCATGTGCTGGGCGTTATGGTAGTCTGCCTCGGCATTCTTGAGATCCCGCAGGCTGGCCGTGGTGTCTACCCAGGTCTGAATGCCGGCGCTCAGCGTAGCCAGAACGTCGCTGAGCTTTCCCAGTTGGTCCGCCATGGGCGAGGCGCGCATTTGGCTGATGAACGAGCCAAATTGGGCCAGGTCGCCCGCGAAACTTGTCAAAGCGGCTGGGTCGCTAAACAATTTTGGGTTTTGGAGTTGGCTGATCAAATCTGGCAAGGAGATATGAGCTGTGGAAATATATCCGCCGGGTAAACTCCCCGCCCATTGTTTGAAACCCAGCATTTGGAGCATCCCCATATGCAAGTTGTCAATGCGGTCAATCTTGTTTTCCAGGATGGCGATACTGCGCGGGTCGGTCACCGATTCAAGTTCGGATTGCAATTGTGTTCGCACGCTGTTATAACTGGCTGTTGCGCCATCCAGGCTGACATCGCTCGCAGCCAGGAAGTCTGAAAGCAGCTTGAGCGTATTGATGGCGGTCAAGCCTACATTCGCTCCTAACTCCTGCATGTAACCATCCCATCGTTGCCCCCAGCCGTCGTAGAAACCATCGGCGGCCCGTTGGTATTTAAGGGCGATGGCCCAATACTCCATCCCGTGGGGACAATCAGGGTCATAGTGCGGCGGGCGGCTTTGAACCCGCGGCTCGGCCTTGGGCGAGCCCAAGGCATCGCGCAACCATTGGGTAATCTTGAGCGCCCAGGGATTGTTGAAGGCTGCCGTCTCGCTCCACCATGTCGTGTCTCCCCACTCTATCTGTGGGGATTGCGCCGCGAGCAGGCTCAGACGCGCCGCGCGGGACTCCTGGCTCAACGCCTCCGCCAGTCCCACCCAGTGTGCGGTCAGATCAACGTCGTTGCGCGTTTCGCCGGCGGTCACCGTGATAACGCGCGGCGTGACGGCAAAGCCCATCGCGTTAGCGCGCAGCTCGAATGTGCCCGGCGCCAGCGTGCGCAGGGTATAGTAGCCATCGCCGTCCGCCTGCACCCGGGCCACCGGGAGGCCCTCGACTGAGTAGGCGGTTACCTGCGCCAGGGTCGGCGCACTGCCCGTTTCATCCTGAATGCGCCCGGAAATGGAAAGGGTCGAGACCGGCAGTACCACGTTATAGGTCAGTGTGGCGCCGGCTGCCAGGTTCAGATCCGCATACTCGACAGGCCCACAGAGGAGGCCGGGCGGATCCTCACGCAGGTCGGCGCCCGCCAGCCTGTAATGGCCCGGCGGCAGCGTCGGCAGCTCGAAGACACCGCCGACGCCGCTGAGGACTTGCCAGCGCAGGGCCGGCTGTGCCGGATCGTAAACCGTAAGCTGGATGTCGCCCATAGGCGTCCCACAGCTATCCGTGACCCGTCCGGCGAGCGTCGCGGGCATGTCCAGGTCTGTTTGCAGGGTGTTCACGCCGCCATGCACGGTGACGAGCGCCTGGTGAGTGGCTTTGCCCGCGAACACGCTGCTCAACCGGTACACACCCGGCGTAAGGCCGGAGATCGAGACGCCCCCCGAAGTGTCTACCGTGATGACCCGGCCTTCCACAAGCGGTTGCGGCAGGTCAGGACGTCCGAGGAGGACCACTCCGCCGCCGGCGATGAATTGGCTCGCGGCGAGATCGTAGAAAGTGAGGTTCAACGTAGCCGACCCGGCCCGGATATCGCCCAGATCGGTCTGCTGCCCCTCCGTTACCGTGACATCAGACAGGATTGGGAACCAGGCCTGAGCACTGCTAAACGTCAGCGTATAGACGCCAGGGCTGATGGGGGAGAAAGCAAAGGTACCATCTTCCTGACTCATGGTGATCAGCGCGACTTGCTGATAGCCTGCCAGCGAGACCAGCACCGCGCTGATAGGAGTACTGCCTTCAGCCGCCAGCAGCCGGCCGCGCATCGAGCCGCCGGTGATCGTCAGGCTGACATCCAGGCTGGCGGGGATGTCGGCAATGTTCACTTCGCGCCGGTGCGAGCCGTCGTCCAACATCAACAGGTGTGTGCCTGTGTAGAGGCGGGAGAAGCCGAACCAGCCGTTCTCGTCGGTGAGTCCATAGTTGATCGCACCATCCGGCCGGCGCAAGTCGAACAACACATTCTCAAGCGGCCGACCGGCCGTCGTGCGAACGACGCCGGAGATCAAGGCTGTAGGGGTCAGCGTCACATTGTAAAACAGGGTCTGGCCGGCGACCAACGTGATGGTATCAGTGAACACAGGATACGTCGTGGACGCCACTTCCACCGTGTACACGCCGCCCGTCAACCCGGCGATACTGTACTCGCCCGCCGAATCGCTTATGCCCAAACCGACTCGTGCGTCATCTTTAAGCAGGCTGACGACGACCTTATTCACCGGAGCGCCCTGGGCGGAAATCACCCCTCGCAGGGTGGCGCCGGTCGCCAACGTCAGGTCTACATCGGCGGTCACCGCGTTAGCCACTACGTTGACGTTCGTGATGATCTGTGTCACGTGATCGGCCGCGGCGGCTGTGACCGAGCGGATGCCGGGCAGCACACCGTCAAGTCTATAGTGACCCTGCTCATCGCTCGTCGCCTCATGCGACTCGTCGCTCCCGTCGCTCATCCAAACGTGTACCCCCACCAGCGGAGCGCTCGTGTCGCTCTGTCGCACCGTCCCGGCGATTGCGCCGCCGGCGACGGCAATAAGATCAGGGGCATGCGTGATTTGCCCTTCGCGCACCTGGATGCCCGTCACCCGTACAGGAACGAGGGCAGGATCGGCGAAGCGAAGCGTGTAGACGCCATCTGCCAGCCCTTCGATTCTGTAACCGCCCTGCGCGTCGAGCGCGCCGTGGTAGATGGCGTTTGTGGCATCCACCGCCGTGACGCCATAGTCGCCAGCGGTCAGATCGAAATCCGGGGGAGTGATGACGCGCCCACCAATCTGTCCTCCCCAGGTGACGATCCACGTGTATGGCCCGCCGACCGTAGCCGTGATCGGACGCCGGTCTGCCGGCGGCAGGTAAGCTCCAAACTGCAAGGTATAGTTGACAGCGGCCAGGCCGCTCAAGCGCACCAGCCCATCCGCCGTCGAGACCGCACTGCTGACCGTGTCGGTGGTGGGACCGACGGCGGTCACGTTCACACCGCCCAAGGGATGCAAAACATCGTTCAAGTACACATAGCCCGACAGGACTGTGTGCAGATCCACCAGCTTATCCAGAACCGCGTAACTGAGCGAGACGGCCGGGTCATGGCTGCGGCTGCCGGTTCGCACGCTGTAGAGCGTTGCGGCATGGGCCAACACTTTGACATAGTCGCCCCAGGTATTGCCGGCGTCCTGCCGGAGAGCAGCCCATGCTGTGTCCCAATCAGGGTCTGCGGTGGAAGGCTTGACCTGCGCCTTGATCTGCTCCCAATCCAGAGCACCCGTGGAATCCTCCAGCGTATAGGAGGTATTGAGTGTGTTGTTGCCACGCACGGCGCGCACGTACACCGCGACGCGACCGCTATGCCCGGGTCGCAAGATGCCGGCCGGCCCGTCCATGCTCACTGCCTGGAACAAGAGGCTGGCGCCGGTCAGTGTGATCGCCCTGTCCAGCCGCAGTTGACAGCCTGTTGGACTTTCGACCAACACCAGCGGTGCAGCCAGATCCACATCCCCCAGGTTGGTGTACTCGATCCACGCCACGAACTCGCGTTCCGCCCGAATGTTGTCGGGCATCAGGATGTGCGTCTTGAATTGTCGGTTGCCGCCGGCGACCACCTCGAACGCGCCGGCTAAGGTCTGACTGGCGGCCGGCACGGTCGCGCGCACGTCATAGGCTCCCGCCGCCAGCCCTTGCAGATCAAAGGTGGCATACGCCAGCGTCGCATCGACCACGCTCACGCTTTCCGCCGTGCGCTCGACGCTGCCCTGGACAAGGGAAACTTGCATCCCGCCGGCAAAACCGGCCCCGTTCAAGCCGATGGTCACGCGACCGCTGTTGCCGCCGCGCGCCAGATCCAGCGAGGTCAGCTCAAACGTGAGCGGCGAAGCCGTCAATTGATAAGCCGTCGGACCGGTAGGCAGGGATGACGCCAGCACCATGAGGTAATACACACCGCCGTCGGCGTTCTGAATCGTCACCCGAGCATCCGGCTGATTCCATTGTGCACTGCGCGCGTCAAAACGCTGCAGCGTCGGCGCTTCACCCCGACCGATGTAAAGCTGCGTCCAGCCGGTGTCGTCCTGCCGATCCACCTGAATCGCCACATCTTCGCCAGGGACCGGCCGAATCTTGTAGAGGAGCGCCTCGCCCTCTGCGTCCAGCGTCCCCGGCAACGTCTGGCCCACGACCAGTTCGGGGACCGACAGACTCACCACGCCCGCCGATTGGCCGATGTTGTTATCCCAGTTTTGCCCCTCGAACACGTCGCCGTGGCGGTTGGTGTGCACCTGCCAGCGATATGCGCCTTCCGTCCCCCCGGGCACATTTACAGTCACGCTGAAAGTAGCCGTCTGGTTTGGCCCCAGCACGCCGCCGGACACAAACTCGCCCACGTCCAGCGCCGCGCCGTCCGGCCCCAGCAGCGCCACCTCATCGCGCCAGTCGCCGCTGACGGTCTGCACCCCGATGTTCCGCACCGTCCATACCACCTGCGCCGACTGCGTGGCCGTCACCTGCAACGGCCCAACGACCGAGTCCACGACCAGGTCAAGGTCCGACGGCGCCGTTTCCACAAATTCATACGCCCCCATATCGGCAAACGCCCCCAGGGTGGTCGTGATGCCGGTATTGGGCGTGCGCGGATCGTCGTAGCGCGGCGCGCCCAGCATGTCGGTCGCCGGGGCGAGCGTGCCATCCGCTGCATCAATCATCGGGCTGGCGTAGCGTAGCCGATAATTGCCGCCTGCCGTATCCTTGAACTGCGGATCCACCGACACGTTGCCGTTTGTACCGGTGGGATCGGCCAGGCCGCTATAGTTCGATCCGCTCGACGACCACACATTGCTATAGCGCACCACCGCCGACGACCCGCAGCAGTTGTTGACGCCATACGTCAGGTTGTGGCTGACTATTGTGTTGATGACGGTCAGCCCGCCGCCGTGCGCCAGCAACCCGGTGCTATTACGATCTACCGTGCAGTTGATGACTTGCATCGTCGCCCCAGACCAGACGTTGACCCCGCGGTCAATGCCGGTCAGGACCGTGTTGCTGACCGTGCCCGTGCCGCCCAACATGAGAATCCCATCGTAGAACGCCTCGCGGATGAGGCTGTTGGACACGTACAGCACGGCGCTCCCGTTGGTGCGGATCACCCCCGTATCATCCCAATTGCCGGAAGCCGTGCCGCCGCCATAAGCGACCACGACGTGGTCCAGGGTGGCCTGGCCGTCCATGTTGATCCATCGCCAATCACCCGCACTGGGGGTGGTCGTGCTGCCGTCGCGATTCGTGTCGCCACCGACTGTGTCATCGCGGAGCGAGGTCAGGACGATCGGCTGTGCCGCCGTCCCTTGCGCGAGCAACTGCGCGCCGGCCTGGATCGTGAGCCCTAACTTAGCCCCAAACTTGACGATGGCCCCCGGCTGAAGGGTGAGCGTCGCACCGCCGGGGACCGTCACGTCGCCCGTGAGAACGTGCACGAAGGTGCTCTGCCAGGTCTCGCTGCCCGCCAGTGTCCCTGAATGGGTCATCTTGATGTAGCGCAGCACGACATACGGGCTGAGATGGGCCTGTCCCGTCCCCTGAACGCTCAGGCCGTTCCATTCACCGGGGATGGGCAGTGTCTGACTCCCGTCCAGGTTGGTGTCGCCCCCGGCGCTGTCATCGGCCAGCGAGGTGAGGATCACCGGCGCCTGCTCCGTCGCCGGAATATCCACAACCGCATTATTCTCCACGTTCAGACTCGCGCCGGCCGCGACCTTGACCACCGCGCCGGCCTGTACCGTCAATGTCACGCCCGCTCCGACGCTGACAGGCGACTCGATCACGTGCACGCGATCCGCCGTCCACGTCTCGTCAGCCGTCAGCCGCCCCCTGTGCCACACTACTGAGTTATTGACCAGCACGCTGCGCGTCGCCTGGCCGATGCTCTGGCCGGCCGGATTGTAAAAGGTGGCGCGCACTTCGTACTGGCCATCGGGGACGCCGGTCGTATCCCACCAGAGGCTTCCCAGCGGGGCCAGTCCCGTGCCCAACGGGTAGGGCTGCCCGGCGTTGAACGCTACGATATCCACCGTGGCCTGGGCCGGATTGACGCCTGACGCGACCCACTCGAGTGGCTCGACGCCGTGGAACAAGGCAGCGCCTGGCCCGACCCATACAAAGTAGGGTGTGGAGGAAATATAGACGCTGCCGGACTGCCCGGCGCCGGTGCCGCCTGTGCCACCGTTGGCGGTCACATTGGCCGGAGGCAAGGCCATACTATCCCAATAGTACACGGCCACGCGCCCACCGCCGCCCGAACCACCATTGCATGCGCCATTCCCACCGTTGGCGGCGATGAGGCCGCTGCCCGACAGGCTGCCCACGTTCAACCACAGGCCGCCGCCGCTGCCCCCACCGTCCAAACTGCCGCTGCATACGCCATTCCCACCATTCGCCAGAATGGCTCCCTCTACCTCCGCTGCGCCGGCTGTGATGTGCACCAGGCCGCCGCCCGCACCTGCGCCCGCGCCAATTCCCCCTTGCGCCCCATGCCCTGACCCAGGTGCATTCGGCTGCCGATAGTCGCCATACACCCAGTTCGTCGCACCGTTGGCATTGGCGCCCAATCCACCATACGATCCTCCCGCCATGCCCGTCACTCCACCTGTGGTGGTCAGCCCTACTGTCCAGCCCCCCAGGTAGCCACGCCCCGATACATCTATCTTAGCGCCGGCCGTGATCCAGAGTGTGTCGGTGATGGTCAAATCAAGCCGGTATTCGGCGTCGGTCGTGGCCGGAGAGTGGGACAGCGTCGCCCCACCCAGGACTCCCACCCCGGCAAACGTGTGGGCGCCGTTGATGATGGCCGTGTTCCCATAGATGAGCAGGTTTTGGCCTTCATAGGTGGTTTGGGCATCTGTGAGGGTGACGCCGGCAGAAAACAGCGCCCCTACATAAGCATCGCCGGGCTCGCCTGCCGTCCCGTTGTGATTCTGGTCCATCTGCCGGTCGCTCAAGTCGCGGATATCCGGCCCGATGACGAGCGAGTACGTGTTCAACCCCGTCCCACTGGAGGCCAGCTCGTAGCGATCCCCGGCCAGGTAAGTGAGCGCGGTGGGCGTCATCACCCCGCCCGGCCCGACCAGGCTCACATCGGCCAGGGTGAAGGTGTTGCTCAACACGGCACTGCTGAATTGGATTTCCAGCCGGTTAAAAGGAGTGCTCGCGCCGCCCAGCGGCGTGACGCGCGTAATCCACAATCCATCCGCCGTGGGAGCGCTGGGGCTGGCGCTGGTCAGCAGAACGCCCAGGCTCAATAGCGCCACGACAGCTAAAATCAGGCTTATGCCTGTTCCAATACGCTGTTTCAACCCAATGTTATCCATTCCTGTACCTCCTTGTATCAAATAGCCATAGCCGGTTCTGTGGGGTGAATTGGTCATTCGCGCTGCGCCGCCGGTTTGGTCACATTCCTTTTATGGACTACGGGTCTTTTGGTGTCCATAATAAGCAGTCGGCGGCGGCTTCCGTTGCGGTATGCGTGTGAATGAACCCCAGCAGTTCCTCCGCAGTGCCGATATGCGCGTGCTCACCATCGGCGATGCACTCTACTTGCCCTTCCCAGGACGGTGGCTCGGCTTGTGCATCTACCCATAGTCGCACGACGAATGTGACTAAACGACGCATAAGATGACTCCCCAAAGAAATCTAAGGATAGTATAAACCAGGAGAATAACGGGAGAATAACAGAAAGGATGGAGTACGGAGTATGGAGTATGGAGTACGAAATATGGAGCATGGAGTAAGAAGGAGAAGAACTTTATCCCTTACTCCTTACTCCCTTTGAGCGTCTCGTAGAGGCGCCGGGTTTCGGAAGCCGGATCAACGTCGAGTTCGGCGCGCAGGGCGCGGACGCAGTCTTGATAGGCACGGAGGGCTTCACTGCGGCGGCCCAACTGCGCCAGACACGTCATCAGGGCGCGCCAGACCTCTTCCAGCCAGGGCTCACGCTCCAGAATACGCCGGGCCAGCTCAGCGCCCTCCTGCCACGCCTGAGTGCGCATCCGTTCTTCCAGCCAGGCCATCAGTGCGTTGAGGTAGCGTTCGCGCAGTCGCTCCCGCTCGCGCAGTGCCCAATCCGCATAGGGTTCTTCAGGCAAGAAGTCGCCGCGATAAAGGGCCAGGATGTGCGATGTAGCGGCGACGCCGCTCCGGGTGGCTTCCTCGAAGGCCCACACATCGCACCACAGGCCCTCGGTGCGGCGCAGGGCCAGCGTCTCTTCGTCACGTTCCAGGTAACGTGACGGCGTTCCCCGGCCCAACTGCGGCTCCAGGATACGCCGCAGTTCGGAGAAGGTGGTGTTGAGCGCCAAAGCTGCCGACCCCGGCGACAAATCAGGCCACAAGGCTTCCAGGAGTTCGTCGCGGGCGACCGGCGCGCGGCGTAACAGCAAGTAGAGGAAAAGCTGGCGGGTTTTGCGGCGCTGCCACGCCTCGTTGGGGATGGGAACGCCGCCTCGCAAGACTTGGAAACCACCCAATGTGAGCACGCGCAGCGGCGGCGGGGGCAGGCTGTCGAGCGCTTCACGCAGGCGCGCTGCCACCTGCCCGGCAGGGCCATCCACAGTGAGGTAATGCGCAAGCAGTGGATCGATCCATGCCTGTTCCTGAACGAGCCAGAAAGCATAGCCACCGTTGAGAACGCAGATCGCAGCTTCTACCCAAACGGCCTCGGCCTCTGGAGCGCGTTGCGCGTGGAGCAGACCCGCGAGCAGCAGTAGCGCCTGCGCCAGGTCAAAGTGAGTGTGGAGCGGCTGCAGCACGGCCAACGCGGCCTGGAGGTCGGCTTTGGCCTGCCCCCAATTTTCCAAAGCCCAGGCGGTTCGGCCTCGTTCAAGAAGGGCGCGGCCTTGCATGTGCCGGTAGCCCGTGCGCTCGGCGATGCTGAGGGCATCGGCGGTCCAGGAAAGGGCGGCGGCGGCATCGCCTTCGGCACGACACAGGCGGGCCAGCCCCAGTCGTAAGAGAAAGTCCAGTTCGGGTAATCCACCGGCCTCGGCAATGGAGCGGCATTGGGCGAAGTATTGATTCGCCTGGACGAAGTTGCTATCCTCGCGGGCCAGTTCACCGTGGATCAGATACCAGTAGCCGTCGGCGAGGGTGCCGGGGAGCGCTATCTCACGCAATTCGGTCAACCAGTGTAAGGCCCGGTCACGCTGCCCCATCAACCAACACGTCCAGGTGAGGTTGGTCAGTTGTGACCAGACCAGTTCGGGGAAATGGTGGGCGCGCGCTAACTTCAAGGCTTCCTCATCGGCGGCGATGGCCAGGGGGAATTCACCGCGCGGCGTATAGACGCCGGCGGCCAGGCTGTGCAGGCCGCGTACCAACAGGCGCATCACCCCCAACTGCCGGCCCAGATCAATGGACTGTTGGAAGTAGGTCTCGGCGGCGGCGACATCGTCGGTCTCGGCAGCGCAGATGCCCAGCGTCAGGAGAACTTCACCGCGTGCGGCGGATTCCGGCGTGGTCACAGGTAGGGTTTGCTCCAGCAGTGCTCTGGCGACCGTATAATGCCCCAGGCGGATGTGTGCATAGGCCAGCGCGGCGGCGGCCAGTCCCTGCGCGTCGCCGTCGCCGGCCTGTTGCGCCAGCGCCAACGCTTCCTGCGCCTGGCGGATAGCGGCGGGGAGGTCGCCTGCGTGTTCGGATTCGCGGCTGGCATACAGCAGCATGGTGATACGAGGTGGTGTCTCCATGGTTTGTATTGTACATAAACTGCCGAGACTTCAAACTCAAGCGAAAATATTGTAACATTTTTTGTAACTATTGAGCCACCCTTGCCAGGTGGCGAATAGGACTTTGGGGAGGGTCCATAATGGGTTGCCACTTCGGCCATAAATGATGACCCTCTCATCCCCCTGCCCCCCTTCTCCCCCGCAAGCGGGGAAGAAGGGGGCAAAAGGGGGGTGTGGCGGGCGGCTTCGCCGCCCGCCACACCCCCACCCAAAAATCCCCCTTCCTGGAGGGAAGGGGGGCAGGGGGGATGGGCTTATAGAAACACGCTTGTTGTCCCAGAGCGCCTGGCATATCAAAATCCGCGCCCGACCCGGTATAGGGAATAAGTTGTTTCGCCAGGCTGACTGGTCTGAATAGATACCATTTTTTACCTCGATTTGTGTTACAATAGGGCTAATGATGTCGCCATGCTGGAGGGGCAGATGGCGTCGTCGCTGTGTCCGCCAGAGCGTCTGATGGTAGAGATGATGTATGGAGGATAGGATGTTGCTGGAAACCGAATTCGCCCCGGCCGAACGTTCGTCGCAAGATGAAGTTCTTTGCCGCTTCGACGACCTGTCAGCCACACCGCTGCTTCAAGATGTGATGCGCGCGATCCCCACTATCGTGCTCATCTTGAATCAAGAACGGCAGATTGTGTTTGCCAATGATCGCCTTTTGGAACACCTCCAGTTGTCGGACCTCCGCATCGCGTTGGGGCAACGGCCCGGCGAGTTATTCAACTGCATCCATGCTGCTGAGACCCCGGGTGGCTGTGGCACCACCCGTTTCTGTCAGCATTGCGGTGTGGTGCACGCTATCTTGGCCGCACAGCAGGGAAATGTGGGTGTACAGGAGTGTCGCATTTTGTGCAGTGACGGTAAGGCGTTGGATTTACGGGTATGGGCAACGCCGTTGACCTTCAACAATGAGCATTTTGTGGTTTTTGCGGTGATGGATATTGAGGATGAAAAGCGTCGTGCGATGTTAGAACGCACTTTTTTCCACGATATGCTCAATACAGTCGGCATTATCCGCGGAACGGCGGAGCTGCTGCCGACGACAACCGAGCCTGAAACCATAGCACAATTGCAGAGTCTGTTGTTGTCGGCTACGCGACGGCTGATCGGGGAAATCGAAGCGCAACGCGAATTGAGCGCCGCCGAAGATGGCGATCTACGGCTTGAGTATCAACTCGTCGAAGCGCGCGCATTTTTGCAAGATTTAGCCCACACGTATGCTACGCACAAGGTCGCTATGAACAAACATATCCAGCTCATGCCGGTGGCTGAAGAGGTCGTTTTTCAAAGCGATCCCTGGATGTTAACGCGGGTCCTGGGGAATTTGATCAAAAATGCGCTGGAAGCCTCGCAGCCCGGCGACACGGTGACGCTGTACTGCGCGCGCGTCGGTGACGCCGTCCAATTTCAGGTACACAACCCCAGCGTGATGCCGCTGGCAGTACAGCAACAAATTTTCCAGCGGTCGTTCTCCACCAAGGGGAAAGGCCGTGGTATTGGCACCTACAGCATCAAGCTGCTCACCGAGCACTATTTGCATGGCAAGGTGGATTTCATCTCGCGCCAGGACACGGGGACAATCTTTTACGTGACTTACCCCTTGTCGCCACCTGCCCACGGGTAGAACCGCTCGATTCAGGCGTTCTCGAACCCCACGGAGCGTTCCCGCAGACTCACGAAACGATTGTGCCCGATGATCACATGGTCCAGGACCTCCACTTCCAACAGTTTCCCCGCGTCCACCAGCCGTCGCGTCAGGGCGATATCCTCAGCGGAGGGCGTTGGATCGCCGGAAGGGTGATTGTGGCCCACAATCACCGCCGCGCACTGACGGCGCACCGCGCCGCGAAAAACCTCGCCGATTCGCACCAGCGACGTGTTCAGACTCCCCTTGTAGAGGATTTCCTGGTCGAGCACGCGATTGCGGGTATCCAGGTACAACACCACAAAATGTTCCTGTTCCTGATGGCCTATCAACGGCGTCAAGATATTCGCCGCATCTGAAGGCACGCGGATCTGGTAATGTTCGTCTGGAGTTTCGACCCTCAAACGCCGCCCCAGTTCGAAGGCGGCGAGCAATTGCGCCGTTTTGGCCGGACCCAGTCCTCGCTCTGCCTCCAATTGCGTGAAATCGGCGCGGGATAGGCCCGCCAGTCCCCCGAATTGCACGAGCAAGCGCTGAGCCATCGCCAGCACATTCTCTTTGACACTGCCGGTGCGCAGGATAATGGCTAACAGTTCCGCCGTTGACAGCGCCTGCGGACCGGCATGGGCCATCCGCTCGCGCGGACGTTCATCTTCGGGCATTTCCTTGACGGTAAAATAGGTCATCGGTTGTTTTCCCTCGACAAAGAGTCAAAAGCGTTGGTTTTTGAGTCCTGTGGTATCTATTCAGGCTAGTCAACCTGGCGAAGCAACTTATTCCCTATAGCAGGTTGGGCGCGGATTTTGGTAGGCCAGGTGCTCTTGGATGACGAGATAGACGTGTTTCTATAAGCCCACACCCCCTCTTTCTCGCCCCCTTCTTCATCCTATCATTCTGCCAATCCTGCTCTCTTTCTTGCCCCCTTCTTCATCCTATCATTCTGCCAATCCTGCTCTCTTTCTTGCCCCCTTCTTCATCCTATCATTCTGCCAATCCTGCTCTCTTTCTTCCCCGCTTGCAAGGTAGAAGGGAGTTAGGAGGATGAGAGGGCCTCTTGCCTCCCCTGCGGGCAATGGTATAATCTCGGCGTTAGCTATCTCACCCTATGTTTGTGCTTACCAGGAGACAAAAATGATAGATCAACTGCTGGAATTACTGCCGCAGGTTGTGACGATTCTCACCCTGGTCGTCGCCGTCTTTGTGACCAGTGTGTGGTTAGGAATGGTGCTTTGGACTTTCCGCGATATTCGTTCCCGAACGCGGGACATCGCCACCCAATTGTTAGCCACGTTGATGGTCGCCGTTTTAACCTTGCCGGGGTTGATCCTCTATTTCCTGATACGCCCCCACGAGACCCTCACCGAGGCTTACGAACATGCCCTGGAACAAGAAGCGCTCCTTCAGGCCATTGAAGAAATCGAAACCTGTCCTTCCTGCGGCGGCAAAGTGCGCAGTGACTTCCTTTACTGCCCTTACTGCCATACCCAGTTGCAGAAATCCTGCATGATATGCAACAAAATCATACAGTTGGACTGGAACTTGTGTCCATACTGCGGTGCTTCGCAGGGGACGCATGTCGTGGAACCGGTGCTGGATCGTGAGGTGGAACTGCCTGCGGCGGCAATGCCTCAACCGTGAGTCCATCTACATCCTCCGCTTTTACATCCTCCGCGCGTACAGTATGCACCTTCACCATGTTGGTGACACCGTGGAAGGCAAAGGGAATCCCGGCGGTCAGGATCACATTGTTGCCCACGGTGACATAATTCTGCGCCACGGCTGCCTGCACCATTGTCTGGATCATCTGGTCGGTATCGTTAAAGGGAGCGACCACCGTAGGGATGACTCCCCAGATCAACTGCAACCGCCGGGCCGTTGCTGCGAAGGGTGTCATCCCCAACAACGGTATGCGCGGACGGTGACGAGCCACCAATCGCGCCGTGCGCCCCGATTCCGTCGACGTGAGGATCGCCGTCGCCCATGCTGCCTCCGCGAGCACCACCGTGGCCTGGCTGATTGCGCCGGAGATGATGACGGCATCCGGCGCATCTGTCACCTTTTTCCCCAGCTCCAGTAGTTGGTTGTAAGGGAAATGTGGTGAATCCTCCACACTTTGGGCGATCTTCGCCATCATCTGCACGGATTCAACGGGGTATTTGCCCACTGACGTTTCCCCGGAGAGCATCACCGCATCACTGCCGTCGAGAATCGCGTTGGCGACATCCGATGCTTCCGCGCGTGTGGGGCGAGGGTTCTCCATCATCGACTGCAACATTTGCGTCGCCGTGATGACCGGCTTCCCCAGGCGGTTGCATAGATGGATAATCTGCTTTTGCACCAGCGGTACCTGTTCCGGGCTTATTTCCACGCCCAGATCGCCGCGCGCGACCATCACGGCATCCGCAGCCCGGGCAATCGCTTCCAGGTCGGCGAGGGCCTCGGGTTTCTCGATTTTGGCGACAATGCCGGGGATGCACGGGGGATTGTTGCCGGTCTGGCGCTGCGGGGATTCTTCGCTGTGCGCGTAAAGATAGTCCTCCAACTCGACGATGTCGGCGGCGCGCCGGACGAAAGAAAGGGCCAGGTAATCCAACGCCAATTCCAACGCCACGAGTGCGTCTGCCCGGTCCTTTTCGGTCAGCGCGGGGATCTTCAGCGGCGCGCCCGGCAGATTGACGCCTTTGTTCGAGCTGAGCAGGCCGCCGACGACCACGCGGCAGTGCAGGCATGTCGGCGTAGCAGCGGTGACGATCAGCTCCAGCGCGCCATCATCCAACAGAATGTGATCGCCAACGCGCACATCGGGGATAATCTCGGCGTGCGGGAAAGGGATTTCCGTTTGGGGGTTCTGGATCGGCTCTGTGGTAAGGGTAACGAGGGCATTGTCTTCGAGTCGGATGCCTTCTGCGGGCAGATGCCCGACGCGGATCTTCGGGCCTTGCAGGTCGCCCATCAACGCGATGTGGCGGCCTTCTTCGGCGGCGATGCGACGCACCAACGCCGCCGTTTGTCGTGTGTCGGCGGCGTCGCTGTGGGAGAAGTTGAGGCGGGCGACGGTCATCCCCGCGCGGATCATGGCCCGCAGCACATCGGGGGATGCGGTGGCAGGACCCAAGGTGCAGACTATTTTTGTGAGCGGCACAGGAGACCTCCTTGCCTAGTCTAACACAAAACAAACCCGGTACACTGGTTTGTACCGGGTTTGCCATCCACCTTATCGCTCTTACTTGGCTTCGCGATAAATCACGTGCTTGCGCACAAAGGGATCATACCGCCGCATCTCCAGCCGCTGCGGATCATTGCGCCGGTTCTTCTCTGTGTAGTACATATGACCACTCTCGGTGCTCTTCATCTTAATGAGAACGCGAACCCCTTTTTTCTTCGCCATAATGCTTCCTCCTGACTCGAGACGATAATGCCCGTAAACGTTAAACGGCGCTTATTATAGCGTGATTGTAGGGTCTGTCAAGCACGATTTGCCTTTGTTTGGGCTCTTTGATGAAAGCCTCAGTTGCACATCCTTCCGCGTTGTGATACAATAACTGTAGCTAACTTAAAATGTAACTATTCAGCCGTCCTTGTCAGGTTGCAAGTAGGACTTTGGGGAAGGTGCATCATGGGTTGACACTGCGGCCATAGGTGCTGACCCTCTCATCCCCCAGCCTTCTTCTCCCCCACAAGCAGAGGAGCAGGGGGCGAAAAAGTGGAGGTGTGGCGGGCGGCTTCGCCGCCCGCCACACCTCCACAAAAATTCCCCTTCCTGGGGGGCAGGGGGAATGGGGCCTATAGAAACATGAGTATCTCGTCATCCAAGAGCACCTGGCATACCAAAATTTGCGCAGGACCTGCTAGAGGGAACAAGTGGCTTCGCCAGGTTTACAAACCTGAATAGATACTCATAACTTGAGCTAATTCAAAGTTTGTTTTACCTGACGTTATCGCTTTATGGGGACAGGACAACGCATGGGATGGGGGGAGTACGCCGTGGAGGGTGAACATCTGCTTCCGGCACAGATTGAACGTTGGGCCGTTATGATCCGGGAACATGGCCTTGCGGAGGCGGCGATCCCTCTCCTGGATGTGCTTCAGTTATGGGGATTTGTCGGGGGACAAATCCTGTGGATGTTGACGCCATTTTTCGGCAAGGAGATGCTCGCGCCGTTCGCCGAAGCTCTGGAAGAGCCGGAGGCGCTTCAGCAACTCCAGCGCTATCTGCGCGAGGGTGAGGTACAGTGATGCTCAATCAAACCCTGATGCAACTTCTGGCCCTGGGATTTGTCCTGCTCGGCATAATCCTCTTGTCCGTTTATGGCATACGCTACCGGAGCAAACCGCCGCAAATACGCTCTTTTCCTGTTTTCCGCGCGCTGAGCGATGAGGTTGGGCGCGTGGCCGAGGAAGGTGCAGCCATTCACATTGCCATCGGCAATGGTAGCCTGATCGGCGATGAGGCTATGACATCGGTGGCCGCCCTGCAAGGACTGCACGCACTGCTTGACCTGTCCGCCGCCTATGATACTCCTCCCCTCATCACCACGAGCGACCCCACGCTTTACCTGCTGGCAAGCGATTGGATGCGTCGCGCTTATGCCCGCCTTGGAAGCGCCGACCTCTATCGACCGGTTACGGTGCAATTCACAGCGGCCTCGCCGGTGACGTATGCGGCGATGGCCGCCACCTACCTCGCCGACGGCGGCTTAGGCTCGAACATTGTGTTGGGTGCTTTCACCCAGGAGGCGACTTTGCTGACGGCAGCGGCGGAAAGACGCAACATCCATTCTATGGGCGGGACGACGTCTCCTCAAGGCTTGGGAGCACTGTATCCCGCTTTGGGTGCAGAGCAGTTGGTGATGGGTGAGGATATGTTTGCCGGTGGGGCAGAAGTGTTGCAGCGCTCCGCCAACTTCGCCAGCCTGGGAACGCAGGATGTTTTGCGCTGGTTGGTCATCGGCGGAATTGTCCTCACGGCCTTGATCTCATTGTTGGGAGGGGCATAGATGTTCAAACGTTTTCTCCCGACCGTCGTGGCTATGCTCGTGGGGCTGCTGGTCTTGTTGGGTTATCTTCTGCCCGTGGATTTTCTTATCCTGTTGCGGGATTTTCTCCTGCGGTGGGCAACCGTGCTGGCCGTGTTTGCACTGCTCCTGGCGTACATGAGTCTCTTGCGTGTGCATATACTTCGCCTGAGCCGGGCGCGCAAGAACAAAATTACCAGTCTTCTGGTCATCGTGTCGGCCCTGGGAACTTTGGCGCTGGTGCTGTGGCAAGGTGCCGCAGGAGCCTGGACGCAGCAATTGGTGAATAGTGTCCTGGTTCCCGGAGAATCGGCGCTGCTCGCGTTGACGGCGGTGACGTTGATCGTTGCCGGCATGCGCCTTATGCGCGTGCGACGTACCATCGGTGGGGTCATTTTCGTGATCGCGGCGGCGATTGTCCTGTTGACGACTGTCGCGTATAGTTTTTATCCGGATATGCTCGCGGCGCTCCGGCAGGGCGTTGACACTCTGGCGACGGGGGGGATGCGCGGGCTTATGCTAGGGGTGGCCCTGGGCGTCACATTAACCGGTCTACGAGTGATCCTCGGCTTTGACCGACCGCATAGCGATGAGTGAGTGTGACCATGATCCGTTGTCCTCGATGTGGCAAGATGAATCAAGACGACAGCCGTGTCTGCCTCTACTGTGGCGCGGCTTTATCCCCCACGGGACAACCGTTGGCCGGGGAGACGCCTGAAGGGGCAGAATTGCCGGACTGGCTGCTGGAACTGACGGAAGAGTCCACTGCCGAACCGATAGCCGCGCCTGGGGGCGCAGAACCTGCGCCCGCCGCAGCGCCGGATTGGCTGTCCGACATCCTGGCGGAAGCTCCGGATATTTCTGAAGAGGCCGCGGTCGAGCCGTCAGAAGAAATGTTGGCGCCTGCCGAACTGCCGGACTGGCTTACCGGCATGGTGACACCCGAACCGGCAGCAGCGCCGGAGTCGCCGGCCATGGCGGAATTGCCGGACTGGATTGCCGGCGCGACCGCGGAGGAACTGACACCTGGTACCCTGTTGAACGAAGAAGCCGCTCCATGGTCCGAGTCTTCGACGGAGGGCTTCGCAGAGCCGGCGGCGTATATGCCGGAAGCAGGTGCAGAGATGCCGGCCTGGTTGCTCGCCAACGCCGATGCTCCAACGGCCCGTGAGTCGCAGGAACAGCACAGCCTGCCATCCTGGTTACTCGCCAATGCTGATGAGCCTGCCCCGTTCCTAGAGACCGGGATACAAGAACTCCCCGCCTGGTTGTTGCAGGGGAGCGAGGAGGGCGCACCGTCACCGGTCGAAGCGGAAGAAGTGCCGCCCGTGCCACATCTTGCTCCTGAAAGTGTGATGCCGTCGACGCCTTCTGTCTCCGAAGCAGCGCACGAAGCCGTACCGGACTGGCTGGCGGGGATACTCCCCGAAGAGGAACCCCCCTATGCACCGACGCAGCCCGCGCCGACCGCCGAAGCCGTACCGGACTGGCTGGTGGGGATACTCCCCGAAGAGGAACCTTCCTCTGCACCGACGCAGCCCGCGCCGACCGCCGAAGCCGTACCGGACTGGCTGAGAGACATCCAACCTCCGGCTGAAGTCGCCACGCCAACGGCGGCTACACCGGCCTTTGCCGAAGAGACCGAGGTCGATAGGACGGTCGAAAAGGCGGAAACGTCCCTGTTCGGCGAAGCTGAAACGCCGGAAGTTGTTTCCACAGAAAGTCCTATGCCGGATTGGCTAAAAGATTTAACGCCGGTTGAGCCGGCTCAACCTTCCGCTGAAGAAGAGCTGGCCCTTGCCGATGAGGGTTTGGCGCGGGCCGAAGTGCCGGCCTGGCTCCAGGAACTACGTCCGCCGGGGACCAGCCCGTTGCCGCCACTGCCTGAAGCAGCAACGACGCCCGCTGCAGCGCCGGGTGCAACTGGCCGGTTAGTGCAGGCTGAAATCCCCGACTGGGTGCAGGAACTGCGGCCGGCTACGACCGCCGAACACGCGGCCGAAAAAGCCTTGTTCCCGGCGGTGACCGAAACGGAAGGCCCGCTGGCCGGCATCGCCGGTGTGCTGCCACCCGGATCTCTCGTGGATATGCCGGCGGATTTCGCGGCCGCTCCCGTTCCCATGATCCCGGAACCTGTCATGGCGCAGGCGCAACTCTGGCAAGAACTGCTAGAACAGCCGCGCAGTATCCAACGCCCGGTGATGCAGCAACGCGCCGGCTCCGGCGAGGGCGAAATGGCCACGCGCTGGATCGTCACGCTGATATTGATGGCCGTCACCGTCGCCGGATTCCTCTTGCCGGGTACGCGGATGTCACAGGCGCTCAACCAACCCCATATCGGGAATCTCTATGAAGCTATGGAGGCTTTACAGCCGGGGGATACAGTGGTCGTTGCCGTCGAGTATGGTCTTGCCGAAGCCGGTGAAATGACGCCTATCGCCAAAGCATTGGTAGAGCATCTCCAAGCCAGAGAGGCCCATTTGGTGATGGTCAGTACCCTGCCGGAAGGCATCGCGTTGGCGCAGGGGTTACTGGTCACGCCGGGGCAGGCGCCCCCGTCATCGGCACAGACGATCTATTTGCCCGGTTCGTCCAGCGGAGTGGCCGTCTTTTTGAGTGAAGGGTTGAAAGAGGCCAGATTACTCGTTGTGGTGACAGCACGGACAGAGTGCTTGCGTTGGTGGGTGGAGCAAAATGGCGCCTTGCACTCCGGCGTCTCGCTCCCGATGGGGATAGGCATAAGTGCCTCAGTCGGGCCGCTGGCGTCGCCTTACCTGGCAACTCCGCTCGTGGCCGGATGGCTGGTCGGCTTCCCCGATGTCGTGGCCTATCGTGAACTGCGAAATTCGACCAGCGCTGCTCTCAATCGTCAACTGGATGCCCTGTTGTTGACCCATTGGGCTGCTCTAGCTCTGTTGATTTTTGGCCTGCTGTACTATTTGGCGCGCGGCAAGAAGGGGGCCGCTTAACGCGATGGGAGGCATAGGGATGCCTGATCTAATCGGCCTGATTGTGGGCGCAGCGCTTACGATCATTATCTTCAGTTACCTGCTCGGCGACAACGTTCTCTACCGCTGGGTATTGGCTTTGTTGGTGGGCAGTGGTGCGGGCTACGTGATGGGGATGGCTCTGCGCTTTTTGTGGGTGGATTGGCTGGGCCAGGCGCGTACTGTCGAATCCTCTGGTGTGAAAATCTTCTATTTTATTCCCCTGCTCTTGGGGATATTGCTGCTCTTCAAAGGGTTTTCCTCCACCCAATGGCTGGGACGCTTTGCGGCCCTGGGAAATATCCCCATGGGATACCTTTTGGGGACCGGCGCGGCGGTCGCCATAGCCGGAGCCTTGCTGGGAACCGTCTTCCCCCAAGTTCAGGCCGCGGGTAACGCTCTGACGTTGGAAAGCTTCGGGGGGTTGCTGCAGGGCGTTGTGATGCTGATAGGGACGGTGACGGCGCTGCTGATGTTTTCGCCCCGCGACAGAGCGCGTGAGGGTGAAGTCAAACCTGCGACGCGGTGGCTGCAACGCATCGGGCAATTTTTTATCATTGTGGCTTTGGCGGCGGCCTTTGCCGGAGCCATCACGTCCGGTTTGACGCTGTGGGTTGAACGCTGGTCGGAGTTATTCCGCCTGGTCTTTTCTTTCATAGGGAGCTGAGGCATGGCCGATGCACGTACCATAGAATCTATTCTCGTCGCGGATTGTGGCACCGTCTTTACCAAGCTGCTCCTCCTGGAAAGAGTCGAGGACAGTTACCGTTTCGTGGCCCAGGCTGCAGCGTTGACGACCCTGAATCCTCCCTGGCACGATTTGGGCATCGGGGTAGTGCAGGCGCTCGAACAGTTGGAGGAAATCACCGGGCGCACCCTCTATTCGGCAGCGCGATTGATCACGCCGCAGCAAGGCATGGAAGGAGTAGACGCTTTTGTCGTCACCGTGAGCGCGGCGGAGCCGCTGAGCCTGGTGATCGCCGGGCTGGTGCGTGAGATGAGCCTGGAAAGTGCGCGGCGCGCAGCGGCCGGTACGTACACCGACATCAAGGCCATTTTATCGCGTGAAGGCAGCCTTAGCTCCCCGCAGGAAACGTGGGCGCGCACCACACGTGATGTTTCCCCCGACGTCGTGCTCCTGGTGGGCGGCGTTGATGGGGGCGCCAGGCGGCCGGTCATGGAACTCGCCGACGCGATTGCCCTGGCAGCTTCCATGCTGGAACAGGATCAGCGTCCGACCGTGCTCTATGCCGGCAATGCCGAGTTACGTTCCAACATCATCAAGCTGCTGGGTGATATCGCGCACGTCGAGGTGGTGGATAACGTCCATCCGACCACCGCCACAGAACAACTGGGGCCGGCGCAAAATGCGTTGGAACAGTATTACATCGAAGAACGGCTGAAAACCGCTCCCGGCGCCGATACTTTGATGAGTTGGAGCCGTCTGCCCTTATTGCCCACGGCGACGGCCTTCTCGCGGGTGGTGGATTACCTGTGCCGGCGTGAAAAGAATCCTGACCGCGGCGTCCTGGGCGTTGATGCCGGGGCAGCGACGACGACCGTGGCAGCGACGTTTGATGGGCGGCCCTATGTCACGGTTTACGGAAAAGGCGTGGCGTATGGCCCGCTGAGCTGGGTCAAAGAGCACGGCATCGCTGCTTTGTTGCAATGGGTGCCTGAGGAGATGGAAGAGGAGGAACTGTTGACCCTGCTTTATAACCGCGAACTGCGCCCCTGGACGGTTCCCCAGGACCCGCGCGAACTGTGGGTCGAGCAGGCCATCGCGCGCGAAATGCTTCGCTCGGCGCTGGCGATAGCCTTGCCGACCTGGGATGTCGGCAAGAGTGGAACGTCGCCGGGCATGATGCCGCACGTCGATCCGCTTCTCATCTCCGGCGGCGGCTTGGTTCACATGCCGCGTCCTGGACAGGCCCTTCTGGTTGCGCTGGATGGTTTGCAGCCGACGGGCATTTCTACCGTCTTGTTGGACGTGAACCGGGCTGCGCCTGCTCTTGGGGCGGTGGCGGGGCTCAAGCCGCTGGCGGCAGCCTCTGCTCTGGAAACCGGGGCACTTGTTTCCCTGGGCACGGTGATCTCGCCGGTGGGTAAGGCGCGTCCAGGCGAAGTGGTGCTGCGGATGCGCATCACGTATGAGGACGGTGGCACGTTGGATGTCGAAGCGCGTTATGGCGATATCGAAATCTGGCCGTTGTTGCCGGGGCAGAAGGCCAGTCTGGAACTGCGACCCAACCACCGCTTTGACGTCGGGCTTGGAGTGGGGCGCGGGGGCAAGGTGCAGGCCATTGGTGGGCTGGTAGGTCTGGTGGTAGATGCCCGTGGACGTCCTCTGGTGTTGCCCGATGATCCTGATCACCGTCGTCGCACGCTCCACGGATGGATTTGGGATGTGGGAGGTTAAGAGATGTTTATTCCCTACAGCATGGCCAATCCCTTGACGCTGGTGCGGATTGCCCGACGTTTGCCGCGTCCGGGTGAGGTGATTGTGCGGTTGGGAGAAGCGGTGGAACCGACCCACATCGTCGCCCAAGCCGTAGAACCGGTCGATTTTCGTATCGTCGATGTGGCGCGCGAGCTTAATCTGCCGGTGAAGAAGATAAAACCCTATTTGAAAGTGAAACGCGGTGATACCGTTGCCGCCGGTGACATCCTGGCCTCGCGGGGAGGGGTCGGTGGGCAGGTGTGCCGCGCCCCGATTGACGGCTCCATCGTGGGAAGTGGACGTGGGCGGCTGTTGGTGGAAGCTCAACCTCAGGGGGTTTCCCTGGCCGCCCTGGTCCCTGGCCTGGTGGTCGAAGTGTTGCCCAATGAAGGCGTCGTGATTGAGACCATCGGTGCGTGGATGCAAATGGGCTGGGGAAACGGGGAAGAGGCTTATGGGGTGCTGCGGGTGGTGGTACGCGCTCCGCGCCAGCCTATTCGCGTCAAAAATATCGACGCCGCTTCTCAAGGAGCCATCGTGGTGGGGGGATCGCGGCTGGATGATGAAGCCTTGGATCAGGCCGTCGAAATGCAAGTGCGGGGGATCATCGTTGGCAGTGTTGCCCCGTCCATGATCCCGCGGCTCGAGGCGGTGGATTTCCCTGTCGTGGCGACGGAAGGGATCGGTGCCGCGCCCATGTCACAGGTGTACTTCGATCTGTTGCGCTCGCTGGATGGCCGTGAAGCAGCCGTCGGCGGACGGCTCCGCCATCGTTGGCGGGCTGAACGTCCCTACGTCGTCGTGCCGATGCCGGCGCAGTCTGCCCCGCCGATCAACCCGGAGTCCCCCCTGGTCGTGGGCAGCCGGGTGCGGGTCTTGCGTGGGTCGTACACCGGGGTATCAGGGGTCGTGTCGAATATCCCCACAACCATGATCCAACTGGAGACCGGGGCACGTCTGCCGGGGGTGCAGGTAGATTTCGGCGGTAAAGAATTCGCCCTGATCCCGTTTATGAATCTGGAACGTTTGCTTTGACCGTAAGACGTCGAACTAAGATTTTCTTGCGCATTACGTTTTTGTTATCAAAGTGTAACTTGCATTTTTTACAAAATTTGTATACAATATCATTATAATACATCCCAACCGTGTTTTTCTGGAGGATGAGTTGTCAACTCGCCTGGCAAAATCGCGTATGAACCGGTGGGGGGATAAATGGGGTTATCGGACGCTTAAGGTCGCAGCCCAAACAAGGAGGAAAACGCATGTCGGATGACCTGTTTGATACTTTAGGAGCAGAAGCTGCCTTCGAGGAAGAGGAGGAGCCGGCGGAGCAGAGCGCCGGGGGAGGACAAAATAAAACCTTTCTTATCGCTGTGGCCATTATGGGCGGACTGCTTGTCCTAGCGTTGGTGGCGTTTGGGGTGTGGGCCTTAGTGATCAACCCGCAGATGAAGCGTGCAGCGCAGCAGGCCGCGTCAGGCGTCACGACCGAAACGCCTACGGCAGAAGCGACTCTTGTCGCCACATCCACCCCGGAGGAAGTACCCCCGACGGCAGAGGAGACGGTGGCGCCGACGAATACGCCGAAACCTACGCCCACATTGACGCCTACGCCCGTCATTGGGCCGACGGCGACACCGGCAGAGGGTGAAGCGGGTGCAACCGGCGGCTCCGCGGAAGGCGTCACGACGCCCACGCCGCGCGTGCGCCGTACCAATACGCCGGCTCCAACGCCGACCAAAGCGTCGGCTGCCGGTGCTACCCCCCGTCCGGCCACCGGTGGAACGACCGGGCAAACGCCTGAAACGGGACTCGGTGAAATGGCCCTGGTAGCCGCCGCCGTGTTGCTCGTCGGCGTGTTCTTTACGGCCCGCCGGCTCCGCAAAGCATAATCGTTGACGTCCGCTGACAGGACGTTTTCTCTCATCAGGGTATGCCGTATTGCGATTTTAAGTGCCGCGACAGGGCGCGAAGTTGCTACAGCTTCGCGCCCTGTGCGTTGAATATACTACTCACGGCCATAATCTTTCAAATCGCGTAACGGCTCAGCCTGGCGCTAATTATCTAGACGGCCATGGACGAACCTTTGTGATCCGTGGCTTTCGCCCCTCCCCCTGCCCCCTCCCCAGCGTTTTCGCTGGGGAGGGGGAGAAAAAAATAAGGGTTTTTTGCAGGCGGGCTGCGCCCGCCTGCAAAAAACCACCAAAAAAGTCCTCTTTCCCTCGCGTTGGCACGGGGGAAAGAGGAGAGGGATAGTAATGAAACTCCAACATTGTCTGCTGGTTTCTATCGTTCTGGGCATAACGATCCTTGCCCCGGCTTGTGCCTCGATGACGCCGTTTCTGACGGCGTCAACTGCCACGCCAACCGCGACCCTGACTCCTTCGCCGCCGCCCCCAACATCCACGCCGCCCCCGACACTCACGCCGACGGCCACTCCCGTCCCCACGCCCGATGCCGCGGCGGCGGACAACGTCGCCCGCGCCGGACTGGCGGCTGTCCAGACGCGCCTTGGCGACGCGGCATTGCTCTGTCTGCGTTACGAGGATACTGACGCCGACGGCACACCTGAATGGCTGGCCGTATTCCAACAGCCGACCACCCCCCCCGCTTGAGTGCCTTCGTCCTTGACGGCGACGTCTCTTATCCTCTGGAACCGGCGTTCCCCAAGGCCGGCGTGCCCGACGTCGGATTGGGCGAGTACGCTACGTGCGAGGTTGAGGTGCGCGATGTCAACGCCGACGGCTTGCCGGAGATCGCCATCTTCGGCCACGCCGAGAAAAACGAGACTTTGCTCCATCTCTACGTCTGGGATACGGACGGTTATCGCCGCCTGGGTTTTTTCTCCGGCGACGCGGGCGTCCGTTTCGTCGATGCCGATGGCGACCTCGAGGAGGAAATTTGGGAAGGCTACCGGGAGCGAAGCGCGCCCAGCCTGGCCTGGTACGTGATCCATACCTGGGAAGAGCACACCTATGGATGGACCTCCGACTGTTACAGTTGGTATTCCCTGGATCGTCCCCACACGTATCCCACCCACAAGCCTGAATACGCCGTAATTGCATTCTACCTGGCATTGAACGACCGTGACCTGCCGGGCGCGTACAACTTGCTGTTGCCCCGCGATGACCGCCCTTACGAGATGTGGGCGAACGGGTTTGCAACGACCATCCGGGTGAGAGTAGGAAGCGTTCACCTCATCCCCGATACGGAGACCGAAATGAGCGCGCGTGTCGCGGCGATGGTCACATCCTGGGATAACGAGGGCGGCGTGATTGTAGGCCGTCTCTGGAACATGGAATGGCAGACGACGCGCACCGGCGAAGAGTGGCGCCTGGTCGACGCCACGGCGGAAATGTTGGAGGAGTGGACGGCGACCTATTGGCCTTGATTCCGCCTATGGTATACTTCCTGGGTACATGGCAAACGAAAGGTCATCAAGTGTAGGCAAGAATCCATGAACGGTGTAGTTGTTCTGGGACGTTTTTTACACGGACTGGTTTTTTTTACGTTAGGCCTGACGGTCTTTTCTCTTCAATCCCACAGCCGGCGAATTTTGTTGGCGCGACGGCTGTATTGGATGGGATTGTTCGCCCTCGGCGAGGCCGTTGTCGCCTGGAATGACCTGTTTGCCGCCATGACGCCGCCGGTGCCCCTGTTTCCCGGGTTCGTCCGTCCCGTGTTGTCAGGGATGAGCTACATTTGCTTGATTACATTCGGCATCCAGCCCTTTTTTTCAGAAGAAACCGGACCCATGCAGGGGCGGCGTTGGCTGGTAGGGCTGAATGTGGTGTGGGTGATCTCGTCCCTTGGCGCTTACGTGGCGCTGCCCGTTCAGCGCGAGACGGTGATTCAGGTTACGACCCTCCTTGCGCATGCCTTGCTCGGTTTCGCCGGCGGTCTCCTGGCCGCGATCGGGGTGCGCCGCCAAAGTTATCAAACGCTGGAGGTGACACTGCGGCAACGTATTCGACCGTATTTACAGTTGGTGGAGGTGGCGGCGGGTACATTCGGCCTCTTGCACTTGCTGTATTGGCCCTGGTGGATGCGTGGCATGGCGCCGGCGCTCACGGAATGGGTGTGGGTCCTGGTGGGGGCGGCATTGACACTCGGCATCAACCGCGCGTTGAACACTCTGCAACTGGAGACCGAGCGCTGGATCGAAGGAGTAGAGCGTCTGCAAACGCTGGCCGTGGACCGTGAACGTATTGGCCGTGACCTCCACGATGGGATCATCCAATCCATCTATGCCGCCGGCTTACTGTTGGAAAGCGTGCAGCCAATCATCCCTTCCGATCCCATGCGCGCCCAGGCACAGTTGGGGCGGGTGATGGATAACCTGAACGAGACGATCCAGGACATCCGGCGCTATATCTTCGATCTGCGCAGTGATATGCCGGATGACGATCTCCCCTCAGGCATCAAGCGTTTATTGCGTGATTTTCACATCAACACCCTGTTGGAAACCGAATTGACGATTAGCGGCACGCCGGTTGAAATTCTGTCGATGGAACGGCGGCGGCACATCTTTCAGATCGTGCGCGAAACCCTGGCTAACACCGCACGCCATGCCCGCGCACGCGGGGTGAAGGTGCAGTTGGAATACGGCGAACATGCGCTGGACTTGACTATTTCCGACGATGGCATCGGTATGGAAACGCTCCAGGTGAGCAAAGGGTATGGCCTGCGGAACATCCGTGAGCGGGTGCGGTTGTTGGACGGGACGCTGCGTATCGAGAGTGCGCTCAACGAGGGCGTGACGTTCCACCTGACGGTTCCATATTAAACCCATAGACGAAGGTTTGGCGGGGGTGGGAGGGACATTCGCCGCCCCATCCCAGCCTCACCCTACAAAAATTGTAACTATTCAGCCACCCTTGCCAGGTGGCGAACGGGACTTTGGGGAGGGCACATAATAGGTTACCCCTTCGGCAGGTGCTGACCCTCTCATCCCCTGCCCCCCTTCTCCCCCGCCAGCGGGGAAGAAGGGGGCAAAAGGGGGGTGTGGCGGGCGGCGAAGCCGCCCGCCACACCCCCACCCAAAACCCCCCTTCCTGGGAGGAAGGGGGGCAGGGGGGATGGGCTGATAGAAACACGCATATCTTGTCATACAGAAGCACCTGGCCTACCAAAGTCTACGCCAAACCTGGCATAGGGAATAAGTGGCTTCGTCAGGTTTACGAGCCTGAATAGATACCAAAAATTCTCCCTTCCCTGGGGAAGGGAGGCAGGCAGGATGGGCGCACTTGAAGAACCTGCGTTTTATATCCGAAAGGAGAAATGGAAAATATGACATTACGCATTTTGATTGTGGATGATCACGAAGTTGTACGGTTGGGATTGCGTACCCTATTGAGCAATCAGGCCAATTTTGTCGTGGTGGATGAAGCCGCATCGGCCAGGGAAGCTGTCGAAAAAGCCTTGCAGCATCGTCCCGATGTGGTGGTGATGGACATTCGTATGCCGGGAGAAAACGGCATCGAAGCCTGTCGTGAGATCAAAGCACAACTGCCGCACACCGAAGTGCTGATGCTCACCTCTTACGCCGAAGACGAGATGCTCTTCGATGCCATCAGCGCCGGCGCAGCCGGGTACGTGCTCAAACAGGGCGGCGGCGACGAGTTGATCCGGGCTATCCGGCGGGTAGGTGAGGGTGAAGCTCTGCTCGACCCGGCGGTCACGCAGCGCGTCCTCGCCCGGGTGCGCCAGGCGACACGCCAGGAGCAGGCCGCCGCTTTCAGCGACCTGACCGAACAAGAACTGCGTGTCCTGGGACTGGTTTCAGAAGGCCGCACCAACAAGGAGATTGCCAAGTCCCTCTTCCTGGGTGAAGGGACCGTGCGCAACTACGTGAGCAGCATCCTCTCCAAACTGGGCCTGACCAACCGCGCCGAAGCCGCCGCCTATGCCGTCCGCCACGATCTGCACGAATTTCTGGAAGAATTATCCTAACCAGCCGTGAATCACGCACTGACCAAAAAACAACTCGGCTGGCTCATCATCCTCGCCGGATTGGGCGCGGATGCCGTGCTTTTGATCGGTGGACGTTTGGGCGCCGGGGAGTGGGCAGGCATCGGGCCGCTAGAACGTGCGCTGCTTCTGGCCGGATTGGGCGTCGCGCTTCTCGGTGCGCCGTTGCTGCATCGGGGGGATGCGCCGGCCGCCGCAGGCGAACCGCGATACGTCCCCCACGCCGGCTCCGCTCTCCCCTCGCGCCGCCGCGTGACAGTCTGGCTCGAACGGGCGCTGCTGCTCCTGGCGCTGCTGGCGTTCCTGGCCTACCTGGGTGTGTACACGGCCTACGCCGTCGATCTCTTCCGCTGGCCTTATGACTACGACCAGGGTGAGAGCTTCGAGTTGTACGACGCCGTCCTGCACAGCCAGGGCGAATGGCCCTATCGTGACAGCAGTGTATACCCCTTCTACTCATCGAATTACCCGCCGGTGTTTCACCTCCTCAACATTCTGCTCTTTCCATTGTTAGGGAAGACGCTCCTGTCCGGGCGTGTGCTTTCGTTCGTCATCACTTTGTTGACGGCGTTTGTCATTGGGTGGACGGTGCGGCGGCGCACGGGCGGTGTCTTCATCCCGCTGCTGTCGGCGCTGGCGTACCCGGCGTCGAACTTCGTTTATCATATCGGCCCGCTGTGTCGCCAACATTTGACGATGGTGTTCTTCGAAACACTCTGCGTCTTCTTCATCGCGGACGCGGAGAATCCCCGTCACGGCAAACGCAATCTGGTTTTGGGACTGGCCTGTTTGTTTCTGGCCGGATATGCCAAGCAATTGGCGGTCTTCACGGCGGCAGCGGTGTTTGGATATCTCTTTTTGCGCCATCCCCGGCGTGCTATCGTGGCCGTGCTCATTTTTGGCGCCGTCTTTGGGTTTGCCTTCCTCGGCATCAATCAGGCCACGGGCGGGCAGTGGTGGATCAACACGATCTCGGCCAACGTGAACGAATTCCTCGTCCCGCAGTTGATGGCGCTGGCGCGCGCCTGGTTCAAAGTGCATACCGTGTTCGTCATTCTGGCAGTGGGGATGGTGATTTATGAAACTTACGTTGGATCTCTCTCCGTGTATGCACTGTGGTTTGTCTCTGCGTTGGGCACCGGCGTCATGTCCGGCAAGTGGGGCGCAGGGGAAGCGTACTGGGTCACCTCGGTGGCCGCGGCGATCATCCTGAGTGGATTCGCGTTGGGCAAGGGGCGCGACCACGTGGCACAGCGACATCCCCGGGGGTCGAGCTACCTGGCGATAGGGATTCCCCTCCTGTTCTTAGTACAGTCCACGCGGATGGTGCACCTGCCCACGGCTGGACCGTTCTGGGGACCGGTGGCGCGCGTCTTGGGTGTTGCTGGACAGTCGGTGTATGCCGACTACCCGTATTACGACGCGGTAGGCTACACACAGGTGGGGCACTTCATGCTGCCGCGTGACTACGCCGGCGGTGCACGCATCATGGAGTACGTGCGGGCTACCGATTTGCCGGTCTTCAGCGAGGAAGCCGCTTTCCCGATGCTGGCCGGCAAGCCTGTGGTGACCAATCCCACCCAGTTGCTCAACCTGTACAACAACGGCCTGCTCGACACGAGCGAGTTGGAAGCGATGATCCGCCGGGAGGCATTCGATCTGGTGATCATGCGGGCGCAGTTCTATCCGCCGCCGGTGCTCACCGCCATCGGACAGCATTACGGCCTGGTGGAACACATTCCGATGAACGGGTTTAACTACATCATCATGCAGCCGTTGGGCCAGCCCGAAGCGCCGTAACACGCGGCGAAGTTCGTGCTCGCTCTCGGAATCTCGTATCTATTCAGGTTAGTCAACCTGGCGAAACGACGCCCGCCGATACCCCGGCCTCGTCTACTGTCTACTTTATTGCCCATTCGTGTAATCCGCGCCTAGAATGATCACCACGTCGTATTGGGCGGTGGGGTTGTTCCCGTTGACAACCGCCGACTGCGGCAGCTTGAGCAGCGAGAGAATTTGTGCGGCCGTCATCGGCTTGGCACGGTTGAGAATCACCAGCGAGGTGTCGTAGTCCTGGCGGTCGGCATTGTCGTAGGCAGCGATGGGCAGACCGTTGGCCTCGAGGAACTGGCTGGTGGTGAAGGCCAATCCCGCAGTTTGAGTGCCGTTCAGCACCGAGACCGTGGCGGATTCTTTTTCGAGCGTCTGCAATGTTTCTCCGTTGTTGCTGAGTCCAAAGACTTCATCGCGCACCTTGCGTATTTCATCGCGCAGGGGGATCAAGATCTGCATCTGGTCGGGCGTAGTTTTGAAGAGCGTGCATGACTCGTCGATGACGCGAAAGGTGACATCTTCATCCATATTCACGCGCCGCGCCAGATTGGCCAGGGCGATGATCTCGTCCAATTGCAGTCTGGAATCGATTTTGACCGATTTTTCCAGGATTTGCAGTATTTCCGGCGCCTGGGCGGCGAGCTGCGGGAGCAAGTTGGCCTCTGTGATCCGCTTGAAGATGGCCTTAATCACCTGCTGCTGCCGCCGCGCGCGGTCGAAGTCGCCGCCGTTGGAATGACGGGTGCGGGCATACTTCAGCGCCTCCTCCCCGTAAAAGTGATGCGGCCCGGCGTCGACGTGGAACACTTCAACCCCGTAATCGGCGGTTGGATATTGGGTATCGTGGATGGTTTCCGGCACATCGATGTCGATGCCGCCGATGCGATCCACCAGCTCGACGAAGGCCTGAAAATTGAAACGCACGTAATAATCGATATGGACGCCTAGATTGTATTCCACCGTTTCCACCGCCAGCGCCGGCCCGCCGCCGGGATGATCGTAAGCGTCGCCGATGAAGTGCGCCGTGTTGATGCGGTCTTCGGTGTAGCCGGGAATGTGCACCCATAGATCGCGGGGGATGGAGAGCACACCGGCCTTCATCGTCACCGGGTCGAGGGTGGCCAGGATCATCGTGTCGGTGCGCCAGTAATCGGTTTCCTGAGCGCGTTCGTCAATGCCGAGGATCAGCACGGTCACGCGGTCGGTGCCGGTCCATACCGGCAATGTTTCGCCTTCGACATGGCCGACGTTGGGGCTTTCTTCCTCTGTTTGTTTGATCGTGAACTCCGGCAGAATATCCGCGGCAGCGACGTTCTGCCGGATCGTAAAGTAGGTAGTATAACCGGCGGCTGCCGTCACGCTCAAGTAGATGAGCACAAAGCCGAGGTTGATTAGCCGCGCGTAGGGTAGCCGGCTCAGAACAGAACGGTCATCGGTTGAAACCATTGTCCTCCCTTGAAAATAGCCATAAAACACACCGAGTTCATAGAGAAAAACTCAAATTCTTTGTGTCCTGTGTGCCCTTCGTGGTGAAAAGTTTTCACTCCACCGCTGGTGAATCACCCCCTTCATGATGAATGCCTCTGGAAGTAGTGAATCAGCCATGGTATCTATTCAGGTCAGTCAACCTGGCGAAACAACTTATTCCATACCAGATTTGGCGTGGATTTTGGTATGCCAGGCACTTTTGGATGACGAGATAGGCGTGTTTCTATCAGCCCACACCCCCGCTTTTTCGCCCCCTTCTCCTCCGCTGGCGGGGGAGAAGGGGGTTGGGGGATGAGAGGGTCAGCGCCTATGACCGAAGTGTCAACCCATGATGCCACCCTCCCCAAAGTCCCCTTCGCCACCTGACACGGGCGGCTGAATAGTTACCAGCAATGTTTGTTTGCTGGTACTGCAAACCGGCAGCTTGCGCAACGTTTCCTCGTCTCGTTTACGGCGGACCGGAATAGTCGTTGCCGAGGATCACCACAATATCCTGGGCCGTGTCAGGAGTTGCCCCTTTGACAATGGCCGTCGTCGGCATGTTCAATAGACTGGCAATGCGCGCCGCCGTCATCGGCTTGTCATGGTTCATGATGACCTGCGACACGGTGTAGTCCTGGCGGTCGGCATTGCCGACTTGAGTGGTAGCGATGCCCTGCGCTTTGAGATAGTCCGCCGTCGTCCCGGCCAGCCCGGCCCGCGTGGTGCCGTTGAGGACGGCCACGGTCGCGGTTTCCGGCGTTGGCGTCATCACGACCGGCGTCGCTTGCGCCTCGTTGGGCGCCGGCGTGGGAATGTCGGCGGCGAAGACATAGTCGCGCACTTCGCGCATCGGGTCACGCAGGGGCACCAAGACCTGTGCGCCGTCCGGCGTGATCCAGGATTGCGTGCAGGTTTGGTCGATGACGCCGAAGCGAATCGTCGAGCGATCTATCTGGATCGTCAGGTTAGCCAACGCCAGGATCTGGTCGAGCGCCAGGTCGGTCTGCACCGATGTTTCCAACATCTTGTAAATCTCCGGCGCCTTCTTCGCCAGGTCCGGCAGCAAACCGACATCCGTGACCTTTTCCAAAATAGCCGATATCACCTGTTGTTGGCGGTGCGCGCGGTCGAAGTCACTGTTGCCGTGCCGCGTGCGAGCGTACTTGAGCGTCATCTCGCCGTCGAAGTGGTGCCAGCCCGCTGCGATGTACAGTGGATCGTACCCGTAGGCATGGTCCGGGTACAGCGGATCGTTAATGTCATTTTCCACGTAAATATCCACGCCGCCGATGAGATCGACGAGGCCGACGAAGCCCTGGAAATTCACCCGGGCATAGTAGTTGATCGGCACGCCCAGGTTGTATTCCACGGTTTCCACAGCCAGCGCCGGGCCGCCGCCCGGATAGCTGTAGAGATCGCCCAGGAAGTGCGCGGTATTGATGCGCCCGTCACCGTAGCCGGGAATGGGCACCCAGAGGTCGCGGGGGATGGAGAGCACGCCCGCCATCCTGGTGACCGGATCGAGGGTCAGCACTATCATCGTGTCGGTGCGCCACGGCCCGGTCTCTTGCGTGCGCTCGTCGATGCCGAGCAGCAACACTGTAACGCGATCCTTGCCCGTCCAGATGGGTACAACCTGCCCAAATTCGTACTTGACGTTCTCACTGGGGCCACTACTGCTGGGCAAACCCGGAGTAATCCCCGGTGATGCCAGAAACCCCTGGAGCCAGGAGATGACAAAAGCCGCCACGCCAACGATAAGGGCCAGGAATACCAGCGCCAACAAGGCGGTAATCAGCGCCGGGGCTGTATTGCGTCGTCTGGTCATTCTTCTTCGTGCCATAGTGCGTGATGACTCCTCACAATAGTTGTCAGTCTATGCGTCGGATAGCCTCTTCATGCTTTGATGGCGTATATTCTACACCTTTGACCCAACTCGAATTATACCATGTCCTTGTGGGAGATCATAACAACTGCAATAACGCCGCTTCCCAACACGCGATGGAGGTTTCGACATCGTAGTTCTCGTGAATGAACCGTTGGCCTGCTGCGCCGATTCGAGCGCAAGCCTCAGGGTCGAGTAACAGCGCGATTACCGCTGCGGCGAACGCTTCCGGCGTGTCCGCGATCACCAGATGCTCGCCGGGCGTCGCGCCGAGGCCGTGGTTGCACACGCTCGTCGCCACGACCGGCACACCGAACGCCATCGCATCCATGACTTTTTGCAGTAACCCACCGGCGACCAGCAACGGCGAGACGAAAACCGCCGCCGCGCGATACCAGGGTGCCAGATCGGCGACAAAGCCGGTGACAAAACAGTGTTCCCCATCGGCGCGGGTTTGCAGCTCCGCCGTCGGCGAGCCGCCGACCACATAGAAGCGCGCTGCGGGGACCGCAGTGCGGATGAGCGGCCAGACGTGATCGAGGAACCAGGTCACGCCGTCACGGTTGTGGTCGCGCCCCATCGCTCCGACAAAGAGCAGGTTTAGTCCGGCGAGGACGGCTGGTGGTGTAGGCGGCTCCGGCGACACCGCCGGAGTCAGCGGCAGGAGGAGCAGTGGTTGCGTCCCTCCCGCCGCTGCCAGCAGCGCTTTATCTCCCTCCGAAATGGCCAGGAGCAAATCGTAGCGGCGCCAGAGCGCCGGTTCGAGCCGGCGATACAAAGCGCCGGTCGCCTTGGCCCATAGCTGTCGGAGGCCGCGCGTGTGCGCCGCCCTTTGCTGTTGCAAAAACCAGTTTACATCCTGGGTGCGGAATGAGGACTTGGGGAGTTGCACGCCGAGCAACGCCAGCGCCGTTTGCGTGGTTTCGATATGAACCAGGTCTGGCCGAAGATCGTGCAGAGCACGCCGGGTGGCGCGTCGCAGTGCCATGTAACTGCGCAGCACCGCCAGGGGACGCGGTCCCGGCAGTGAACGATGGTGCGGGACGGTGTCAACCCGCTCGCAGATGGCTTCGACGTGTGGCAATAGTGGACGTTCTTCGTCCAGCATACGCGCGACGAGGCTTAAGCCATGACCCCGGCGGTACAGCGCTTCCATGAGCTTGAAAAGCGACTCCCCGCCGGCATGGCCCACCCCCGGAGCCGGAAACTGCTTGTAGATAAAGAGAATTCGCGCCATAACGCCTAAATTCTGTCAGCACAGGACTTACGCCCATTTCCGTTTGTAGTGGCGGCTTCAGTCGCTCTTAGCACTACCCACCCCCACCGCCTGATTCGAACCAGGCTGGCGTAAGTCCTGAGCATCCGCAACTCAGGTTAGCCAAGCGGCACAGCTACGACGATCATTTCCGGCCGGCTTTGCACCTCTTCAAAGAAAAAGTTCGACAGGGCCCGTTCGACAGCTTTTTCGACATCAGCTTGCGCAGCGTCGCCATGCGTGGCTTGTAGTGTTCGCCGGAGCACCGGTTACGCCCGCTCGATCAAATCGTTGAGGACGTCGACGGTCGCCACCCCGCGCGCGGTGATGCGCGGCTCACCGATCAGCAGACCTTGCCGACGGTTGTAGGTGAAGACGACGTTGCACACGCCGGCGATGGCCAGTGTCTCGCGGTCTTGAATGATCTGCGGACTGACCGCGTCACCCACCAGGGTCCCGTCCACGAAAACGTAGCCGCCCGGCACCCGTTCCCCGATTTCCAGACTGTCGGAGGAAAAACGCAGGATGTAGCCGTTTTCTACGACCGCCATGTTCTGCCGGGGGATGCCGACCTCCTGCGCCAGCATAGCGTGCAGCTTCAAGTGTCGCAGTTCCCCGTGAATGGGCACGAAAAATTTCGGGTGCAGCAGGTTAAGCAGCATCTTCTGCTCTTCCTGACTGGCATGGCCGGAGACATGCACCGGGGCGACGGGATGATAGACGACGTTCGCCCCCTTCTGAAACAAGCGGTTGATGACGCGGTGCACGGTTTCTTCGTTGCCGGGAATGGTGTGAGAAGAGAGCACCACCGTATCCCCCGGCACGATGCGTAGGGAAGGATGCTGCGCGATCGCCAGCCGCCCCATAATCGAACGGGGCTCGCCCTGCGCGCCGGTGGCAATGATGGTAACTTGATGCGGCGGCAGACGGTTGATGTCCTGCAAGGGCAGAATGAGATCGTCAGGCACGTTCAGATAGCCCAGGCGGCGGGCCATCTTGATGTTTTTCAGCATCGTGGTGCCGGCGATGGCGACTTTGCGTCCGAAGCTGTGGGCCACTTCCATCACCTGCTGGATGCGGGAGATCAGTGAGGCGAACGTTGCCACGATGACCCGCCCCTTGGCCTGGCGGAAGACATCGGCCAGGGCCGCGTTTAGACTGTACTCCGAGGGCGTCGTGCCGGGATGATCGGAGTTGGTACTATCGGCGAGCAGCACCAGGACGCCGCGCCGGTTGAATTCCGCCAGCTTGGCGATGTCGCTGGGCCGTCCGTCCACCGGTGTGTGGTCCATCTTGTAATCGCCGCTGTGGACGATGAGGCCAAGTGGCGTGTCGATGCCTAACCCCACCGCATCTGGGATGCTGTGACACACGTGGTAAGGTTCGACGGTGAACGGCCCCAGGTGAAGCGTGTCGCCGGGTTCCATGGGCTGTAATTTGACCCGCTTTTGCAGATCACGGCGGAGTTTGACCTCGATCAACCCGCGTGTCAGCGTCGTCGCGTAAACCGGCGCGTTGAACTCTTGCAGAAAATGCGGCAGCGCTCCGATATGGTCTTCGTGTCCGTGGGTGATGACAATCCCCCGGATGCGGTCTTCTTTGCCCTTCAGGTAGCGATAGTCGGGGATGATGTAATCCACGCCCGGCATATCGCTTTCGGGGAACATCATTCCGACATCGATGATCAGGATATTGCGCCCATATTCCAGCGCCATCATGTTTTTTCCGACTTCCCCTAACCCACCCAGGGGAATGATTTGTAATTTTTCCATACCTTTGACCTTGTTTCTAAAATCCGTGCCGTCTACTCTTGACGTATCGGCACAACAAAATGAGTATCAGTAGATCACACATCGCTTTGAGGGGATCGCCAGATCCCCGTTCCGGTCTGGATCTGGCGATCCAGACCAGCAAAATGAGATCTACTGAGTATCTATTCAGGCCAGTAAACCTGGTGCAGCAATGTATTCCCCATAGCAGGTTTGGCGCGGATTTTGGTAGACACAGGCTCTTGGATGACGTGATAGGCGTGTCTCTATAAGCCCATCCCCATTTTTTTCACTCCCTTCTTCCCCGCTTGCGGGGGAAAAGGGGGCTGGGGGATGAGAGGGTCATCGCCTATGACCGAAGCGTCAACCCATGATGCACCATTCCCAAAGTCCCATTCGCAACCTGACAAGGGTGGCTGAATAGCTACCAAAATTATACGTGCTTTTGTACTTTTGCCAATGAGCTTCAACAAAAGACCTGACGGGTTCTTGTGAAACCCGTCAGGTCGGGTGGCGATCAAGGAACTGCGGGGCCAAGGACCTCCGCAGGACTTGGCGTGTTGGGGAGGGGAAGCGCTGTTGTTAGGCTTTTTTACCCGACATTCCGAGCCTCACGACGCCACAAACGCCCGCAGAAAGGCCGTTGCATTTTCACCGAGTGTCTCCACCCGGTAGCCGCCTTCCTGGACGATGACGGTGGGCAGTTTTAGCGCGGCGATCTGCTGCCCGATCTCGCGGAAGCCGGCGGTGGTGATGTGGAATTTGCCGATGAGATCGCCTACGGCGGCATCCAGCCCCAGGGAGATGAGCAAATAGCGCGGTGTGAAGTCGGCGATGGTGTTCAGGGCCTCGTCCAGCGCCGCGAGATAGAGGGCGTCGTCCGTCTGCAGTGGCAGGGGCCAGTTGTGATTCAGTCCCGTTCCCGGCCCCTCACCGTGCTCGTCGGCCCGTCCCCAGAAAAACGGATAGTCCACGTCCGGGTCGGCATGGAGGGAGCAGAACAACACTGCCGGATCCGCGTAGAAGATCGCCTGGGTGCCGTTGCCGTGGTGGTAGTCGATGTCCAGGATGGCGACGGGGCCGGCGGCTTGCATGCTGCGCGCGGCAATGGCGACGTTGTTGAGGTAGCAGAACCCGCCGTATTGATCGGGCATCGCGTGGTGGCCGGGAGGACGACACAGCGCGTAGGCAACCGGTTCACCACGGCGGACGAAATCCGCCGCGGTGAGGGCGCACTGCGCGCTCCAATAAGCCGCCTCCCATGTGCCCTCCAGGATGGGGTCTTCGTAATCGTAAGTGTAATAGTCGCGCCGACTGATGAAATCCGCCGGGCAGTGCGGGGCGCGGTCGAGTGTCACGCCGTTGCGCCCTGCCAGCAGGGGGCGCGTTGCTCCGCAGTACGCCGCATTTTGGGCATAAGCCGTCCGCATGTAGGCGATGTAGTCGGCGTCATGGACGGCCAGGAGCGGCGCGAGGCCATAGTCGGCGGGAGGCGTCACCAGGCCCAGGCGTGCGGCTTGCACGGCAGCGAGGATGGCTTCGGCGCGGGCCGGGGTTTCTTTGTAGACAAAGGGCTGCCCCTCTACCACAAGCCCATCGGTGGCGTGATGGTGATGGCGGTCCGTATAGATGATCTTCATAGCAGGCTGGATGAAAATTGTAGGGCGAGGTGACTCCTCGCCCTACAAGGCCCGTTGTTTTTACGCGAGGTTATAACGCCGCAAGGCCAGTCCGAGGATTTCAGCGATGAGCGTCTCATAGCTGACGCCCGCGGCGTCGGCGATGATGCACATGTCGCTAAACGCCGGGCGCAAGCCGGGCAGGGTGTTGATTTCCACAAGCTGCGGAGCGCCGTTCTCGTCCAGCCGGAAATCCACGCGCGACACATCCAGGGCGTTGAGCGCCTCGAAGGCTTGAACGGTCCATGCCTGGATGTCGGCCGTGAGATCGTCCGGCAAATCCGCCGGGCAGTGAAACTGTGGGCCGCCCACATTCTGCGGCGCAAATCCCTTGGCTTCTGTGTTGTACACGTTCGGGATCGCTGCCTGCGACATGTCGATTTCCTCGATGGGGAAAACGTGGAAGCCGGCCGCGTCGTAGAAATCAGAGCGCGGCGCTTCCCCCGGCAGATAGCGGTTGCCGATGAGCGCCACGGTGAACTCGCGGCCCGGCAAATAGTGCTCGACCAATGCCGGCTGGCGGTAAGTCGTGATGACCCACTGCACCTGCGCGCGCAAGTCGGTCTCGTTGTGGACAATGGAATGGACGTTGATCCCCATGCCCGATCCCTCGCGCACCGGCTTGACGAAAAGCGGGAAAGTCAGACGTCTGTCCAGCGGCTCATCGGCGTGGGTAAAGCGCTGGAATGGCGCCGTCGGCAGCCCCGCGTCGCGCCAGATTTGTTTGGTGACGGCTTTGTCCAACGAAATAGCATGGGTCAGCACCTTCGAGCCGGTGTAGGGGATGGACAGCAGCTCCAGCACCGCCGGTACGTGGGACTCGCGCGCATCGCCGCGCAACCCCTCGGCGATGTTGAAACAGATGTCGGGCCGAGAGGCGCGCACCGTGTCGAGGAAAGTCTCGTCGGCTTCCAGGAAGAACGGATCGTGACCGAGGCCGCGTAGCGTGTTTTGAATGCTCTCGACGGTTTCTTCGGCGTCGTATTCGGCCAGCGCGTCGGGTGGCGCGCCAGCCTCAGCTTTGACGCTGTGTTTGCGATTGGCGACGACGGCGATACGTAACCTCGTCATGCTAACGCTCCACCACCTCAGGTTGGAGGACGAAGGGCGCAGGGGTCTGTGGAACGCGCGCATGCGTCTCGCGCCAGCCCTGCGGCGCGACTTCGCGGCTATGGCCGGCGAGCAGGCCGGCGATGCCTTCCTGTCCGGCCTCGTGGCGGCGGTTCTGGCAATAAGGACATGTCGCCGGGTCGTGACCCTGGTAGTCCGTCGGCTGGGTGTAGGCGGTGATGAAGCCCTCGTAGTTGCGGACGATCACTTTGCTGTCGGACATGCTGAGCATATAGTTCGGCAGGATAGGCACCTTGCCGCCGCCCTCCGGTGCGTCGATCACATACGTAGGGATGGCAAAACCGGACGTGTGCCCGCGCAGCGCTTCCATGATCTCCAGCCCCTTCGACACCGGCGTGCGGAAGTGACCTGCGCCGTGGACGAGGTCGCACTGGTACAGGTAGTAAGGCCGTACCCGGTTCTTCACCAGCTTGTGGACCAGAGACATCATGATGTTGGGACAATCGTTGACACCTGCCAGCAGTACCGTCTGACTGCCGAGAGGGATGCCGGCGTTCGCCAGGCGCGCCAGCGCCTGTTCTACTTCCGGCGTGATTTCCTTGGGATGGTTGAAATGGATGTTCATCCACAACGGGTGGTAGCGAGACAGCATTGCCGTCAGTTCCGGGGTGATGCGTTGCGGCAGGAAGACGGGCACGCGCGAGCCGATGCGGATGACCTCCACGTGGGGGATGGCGCGCAGACGTTGGAGGATCCGCTCAAGGACGTTTTGCGGCAGCGTCAACGGATCGCCGCCGGAGAGCAACACGTCGCGGATTTCGGGCGTGGCCGCGATGTAATCCAACTGCTGTTCGTAAGAAGCCGAGTTGAACATCACATGGCTGTCGCCGACCAGACGACTGCGCGTGCAGAAGCGGCAATAGCTGGCGCACTGCGTAGTCAGCAGCATCAAAACGCGGTCGGGGTAGCGGTGCACCAGACCCGCCACCGGCGAATGGGCATCCTCGCCCAGCGAGTCCGCCATTTCGGCGTCAAAGGGCACCAGTTCCTGGCCTGTTGGGATCACCTGCCGCCGGATGGGACAATGAGGATCGTCCGGGTCCATCAGGCTGGCGAAATAGGGGGTAACCTCAACACGAAACCGTTCAGGCGCAGAGAGACCGGCGATTTCGTCAGGGGTTAAATGGATAAGGCGGGAGAAATCTTCTACTGAACTCAGGCGGTGGGCCAGTTGCCAACGCCAATCATTCCACTGTTCAGAGGGAACAGTTTGCCAATAACGACGCTGGCCTCCTTGACCGGGAGGCTCCTCCAATTCACGATTCAATTCTAGCTCTTCCATCCTTTCAATTCTCCTTCAAAATAGTCAGATAGTCATCAGTCAGATAATTCCATAATCATTGTCTTTGAAACGAGTCGCAACAGCTCAACTTAACAAGCCTTCGAGCGTTACGGAGAGTTTGGTGGCCGGAATGCCGGTTAATACGACCCGCTTGGCTCCGGCGGCTTCTGCCTGCCGATAGTGTTGCACGGTATCGGACAGGACGACGCATTGGGTGTGAGGGCATCTGGCCTTGACCTGGTTTAGCATATTCCATGCATCTCCACCGGGCAGATTTGAATCGACCACCACCAACGCCGGTCGTTGGCTCTCAATCGTTCTCAGGGCTGATGTGGCAGTGTTGGCCTGCTCCACGCTGGATACCTGCGGCAGCGACTTCAAAAGTGCTACCAGGCTATCCCGTAGCGGGCCAGGTGTCGCCACCACCAGGACCGGCATTCGTGCACCCATTCAACCCATCCTTATTCACACAATCAGGTGCAACGCGCTTGAGTTCGATAGGGAAGGGCATTGCACCTGTTCTTTTTGTTGCCACTCAATTTCGACTCTATCATACTCGATATTGTCGCTGGCGCATCGGTCATGAGGACGGTTTTGAAGTGCGACAAAAGACAGATTTTTGCGGGAAGAGGGTACGTCAAATGGCGTAGGCTCTTTTAACCGCAACGGCCTGATAGTGTCATTTCACGGCGGTGGTTCGTTGCTGAGGTTCACCAGCCCCTCGCGCAAAGCGTAGAGCGTGGCCTGGGTGCGGTTCGCCAGATGGAGTTTGCGCAGGATGTTGCTGACGTGAGTGCGCACGGTGCGCTCGCTAATGAACAGGGTCTTGGCGATTTCTTCGTTCGCCAACCCGCGCGCGACCAGCTTGAGCACATCGGCTTCGCGCGCGGTCAGCGGCTCGGCGGTAGGCGGCAAGTTGGAAGGGCGTTGGATTTCTTGCATCACCTTGCGGGCGATGGCAGGATGCATGGTGGGCAATCCCTGATGCACGTCGCGGATGGCACGGAGCAGGTCTTGGGGTGCTGTATCTTTGAGCAGGTAGCCCGATGCGCCGGCCTTGATTGCCGGAAAAACCTTGTCATCTTCGGCGAAACTTGTGAGGACCAGGATGTGCACGTCGGGGAGCGCTTGCTTGATTTCACTGATCGCTTCGATGCCGTCCTTGCGCGGCATGACCACGTCCATCAGGATGATATCGGGGCGCAGTTCGCGCGCCCGCGCCACCGCTTCGACGCCGTCGGCGGCCTCGCCGACCAGTTCCATCCCCGGCTCGGTTGCAATGAGCCAGCGCAAGCCTTCGCGCACGATGGCGTGATCGTCGGCGACGAGTATGTGAATCGTTTCGGTCATGATGGGGCCTCATTTCTCTCAGTGACTCTGGCGAAGTTTACAGTTGCACCAGAGTTGTTTATCGTGACGTTGATGTTGGTTCCCTTGCCGGGTAAGGAGGTGATGGTCAACACGCCGCCCAGTTTTTCGGCGCGTTCCCGCATACTGCTCAGGCCGATTCCGCCTTCGGCACCGACGGCGCTGAGGTTGAGTCCTTTGCCGTCGTCGCTGATATCGATGGCGATGCGCTTTTCAGCGGCGACAATGCGCACGGCAATCGAGGTCGCCGCAGCGTGTTTTAAGGCATTGTTGAGCGCCTCCTGGGTGATATGGTAGAGTTCCTCTTCCAGGTGGGCAGGAAGGTGAACTTCACCGCTGACCACCAGCGAGGCTTCGACGCCGGCCCGTCTCTCGACCGTATCCAGCCGCTGTTGCAAAGCCCCGACTAACCCGATGTTTTCCAGGGCTGGCGGTCGCAATTCGTAGACCAGCAGCCGCATTTCCTTAAACGCCTGCTGTCCGATCTCGCCGAGCCGCACCATGACCTCATTCACCCGTTGCAGGTCGCCGGCTTGTGCCAATCGGCGTCCGGCTTCGGCCAGCAGGGTGAGGCTGTACAGCAGTTGGGTCACAGAGTCGTGCAGGTCACGGGCGAGCCGACTGCGTTCCTGGAGGACGGCGGCCTGTTCGGCCTGGACGCGCAGACGGGCATTTTCGATAGCGAGGGCGGCATGATTCCCAAAGCTCATCCCCAAGCGAATGTCCTCTTCTGAGAACTGGCGGGCGTCGTTGTAATAAAAGCCGAGGTTTCCGTAGAACTCCTCTTTGATGACCAGGGGAACGGTGAGCAGAGCGCAGTAATGTTTGACGGCGGCCCGGCACCACTCGCGCACGGCGGGTTCGATGGTGCTATCCTGGGCTGCCGCAGCGATGGGTGAGGCATCGACATCCGCGATGGCGTAAGGCTGGCGGTCGAAGTTCGTTCCGCCGGGTTCGCCGTGTCCTAAAAAACGCCAGGCATGCAACGGCAGGCTTTTGATGGAAAGGAACGCTTCCGGCAAACCAAAACTGGCCTCGATGAGAATCTGCTGTTCTTCCTGGTTCACGCGGTAGAGCACGCAGGCGCTCGAATCCAACAACGCACATGCCTGGGCGACGAGGTAGTTCAACATTTCGCCGACCGGACGGTCGGAGTTGAGGACCACGAGGATGTCGCGCAGTCCTTCGGCGACCCGCTGCCGCCGCTCGATCTCCTGTGTGCGCGCCTTCACGCGCTGCTCCAACGTCTGGTTAACGAGTTGAAGCGCCTCTTGGGCGCGTTTGTGTTCCAGGGCATTGACGAAGATTTCGCCGACCGTCTTGAGCAAAGCGATGGTGTGTTCTGACCAGGTTTTCTGCGCGCGGATAGCGTCGAACTTGAGGAAGCCGACCACCACGCCGCGATAGGTCATGGGGATGGCGACGAACGACTGGACCCCCTGGGCGCGGCACGCACGTTTTTCCGCCTCGGCTGCGGGCGGGAGGTCCGCGACGAGGGGCGCATTCACGATCTCACCGTGTGCGATGCGCGATGCCAACCAGGGCCAGGTCGTGGTGGAGATGGTCGGGAAGGGCCGGTTCTGCGCAGCGATTTCCGGCGCGCTCCAGGCGTGAGTGCATGTCAACTGTCGCTGATCGTCGGAAAAGAGCGCCACGCAACTGCGCTCTACCCGCGTCACCTGGCTGATGGTGCGCAAAGCGCGGTTTATCTCGGCATCAATCTCTTCGGGCTGGAGATTGATGAAGTTCGTCGAGATGGTGGTGATGATATTCTCAAAAATGACGCTTTTGCGTTTACGATGACGGGCCAAATCTTTCGTCCTTGTGATGGCCTATTATAAAACGTAAAACGTGAGGGGAAAATCGCGTTTCACGTTTGGTGCTGGCTGTATTACATTCGCAGTCATTCGAGTTGGCTGCGATGTGATAGAAGTGTCCACCCATGATGCACCCTCCCCAAAGTCCCATTCGCAACTTGGCAAAGGTGACTGAATAGTTAGGACTTACGCAACTTTCCGTTTGTAGTGACGGCTTTAGCCGTTCTTAGCTCCTAAGAGACGCCTGAAGGCGTCACTACAAATCCTCCGCCGCTTGATTCGAGCCAGGCTGGCGTAAGTCCTGTAGTTATGAAGAATGTAAAATGGGGCGAGTTCAGCTTATGTTTTCGCTCACCTTGGCCTTGTCTAAATCCCTAACTATGATATAATCCGCTGTGTAATGGGCGGTTAGCTCAGATGGTTAGAGCGCTGCGTTGACATCGCAGAGGTCAGAGGTTCGAGTCCTCTATCGCCCACTTTTTTAGTTTTTGCCATGGATGACACGGATTGCGCTGATTTTTGTATCTATTCAGGCTAGTAAACCTGACGAAGTAACTTATCCCCTACCAGGTTTAGCGTGGATTTCGGTATGCCCGGTGCTTGTGGATGACGAGATAGGCGTGTTTCTATTTATGCACCCTCCCCCAAGTCCCGTTTGCCACCTGGCAAGGGTGGCTGAATAGTTACTGATTTTTTATACTTGGCGTGTCAATCCGTGGCCGGTTTCTTATTTTGACCCCACGAAATCCTGAAGAACCTCAATTCCATTGTACACCTTTTCACATACAAGGCCCTTTTTAAGGAGAAAAGGCAGGATGATGGAAATTTCCCTGTTACCTTTTTCGTCAAGCTCCGATATCTCATGAAGGTCATTCAATCTAATTTAGCCTATAAAGGAGTTACTGGTCTATGCGTCACCTAGGGTGGTATCTGTTGAGTTTGTTGTTGATCACGGTTTTTCTGAGCGCCTGTGCTACCCCAACGCCGGAGGCGGGGATGTCCAATCCGGCCTCTGAGAACTGCATCAAGCAGGGCGGAACCCTCACGATCCAGAAGCGCGGCGATGGCGGCGAATATGGGGTCTGTTTCTTTGAGGATAACCGGCAATGCGAGGAATGGGCTTTGCAGCGCGGCGACTGTCCGGTCGGCGGCGTCAAGGTTACGGGCTACACCAACCAGGCCGCGCAGTACTGCGCCATCACCGGCGGTGAGTATGCCATCACCGCGAATGGCAACACAGAGCAAGAGCAAGGAACTTGCACCTTCAAGAACGGGCGGGCCTGCGACGCCGGGGATTATTTCGCGGGAACATGCGACCCGCAGAGCGCGCCTGAAGCATCGTACAGCGATCCCTTCGCCTATTGCGCGGCGGTGGGGACGATAGATGTACCGGACGCGCGCTATAACGGCGAACCAATACCCCAGTCTATCCTGGATAGTATGATAAAGGCCGGCGTCGTGACCGCCGATGCCCCGGTGGAATTCCAACAGCACGCTACATGGCGCTGTATGGCCGGGAAAGTATGGGTGTGCCATTTCGGCGCCAATATCCCCTGTCTGGATAAAGCGAACACGGACCAAACGCCGACGGCCGAAATGAACAAGTTCTGCACAGAGAATCCTGCCGCCGATAACATTCCGGCAGCCGTGACGGGGCACACCACCGTCTATGAATGGAAATGCACGGCGGGGAAACCGGAGGTTGTCCAGCAGGTCCTCCATACCGACGCGCAAGGATATCCGGTCGAGTTTTGGTATGAGCTGTCTTCAGAGTAAAACTACGCCAGGCCACCGGCGCGGCTAGAGTTGCCAGGATGATAGAACATCTTGCGGGCGTCAGTCGAACTTGACTGACGCCCGCATCCTTGCCCTCTTCTATCCGATATTGACTCTTTTCAGCCGCAAACTGTTGGTGACAACAAACACACTGCTGAAAGCCATCGCCCCGGCCGCCAGCATGGGGTTGAGCATGCCAAAGGCCGCCGTCGGAATGAGGATGATGTTGTAGAAGAACGCCCAGAACAGGTTTTGCTTGATGGTATGCAGCGTCTTACGCGAGAGCACGACCGCCCGCACGACGCCCCGCAGGTCACCGGATATCAGCGTGATGGACGCGGCGGCTATGGCGACGTCGGTCCCGGTGCCGAGGGCGATCCCCACATCGGCCTGAGCCAGCGCGGGCGCATCGTTCACCCCATCGCCGACCATCGCCACGACGGCCGGTTTCCCGTTGACCTCCGCCGCTTGTAGTTGCTTGATCGCGGCAGCTTTGCCTTCCGGCAATACCTCCGCCAGCACGGCATCAATGCTTGCCTGTTTAGCAATGGCTTCCGCCGTTTGGCGATTGTCGCCGGTGATCATCACGACGTATAGCCCCAGCCGGCGCAAATCCGCAATCGCCTCGACCGAGCCGTCTTTGAGCGTGTCCGCCACGGCAATCACGCCGCGTACTTCACCGTCAACGGCCACGAGCATCGCTGTTTTCGCTTCTGCCTGCAACCGTTCTACCTCCGGCAGTAAACCGTTCAGCGGATAGCCGCGTGCCTCCATCATAGGGATATTGCCGACCGTCACCTCGCGCCCGTCCACCTCGGCGGAGACGCCGTGGCCGGCTTCTGCCTGGAATCCTGCCGGTTCGGAAAGCATCAGTCCCCGCGTCGTCGCTTCCGCCCAGATCGCTTCACCGAGCGGATGTTCTGAGCCTTTTTCGACCGAGGCGGCCAGGCGCAGAAGCTCATCAGGAGTCAGGAGGAGGGAGGAGGGAGGAGGAACAGCTTGCCGCTCTGCTGATTCGCTGATGGGCTGATTGGGGATCACGTCCGTCACCGCCGGCTGCCCCTTTGTGAGTGTGCCGGTCTTGTCCAGAACCACAGTGGTGATGTGTCCGGCACGTTCCAGGGCTTCGCCGTTCTTCAGCAGGATGCCCAATTCGGCGCCCTTGCCCGTCCCGACCATCACTGCCGTTGGCGTCGCCAGCCCCATCGCGCATGGACAGGCAATCACCAGCACGGCCACCATAGTCATCAAGGCGCGTGTGAAGGCAGTGGTATCCGCGTTAGCTGGTAGCGTGGGGCCGAAAAAGTACCATCCCACGAAGGTCAGTACGGCGATACCGATCACGACAGGCACGAACACCGCCGAAATCTGATCCGCCAGCCGCTGGATGGGTGCTTTGCTGCCCTGCGCTTCTTCCACCAGGCGGACAATCTGCGCCAGAGTGGTCTCGCGGCCCACTTTCGTGGCCTCGAATTTGAGCATGCCCAGTTTGTTGAGCGTCGCGCCGATGACAGGCTGTCCCGGTCCCTTCTCCACCGGCAACGATTCGCCGGTGAGCATAGACTCATCCACGGCTGAGTGCCCTTCGATCACTACGCCATCCACCGGGATTTTTTCGCCGGGACGCACCAGCACGACATCACCGACAAGCACCGCGTCCACGGGCACTTCCATTTCACTGCCGTTGCGTTCCACGCGCGCCGTTTTCGCCTGCAAGCCCATCAGTTTTTTGATGGCCTCGGAGGCGCCGCCCTTGGCCCGCGCCTCCAGGAATTTACCCAGCCGGATTAGGGTGATGATGACGGCGGAGGTTTCCAGGTAAACATGCCCTTTCGACCAACCGAAGACGATGGGCAGCGAGTAGAAATAAGCTGCCGACGAACCCAGCGCGATCAGCACATCCATATTGGCCGCACCGTTGCGTAGCGCTTTGTACGCGCCCACGTAATACTGTCTGCCGACGTAGAACTGCACCGGTGTGGCGCAGGCCAGCATCAGCCAGTGCACCCAGTTGGCGTGCGCCCACATCCCGAACACGCCCAAGTCGCGTGCCATCGAGAATACAAACAGCGGCACGGTGAAGACTAGACCGATGATGAGCATGCGCTTCTGGTGATTGATTTCGGCAGTGCGTGCCTGGGCTTCGGCATCAGCGGCCGCGCCGCCCAATTCCAACGCCTCAAAGCCCGCCCGCGCTACGGCGGCGCGGATCTCGGCCTGGCTGACGAGGGTGGGCACATAGCGCACATAAGCCTTCTCGGTCGCCAGGGCGACGCGCGCTTCGAGCACCCCTTCGATGTACAGCAGCGCCTTTTCGAGCCGCCGGGCGTCGTTATCATCCGCCAGCCGCTTGATGATCAGGTCGGCCTCGCCGGTGGCAATGCCGTATCCGGCATGTTCGATGCGCGCGGTCAGCGCCGTGAGGTCCACGAGCGCCGGGTCGAACGTCACCGTGGCGCGCTCCGATGCGAGGTTGACCACGGCCTCCTGCACGCCGGCCTGTTTCTTGAGATGGCGTTCTACCGTTGCCACACAGTTCGCGCAGGTCATCCCGGTGATGGGCAAAGTAATGGTATGGGGCATAGACTATCCCTGACTCAATGACTATTCGGCTACCGGATAATTGATTTCGGCCAGCAAGGACTTGATCGCCTCTTCGGTCGCCGGCGCTTCGAATGAGATAGTCGCTTGCTTGGTTTGCACGTCCGCCTCGACGGACCATATACCTGTCATATCGCCTACTTCTGTCTTGATCGTGCGCACGCAATGCTGGCATGAGATATTGGGAATTGTATAGGTCACCGTTTTCATTTTAGCCTCCATTTGAAGTATAGAGTACGGAGTCGGAAGTATGGGATGGGGAGACAGTGCGTTCCCCTTGCTCCATACTCCATACTCCTTACTCCGGATTAAACTTTCGTCGCTGCCGCGAACACGGCGCTGATTTCCTTGAGTACACGCTCGCGTTCCTGGGGATCGTCGCCGCGCACGGCGGTAATGACGCACGTGTTGAGATGTTCTTCCAGGATTTGGACGCTGACTTTGTTCAGCGCTGCCTGGACCGCCTGAATCTGGCGGATGATGTCGACGCAATAAGCGTCTTCCTCCAACATCCGCTGGATACCGCGCAGATGGCCCTCGGTAGTTTTGAGCCGCCGGAGTGCTTCTTCGTGGTGCGTCCCCTGGCGCGTGTATGTCGCATAATCAGGTTCGTTCATCTTTCCTCTCTATCGAATGACTGAAATTGAGTCTGCGGCTGTTACCGGCCCCCCTCCCCCCTGGGATGGGGACATGAATAAAGTATACAATGATTTACATAATTGTCAACCCTCTCGTTTGCCACCTGTGCCAGGATGATCGAGTCGTTATTCTTAAGCGCAAGCCAGACGCTTGAGAGAAACTATCCGTGCGGACGAGGGTGAATTTGGCCTGCAGGACAATGACAAACTCTGATACCCCGATTAAGATAAATGATGGATATGGATAATGAAGACAGTCGTCGAACAACTCTCGGGGCAGCGAGCTATTTCACTGCCAGACTAACGACTATCAGACCACCAGACTAACGACTCTGGGACGATCAAGGAGGGCAAAGTGTTGCAGCAACTTTTACTCAGTTTCGTGGCCTTGAGCTTGCTGTTTGTACCGTGGCATGGGCCGGTCGCCAAGTCGTACAGCGCCGACCGCTTTGATGTAGATGTGGCGGTGCAGGACGACGGTTCATTGATGGTGACAGAACGATTGACGCTGCGCTTTGTCGGCGGGCCGTTCACCTACGTCTACCGTCATCTGCCGGCAGAGCTGACCGACGGGATCGACATCATCAGCGCAAGTGTAGATGGTGCTTCCTTGCCGGAAGGGAAAGCCGCCGGCCAGGTCGAGATCGCCGGACGCGATCCGATCAAGGTCACCTGGCACTTCGCGCCGACCTCCGATAGCACGCATACCTTCGACCTGACGTACCACGTGTGGGGCGCCGTCCGCCAGGAGAGTGACGCCGATGTGTTGATCTGGCAGGCGTTGCCCGATCAATATGAGTACCGCATCGCCGCCAGCACGATCCGCGTGACGTATCTTGAAACGGCTACGCTCCTCGGCACGCCGGAGGTGCAGCGGGGTGCGGCGACCGTCGAGGAAGACGCGAACACGGTTACATTTGAGGCGCGCGACCTCAAACCCAACACCACACTTATCGTGGCGTTGCGCTTCGGCGCGGGTAGCCTGATCGACGCGCCGCCGCAATGGCAAACACGGGGCGCATCGGCCAACCAGTCTGAGCGGGGCTTTGTCGTCATTGCCGTGATCGTGGTCGCCTTCCTCATTACCTTGTTTGTCGTAGCGCTGATCCGTTCTCATGCCTCGACCTCGACGCACGGCGAAACTCCGCTGACGCTGCCGCCGAGCGCGCTGCCGCCTGCCGTCGCCGGTGTCTTGATGCGCGATGGCAGCACCAACTCGACCTGGATATGGGCTTATGCCCTGGGGACATGTTTTGACCTGGCGCAACGCGGTGTCATCAGCATCGAGGAAGCGCCGCGCACGTCCCGGTGGCAAGGACGCGACTTCATCTTCCGGTTTGACCCTGCTTACACCGCCGCACGTCCGCACGAGCGCGGGTTGATCGAGGCGTTCTTCCGCGACAAGGACGGGCTGCAATCCGAGATGCGCTTGAGCAAACTTCATGCGAACCTTTACGCCCGTCTAAAGCCCTTCTCCCAAGCCTTGCGGGAGGAATGTGAATCTCTGGGATTCTTCGACGCGGCGCGTCAGCACAAACGCACCACGTTGTTGATTTGGGGCTTCGTGCTCATATTCTTGAGCGTGGCCTTGATCGTGGTGGCGGGATTGCTGTCGAGCACGCTTGGCCCGTTGCCGGTGGTCGCCGCGGTCGGCGTGCTGGGGCTGGGCATTGTTCTCATCATTGTGGCAGCGACAACCTCCCTGTTGAGTGAGGATTTCAGGTCGACAGCAATGGAATGGAAGAGTTTTGCCCGATATCTGAGTGACGTGACGCGCCAGCGCGACACATTGGTGCATCGAGATCAGTTTGAGGGCTATCTGCCTTACGCCGTGGCGTTTGGAATGGCAGAAGCGTGGGTGCGCTACCTCAAGAAGCACGAAGATATTGAAGTACCGGCGTGGTTCCGCGCGCTGACTGCCGACGATGGTGGGTACGGCGCCTTCGTGGCGCTGCTGATGACCGGTTCGTCACACGGAGCAGGGGCGGCAGGCGCGGCAGGCGCGGCGGGCGGCGGCGCGAGTGGGGCCGGCTAGCACGCTGCCGTTTTTCGGCTAGAATAGGAGCAACACACACGGGCGGGATTTCCCCGCCCGTGAATTCTGGCTATCACCAGCGGATGAAGCAGATGTTCTGTCAGTCAGAAAAAAATCTGCTCAATCTGCTGACAAAGGATGTTGGTGAAACACTCGACTCGCTCTCGTGGGTGGACGGAACGCGCGCTACTCCTGCTCCTGCTGCTTGTAGGAGCCGGCCTGCGGCTGTGGGACGTAGGCCGCACGCCGCCGGGCCTCTATCACGACGAAGCACAGAACGGCCTGGACGCGCTGACGGTGCTGGAAACGGGCCGCGTTCCGCTGTATTTCCCGGCGAACAACGGCCGTGAGCCGCTCTTCATCTATCTGGTCACCCTGAGCGTCGCCGTGCTGGGACGCAGTCCACTGGCCGTGCGACTACCGGCGTTCTTCGTCGGGTTCTTGACCCTGGCGGCGACTTACGACCTGGCGCGCGTGCTGTGGGGACGTCGCGCCGGGACTTACGCGCTGGCGGTGTTGAGTGTCACATTCTGGCACGTCCATCTCAGCCGCAGTGGATTTCGCGCCGTGATGCTGCCACTCCTCACCGCGCTTTTCCTGGCGCAGGCGGTTCGCGCACTGCGCACCGGCAAAACACGGCATTGGATCGCCGCCGGAGCGCTCTACGGCGCGAGTTGGTATACTTACATCGCTGCCCGCTTCACGCCGGTCGCGTTGGGTGTGATGCTTCTGTATGGGTGGCTCTTTCATCGCCGGCGGACGCTCCGTGCCTGGCGTGGTGCGTTGTTATTCTGTGGGGTCGCCTGGCTCGTCCTGGCGCCGCTTGGCGTCTACACCTGGCGCTACCCTGAGGTGGTGTTGGCGCGCACCGGACAGGTGACGATTCTCAGCGACGAGATCAACGGCGGCGACTTCTGGGGAACGTTGCTCGAACATACATGGCGCACGGCCGGAATGTTCGTCGTGCGCGGCGACCGCATCTGGCGGCACAACCTGGCGTGGCGGCCCGTGTGGGAACCGGCGCTCGGCCTGGCGTTCGTGATCGGCGTGGGCGTGGCGTTGGCGGAATTCCGGCGCCATGCCGGGGCCGCGCTGGCGCTCCTGTGGACGGCGGTCATGGCGTTGCCCACGCTTCTCGCCGAAGATGCGCCGCACTTCCTCCGCGCCGTCGGCGTTCTCCCTACCGCGGTGCTTTTCCCGACGTTAGGATTGTTGTGGATAGAGTCGAAAGTTGCATCGGCGAATCACGCCTCACGTATCACCCGCCGTCTACCGTCTACCATCTATCGCCTACTCCCTGCTTTCCTCTGCTTTATCGCGTTCCTCTCCACCACCGGCGACTATTTTGTCCGCTACGCGGGCGCGCCGCTGACCTATCACTGGTTTGAGGCGGGCCCGGTCGCTATGGCCGGGGAGGTCAATGCCTTTTTAGGTGCCGGGTGGGATGGCAGGCGGATGCTGCACACGCCGCGCGCTAACCGCGAGGTTTACGTCGATCGCCAGTTGTGGGAGTCGTGGACGGCGGTCCCGTTCCTGACACCCTCAGATGCCGTCCACTTTCTGCCCCTCTCCACGCCGGTTGCGGTGGGCGACGGGCTGCTGTGCGTCGTGTGGCCGTACCGCGATTGGGAACCTGACGTCCTGCCCTACCTGCCACATCCGGCGTATTTGAGCGTTGCCGAAGGCCCGCCAGCGCAGGGCGACCTGGATTCCACGCCGTTCACCGTAGCACTGTTCGTCCGTGCGGCGCCGCGACCGGAGGTGCCGTCGCCGGTGGCGCGCTTCGACAAGGGCATCCTCCTGCGGGCGGCGTTGGTGCAGTCCGAGGATGATGGAGTGCGCATCCGCCTCTGGTGGGACGCGGAGTCCGCCGTCGCTGAACCGTACACCGTCTTCGTCCATTACCTGCGCGACGGCGTGAGGATCGCCCAGCACGACGCGCCACCTGGCAACCATCACCTTCCCACCACGCTCTGGCAGCCCGGCGACCTGATCCTCGACGAGCATCCGCTATCCGGCATTGCGCCCGACCCGGCGCACGACAGTTTGCGCATTGGTTTTTACCACAGTGTCACCGGCGAGGGTCTCTCGCGCCTCGACGACGCCGGCAATCCCGCCGGCGATTGGGTAGATGTGGGCGTGGTGCTGGCGCCGTGAGGAAGTGGCGAATGAGTGCAGCAGTGCAGCGGCGCAGTGACGAACCTAACATCCAGCAGCGAGCCTCCAGCAAGGACGTTCACGCCTCACGCCTCACGCCTCGCGTCTTGCGTTTCACGTTTTACGTTTTGCTCGCTTTCCTCGCCGCTGCACCGTTGTGGGGGCCGGGGATGGTCAACACGCGGGGTGGGGGAGATAGCCCGTTTCTGCTTCAGCGCACGCTCGATATGGCGGAAAGCCTGCGCAATGGCATCTTCCCCCCGCGCTGGATGGCGCACGCGGCCTACGATTTGGGCTATCCGTTCTTCAACTATTACGCGGCGCTGCCCTACTACCTCTCCGGCGGCTTGACGGCGCTTGGCCTTAGTCCGCTGGTTGCAATTCAGGCCACCCAGACGTTCGGCTTCGTGCTTGCGGCGGCAGCCATGGCGTTGTGGGCGGAGCGCGTCCTCCAAAGCCGGGCAGCCGTGTCCGTGGCGGTCGCGGCATACACCTTCGCGCCGTTTCACCTGGTCAACGTCTACGTGCGCGGCGACTCACTCTCCGAATTCTACGCCTTCATCTGGTATCCCCTCATCCTGTGGACGTTGGATCGCGTCGCCGAGCGCCCGACGCGCAGGCGCATCATGGCGGCGTCCCTGGCCTACGGCGCCCTCATCCTCACCCACAACACTTCCGCGCTTGTCTTTTCACCCTTCGCGTTGCTATATGCGGTGGTGCGAATGGCGAATGGGCAAACCGGCGAATCCGTAAATTCAAAATCTAAAATCCAAAACCTAAAATTTCTCATGGCCCCTTTTATCCTGGGCTTCCTGCTCACCGCCTGGTTCTGGCTACCGGCGCTGGGGGAGACGAAATACGGGCAGATGGGACCGGAGTTCACGGCAGGATATTTCCACTATAGCCAGCATTTTCGCGGTCTGAACCTGATTCAGCGGACGTTCGCCTTCGACTACAGCGTCGCCCCCCGTGCCGAAGATGCCGGCCCGTTTGCGATGGGGCTGGTGCAGGCAGTGTTGGCGGCGGCAGGGGTGGTGAGCCTAATCGTCAATGGCGAATGGCCAATGGCGAAGGGGCGAATGGCGAACCATGAATCACGAATCCCCAATCCTCAATCTCCCCCCACGTACCGTCTGTTGTCTACCGTCTACTTTCTCTTCGGCCTGGCGCTTGCCACATTCATGATCACGCCGCTCTCCAAACCGCTGTGGGATCATCTGCCGCTGTTGGAAATCACGCAGTTCCCGTGGCGTTTCCTCTCCGTGCAGGCGCTCTTCACGGCGGTCGTGACGGGAGCACTGGTCGATCTGCAAATCTTCAAATCTGAAAATCTGAAAACCCTCGTGGTTGTGGGTCTGTGGGGGATGTTGATAGTCGCCGCACTGGTAGGATTGCATCCTGAACGGCTGCGGATTGACGATGAGGACGTGACGTGGGACCGGCTGCTGTTCTACGAGACCTTCACCGGCAACATCGGTACGACGATCCGCTACGAGTATCTGCCGCGCGATGTATCGCCGCGCCTCTACATCTCCGAGGCCGTCGTGGATGGCGAACTGCGCCCGATGGCGGACGGCGGCGGGCTGTTGGACGGGGATTTGCTGGAACGGACGCCGATCAGGCAGGTATGGCAGGTGACGGTGGATGCGGGCGGCGCGACGGTCGCCTTCCCTCTCAACGGGTGGCCCGGCTGGCAGGCTGACGTGGATGGCGTGCGCGTCGAAGCCTTCCCTCTATCCGGTTCTGGACGGTTAGCCGTCTCTCTGCCCGTCGGCGAACATACCGTCACCCTGCACCTGTGCCATACGCCGCTGCGGACGGTCGCCGAAGCTCTGTCGGGATTGACCCTCATCGGTCTCGTGATAGGGGTATTGGCCGGTCGAAAGTCCAATCGCATGGCAAATTACAAATTACAAATTGCAAATTTCTTATTTCTTGTTGATCTTCTCGTGCTTTGCATGCTCATCCCCGGCCTGCTTCACCGTCCATCTGCCGCTTCCGGCACCTTCTTCGATTTCAACCAGATGCCTTATCCTCACGGCGGACCGGTAGATTTCGGCGTGGCGCAGTTGGAAAATGCGACGTCCCCGGCAACGACGGTGCATCCCGGCGACGTGTTGACCGTGACGCACACCTGGTCGGCGGTGAGCGACGGGCCGCTGACGGGCACACTGCGGCTTGTCTCGCCGGCGGAACCGCGCCACGGCGTCCCCTACGCGCTGGCCGAGGCGACGTTTGCGCTGCCGTGTGACGGCGCTTGCGTGACCCCCCTGCTGATGCCGGACGACCTGTCGCGCGGACTGTATCTACTGGAAATCGGCCTGGAGGCGAGCGATACGATTTACAGCGGCGCCGTGCGCGTTCCGCACGGTCCGGCGCTCGCTGTGGACGCGCCGACGCTCGCCACGTTCACCGATTTGACGTTGCATGCCGTGGAACCCTATCAGCCTGACCCCACGACGCTACGGCTGAAGATGGTGTGGTCCACGCCGGGGACGCCGCGCAACTGGACGCTTTCCTTGCGGCTATTGGATGCGTCGGGACGTCAGCTTGTTCAGAACGACATTCAACCGGGATATGGCTATCTGCCGACAACGCTGTGGATGCCCGGCGAGATGGTCACCGATTACCCGGTTCTCACGCTGCCGGAAGGTCTCGCGCCCGGCGATTATACGCTGCGCATCGTCACATACCTGCTGGCGACGATGGAGGGCGGCGGGCAGGCCGACATCCCCATCCGGCTTACCGCTGCCACGTTATACGATCTGCGGGATGCGTGCTGTGAGCAAACCCGCAAGGGGGCGACGATCCTGTGTCAGGCAGATGACGTAGCGTTGCTCACCGCCGATCTGCCCCCACAGCTTGCTGAAGGGAACTCGCTCGACTTTTACGCGACATGGAACGCCCTCGCGGCGCCGGCCGCTGATCTGACGGCGCGTTGGGAAGTGCTGGACGCGGCGGGCGTCATGGTCGGCAGCACAGAAGGGATGCTGGCGCCCGGTTCGCCTACCTCCGCGTGGCCCCGGCACACCTGGGTGCGCGCGCCGGTTCACGTGGATTTACCGCCGGTGCTGTCGCCGGGGGCGTATGATGTACGCCTGAGGCTGGGGGACGGCGGCGAAGCGTGGGTCGTGTGCACATTCCGCGCGGGGTTGACGGTGACGCCGCGCCCGCGCGTCTTCGCTGTGCCGCCGATCTCCCATCCGCAGGAGGCCGATTTCGGTGGCGAAATCCGATTGCTCGGCTACGCTATGCAGTATGGAGGAAATGAGGTAACATTGACGCTGTGGTGGCAGGCGACGACGACGCCCTCCCGCGATTACAAACGCTTCATCCACCTCTACGAGCCGACGACGGAAGTCATTGCCGTCCAGGACGATGCCATGCCGCGCGCGTGGACGTATCCTACAACGTGGTGGGCTGCCGGCGAGGTAGTGAGCGAGACGGTGACGCTGGATGTGTCCGCCGTCCCGCCGGGTGACTATCGTCTGGGCGTCGGTTGGTACGATCCGGCGACGCTCGACCGTCTGCCGGCGACCGACGCTGGCGGCCAGCCACAACCGTTGAACCGCGTCACCCTTGACGCGCCGTTGAAACGTTAGTCACAGCAAGCGGTTTTGTCAGCAGATTTGGCAGATTGTAACCGTTTAGCTCTGTGAGATTTTAGTCGATTTGCATCCATATCGGCTAAATCTGCTTTATCTGCTGACCGAGATTTTAATGTATGGCGTGGCTATCATCAAGGAGAGGACCTTATGCCGGACGCGACTTTTCATTTTCCGCCAACCTTCCGCTGGGGGGTGGCAACATCATCTCACCAGATCGAAGGCAACAACACGAACAATCAATGGTGGGCGTGGGAACAACAACCCGGCCGCATCAGGCAGGAGGGCAAATCCGGCCTGGCCTGCGATGCGTGGCGACATCCGGAGGTGGATTTTGACCGGGCTGCCGCGATGGGGCTGAACGCCATGCGCCTTTCCGTCGAGTGGAGCCGTGTGGAGGTCGCGCCCGGACGCATCGACACGGCGGCGCTCGACCATTACCGCGAGATGCTCAAAGGGCTGCGCGAACGCGGCATCGAGCCGATGGTGACGTTGCACCATTTCTCCGATCCCATGTGGCTGGCCGATCAGGGCGGCTGGCTGAACGTCAACGTCGTCTCGTATTTCACGCGCTATGTCGAGCAGGTGGTACGCGCGTTGGGGGAGTTCACCCATCTCTGGTGCACGATCAACGAACCTAACGTTTACGCCTACATGGGCTACATGGCGGGCGTTTTCCCGCCGGGCAAGCAGGATAGCCGCATGACCTTCGCCGTGATCCGCGCCATGCTGCGGGCGCACGCGGCAGCCTATCGGCGCATCCACCGCTTGCAGGAAAACGCCCAGGTGGGGCTGGCGCACAATCTGCGTTTCTTCGATCCCCTGCGTCCGCGCAATCTGTGCGACCGACTGGTGGCCTGGGTGCGCGACCTGGGCTTCAACCAGACAACATTGAAGGCAGTGGGGAACGGTTGGTGGCTACCGCCCGCCGGCTTTGGTCCGGCGCTGACGCTGCGCCGCTCGCTGGACTGGTTCGGCCTTAACTACTACACCCGCGACCTGGTGAAGTTCGACCGGACGGCCCGAGCCGATTTCTTGGCGCAAACGACGCACGATCCCCAAGCGGAACCTCTCGATGGCAATTACGGCGAATTGTACCCCCAGGGGATGTACCGGGCGCTGAAACAGCTCGCACGGATGGGCATCCCGATTTACGTGACCGAGAACGGCATCCCCGATGCGGACGACGACCAGCGTCCGCGCGCCCTGCTGCTCCACCTGCACGAAGTGTGGCGCGCGTTACAGGATAACGTCCCCGTGCGGGGGTATTATCATTGGACCTTGACCGACAACTTCGAGTGGGCAGAAGGCTGGACGCTGCCCTTCGGTTTGATCGAGTTCGACCCGCAGACCCAACGCCGCACGCCTCGTCCGAGCGCCGATCTCTACGCTGCGATTGCGCAAAGCAACGCGATCACACCGGAGTTGCTCGATGCCTACGCGCCGGAACTGCGTCCGGTGTTGCTGCCGGGGTAAGGTCAACGGATTAGACGGATGGAACGGATTTCTACCGCGAATGTCTACTACCGCGCGGCAGAAGTCCTTCCTCAGTTAGCCAGCTTGGAGTGGATCGTCAGATCCGCGCTATACGTCGGAACATGGAACTGGCGTTCGCCGTTGAGCAAGTTTAACTGGGAAATTCGTGCAGATTCGTGGTTAATTCCTTTCAAACCGATTTGCCGGTTACCGATGACTGATGACCGAGAACGATGAAAACGACAGACCTGGATTACACGCTTCCTGAGGAATTGATCGCCCAGACGCCGGTGGAACCGCGCGACAGTTCACGGCTGCTGGTGCTACACCGCGACACGGGGCGGTTGGAACACCGCATCTTCCGCGACATCGGCGACTATTTACGGCCGGGCGACCTGCTCGTCGCCAACGAAAGCCGCGTCATCCCGGCGCGGCTGTTCGGCCACAAGGAACCCGGCGGCGGCAAAGTCGAGGTGCTGTTGCTGCACCAGGTAGAAGGAACGCGCTGGCGCTGTCTGGTGGGCGGCGCACGCACGCGAGTGGGGACGCGCGTGCGCTTCGATCACGCTGGCGCGCCCTCGCCGTTAACGGCAGACGTGATGGAGATGGGAGAACGCGGTGAGCGTGAACTCGATTTTTCTGCACCGGTGGAAGCCTACTTCGACGTTTTGGGCGTGGTGCCGCTGCCACCCTACATCCACGAACCGCTGCGCGACCCGGAGCGCTACCAGACCGTCTATGCGCATACCTCAGGCAGTGCGGCGGCCCCCACGGCCGGGCTGCACTTCACACCGGAGCTACTGCTCGCCCTGCGCGACCGGGGTGTGGAGTTCGCCTTCGTCACACTGCACGTTGGGCTGGACACCTTCCGCCCGATCACCGAGGAGGTGCTTGAGGAGCACCAGATTCATACCGAGTGGGGCAGCCTCAGTCTGCCCGTCGCCGAGCAGATCAACCGCGCGAAGGTGCGAGGGGGGCGCGTCATCGCCGTCGGGACGACGAGTGTGCGCGTGTTGGAAACGGCGGCCCGGCACGGTCTGCTGCAAACGTCCGACGACGATGCCGGTGTGACGACGTGTCCCTGGCGTCCGCTGGCGCCCTTCGAGGGCTTCACCGACCTCTACATCACGCCTGGCTTTCGCTTCCGCATCGTCGACGCGCTGATTACCAACTTCCATCTGCCCAAGAGCACGCTCCTGGCTTTGGTGATGGCCTTCGCGGGCGAGGATAACATCCGCCGCGCCTACGCCGAGGCTATCGCCCGGCGTTACCGCTTCTTCTCGTTTGGGGATGCGATGTTGATAGTGTGAGGCATTGGCTGCTCTCAACGCTTCAGGCCGGTCACTGTGGCGAAGGTGCGCGTGCATGCCGGCGATCTTCGCCAGGATGGTCGAGTCGTTACGGAGGTTTCGGCATTCTTTTTGGTATCAGTGACCATAGACCTATGCGCTACCGACGATTTTTTCGTGTGCCTGTAACGGGGGGTAATTATATAGGACTTACGCAACTTTCCGTTTGTAGTGACGGCTTTAGCCGTTCTTAGCTCCTAAGAGACGCCTGAAGGCGTCACTACAAATCCTCCGCCGCTTGATTCGAGCCAGGCTTGCGTAAGGCCTGTATAGTCAAAGTCACGGCCTTGTCAAGGTGTGATATGTTCAGAGAAGTGAATGGGGCAGATCAAATGGACAATGACGAAAGGAACCATACTGTGGACACGATCATCAAACGCTATACTCTGCTTCTGCTCGCCGTGCTCGGCGCGGCCGTGCTGCTCATCCCGGCGCTTGGCGTGGGCGCAGCGTCTCCCCCTCCTGTTCCAGACGCTCTGCCCGGCGTCCCCGCCCTTCCCCCCGCCCTCGCCCTCTCGTCTGCTCCTGTGCTCGCTCTCACTGCCGCCCCCATCCCCCTCCCCAATCCCGTCTGGCGCATCGGCGTGATGACCGACGGCGTCTACGCCCTGGATTACGCCACGCTCGCGGCAGTCGGCGTCCCCATCACCGGCGCAGCGCTGGCCGACGTGCGCCTGTTCTGGCGCGGACAGGAAGTGGCCCTGCACGAAATCGGCGCGGGGACGTTCGACCCCGGCGACGCGCTCATCTTCTACGGCGAAAAGTTCCACGGATCGCGCTACGACGAAGACTACACCGACGAGAACGTCTACTGGCTCACCGTCGATACCTCCACGTCCGGCCGGCGCATGGCAACACGCGACGTAGCGCCCACGGGCGCGCCGGCGGGCGTCTGCCAGGTCACCGTCGTCGCCGAGAAGAACCTGCGCTACTGGGCGCGCGCCAGCGACAACCCCGGCACCACAACGACCTGGTTCTGGGAATATGTCAACATCGCCCCCTCCACCGTGGTCACGCGGAGCTACCCCCTGGTTTTACCCGCGCCGCTCACGACGGGCCAGGCGGCGACGCTGGTCGTGGAACTGGCCTCGTTCAACTACAACGATGGCGTCAACCCCGACCATCACGTGCGCCTCTTCTTCAACGGTGCGGCGTTGGGCGATTTCTATTGGGATGGCAAAACCGGGCACGTCATCACGACGACGGTTCCTGCCGCCGTGCTGCTCGCCGGGACCAATACGCTGCGGGTGGCCTACGTCACCGATGTAGGCCCCGAGTACATCTTTTTCGACCACGCGGAACTGACTTACCGGCAGTCGCCGGTGGCGGACGGCGGGATGTTCGTCTGCACCACGTTGACGGATACGACGGCGATGTACACCGTCACGAACTTGCCTGCCGACGCCCGCCTGTACGACGTGAGCGATCCGCTGCACCCTGTGGCCCTCGTCAACTACACCACAGCCTTCGCCGATGCCGCCCCGGTCGGGACGCGCTATCTGGCGGAAGCCCCACGCCCGGTCACGCCGACGCTCTACACGCCGGACGGCGATCTGCTGGCGCCGACGACCGGTGCGGATGAGATCATCATCGCGCCGCGGCATTTCTTCGCCGCGCTACAACCGCTCGTAGCGCAACGCCAGGCGCAGGGACTGCGTGTGCGGCTCGTCGCCGTGGACGACATCTCCCCGTTGTTCAACGGCGGCGTGTTCCACCCGGAGGCCATCCGCGCGTTCGTGACCTACGCGCACGCCCACTGGCCCGGCCCGGCGGTGCACTATCTTTTCCTCGTGGGCGACGGCAACTTCAACTTCAAGGGCTACAACCCGGCGACCTATGGCGCGTTTACGCCCACGTGGATTCCGCCGTACCGCGAATTCGCCGATCCAAGCCAGGGTGACGTCCCGGTCGATAGCCGCTTTGGGGATGTGGATGGCGACGGAATGCCGGAAGTGTTCGTGGGCCGTCTCCCGGCGCAGACCGCCGAGGAGGTCGCCGCTTATGTGACAAAGGTGCTGGCCTACGAGGCGCAACCGCCCGCGGCGTGGCAACTGCACGCCCTCCTCGTCGCCGACAACGGTGAGGATTACGATGAAGGCTTCGACAGTCTATTGGAGCGGCTGCGGACGCTGTTCCCCACCGCCATAACGACTCAGACGGTCTACATGGAAGCCTACTGTCCCCCTGCTCTCGCACCGTGCCCGGCGGCGACCTATGCCGTCACGCAGGCGTGGAACGCCGGCGCGGGGCTGTTGGCCTATTCAGGGCATGGTTCCATCCACCGCTGGGCGCACGAGCCGTTGATCTTCAACACCGATCTCACCGCCCTCACGCAAACCATCGCGCTGCCCTTCCTGCTCTCATTGGACTGCTGGGACGGCTACTGGATGTTCCCCCCGAAATACCCCGCGGTAGCGGGCCGGGATGTGCGTTCCATCGGCGAGTGGGTGACGACGGTCCTGACGGAGACGGGCGCTATCGCGGCGTATGGCCCGGCGGGACTGGCTTATGCTTCCCACGAAGAGATGTTGGCGCGGGCGATGTTTACGGCGGCCTTCCGGCAAGGCGTCTTCAACCTGGGCGCCCTCACGCAGATCGGGCGCGAAGCCATTCGTGATTCCTATGAGGCGCGGACGTACACATTGCTCGGCGATCCGGCGCTCTCCCTGCCGTGGTGGCTGCGGCTGCGTATCACCCCGGCGACCTTGACGCTGCAAGCGGGGCAGGTCATCACCCTGGCGCAGTCCCTGGCGAGTGAGGGCGACACGCGCTTTGGGCAGACGTTCCCCGTCACGCTCCCATGGACGGTGGACGTGGGAACGGTGGATGCGTATGGCATCTACACGGCGCCGGCGGCCCCGCTGACGCCCATCGCCGTGCCATTGATCGGGCATCTCGGCCCGTTGTCGGCTTCTGTAACCCTCACCCTGGTCGGTCCGCCTGTCGCCATCACCGTGTCCCCGGATCCGGTGATCCTGTCGCCCGAAGATGGGGTGACGTTCTCCGCGACGTTCGTGGACGCCTGGGGAAACGCGGTGGTGTCCACGGCGCCGGTGGCCTGGGAAAGCGATATAGGCAGTATTAACACTCAGGGCATCTTCACGGCGCCGGCGACGATGGGGAGCGGCTGGGTGACGGCGACGGCCAGGGTGACAACGCCGGCGCCGGTCACCATAACGGGTCGCGCGCACGTCTACGTCCTGGCCGATGCGCCGAACGCGGCAGTGATCCGCCCGGATACAGCGTGGCTTCACGTGGCCGAGTCGCTCCGTTTCACGGCGACGTTGGTGGATGCGTGGGGCAATCCGGTGGACATGGAGGCGACGACGGAGTGGCAAACGGATGCGGGCGTCGTGGATGCGAGGGGCGTGTTCACTGCCGCCATCTATCCCACCCTGGGGTATGTCACAGCGACACTCTCCTTCTGGCAGGAGAATGAACTGCATACCTGGGCCGCCAGCGCCCCGGTCACCGTGGTTGCAGGTCCACCCGTGCGTCTCACGGTGTTGCCTGATCCGGTGCAGCTTCAGGTGAAAGAGACGGTGCAGATGGCGGCGACGCCTTACGATGCCTGGGACAATCCAACCGCGTTGACCGCCACCGTGCTATGGAGCAGTGACGTGGGGGTGATCGATGCGCGCGGTCTGTTTACCGCGCCTGCGGAACCGGCGAGCGGGTGGATCACGGCCACCCTGCCCCTCAGCGTGGGTACCAACACCATCTTGCTCACCGGTGTAGCCACGGTCGAGGTTAAAGTCGGGGCGTACATTATCTACCTGCCATGGGTGCTGCGGCAGTAAAGGATAGAAATTTCGTAACTATTCAGCCACCTTTGCCAGGTGGCGAACGGGACTTTGGGGAGGGCACATAATAGGTTACCCCTTCGGCAGGTGCTGACCCTCTCATCCCCCAACCCCCTTCTCCCCCGCCAGCGGGGAAGAAGGGGGCAAAGGTGGGGGTGTGGCGGGCAGCGAAGCTGCCCGCCACACCCCCACCCAAAATCCCCCTTCCTGGGGGGAAGGGGGGCAGGGGGGATGGGCTGATAGAAACACGCCTATTGCGTTATCCACGAGCGCCTGGCATACCAAAATCCGCGCCGAATCCGGTATAGGAAATAAGTTGCTTCACCAGGTTTCTCTGGACAAAGTGTGCAACTGTGCCATAATGCGGCCGGTGGACTAACGACTATTCGACTCTCAAGGAGATCACGCATGACGACATCGACGCAGTCTGAATCCAAATCTGCCCGTTGGAAGACACTGTTCGCCTTAGCCTTCGGCTACTTCATCGATCAGGGAGAAGCGCAGACCATCTCCGTCCTCTTTCCTACGATTCAGAAGCTGTGGGGGCTGGCTTACCAGGACTTGGGGTTAATCGGCACCATCCGCAGTCTGCTCCAGGCGCTCAGTGCGCCGTTTTGGGGCTATGCTGCCGACAAAATGTCGCGCAAGCGTGTCATCATCTTCGGCACAGGGCTGTGGGGAATTTGGACGTTCATCTGCGGCTTCACCCAAAACTTCGGCCAACTGCTGGTGATCCGCGCCATCTCTGGGCTGGGACTGGGGTGCCTGATGCCGGCGACGTTCTCGTTGATGTCGGACACGTTCCCGCCGCGCCAACGCGGACGCGCGCTGGGGATATTGGAGGGCATCGGCGTGATGGGTATCGTCATCAGCACGGTGGGGTTGGGCTTCCTGGCGACGCCGACGTTGTGGCGCTGGGGGTTCTTCCTGCTCGGCGGGTTCAGCGTGCTCTCCGGCGTGGTGGTAGCGCTGTTGGTGAAGGAGCCGACGCGCGGCGCGGCGGAGCCGGAACTGGCGGGGAAAATCACCGCGGAGCGAGCGGCGCAATATGCGATCAGGCTCGCCGATGTGCCGAAGGTGCTGGCTATTCCCACCATCTGGGTCGCCATCCTGCAAGGACTGGCGGGAAGCATGCCCTGGGTGGTGTTGGGGCTGTACCTGATCACCTGGATGGTGGATGTACGCGGGATGACGGAAGCCATCGTCTTTGATCATCCCCACGGGAGCGCGACACTGGCTTTCGCCGGCATCGTCATTGGGACGGCCATCAGCAACGTGATCGGCGGCATCCTCGGTGACTGGGCAGAAGGGCGAAATCCCAAGTATGGCCGAACGATCATCGGTCAGATTTCCATTTTTTGTGGGATTCCGTTGAGCTATATCATGCTCACCACGGCTGTAGACTGGGATTTCTGGCCGTTCTTCTTCCTGTGCTTGGGGACGGCGCTGCTCATCAGTTGGCCGGGCAAGGGCGCGAAGGAGCCGATGATGCAGGGTGCGGTGCCGCCGGAACTGCGGGCCACGGCGTTCTCGATGACGACCTTCATAGAGAGCGGGTTTGCGGCGCTGGTGGGTGTCGTCGCCGGCGGCCTGGCGGATCGGATCGGTTTCACGGCGGCGATGCTGTGGACGATTCCGTTCCCGTGGATCATCTGCTGTATCCTCTACTCACTCTTTTACTGGGCCTATCCGCGGGATGCGGCGAAGCTGCGTGCCTTGATGGCCGCCCGCGCCGCCGAGATCAACAATGTTCCAACGTTGGAACATTCCAACCTTTGAGTGTTCTGTCTGTTTCGGGGAGATGTTATGCAGGTCGAGTTGATTGCGTTGACGCAGTATTTGGGGGGGAACGGCACGCCGGAGGAACTGTTGGAGCATGCCGGGCGGGTATGCTATCGCAGCGAGAGCCGCGGGGATCCGGCAAAATTCCTGCGGGCGCGGGTCCGCGAGGGTCACGAGAGCCTCATCGAGCACGCCAGTGCCACCTTCGAGATCAGCGGGATTAGCCGGGCATGTTCACACCAGCTCGTGCGCCACAGACTGGCCTCGTACTCTCAAGAATCGCAACGCTACGTCGATATGTCCGATCCCGCGCTGGTCATCCCCGACGCGATTGCCGACGATCCTCACGCGCGCGCCGTCTGGGATGGCTTCGTCGAGCACGTCAAGTCGGCGTACCGGGAATTGCGGGAGTTGGGTGTGCTCAAAGAAGATGCGCGCTTCGTCCTGCCGAACGCCGCCGAGACACGCCTCATCGTCACGATGAACTTCCGCGAACTGCTGCATTTTTTCCGCCTGCGCATCACCCCGGAGGCGCAATGGGAAATTCGCCGGATGGCGATTGCTATGTTGGAACTGCTCGCGCCGCACGCGCCGGCCGTTTTCGGCGACCTGCTGCGCGACCTGCACACAGAACATGCTGAGTTTTTTTCAGCCGGGAGCGGTTGAAGCCGCCACTACAAACGGGACTTTGCGTCAGTCCTATTTTTGTCAGCAGAGCTATGTAGGGACAGGAGTGACGCAGAGTGCCCCAAGAGCGCTGAGTTTTGCTATGTTTTCTCGGCGTTCTCAGCGACCTCCGCGGTGAAAAACAGGCCACGGTGTCACGACTGTAGGGAGATCATGAACGAGATGAACAAATCGGACAGGCTTGACTTGATTCGGGAAACGGGCGTCATTGCCATCATGCGGGCGCAAAGCCCGGCGCAGCTTATCGCGGCAGCAGACGCCATCAAGGCGGGCGGCGTGTGTGTCATCGAGGTGACGATGACGACGCCCGGCGCACTGGAGGTGATCGCCGAGGCGACAAGACGCTACGGCGACACGGTGCTCTTCGGCGCCGGCTCGGTGTTGGACGCCGAAACCGCGCGGGCGGCGATCCTTGCGGGCGCGGGTTTCATCGTGGCACCCACCCTCAACCGCGACGTGATTGCGCTGGGCAACCGCTACAGCATTCCCGTGATGCCCGGCTGTTTCACGCCGACGGAGATGCTCACCGCCTGGGAGGCCGGGGCCGATATGGTGAAACTTTTCCCGGCAGAGATCGGCGGGCCGGCGCTCGTCAGAGCCATCCGTGCGCCCTTGCCGCAACTGGAGATCGTGCCCGTCGGCGGCGTGGACCTCACCACGGCGGCGGACTTCATCCGCAGCGGCGCGGCGGCACTCGGCGTGGGCAGCAGCCTGGTCAACCAGAAGCTCCTTGATGCCGGCGCCATGGCCGAACTGACCCGCCGGGCAGCGGCGTTCATTGAGGAAGTCAAAAAAGGCCGCGCCCACTAATGTTGTAAACGGACTTGAGTTGCTTGCTCGCGCCGGCGGCGGAAGGCACCATTTTCTGCCGGCAAGCCCGGTGTTATCCTCAGAGCCACCGCGATAGGTATCCGTACATTGCCAACAGCGAAACGAATCTACTCTTTACTCAATCACATTAACATCTTTGCGCCCCCGCCGGGACTGACGCCTACACAGCGCAAGAACTTCTTCTACACGCAGATGGACGCCCTGGGTGTGGGATTGGTGAACGGCGCCGCGCCGTTCCTGGCGGTGTTCCTCACCCGACTCGGCGGGACGAACTTTCAGGTAGGGTTGTTGAGCGCCATGCCGGGCTTCACCGGCCTATTCCTGGGGTTGTTCATCGGCCGGTTTCTCCAAACCCGCTCGAACATTGTGCCGTGGTACAGTCGTGTGCGACTGCTTGTCTTCTCCGCCTACACCCTCACCGGCCTGATAGCCTTGTTCGTGCCGCAGAAGGCCGCCATCACCGCCATGCTCGTGATCTGGGGACTGGCCAGCGTGCCGCAGGCCGTTCTCAATGTCGCCTTTTCCGTGGTGATGAACGCCATCGCCGGGCCGGAGGGCCGCTACACGCTGATGAGCCGCCGCTGGTCCGTCCTGGGGTTGACAGCGGCGATTATGACGATCATCGCGGGGCAACTCCTCAACTGGATTGACTTTCCGCAGAACTATGCCGTGGTCTTCATCCTCTTCTCGCTGGGCGGGCTGGTCAGTTTTCGCTTTTCCAGTCGGATGGAGGTACCGCCGCTCAACGTCGAGGCGGTGGGCGACAAGACGCCGCTGTTCCAACAGCTCAAACGTGACATGCGCCTGGTGTTTTCCGAACGGCCGTTCATCGCCATCTCCATCAAGCGCCTGATTTACATTTTTGGCTCAAATCTCGTCATGCCCCTTTTCACGCTGTATTATGTGCGCATTGTTGGTGTCAACGATGCCTGGATCAGCTTTATCACCACGGCGCAAAATGGCATCTTGCTGCTGGGTTATTCGTTATGGACGCAGCAACACCGTAAACGCGGGGCGCGTTTCATCCTGCTGAGCACGACCCTGGCATTGGCGCTCTATCCCGCCTTGACCGCCATCACGCGGTCGCCGTGGCTGCTGGTCATCTACGCCGGCATCGCCGCCATCTTTCAGGCCGGACTGAACCTGGTCTTTTTCGATGAGCTGATGAAGACCGTGCCTCCGCAGTACAGCGCTACTTTCATCTCGGTGGATCAAAGCGCGCAGAACGCGCTGGCGATGAGTGCGCCGCTCATCAGCACGAGTCTCTCTACCTTCATCGGCATCCCCGGCGCGCTGTGGGTCGGTGCGGCGGTGCGTTTCATCGCCTTTGGCATGTTCCTGCGGGATAGAAAAAAGCCGGATGAAAAATGACGCCTCTATTCTTGAAGGAGATATATGTTTCACAAGAAAACAATCAGGTCCCATATAAGACTGGGCATCGTGTTGATCTTGTTCGCCGGATGCATGAAGGCGATTCCCACCCCGGAGCCGGTCACCATCAAGTTCCCCTATTATGAGCGCGACGCGGCATACTATACGACCCTGGCAGAGCAGTTCCATGCGCGCTACCCGAACATCACCATAGAACTGGTCCAGCTCAACCGCCAAAACATCAATCAAACGACCGCCAATGATGTTTTCATCGCCGGTCAATTTTCACTGCCGCAACTGATGCAACAAGACGCGATCCTCGATCTCAGTCCCATGCTCGAACAAGACGATGCCTTCGACAGGGAGGAATTCTACCCGGGCGCGCTGGAAGCGTTCAAGTCCGCCGGGAAAACGTGGGGAATTCCCTCCGACATCAATGTAATGCTGATGTATTACAACAAGGACTTGTTTGATCGTTATTCCGTCCCCTACCCCACCATGGGGTGGAAGTGGAATGATTTCCTTGACTGCGCCCTGGGAACCACCGATCCAGACGCCGATGTTTTCGGGTATGCGATCCACCATGACGACGAAATGGCGCTTATGGAACCGATTGTCTTTATCTACCAACACGGCGGACAGCTCTTCGATAGCTGGCAGAATCCCACCGACCTCACCTTCAACGCTCCACTCAATGTCGAGGCCCTGGAATGGTACGCCGGTTTGATCCACAACTACGGCGTCGCTCCCACCAGAGGGCAGGGGCCGGATTCCACCTCTTACTATCCGTATGGTGGTGTGATGCAGAACAAATACGCCATGTGGTCAGGCATGCTTTCCGATCAAGGAGGCTATGCGTGGCAGATGCGCTGGCAGATGCGCTGGGGCGTCGTGCCACTGCCCCGCGACCGCGCCGCGTTCACCCTGGCTACCGTCGACGGCTTCTTCATTTCGGCGCAGACGCTGCATCCAGACGAATGTTGGAAATGGGTCATGTTCCTCAGTGAACAAATGCCCACGCAAAACATGCCGGCGCGCATCGCGCTGGCGGAATCGAGCGAGTACACAACACTCGTCGGGGCGGAGGTGGCCGAAGCTGCACGCGCCGCCGTAGGTGAGGCCATCCTGCTCAATCCCGATCTGCTCGGTTATGAGCAAGCCCTGAGTGTCCTGGAAACGGCGTTCACGGCCATTCGCAACGGCGACATGACGGCACAAGCAGCGCTGGACGCTGCCCAGGAGCAAGTCGATTTTTGACAAAAGTTTCCACATGTGAGATCATGGCAGAAGCACGGTTCTGCAGGACTTCGTGGGGTCGGAATAAAACAACAGCCACGGATTGGCGCGAAAAGTATACAAAATCTGTAACTATTCAGCCACCCTTGCCAGGTGGCAAACGGGACTTGGGGGAGGGTGCATAATAGGTTGACACTTCGGCTATAGGCGCTGGCCCTCTCATCCCCCAACCCCCTTCTCCCCCGCGAGCGGGGAAGAAGGGGGCGAAAAAGGCCCCCTACAAAAATCCCCCTTCCTGGGGGGAAGGGAGGCAGGGGGGATGGGCTTATAGAAACACGCCTATCTTTGTCATCCAAGAGCACGCGGAGATTGATGCTATTTCTCTGCGTCCTCAGCGTGCTCAGCGGGGAATATCTTGTTGACCAGTATAAAATCCGTGGAATCTGTGTCATCCGTGGCAAAAAACTAAAACCGTTTTTCCATCATCACGCGCAGTCCACGAGAACCTTGAACTTGAAACGAAAATCAGGAGGAAATATGCAATATCGAAAATTAGGCCGGACCGGTTGGGAAGTATCTGTGATCAGCTTTGGGACATGGGCCATCGGCGGAACGTGGGGCGCTGTGCAAGATAACGAATCGCTGGCGGCGCTGCATCGCGCGGTGGATCTGGGTGTCAATTTCTTCGACACCGCCGATGTCTACGGCGATGGGCGCAGTGAGCGATTACTCAGTCAACTGCGCCAACAGCACCGGGAGAACATCTACATCGCCACCAAAGCCGGACGTCGTCTGGACCCGCATGTCGCCGAGGGCTACACCCGCGAGAACCTCACCGCCTTCGTCGAGCGCAGCCTCAAAAACCTGAACACCGAAGCGGTTGACTTGCTGCAACTGCACTGCCCTCCCACACCGGTGTTCTACATGCCGGAGGTTTTCGGCGTGCTCGACGATTTAGTCAAGGCCGGGAAAGTGCGCCATTACGGCGTGAGCGTGGAAAAGGTCGAAGAAGCGCTCAAGGCCATCGAGTACCCGAACGTGGAAACGGTGCAGATCATCTTCAACATGTTCCGCCACCGCCCTTCAGAACTGTTCTTCGAGCAGGCAAAAAAGCGGCAGATCGGCATCCTGGCGCGCGTGCCGTTGGCTTCGGGAATGCTCACCGGCAAGCTCAAGCCCAATAGCACCTTTGCGTCGGACGATCACCGGGCGTTCAACCGCGACGGTGCGGCCTTCGACCGGGGTGAGACCTTCTCCGGCGTCGATTACACTGTGGCGCTGCACGCCGTCGAGGAACTCAAAGCCATCTGTCCCAAGGGAATGAGCATGGCGCAGTTCGCGTTGCGCTGGATTCTCATGTTTGACGCGGTGACATGTGCGATCCCCGGCGCCAAGCGTCCCTCCCAAGTCGAGGAGAATATCGCTGCCGCCGATATGCCGCCCCTCTCGGACGAAGTGATGACCCAAGTGCGCCGGATTTACGATCAGTACATCCGCGAGTTGGTCCATCATTATTGGTAAAACCGGGGAATCTGATGGAACGTTTCTTGACTCTTTGAGCAAGGAAATACCCCCAACACAAAAGGAGCCACGATGAAAGGCATCATTCTTTCCGGCGGACTTGGGACGCGACTCTACCCCCTTACCGTCTCCCTGTCCAAGCAAATTCTTCCCATCTTCGACAAGCCGATGATTTACTACCCCCTCTCGGTGCTCATGTTCGCCGACATCCGCGAATTTCTCATCATCTCGACGCCGCAGCACATCGACCTGTACGAGAAGTTGTTCGGCGACGGCTCACGGCTTGGGCTAGATATCCGGTATGTCGTACAGCCGCGGCCGGGGGGCATCGCGCAATCGTTTCTGCTGGGTGAAGACTTCATCGGCGGACAGCCGTGCGCGCTGATCCTCGGCGACAATTTCCTCTACGGGCACGGCCTTTCGGATTTGATGCAGGAGGCAGGACAACTCACCGATGGCGCTATGGTCTTCGCCTACTACGTGCAGGACCCCGAGCGTTACGGCGTCGTCGAATTTGACCAAGACCTCAACGCTTTGAGCATCGAGGAGAAGCCCCCCCAGCCCAAATCGAACTATGCCGTCACCGGCATCTACTTCTACGATCAAGATGTGGTGGATGTCACCAAGGGCCTCAAACCGTCCGCGCGCGGCGAACTGGAAATCACCGATGTCAACAAAGAGTATTTGCGGCGCGGAAAATTAAAAGTGCGTCTCTTTGGACGCGGTTTTGCCTGGCTGGACACCGGCACACACGAGAGCTTGCTGGAAGCCAGCGACTTCGTGCAAACTATCGAGCACCGCCAGGGCCTCAAAGTCGGCTGTATCGAGGAGATCGCCTACCGCAAGGGCTACATCGGCCCCGAACAACTGTTGGAAGTCGCCAATTATTCCAACGACAACCCTTACTGCCTCTACCTGCGCGAACTGGCGCAGCAACCGCAGACAAGGATGATATAACAGGACTTACGCCAGCCTGGCTCGAATCAAGCGGCGGGGGATTTGTAGTGACGCCTTCAGGCGTCTCTTAGGAGCCAAGAACGGCTGAAGCCGTCACTACAAACGGAAATTTGCGTAAGTCCTAATAAATCGGAAGCCCGGCACTGGAAGCCGGAAACCGGGGGCTAGAACAGGAGTAAACCCATGTCCCATCCAAAATTAACTGCACAATTGTATACCGTTCGAGATTTCTGCCAGACGTTGGAAGACTTCGACGCCAGCATGAAGAAAGTCGCCGACATCGGCTACACCGCCGTACAGGTTTCCGGCATTGGGCCAATCCCCCACGCGGACGTGAAAGCCGTCGCCGATCAGTACGGCCTCAAGATCGTCATCACCCACGTCGGCTTCGACTACCTGCAGAACGACATCGACGCTGCTATCGCGCAACACAAACTGTGGGACTGCCCCAACGTCGCTATCGGCAGCATGCCGCCCCATTACTACGAGATGGGCGCAGCGGGCTTCCATCAGTTCGCTAAAGACGCCACCGCAGTCGGCAAGCAGTTGGCCGACGCCGGGCTGACCTTCAGCTACCACAACCACAGCTTCGAATTCGTGCGCTTCGGCCACCAGACTGGCCTGGACATCATCTACGCAGAAAGCGATCCCCGCTATCTGCAAGCCGAGATCGACACGTATTGGGTTCAGCACGGCGGCGGCGACGTCGTCGCCTGGATCAAGCGGATGAAGAACCGCATGCCCGTCATCCATTTCAAGGATATGGTGATGGTCAAAGGAGAACAAATGTGGACGGGACAGCAGACGATGGCCGAAATCGGCGAGGGCAACCTCAACTGGCCGAAAATCATCAAGGCATGCCAAAAGGCCCATGTCGAATGGTACGCCATCGAGCAGGACCGCTGCATGCGCGATCCGTTCGAGAGCCTCAAAATCAGCTACGATAACCTCCGCGCGATGGGCGTGGAGTAAAAGTCTTTAGTCCGGTAGTCGGATCGTCTCGATAGGTCACAAAACGCTTCGAGGGGATCGTCAGATCCCCGTTCCGGTCTGGATTTGGCGATCCAGACCAGGCAAAATAGAGTCAGTTTCATTCAATCCTTAGCGAGGAATTCCTATGAACAACACTGTGAGCGAAAATTGCGGGTTTTCACCCGTGCGTCTTGGCCGTATCTCCACACTGATGCAGCGTTACGTGGACGACGGCAAGCTCGCCGGCCTCATTGCCACCGTCGCCCGGCGCGGGCAGACCGTCTATATGGAAAAGTTTGGCATGATGGACATCGAAGCGCACAAACCCATGCAGTTCGACGCCATCTTCCGCATTGCCTCGATGACCAAGCCCATCACCAGCGTCGCCGTGATGACGCTATACGAGGAAGGTCACTTCCACTTGAACACCCCCGTCGCAGAGTTTATCCCCGGCTTCAAAGAGGCCAGAGTCTTCGTGGGGGAGAGGGCCAATGAGGGCTATTACTGGACCGATCTCGACCGTCCGATCACGTTCCGCCACCTCTTCACCCACACGGCGGGCCTCAGCTACGGCTGGAATGTGGACGATCCGGTGGACCGCCAGTACCAGAAAGCGCAAAAAGAATCCGGGGTTAATCCGGCCACCATGACCGTCAAAGACCTGGTGCAGATGCTGACCACGCTGCCGCTGGCCTTTCAACCGGGAACGCACTGGCGCTACAGCTACGCCATCGATGTGCTCGGTTACATCGCCGAAGTCATCTCCGGCAAGCCGCTGGACGTGTTCCTCAAAGAGCGCCTTTTCGAGCCCTTGGGGATGGTCGACACGGATTTCTACGTTCCCCCCGCTAAAGCCGACCGGTTGTGCGCGCTGTACGGCCATCCCAACAACGCTCCCACCCTCCAACTCGTTGAATCGCCGCTCGGCAACCAGTTCCAGAAACCGTCGTTCCTTTCGGGCGGCGGCGGATTGGTCTCGACCGTTCACGACTACGCGCGCTTCGCGCAGATGCTCGCCAACGGTGGCGAACTGGACGGGGAACGCATCCTCAGTCCCACCACCGTCGCCCTGTACAGCATCAACCACATGCCGGAAGCTGCGCTCCCTTACGGCTTTGCCGACCGTGAAGACCTCTACCATTGGGGCTACGGCTACAGCCTGGGTACCCGCGTGCTGATGGATGTCTCCAAGAGCGGCATCGCCGGTTCCGTCGGCGAGTTCGGGTGGGATGGCGCGTTCAGCACCTACTTCTGGGTCGATCCGCAAGAGGCGTTGTACGGTCTGCTGATGCTGCAACACGCGCCCAATGCCTACTACCCCATCGCCCCGCAGTTCAAGCAATTGACGTACCAGGCGCTCGTCGCGTAACAAACCTGGCAGGTTTGTCGAGGAGTGATGATGTTCACCATTGGCGCGTTTGCCATCATCTTTGATGATGCGGGGCGCGTGCTACTGTGCCACCGCCGCGATATGGACATGTGGAATCTGCCCGGCGGTGGTGTCGCAAGTGGAGAACTCCCTACAGAAGCCGTTATCCGCGAAGTCAAAGAGGAAACTGGACTGGATGTGACCGTAAAGCGACTTGTCGGCATCTATGGGAAACCGCATCCAGACGATATTGTTTTCACGTTTGTCTGTGATGTGACCGGCGGGCAGCTCATCGAAACCGATGAATCAGACGCCTGCCGGCATTTCGCGCTGGACGACATTCCGCCGAACACCAATCCTAAGCAGATTGAACGCGTATACGATGCCATCAAAGCAGGTGACCAACCGGTTTTCAAACATCAAGAGGGGCCAGCGACGCGAGAATGGTTGCCTGTACAACGCAAGTATGCCCCACACTTACAGAGACTTTTCGAGATTCATGCGCAAATACAAGACCTTCACCCGCTCCTAACGCACGTCTTCCCCGTCGCCATCGTGGATGCGGACCGATTTCTCATCTTCGACATCGACCCGTCTGGGAAGCACTACACCTTCGTCAAACAAGTTCCCACGCCAATGTCAATTCCTCAGGGCGTGCGCGCCGCCTTCCCGCTGGAATGTTACGGCGGCAAACCGGCCTGCGTCGTCACCGATGACGTCTTCGACAACCTCGACGGCTACGTCACCATCTTCCACGAGTTTGTTCACTGCTACCAGTATCAGACGTGCGAGGACAAGCTCAAAGCCACGTTGAACGTCGCCCGGCAGGCGCGAGCCGCCAACGACTTTATGTGGGAACTCAATTACCCCTTCCCCTACGCCGCGACGGACTTCGAGGAGACCTACGCGGCGTTTCTCGAGGCAGCAGCGCAAGACCAGTACGATGCCATCCGCAACTGTCGTGCGCGCCTACGTGACACCATGCGCCCCGAGGACTTCGAGTATATGATCTGGCAGGAATGGAAAGAGGGGTTTGCGCGCTTCATCGAAAATCGCATCCAACAACGCCTCGGCCTTGAAGAAAACCACGGCGGCGCAGAACCGCCTTTCAGCCGTGTCACCTTCTACGAGGGCGGTGCGCGTCTGATTGCCACGCATCCCGAATCGGCGACAGACATCGAAGCCTTATTCGGCTGGATCAAAGTGCCATGCAGGGAGCGCCATTAGGAGGAAGCTATGGAAACACGCATTTTGGGCAATACCGGCTTGACGGTCAGCCGTCTGGGCATTGGCCTGGCGGAAATCGGCTTCGAGCTGACGCCGGAGGAAATCAACGCCGCCTCCAAAGTGCTGAACACGGCCCTCGACGCGGGCATCACCTTTCTGGATACTGCCGCTTGCTACGACAGCAGCGAAGAACTGATCGGCCGCACCATTGCCCACCGCCGCGACGAATACGTGCTGGCGACCAAAGCCGGGCACGTCACCGGCGGCTACGTGGGTGAGAACTGGACCGCGCAAACCGTCCGTGACAGCATCGACCGCAGCCTGGCGCGGATGAAGACCGATCACCTCGACCTGGTGCAACTGCACTCCTGCGACGTGGAGGTGTTGGAACACGGTGAGGTCATCGCGGCACTGCAACAGGCCAGGCAGGCCGGCAAAACGCGCTTCATCGGCTACAGCGGCGACAACGAGGCGGCGCTGTGGGCCGTCAAGAGCGGCCTGTTCGACACACTGCAAACCAGCTTCAACGTAGTGGATCAGAACGCGCGGCTCTACCTCTTCGGTCCGGCGAAGGCACGCGGCATGGGCGTCATCTGCAAACGTCCCATCGCCAACGGCGCGTGGGGCGCGGCAAAAGCGCCGAGCGGCTACGCCGCCGAGTACTTCGCCCGCGCGCAGAAGATGCTGTCCCTGGGGCCGATTCCCGGCGCGCCGGAGAACTGTATCCTGTTGGCGCTCGGCTTCGTCTTCGCGCACCCGGAGGCAGACGTCTTCATCGTCGGTACACGCAACCCCAAACACCTCAAGGCCAACATCGACATGGTCAACACCCAACTGCCCATCGCGCCGGAAGCCGTCGCCGAAATCCGGCGCCGCTTTGAGCAACTGGCCGACGGCCCCAATTGGTCGCAACGCGAGTAACATTTTTAGTCAGCAGATTGAGCAGATTAAGATTGTAAAATCTGCTCAATCTGCTGACAGATAAGGAGCAAATAATGCCAAAGTCAACGAGCATAGCACGATACCTCAACGTCCGCCAGGCCTACGGCCTGACGTTTTCCGGTGACGGACAACGGCTGGCGTTCCTTACGGACATCACCGGGACGCCACAGGTCTGGCAAGTCCCACTGACCGGCGAACCGGGGACCATCCTGTGGCCCGAACAACTGACCTTCGAGACCGATCGGGTGATGCGGGCGCAGTTTTCGCCCGCAGAGGATGGACGTCTGCTTTACACACGTGACATCGGCGGCAACGAGAAACAGCAGCTCTTTCTGCTCAGCACCGACGGATCGCCGGATGTCAACCTTACGCAGGGCTTCGCGGAAGCCACGCATCACTTCGGCGCCTGGGCACAGGACGGCGCGACCTTCTACTTCGCCGCCAACCGCCGCCATCCGGCGCTGTTCGACTTCTACCGGCAGGCGCTCGACGGGGAGGCCGTCCTCGTGTGGCAGAATGATACGCCGGGCTATCTCTCCAATGTGGACATCGCTCCCGGCGGGCAGCGCGCCGTCGTCACGCGGGTGTCTGGATCGTTCAACCACACGCTGCTGGAAATCGACCTGGCGGGCGGGAGAGCGCGCCCGCTGATGGAGACGGACAGGCCTGTACGCTACACCGCTGCCCACTATGCTACCGACGGGCGCAGTCTCTACTTGATCACCGACCTGGACTCCGACTTTCTCGCCGTCGCCCGGCTCGATCTGGACACGGGGGAACTGGAACGCCTCATTGCGCCGGAATGGGACTGTGACGCGCTGGCGCTCGCGCCGGATGGACGCAGCCTGGCCTATACTGTCAACGTCGAAGGAGCGCATCGTCTGTACCTGTACGACCTCGCCACGGGCGCAACACGCATGGCTCCCGGCATTGCGGAACGAGCCGGCGTCGTTCGCGGTGATCAACTCAGCTTCGCGCCGGATGGACGCCACCTGGCCTTCGCCTTCACCCATGCCACCCGCGCCGCCGACATCTATGTATGGGATTTGATCGCCGACACTGTCTACCCCGTCACGTGCTCGTCACACGGCGGTCTGCCAACGGAGAGCTTCGTCACGCCGGAACTCATCCGCTACCCCACATTCGACACGCTTGCCGATGGGACGCCGCGCACCATTCCGGCGTGGTTCTTCAAACCGCAGGGCGAAAGCGACGAACCCGTGCCCGCTGTCGTCGTCGTCCACGGCGGTCCGGAGGGGCAGTTCCAGCCGGCCTTCACGTTCTTCATCCAATACCTGGTGCACAACGGCTACGCCGTGCTTGCTCCCAACGTCCGCGGTTCCACCGGCTACGGCAAAGCCTACAGCCATCTCGACGATGTCGAAAAGCGCATGGACGCGGTGGCCGACCTGGCCTACGCCGCCCGCTGGCTCAAAGCGCAGCCCGGCATCGCCAGCGACCGGCTCGTCGTCTACGGGGGGAGCTATGGCGGCTTCATGGTGCTGGCGGCGCTTACTGCCTACCCGGAGTTATGGGCCGCCGGCGTGGATGTCGTCGGCATCAGCAACTTCGTCACCTTTCTGGAGAACACCAGCGCCTATCGTCGCGCCCACCGCGAGGCCGAATACGGCAGCCTGGCCCGCGACCGCGACTTCCTGGAGAGCATCGCGCCCATCCGCCACGTGGATCAAATCACCGCGCCGCTGTTTGTCGTCCACGGCAAGAACGACCCGCGCGTGCCGCTGCGTGAAGCCGAGCAAATTGTCACGGCCCTGCAAAGCCGCGGCGTGCCGGTGGAGTTCCTGGTCTTCGACGACGAGGGGCACGGCGTCGTCAAATTGCAGAACAAGCTGGTCATGTATCCGGCGATCGTCGCTTTTTTGGATAGATATCTTAGCCAATAGCTTTCAGCACCTGGCATAGGAAGTGGCTTCGTCAGGTTTACGAGCCTGAATGGATACGGCCTACCAAAATCCGTGCCCAACCGGCTATAGGGAATAAGTCGCTGTGCCAGGTTGACTGGCCTGAATAGACAGGACTTACGCCAGCCTGGCTCGAATCAAGCGGCGGAGGATTTGTAGTGACGCCTTCAGGCGTCTCTTAGGAGCTAAGAACGGCTGAAGCCGTCACTACAAACAGAAATTTGCGTAAGTCCTATAGATATCAGTCAGAAAGCTGAACGCTGATCGCTGACTGTTGATAGCGCCTACAGGAGGAACAATGGTTTACACTGCATCTAATACCCGTTATGATTCGATGGTCTACAACCGCTGTGGACGTAGCGGTTTGAAACTGCCGGCCATTTCGTTGGGTCTGTGGCACAACTTCGGCGGGATCAATGTTTATGAGAATTCCCGCGCGATGGTGCGCCGCGCCTTCGATCTGGGCATCACCCACTTCGATCTGGCGAACAACTACGGCCCGCCGCCCGGCTCCGCCGAGATCACCTTCGGCCAAATCATGGCGCAGGATTTGCGTCCCTACCGCGACGAACTCATCATCTCCACCAAAGCCGGCTACGGCATGTGGCCTGGGCCTTACGGCGAATGGGGATCGCGCAAGTATCTCATCGCCAGCCTCGACCAGAGCCTGAAGCGCATGGAGCTGGAGTATGTGGACATCTTCTACAGCCACCGCTTCGACCCCGACACGCCGCTGGAAGAGACGATGGGCGCGCTCGACTATGCCGTGCGCAGTGGACGCGCACTCTACGTGGGCATCTCCAACTACTCGCCGGAGAAGACGGTGGAGGCGGTACAGATTTTGCGCGACCTGGGGACGCCGTGCCTGATTCACCAGCCGTCCTATAGCATGTTCAACCGCTGGGTTGAAGACGGCCTGCTGGACACGCTGGACGCCGAGGGCATCGGCTGCATCTGCTTCTCGCCGCTGGCGCAGGGCTTGCTCACGGATCGGTACCTCGGTGGCGACATCCCCGCCGATTCGCGGGCCGCCAAGTCCTACTTCCTGCGTCCAGAGCACATCACCGCGGAAAAACTGGCGCAAGTCCGCCAGCTCAACGAGATCGCCCGGGCGCGTGGGCAGACGATGGCGCAGTTGGCGCTCGTCTGGGTGTTGCGGCGCAAGACCGTGACCTCGGCGCTCATCGGCGCGAGCAAGGTGAGCCAGATCGAAGATGCCGTCGCGGCGGTGGAGAATCTGACACTCAGTGCGGAAGAACAACAAGCTATCGAGGATATTCTGGCCTAGAACTTACACAATCCGCTCCTTTGGACGCCGATTCGCGCTGATTTTCGCAGCTCAAGCATAGAAGCGACCCAATCGGCGTCCTGATTCCCACTCTCGTTCGCACCAGAAAATAGCCCTGTTGACTATCGACCTTGCAAGGAGATTCTTATGCCAATACCCGAATACTACAACGTCGCCGCCGCACTAGCCGAAATCGCGGCGCGCCAACCCTACCAGCCCGGCATCATTTTCCCGGCCGGGCGGGATGCTACCGGACGCGCGAAGACGGTGCAGTTGAGCTTCCAACAGCTCAACGCCGAGTGCGACCGCTATGCTCACGGCCTGACCGAATTCGGCATCCGCATGGGCGACCGGGTGTTGTTGATGATCCATCCCGGCGTCGAACTGATTTCCGTGGTTTTCGCCCTGGTGCGGATGGGAGCGGTTCCCGTCATCATCGATCCGGGGATGGGACGCCAGGCCCTCCTGCAATGTATCGCCGAAACCGAACCGGCGGCGCTCATCGCCGTGCCCATCGTCCATGCGCTGCGGCGGCTCTTCCCCAAGCCGTTTGCCACCGTCCAACGCAGTGTTGTGGTAGGCGCCCAGCACGCTCTGGCCGATGCAACCCTGGAAAGTCTGCGCTCCTCGCGTTCTGATCCCTTTCCCAGCGCTCCGACGACTGCAGAGAGCGAGGCGGTGGTGGCCTTCACGTCGGGCAGTACCGGCATGCCCAAGGGCGTGGTCTATTTGCACGGTATGTTCCGGGCGCAAATCGACCTGCTGCAAAATAACATCGGCGTACAGGAAGGCGAAGTAGACCTGGCACTGCTCTACATCTTCGCCCTGTTCAACCCGGCCCTGGGTGTGACCACCATTATCCCTGATATGGATCCCACGCAGTCGGCGGCAGTGAACCCGGCCTACGTCGTCGAGGCGATCCAGACCTACGGCGTGACCAACGCCTTTGGCTCGCCCACAATCTGGAAGCGTGTCGTCCCCTATTGTGTGGAACACGATATTCGTCTGCCTTCGCTCAAACGCATCTTGATGGCGGGCGCGCCCGTTCCCCCGGCGTTGATCGAGACGCTGCTCACCCGCATTCTGGGGCCCGATGCCGAGGTGAACACGCCCTTCGGCGCGACGGAAGCGCTGCCGCTCACTTCCATCAGCGGACGCGAGATTGTCGCCGAGACTGCCGCCTTGAGCGAGCAGGGCCGGGGAATGTGTATCGGTCGTCCGTTGCCGGGGATCGATGTCCGCGTGATCCGCATCACCGATGACGCTATCCCCGTGTGGGATGACGGCCTGCTGTCGCCCCAGGGTGAGGTGGGGGAGATTGTGGTCAAGGGGCCGGTCGTCACCCGCGTGTACCTGCATCGGCCGGAGCAGACAGCGTTGGCGAAGATTCGGGATGCCGATGGCGGCGTGTGGCATCGTATGGGCGATGTCGGTTACTTCGATGCGCAGGGACGGCTGTGGTTCTGCGGGCGCAAGGCGCATCGGGTGACGACGCGCGACGAGGTGCTCTTTCCCGTGCCGTGCGAGACGATTTTCAACCATCACCCGGCTGTCAACCGTACGGCTCTGGTCGGCATTGGCCCGCAGGGACGGCAACGTCCTGTCCTCGTGGTCGAGCCGCGCGCGGGTCACATGCCCACATCCCTGCTGGAAAAGCAGAAATTCACGTTGGAATTGCTGGCGCTGGGGGCGGAATACGAGCACACGCGCGCGATTCAGGACGTGTTGTTCTACCGCGGCGTTTTTCCCACGGATGTGCGCCACAACGCCAAAATCCAGCGCGAGAAGCTGGCCGTATGGGCCGCCCGCCATGACCGCGAAGCTTTGCGTGGCGTCGATATGTCAAGGAGTCCTTCAGGGCAAGGGGAAGGTCTGCCGCCGGGTGTGCGCATCGGCGATTTGTTCCGTGCGCTCGGCGTTCTCCTGAGCGTTGCCGTTTCGGTCATTTTCCTGCGCCGCTATTTATCGGAGAAGGGAAGTCAGGGAGTAGGGAGTAAGCAGTAATGAAAGCACTTGTGACGGGTGGAGGGGGATTTCTGGGACGTTACATCGTCGAGCAGTTGCTTGCCCGCGGCGAGACGGTGACGGTTTTTGCGCGTGGGGCCTACCCTGAGCTGGAGACGCTTGGTGCGCGGGTGGTGCGGGGGGATTTGCAGGACGCCGGGGCCGTGAGGCGCGCGTGCGCCGGCATGGACGTCGTCTTCCATGTGGCGGCAAAGGCGGGGATGTGGGGGGCATGGGATGATTTCTACGGCACGAACGTCATCGGCACGCAGAACGTGATCGCTGCTTGCCGCGCCAACGGTGTACCGAAACTCATCAACACCAGCTCGCCGAGCGTCATTTTCGACGGGACGCCGCAGGAAGGCGTGGACGAGAGTTATCCCTATCCCGCTCACTACGAAAGTCCCTATCCGCACACCAAGGCCATCGCCGAGCAGGCGGTGATCGCGGCGCATCAAGGGGACACACAAGGCGTCCCTCTCCTGACGGTTTCCCTGCGTCCGCACCTCATCATCGGGCCGCGCGACAACCATTTGCTGCCCGGTTTATTAGCCAGCGCCAGAACGGGTCTGTTGCCCCAGGTGGGCGACGGCACCAACAAAGTCGATCTCACCGACGTGGAGGACGCCGCGCGCGCACACCTGCTTGCCGCCGACGCGCTGGCCCCCGGTTCGCCGCTCGACGGACCGCCGGGTCACGGGCGCGTGTACTTCATCAGCCAGGACGAACCGGTGGTGCTCTGGCCATGGATTCGCGCCCTGTTGCGCGAGCTGGGCCTGCCCGAACCGCGCGTGCGCATCTCACTCAGCGTGGCACGCGCCGCAGGTGGCCTCCTGGAGACGCTGCACACCGTCCTCCGGCGTCCCGGCGAGCCGCGCCTCACCCGTTTCATCGCCAGCGAACTCGCGCAGAGCCACTACTACGACATCTCCGCCGCCCAACGTGACTTCGGCTACGCGCCGCAGCGCACGATGGCAGAAGTGATGGCGCGGGTGGCGGCGTGGGTGAAGGAAGTTGACGGGCAGGGGAAGGGGTGATAGGGGACTACGGTCTACTTAAAAACCCCTTCATCAACGGCAAAATGCGCTCGTAGGCATCCTCGACGACGTAGTGCCCGGCGTGGTCCAGGATATGAACGTCGGCGTGGGGGAAGCGCGCTTGCCAGCCGACAAGGAAGTCTTTGACGGTAAAGACGAAATCCTGCGCGCCCCAGAGGATTAGCATCGGATGGTCGCGGAAGAGATGAAGTTGCGCGTCGATGGCCCCGATCGTGGCGCGGGTGGGATGGTCGTCGCTCAAGGGAATGTCCCGTACGAACCGATAGATGGCGATGCGGTTCTGCCAGGTATTGTACGGCGCAAGATAGCCCGCCCGTACTTGCGCCGTCATGCGTTTGTGGTTGACCATCGCCAGGTAGACCGCCAAACCGGCAAAGGCGTTCAGCCCTCGCAGCAGCGTCTCCCCGATGAGCGGACTGCGGGCCAGTTTGAGCACCCAGGGCACGGCGGGGGCGTAAAACGCCGAGGTGTTGAAGATCACAAAACGCGCACTGTTCTCCGGATGGCGTGTGGCGTAGCCCATCCCAATGCCGCCGCCCCAATCGTGCAGCACCAGGGTAACGTTGTGCAACTCCAGGTGGGCAATGAGTGTTTCCAGGTTGCGGATGTGCTGTTCGAGCGTGTACGGGTAGACCTGGGGCTTATCCGAGAGGCCGCAGCCCACGTGATCCGGGACGATGACGCGGTGCGTCTGACTGATCTCCGGGATAAGCGTGCGATAGTAGAACGACCACGTCGGATTGCCATGCACCATCACCACGGGCGGCGCATCGCGCGGCCCCTCATCGAGATAGTGCATCTTCACCCCCCCCACATCCAGCCAATGCGAGGCAAACGGGTAGAGAGATTGGAAATCTGTTAATTGCACATCGGCTAATGGAAGCCGGGTCGATTTAGGTGGCTGATCCTTGCCCATTTCCCATTTTCGCTTTGCCATTCACCACTGGATCCCCAACACGACACTGTTGATGCCACTGCCGACGCCGAAGAGCACGACTTTGTCGCCTTCCTCGACGATGCCGTTGTCGATGCCAATCGCCATCGAAATCGGCGCAGCCACTGAGGCCGTGTTTCCCAGATAATGCAGTGTGGGATGGTCAATGTCTGGCGGAACGCCGATGGCCTTCAGCCCAATCTTCCGCTGCGGTTCGCTAATCTGGTGGGTAAACATTTTGTCGACCGTGCTGTTCTTCCAGCCTATTTCTTCCTTGAAAAATTGCCATGCTTTGGTGACGACCTTCGTGCCCTCGCTTAGCAACAGGCTCGAGTTGGTACGCATCCATGTGCGCTGCGCGACGCACAGTTGGTTGTGCTGGGTATTGCTATAGGTCGCGCCGCCGACTAACTGTTTGCCGGTTTTGGACTTTGACTTATGGCACAAGACCATCGCCACCGATGCCGCGCCAAGCGTCAACGAGGCCATATTGTCACGGATGGTTGCTTTGGATGGTGGGTGGTTGAGCATATAGTCGATGGTCGCCAGTTGCCCTTCCTTGGGGTTTTCGGCAGCGGCCACAACACCGGCATCGATCTGCCTCAGTTCGATCATATTGGCAATCGTCATCATCCCGTTGAGAAACCCCAGGCACGCATTGACGATGTCGAAGCTCATCGCTGCATTGTCCAGTCCCACTTTATGGTGAACGATGGCCGCCGTCGCCGGTTCGATGTAATCGCGGCAGACGGAGGCATTGACCAGACATTGAATTTCGCGGCGGTCGATGCCGGCATTCGCAATCGCACGTTCCGTAGCCATGGCTGAAGCATCCGATACCAATATATCATCGTCCCACCAACGCCGCTCTTTGATGCCGGTGAGCCGTTCGAGATAGCCGAACGGGATGTGCAAGGCTGTGTAGACCGGCGCAATCTGCTCCTCCAGCCAGGCACTGGTTACGACATGGTCAGGAATGACATAACCCATGCCCTCGATACAGACGTTCTGATATAACATACAACTCCTCTTTGCTACTGTACAATATAGTCACAAACTCGTTGCATTGTACTACAAAAGTGAAAGAGGGGAATGAGAATGAATACCCCCACCACTTTCCCATTCTCCCGCCTGCTCAACCTCTCGCCAATGCCCCCGCCAGGGCAACCAAATCGGCGGCTCGCCATTGACGGCCACTGCGCAGGGGAAATTCACCGTGCAAGGCGGCCTGCCAACGCGGCGGGATGGCCGCCAAACCGTAGGCCGCGCCCGCCAACGCGCCGACCACAGCGCCGGCGGTATCTGCGTCACTGCCGAGGTTGACGACGTTGACGACGGCATCCTCGAAAGTGGACGTGGTCAGCAGTCCCCAGACGGCGCTTTCCAACGTGTGGCGTACCCAGCCGCTATTGGATAAATCATTGCGTCTCGCGCCGGGCGCGGCTTCGATGGCGACGCGCAGGGGTGGAGGGACATGCGCATCATCCAGCGCCCGCGTGACAGCGGCTTCCGGCGCCACGCCGTGCAACAGATGGAAAATGGCCGCATTGACGAACGCACTGCCCACGGTGCACTCCGGGTGGGAATGTGTGACCCGGCTTTGCAGCATACTGTCGGCCAACAAACGGCTTAAGTCGTTCCACCAGGCCAGGGCGACCGGCCAACACCGCATCACCGAACCGTTGCCCGCCGCTCCGGCATTGTGCGCCTGCACGGCAGCGGCGGCAGTTTCCCACGGCTCACCATCGGCGATGCGCCACAACACCGACGCGGTGTGAATTCCAACATCTAAGGGGTGGCTTTCAATCCATGTCACGAAACGCTGCGCCAGGTCTGTCGGGTCCAGGGGACGATGAGCGAGCAAACTTTCGGCCAGCGCCAATGCCATCTCCGTGTCGTCGGTGAAACTCCCCGCAGGGATGCGCCCCGGCAACATCTCGCGCGTCAACCGCTCCAGCGGGCGCGCCGGGCCGAATTCCAGCGGCATCCCTAGCGCGTCACCTACCGCCGCTCCCACCGCCACACCGGCCAGGCGATTTTGCAATTCATCCTGCATCTTATCTTCTCCAATCCTTATGAAGGTGAGTTAACGACGTTTCCCCCGTCCTTCGCCGGGGTTAGCGGGTCGATGGGGTGCCGGCCATCGTGATGCCGATCAGAATAAGCAGCCCGCCGATAAGGGCGCCAAACGTGGGCGGTTCATGCAAGACGAGCCACGCCAGCAACGTTGAGCCAATAGGTTCCCCCAACACCGCCAACGACACGAAGGTGGCGGAGACGTGGCCGAGCGCCCAGTTGAGCAACGAGTGTCCGATGACCTGGGGAAAGACGGCCACAAGCACCAACCAGAGCCACACGGACGTCGGATAGCCGCTGAGCGCGACGCCGCTCCACAGCGCGGCTCCCATGAGGGCCAGGGCCGCCGTCCCATAGACGGGAAAGACATAGCCAAGCAAAGACAGGTGCGCGCGTAACTTCCGTCCGATGAGCATGTAGCCCGCCACGGACAGTGCGCCGAGCAGCGCCAGCAGGTCGCCGGTGATGGGGTGCGCGCCCTCGCCCGCATCCGCCAGCCCGACGATGAGTGAACCGGCAAGCGCGACGGCCATCCCCCTCACCACCGGGCGCGACAGGTGCTCTTTCAAGAAGAAATGCGAGATGGCGCCGACGAACAACGGCGCCGTCGTCACCAGCACTACCGACGCCGCCACGCTCGTCAACGCCAGGGAGGTGATCCACGTGTAGAAATGCACGGCGAGCAATAGGCCGGAGGCCACGATCAGGCCCCACTCGCGCCGGGTCAGGGTGCGCCACTCGGCGCGGCACGTTGTCAGTGCCAACGGCGTCAGGACGGCGGTAGCCAGCGTCAAGCGCCAGGCGGCGACCGCCAGGGAGGTCATACTACCCTGCGCCAGACGGATAAACGTCGAGGCGGTTGACAAAGCGGCGACGCCAATCGCCAGCCCGAGGGCAGGGGGAATTTTGGTGGACGTTTTACTCTCCTGGTTTCAAATAGTTAGTTTCAGTAGATCTAATGTTGCTGGGTCTGGGTCGCCAGATTCGGACCGGAATGGGGATCTGACGATCCCCTCGGAGCCATGGGTGATCGACTGAGTTTTTTAATTTTGACCCCGCGGAATCCTGTTAGAGCATCCAGTTGTCGGGTACTGTATTGGCGGGTATTGTAATAGTAGATGTGTAAAACGCAAAGCATCCCCTTTGATGGTGTCGTAACCCCGAATGGGTGCGAGCGTGAGCAGTTCGAAAAACACCTCAACAAGTTGAGGACTCCCCTGAGGATGCCCTCACCGTTGACCTTTTCTCAGAAGCGTCCATTTGTCTCTTTTGCCGGTAAGGCTACAATACCGACTATGCCACGGCCAGACCAGACATGCTCCAACGATCAGGGAGTATACCATTTTTCTCATTTCTAATGGCTCATTTCTCAGTACCAAAAGGAGGCTGCTTTTGACTTACGCTTTTGACCGCATTATCGACCGCCGGGCGACAGGATGTATAAAATGGCAGGAGTATGGCGACGACGTGCTGCCGATGTGGGTAGCAGATATGGATTTCGCTGCGCCGGAGCCGGTGATCGCCGCGCTGCGGGCGCGGGTGGAACACGGCATTTTCGGCTACGAGGGTTACCCAACAGCGTTGGTAGAGGCGATTATCGCACGCCTGCAACAGCTTTATGGCTGGACGGTCGCGCCGGAGGCGATCCTTTTTCTGCCCGGCGTGGTGACGGCCTTCAACCTGGCGGCGCAGGCGTTTCTCACCGCAGGCGACGGGTTGCTCATCCAAACGCCGGTTTATCCGCCGTTCTTCGGCGCCGCCGGGACGGCCGACGCGACGACGCAGACGATGGAGTTGACCCGTGACGCCACCGGGCGCTACAGCGTGGATGACGATCTCTTCGCGCGCACCATCACCGACCGCACGCGGATGTTCCTGCTGTGCAATCCGCATAACCCCGTCGGGCGCGTCTTCCGTGAAGATGAGCTGGCGCGCATGGCCGAATTGTGCCTGCGTCACCATCTGCTCATCTGTGCGGACGAAATCCACTGCGATCTGCTCTTCAACGGCTATCGGCATACCCCCATAGCCGCGCTCGCGCCGGAGGTTGCTGCCCGCACGATCACGTTGATGGCGCCGAGCAAGACATTCAACATCGCCGGACTGCATTGCTCGTTTGCTGTGATTCCCGATGCGGAATTGCGCCAGCGCTACCAGGCCGCCCGCCGGGGGATTGTGGACTCTGTCCATGGGCTCGGTTACACGGCAGCGCTGGCGGCCTATCAGGAAGGACAGCCGTGGCTTGAGGCGCTATTGCGTTATCTGGAGGCAAACCGGGATTTTGTCAGCGCGTTCGTGCGACAACACATGCCGGGCATCGCTGTCGCGCCGCCGGAGGGGACATATCTGGCGTGGTTGGACTGTCGCGCCGCTGGCATCCCCGGCAACGCGCACGACTTCTTCCTGCACCAGGCCCGCGTCGCGGTGAATGACGGCGCGACCTTCGGCCCAGGAGGCACGGGCTTTGTGCGGCTGAATTTTGGCTGCCCACGAGTGTTATTGGAAGAAGGCCTGGAGCGGATGCGCACGGCACTCAACCGGCTTTGAGAGGCGGAAGCGACTAAAGCGACAGAAGCGACAGAAGCGACTAAAGCGACAGAAGCGACAGAAGCGACTGAAGCGACAGAAGCGACTAAAGCGACAGAAGCGACTGAAGCGACAGAAGCGACTGAAGCGACTAAAGCGACTAAAGCGACAGAAGCGACTGAAGCGACTGAAGCGACTGAAGCGACAGAAGCGACTAAAGCGACTGAAGCGACAGAAGCGACTAAAGCGACAGAAGCGACTAAAGCGACAGAAGCGACTAAAGTCGCTACTACTGCACTCTACTAGGGGACAAGCATTTGCGTCTCACCTGCGTTATGATAGAATGGGATATAAGATTTATCTATTTTTTCCGGCGCTGGTGCGGGCGGTAAACGACGCTTAAATGTGCAGGAGGCAGGGTGATCGCTAAACGGAGGCAGAAGCATCTCCAGGGTCGCATACCCTTATTGCTGATTCTGGCCGTCGGGGTATTGCTTTACGAAGTTTGGATTTTTGTCGTGTATCAGCGCATCCCCAGCGATCAAACCGGCGTTTTCTTCGGTCCACAGCCGGTGGTCGAACAATCTTTTCCCAACTCGCCGCTTCATACCGGCGATATCATCCTCAAGATCGGCGATCTGGACGTCAACACTAACCTCCTGACGCCGTTCTACTGGCTGCGGGAGTACGCCAAACATCCTGCCGACGGCACCGTATATACCATCCGGCGCGCCGGAGAGGAACAGCAGGTTTTCGTACCCTGGACAAAGTACCGGGCCTTACCTTTATTGTGGCGGGGCGGCGCACTATGGCTGATAGGGCTGGTCATGAATGTCGTGGCGCTGATCCTCATCACCAGCAAAGGGCGCGATCTGGTGACATACCTGATCAGTCTCAGCTTCATGATGGGCGGACTGAACCAGATCAACAACCTGATCCGCACTGCCAGCGCCAACATGGCCCTGGCGTGGGGATGGTTTTTCATTCCTATCGACGCCATTTCTGTGTGGTTGACGTTTAGCTTGCTGCTCCATGCACTGCTGCTCTTCCCAGAGGTGAAAACGCCGCTGCGCCGTTTCCCCTGGCTGCCGTGGGTTATCCACTTGATGACGCCGGTTATCTCGCTGAGCGCCGGCTTGCTCTTTGGAGGCAACACGCTGCTGGGCCGCCGCAATATGCTGTTCACGGTCGCCAACCCACTGATGATCCTACAATTGGGGCTGGGCGTGATAGCCCTCACTCACACCTACTTTACCAGCCATCGGCCGGGGGTCCGCAATCAAATCCGCTGGCTTATTTTGGGGCTGATTTTAGCCTTAACTCCCTGGATATTGTTTTACACGCTGCCCGCGCTGTTGTTTAATAAAACCTGGTTGCCGCTTTCTATCATCAACCTGCCCCTCATCTTAATCCCGATTTCGTTCATGGTCTCCATTTTCCGTTTTGGGTTGATGGACGTGGATCGCTTCATGAACCGGACCCTGGTTTATATCTTATTGGGAAGCGCGTTAATTGTGCTGTATTCGCTGGTGCTCCTGATCACCCGCGATATCCTTCCTCCGCTCAACGGACAACCCAACTATTTGTTGGCCGGGGGCATCGCTACCCTTGTGCTTTTCGCCATTTTCAACCCCCTGCGAATTTACATCCAGCATGCTGTCAATCGCACGTTCTTCAAAGAGCAGCTCGATGTCAACAAAATCTTGCGGGAAGTGGGGCAGCAATTATCCACTGCTGTACTGCAAGATGATGTGTATACTCTGCTCACTCACGACATCTCCCAACGGCTGGGGCTGACTTCTGCGCGCATTTTGTTGCCGGACAAGGGGGGGGCGCGTTTATGCCGATCACGAAAACAGTGTTGAGGTGGCTGCCGACTCACCGCTCATTCCGTGGCTGCGCGAACACCGCGACCCGCTGATTTTGCACCAACGGCAGCGCTTGCCGCAAGCTATCAGCGTCGCGGTTGAGCCGCTCGTGGCGGCGGGGGGAGAGGTATGCTTATCCCTGATGCAGCGCAACAATCTGTTAGGCATCTACCTGTTCGGCGTCAAAAGTTCGGGTAACCTGTTCAACCGCGAAGAGGTCAACGACCTGGTCCTGCTGGGACAACAAGCCGCGGCAGCGATCCACAATGCGCAACTCTACGAGGCATTGCAGGAATATAATCGTTCGTTGGAAGCGCATGTGGCGGCGCGAACAGCCGAACTTCAAGCTGAACGCAATCGCCTGAACACCATCATTCAAAACATCACCGATGGTCTTGTCGTGACCGATTCCAAAGGAAAGATCGCGCTGGTCAATGCTGCTTTTTGCGCTATTGTCAACATGCCCGGCGACCAGATTCTCGGCCAACCCCTGGCGACCGTGTTCCCTTCCACTACTCTCAGCCGGCTCATCAACATCGCTTCTGCCTATCCCGGCCAGCCGCAAACAGAAACGATAGTAGGGAACGCCGTTGACGGCGGGATGTACGATACATACAGAATTTACAAAGCTTCGGCATGTGCGATGATACCTCGCTCCTTAGCGGACATAGCCAGTGGTGTCGGCGGACCGGGCACGGGCGGGGTCGTTACCATCGTGCAAGACATCACCCACGAGCAAGAAGTGGATCGCATGAAGACCGACTTTATCTCGATGGTCTCCCATGAGCTGCGTACCCCGCTCACCTCAGTATTGGGTTTCACCAAGCTGATTCAGCGACTCTTCAACCAGGAGTTAGCGCCACGGATTGCCACGACCGACCAACGTGGACGTTGGGCCATCGAACGGGTGAATGACGACCTGAGCATCATCACCAACGAAGGGGATCGACTCACCCGCCTGATCGACGACGTACTCGATATCACGAAAATGGAGTCGGGGAAGATGGAATGGACGATGAGCGCTGTGCCCTTCCAGGAAATCATCGACGCCGCCGTTGGTGCGCTCAGGGCCTCCGCCATCCAGAAAAATATCCCGGTGTTGGTCGAGACCCAGGACCTGCCTCCCACAGTGCTCGTCGACCGCGATCGTATGGTGCAGGTGATGACGAATTTACTCGCCAATGCGTTGAAATTTACCCCTGCAGGGCAAATCACCATCCGCGCGCAATGTGTCGATGGGTTGAGCGATCAGACGCCGCCGGTCCTGCAAAGCCTGCAAATCCCACTAACGGATAGGGCATGGCTGTGGGTCAGCGTTCAGGATACCGGTGTGGGCATCCCGGTGGAGAAACTGTCGCAGGTTTTTGAAAAATTCAAGCAAATTCGGAATTCACTCAGTCCGCAGGCTCAGGGAACGGGATTGGGACTGTCGATATGTCGTGAGATTATCAGACAGCACCAGGGGGATATCTGGGTGGAAAGTAAAGTCGGCGTCGGCAGCACCTTCAGTTTCGTGATTCCCTTGCAAGAACGCACTTCCTCGCAAACTGAGATAGACACTTCTCCAACCGCCATGCCTCTATAAAGGGCGTCTTAGTGACGTACCGGACCGCTGCATCCGGCTGACAATAACAGGAGTCAATAGATGGATGCCGAGATCATCAATCAAACACCCCCTGATCCGCAACACCTGGCACAAACAGTGGCACGGCTGGAGCGCATGGTCGCCGTCGGCCAGATGCTCAACTCCACGCTGGATTTATCGCCATTGCTGGGGGCCATCATTTACACCGCCGCCGAGCTGGTCGGCACCCAGGCAGCTTCGATCCTGTTGATCGATGAACGCACCGGCGAATTGTTTTTCGCTGCCTCCACCGGATCAAGCCGTGAGGAATTGCGCCAGATCAAGGTGCCCGTGGTGGGCAGTATCGCCGGGACGATCTACACCACAGGAGAACCGCTCATTGTCGAAGATGCCAGCAGCGATTCGCGTCACTACAGCGGTGTGGATCAGAGCCTCAGCTTTCAGACGCGCTCGCTGTTGGGTGTGCCCTTGCGGGTCCACACGCATTGCATCGGCGTGCTGGAGGCCGTCAACAAACTCAATGATGACAAGTTTAACGCGGATGATATTCGCACCCTTTCGACACTGGCTTCTTACTCTGCCATCGCTATCGAGAATGCACGCCTGGTCGCCAGTTTACGTGAAGCCAACCATCGTCTCGCCGAGCTTGACCGGCTCAAGACCAACTTCATCAGTATCGCTTCGCATGAACTGCGCACCCCTTTGATGATTGTCCAGGGATTCGCCGGTTTCTTGCGCGAGCAGGCCAGTGACAAGATGACGGACGACCTGGATATGGTCCTGCGCGGCGCGAGCAAACTGCAAGCCGTCATCGACCAAATGACCAACTTGAATTTCCTGGAATCCGGCTGTTCAGAGTTGAAACAAGAGACATTCGTCGTGCAAGAGTTGATTGAAGAGATAAAAGAGGAATGGCAGCCATTGGCGGCGGCAAAACGACAGAGCCTGTGTATCCGTATACCTCCCACCCCCATCCTGATCCACGGTGATCGTGACAAAATCCATCTGGCCCTGAGCAACCTGCTTAACAACGCTGTCAAGTTTACCCCGGAGAATGGTCATATCGAGCTGCATGTCATCCTGCACACCGGGCGGGTGGAAATTGCCGTTGTGGACGATGGCATTGGCATTCCCCAGTGCGAATTGACGCGCATCTTCGAACGTTTCTATCAGGTTGAAGACCATCTGACCCGCCACTATGGAGGCTTGGGATTGGGGCTTTGCATCGCCAAGGAAGTCATCGAACACCATGGTGGCCGTATCTGGGCAGAGAGCAACGCCGGGCAGGGCAGTTGCTTTCGCCTTGTCCTCCCTATGCTCTTCGAAAACCCGTAGCGGCCCGTCAAGGGAAATTTCTTCGTTTTCTCCGGGCGTAGGGCGAATTGCCAATTCGCCCTCCAAAATGAAGGATGCGGCTCAACCGCGAATCACGCGAATTGTCGAGAAAGATTTGCGTCGATGAGCGATTTATGGACCGAGGAGGCATAGCATGAAAAAATGGAGGGTTATTTTGCTAGGGGTCGTGTTGACCCTCTTTTGGGCGCCGTCACTGGCTGCCCAAGGGGGCGTGAGCGTGTCGCCGCGACAGCTCAATATCGCCGTCAAACAGGGGCAGAGCGAGAGCCGTGTGCTGCTCATCCACGCCACCGACGCGGTCACCGACCTGCGCGTCATTCCCCTGGATTTGAGCGGTCCTAATGGGGATGTGGTCCTGCCCGCGGAAGCCATCCAGGTCACCCTCTCCGCTACCGACATCGCCGCGAACGAGTTGTTGACCGTTCCTATCACCTTCAACCTGACCCACGTGCCCAGCGGTCAGTTCACCGGCGAATTGCTCATCAGTTACACCGGGCAGAGTTTCACCGTACCGGTCACGGTCGCCGTCAAAGACCCACCCTGGCTGCCGCTCGGTGCGCTGGTTGCGGGGGTGGCTTTGGGGATCGGCGTTTCGACGTACCGCGCGCAGGGTCGTCCCCGCGATGTGGTCCTGGTGCGCCTGGGACAAATCCGCACCCAGATGAAGGCGGATGCAGACCTGCAACAGGTGGGCAAACCCTTCTATGACAGCATCGATGCGCATCTGGTGGATGTTGAGGTGGCGCTCGAAGCCCAACAGTGGGAAAAGGCGCAACAAGCCGTGTTGGAAGCAGAGAAGCTCTGGGGTAACTGGCGTCGCGCCCGCCCCGACTGGCTGGTGCAACTCGACTATTATACCCAACTCAACGCAAAACTGGACGCCCTGGGGGAAAACATCTTCTACTTGCGTGAGATCAAGGAGGCTGCCCTCAGTACCTACCGCGAGATGCCCACCCTGGAAAATCCAAGCCTTTTCCGCGCCCAACTGGAACCTCTGACTCACCAGGTGAACGATTACATCACGTTGAATGAGCGCATCACCGCGTTGGCAACGACGCCGTCAGGAAGGGCAGCGGCGGCTAAACTGCAACAGCGTTTGCACGCCCTGGCCCCTGCCGACAGCACAGGCTATCAGAATCTACAAAACGAGGTCGAAGCCACAGCCGGCAAAATCCAGAGCGCGCAAATGGAAAGCAAAATCGCCCAACTCGCCCGACTGTCCATGAATCTACCTACGGCGCAGGCCCAGGAATGGGCGACCCGGGCGCAAGAGTTTCAAGCCCGTCTGGCCTCCCTCGACCCCCATGATCCAGGCGCTTACCTGATTTTGGAGAGCGACGTGGATGTCGCCCTCCAGCAACTCGAATCCACAGCAGAGTCCACCGGAGAGTCCCTTCGCGGCGCAGCCGGCATAGCGTTGAGTACGCCCACCTCCAAAGATTTGTCGCCAACCGCAAGCTGGCTCTCCAGCCCGCCTGCCATCCACGTGCAGTCACTGCCGGAGAAGATCGCCGGAGCGGGACGGCGGCTCCACTGGTTCACCGGGCTTACCTACGCCGTGGCGGTAGTCTTCCTGGCGCTGGCCGGATTCATGGAACTGTACGGCGCGCGTGCCGACTTTGGCGTCAACGGCATCGGCGACTATTTCACGCTGCTCACCTGGGGCTTCGGCGCCGAAGCTACCCGCGCGGCCATCGCCGAAATGGTGCAGGGCTGGGGTATTACAACGGGGAAATAAAGCGCTACGACCGGAAGACCGACCTCCATCATCAACAGAATGAGACCTGACAGGTTTTTTGAAACCTGTCAGGTCTATATTTTGCCGTGCTCTAGCCGAAGAGATGGAACGCGGCGATGATGGGCGTGAAGAGCGAGGAAACGAGCGCCATCACCGTGATCAGCGTGTTCAGAGACGGACCGGCGGTATCTTTGAAAGGATCGCCGACCGTATCGCCCACGACGCCGGCTTTGTGCGCCTCAGAGCCTTTGCCGCCGAAGAAACCGCTCTCGATGTACTTCTTGGCGTTGTCCCACAAGCCGCCGGCATTCGCCATCAACAGCGCGAAGAGAATACCCGTTACAATCGCGCCGCCGAGGAAGGCGCCCAGCGCCTCCGGCCCCATAACGAAGCCGACAATCAGCGGGAAGGCCACGGCCAGGAACGCCGGGATCACCAGCGCCTGCAGCGCGTTCTGCGAAGCCAGCGAAACACACCTCACATAGTCCGGCTCCACCGTGCCCGCCAGAATGCCCGGCTCGGCGCGGAACTGGCGGCGGATTTCCTCGATCATATCGAAGGCGTTGTGCGTCACGGAGAGCATCGTCAGCGCGCTGAAGAGCGGCGGCGTCATCGCCCCCAGGAACATGCCGGCGATGACCAGCGGCTCCCGCAGACTCAGCACAATGTTGATCCCTTCCGCGGCCATTTCAGAGGCATAAGCGGAAAACAGCGCCAGCACGGTCAGTGCCGCCGCACTGATGGCAAACCCCTTGGTGATGGCCTTTGCCGTGTTGCCCGCCGCATCCATCACATCGGCCACCCTGACGACCTCTTCAGACATCCCGGCCATTTCGGCGATGCCCCGGGCGTTGTCCACGATCGGGCCGTAAGCGTCCGAGGAAACGATCATGCCGCTAATGGCTAACATACCGACCGCGGCCAACCCTACGCCATAGACGCCGGTAATCACACTGGAGGCATCACCTACAAAATAAGCAATCAACATCGCCACGACAATGCCAATCATCGTCGGGACAATGCTGATCAACCCGTAGCTGAAGCCGGTGATGATGGTGATAGCGGCGCCGGAGCCGGAGACTCTGGCCGTTTCGACCACGGGCGGGCGGTCACTGCCGGTGAAGAAATCGGACGTGAAGCCGATGACAACGCCGGTAATCAACCCGGCCAGCGTGGCCCACAGCGCCGCCATATCAAACCCACCCAGCAGCATGGCAGCCACCACCATCACGGTAAAGATGATACAGGTGTAAATCGTCCCATTGTTGAGGGACCTTCCCGGCTTCCCGTTCTCTTTGACCTGCACGAACTGCAAGCCGATGAGGGAGGCGAAACTACCCAGCATACACAGAATCAATGGCAGAACCGTATATTTCGTCACCTCGTCCGTGGTCAAAGACAGCGTCGCGCCCAACAACATCGCGGCGACCGCGCTGGCGACGTAGCTGTCGAAAATGTCCGCGCCCATGCCGGCAACGTCACCCACGTTATCACCCACGTTATCGGCCACCACGGCAGGGTTGCGGGGATCGTCCTCGGGGATGCCGATCTCAACTTTACCGACCAGGTCGGCGGCAATGTCGGCGGTCTTGGTGTAGATGCCGCCACCGGCCTTCGCCAGCAGTGCCAACGTCGACGCGCCGAAGCTGAAGCCCAGCACCATCTGCGGCGTCCGGCTGATCATGTAAACGAGGGTCATTCCCAGGATTGCCAGACCGACCATGGCCAGACCCATCACCGAGCCGGCTTTGAACGCCAGGTTAAAGGCGGGGTTGAGGCCCTTTTCAGAAGCGGTCGCACTGCGGACGTTCGCTTCCACGGCAATCATCATCCCCATGTACCCGGCGGCGGCGGAGCAGAGCGCGCCAGTGACGAAGGCTGCCGCCATCCCTAGCCCATAGCCGAACGACTCTTTGAGGCCGAAGACGATGAGCAGGACAATCGCCAGGCCGACGGCGAGAAGACCCAGGGCGGAGTAGAGTCGCTTCAGGTACGACTGAGCGCCCTCTTTGATCCACTTCGCCACTCTCTGGGCACGTTCAGTTCCAGGGTCTTGCTTCTTAACCCAGTTGAAAACGGCGAAAGCAGTGCCGACTGAAATAATGCCCGCAACCAAACTGATAATGAGCCAAATGTCCATTTCCTTCCACACCTCCACATGTAAGATTGAATTTGCCACACAAATAGGCTCAAGCTCTCCATGAGTTGCATGTCAATGCCCGCAGCCCCGGGCGGAAAAAACACGCCTCAGTGTGAACCTCCCAACGGCCAGGCTTGTCCATTGACATCCACAACCGCAGGAGAGCTATGAGCCTTTCGTGGTCTGATGATGCAGCGGCTCCACGCCGCGCGCTGCCTCCAAAGCCTTCTCTTATAAGCTACATATTGGCGGATCGCCACCAACGATAATGTTGAGCGCGCAGTTCTTCTTGAGAAGGCAAGGAGAAGAACAACAGTTTTTCCGTATTCCCCACGAAAACGCCGCTTTTCAGCATGCGATAGGGAAAAGCGGCAGGACTCAGGCGATCCACCATCTTCGTGTGCACCTTCTTTGTGCTCAGTTCGGTCAGACACTGCCGGAGATGGTCAATGTTAGGATAGGGTAAATCCCCAACACTGCCAAATTCAGGGTTATGAGCCAGTTCGCCCAGCCGCAATTCGGCAAAACAGACGGCGGGGAGCGTCAACAACGAAGTGGGGTTTTTCACAATCAGGTCGTAGAAAGCCTGTGCCCCCAGCGTACTGACGATCAAGGGATGCACCGGAGCCACTTCCTGATAAAGATGTAACCCGCCGGTATCTTCCGGAATGTTGACGTTGGTTCCATCCAGCCCTAGCACCCGCCCATCTTGGGTGACGAGGTAAAGTTGCCAAATCGCCTCCAGCGGGACCCGTTCCAACGCGCGGTAGACCGTGATATAAATGGAATTTTTGGGGCGCCCATCTTCATGGGGCACACAACGGTGGATGCCTTCATCGACAGGCAGTTCAGGATGACGAAAAGTGGGATCAATCTCAAAGAAAATCGCCTGCCCATGCGATTTCTTCTCACTTCCCACTGCATAATAGACACCAAATTCCTCAGGAGTTAACATGGAAGCGATCAGCGCTTCTGGAATCATCGACAAATACAGATGTACGCTCATAGCTATTTCCTCCTTTGGTAGATTGAACATGGCTCAAATACAATTTAAGTATCTATTCAGGTTTGTAAACCTGGCGAAGCCGCTTGTTCCCTATAGCAGGTCCTGCGCAGATTTTGGTATACCAGGTGCTCTTGGATGACGAGATACTCATGTTTCTATAAGCCCCATTCCCTCTGCCCCCCTTCCCCCCAGGAAGGAGGATTTTTGTGGGGGTGTGGCGGGCGGCGAAGCCGCCCGCCACACCCCCTCTTTTTTGCCCCCTTCTCCTCCGCTGGCGGGGGAGAAGGGGGTTGGGGGATGAGAGGATCAGCACCTATGGCCGCAGTGTCAACCCATGATGCACCTTCCCCAAAGTCCCATTCGCCACCTGGCAAGGACGGCCGAATAGTTACAATTTAAGAAGCTATTCACAGACATTATACCACAATAATCAAAGACTGGAAAGGCGATTTTTGGATGTCTTGATTTTGCGTCAATGTGGACTATAATGTTTTTACCGCCGGACGGCAAAATTTATGCGACGGCGGTCATTTGTTGCCAGGTTTGTAGAGCAGATGAGTCAGGACACGATCACTCGCATATTTACCATCGAAAAAGCGGCCACCAAAATGCACAGTGATGCTCAACAGCAGGCGGCAGAGCTGATCGCTGTGGCTGAAAAAGCGGCGCTCAACTTACGTGACCATCGTATGAAACTGGCGCGACAGGAAGCAGAACGCCTGATCGCGGCGGGCGAACAACAGGCGGAAGCCGAAAATGCACGGATTATAGCGCAAGCTGACGCCGAGGCCCAACGTTTGGAGGCCACAGCAGCCCAAAATCTTGATCGCGCGGTAGATTTTGTGCTTGCCCGGGTGATAGGACAGGCGTAAACCTATGATGTCCTCCGGTGTCGCCGCTTACGCTCAAGTCAATGCTACGACGCGAGCGCTGTATGCCACCTTGCTGACGCCAGAAACATGGCACGCCTTGATACAAGCGCCGGACTTCGCTGCGCTCCTGGGCCAACTGGAAAAAACAGCCTACCATCCCTACCTCAAGTTGGATCGTCAGATCCTCACGCCGCGCCGCACGGTCTATCAACTGCGCTGGCATCTGACGCACGGCTACGAAAAACTCATCCGGTTGACACCCGAGCCGGGGCGCCAGCTCATCAGCCAACTCTGGCGGCTCTACGAAGTCGACAACCTCAAGGCTACACTGCGGGGGATTGAAACGGGCGCGTCGTGGGACGAAGTGCGTCGTCTCTTGTCGCCGATGTCCCATGACGTCACCCTCACCAACGACACCCTCCAGCGGATGTTGACCAGCGGCAGCATCGTGCGCGCTATCGAGCGTATCCGCCACACGCCCTATTACGACACTTTGATCCATGCTGTCGCCCGCTATGAAACGGAAAAAAACCTGTTTCCGCTGGAAGTGGCGCTGGACCTGGATTACCGTCGCGGGTTATGGCAAAGCATCCACCGCTTGAAGGGCACAGATTATGAACAGGCGCTCCGGCTGGTGGGGACCAGTATCGACGTGGACAATCTCCTCTGGGCTATCCGTTACCGCGCCTATCATCATCTTTCGGCGCAAGAAATCATCAACTATACTTTGCCCTTTGGCTACCAGGTACGAGATAGTGACATCCGCGCTATCGCCACAGACGCCGACATTAACGCGCTTATCAAACGTATCTATCCCCACCTTGAGGGGCTTGAAGAGGTTCCAGAGCCTATTGACGAGGGAATTTCATCCCCACAGCGCTACCTCGCCGCGCTCGAACGCGCCTTGCATCGGCATATCATCACTATGTGCCGCGGGACATTCCTGGGTAATCCCTTCCATATTGGTGTACAATTAGCCTACCTGATGCTCCTGGAGTATGAATTGCGGGATCTCATTGCCATCGTCGAAGCCAAAGCGTCGCAACTTCCCGTTGATAGACTTGCCTCGATCATCCATAGAGAGTGATGGTGAACATGTTTAAGCCACAAGCCATGGATAAAGTTGAACTCATCATACCGGAGCACGAGGTCATCCAGACGACCGAAGCATTGGCGGCCTCCGGCATCTTCCATCCTATACCTCCCACGCCCATGGCCCTGGGGGGCCCGGCACATCCTGATGAAGAATGGCAAAAGTGGACGGCCGATTTAGTCACGCTAGAGCGGCGTATTCTGCTGGTGATGGAAGAATTTAACATCGACGCCGGCCCGCCACCGGCCACGCCGCCCCATATCATCGAACCGCGGGTGGCCGAGCGAGATATTGAGCGTCTTGAGCACGAGGCCGAGATACCTGTCCACGAATTGGAAGCGGCCCGGCGACGGTTGACCCAATTGCAGAAGTACGTCGACCAGCTAGCGCCGATCGCCGACCTGGATGTGGATTTAGGCGTCCTGCGCGACCTGCATTATACCTATGTGCTGCTGGGATCGATGCCGGTGGCGAACATCGAACGTCTCGAAAGTAGTCTGGAACATATTCCTTTCGTCCTCATCCCCTTGCGCCGCGAAGTGCATTTTGCCACCGTCATACTCTTGGGCCTGCAGCGGGATGCCGACGTGCTGAATCGAGCCGCGCGCAGTGCCTACCTCAATCCCCTCCTGCCACCCGAAGATTACCGGGGGACGCCCGCCCAGGCTATGGCAGCGATTCAGGCCGGTATGGAGCGCACCCGGCAACGTATCGCCGAATATGAAATGGAGATCGCGCGTCTCCACGAAATGCGCGTCCGCCACCTGCGTCACCTGCTCTGGCGCGTGCGGGCCACTCACGCGCTGGCGCACACGATCAGCGGCTACGATTACTTACAGCATACCTATCTGGTGACCGGTTGGGTTCCCCGGGCGCTCCATGCCAGGCTGGAACAAGAAGTGGCCCGCGTAAGCGACAAAGTGGTCATCGCAACGCTCGAGCCAGGTGCGGAAGATAGCGGACGTATCCCGGCAGCGTTAAATAATCCGCCATGGCTCAAAGGTTTTCAAAGCCTGGTGACTACCTATGGACAGCCCGGTTACGATGAATTGGATCCGACGCCGATTATGGCCCTGACATTCCCGTTGGTCTTTGGTCTGATGTTCGGAGACGTTGGCCATGGCTTGTTACTGCTGCTGGTCGGACTGCTGCTTGCCAGCCGCAAAATCCGGGCGTTACAGAGCGTAGCCGGCTTCGGCGTCGTCATCGCGTTTTGTGGCGCCTCGGCGACGCTGTTCGGCGCCCTCTATGGGAGCGTGTTCGGCTTCGAGGATGTGTTCGCGGCCGTGTGGTTCCGTCCCCTGGAGAAGATCACCGACATTCTGCTCTTCGCCATTGCCGTTGGCGCCGTGTTGCTCAGCCTGGGCATAACCTATAACATCATCAATGCCGCGCTCAGGCAACAGTGGGGACATTTGCTTTTCAACCGCAACGGCCTGGCCGGTTTGATTTTCTACTGGTCACTGTTAGGCATGGCCGCGCGCGCCTTTGGCGTTGCTATCCCCATCCCCAACGTCGTCCTGGTGATCCTGGCCATCAGCGCCGGCATCGCCTTAACCTTCGCCGAATTTTTGGCGCACCTGATCGAACGCCGGCGTCCTTTGCTCGACGAGGATGCGGGCACCTACATCGCCCTGGCGTTCTTTGAGCTTTTCGAAGCGGTGATTTCACTGTTCAGCAATACCCTTTCCTATGTACGTATGGGAGCCTTTGCGGTAGCCCATGGCGCGCTGAGTCTGGTTGTTTTTATCATTGCGCAAGTCCTGGGCGCGCCGGGAAGCGTCGGTTACTGGATTGTCGTGGTTTTGGGCAATCTCTTTGTCATCGGTTTTGAAGGAATGATCGTGGGTATTCAGACTTTACGGCTGGAATACTATGAGCTGTTCAGCAAGTTCTTCTCCGGCGGGGGAATACCTTATCAACCGTTGTCGCTGATCCCCAAAAGAGGTACACTCAACGTCCCGGAGAACGCCGGCGGTTGAAATCGGCCGGCTGTCGTCATCTGACCTGGCTCATTCATAGCCATGCACGATTTATTTTCAGGAGGTATAGCATGATGTCTTTACTGGTTGTCTTTGCAGGATTACTGCCCCTGGTGCCCATTCTACTGTTGATATGCAGACGTCACGGGGAGCGAGTGGCAATGACCCGCCAACTGGTCTTTGGCCTGAGCACCGTCAATATCGTGATGGCCGTGATGCTCTTGGGCGTGGGGCTGGTGTGGTTCTTCGCGCCTGAGGCGGTGGCAGCTTCCGGCCTGTTGCAAACCACGACTGCCGATCCCTACGTCTCTTTGGCCGCGGCCGCAGCAGTGAGCTGCGGCTCAATCGGCGCAGCTTACGCCGTGAGCACGACCGGCGCAGCCGCCATCGGTGCCATCGCCGAGAAACCGGATATCTTCGGACAGGCCTTGATTTTCGTCGGTTTGGCCGAGGGTGTGGCGATTTACGGCTTGATTATCGCCTTCATCATCCTCAGTCACTGAAGCACCGGCGCGCCGGTGGGGTGGGACAAGGGCCATGAAACTGATGATCATTGGGCACCCGGACGCCGTGCGGGGATTGGCGCTGGTTGGCGTGGAAGGAAAGATCGTCACCACGGCGGATATGGTCAATCAGGCGCTGGATGCCGCGCTGAACGATAAGCATATCGGCATTGTCCTGGTCACAGAAGATGCGGCGACCCTGGCCCGCCAGCGCATCGACTACCTCACGGCTCACAGCACCGTCCCCCTGGTCGTCGAAATCCCTGCGCCAGGTGGCCCCCGAGCAGACCGTCCGGCGCTCAGTGAGATCATCCGACAAACCACGGGAGTGCGAATATGACCGGGCAAGACAAAGTCCAGGCACTCGAACAGGCCATTATGGAGATCGCTCAACGGGAAGCTCAGGCTATTCTGGACGAAGCGCAGGCCAAAGCCGACAGCATCCGCCAACAGGCACAGCTTGACGCTGACGCCGCCGGCGAACATATCCGGCAAGAAGCACAGCAAGCGGCGGCGCAGCGCCGCGAACAGGCCGACGCCAAAGCGCAACTGGCAGCACAAATGCTCAAACTTCAACGCCGCGAACAACTGCTGAACCGTATCTTTGACCAAGTACGCGCACAACTGTCCACGATTCCCCACCGGCCAGATTATGCCGGTATCGTGCGCCATTGGATCGGGGAGGCGGCGAGCTACCTGGGAGACGAAGCCTTCGTCATCCACGCCGATGCCGTCACCGACCGGTTGTTGGATGACGCCTTCTTGACCGACCTGGCGCAGACGCTCCACGTCCACCTCGAACGGGGGACATGTCTGGAGACAGGCACCGGCATTGTCCTGAGCACAGCGAACGGCCACCGCCGCTACGACAATACCCTGGAGACGCGGCTGACCCGCCTTCAGGACGATGTGCGCACAACCGTCTATCACATTTTAGCAGGAGAGGCTGGATGAGTACCCAGATCGGCGCAGTGATATGGATCAACGGGCCGGTGATACGCGCGCGGGGATCGCAAAACGCCGGTATGCTGGAAGTCGTTGAAGTCGGCGACGAGCACCTGGTCGGCGAAATCATCGGACTGGAACGCGACATTCTCACCGTCCAGGTCTACGAAGAAACCTCAGGGCTACGCCCTGGCGCACCTGTCTTCAGTACCGGCTACCCCCTTGCCGTCGAATTGGGGCCTGGTTTGCTGCAAAGCATCTTCGACGGCATCCAGCGCCCCCTACCGGTGTTGGAACGGCGCAGTGGCGCCTTTATCGGGCGGGGCATCAAGACTACGCCGCTCTATCGCAAGCAAAAGTGGGCCTTTACCCCGTGCGCCCGGGTCGGCGAGACCGTGCCGGGCGGCGCACTTCTGGGAACAGTGCCCGAGACGGTGCTCATCGAACATCGTGTCATGCTTCCTCCCGACATGGCCGGGACGCTCACCTGGATCGCCGCGGAGGGCGAGTACACCATCGAGGATCCTATCGCCAGACTGCAAACGCCGCGGGGCGAGCAGCCGCTCACGATGCTCCAGCGATGGCCGGTGCGCCGTCCCCGCCCCTATCAGCGGCGCCTCCCGCCCACCGAAATGCTGGTCACCGGGCAACGGGTGCTGGATACATTTTTCCCGCTGGTCAAAGGCGGAACGGCCGCCATTCCCGGTGGGTTCGGCGCCGGAAAAACCATGACGCAGCATCAAATCGCCAAGTGGAGCGACGCCGATGTGGTTATCTACGTCGGCTGTGGCGAGCGCGGCAACGAGATGACCGAAGTACTGCAAGAATTCCCGGAGCTGGTCGATCCTCGCAGTGGACGTTCGTTGATGGAGCGCACCATTCTCATCGCCAACATCTCGAACATGCCCGTCGCCGCCCGCGAAGCCAGCATCTACACCGGCATCACCCTCGCCGAGTATTACCGCGATATGGGCTACGACGTCGCCATCATGGCCGACTCGACCTCGCGGTGGGCTGAGGCGTTACGCGAGATTTCAGGACGACTGGAAGAGATGCCTGCCGAGGAAGGCTACCCTGCCTATCTGGCAGCGCGCCTGGCGGAGTTCTACGAACGCGCCGGACGCACCATCACCTTGAACGGCGCGGAAGGTTCGGTCAGCATCATCGGCGCCGTCAGCCCCCCCGGCGGTGATTTCTCCGAGCCGGTGACCCAGCATACCGAACGCTTCATCCGCTGTTTCTGGGCGCTGGACAAGAGCCTGGCTTCGGCGCGTCACTTCCCGGCCGTCAACTGGCTGGATAGTTACAGCGAATACGTCGATGAAGTGGGGGAGTGGTGGCAGAAGCAGGGATACGCCGACTGGTACACGCTGCGGGCGCAAGCGATGGAAATCCTGCAACGCGAAAGTCGCCTGCAACAAATCGTCAAGCTCGTCGGGCCAGACGCGCTGCCCGATGATCAACGGTTGATTCTGGAAACGGCGCGTCTGCTGCGCGAGGGAATTCTCCAGCAAAGCGCCGTGGATCCCGTCGATGCTTACGCGCCCATCGAGAAGCAGATGCGTATGCTGCGCGCCATCCTCCATTATCACGACCGCGCCGTGCGGATTGTCGCCAGGGGCTGCCCGATCATCCTGCTCCACAATCTCCCCATCGTCAACACGCTGGTGCGGATGAAGACCAGCGTGCCTAACGACGATGTCGCCCAAATGGATGCGCTGCTCGATGATTTGAACACGCAGATGGATCAACTCGAACGGGAGTATGCTTGATGGAAGCGATCAGCGATTACGGGGAACAGGAAATTCTGGGGGCGGCGCGCGTCGAGGGGCCGATTGTGGTTGTGGAAGGGATGCGCGGCGTCGGTTACGATGAAGTTGTCGAGATTGTGGATGCGCAAGGGCGGTCGCGGCGGGGACGGGTGTTGGAAGTCGGCGAAGAGGCCGCCGTCGTCGAAGTTTTCGCCGGCACCACCGGTCTTTCGATTGACGCTACGCACGTCCGCTTCACCGGCCATCCGATGCGGATTCCGGTTTCGACGGAGATGCTCGGACGCACTTTTGACGGCCTGGGCGCGCCCAGTGATGGCGGTCCACTGCCCCTGGCCGAGCGTTGGGTCGACATCAACGGACAGCCCATCAACCCGACCGCGCGGACTTACCCCCGCGATGTGATCCAGACCGGTATCTCGGCGCTCGACGGGATGAACGCGCTGGTTATGGGGCAAAAGTTGCCCATCTTCTCCGGCAACGGGCTGCCGCACAATCAACTGGCCGCACAGATTGTGCGCCAGGCGACCATCCTCTCCGCAGACAAAGAGGCCCAGTCATTTGTCATCGTCTTTGTGGCGATGGGCATCAAACATGACGTCGCCGACTTCTTTCGCGCGTCTTTCACCGCCAGCGGTGCCCTCCTGCGGGTGGCGATGTTCCTCAATCTGGCGGATGATCCCCCCATCGAACGGCTCATCACGCCGCGCGCGGCGCTCACGCTGGCCGAATTTCTCGCCTTCGAGAAGGGTCTGCATGTACTGGTGGTCCTCACCGATATGACCAACTACTGCGAGGCTTTACGGCAAATCTCCAACATCCGGGGCGAGGTTCCCAGCCGCAAAGGCTATCCCGGTTATCTCTACAGCGACCTGGCTGCGCTCTACGAGCGCACCGGGCGCATCAAAGGCTGTGAGGGATCCATCACCCAACTGCCGATTCTCACGATGCCCAACGACGACATTACCCACCCCGTCCCCGACCTCACCGGTTACATCACTGAAGGGCAGACGGTGCTCAGCCGCGAACTTTTCCAGCAGGGCGTCTACCCGCCGGTCGCCGTGCTGCCCTCGCTTTCGCGGTTGATGAAAGACGGCATCGGCGAGGGGCGCACGCGGGCCGATCATGCGCACCTGGCCGCGCAGCTTTATGCCGCCTACGCCCATGTGCAGGATGTCCGTTCACTGGCCTCGGTCATCGGTGAGGAAGAGCTAACCTCGGTGGATCAGGACTACCTGAAATTCGGGCATGCTTTCGAGCATGACTTCATCGGCCAAAGTCCCACCGAGAATCGTTCCATCGAAAAAACATTGACACTGGGCTGGCAGACACTCTCTTTACTGCCGCGCGAAGAGCTGACCCGCGTTTCAGAAGCAGAAATCGCACGTTATTACAAGAAAGCGTAGCCTATGCCGCAACAGATCGCCCCCACCCGCAGCAACCTGTTTCGCACCCGTCAGGCGCTCAAGCTGGCGCAGGAAGGGTACGAGATTCTGGACAAAAAGCGGGAAGTTTTGACGACCGAACTCATCCGCCATGCCCACGACGCGGCGGCACAACAAACGCGGGTCTGGGAAAAACTGGGCACAGCTTATCAGGCGTTGACGGAGGCGCGGCTTTCTATGGGGCAGGAACGCCTTGAATGGACAGCGCTTGCCGTCAACAAGACTGTTGAAGTCGAAATTAAACTGCGCAGCATTATGGGCGTTGTCATTCCCACGGTCGAAGCTCACGGTGAACCGCCAGATATGCCCTATGGTCTGGGAGATACCACGGTGGCTCTCGATGAGGCCGTGACGCGTTTCCGCGCCGTGCTGGATGAAATTCCGGCCCTCTCCGAAATGATGACGTCGGTGTGGCGGCTGGCGCGGGAGTTGCAGAAGACGCAGCGGCGCGTCAACGCACTGCAATACATCTTCATTCCCGAGTATGAAGCCACCATCCGCTCCATCGAAAGTGCACTGGAGGAACGGGAGCGTGAGGAGACCTTCCGGCTCAAGCGTCTCAAATCCAAGGGGACGACGGCGCGGGTGGGGCCGCCGTCCCGTGAATCTCAACAGCCATAGGGGGATATCGGCGGCGGGAAACCCACATCGCACGAGTCTGGCTAGGCATGCAGGCAACGTAAGGCGGATGAAAATCACGTTTTCACCACGGAGGTACCAATGGAAGCTCACAGAGGGCCGTTTTCACACATTCTTGTCCCTACCGACGGCTCGGAAACTTCGATTCATGCCGGCGAAGTAGCGATCCACATCGCCACGCTGTGTCCGACACAGGTTACTTTTGTCTACGTGATCGATGATAAAACTGCGGAGGAAGTTTCCAGAACCACGCGAAAAACAGCGGAGGAAGTGCGGCGGGAATTCGGCGACCAGGCTCAGCGCTATCTGGGCTATCTCGCGCGTCTGGCAGCCCAGCAGGATGTAGCCGCCGATCAGGTCATCCGCTATGGCACGCCCCACATCGAAATCACCGAGTTGGCGCGGGAGATCCATGCGGATCTCATCGTCATCGGGCGTGTCGGTGGGGTAGGCACCCAACGTCTGGCGCGCATCGGCAGTGTGGCCGAACGGGTCATCGAATATGCCCACTGTCCCGTCTTGACGGTACGGTACAGTCCGCATGGATGAAGCGGCAAACTTTCGAGAACAACCGAGCCTATGGCCCGGCGCCGAGGATGAAAATCTTAACCGTAAATCACGCGGATCGACGCTCATTTGTACCTATTCAGCCACCCTTGCCAGGTGGTGAAAGGGACTTTGGGGAGGGTGTATCAGGGGTTGACACTTCGGCCTTGTTCGGGCGGGTTCCAGGATCTGTGGGGGACGCCCCAGCATCTGTTGGGGACTCTCCACAACCTGAAATTCTTCGACAGGCTGCTGGCCTGAATAGTTCCCACAAGACTAAAAGTTTACGATTGGCGAGATGAGCGGTTTATTTGCAAAAAAAGAGGAGGCGCCATGCGCGCTTTGGTCCTGGATCAAGGCTGGCACTTTGTTGAGGATTATCCTACCCCCGAACCGCCGCCCGGCGAGGCGCGCATCCGCGTCAGCATGGCGGGCATCTGCAACACCGATCTGGAATTAGCCAGGGGCTATATGCAGTTCCACGGCGTGGCCGGTCACGAATTCGTGGGGGTCGTGGATCGCGCGCCAGGCGCAGAAAGGTGGGAAGGATGGCGCGTCGTCGGCGATATCAACGCCGCTTGTGGCGTCTGCACGACGTGCCGGGCCGGACGCCCCACTCACTGTCCCCATCGCACGACGTTGGGCATGAGCGGACGTGACGGCGCCTTCGCCGAATATCTGACGCTGCCCATCAGGAACCTCTACGCCGTCCCGGACACGCTTCCCGACGAGGTCGCCGTATTCACCGAACCCCTGGCCGCAGCCGGCGAGATTCTCGAACAGGTCCACATCCGCCCTACGGATCGCGTCATTGTGCTGGGAGATGGGAAGCTCGGCCTGCTCTGTGCGCAAGTTTTGGCCCTCACCGGCTGTGATCTGACCGTCATCGGCCACCACGCCGACAAATTGAGCCTCCTCGCGGGCATGGGAATGGCTACACTGCTTGTGCCGCGGGGGACAACACCGGAGCCGGCGGAAATCAAGGGCCCCGCGGATGTGGTTGTCGAGGCCACAGGACAGCCGGAGGGCTACGCCATGGCCTGTGCGTGGGTGCGCCCACGCGGTACGCTCGTCTTGAAGTCCACCTATCACGGCACCATGGAGACCAATCCCAGCCGGGCTGTCGTGGATGAGGTCACGCTCGTGGGATCGCGCTGCGGGCCGTTTGCCCCGGCACTGCGCTTGCTCGAACGTGGGTTGATCCATGTGAGCGCTTTGATTCAAGCGCGCTATCCGTTTACCGAGATTTTGACGGCGCTGCGCTGCGCCGGGCAGTCAGGCGCGTTGAAAGTACTGGTTAAAATGTAGCCAACACAAAACTCCCCAGATCAGTCTCAGTAGATCTAATTTTGCTTGGGCTGGATCGCCAGATCTAGACGGGAACGGGGATCTGACGATCCCCTCGAAGCTATTTGTGATCTACTGAGTGTGGGGAGTTGTTATTCGACGGTCTTTTTCGGGCAAACGATCAGGCCGGCGGCACGGCCGGCAAACGGATCGTAAAGGTGCTCCCTGCGCCCACGGTGCTTTCGACGGTGATCTCCCCGTCCATACAATTCACCAATGCCTGGACGATCACCAGCCCCAAACCGGCGCCTTGCTGTTCCATTTTATCACGATCAAGCTGACGGAAACGTTCAAAGAGGTGCGCAATGCCGGCAGGGGAGATGCCAATGCCTTCATCGGTAACGGCGATCTCCACCCAATTTTGCACGGCGGAGGCTGTCACTTCTATGCGCTGGCCTTTTTTGCGGGAGAATTTGATGGCGTTATCCACCAACCGACCCAGCGCATCGGCCAGGAAGTTTTCGTAAATGCGAACCGGCGGCAGATCGGGCGCTATGTGCGTTTCCAGAACCATGCCTTCTTTCTCAGCCTGGGCGCGATACAATTTTACGGTGCGTTCGACAACGTCGCCCACTTTGTTATGAACCGTAGCCAGGATGTGGAATTCGCGCTTCAATTGTCCGGTGTTCAGGCGCACAATCATCAACAAATCTTCCACCAGATTGCGTAGGCGGTCGGCGCCACGGTGGATGCCGATGAGGTACTGCTGAAATTCACCCGCGGGCAACTGCGCCGCATCCTCCAGCGCCAATTCCGTATAGCCGTAAACGCTGGTCAAGGGTGTGCGCAATTCGTGGCTCAATAAGGTGATGATCTGTTGTTTCAGTTCCTCAAATTCTCCTTCGGTCGCTTCCCGAATAGCTTCGGCCCGCCCGATCCGCGAGCGCACCACCACCAACAGTTCCTGGGGATCGAAGGGTTTGACCAGGTAATCCTCAGCGCCCATGGCTTTGCCCTTCAAGCGGTCCTCTTTTTCGGCCCGCGCCGTGAGAAAAACAAAGGGGATCGGTATCCATTCTGGACGGGCATGGATCGCTTCGAAGAATTTGTATCCATCCATGCGGGGCATAGAAATATCGGCGATGATAAGCGCGGGGGCGCAATTTTCCATCATCTCCAGCCCTTCCACGCCGTCACTGGCGGTGACCACGGCATAGCCCTCCATCTCCAGCACATCGCGGATCGCCATGAGCAACAAGTCTTGATCTTCGACCACGAGAATCTGTTTCTTCGATGGCATGATCCTCCCTCCTTTTTCGTCCAGATACCGTCAACTGTAGGGCGGGGAGCGCCCGAACAAACACCGGAGTAGGGCGAATTGCCGTTTCGCCCTCCGGCACGAGAATCTGCTTCTTCGATAGCATGATCCTCGTCTATCACGCGCCGCTAGGTTTCAATCAGCGGCAACCACACTGTGAACGTAGACCCTGCTCCAACTTGACTTTCGACTGTTACACTGCCGCCATGTAATTCTACGATTTCTTTGACAATGGCAAGCCCCAAACCGCTCCCTTGAATGTGGAGGTTCTGCGGTTCACTCCCACGGAAAAATCGCTCAAAGAGATGATCCAGTTCGTGTTGAGGGATGCCTATCCCTGTATCGGTGACGGTGAGTGCACCCCACGGACGCTTATCCTTTATACGCCGCTCGGTGGAAATTGCAATGTTGCCCCCCTCTAACGTGTAGTTTATGGCATTTTCGACCAGATTGTTAACCACCTGGACGAATTTATCGTGATCGACGGAGACAATGATCTTGTCATCGGCGGCACGATAGGTCACCGTCAGCCCATGGGACTCGGCCAGGATTTTGTGGCTCATCACCGTTATTTCGGTCAGCATATTGAGATCGACCAGATGACGTTCTAACTCTAACTGCCCGGCCTCGATGCGTGATATTTCGAGGATGTCCTCAACGAGCTTGGAGAGACGCGCGACCTCGTGATCCAGAGCGACAAAATAGCGCTGCCAGTTTTCCTGGGAATTGCGCTGGATCAGTGAAGAATACAGGCGAATCGATGCCAGAGGCGTGCGTAGTTCGTGAGAAACGTTAGAAACGAACTGCGATTTCATCCGATCCAAAGCCTTGAGGTAGCTGACATCGTGAACGGCAACCACGACCGCGGGGCCTTCAGCGCCTTGCCCCAAAATGGAGGCTGCACTCAGTTCCAGATCCAGGCCGGTCAATTCAATCATGGCGTCAGGATGGGATTCCGCGCGTCTTGCCAGATCACGTATCATCTCCCGGAGCCGTTCCACATCCTGCGCCGGAAGCGAATGATACAACCACATTCTGGCGACCTGATTGGCATCGACGACCTGCCCATCGCTGTCGGTGACGACGATGCCATCCACCGTACCGCTGAGAATCGCTTCGAGCCAGGCGTTCTTCGCCTCAAGCTCGATAGTACGCTCACGCACCCGCCGTTCCAGTTCCTCGGCGTGATGCAGTGTTTGTTGGAACAGCCGCGCGTTCTGCAAAGCCATGGCGGCATGATCGGCAAAAGCCTGTAACCTTTTGGCATCCTGGTCATCAAATTGTCCCACAGACAACGCCGACACGTTGATGAAGCCCTCGGTTTTGCCGGCAATACGAATCGGCGCCGCCATATACGCCCGGAGCTTTTCCTGACCGGGAATCTGAACCCACTGCGGATCCTGGTGGATGTCGGCGATAATGATCGGACGGCCGTTCTTGATCATCTGCACCAGACTCGGATAGGTTAAAATGGGGACGCGGGCACGCTCGTCAGGCGTCGTGGAAATGCCATGTTCGGCATAACCGCGCCAACGAATCATCCGGCCTATTTCTCCCTCGATCAGAATGATGTTGAAGATGTCGCCGGGCACGACGCGCGTGACTTGATCCAGGATGTAATCCAACACCTGATCGAAGTCCAAAACGCTGCTGACCACCGACGCGGCTGCTTCCAATGCTTCGGCTAATTCCCGCTGGACGCGCTGCGCTTCCAGCAACCGCGCATTTTCGATGGCGATGGCCGCCTGCTGGGCAAACAGCCGTACCACGCGGATGTCTTCATCCGTATACGCCCGTGCCCTGCGGCTACTAAGGATCAACGCGCCGATGACCCGGTCACGCACCCACAACGGTACACCGAGGTTCGAGCGCCTAGAAAGCACCTCCGTGCTCCCTGTCTGCTGTTGGACATCCTCAAAGACGACTATCTCGCCCTGCGCCAGACGGCGGTGATAGGGATAATCTGACAACGGATAACACCACCCTGGCGGCGCATCAGGGGCGTTGCGTGCGGCAATGACGCGCATGGTGTCTTGCTCAACGATTTGGAGGCTGCCACTCTCGTAAGGGAAGAGGCTTTCCAATTGAGCCATAATCAAGGTGAGCACTGCTTGCAAATCCAGGGTACTGGCGGCCAACGCCGTCGCCTGCAACTGCTCCACCTGCTCTTCGGAGTAGATGTGGATACCCTCGCGTTGCTTTTCCGCCGTAATATCCGTAACGAAGCCCTCACAAAACAGCCAATCGCCGTTCTCAGCATACACACCCGTCCCCTGATCAAGAACCCACTTTTGCGTTTGGTCGGCGGTGACCAGGCGGTACACACACCGATAGGGTTGTCGGTCGCGGAGGGCGGCTGCTATCTGGGCGATGACGTCTTGATAGTCCTCTGGGTGGACCCATTCCATAAAAGCATCCCGATGATCCTTTAGCCACTCATCGGGATGCCAACCGGTCAATGCGGCACAACCCCCGCTGACGAACTCCAGGGTCCAGCGCCGCTTAGCGTTGTGGCGATACCGATAGGCCATCCCCGGCAAATGGTCCATCAGACTCATCAAACGGCGATTTTCCTCGGCCAGTCCTGAGGCCGGATCGGACCGGCCCGCCACGGCAGAACGTTTAGTGGCCAGGATGTTGCGATTCTCAGCGGGTTTCAGCGAGTTCTTCAATTAAACCCCAGGCTTTCAAGAGACGGCAGTAGAAGAAGGTCAGCTTATCAATGCTCGCGCCTGGTCAGGCGTCATCAGTTCGTGTTGGGCAATGCGGTTCTCCAAATCTTTCGCCAGGGCGTTGTGGTTGATGACGATAGAGCCGACAATCCGCCCCTCGTGGAGCACGATCTTCTTGTACACTCTGGCCGTGCTGTCCAGCGAGCGGATCTCGGTATATCCCTCGGCCTCCGGGGTAACCAGTCCCACCGAGCTGACGTCCATGCCGACGACTTTCAGGGTGGTCGAGGGCGCCATCTCGTGGTAGATACTCTCCTCGCCGGCCATGGTGAGGGCGGCCACCCGTCCCTGCGCCTGGGCGATGGGCGCGATGCCCCACGAATGTCCCTTGTAGACGGCAACGTCGCCGGCTGCGTAAATATCGGGAGCGCTGGTCGCCATGGAATCATCCACGACGATGCCACGTTCCACGGTCAAACCTGCCTCTTGCGCCAGGCGGGCGTTGGAGCGCACACCCGCTGCCACCAGCACCATGGCGGCAGGAAACTCCCGTCCATCCTTGAGCCGCAGACCGGTGACCGCACGGTCGCCGAGGAACGCCTCGGCCTGGGCGCCGACAACAACGTGGATCCCCAGGGACTCCACAAATTGTTGCAACAACGTCGCGCCTTCGACATCCAACTGGCGGGGCAATAAGCGCGGGAAGAATTCCACCACCGTGACGTGGTCACAGAAGCCCAACAGGCCGCGCGCTGCTTCAAGGCCCAAGAGTCCACCGCCGAGCACGATGACCTGCCGGCACGATGACGCCCACTGTTCAAATTTCAACGTGTCCGCCAGGGTGCGCCAGGTAAATACGCCGTTTTTGTCACTCCCAGGGAGCGGCGGGACAGCGGGGATGCTTCCCGTCGCCAACAAAAGTTTATCGTATGGCACCGACGTCCCATCGACTAAGGTGATCGTTTTGGCCGGCGGGTCCACACGGCTGACGCCACGCTCCAGGTAAACGTCGATGCCGCGTCCTTGATACCACGCCAGATCACGCCGCAATAATTGCTCTATCGTCATGCTGCCGGCCAGGAACTCGGCCAGATGGGGACGATAGTAATACGGATAGGCTTCATCCGAATACACTTCGACTGTACCGACCTTGCGGCTCGATAATTCCAACGCCGCTGTGATACCGGCAACTCCTCCACCTACAATGACAAAGCGCATATCGGCCTCCTTAATGAAATAGAGTCTCTATAGATGCCCGGTGTTCTCTATGGCGAAGGGCAGCGTGTGACCGCGATGTCGTTGTTTTCGAACAAAAACACCGGTGATATTTGCATGCGCGCCGTGCACGCCAGCGGTTGCCGGCTATGGGCAATGTAGACACGTCCTACGTCGATGGTCGGTAATTGGTTGCCCTGCACCGTCAGACCCACCTGAGCGTAATAGATGCTGACATACGCCAGATGCGCATTCGCCTCAGGTCCAATGTCAATGCCGGGCCAATCGCTGCTGCCGGGATTGAGCAGTCGGTTATTCGTGTCGCCCGCCGTGTCATCATGCAACGAGGTAAAAACGATCTCCTGGTTGGAGTGTCCTAGCGCGTTGAGATGGCCGAGCACCGTCAGCTTCCCGGCGGCGTCAGCCTTGATGACCACGCCCGGGTCGATTTTCAGGACGGCGTTGGGCGCCACCGTTACTTCCCCTTCGAGGACACGCACAACCTGATCCATTGCTCTCCCCAACAACGCCCAACTCTGGTCGGTTTTAATCGTACCGGTCAAGACGGCGATGCCCCTGATGCCGTTTCCCTCGAACTGTATGGTTTGCAACATGGGGGATGAGGCGGGGGTCATCTGCAAGCCGGCACCCGACGTGGCGTAGAGCTGGACGTTAGCCAGCTTGGGCGCGGCATCCACCAATGTGACCGGCGCGTAGCGCACCATCACGTTTTGCAGGTCCGTCGTGGCGTCTACGCCCTCCAGGCGGATTCCTCCCCAGGCGCGGCTATCCTGGGCAGTGGTAACGCCATCGATGTCTCCGCCGTACTCGTCATCATGCACCGATGTAAAGATGATTTTTTCCTCCGGTGTGGCGCCTCCCACCGCCGACAAGGCGCCCTTGACAACCAGCCCCCCCGCCGCGGTAAATTTGACCACCACCCCCGGTTGGATGGTCAACTTGGCGTGGGGACCCACGGTTATTGTGCCGTGGACCACGCGCGCGAGCGGAACGTCCCCACCGAGTTTGTCCCACGTCCATTCTTCCTCACCGGTGATGGTCATACTGCCGTAAATTTCCAGGGCATCGCCCGAACGATTGCCGGTCAAGGTCAAAGTATTGATGAGGGGAAAAGAGAGGGGGTCAGAACTCAACGGATAGCCGGCGCTGTCGGAAATCGTCACCTGCGTTAGCTCCGGCGAACTGGCTTTGATGAGAATCGCGGCGGTTTCATGTCCTCCATAGCGGACGGTGGTATGGCGCAGGTACGATTTGGCGCTGCTTTCGTAGAAAGTCAGGCTGCCCCAATCGCCGGGATGAGGGTCGATAGCTTCCCGGTAGGTGTTTCCTCCTACCTCGGCACGGCTATCGTAGATCGAGGTAAACTGCACGCCGTCGGCCTGTAACAGACCGCGCACCCAAATCCCCGGCAGTTGTCCCCGCGGTCTCTGCCAGAATTTCACGATGGCGCCGGGCTGAATGTCCAGTGTCGCCTCTTCATCCACCCACACCGGACCGGAGACGACGTATACGAAATCCGTTGGGGGCCACACGATGCTCGCTGCCTCCAAGGTGCCGGAGCGGATTTCAATGCCGTTGACGGGATTGTCAGACAGATTCACGTTCTGCGCTAGAGTCGGCAGGGCGCTGCCGTCGGAGCTGATGGCGAAGAGCGCGCTGTTCGCTATTGTAAAGTCGGAGAGCAGAGGGACGCTGTTGAACAGGTAGAGTGCGCGTTCCCCGGCATAGTCGATCCGTGCGAAGTTGAACACGGAAGCCGCGTGCGGGTTGTAGAGGCGGATGCCCTCCCATCCGCCCGGCGTCTTCTCATGAGCCGTAAAGGTGATCGGCGCGTCCTCGTCACCGCAGGCGTACAGCACACCATACACCTCGATCGTTGTCCCCGGAGAAAAAATCAATGTCGCGCCGGGGGAGATGAACAGCCGCCGTTCCTCCGGCACAACCAACGTTTCCGTAATCATCGCCTGTGTGCCGCTGAAAATCGTATCGGCGGTCAACGCACCCCCCAATGTCTCGGCCGGGGTAAAGGCAGTCAGGTCAAGGTCACGACAGGCCTTCAACGTTGACCGTGCTGTCTGCGGCATTGCCACCGGAATGACCGGTAGGGCACCGGGACGTTCGCGCAGAAACAGCACGCCCAATGCAATCAGGAGCGGCAATTCGATCAGACCTAAAAGGCTAAAAAACACCCGCCGGTCGAACAGGCGGAACCTGGACGGGGGAGCCGAAGTTGGTGTTGGCGTTGGTGCGGCTGCGGTCTCTTCTGCCGTTGCTTCCATGAAAGGAGAGGCGTAGGGCGCTGGCGACGTGGGGAGAGAACTTCCCTCAGGAGACGTCGCTGTTGTCGGCACAGAAAATCCCTGCATGCGCATCCGTCGCGCTCGCTGTAAAAAGCTCTCCGGTGCCGTCTCCGTCTCCGGCATGGACGGCGGTTCCGTGGCCGGCGGCGTCTCTTCCGCCCCTGCTGAAGATGCGGCAACGGTCGGCGCGGCCTCGAACAAGGTCTCTCTGCTCAATGGCTGTGCAGGGATGAAAGGTGGCGGCGCCGACTCGGGCGCCGCTTCTGGCGTCACGACGACGACGCCCCCCGGCTCAGGCAGAGGACGACCGGCACGCAGTGCTTCCATGCCTTCCAGGGCATCCCGGTTGTTGGGGTTGATACGCAGTACTTGACGCAAACAGTCGAGTTGTCGTTGGGGATCATCGAGCGCCTGGGCCAGCCACAACCAGGCCAGTTCGTCGTGTGGATTCTGACGGACAAGTTGAAGGAGAGAGCGCCGGGCGTCATCGTAAAACCCGGAGCGGACATTTTCAATTGCCTGGTCAAGCTGCGTCTTCATCGCTGCCCCTTTCGCTGCCCCTTTACCAACTCGGAGGAATCGGCCACCAGGTCGCCTCGTGTCCTTTGGCCGCTGCATCCCACGCATCGGCCATCGCTTCAACGGAGCGCTTTGCCGGCGGCAAGAGATCAAAGCCACGCCATTCGCCCGTGCGCGCGCCGGGCAGTTGTAGCTGGGTGTTGCGGCAATACTCGTACCAGTCTTTGAAGGTATGCCACTGCACATTGACCCCGTAACGGCCCGCTCGCTGTTCCATCGGCGACATAGGCTCGACGGTGTGACATGAATTCAAGATTTTCAGTTTGGAATGAGGATACATATCGTAGATGCTCTGCGCCAGTTGGATGGACTCCTGCGCCGCTTCCGCGTCCTCCCCCGGCAGGTTCAATGAGAAGTAGACGATGATGGGAACGTTATAGAGGTTGACCTCATCGAGGGCGTTCATCAGTTGAGCGTCATTGTAGCGTTTTCCATTCAACCGCCGCACCCGTTCTGACCCGGAATAGGGATTCAAAGCCACACTTGAATGTTGCATATCGGCCGCACGGACAAACTCCTTGATGAAGCCCGGCGGCGGGAGTTGAAAGAACTCGTTATAGAGGCCGATTTTAATTTGCTCCTTGCGCAGCGTGCGGAAGAGCGGCCGCCAATAGGATTCACCCAGCGCCGCGAGGTCGTAGGAGAAGCACACCTGAATCACCTGATGCTCGATCAAGTGCTTGATCTCGTTCACAATCGTCTCCACCGGCACCGGCACAACACCCTCGCGCCCGGCGATAGCCTTGTGCGCGCTTTTCGCTCCTCCGCAATACGAGCATTCGAAGTCGCAGCCACGCGCCGTCGTGATCCACCGTCCACGATACCGACTGATGTCCGCTCCTTCTTGAGCCTGACGGGCCAGATCCATGTCGACGACCAGATACTCGTGAACGAAGTATTCGTCCTGGTGTTCCAACCATTCCAGGTCCACAAAATTGAAGTCCGTGAAATCTTCAGGCCGTGCACAGTATGTCCTGGGGTTTTCCATCACCTGCCCACGGAGACGATACGTCAGGTTGGGCACGGTGGAGAGATCGGGCATCACTCCCCGCTCCACTTGCATCAGTGTCTGCGCCAGCGCCAATAGTGGTCGCTCGGCATCTCCGCGCACGACAAAATCGACGACAGGGATATCTTTGATAATCTCGCCGGCAAAAGCCGAGGATGTCAATCCGCCGAGAATAACCCAGGCGTCGGGGATAACCTGCTTCACGACCTGGGCGACGTTGATCGCGCCATAACTGTGTTCGTACCAGTGCAGGTCGATGAGCACCATCCGCGCCTCCCGGCGATCATGCAGCCACTTCCGCAAGTCGAAGCCACTGTCGAGTTTTTTTTCCAGCGGGAAGTTGATACCGGCGACAGGGATGCCGTTATCACAGAGCAAATTGAGCAGCGCGGGCACGCCCATCGGAATCAAGCCATAGGGGCGGCCAAATCTATGTCGCGCCGGCGTGTCATAAAGATCAACGGCCTGTTTGGCCGGGTGAATGTACAAAGCAGCGGGAACTCTATCCACCATATCCTCCTCTAAAAATAGCCCCGGAGCACAGGTCCTGTTATTTATTCAGGCTTGTCAATCTGACGAAATAACTTATTTCCTATAGCAGGTCTTGCACGGATTTTGGTATACCAGGCGCTCTTGGATGACGAGATACTCATGTCTCTATAAGCCCCATTCCCTCTTCCCCGCTGGCGGGGGAGAAAGGGGGTGGGGGAATGATTTGCATAAGCCCCAGCTTTACAGACAAGACACTGCAAAGCGCCACACGCCTTGCAGTGTCTTCAATACTACCAGACTACCAGCATTTCTCTCGGCCACAGCCGATTTACGCCCGCCTGGAGACTCTCTGCCAACAGGTTGGTTACGCTTCAGGAAAGACTCTGCTTAACTCCTCGCGCGATAGAACTTCATGGTCACGATACAGGTAGCAAGCCGCCGCCCGGTCGTGCTCCACCATGAAAAGTTCCGGCGCCTTAGTGTCGCAGATATCAAATTTATAAGGACACCGTGGCGCAAACTTGCAGCCTGTAATGGCCTTAAAGGCCACCTGACTTTTTTGAATCATATCCTCGGCGCCACCCCACGGAAGGTCGGGGTTAGGCCAGGGAATCGACGCGACTAAGAGCTTGGTATACGGATGCTGCGGGTTGCGGATGATCGTATCTACATTGCCCACTTCCATCACCGAGCCGCGGTACAGGATGATAATGTAATCGCTGATGTGGTAGGCCGTCGTCAGATCATGCGTGATGTAGAAGATCGGAACGCCGAAGTCGCGGTTCAAGCTGCGCAGCGCTTTGAGGATCGTTGAACGCAGTGAGGCGTCGACCATGGAAACCGGCTCGTCGGTAATCAACAGCTTCGGTTTCAACAACAGCGCGCGCGCCACAGCGATGCGCTGGCGCTGCCCACCGCTCAACTGGTGGGGATAACGCCCCAGCGTCTCTTCCGGGCGCAGGCCGACCCGCTCCAGCGCCTCCTCCATCAACTCACGAGACTCAGCCCCGGACTTGGCGAGCTTGAAGTTTTTAATCGGGATGCTCAACAGGTTGTCAACCTTGTAGAAGGGGTTGTAAACGGCGAAGGGGTCCTGAAAGATAGCCTGAATCTCGCGCCGGTATTGAAACATGGTCGCCCTGTCTAACGCGCTCAGGGGTTGCCCGCGGAACAGGACCTGGCCTATCGTCGGCTGGTAGAAACCCAGCATGAGCATACCCATGGTCGTTTTACCGCTGCCGCTTTCACCGGCAATGGTGATGATCTTGGGAAAATTTTCCTGGACGGCGAAGGTCATATCCTCCAGTGCCACCGTAAAATCTTTTTTGCCACCGAAAATCTTGGTTACGTTCTTCAGTTCAATTAAGGGTGTGCTCATAGTTCATCCCGTCCTATGCGGTATTAAGGTGGCACGCAACCCAGCGTCCTGACTCTACTTCAGTGAACGGCGGGGTTGTCTTTTCACAAAGATCCCAGGCTTTGGGGCAGCGGGGGTGGAAAACGCATCCTGTCGGCGGATTCAGCAAGGAAGGAGTAATCCCCGGAATGCCACTAAACACACCCTTGTTTTCCAATACCGGCAGACTTTTGATCAGCAGCTCGGTATAAGGATGGAGAGGATGGCGGAACATGGCGCGCGTCTCACCGATCTCCATCAGCTTGCCGGCGTACATCACGGCGAGCCGGTCCACCGTCTGCGCCATCAGCCCCATATCGTGGCCGATCAGGATCACCGATAATCCCAACCTCTGTTGCAGACGGTTGATCGTCTCCATCACCTGGCGTTGGATTACGACATCCAGGGCACTGGTAGGCTCATCGGCGATGATCAGATCAGGCTCCATCGAGATAGACTGGGCGACCGTCACCCGCTGCTGCATCCCCCCGCTCAACTCGTGAGGGTACATTTTCGCCACCTTGGGGGCCAGGTCGACCATCTCCAGCAATGCGCCGACGCGCTTCTCACGCTCCTCCTTGGTCATGATGACATTGTGATCGAGCATCCCATCCACCAACTGCTTGTCGATGCGCATCACCGGATTCAATGAGTTCATCGCTCCCTGAGGGATCATGGCCAGCCGGCTCAACTTGATCTGACGCATCTGCTCTTCGGACAGCTTAATCAAATCGGTGCCGTCCAGGAGCATTTGCCCGCCCACGATCTTGCCGGGCGGTTTGATCATCCGCATCAATGCCAATGCCATCGTGGACTTGCCCGAGCCGGATTCTCCCACCAGTCCCATCTTCACGCCGAGCTCCATGTTAAAACTGATGTCATCGACGGCCTTGACAGCTCCTTGTTCGACGTAGTAGTAAACTTTCAAGTTCTTGATTTGCAGCAGCGGCGTCGCACTCATACAGTCCTCCGCGTCCGCGGATTGGCGAACTCATCCAGTCCGATAGAGATAAGCAAAAAGGCGATGAAGATCGCCGCAATCATGATCACCGGTTCGATGATCCACCACCAGTAGCCCTGCAAAAAAGCGTTATAGTACCGCAGCCAGTAGATCGTCATCCCCAAAGACGGTTCCCGCAAGTTGCCGATGCCCAACGTTTGCAGTCCCAACGAACCCAGGACGCCGCCGTTGACCGCGCCCGCCAGGCTGATGGCGAGATACGGCAGCAGGTTGGGCATCAATTCTTTAACAATGATCTCCATGCCGCTCATCCCCGACAACTTCGCCATCATCACGAAGGCGCGCTCACGCATACTCATGACCTGCGCGCGGATCGCGCGCGTCGGCTGCACCCAGGCGACGAGCGAGAGGATCAGGGCCATTTGCAAGATCGACATTTCTTCAGGATTGGGTACCGAGGAGGCAATCGTGACCAACAAAAGGAAAGAGGGAATCGTCATTAACACATCTACCAGGAACTTGATGATCGTGTCGAAGAGGCCGCCAAAGTACCCCGTCATAAAACCCAACACCGTTCCTACGCCCAGACCGATGCAACCGGCAATCAAACCGATCGAGAGGGTCATCTGCGTGCCGTAAATGAGGGTAGGAAGCAGGTCACGGCCTACAGAATCCGTGCCGAAGGGATGCTCTGCCGAGGGCGGTTGCTTGGGCGTCGTAGAGAGCGGGTAGGCTCCCTCTTTGGGGACGAAGAGTCCCGCCACCGTCGAAAAAAGCAACAGCAACAGAAGAATCACCAGTCCGCCGCCAAGGGCCGGGTTGCGGCGAACGTATTTTAGGAAACCCTTGAAACCCTGGCTTTTCTGCATCGTCTAGCCTCCTGAGTACGAGATGCGCGGATCGAGGAAAGGATAGAGCAGATCCACGAAAAGGGTGGCGACGGCAATCCCTACCACCATGAAGAACACGATGCCATAGATCACCGGATAATCGAGGGCCGCGATGGCGGCGCCCAAACGGTTGCCGATGCCCGGATAACTGAACATGGTCTCTACCAGCGTAGCGCCGGACACGATCAGCCCTAACTGCATCGCCAGCGCCGTAACCTGGGGCAGCAACGTGTTACGCAACGCATAGCTGAAGAAGATGCGACTGCCTTTCAGTCCTTTCGCCTCGGCAAAGGTGATGTAGTCCGCTCCTTCCACGGTGACCATCATGGCGCGCATCCCCAGCGCCCAGCCGCCGACGGAGACCAGCAACATCGACAGGCCGGGGAGGATAGCGTGATGGACCACATCGAGCAGGAACTCCGTACTGGACCAGTCTTTTTCTATGGTCGCGGAAAAACCGCCGCGCAGGGGGAACGCTTTAAGTTTGAAAGCCAGGAAGTAAATGAGCACCAGCGCCAGGATGAAAGCCGGGATGGCCGAGAACATCGCCAGCGGCGGCATAAGCCATGAGAACCACTTCGATGTCTTGGACCATCCCACCAACGCCCCGACGACGGTGCCGATCAAAAACGCCAGAATGGTCGAGGTGGCGACAAAGCCCAGGGTCCAAAAGACCGTCTGACCAATAATATCACTGACCCGCTGGGGATAGTTGACAATGGAATAACCCAGGTCGAAGCGCATCATATTCCAGATATAGGTCAGATACTGCTGCCACAACGGTTTATCGAGACCGTAGAGTTTCCTGAGAGAATCCCCAAACTCCGCCGCCCCCTCGGAGGTCAGCCCACCACTGGCAATCTTGCGATTGATCAGCTCGGTGACAGGATCACGTGGCGCCAACTTGGGAATCAGAAAATTAATCGTCGCCGCGGTAAAAAGCACTGCTACAAGGAAGCCGATTCGTTTGAGCACGTAACTGAGTGGTATGCGCATAAAATGCCTCCCATTTTATCAAAAAACATCTCCCCCACCTGCCAAACTCGTGAAGCACACTCGCCAGGCGTAACTTACCTCGAAAATCTGGAGAGGACAGTGACCCGACGCCGATTTCCACCCCACGATCTGTCCGGAAGATGACGCCTCTGACCTCTCCAGATCTCCGCAGCCCTCAGAACCTACCGAGAGAATAGGACTTACATAAATTTCCGGTATCTATTCAGGCCAGTAAACCCGACGAGGCCACTTATTCCCTATGCCAGGTTTGGCGTAGACTTTGGTATGCCAGGTGCTTCTGTATGACAAGATATTCGTGTTTCTATAAGCCCATTCCCCCTGCCCCCCTTCCCCAGGGAAGGGGGCAAAAGGGGGGATGAGAGGGTCATCGCCTATGGCCGAAGTGTCATCATTCCCAAAGTCCCGTTTGCAACCTGTTAAGGGCGGCTGAAGAGTTACGTTTTCAGCTAGATGCGAAGACGCGGGGGGACCCGCCAGGCAGGCCCCCTCGCGTGCTTTCCATACTACTTCGCCGGAGTCAAACGGCTCAGAGTGATCACGAAGCAATAGTGCCACGGCGCCGTGTTATAGGCGTCGTCCTTGTTGGGCCAGCCGGTCCAATAGGTCGTGTTCATCGCCAGGCGATGGAACCACTCGGAGATGGGAACCTCCGGCAGTTCAGTATACCAGATGAGCATCATCTTGTCGAACAACTCCTGCATTTTGGCAGTGTTGTCGGGGGACGTGCGGCTCATCTCGGCAATGAGAGGTTCGTAATCCGCGTTCCACCATCGCGTCCAACTTTCGTTGACCACGTTCGTCCCGGTGGGTACGGAGTTCTTCTTGGTGTACATGTCCAGCGTCTCATAGGGATCGAGCACGCTGCCGCCGTGACCCCGGAAGAACACCTTGGCGTTTCCGTCGCCCATGATCGTCCACGCATCGGGTGGGTTGATCATCGTGGCGTCAAAACCGGCCTTCCGCAGTTGCTCCACGACTACCGGACCAATGTCGCCATAGATGTCGACGGTCAGGACTTCGGGCTTGAAGACTTCGCCGTTCTTGGCAAAGAAGCCCTCGGCATTCTTTTCGAAGCCGGCAGCCTTCATCCGCTCCTCGACCTTAGCTTCATCGCGTGTGAGGACGGCGTCGGCCAGCGCCCGCACTTCGGGTGTGGAGTTATCCCGGTACTTGACCAGGCCGGGATATCCTGGGAAGGGCAGATTGGTCTTGACACCCGCGCCGCCATAGCCTACATCTATCACCTGTTGTTGGTCAATGGCATAGGCAAACGCCCAGCGGACGTCCTTGTTGTCATAAGGCGCTTCGAGGGTGTTGAAGAACAGCGAGGTGGGCCACCAGTCCATGTAGCCGTAGGGCTTCTCACCGCCGGTGTGGGTCATGATATGATCTGAAGCCTGGGCCAGGATCGCCTCGATGGTGGCGGGACGCAGGTCCAACGTCACGTCTACTTCGTTGTTGATCAGCATCTGCCCCCCGACTTCCTCGCCAGGCCAACCGAACTGCACAATGCGCTCGACGGCGGGTGCATGGTCCACCAGACCCACATCGACGGCCCACCAGTCATAGCGCAGGTCCAGGTGTTTCGCCTGGACATCAAAGCGGGTCACTGCGTAGGGGCCGGAGTAGACGGGCCACTTCTTATCCAGATCAAAGAAGGTGAACTCGCGCCAGTCGCCCTCGACCGTTGAGAAGATGTGCTCCGGCACGAGGATGATACCGCGGTCAAAGCGCCCGGTACAGCCGGTGAAGTGCCAGCGGGGGTTCGGCTCAGTCAAAACGAACTTGACGGTGTAATCATCGCTGGCCTCCACGGACTTAACATACGTTTTCACGAACCCGGAGTTCTCCAGGTCCGGCGCCTTCGCTATGAGGCTGTTATACGTGAAGACAACGTCCGCGGCATTGAGGTCTTCACCATCCGCCCACTTGACGCCCTTGCGCAGATACAGGGTCATCTCGGTGAAATCGTCATTGTACTCGTAGCTCTCGGCAATCCAGGGATAGGTCTTGCTGTTGAGCGCGCAGTAGTAGAACGGGAACTCCAGCATCGCCGAGCCGGCCATCTGGTGCCAGTTGTTGGCGTACATGTTGCCGATGCCAACGCCTACCAGGTTCACATCACCGAAGCCATAGATCAACGTGCGCTCGCGGGTGACCTCGCGAGGCCACTTCTGTTCCGCTACAGGCACCGGCGTCGCCGCCGGCTTGGGGGTAGCGGTTGGAGCGGCGGACTTGGGGGCCTCCGTAGTGGCAGGCGCCTCGGTACCGCCGCAGGCCGCGAGCAAGGCACCGGCCGCGGCTGTGGCCGAAATCTGCAAGAACTGCCGACGTGAAATCTTCTTCATTTCTCTTCCTCCTTAAAAGATAGGCAAATATAGGAATAAACCAGGCAAGCACTTCAGGTCACATAAGCGATATGGTCACAATTTCTCCAGTTTTCACCTCCTGATGTGGAATCTAACGGTGTCACCTTATAGGCCGATTCAAAAAATGCAAATGGATGACAAACGGTAAAGCACTGAGAGCGGTATGCGCTACACATACCCGGACACTCGATGCTTGATCCAAGAGGGGATAGGGTCTTGATTTCACAGGCATAGCCAGAAGCTTACCCCAAGTCCAAAATGAAGATTGATCGTTTGTTCATCTTACACTCAGATATAGCGACGACCTTCCTGCCGGGTTGGGCGCGAATTTTGGTATCCTAAGTGCTCAGGGCTTACGCAAGTCTGGCTCGAATCAAGCGGCGGAGGATTTGTAGTGACGCCTTCAGGCGTCTCTTAGGAGCTAAGAACGGCTAAAGCCGTCACTACAAACAGAAATTTGCGTAAGTCCTATGCTCTTGAATGACGCGATAGGCGTGTTTCTTCTATAAGCCCATCCCCCCTCTTTTTCGCCCCCTTTTCCTCCGCTTGCGGGGGAGCAGGGGGCTGGGGGATGAGAAGGTCATCACCTATGGCCGCAGGGGCAACCTATTATGCACCCTCCCCAAAGTTTCATTCGCCACCCGGCAAGGGCGGCGGAATAATGACCCGTAAACTATAGTATATATGATCTTTTTTAGTATACAAGCCTGACAAAAGCAGGAAGCAACACACGTAACGCCCCATGGGACTTTTTAGTCCAGTCGATCAAAATGTCAAGCGCATCATGTAGCCGCCAACACTGACATCCATGGTTTCCGCCGGCAAATCGACCAGACAATAGGGGTTTTCGTAATGTTTGAAACCCGTGATCGGTTGTTCCACCCCATCACGGAGGAGCGCCCCTTCCCAGCCAAAAGACAACGTCTCCCCTCGCAAGGTGGGATAAGTCACCCTCAGCCCCTGCACATCCACCGCCGAGTCCAGCACCTTCTGCTGAAATTCCTCAAAACTGCCGTCCACGGCCGCGCGTCCCATCTGGCAGATCCACACGGTCTCGCGTCCATAAGAACGCAATTCGCGGTAGGCCGCCGGACCGCGTTTCTGCAAAGACAGACCGTTCGAGGCATAAAGCGCGAGATAGCCGTCCCCTTTACGCGCCAAGGCCCAGTTGTCATGGAGCTTGTAAGCGTCGAACTGGTAAACCGGGAAATGGGCGTGGGTGAAACCCAGCCAGTCGTCTTCCGGGAGATGGTACAGCGCGAGCAGCACGTCTTTCCACTGCGCCACACGCGGCAGGATGTAATTGCCGGCCCAGAAGTTGGGACGATGCGCGTCGTCCTCACTGACCACGGGGGGATGGTTGACGAAGACGACGGCGTCGGGGCCGAAAGTCGCCTGCCAGATGTGCTGCTGATAGCCCTTCTCGCCGGGCCGGTAATCTTGAGCGGAGGCCAGCATATAGTCGGGCGTTCTGTAGGTGACCTTGTTGATCTCGTCGCCCGCCGCGCTGATGACATGGCGCTCGCGGTTCCACATCTCTTCATGTTGGTCGGTCGCAATGTCGGCAATCATCAGCGGGAAATCGTACCCCGAACACGCCAGCGCCACCAGGCCGCGCAGGTGCTGGTTGTAGACGCCTTGTCCCCACAGCAGGCGGCAAATGCCTGAAGTAGCCTCCAGTTGCCCCGATTTGATGTGCGGGGCGTAGGTCCGCCCGTGCGTCGAACCGAAAACGCCTTTGTAACTGTTGAACGCTATCGTCAAGAGCATTTTGTCGCTGACGACAGCCGCAAGTTCGATAACCTGCTCCGTCTCGGCCAGGCTGACAAGATGCGACAGCGCCAGGAGATCTTCCTCGAAGTAGCAGTTGGAATCCCATTCCCAGAAGCCGGTCGTTCCGCGCGTCTTGAGCCATGCCAGAGCCAGACGCTCGCCCTTCTCACGATGCCACCGCCCGGTCTGCCCGGTGTTGGAGAAGATCTCGTCGGGATAGAGCTGCCCGGCGAGAATTTCGCACGTATGAAAGAGGATGCTGTGATTCTCGGTTGTATAGCACATCGCGTCGGCGCCAGGCTCGTCGTGCCAGTATTTGAAGTTGAGCACACACTCCTTGAGTGGCGTTTTCAGCTCGGCGGGGAATTCATCTTTGTCCATGTAACGGTACATCACCCCCAGCAAGCCCACGAGATAGAAGTCACTGCAGTCGCCGCGTCCGTTGATAGACTCAATGGACTTGAGAATGACGTGCTGATCGACATCCTGCCATTTTCCAAGCTCGAACCTGGCAATCTCGGCATAAAGGTCGTTTTTCTGCGTGGCCGCATATTGCAATGCCTCGTGACTGCGCTCCTCCAGGGTGCCATACGGCGTTTCTGAATACGCATTGTCCAGAATAAAGAAAGGCATATCCCTTTGATAGCGGACATTCCAGAACGCGTATTCCTGCGAAACGGCGCGGAGCACCACGCGGTAAGGGCCTTGCCAGATGCGATAGCCATGGCCAATGTCGGCGACTTCACCGGGCTTGGCCTCAGTCTCGCCGCTGACGTTGATGCGTGCCAGCTCTCCAGGCCCCTGAATGTTGTACTCGTAGTTGAAGTTCGTCTCGAGATCGTCGGCCCAGTGGAGGTTCACCACTTTGCCGCGGTAATTCGCCACTTCCTCAATGCACGCCTGCTCGAAGACGCGCTCTAGCATGGTGTGACGTATCGTGCGCTCTGTCGCCGTGGGCACCTTCACTGCGACATCCTCAAGATCGATGCCGGTCACGCGCAGTGCCATCACGTAAGGACATTCCCGCGCTGCCACTTCCTCGAAACGCACCAGGATTTCATTGCCTGTACCTTTATCGTCCGTTCCGTGCAGTGTGGCGGTGAAGGACACGCTCGCGGGTTGCTGGTGGTGGAAATGTTCGTGGCGGTGGACGTGCTCCCCGTTGACCCACACATCTGCCGGGCCATTGGTGGTGATGATGAAGGTGACTTCCTGATCCTCCCATACGTAGAGTTGGGTGTAGGCCCAGGTGCGCAGATAATGCCAGGTGTGATGGAATGTGGATTGATCGACGAAGTGGTCGTCAAGGCAGCGAACATAGCGCCAGGTCAGTGAAGTGTCGTCAAGGGTGAAGGACTCACGGTCAACCGGTGTCTGATGGATGGGATTTTCCGCTGTATAGTAGTGCCGGGCCATCTGGAGTTTGCGTTCCGGCTCCTCGCCTGTGTAACGCTCAGGATCGGGAATCGCTATCGCCTGGGGACCGGCAACCAGCCAGTTGTGGATGTAGCCATCGTACAGTTCATACTCAAGGTAAGAAAATGTCATTGAAGTGCCAAGCCTCCTCGGATAGAGTCATGAGTCTGGTAGTCGAATAGTCGTTGACCTGCGGAATCTCGCGAAAGCTGGCAGAGATTCGTGTGATGGACGGCTAAGTTATAACCGGAATGTGAGCGCCACGACGGAAAGCGGCGGCAATTCCACATTCACCCCATGGTCGATAATTGTAGCACCGTTAAAAGGATGCGCTATGACGGTATGCGGCTGTTCATAGGTGTTGACGGCCTTGGCGTCCGGCCCACGGAGGATTTCCGCGCTTTCCACGGCGGTGATAGCCCGGTCGGCCAGTCGCACGTGGACATGCGCCGGCTCGTCCAGGCTGCGGTTGGTGAGGAAGACGTGCAATCGATCCTCGTTGAGAATCGCGCTGCTATCGACGTAGGTGACCTCGCCGTGGGTAGCTCCCACGTATTTCGGGCCATCGACTGCCGCCTGGAGCGCCACCCCTTCGCGCCGTCGAGAGAACATCTCGAAGGGGTAGAAGGTGGGTTGCAGTACCATGTCGTCGCCGCGTGTGAGAATGGGGGCGATGACGTTGACAATCTGCGCGATGTTGGCGATTTTAACCACATCGGCGTGGCGGATGAAGCTGTTGAGGAAGCCGGCGACGACGAGTGCATCCTCAAGATTGTAGACCTCTTCGATCAGATGCGGTGCGAATTGGCCCTCGCCGTCGCCATGGCGATCCTTGTACCAGACGTTCCACTCGTCAAAGCACAGGTAAGTGCGCCGTTGACTCCGTCTCTTGGCCTGTACAAAGCGACATGCCGCGTCCATCTCCTCGATCTGCCGATCAATGGAGCGGGTGACGGCGAGGAAATCCGGCGTGTCATTTTGGTCATTGCCTACGTAGCGGTGCAGGCTGACGTAATCGGCGAGATCGCCCATAGAGTCGAGCACCTGCTGATCCCACGCCATGTACGTCGGCATGCCGACGCCGCATGAGCCGCAGGCCACCAGTTCGAGCGAGCGATCCACATCCTTCATCATCTTGGCCGCCTGCTGCGCACGGATGGCGTACTGGTCGGCGGGAACGTGCCCAAGCTGCCACGGACCGTCCATCTCGTTGCCGAGACACCAGAGTTTGACCGCATAAGGATCGGGATGGCCGTTCGCGGCGCGCATGTTGGCGTAATACGTGCCGGCGGGACAGTTGCAGTATTCGACCCAGTTGCGCGCCTCTTCCGGCGTCCCGGTGCCCAGATTCACCGTGATCATCGGCGTCCAACCGGCCTTACGACACAGCGCCAGGTATTCGTCCGTCCCGAAGGTGTTAGGCTCGATGCTTTGCCACGCCAGTTCGCGGACGACCGGGCGCTGCGCGCGCGGACCGATGCCGTTCATCCAGTGGTAGCCGGAGGCGAAGTTGCCGCCGGGATAGCGCATCGCCGTCATGCGCAGACGCTTCAGCGCACCAAGCACGTCGGTGCGGATGCCGTCGGCGTCGGCGTGGGCGCAGGTGGGATCGTAGACGCCCTGATAGACGGCGCGCCCCAGGTGCTCAAGAAAGCCGCCAAACACGCGCGGATCGACTTCACCAATTTGATATTGCGTGTGGAGTGTTATTGTTGTCAGTTTCATATTGGACCTCTAACCCAGTGCTGCTCTGAATTTCGTCGTCACCTCTTGGATCGACGGGCCAAGCACGGCGATCTCCTCCAGCCGATTCGTGCCCAGCCCTAAATCATTCGCCAGTTGAATGTAATTGCGTCCACGGATGAAGGGTATGGTCTTGTCCGCCGCCGTTGGATCGAAGCCCATCGCTGCCGTTGCCACCGCATCGGTCGCCACCACATCTTTTCCGGCCAACAGCACGCCCGGTGCCACCGGCTGCACGCCTGCAATCCATGGACCTTCCCCGCCCGCCGTCGTTTTGATGCCATCCACCAACCCGAAGTGCAGAGGACGCGCGCGGTTCAGATCGGTGATGATCTGCGGCACGCGCTCGCCGGCGGTTTCGTCGTTCGCCCCATGGAATTTCGAGCGATACGTGTCCTGTCCCTTGGCCCGGTAAACCTGGAGGGGCACCAGACCGATCAAGTTTTTCATAGTATGGGTGACGCCCGCCACCCAGTGGCATTTCATCTTGGAGACGGACATAAACGTGTCGATCTCTTCCAGGATGCGGTTGAAGGTAAACTCATCGTAGAGCTTACCCCCGCCGGGCACCGGCAGCGTCGCAAAATCAGGATAGGGGTCTGTGGCGTTCAAGTCGATCAACGTCGCGCCCAGTTCCTTAGCCACGTCATCGTAGCCCCAGACTGTATACGACTCCCATTCATAAACCGCTTCCACAATGTACAACGCTTTCGCGCCGGCGTCAAGTACGAGCTTGCCCAAAGCTCTGACGACTTCGGGGTGTGTGACGAAGGTTTCGACGCCGGGAAGACCTTGCGTCTGGCCTTCCCAATACGAACCGCCGGTCAGGTTGATCTTGATGGCGACGCGCGCGCCGGGGCGGACGATGTCCCCCAATCCGCCCAGACTGTCGAGCATGTCACGAATTTTGTCATACAGTCCTTGGGGATCGTAAGTCTGGGCCTGGGCAATAGCGACCTGCGCCTTTTTCGCTCCGGTTGCCGGCGCAGACGTCGTGAACGTCGGTGCCACGGTCGCCGGCGCCGACCTGGTGGGCGTCGGTGCCACGGTTGCCGGTGCCGACGGAGTAGCCGTTGGCGCCACGGTTGCCGGCGCCGACATGGTGGGCGTCGGCGCCACCGGAGATGCCTGCGGCCCACAACCGACCAGCAGTGCACCCGCCGTCACGCCGGCAAGCTGTAAAAACTCACGTCGGGTTAATGTTTTATGGGGATTTTGTTTTTGATTGGCGTTGTTATTCATATAGCATGACCTCTTTGTCTAGGCTAAACGTATCTATTCAGGCTAGTAAACCTGGCGCAGCAACCTATTCCCTAGAGTAGATTGGGCGCGGATTGGGGTAGGCAAAAGACTCGTGAATGACGCGAAAGGCGTATTTCTATAAGCCCATCTCCTTTCCCCCAGGAAGGAGGATTTTTGTAGGGGGTGTGGCGGGCGACGCAGCCGCCCGCCACACCCCCATTTTTTATATTCATCCAAAAGCCGGCACGCCTCAATGGAGTGTGGTTCAACAACAAACCACTTGATGATGACACTGCTATCGGCAATCGTCAATATTTGACTCATGTCTCACCCCTATAAACGTCAGGTGGTCAATCCTGCCCTGCAGCGGGGATCAACGCCTTGAGCAGTCCCTCGTGCCACTGCTCCGCCGCCCGATCGTAGACGCCGAAGCCCGAACCAAATTCCCAATATGCCCACGCCATGCCGCGCGCTTCGGCCTCTTCACGGACAAACGTCGTCCAGTTGATGCGCGACTGCATGTCTGCCTGCTCATACGCGCCGAATTCGCCCAACCACAGCGCGCAGTCCTGCTGTTCAGCCGCTCTAACGGCGCGATCGAACGCATCCCGGATGGGTTTCGGCCCGGCGGGGTTGGTTTCATAGGGATAGGTGTTGTATTGCCTGAACCATGAGAACACCCAACTCACCTTAGCCGCCTCCGGGTCCGGTGTGATGGGCGTTGCCGGCGGGCCGGGCCATGTCACGCCCAGGGTCTGGTAGCCGCTGCCTGCCCAGGTTGCGCCCTGATGCGTGAACAACATCGGCTCATAGGAGTGGAACGTGCAGACGTAGTTCTCCTCACCTTCGGGCAGGCGCAGGGTCGCCAATCCCTGATAGCCGCCCCATTCCGCGCCGGTGACGATGAGTGTGTGGCGATTGTCAATGCGGCGGATCGCCAGAATCGTTTCGCCGAGGATGCGCATCCACTTGTCCTGCGTGAGGGTGCCATGCGGTTCGTTGAGCGGTTCAAAGTAGACGCTGTCAGGCTGATCCTTATAGCGCGCCGCGATCTGCTGCCAGATAGCGATGAAGCGCTCGGTATGCGCCGAGGGCTGCTCGAAGATTTCCTCATAGTGATGCATGTTGAGGACGACATTCAGGCCGTTCGCCAGTCCATTCTCGACCACCCAATCCACACGTTGGAAGAAACTCTCATCCACGGTGTAGGGTGGCTCTGCCAGGGCGTGCGCCGACCAACGAATGGGCACGCGGATGGTATCGAAACCTGCCTCGGCGATGAGGCGGAAGTACTCGCTCTGCAACACCATTCCCCATTCACCTTCATTGGGCGCTTCGAGCGCATTGCCGAGATTCACGCCACGCCCCAGACGCTGTCCCTGCACCCTACGGTCGAGCGGCACGGCAGGCGGCGCGAGCGTCGGGGGCGGCGTCGCCGTTGCCGTTGGCGATGGAGATGCCGTCGGTCCGGCCACCCCGGCGCATGGGGTGGCCGCAGGCGTCGCGCCCGCCACGACGAGGGGCATCGCCACGGGGGACGTATGCAGTGTCGTCGGCGCCTCCAGAGGAGATGTGTCCACCGCGGAGCGGCAACCTGCTACTATGAACGTCAGAAGCAGAAACACACACCACTTTTTCATAGCATCATTCCCTTAAAGCATCCACGACTTTTTGTAGCCCTTCGCGCAGTTTTTGCCGCGGCTGCCAACCTAACACCTTCCTGGCCTTGCTACAGTCAAAATAAGACCTATAGATGTCACCGGGGCGACGGGGAGCGCGGATCACGTTCACGTCACGCCCGATGATGTCACACAGTTCACGGTAGAGTTCATTGACCGATGTGCCCCGTTCGCTGGCAATGCAGAAGACGTCATTGTCGCCTGCCGACAAGGCGCGCACGTTCGCCGCCGCCACATCGCCCACGTAGACGTAATCCTTCTGCTGTTCGCCATCCCAATCGATACGCACATCCTGGCCTGTGAGGATGCGATGGGCGAAAATCGCAATCACCCCGGCCTCGCCGTTGGGATCCTGGCGTGGCCCATAGACGTTGCCATAGCGGAAAATCGTGTAACCCAGGCCCTTTGCCTGCTGGTAATAGCGTAAATAGTGCTCGGTGACCATTTTCGTGATGCCGTAAGGGGATTCAGGCCGTTGGGGTGTCGATTCGTTGATCGGCAGATGGTCCACCGTCCCATAACTGGCACCGCTGCCGGCGAAGATGACCTTGCGCGTTTGTGCTTCCACGCACGCCTCGAGCAAGTTGATCAGGCCGACCACATTGACATCCGCGTCCAGCTTGGGTTTATCGGTGGAAATCTTCACCGAATGTTGCGCGGCGTGATGATTCAAAATGTCCGGCCGTTCGCGGACAATCACATCGGCCGCCTCCGCACTGCGAATGTCCAGTTGATAGAACCGCGCCTGGGGATTGAGGTTTTTCAAGCGTCCACCTCCTTCTTCCCACAGGCTGTCCATCACGATGACCTCATGTCCTGCGGCAACATAAGCATCCACAACATGCGAACCGATAAAGCCCGCTCCACCTGTTACAACAATTTTCATTATCCCTCACCTCGAATAAGAATTAGAAATGAAAAAGTAGAAATGAGGAATGAGAAACCGGTTATAGACATAACGCCGACCTCGCTCCCCACACCTGATAATATTGGTTTTGCAGCTTTTGTCCAGTGGACAAACGTTTGACATCTGGCAACGGTTCAGGCCGGTAAACCTGGCGGAGCCACTTATTCCCCGCTTGTGGGGAGAAGGAGGTTGAGAGGATCAGAGGGTCATCGCCGATGGTCGAAGTGCCACAGGCTTTCTGCCCTGGAAATCCCTGGCCGTGAGGCGCTTGCCAGGTCGCCCCAGGCAGTATAAAATGCGCCTGGTGAAGCATGCGGGGTCTGGGGATCGGTTCTTCAGGATTTCGTGGAGTCGCAATAAGAAACCGGCTACGGATTTCACGAATGTACATGAAAAGTATAGGACTTACGCAATGACAATGTTTTTCCATGCAAAGTCCCAAAGAACCTGGGGATCGAAACTCAACCGAAGTGGGGTATCAGCACAGTATGGGGCAGGCAATGTCCATGAATCACAAACGCTTTCTGTATCAACTGGCGCTCATCGCCGGCTTGAGCAGCTTCATCTATTGGCTGGTCTTCACCTTACCTTACCCCCTGTCCCGTCTTTATGCCACCATCCCGCCGGTGGATTATGCCAAGCTCACCAGCCATTCTGCGGTCGGATGCGTCGTTTATATCGTCAGTGTGCTCGTGTTGTTCGGCTTGTATGGATGGGCCTTCCACCTGACGGTTCCTGCCGCGTCGGGTGGCCGGACGGCGGCAGTCGGCGGGCGTTTTATCCTGTTCAGCAGTGCCATCCTGGCTGCCGTTTCCATCCCCGCTTATCCTCTCACGGCTATCGACATGTTCAGTTACGCCATTCACACCCGCGGCTGGGCTTTGTATGGCCTCAATCCCCTGGCGACGGCTCCCGCGGCGCTGCCGTCCTACGATCCGTGGCTGGGTCTGGCCGGGGAATGGGGCGACGCGCCTTCACCATACGGACCGGTGTGGGAGTGGCTGTCGCTGGCTGCCTATCACCTGAGCGGCGGCACCTTTCTGGCCCATTTACTGGCGCTCAAGGTGTTGACGGCGCTGGCTTATCTGGGCTGCGTGGGGTTGCTTTACCAGATTCTACGCCGCATCCGGCCAGAATGGGCTGTGGCAGGGACCCTGGCCTTTGCCTGGAATCCCCTGGTACTGCTGGAGAGCGTCCAAAACGGCCACAATGATATCGTGATGGCCTTTTTTCTGCTGGCGGCGTTGGGGGTGATGGCCCGCTCGACGGATAAAGCTGTCTCCAAGCCGCCGACGTTGGTTCAGGTCGCCCTGGCCAGCCTGCTGCTCGCCGTCTCCATCCTGGTCAAATTCATGACCGTGCTCGTTGTCCCTTTCTTTGAATTGGCCCTGGCTATGTCGCCGGTCCATTGGCAGCGTCGCCTCGGCATGGTGGGCCTTTCGGTTTTTCTCATCGGGGCGACCGTGGCTCTGGGGATGCTGCCGCTCTGGCCGGGACTGGAGAATTGGGCGGTTTTGACCGGCGGCCAACAGACGGGGCGTTCACTGCTGACACTCATGATTCTCGGTCTGCGCGATTGGATCGGACTCAATCAAGCCTTCGATCTCTCCCGCACCTTGCTCTTGCTTGCCTTTCTGCTGATTTACCTGCACGACTTCTGGACCACCTGTCGCCAGGCGCAAAACTCTCCCACTTATGTGCAGGTCTGCTCGCCGGCCTTTTATACCCTGTTCTGGTTTGTGTTGATCGTTGCTCCTATATTTCATGCCTGGTATTTGCTCTGGTTTGTTCCCCTGATGCCACTGTTGCTACCCGACCGGCGTCCCTGGCGGGTCAGCACGGTTTTTTCGCTGACCGCCCTGCTCATCATCCCCTATTTTGAAACCGTCCGTGCCTGGTATCCGGCGTTGTTGCACAATCAACTCCTCGGACACCTGATCGGCATCCCCCTGCTCATCGGCCCACCACTGCTTGCCATGTTCTGGCCGATCAAGCATCCGGTAGACGTCACCGTTTAGTGTAACTATTCAGCCACCTTTGCCAGGTGGCAAACGGGACTTGGGGGAGGGTGCATAATAGGTTGACACTTCGGCTATAGACGCTGGCCCTCTCATCCCCCAACCCCCTTCTCCCCCGCCAGCGGGGAAGAAGGGGGCGAAAAAGAGGGGGGATGGGTTGATAGAAACACGCCTATCTCGTCATCCACCAGCACCAGGCATACCGAAATCCACGCCAAACCTGGTATAGGGGATAAGTTACTTCGTCAGGTTGACTAGCCTGAACAGATACCGTTTAGTCACTATGCCGCATTTGACAAGTTTAGCATTTCGACTAATATAGAATCAATTCGTGAGTGCGTCAGGATACGAAGTGACGATATGAAAACCTATAGCATCGTCTTGATTCCAGTTCGTCAGCAGCCTCAGCCTAGTATTTTAGGGAGGGCCGGTTAGCGCTACCTGGAATTGAGTCACACCCCCAAAAAAGTCAGCCTACCGGTTCTCGGTAGGCTGATTTTATTTTTCATCCGTAGATTGAGCAGAGTAAGCCGCTGCTTAATTTTCAACTTTCAATTTTAGACTATTTTTGCGAGGAGGAGAAAAGCGATGGAGACGAAAACAGATTTGAAATTTGGAAGTGTTCTGGCTATGGACAATAAGTTGCCGCTATCGATAAGCGAGTATCCGGCGGAGCAGCAAGTTCACGAAGGGCTTGAGGGGGTTCTCGTGGCTCGCACCGCCATCTCCGATGTGAACGGCGATATCGGTGCGCTGCAATTCCGCGGCATTGACATCCGGGAATTGGCGCAATCCTCCACCTACGAGGAGGTCGTCTATCTGCTGTGGACGAATGCACTGCCTACCCCCCGTCAACTGGAGGCATTCAAAGCTGAACTGGCCGTAGAACGCGAGGTCGACGCGGGAATTTATGAGATTCTGCGCTTCCTTTCCCATTATATGAAACCGATGGATGCCCTGCGCACGGCGGTCTCCGTACTGGCCTCCGATAACCCGGGCGAAGACAATGTCTGTCCGGAGTCGTGCCTGAAGAAAGCGATGTCCCTGACGGCTAAATTCCCGACGCTCGTGGCCTACTACTGCCGTGAATCCCAAGGGAAAATGTGGGTTCACCCCGATCCCAGGCTGGGACAGGCGGAAAACTTCCTTTATATGATGCACGGTAAACGCCCCACCCCCCTGGAGGCGCGTGCCATGGACCTGACGATGCTGTTGATGGTGGAACACAGCTTCAACGCCTCGACGTTTGCCGCACGGGTGACGGCCTCCACGCTAGCCGATATGGGCGCGGCGATCACGTCGGCGATGGGCACACTCAAGGGGCCATTGCACGGCGGCGCGAACCAGGGCGCGCTGGAAATGCTGCTCGAGATCGGCACATTGGACAACGTCGAGCCGTACATCGATGCGGCGCTGGCGGCGAAACAACGTATCCTGGGCTTCGGACATCGCATCTACCGCAAAGCAGGCGATTCGCGCGTGCCGTACATCAAGGACATGCTCTATCAACTGTGCGCCCAATCGGGCGATTTTCACCTGTATGAACTGGCTACCGCCGTCGCCGACGCCGTCTGGCAAAGGAAGCGACTGTTTGCCAACGTCGACTTCTACATGGCGCCGACGCTGCACATGCTTGGCATCCCGGTGGATCTGCTCACGCCGTTCTTCGCCATGTGCCGTATGGCCGGCTGGACGGCGCATGTGATGGAGCAATACGCCAACAACCGCTTGATCCGCCCTAATGCCCTGTATGTCGGCCCCGTCCAACGACCCTACATCCCGCTCGACCGGCGGGCGGACTTTGCCATGATGGCTGAAGAATAATGCCGTTCCCTGCAAAAAGCCCCCCTTCCCTGGGGAAGGGGGGCCGGCGGGAGGGGAGATCTCGTCATCCATAAGCACCTGGCATACCAAAATCCGCACCGACCCTGGTATAGGGAATAAGTTTAGGACTTACGCAAATTTCCGTGTGTAGTGACGGCTTTAGCCGTTCTTAGCTCCTAAGAGACGCCTGAAGGCGTCACTACAAATCCTCCGCCGCTTGATGCGAGCCAGGCTGGCGTAAGTCCTGAGTTGTTGCGCTAGGCTGACTAGTCCTACGCGGCACGTTCCCCAGTTGATGTTTGCCCGGGATCGTCAGATCCCCGCGTAGCGCGCTAGAACCGCGGATCTGGCGATCCGCTTCGAGCATGGCTAACGGGTGTGAAATTTCTGCTACGATGGACTAGCCTGAATAGATACCTTTGTCCTATATGAAGCCAGACAGCCAGACCCGTAAACGTATGGTCGTCAAAGTGGGCACCGGCGTTTTAACCGGTGGAACCCACCAATTAAGCCTGCCGTCCATGGTCGAATTGGTGCGGCAGTGCGCCGAATTGCACCATCAAGGCCACGAGATTATCGTGTGCACTTCGGGCGCGGTCGCCGTAGGCCGGGCGCGGCTCGGCTTCCCCGACCTGCCCGCCACAGTCGCCAACAAACAGATGCTCGCCGCCGTGGGGCAGAGCCGCTTGATGCTCACCTGGGAGCGTTTCTTCGAGATTTACAGCATCCACATCGGACAAATCCTGTTGACCTACGGTGACGTGGAGAGCCGCCACCGCTTTCTCAACGCCCAGGATACCCTCAACACCCTCCTCGAACATCGCATCATCCCGGTGATCAACGAAAACGACGCCGTCGCCACCGACGAAATCAAGATCGGCGACAACGACAACCTCTCGGCGCTCGTGGCGGTGCTGGCGAACGCCGACTTGTTGATTATGCTCACGGACCTGCCGGGGCTGTTCACCGCCGACCCGCGTGAAAATCCCGACGCTCAGCTCATCCGCGAAGTCGAGGTGATCGATGAAAACTTGCTCGCACTGGCGGGTGGCAGTCGCAGCGGATTGGGGGTGGGCGGGATGACGACGAAGTTGCAAGCCGCCGCCGTCGCCCGGCGGGCCGGCGTGGAGACGGTCATCGCGGCGGGAACGGAACCGGATGTGCTGACGCGCATCGTCCATGGCGAGGCGCTGGGGACACACTTTCCGGCGCCGGAAACGTCCCCGGAAAACCGCAAGCGGTGGATTCTCGCCGGTGTGACCCATAGCGGGCATCTGGTTGTGGACAAGGGCGCGGCGAATGCGTTGAGCCGTCGCGGGAGCAGCCTGCTCCCGGCGGGCATCCTCGCCGTCAACGGCAATTTTGACCGGGGCGACACGGTCTCTATCCTCAACCAGAACAACGGCGAAATTGCGCGCGGCATCGTCCGCTACACCAGCGACGATTTGCAACAGATCAGAGGCTGCCATTCCGACCACATTGCCGAGCGCCTGGGCTACACGTATGGCGCGGTAGTGGTGCACCGAAATGACATGATCGTTTTGTAGTCGTGGAGTCGTGAGTCGCATAGGACTTACGCAAATTTCCGTGTGTAGTGACGGCTTCAGCCGTTCTTAGCTCCTCAGAGACGCCTGAAAGCGTCACTACAAATCCTCCGCCGCTTGATTCGAGCCAGGCTGGCGTAAGTCCTGTCGCATAGTTGTGGATTAGAGAGTCGTCAGGTACCATTCAGTCATCCTTGCCAGGTGGCAAACGTTACGGAAATAAATTGCTTCGCCAAGTTGACTGGCCTGAATAGATACGTTTTGCGTAAGTCCTATAGAGAGTCGTCAGTTGCAGCATCACAAGACTTCCTGACTACTTGACTACCAGACTACTTGATGACTTGACTCCCAGACTGAATCAAGGAGAGTAACTATTCAGCCACCCTTGCCAGGTGGCGAACGGGACTTGGGGGAGGGTGCATAATAGGTTGACACTTCGGCTATAGGCGCTGGCCCTCTCATCCCCCAACCCCCTTCTCCCCCGCCAGCGGGGAAGAAGGGGTCAAAAGGGGGTGTGGCGACACCCCCACCCAAAATCCCCCTTCCTGGGGGGAAGGGGGGCAAGGGGGATGGGCTTATAGAAACACGCCTATCTCGTCATCCACAAGCACCAGGCATACCGAAATCCACGCCCAACCTGGCATAGGGAATAAATGGCTTCGTCAGGTTTACTAGCCTGAATAGATACCAAGGAGATTAATGGCAATGAATGAAATATGTGTAGACTTGAACGCGATGGGTCGCGCGGCGCAGGCCGCCAGCCGCGAACTGGCGCTGTTGACGGCGGCGCAGAAAAACGCCGCACTGCTGGCGGTGGCTGACGAACTGGAAGCCCAGGCCGCGACGGTGCTGGCGCAGAACGCGCTCGACATCGCCGCCGCCCGCGCGCAAGGCATGAGCGCTGCCTTGCTGGATCGTCTGCTGCTGAATGAGAAGCGGGTAGCGGATTTAGCGGCGGATACGCGCAAAATCGCAGCGTTGCCCGATCCCGTGGGTGAAGACATCGAAGGACGGCTACTGCCCAACGGCATCCGTCTGAGCCGTCGCCGTATTCCCATCGGCGTGCTCGGCGTCATCTACGAGGCGCGGCCCAACGTCACCATCGACATCGCCACGCTGTCGCTCAAGACCGGCAACGCCGTCATCCTGCGCGGCGGCAGCGAGACCCTGCGTAGCAACCTGGCGCTGGTTGCCGTGATCCGGGCCGCGCTTGACCAAACAGGGCTGCCTTTGGAAGCGGTGCAGATCATCGCCGACCCCGACCGCGCCCTGGTGAACCAATTGTTGCGCCTGGATGAATATGTGGACATGATCATCCCCCGCGGCGGCGCGGGACTGCACCGTCTGTGCCGCGAACAGAGCACGATCCCGGTGATTACCGGCGGAATCGGCATCTGCCATCTGTATGTCGATGCCAGCGCCGACCTGCTGCGTTCGGTGGAGGTGATCGAGAACGCGAAGGTGCAGCGTCCGAGCGTCTGCAATGCGCTGGATACAGTGCTCGTGCATCGTTCTGTGGCGGCGGCGTTTCTGCCTGCTCTCGCCGCGCGGCTGGCGCGCAGCGGTGTCGAGTTGCGCGCTACGCCGGATGCGCTGGCGATTCTCCGGGACAACGCCGGGGGCGCGAAGGTCGTCCCCGCCGGGGCGGAGGACTTCGACCAGGAATGGCTGGCGTTGATCCTCGGCGTGAAGATCGTGGACACGCTCGATGAAGCCATCGCCCACATTCACGCGCACAGCACCGGGCACTCCGACGGCATCCTCACCAACGACTGGAGCCACGCGACCCGCTTCGTCAACGCGATCAACTCGGCGGCGGTGTTCGTCAACGCCAGCACACGTTTCAACGACGGTGGGCAATTTGGCCTGGGGGCGGAAGTCGCCGTCAGCACGCAGAAGCTCCACGCACGCGGCCCGCTGGGGCTGGAGGCGCTCACGACGTACAAGTGGGTGGTGTATGGAGATATGCACGTGCGGGAAGCGTAAAAACAGGTTCTGCCATCACGCTCTGACCGTGCCCGCAACGACCGGACGCAAGACTATTTTGGGAGGACGCTATGAGACGTACACGGATACGGCGCTATTGGCTGGTGTTCGTCGTGGGTGTCATCGTTGACCTCGCAGCGTGTACAACCGCCTCTCCTCCGTCTCCCTCTGAGTCATGGACTTCATCGCCGATGTCCACAGCGGCGTCACCCGCAACCGCCACGCCGGTGTTCGACGAAGATACTATGGCAGAGAAACGACGGCTGATGGTGACGCAAACCATCGAAGATCGCGGCATCGCCGATCCCGAGGTATTGCGCGCGATGCGTACCGTGCCACGACATCGGTTTGTGCCGGCGGAGTACGTGGATCAGGCGTATGCCGATCATCCACTGCCCATCGGCTACGGGCAGACGATCTCCCAGCCTTACATTGTCGCCTGGATGACGGAATTGCTGGAGCTGCAAGGCGGGGAGAAGGTGCTGGAAATCGGCACGGGGTCGGGGTACCAGGCGGCGGTGCTCGCCGAACGCGGCGACATCGACGTGTACAGCATAGAGATTGTGCCGGAATTGGCCACGCAGGCCGCGGACCGCTTGTGCGACCTGGGCTATACCGACGTCCACGTCAAGCAGGGAGATGGCTACTACGGATGGGCAGAGTACGCGCCCTTCGACGCGATCATCGTCACGGCGGCGCCGGATCACGTGCCGCCTCCGTTGGTGGCACAGCTCAAGGATGGGGGGCGGCTGGTCATCCCTATCGGCCCGCCGGGTGGTTATCAAAGTCTGTGGCAGTTTGTGAAGGAAGGCGACGAGTTGACGGCCTATAATCTGGGCGGTGTCAGTTTTGTCCCCTTCACCGGTGTGGGGATGACGGGCGCGCCGACGTCGCCGCCTTGACCCGCCGCGAGCCACGCGCCGGCATAGCACAGCGCTCCGCCGATCAGCACCTCGTCGAAGCCGAACGAGAGCGCCAGCATCGCCGCCAGCACCGAAGCCACCACCGACAGCGCGCCGTTGACGCCCCATGCCCACGGCAGTGTCGTCGCGCGTGTGGGCAACTCGCCCAGACGGCGCAATCCCTGCGGGAAGGGCATCCCCATCAGCACTCCGCCCGGCGCCAGCGCCGCCACGGTGACGATCATCCGTCCGCCCAGCGGCAGAGCCAGCGCCCAGGCAAAAAGCGCCGGTAATCCCACCGCGTAGGCGACAATCAGCCCCACCAGCAGGCCAAGCGTCACACGCACGGAGAAACGCCCGGCCAGCGCACTGCCGATGCCGGAGAAGAACAGGAGGGCGAAGAGCACCGTCGTCATCGCATAGGCCGGATGCCCCAGGAAGAGGATGAAGCGCTGCATCAGAGGCACTTCCACCAACATAAAGCCCAGGCCTAACAAACCAAAGTACATCAGCGTAGAAACGTTGCCCGTGTGCCGGCGTGTGACCAGCACCGGTAGCAGGATGACCCCCATAGCGGCTACGCTCGCCAGGATCAACAGCGCCGCCAGCACGAAATACCCTGCACCGCCGAAGGGCTGCCATGTTGTGCCCCATTCCGCCAGTACCTGGCGCGCCTGCGACCCTTTGAAGAAGTGTCCGAAAAACGGATGGGCGTCGGTGGGCGGGGTCACGTCGAAAGGATAGGCTGCGTACCACGCCGCGCGATCCCCGGCGTTAAGCAGCGCCGTGAACGTTTGGTAGTAGAGGGGTTCCGCCAGCACGTTGTAACGGTTGACTTCTTCCGGGCGGATGTCGGGCGCGTAGACCATATCGAAGGCATTCCCGGCGGCAAAACGGCGAATATGGGACAGTTCCTCAGAGGTGAATGGCGCGGTTTTGACCAGCAGCGTCATCGTCGCGTATCCCCGGAAGGCGACAATCTGTTGTGCCGGATTGCCGCCGGTCTGTTCCACGGCCGTCACCGCGAGGGCGAACGCGCGTAGTGACTCGCTTGGCGGCGTCTGGAGCCAGCGGGTGACGACGAACACGCCGCCGGGCGCGAGGACGTGTAAAGCGTCGCGGAAGGCTTCGACGGTGTACTGGTAGTCCTCGGCCAGACTGTACGCGCCGGAGCGGATAGGATGATACGGCGTCGTCAGCGCCAGCGAGATCACGTCATAGCGAGACGAAGTGCGGCGGATGAAACTGCGTGCATCTTCCAGCACCGGCGTGACGTGTGGTGCCTGATAGATGTCCCCGGCAGCCGCGACGATGAGCGGGTTAGCTTCGACGGCGGTGATGTGTGCCGCGCCCTGTGCCAGCGCGACCCAGATTTCCAGTCCGCCGCGTGGTTCCACCACCAGCGCTGTGCCCGCCGGTCGCAATTGATAAGCCACCGCGGTAGGCAGATAGCCGCTGAAAGCGAGGTCGCTTGACTCCAGCGCGTCGGTGTTCAACGTCAGGATCGGGTTCAGGTCATCACCGTCCACGAACAGGCCGCGTTGGGGCGGCGGTGGCTGCATATAACGATAGCTGAGTCCCGGCAGCGAGCGAATGCCTGCGCTCTCCACCACGTCCACCCGCGAGAAGCCGTTCCAGCGTTGCCAAATCACGCGCGCGCCGGGAAATTGCAGTGCATAGCTGAGGCTTTTGTACGGTGAAAGGCGCAATTCCAGCGCCGGAGGACGAAGAATGAGCATTACCGCGCCGCCCACGTTGAGCACAACGGCGGCCACGATGCAGAGTGAGTCGGCGACTCGCCCTGCATTCTCGCGTTGGGGAAGGATGAAGCTCAGGGCCGCGACGCCGCCGCCCACGCCGCTCAGCCACACAATGCCTTCACCGCCCACCCAACCGGGGAGGACGAGGGCCAGCACACATCCCAGCGCCGATCCGGCCAGATTGGTCGCATAGATGTGTCCCACCGTCGCGGGGTGTTCCACAAACAGCAGTCCCAATGCCGCGCCGCTGCAAAAGAATGGAATGGACAGGGCGATGTACTGTGCTGCCAGGATGAGTGCCTGGCGGCGATCCCAGGCGATGCTGAAGGAGTCAAAGGGAAGCCGATTGATGAACAAGTAGGCAGCGATGCATGCGATCCCATAGCCGAGCGCCAGCCAGGCGCAGGTGCGTCGGGGATGCCGTCGTCCCAGGTGCGGGAAGAGTGCCAGCAGTGTCCCGCTAGCGCCGGTCCCCAACATCGCCAGGCTGATGATCATAAAGGCGAAGTGGTAGAACTGGGCGACGGAGAAGAGGCGGGTGAGGGTAATTTCGAACAGCAACGTGGCGGCGGAGAGGCAAAATAACCCACTGAGACTGCCGGGCGCGAGGGGTGTGGCGTGAGCGGACGAAAGCATTCCTTCAGATGCGCCGGTTTTCATAGCCATGGCACTGCCCTCCATTTTGACCCACGTTCAATGATAGCGCGTCTGGGTCAAAATATCAAGCAGAGCCAATGTTCTGGAGTGTATTTCAGAAATGGGGGCTACCCCGCCGCGAGCACAGAGTCCGCAGAGTTACCAGAAATCTCTCCGCGCTCGCGGTGAACCCGATGGTAAAATCAGTGTCTCCTCTGGCTTTGGCCCCCGAACTGAAATGCACCCATGGCCTCAGTGACTGTCCGTGGTCAACAAGGGCCGCTGTACTTTATGGTTTTTTCTCTTGTCCCGGCGGCGTCTTTTCTTGTCCTGGCGGCGTCTTTTCTTGTCCTGGCGGCGTGTTTTCCTGTCCTGGCGGCGTGTTTTCCTGTCCCGGCGGCGTGTTTTCCTGTCCTGGCGGTGTTTTTTCCTGTCCCGGCGGTGTGTTTTCCTGTCCTGGCGGTGTTTTTTCTTGCTCCGGTTCAGGCGTCGCTGTGACTGTTGACGTGGGAACAAGAATAGGTGTAGGGGTAGCACTAGGCGTAGGGGTAGGGTCTGGTGTTGGTGTTAGGACAGAAGTTGGAGAAGGGGAAAACGTGAGTGTAAACGTAGATGAAGGTGTAAGAAGAATAGAGACGGGTGTGGGTGTAAGAAACGGTTGCAAGCTAAGTTGCGCCGCAACAATCGCTTCAAAAGCGGCCGATGCTGCATCATCATGGGGATACTGTACTGTCACTTGTCGAAGCGTTTCCTCCTGCAGCGCCAGGTGCGCGGCCACGACCGTCGCTCCGCCAAAAGATTCGGGAGTTTGCGTCATTTTCTCAATCGTCGTCGAGATCTCAGCAATGATTTCAGGTGGAACCGGACGCTGAAGTTCAACCAGTCGCTGGACCTCCATGGCGCGGCGGTCAAGAAATTGCATCTCCAGAGACACGCGCTGCGTTGCCGGAATCAAGGCAAGTTGCACGGCTTCAAGCCCTCGCGCCAGGGGATAAAGCGCATCCCCCGGCAAGCTTTGAGCTGAAGCCCAGACTACGCTTGTTAACATAAGGGCCAGCACTATCACAGAGCTTGCCGCCAGACGCCAGAAAGTCACGCTAGGCTGCTGCCTTGAAACAGGTTTTGCCGTCGGCATATTCGCGCGGGCATAAGCTTTCTGCCAAATGCGCCGGCGAGCTGTCGCTGAGAGACAAGGTTGTCCCAGCTTTTCGAGCCTCGCTGTAACTTCATCCTCTTGATTCGTGAACAGATCGGAGTTCATATAGTTGTATGACATCCCTTAGTGTCAGTATCGTAGAACTTTTCCCGTTGGACTAAAATGTCCCGCAGCTTACGCAAAGCCCGGTACATCATGCTCTTGACAGCATCAGGATTGCGATGAACGACCTTAGCGATTTCCTGATTATTGAGTGCGGAAGCGAAGCGCAACAGAATGACCTCCCGCTCTGCCTCCGTAAGATATTCCATAGCTTTCAATAAATCTTGATACTCTTGAATGTCTACAGGCGAATCATCACTCACCCAAAAAGTTTCGGCCTCTGCGGAAAGAGCCACGGCTTGGCGCTCACGACGTTTTGTGGCACGCCAGTAATCTACCAGTCGCGCTTTTGCGATGCGAAATAACCACGCTCCAAAGGGTAATCCCCGCTCCTCGTAACGCGCGAGAGAAACCAACATCTGCGCAAACACCTCAGCCGTCAAATCTTCGGCTACTGTAGGGTCTCCGGTGCGATAGAGCATGTAACGATACACCGCATCCACATAGTGCTCGTACAATTGTCCTTGAGCTATTCGATCATTCTTTTTTGCGCGCTGAATGACGATAACTTCATCATAGTCAGTTTTCTGTTGAGGACTCATGCTTTTATGACCATATCTAGTTTAGTCCTCTATATTATACAACGATTAAGCGGCTAATCCAGTGATGGGCAATTATTTCTGAAGACACAGTATTTAAGTACTATGGAGTCAAGCGCAAATCTCACAACTCGGCGTCACCCATTTCATTTTCATACGATTTAATAGATAGGAAACGGTTAGATTGTATTAGAGCCGGCGTACCCCAGTGGGTCCAATTCATAGGCGAGTTATTCGATGAGGGCTGTAGCAATGTCAAAGCATACACAACGAGAAAAATTAGGGCAGGGATTGGTAGAGTTCGCATTCGTTCTTCCCTTGTTGTTGCTGCTGCTGGTCGGAATCTTAGAATTCGGGCGGGTCATGTTCATCTATAGCAATCTCTTCAACGCCACGCGCGAAGGTGTACGCTACGGTGTGACCAACCCGCGTGACTTCAATGGAATCCGCAATGCTATCGCCAGCCGCATCGCCATTGCACCGGTTAACCCTCCAGACAATCCTTTCGATCCCGAGGGGGTATCCATCATCGTCGAGTATGATAATGGACCGGGGACTCCGAAACATCAGGAAGTCGCCAACATCGCTACAGGGGACCGCGTGTATGTTCACCTCAGGTATAGTATCAAAGCCCTGACGCCGTTCATGGAGCCTTTTTTCCCTCCCGATGGATTGGTGTTGAACAGTCAAGCGACACGCACCATACAAACGGTGGGCGTCATTGTTAACCCACCGCCCACTCTCCCGCCAGGCTACGATGACGGAGACGGCGGCGGGGGAGGAGGTGACGGCGGCGGCGGAGAAAGTCCCTCTATCACGCTCGCTCCTACGTGCGGACCGATCGGCGATCAATCGGTCACCGTCCATGGAAGTGGTTGGAACGACGATACCCGGGTGGATGTGTATATCGACGAGGCACAGGTTTCGAACAATACCGCCATTGATCCGATTTTCACCCTGGTCTTTGATACAACCACGATTCAAGCCGGCAGCTACGTGTTCAAAGTCGTAGGACGGCAAAGCGGAAGTATGGCTACGGCTGTTTATTCCGTACCCTGCGATGCCGGTCCATCCACCCCCACCGCTACGCCGACGCCCACCGCTACACCGACGCCCACCGCTACACCCGCCCCAACAGAAATGCCCACCGTCCCTCCCACGCCGGCACTGGCGCAGATTATCATTGACAAACCGCTCCTTGCCGGTCAAACCTTCGTCGCCGGCTCGGCGCAGCCCGGTGAAACAGTCAACTTGCGCATCGTCCAGACCGGTTTGTTGGCTTCCGTTGTCGTCGATGGCCATGGACGTTTCCTTTTTGACAATCTATCGCCACTGCTGGCAGGCATGACGCTCATCGTCCAGGGGTATGGTCAACAGGATATAGCCGTTGTAGAAGGTGGAACTCCGACGCCCACGCCTGCCCCCAAATCGGGCGGCAACGGCTATATCGAAATCACACCCAACTGTGGCCCCGCCGGAGGACAGACTATTACGGTGCGCGGCTACAACTGGCCTACCGGCTCTTATCTTACCCTCTACTTCGATACGATCATAGTCTACGACGGCACGAACAAAGTTAAAACCTCAACGTTCGAACAAATCTTTACTGTCGCGAATGTTGCCGTCGGCATTCCTCACGCCGTCAAGGCCCAGGCGTGGAGTCAAAAGAACCAGGGGGGGACGCTCATCTACGAATATGAAACTCCCTTCTCTTGCCCATGCCCGGTCCCGGATTTGGTGATCAGCCATCTCCAGTTGTCAACGACGCCGCCACTGGGCACCTTCCAGAAAGTCGATATCGAGGTTCAGGTAACCAATCAAGGCGGTGCAGACATCCCCTCACTCTTCTGGGTGGACCTGTTCGCCGATACACCGCCTGATCCCTATACCTACGCCGGCACCGATTATGTCGCTATCAACGGACTGCCGGCCGGCGCCAGTATCAATTTTGCCATGTGGGTGGAAGCAGGTTTTGCGACGACTGGAAATCACACCCTCGTGGCCCTGGTCGATACCTGGAATCAAGTTCTGGAAATCGATGAAACCAACAATACCAGTGCTCCCCTCACTGTGACTATCAGCATCACGAATCCGGTCCCCACGCCCACCCCCACACCAGAAATCACGCCGGGGCCAAAAGGACAAATCAGCGGCATCACCTATATGGACGGCGTGCCGCAGAGTTTGGTCAACGTCTACGTCTACGACACCCAGGGGCGTTTGATCTGGTCGGGCTTTTCCCTGACTACCACTGCACCGGGCGGGGGGATTATTGATGGCTACTATGAGGCTGAATTGCCGGCGGGCGACTACACCGTCGTTGGACAGATGCGGATGGCAACGGCTCTCTATTGGGGACAAGTCACCGTCATCGATCTACTGCCCGGCGAAATCCGGCAGGAAGTTGATATCAACCTGACCATTTTGGAGTGATATGAAATATCGTAGGGGGCTTCTTATCGTCAGTATCATCATGATGCTCTATGCTGCCGTGGCATATACCACAGCAGTTTATGCTGACGATGGTAGCTGGGAGCAGGATGGCGCACTGACGTCCAGCAATCTTTCCCTCAATGGTGATATTCGCCAGCCAGCGATAGCCATCAGTCCAGAGGGGGATGTTGTAGTCGCCTGGTCAAACGTTGGCAATGTTGCGGACAGAGGCATTTTCATCACCATCGGCGCAGGGCAACCCTTAACACCCAGTAGTGCTCTGTTCCTCAGTGAAAGTCAAGCTGCAGATGCCTGGGCACCGGACATAGCCTACCGGGGCAATCAACTGGTTGCCGCTTGGATGCAAGGCGACTTTCCTTACCCGGGTGCCATTATGCAGCAAGATGGTATCCTCGGAACGCCCCACACCGTTATAACTCCGGTCTATGGTTACACAACACCCCGACTGCTCGTCGGTAACGATCGACTTCATCTGTTCTTTGCTTCAGCCAGTGACGAAAATGACTGGTCGAAGGCCGATCTCTATTACGCGCAACGTCTGTTTACTGCCGAAGACTGGTTGACACCGACGATGATCATCACCCGTTCGCAGGTCAATCCGCCGTATGGCGGCATCTGGTATCCCCATGCGGCCCTGAGTCATGACAGCAACACAGCTCATCTCGTATGGGAACAGACGGCGGGGACGCTGGCCGTCCGTGGTGTGTGGTATGCCCAGGGGACCTGGCAACCGTCACAACAGAATTTTACATGGGCACCCCTCACCCGTTTATCGCCGCCAGATAAAGAAGGCGTGCGCCCCAAAATTGCCGTGGATGGCGCGAATCGGGTCCACGTGGCTTGGATTGAACAACAGGTCGTTGCCACCGGCGTAGGGACGCAGGCCACCATGCAATACATTAACTATCGGCGGTTCGAGGACGGGCAATGGATACCGCCACTGGCGGAGCCGGCGCAACGGCTTGACCCGGTGCCGATCCAGGCCAATACCTATCGCCCTACATGGTCCAACATTGCCATAGACGTGCTCGGTAACATCGTCTGTGTCGCCTGGCATGGCTATCGCGGCAGTCCTGGCGTCTCAGGGCAGGAGGAAATCCTGCTCAAGTGCAGTCGCAATGGTGGAAAGGACTGGGATCCCCAGACCACAAACGCATCAGAAACGCCGGGGGGGCTCTCCCTGTTTCCCACCATGCGCTTGAGCGCTCATGCATGCCTCCATCTGGCTTGGGAGGAACACCAGGGCGGCCTGATTTACACAACGAACTATGACACACTGTACCGACAAGGGCCGCTCCCTCCCATGCGCGTATATTTACCGTTGATTATGAAAGGTTAGCGCCATGGCACACAAGAAATGGCTATATCCATTTTTCGTATTACAGTTGCTGTTTGTCTCCCTCATAGGAGCCTTTTTTCTGCTGCGGAGCTATTCCAACATCCAACAAGCTGACCCATCGCTGCCCGCCGTGGCCGCTGCTACACACTGGACAGGGGTGGCTACGCCGGTAACACTCGCAGACGCCGCAACGCGCGCCGGGATTGAGGCGCAGGCCTGGGCCAACGACGCCGCACTATCCAGAGTTGAAGCTACCTGGCGTCCTGGCGACGAGTGGATAGACATCGAATCGCCGCCGGTAAGCTGGTCTTTCTATTACTATTCGCCGGCTCACAGTGCGGTTATGTCTGTCGCCGTGCAAGGTGAAGAGGTCCTCCCCACTCCTGCGACTATGTTGCCCTATTCACCCACGCTCCTTAGCGGGTTCCCGCCTCCCCAAGGGGTGGAAGTCGCATGGCTTACCTTTCGCGCCGCGGGCGGGGAAGACTTTTTGCAGGCACATTCGGGAGCGGCTGTACAGTTTCGACTGCAGATGGCCTCGGGGAAGCCCACATGGTTCATTCTGGCATTTACACCCCAGGCGCGGCTTCAGATAAGCATCGATGCCGAGACCGGGTTATTGTTCAAATCTTGATCGCGTTTCTATTTATTTATGGTTAGAACGGCATAGGTTTAGTGAGGAGGTGGGGTATGAAAAACAAGCGTGAAAACGGTCAAAGCGTTATAGAATTCGCCCTGACACTGCCATTGTTGATTTTAATGCTCATGGGGCTGTTGGACTTCGGACGCGCCTACTTTATCGTGGTTATGCTCAACGATGCCGCGGCCGAGGGTGCCGTCTACGCTGGGGCGTGTCCTACCGATGTGGATGGTATTCAACTTCGGGTTACGGAGGCCGCTTCAGATAATCTCATTCAAATCGAGCCTGCAGATGTCACTGTGCTTGGCAGCGTCATCGCCGCCGGGGAGTCTATCACGGTCAGTGTAAGGTATGAATTCACATTTCTCACTCCGCTCGTCAATGAAATGTTTGGCGATGGCTTAACCCTCCGCGGTCAGGCCATCAATCCCATCATAGATGGTTCATAAGCTAATAGCGATGAATCATGAAAGGAGTCTATTATGAAAAAGAACGAACGCGGACAGGCATTGATTATAGTCGCCCTGGCCATAGTTGCTCTGTCAGCCGCGCTTGGGTTGGCTTTGGATGGGGGGCAGCTCTACCAGACGCGACGTCAGGCGCAGAATGCCGCCGATGCCGCGGCGCTGGCAGGCGCGCGTCTGCTGCTCCGTGAAGCATGTGAGCCATCGGACAACAGCGACCTGGAAATATCCAACGCCATCATCGACTTTGCAGGGCAGAACGGGGTGGTGTGGGATGGTTCTAATATCCACGCGCAATACATCAAAGTGGAGGCCGATGGGAGCGGTACCTTGACCACCGTCGCCACCCGGGCAGAGGCAACTGGCATCTCTGTTACCCTGATGTTGACCACCGCCACCTCTTTCTTGCGCGTCGTGGGGATTCGGGATATGACGACGCCGGCTTCGGCCGTCGCGGTGGTGGGACCGGTGACACAAATACCTGCCGGGAGAAGCATCTTGCCCATCGCGGTGCCGGACGAAATCCTCTTTCAAATGGATGCCGGCGACTATATGACCATTGAAAACGATGCCGTGTGTCGTGACTCCGATCCTGACGATTGCGTCACAGATCCTAATGACAGCTATTCCAACGCCAACTCTCAACGGGGATGGTTGAACTTCGGGTATATATATAATATCGAGCGTTATCAACAAAGTAATCCTTCGCGCCGCACTCACGAAATCAATCTCAATGCCAATGCTTTGAAAGCCATCATCGAAGTGGCTGCGGGGATGATGCCCAACAACCCACCCTGGTGGCTGGGAAATCCACCCAGAATTCCCTCCATTTTCATCGGCACACCGCCATCTCCCTGGCCCGACCTGACTGGCGATGCCACCTATTACATGGATGGGGATTACATTCTGGGAGGAACGGGGCAAAAACAAGTAGGGATGAGCAACATTTTTGATTTTCTGCGGGGGCAAACTGTGTATTTACCGGTATTCGATAGGGTATATCCGGTTAGCTACCTCGTGGATAATCCCGGAATCTTCCCGACGCCATACGTTGAGGACAACTCCGGCCCGTGGCCTAACCCGAACAGCGCTAACGACTATTTCTATCATATCGTCGGCTTCACCGCCGTTGAACTGCCCGATCCACCCCCGCCAGGCAATCCTAAAGAACTCGAGGGTACCCTGATTCAGATCAGTATTGGCGAGGGAGAGACGGACCCTACTCAACCGCTGCAGTGTGATTTACGTATTCACGGAGTTATACTCTGGAAATAGAGTGGGTCTCAAACCCTTTACAAATCAGACTCGGTAGATCTAATTTTGCTAGGTCTGGAGCCGGCGATCCAGACCAGAACGAGGATCTGGCGATCCCTTGGGAGCATTTTGTGGTCTACTGAGACTCGCCTGGTAAAATCCTCATAGGGCTATCATCGTGACAGGCGCTTCTGGTAAACCTGGAAGCGCCTATTTCCCATGACCAATGTACCCTTGACTTTTGGGTGGCCTCCCCTATAATGGAAGGTGAGAATTATGTAAGAAATAATCGACGCTTGTGGCAAAACAAAGCCCACTCCTTTTTATCCTCCGCCTGTATTGTAGTATCAAAGCCACAAGCCTGGCAGTTGTTTTGAGTTTACCTGCATAGCGGTCGAGGTGTAAGGACACTTTTTAAAAAAGGTTCCTCAGGATTTCGTGGGGTCGAAATAAAAAACCGGCCATCGATGGACGCGCAAAGTATCAAAAAGTAGTGAAAATCTGTGTCATCTGTGGCAAAAGCCAAAGCTGTTTTTCCATCACCACGCAAAGTCCCAGAGAACCTTAAAAAGCTCTTAACAAGCTGGTGAGGGAGGAGCCGCATGGAACATAGAAGGACTCGAGCGCAAGGTCTGGTCGAATTTGCCCTGGTATTGCCGGTGCTGCTGGCAGTGATAATAGGGTTGATTGACGTGGCGCTGCTTTTTCAGGGATACCTGACTGTAGCTCATGCCGCGCGCGAAGGAATGCGTTTCGCCGTCGTCTACCAGCCCAATCAAGGCCAATGTTTGCATCGGGATATAAACGGGGATCCTGTCTACGAGCCATATCCGGATTGTCCGGTAGATGGGGCTGAAAACCCGGCCGAAACTGACAACGCTTATTATGCTCGCCGTTCATTGCTGATCAAAAGAGCTGCTATACAAGCAGTCGTGGGGTTGCGCACCGAAACAGTCTGTAGCGGAACGGATAGCATATCTTGTATTGTGGCGCACAACGACGATACCGGGATGTTGGGAGTGCGTATTTGGGGTTTTCAAACCTTTGAGACGGCGGAAGAACCAGACATGCCCGGACTGCAAGGGCTTCCCGTCCGCGTACAGGTGATTCATAATGTCCCCTTAGTGATCTTGGGCACCATTTTCCCCAATGCCCATGTCCAGGTCCGTAGCGCCGCCAGTGGCATCAATGAAGGAGTGCAAGTAGGATTTGGAAATCAGCCCCCGCCCACTTTTGCTCCTTTGCCCCCGCCGGCTCCACCGGGTCCAGAGGAGCCGCCGGAAGAACCGCCCGATACGCCGACACCAACGCCCATCCCCAACTATTCGATTGAGTTGAACTTCGAAACCGCACTCAACGAGTTACCGGACGACCGTTCTCACGGGGTCATTGCCCACGTATGGGACAACGCCGGGAACAATGTGGCCGGTGCGTGGGTGACGTTCCGCACCGATCTCGGCAGTTTCAGCAAGGCAGGCGTTGGCATGTCCTCCATCGTCGCCACCACGGACGCGGATGGGTTAGCGCACACGACGCTGTACGCTAACCGTCCCGGCGTCTCGCATATTACGGCCTGGTTGAACTACGACGGTGATGGTGAAGTGGATGCCAATGAACCGATGGATACGGCGGTCAAGACGTGGAATGCGACCGGCCCTTATCTGATTGTGTCCAATTACAACCCCCCTGCCGGTACATGGTTGGGCGTATCGGTGATGGATCACCCGGCGCCAGATGCACCTTACTCGCTGTGGTGGTGCACGGCATCGGTCACCTCCACGCAGGTGCCCACAAGTTTGGCCTATCCGGTCGTTGTGGATACGGTGACCTGGGACCTGGAGGATGTTCCGGCGCAGGTACCGGTGGGAGCCGCCGGGCTGTACCGGATCGAATCTCATCGAGGGAACGGCGGAAGCAACGGCTGTGACGAGCCATCGACCCTGGTGGCCCAGTCGGGCGTGATTGAGATTCTTCCCCTACCACCTGATCTGGTCATTACCAACGTCGATGTGATCTCCCAGACCGGCATCATTCCCGGCGAACCGATCACGTTACACATCACCATCGCCAACATGACGGCGGAAGCGGTCAACGGGCCGACCGATGTGGATACGTACATGGACCTCTCCACGGCGCCCAGTGCAAGGCAATTTGGCCTGGACAAACAGTGGGTAGGCAATTTACCGGCGTTTGGGACTACTGCCGTCACCGTAACGGTCACCCTCTACGACTTGGACACGCATACGCTGTGGTTCCAGGTCGATACGACGAATTATGTGGATGAAGGTACTGTCGGCGGGGAGGATAACAATATCTTCGGCCCGGTTACGATCCAGGCCATAACGTGTTTCCCCATCAGCGGACGCAGTGACGACTTCGACGGCGGATTAGGCGGGCAGTGGACGGGACTGGATTTGCCCACGGCCTCGCAGAGTGTAGTGGCAAACCAACTGCGGATTATGCCCAACCGTGGCCGGATCGGCGGCACCGGCGCCGATTTCGACGGCGGGCATTACGTTTACCAGACCGTCAGCGGCGACTTCGACATCAGGGTGAAAGTGGTGAGCATAGATTCGACCGACGACGGCGCCGAGGCCGGGCTGATGGTGCGCGCGTCACTGGGCCTCAACAGCCAGTATTTTGCCACATTGCTTAAGCGCAACCGTCAGGTTTACCAGGATTACCGTGCCACCACGGGAGGCGCCGCTACGGAAAATGGCACCAATGTCGGCTCGTCGGCGTGGGTGCGTATCAAGCGTGTAGGCAATGTGTTTAACTCCTATTACTCCACTAATGGGACTAACTGGACGGATCTTAGCTCGGCGCGCACCATAGCGATGGGCAGTTCTGTGTCCATAGGCATTGTCGCCAACAGCGATGATACCGGGACTGCCGGCGCAGCCGCTTTCGACAATTTTGATGTTTACTCCGGCGCCGGAAGCGACGACAACTTTAACGGCGGGTTAGGTGGATTTTGGAGCAGTGTCACCTTGTTGCGCGGTTCGGAAACCGCCGGCGGCACACTTGCCGTTACGCCGGGGTGGGGAGATATCGGCGGGACTTACGATAGCTTCCGCTATCTGTATCAGGCGCCCATGAGCGGCAACTTCAGCATGACGGTCAAGGTGTTGAGTCTGCAGTCGAGTGATACCGACTCCAATGCCGGGCTGATGGCACGGGCATCATTGTCGCCGGACGCCGCACATTATTCCCTATTCCAGACTCGCGGAGGGTCTATCTCAGGTGAGTATCGTGCCACGACAGGCGGAACTGCCACTACTCCGCAGAGTGTAAGCGGTACCGCCCCCCGGTATTTGCAGATCGCACGTCAGGGAAACATCTTTACGTCCTATTTCTCTACCGATGGTAAAAGCTGGACGAAACACGGATCGAATACCCTCAGTGGTATTCCCAGTTCGTTGTATGTTGGGTTGGCGACCAGCGCCGACAATGGCGCCGTTGGCGCGGCCACCTACGATGATTTCAAAATCTGCACGCCGTACGACGCCTCGAACCTGCCGGAGCCTCCTGAAGACCCCGTTCTCAATCCGCCCGGACTGATGCAGTGTACGGAATTACTCTCGGTGCCGGGGTTTGAAGGCAATCCGGAAACCGTTGCCGCAGTCTGGAAAGCCGGAGATGCCAACGGTCTCATAGGAGCGTATCAACGCACATCAGTGCAGTTCCATTACGGAAGTTTTTCAATGCGCCTTCATGCTTCTAATGGATTCATTCCCTGCGCCTCGAGCCAGCTACAGCCTTACCTGTATCAACAGATCCAGATTCCGACGGAGGTCTATTCCTTCTCGACGCTCGTCGTTTCTGGCTACTACTACGTGGATAAGAGTTCTCTGGCGTGCAGTTTGGGGACTGTGGCCGACGCCGACGATCTTTTGTCGGTGAATCTTTACTCGACCGGCGGCGCGCCGTTGTTGACCGCGCAGTCTGTTGTCAATGGCGGCAGCGCCTCGGGGACATGGTATCCGATCAGCATCAGGTTAAGTGACGTGATGGCCGATCCGACCACTTATGCGGGACAAACACTGCGCTTGCAATGGAATGGCTATAACGATACAGATATTGACGGTACCTTCTTCTATCTGGATGATCTGAGCGCGCAAATGTGTACGACCTGGCCTGTGCCGCCGGACCAAGTGGACACCGCTTCCATCGGAGGCCAGGTCAAAACGCGCGGGCAGAACAACATGCCGGTTCTGTTGCCCGGCGCCGATGTCTGGGCTTATGCGCAAGGCGGAGAAGTGTATCACACCCGTTCGATTCACAACGGCACCTACCATTTTTACAATATCCCGCCGGGAACCTACGTCATTTATGCAGAGACATGGATGAGCGGTCAACTGCGCACCGCATCCACACAGGTGACGGTGGTTGCCAACGAGCGCAATTACAATGTCAATCTGTTGTTGCAGTAGGGTATGGCAGATCCGACACGGGGCAGAACGAGCTAAAATGAGTAAACATGGACGATGGTGGCTCATCCTAACGGTTATCGTTGTGACGGTCCTGAGTGGCGCGACGGCAGTGTTGGCTGCGTGGCTGCACCTGCCGGCGCGGCTCTCGGCGGCAACTGACGTATGTGACATCGAGCCGCGCACTGTCATGAGCGCCGACGGTGAGTGGTTGGCGAGTGTCTGGATCAAAGGGCGTCAGGTCAATGACGGCTGTGTAAGCCGTGGTGCCGCGGTGCTCCGGTGGGCGGGTCAGAACGGGTGGAGCGATCCGGTGAGGCTGACCTTGCCGGCGGGATATGGGAACGGTTGTTTTGTCCATGCCGATGTAGCACTCAATGGTCCCATAGCGCATCTGGTAACGACCCTTTGGGCGCCTTGTGATGATGTCCAGGCCAACAGCCTCATTGCCTATTACACCTGCAATCTACAGACAGGCGTCTGTTCAGCGGGAACAGGGGTGACATCGCAGGCCGGCGCAGAGAACTTGCGCTTTTCTGACGCGCGGATTGTGCTTGACAGCCAAAACTTGCCCCACATTGTGTATGGACGCGGCGATCATTCCCTGGCGCAGGGCAAGCTCTTTTACACCCGCAATTTGGGCAGCGGGTGGGAAACGCCCTTGCGAATTTCTTCTGATACAGAAATGTCCTATCGTCCGTCCCTGGCGGCCTCCAATGGCCGGATTCACATCGTTTGGGAGAATCACCGCGATTACACAGATGGGCTGGGGCGTCCGCGTCAACGAGGCGATGTACGCTACCGCTACTGTGCAGAAGCAGGATCATGTGGTTCGATTATAGGCTATCCGAGTCCGACGACGCTGGATGAGACAACTTATCCCGTGCCCGGTATTGCGGCGCACGGGGATCGCGTCATTTTGACCTGGAATGTATGCGCCGATATAGATCGCAACCCTCCTTGCGAAAAGTTTTATCTGATGTATGCGCGTTCCAACGCCAACGGCACGGGTTTTTTGTCGCAGCCACGGGAGGTAGGGACAGAAACGGAAATGCAGTATATCAACATGTCCACACGCTTCTATGCCGGGACCGATGACACGAATAATGAAGCTGGCGAGTATGCCACCCATCTCAATGCCCGGGTAGAGCTTGACGCCGGGGAAATGCCCCATCTGGTTTGGCAGATGCGGGAAGGCGCCGGTTACGTGTTGACGACCACTCACGCCATTTCAGCGACCGAGGAGAGCTTCACCTGGGCGCAGGGCGAGTCGCCGCAATCCGGCACCGGCAGTGACAATCGGGTCTATCCGTCCTTGGGGTTGACGGCGGTCGATGAGACATGGGCGCATCATTTTGTTTATATGCAAACGTGGCGGGAGGGTGAGTGGAACCGTTCCCAAATCTTTTATGATGTCGCCGGGCCGGCCCGTCTCCTTTTGCGCTTAAGCTATACAGAACGTACCAGTGGTTTGCCGCAGGGACGTGCGCAGGTGATCACCGCGCATGTCCAAGCGGAGGATGGTACAGGTGCCAATGGCGTGCCGGTGATCTTTACCACCACGTTAGGCAGCTTTGCCCCCGACGGTTATGGCACAGCGCAAGTGCAAACCACCACCGATGCGCAGGGTATGGTCACATTGACCCTGTACAGCAATCAAGTGGGCACGGCGCATGTCTCTGCATGGGCGGATGCGGTGGACAACCTGCAATGGGACGACGGGGAACCCGGTGCAGTGTTGACCCAAACATGGGTTTTTACCGGCACACCGTTCCTGACCGTCTTGCCCGGCCCGGTGAGGGCCAGAGATTGGATCACCGCCGTTGTTGTGGACCATCCCTATGCCGATTTGAACCATCCCGAAGGAGGCGGGCAACCCCTGCCTTATTATCTGTGGTGGTGCCAGGTCGACGCCCCGGACGATCCTCCCGCCCAGCAAATCGGAGAAGAGTTCTATGTGAATATCGATACGTGGGACCATGCGGCAACCTTCCAGGTTCCCGATGACGTGACCGGAACCTATCGTTTAGAAACCCACACCAGTTCCGGGGGCAACCCTTGTGATACTCCTGATACACAGGTGGCAGCTTCGGACGTGCTCACCGCGACTTCTGGGCCTCCGTCGACCCCTCTCATTACCGTGGATAAGGCCCGCCCATTTCCGGGGGGCACGATAATCGCCACGTTATGGAATCATGGAAATGGCGTCTATGATGTATGGTGGTGCACCGAAAGCGGCCAAAATATCGCGCAAAACGTCGCCGACAATGTTGCCGTGACGACTCCAGACGAAGAGTTGAAAATGCCTGTACCTCTGCAGGTGCCGCTGGAAGCAACAGCCGGGCTGTATCGTTTGGAATCTCACAGTGATAGTCCCGAGGCCCGGTGTGGCAATATGACCACGTATGTGGCTTCTTCAGCCCTGATTTGGCCGTATGCCAGGGTCTATTTGCCATTGATAATGCGCAAGAAGTGAAAATGGCGAGATAAGAATGAAACGGCGTAAACAATTGTATGGGCTGCTCATCCTGCTGGCCGTGATGATCACAGGACTGCTTCTGGTGGCCTGGCAGCTAGGGTCACCACAAACCGGTAGTGGAAGCACCTCATCTCCGCCGCGCTTACCACAATCCGCGGCGGAGGCAGCAGCAGTCTTGCGGACCTGGCTTACAGAGCATGGGTCGGCAGATGATGCCATTGTCGCGTGTACCTTAACGCTGTCACCGCGTACTCTGGCAGAAAGCGGCTGGACCTTTCAAGTCTATTCAGCGCAGAAAAACCGTCTGTTAGTGGCCAGGGTCCATGTTGAGGAAGTACAGATCCTGCGCGATATTGTTTCACGCTATCCTCCTGTAGTGTTGTCGGCGGCAGCCTGGAAGCACGACAGTGAGGATATTTTGACCACATGGTGGCGTGAAGGCGGCGCGAGCGCATGGAATGCGACGGCGACCCCTACTTTAGTCTTACGTTTGGGGATGCGCGAGGATCGTATTCCCGCGTGGCAGCTCACCCTCGAAAAAGACAACACGAGGGTGATGGATTATTGGGAAATTCGCGCCGATACAGGGATGTTGTTAGAACACAGTTCAGGAGGCCGGTGATGAAAAAACTGCGCTGGAGACTGAAGTTTAATGCCCATCATGGACAGAGTATCGTCGAATTCACGCTGGTGTTGCCAGTGCTGCTCTTATTGTTGCTGGGTGTTGCAGAGCTAGGCGTCGCGCTCTACAATTATTTGAGCCTGGCGACGGCAAACCGTGAGGGGGTACGTCTTGCTTCGCGTGCCCGCTTTACCGATGAGGCGACGGCCGGACTTGTCGTCAGTAGCAGTGGCATGGTAGAGCAACCGGATGGGACCTTTGTGCCGGTCATGAAATTGAGTGGTGCAGATGCCAATCTCGGGGTCATTATTACCCATATCTCGATTGATACGGCGGGGAACTTACTCGACACCTCGACTTATATCTCTGGAACAATCATGGGGACGGATCATGCGCTTCGTCCTATCACCCCCGAGGATTCAAGATTCACCGCGGAAAAACTGGAGGAATTGGTCAGCAATAGCCTGTCTGCTACTTCAGAGATCAATGCTTACCGGGAAGACATGTCCTACGACAGGATTCCTGAAGAACTGGTGGTTATAGAAACGTTTCTGACACATCACTGGATGTCATCCAACATCGATGCGACAACCCTGTATTTCCATTCGGTGATGCGCGTATTGCGCGACTCTCGCGATGCTCTGCAAGGGGGATAGGTCCCTTTTTTATATCTCTCTGCGGTCTCAGGTGCGCCGCGGTGAGATATGAGGTAGTGACGCGGTTGGCGCTCCAGAAAGAGAGTTGACCGCAGAGTGCGCTGAGCTTTTCTCCGCGTTCTCAGCGACCTCCGCGGTGAAAAACAGGAAACTGCGTCGCGACTGATATGAGTCATCACCACGGATAGGGTGTGGTGAGGAGTTAGAGGAGGACAAAAAATGAAACGGATACGATTCAAGGGCAAGACACGCAGTGAACGAGGCCAGAGCCTGGTTCTGGTGGCCTTTAGCATTTTTGCATTGGTAGCCTTTGTGGGGTTGGCCATTGATGTGGGCCTTTCTTACGTTGATCGCGTCAGAGCGCGGCGGGCTGCCGACGCAGCGGCCCTGGCCGCTGCCAGTGAGTTGCCGTTGGAAGCAGCAGCTCAAGCGCGCGCCCTGGAGTACCTCGAAGCCAACGGCTACCCTTGTGGTTTGCAAGTGCAAAATGAAGGCGATAATTTACTCTATCAGTGTAGCAATGCCGAGACGCGGGTGGAAATTAACGCCGGCTACCCCGAGAGTTATATCGCCGGACCAGGCGCAGCAGAGGCTAAGCGTGTTATTGTTATCAACACAACGCGCTATCGTGATGATGTTTATGCCAGCAACACGGCCGATCGCATCGAAGTAATCGTACAACAGGCTTCGCCGCTTTACTTTATGCGTATATTCGGTTTCGACTCGCTGCATGTAGAGGGGCGGGCCGTGGCCGAGAACATCAACAACCTGGATGTGGTGATAGTGTATGATACATCTGGATCGATGGAGTTTGATACGTTGTGCTACGGGTGTTGGTCCCCGCAGACCGGTGCCGCTTATCCCGAGGGCAACCGCTGGCGGCTGCCATGGAAAGGTCCGGCCAATGGTCCTCCCGCGCATTGCAGCGGCAGCGCCCCCTATACCTCTGGCGGCTACACTTATATCATCATCGAGGCCGAAGAGTATAGCAGCACCAACGTACCTTATGACCGGGATGCCTACGTGCTAGGTATGAGTTATTGGGTGATGCAACGCAACGGCAGCCAGTCCGCCTCGTGGCATATTCACGATGGGGGAGCATCCGGTGCGCTGGGGCGTGATAGTTATGGCGCTTACATCACCCACATGCCATATTACGTCCACTCGTCTGGTTCTGGGGGCACGGGGGTGAACTGTAATCTGACCGATCTTCTGAATGGGGGAATATGTAATGACGAAGCGTGGGTGCTCGCCAGAGGCGGGCCTTATCCAGCGCCACGTGTGGATTATGATGTCACCATTCCTTCTAGTGGGACGTGGTACGTGTGGGTGCGTGCGCAAGGCGGCACGCTGATGTGGGGATTGGATGGTAACACTCCAGTTGAGGCGAGCGGGTTTCCTGGAAATGGTCCCATGTACGATGGCGCCCGTCCCGGTAGCTGGAAATGGAAAAAATTGGGATCGTTAGGGAGCTTGACGGCCAACAGTACCCATACACTCCATTTATGGGCCGGAGACGCTGGTTTCGATGTGGACCGCATTATTATCACCACAAACAGTACCAACGACAGTTCGCAAATCCCTGTTAAGAGCGACACAACGCATATCGATAATAACCGCACCGGGGCGGCCTGCGACCCCTGCGACGCGCGTTTCGGCGGTTATCCCGGCGGGGAGGGGTGGCTCAATCCTCCGAATTGCGTCCTACCGGGTTTCCCCGCGGATGCCGTGCAGAACTATCGCTACCTCGATGACATTTACGATGACGAGCAGCCCATTCGCAGTGCCGTGGAAGCGGCCAAACGCTTCGTGGCGCGCATGGATCCCCAGTATGACCAGATTGGATTGGTTTCGTACAGCGCCGACGTCATTACACAGCAAGAGCTGCAGTGCATACGGTGGTCACAGTCACAGCCAAACACGCCGCCCTGCAATGCAACGGTCATCACCAATACGGTCATTGCTTCTTTGGATGGTTTACACGCCAACGGCAATACGGCTATCCCCGGTGCCATCAGGCGCGGGATCAACGTGTTGAGCAACACATCCGGGCATTACGGTCGCCCGGGCGCCGCCCACATTATGGTGCTGATGACCGACGGTGAGGCGAATGACCTCGCTAACACCACGTCGGTGTGCTATGCCCAAGATTACTGGCCGCATAACACCGGCGACACGGATAAAGATCGGGCCAAAGACTGCATGGTGTACTACGCGCGACAGGCGCGCAACAACGGGATTGTCATCTACACGATTACGCTAGGCGCGGCGGCGGATATCGAAATTATGGACTATGTCGCCCAATTGACCGGCGGCATTCACCGAAACGCGCCGCGCCCGGAGCAGCTTGATCCCATCTTTGATGAGTTATACAAGCGCATCTTCCTGCGCCTGGTTGAATAACTATCACTATGCAGCCGCCCTCGCCAAGTGTGGTGAACAGGACTGTGGGGATGGTGCATCCTATTATAGGGAATCAATGGCTTTGCCATGTTTACTGGTACAGCGTGGCAGAAATAGTTCCCCGGTCAATGCTTGCCAGGGATCGTCAGATCCCGGCGTAGCGCGCCCGAACTGCGGATCTGGCGATCCACTCCGCGCATGGCTAACCGGTGTGAAATTTCTGCCACGATGTACTAGCCTGAATAGAGACCAAAATAAGACGAGCCACAAAACTCCCCGCCCCTGAGCAAGGGCGGGGAGTTTTTAACAGGATTGGTAACTGTTCAGCCACCGACTCAGAAACGGCGCTGAGCAGTTACCAGGGGATTGTCTTATTGTTCGGCCGGGGCCGGGGTCGGAGCCGGCGTCAGTTCAAGAGGCTCACGGAGAGGAGTTAGAGCGACCGGCAAGTCAGAGCCGGTTTGCGGGATTTGATAGAACTCCAAAATGTAGCGACTCCACACCACGCCTGTGTGCCAGTAGGTGGCGTCATTCGGCGCACGAACCACCAGGTCTAAATCTGCACCGATCTCATACAAATACTTCAAAACGAGAGAATCCTGGGGGGTAACCAGCAAAGTAACCAATTCGACGTCCCCGCGAGTATTGGGCTGGACGGGAACGGCTTCCGACGCCGCCGGCGCTTGCGTCATGATCCCCGTACCGGCCTCAGGCGTGGCTGCGGCAACTTCGGAGGTTGACACCGTTTCTTCGCTGTATTGCGCGCCGATATGCCATACAATTGCATCTTGTACAGTCATTTGCACAAACACCTGTGGATATGGATCGCCATTGGGTAAAATCATACTGGCGACTCCGTTAGGCAAAGTCTCAAAACGTCCGTATATTCCACTGATGGACACGCCAGGTGTTTCGGTGCTGGGTGCAGGCAAAGTCTGGAACTGATTAGGCAGCTTGCTCTGGAATTCAGTATCCACGTTGACCAGCGTAATCGCTGCCAGAACATCCACATGGTCTCCTTCTCGGATATGCCAACCTACCCCACCCTGGACATCCATTGGCAACCCATAGCCCACACGCCCCGGCGGGAAAGGTGCAATCGCCTCCTCAGACAACATATTGGTCAGAATCGGGGTGCCGAGAGGGATATCTTCTGCGGCGTACATATTATTGAGTTGATCCAACGAGCTTAAGTAGCCAGAAGGCGGCAGTGTGTCTGCCGGCCACTGTTGTATGGTCGCTGCATTATCACCATTTTGGAAGCGCCAACCGCTGGGGATAGGGTCCTGAGCCGAAACTACGATGCCGATAGAGGGAATTGGAGTGGGCATTTCGACCGCGGCAGGTTCCTCTTTTGGTTTTCTCAATGTTATCAAAAGGTAAGCTATAACTAGCACATCCACAACAACGATGACAATGATGAGAAGTGAACGTTTCCCTCGCATAAGCACCTCCTGTGCTCATAATTTCACCATACATTATTAGTCTAGCATAAGTCAAAAAGATGTCAATTTCTATACCGGTCAACAAGATGTTGGACACGCGGCTCGATTCGTTTCCGCCGCTGAGCACGCTGAGGACGCAAAGAAATAGTATCCATCTCGGCGTGCTCTTGGATGACAAAGTAGGCGTGTCTCTATGAGCTTATTCCCCCTCCTCCCCTTCCCCCCAGGAAGGGGGATTTTTGTAGGGGGTGTGGCGGGCGGCGAAGCCGCCCGCCACACCCCCATTTTTTTCACCCCCTTCTTCCCCGCTTGCGGGGGAGAAGGGGGTGGGGAGGATGAGAGGGTCATCGCCTATAGCCGAAGTGTCAACCCATGATGCACCCTCCCCAAAGTCCCCTTCGCCACCTGGCAAGAGTGGCTGCATAGGGACGTGTTCAATATCATCCTGACGAGTACAAAAGATGTCAATCTCTCTCTCCATGGCGCCGCTGTTACACGCAATTTATTCAGCCGCCCTAGCGATCATTTCGGCGTCCTGGAGTATAATGAAGCTGCACGGCATTATTCCAGGAATGTGGCGTATCGGGTTTCTCTCAAGAGAAGTGAGGGAGATGAAATGCAAGACGTACCAGAATCATCGTACAATCCGGCCCCGCCTTCAGAGGTGCCCCGCTGGTTTTTGTTCGTGGTAGGGTTTGTTGCTCTCGGCTTTATCGCCATCTGCGTATTGCTGATACTGGCCTTGCGCACTACCGGTGTGTTGCCTACGCCGACGCCGTTGCCGCTCCATCAAATGCCGTCGCTCAGCGTGTCACCGCCTGCCGCGACACCGGGCACGGCGGTCAACGTCCTGGGCATGAACTGGCCCCCGAATGTGGCCGTGGACATCATCCTGGTTGATCCGCGGACCAACCAGAACGTCCTGCCCCCCGTGGCGACCGCGTTGGTCAAAACGGATGGAACTTTTACCACAACCTTCACCCTGGCGGAAATGTGGGCCGGTTACGCTGCCGTGGAGGTTCTGGGACAGGTCCCGGGGAGCCAGACGCAGGCCAGCGCGCCTTTGATCGTCGCTACACCCGCGCCGGCGCCGACGCCTTCGTCCACGCCAACCCCTAAGACGGCCACCCCCACACCAACCCTCACACCAACTGCCACGCAGACACCCTCACCTTCGCCATCGCCAACAGCGACGCCCAATATCACCGCATGGCGCGGTGAGTACTTCGTCAACGCCACCCTGTCGGGTTCGCCGGCCGTGGTGCGCAATGACATCCAGGTGGATTTCAACTGGGCAGGTGATTCTCCTGCTGGCGGCATCCCGGCGGACAACTTCTCCGCGCGTTGGACACGCACCCTGGATTTTGAGGGCGGAACCTATCGTTTCTTCCTGACGATGGATGATGGCGCGCGGCTATACGTCGATGGCAACCTGAGCATCGATCAATGGCGCCCGGGTTCGGTGCGTACCGTCACTGCCGACCTCCCGCTGACGGCGGGAAATCACTCCCTGCGGGTGGAATACTACGAGGCGACCGGACAGAGCGTCATCCGCCTGCGCTGGGAAAAACTCACGGTCTTTCCCGATTGGAAAGGTGAATACTGGAATAACCGGCAACTGGAAGGCGCCCCGGTGCTGACGCGCAATGACGCCAGTCTGGATTTCGATTGGGGCACCGCAGCGCCGCAGGAGGGGCTTGCGGTTGACAACTTTTCGGCCCGTTGGACACGCACGGTGACGTTGGAGGCGACTACCTATCGCTTCCATTTATGGATGGACGACGGCGCGCGCCTTTGGATCGACGATCAACTGGTCATCGATGAATGGCGCGATGGCGCAGAACGCGAGAAGACGGTAGAGCTACCGCTGGCGGCCGGTGAGCACCGCTTGCGCATCGATTATTACGAGGCAGGGGGGCAGGCGTGCCTGCGTCTAACCTGGGAGAAGATAACGCCCACATTTCCCGACTGGAAGGGTGAATATTGGAACAATGCCACTTTGACCGGCAACCCGGTTTTCATCCGCAATGACGCCAAAATTGACTTCACCTGGCAGTACAATGCGCCCGCCGTCGGCCTGCCGGTGGATAACTTCTCCGCGCGTTGGAGCCGCAGTCTGGATATGGCGGCAGGCGTTTATCGCTTCTCGGCGGTTGCCGACGACGGAGTGCGTATTTTCCTGGATAATGTGCAGATTGTGGATGAATGGCATATTAGCCGGGGCGAGCGAACGTACACAGCGGATGTCTCTGTAGGTGCAGGCCAACATACCATCCGCGTCGATTATTATGAGAACGGCGGTGTGGCTTTGGTCAAAATGTGGATCGATCGGCTGAGTGATTTGTACACGGCTACGCCAAAGCCTACCTCGACTTCAACCCTGACGCCAACGCCCTCCCCTACACCTACGGCCACACCGACATCCACGCCTACCCCCACACCGACAGCAACAATGACACCAACCGCTACACTCACAGAGACGCCCACACCGACAGAGACACCCACAGAGACGCCCATATCGACGGAGACGCCGACAAATCCATCATAGTTGTTCCCCACCAACAGCCTGTTTAGTTCTTCAGGATTTCGTGGGGCCGCAATAAAAAACCAGCCACGGATTTCACGGATTGACACGAAAAGGTATCTATTCAGGCTCGTAAACCTGACGAAGCCACTTATTCCCTATGCCAGGTTTGGCGTAGACTTTGGTAGGCCAGGTGCTTCTGTATGACAAGATATGCGTGTTTCTATAAGCCCATCCCCCCTGCCCCCCTTCCCTCCAGGAAGGGGGATTTTTGTAGTCGACAAAAATGCCGTGTCCCCCTCGACCCATTCGATACTGCCCCCTTCCCCTCAGGGAAGGGGGATTTTTGTAGGGGTGTGGCGGGCGGCGAAGCCGCCCGCCACACCCCCTTTTGCCCCCTTCTTCCCCGCTTGCGGGGGAGAAGGGGGTTGGGGGATGAGAGGGTCAGCACCTGCCGAAGGGGTAACCTATTATGTGCCCTCCCCAAAGTCCCGTTCGCTACCTGGCAAAGGTGGCTGAATAGTTACACGAAAAGTATAAAAAATCAGTGTCGGAGCCCCGCGTTACACCCCCGGCGCCGGTTCATGATGAATTTCTGAAATATCAACGGATGTCCACGGAACATTTATTGACATTCTGTAACGATATGTGCTATAATGACAAGAGTTGGTAGCGATTCCAATCCCAAAACAAAAGGAGGTGTCTATCGAATCTATGCGGTGACGTTCTTTCGGTCAAAACCTTACGTAGAACAATTTCATTTCACAATCAAAAAGAAGGAGAATTTTGAAGATGAAACGTTACACTGTTACACTCGTTAGCATCTTGATGGTTTTGAGCATAATGCTATCCGCGTGTGGCACGCCAACCCCGGAAAAGATCGTCGAGACCGTCGTGGTCAAAGAGACCGTCGAGGTCGAGAAAGAGGTCGTGAAGACCGTCGAGGTCGAGAAAGTCGTCGAGAAGACGGTCGTGGTGACCCCTGAGGCCGAAAAGGGTGCCCTCCCCCGCCAGGAGACACTGTACTTCAACGGTCAGCAGTGGGGGCCGGTGGTGGGTTGGAACCCCTACTCTTCTAGCAACAACAACGCGATGGCAATCGCTCAGGGTGACAATGCCCGCGTTACTATGTTTGAGACCCCGTATCTGTACAACATGCTCGATGGTCAACAGTATCCCCTGCTGGCGGATGGCCCCTGGTCATGGAATGCCGATATGACCGAGATCACCTTCAAGCTCAAGAAAGCCGCGCATTGGAGCGATGGCACCCCGGTGACCGCCGAGGATGTCGCCTATACTTGGGCCACCCACGTTAAGTACAATACTCCGACCGGCGCCGGCAACAAAGATTACATTGAGGACATCGTAGCGGTTGATCCGCAGACGGTGGTGATCAAGGCCAAGTTGAATGACGCTGGCAAAGCGGTCAATCCGCTGGTCGTGCTCTCTTACGTGAGCAGCAACTATGTCATCCAGAAGGCCTGGACCGAGAAGTTGGAAGAGCGCTCCGGCGGCGATGCCACCAAACTGATGGCGGATACCGCGGAGGACGTGGTTTTCTCCGGCCCCTATTACAAATTCTTTGCCGACGATACCAAAGTTGTCCTTGTCCGTGACGACAACTACTGGGGACAGGACGCCAGCATGTGGGGCAAGCTGCCTGCGCCGAAGTATCTGGCGCATGTGATCTTCAAGGACAATGCCGCCGGTTCGGTGGCTTTGGCCAAAGGTGAAGTGGACGTCAGCCAGCAGTTTAACTCCAACGTTCAACTGTTGTGGGAGAGCTACGGTCTGCCCATCTCTACCTATCTGCCCGAGCCGCCCTATGGCATTGGCGCCAGCCTCCCCACCGCTTTCTACAATTTGAAATCCTACGGTTTGGATCAGCTTGCGGTGCGCAGGGCCATCGCCATTGCGGTGGACTATCCCACCATCATTGCCAACGCGATGACCAACCAGTCGGCCACCTTCGATCAGGTGCCGCGCTCGCTGATGAACCCCACCCCCGGTGAGCAAGCCTTGTACGACCACGATGCCGTCAAAGACCTGCAGTGGGCCGGCAACGACATCGAAGGCGCCACGAAATTGCTCGACGATGCCGGCATTGTCGATGCCAATGGCGACGGCTGGCGTGAGTACAACGGCCAGAAACTCAGCTATGTCGCTACCTGCCCCAACGGCTGGTCCGACTGGCAGGCCGCCATTGAAGTGGTAGCTGCCGCCGGCAAGAAGATCGGCATTGACATTACCACCAACTACCCTGAATGGTCCGTGTATCAGACCGTCGTTACCAAGTCGGATGCCCCGCTGCCCGAAGGCTATGACATCTTTATGATGTGGAGTGCCGGTGCCGGTCCTACCCAGCCGTGGGGACGCATCCGCGGTCTCATGAGCTCTGAATGGGTGGGAATGGCGAACAACTGGAACGGCAACTGGGGTCAGTATGTCAATCCCGATGCTGATGCCCTGATCCAGGCGATCCCCAGTGAAACCGATTCCGCCAAGCTGAAGGAAATGTACACCGAATTGGTTCGGATCTACCTGACCGACATTCCTTCCTTCACCCTCATGTACCGCCCGCAATCGTTCCATACCGTGAATGAAACAGTATGGACCAACTTCCCGCACCAGGACGATGGCACTCAGCCGCCCGTCCCGCCACTCGACTGCACGGACGGTTGGAGTATCGCGTGCCTCTACAATATCACCCTGGTTAATCCGTAAACCGTAAAGCAACCAAAAAAAACAGCCATGTTCCGCCCACACCGGAACATGGCTGTTACTAACCCGGTCATGGATGCCTGGACGTGGACGAGACGCCCGCGCTACGAATATCTTCATTCGCTAAGGAGGTGTTGCGTTGAAAGGATACCGCAAGTATTTCCTCAACAAGCTAGGCTGGTTCCTTGTCACCCTGGTTTGTGCCTTCATATTGAACTTCATCCTGCCCCGCTTGATGCCGGGAGACCCCGTGGCAGCCATCGTCGCCAGGATGGCCCAAGGTATGAGCGATGCGACCGGAGTTCGGGCTATTTACCAGCAGTACACGGAACTGTTCGGCACCAACAAACCTATGGTCGAACAATTTTTCATCTACATGCGAAATGTGTTGCGGGGTGATTTCGGTTTCTCTTTCAGCCAGTATCCGCGCACGGTGGCCGACGCTCTCAAGTCCTCCATCTTGTGGACGATAGGATTGCAGTTCCCGGCGATCATCGTTGGCTGGCTGGTCGGGAACACATTGGGCGCGTTGGCGGCCTACCTCAAGGGGGGATTTGACAAAGTCCTTATGCCTGTCAGTATTTTTGTGAGCAATTTCCCGGCCTTTGGTATGGCCATTATCCTTATGGTCATCTTTGGCGTCACCTTAGAGTGGTTCCCCACCTCGGGGGGCTATGGGTTTGACCTGATCCCTGAATTTAGCTGGAAATTTATCCACTCCGTGATCGTCCATTACCAGTTGCCCTTTTGGTCCATCGTGTTGATCGCTATTGGTGGACAGGCGATTGGGATGCGTTCCATGGCCATCTACGAGCTGAATGCGGATTATGTCAAGTACGCTCGTTTCATGGGCATCAAAGACCGGAAGATCATCGGCTATGTATTCCGTAATGCGATGCTGCCGCAGATCACCGGGCTGGCGTTATCCATCGGCACCATGGTCGGCGGCGCGTTGGTGGCGGAGATCGTTTTTAGCTATCCGGGGCTGGGTTACACCATTCTCAACGGCGTCATGGGACAGGATTATCCGTTGATCTCGGCTACTACCTTGATCATCACGATCATGGTACTGAGCGCGAACTTCATCATTGAAATCCTTTACGGCGTCATCGATCCGCGTATTAAAGCGGCGCAGGCTGAGTAGGGGAAGGTGGCGTTATGAAACATACCCTTCGTCAAGTTTTTCACTCCGGCAAGTTTATTTTTGGTTTTTCCATTTTTGTAGCTATTTTATTGATCGTGTTGATTTATCCGCTGATCATTCCCGATCCTCCCCTGGCGATCATCGCTCAGGGCACGTTCTTCAAGCCCGGCACCTATGTGAATGTCTATGACAGCATAAGCGCTCCTAAATATATACTGAATCTGGAGGACGCTGCTGCCAAGCGCATTGCCAGCAGGTTAAACAACGACGACCGCCTTGCCATGAAGGATTGGCTGGTAGGATATGGGATTCCTGAGGACGAGATTGATATCGCCGATACCGAACAGCTCTTGGGACTGTGGGAGACGCATTTTGACCCCAAGGCGTCCATAGCGGGGATGACCAATGCCAAGCGCAATTACTATATTCGGCTTAACACCTCGCTCGAAGGGCTGTTGGCAACCGAGGGGGCGATCATTGCCGTGAAAAACACGGCGACGGGCGCCCTTGAGGAGAAGGGAACTATCGCGCAAGCGGAGTACGTGAATGTCAACGAGGTGGCGAATGTACGGGTGTTGCCACTCGGCACCGATAACTTCGGTAGGGATGTGTTGACGGAGTTGGTGGCAGCCGCCCGCGTATCGTTGCAAATCGGCTTTGTCGCCGGTATCATTGCCACCTTGATCGGTTTGACGCTGGGGTTGCTGGCGGGGTATATCGGCGGCATGGTGGACGACATTATTATGTTCTTCACCAACCTCTTTACCGTCATCCCTAGCATGGTATTGTTGATCTTGATTTCATTCAGTATCGGGCAAGAAAAACGCGGCGCTTCTACCATCGCCGTGGTGATCGGGTTCACCTCCTGGGTATGGACGGCCAGGGCGGTGCGGGCGCAAGTCATTTCGCTGCGCAATCGTGACCATGTCAACCTGTCGAAACTCTCCGGGCACTCCGTCGTGCACATCATCATTGCCGATATTTTCCCCTACATTGCCTCCTACGTCGTGATGGCGCTGATTTTGCAAATTTCCTCCGGCATCTTGTCGGAGGCCGGCTTGTCGATCCTGGGGTTGGGGCCTAAAACCACCGAAGTGCCCACTTTGGGTTTGATGATGAACTGGGCGATGATCTACCAGGCGCACGTCCTGGGGAAATGGTGGGCGTACTTACCCGTTCTTATTACCATCGCGCTGATCACGTTCTCGATGAATCTGATGAATACCGGCCTTGACCAGGTGTTCAATCCGGCATTAAGGGAATAATAGCTATGGCGAAAACAATCTTAGAGGTCAACGAACTGACAACGCGATATATCACGCGCTTTGGGGAGAGTGTTTATGCGGTGGACCACGTTTCTCTGAAGGTGGAGGAAGGGAAATCGCTGGGCATCGCGGGAGAATCCGGCTGTGGCAAGTCAACGCTCGCGCTCAGCCTGATGGGTTATTACTTCGCTCCACTGCACTATATGAGTGGCGAGATCATCATTGATGGACGTAATATTTCTGGTATGGACCCTGATGACGTGCGCAAATCGATATTGGGGAAGGAGATCGCCTATATCCCCCAGGCGGCCATGAACGCACTCAATCCTACCCAGAAAGTCATCCACTTTATTGAAGACGTCATTCGCGCCCATGATTTTTCTGCCGACAAGAAAGCGATTTATGAGCGTGCATGTACGTTGTTTGAGACTTTGGGACTTCCGGCGCAAGTATTGGAAAAATATCCCGTCGAGCTTTCGGGCGGCATGAAACAGCGCACGGTGATTGCCATATCGGTGCTGCTTTCTCCCAAGGTGCTGATCGCGGATGAGCCTTCCTCGGCCCTCGATGTCACTTCACAGAAAATGGTCATCAAAATGATCAAGCAATTGTTGCACGATGGCCTGGTCGGTTCATTGATCTTCATCACGCACGAACTTCCGTTGCTGTATAACGTCACCGACGACATCATGGTCATGTATGCGGGCCAGATTGTCGAAAAGGGCACCGCCCGCGAGACGGTGTTTGATCCGCTCCATCCCTATTCCAAAGGTCTCATGGGATCGATCATCGTGCCCGAAGAGGGGCTGCGCAATGTCAAACTGACCGCCATACCCGGTGTGCCCCCCAATCTCAAGAATCCGCCGGCCGGTTGTCGGTTTGCCGAACGTTGTAAGTACGTTCAACCGGAATGTATCGTGACTTCTATTGGCCTACGTAACATAGGGGGGGGGCGCGCCTACCGCTGTATCTTTGCGGAAAAAGAATTGAGAGAGGCTTACAAAAATGGCTGAGGAAAGAAAAGCATGTCTGAGCGGATCAGGACTTACCAAAGTATTCGGTTTTGGTCGCCAGAAAACGCTGGCCGTCGATCATGTGGATTTCGATTTCTCTGAGGGCGAGGTTGTCTCGATTGTAGGCGAGTCGGGCAGCGGCAAGACTACCTTGGCGAAGATGCTGTTGGGATTGATCAATCCGACAGAAGGTGAGGTTTACTTCCAGGGGAAGAAACGTGATATCAGCACGCAAAAGAAAAGACTGGAATACTGGAGAAACATTCAAGCGATCTTTCAGGACCCCTTCTCTTCCTACAACATCTTTCATAAGATTGACGCGGTACTTTTAGATTGCATTCACATGCGCGGCGGTCGAAGGTTTCCCCATGCCAAAAAAGTCGAGATGATGACCCAGGCGTGCAGCTTCGTCAATTTGAAATTCGATGAATTGACCAACAAGTATCCCTTCGAGCTTTCCGGCGGACAGATGCAGCGTCTGATGATTGCCCGCATCTTCCTGCTGATGCCCAAAATCCTGATTGCCGACGAACCCACCTCCATGATCGATGCCTGTTCACGCGCGACCATTCTGGATATGTTGATGGGACTGCGCGACGAGATCGGGATGACGATCATTTTCATCACCCATGATATCGGTCTGGCGTATTATGTTTCTGATAGCGTCTACATCATGGAACACGGTGTATTTGTGGAACATGGCTCTGCCGACGCGGTCATTTTGCACCCCCAGGAGCACTACACCAAACGTTTGATCAGTGACGTCCCCAAGATTTATGAGGAGTGGGACCTCTCGACTGTGTGAGCTGATCGAGAGGGCCGAAGGCTTTAGCCTCGGCTGAGAGAGCCGTGGGCTGAAGCCCTATGAGGGCCGTGGGCTAAAGCCCTACGGCTAAACATACGAAGCCCCCCTTGGGGGGCTGAGCGGCCAGCCCGCAGGGCTTGGTGCGTTGAGCCGACGGCTTTAGCCTCGGCTGAGAGAGCCGTGGGCTGAAGCCCTACGGCTAAACCCACAAAGCCCCCCAAGGGGGGCTGCGCTGTCAAGCCCGTAGGGCTGGTGGGTTGAGCCGACGGCTTTAGCCTCGGCTGAGAGGGCCGTGGGCTAAACCCACAAAACCTCCCAAGGGGGGCTGAGCGGCCAGCCCGTAGGGCTTGGTGCGTTGAGCCGAAGGCTTTAGCCTCGGCTGAGGGCCGTGGGCTAAAGCCCTACGGCTAAACATACGAAGCCCCCCTTGGGGGGCTGAGCGGCCAGCCCGCAGGGCTTGGTGGGTTGAGCCGAAGGCTTTAGCCTCGGCTGAGAGAGCCGTGGGCTGAAGCCCTACGGCTAAACCCACAAAGCCCCCCAAGGGGGGCTGCGCTGTCAAGCCCGTAGGGCTGGTGGGTTGAGCCGACGGCTTTAGCCTCGGCTGAGAGGGCCGTGGGCTAAACCCACAAAACCTCCCAAGGGGGGCTGAGCGGCCAGCCCGTAGGGCTTGGTGCGTTGAGCCGAAGGCTTTAGCCTCGGCTGAGGGCCGTGGGCTAAAGCCCTACGGCTAAACATACGAAGCCCCCCTTGGGGGGCTGAGCGGCCAGCCCGCAGGGCTTGGTGCGTTGAGCCGACGGCTTTAGCCTCGGCTGAGAGGGCCGTGGGCTGAAGCCCTACGGCTAAACACACGAAGCCCCCCAAGGGGGGCTGAGCTGGTAGCCCACAGGGCTTGGTGGGTTGAGCCGACGGCTTTAGCCTCGGCTACGAGGGCCGTGGGTCCTACGGCTAAACCCACAAAGCCTCCCAAGGGGGCTGAGCTGGTAGCCCGCAGGGCTTGGTGCGTTCAGCCGACGGCTTTAGCCTCGGCTAAGGGCCGTGGGCTAAAGCCCTACGGCTAAACACACGCAGCCCCCCTTGGGGGGCTGAGCGGCCAGCCCGTAGGGCTTGGTGGGTTGAGCCGACGGCTTTAGCCTCGGCTGAGCCAAACACGGAGTTTACCATGCCATACTGGCATTTGTTTTATCATTTCACCTGGGCGACAACAGGCCGGGTGCTGTCTATTGACCCGGCCTGGGAATCGGAGCTGCATCGCGTGATCACCGCAAAGGCGCAAGCATTGGGTGCTATCGTCTATGCCGTGGGCGGCATCGAAGATCACATCCATCTGGTGGCTTCCGTGCCACCCAAGTTGTCGCTTTCAGAGTTCGTCGGGCAAGTCAAGGGCAACAGCGCACATTTTGTCAACCACGTCAAGACCCCTGACGCACATTTCGCCTGGCAAAAAAGCTATGGCGTCGTTTCGTTTGGGGAAAAGAACCTGGAGATGGTCATTCAGTACGTCAAGCGTCAGCGGGAGCATCATAGTGGTAGTTCCACAATCCTTTTCTTGGAACGTGTCGAATCCGATGACTTGGAGACCAAGGAAGGTCCAGAGCTAAAAGAGGGCCGTGGGCTAAAGCCCTACGGCTAAACACACGCAGCCCCCCTTGGGGGGCTGAGCGGCCAGCCCGCAGGGCTTGGTGGGTTGAGCCGACGGCTTTAGCCTCGGCTAGGAGGACCGTGGGCTAAAACCGTGGGCTAAAACCCGACGGCTTTAGCCTCGGCTGAGAGGGCCGTGGGCTAAACACACGAAGCCCCCCAAGGGGGGCTGAGCGGCCAGCCCGTAGGGCTTGGTGCGTTGAGCCGACGGCTTTAGCCTCGGCTGAGAGGGCCGTGGGCTAAACCCACAAAACCTCCCAAGGGGGGCTGCGCTGTCAAGCCCGTAGGGCTTGGTGCGTTGAGCCGACGGCTTTAGCCTCGGCTGAGAGGGCCGTGGGCTAAACCCACAAAACCTCCTAAGGGGGGCTGAGCGGCCAGCCCATAGGGCTTGGTGGGTTGAGCCGACGGCTTTAGCCTCGGCTAAGAGGACCGTGGGCTAAAACCCGACGGCTTTAGCCTCGGCTGAGCTTACAGTGGGCGAGCAGAGACTCGAACTCTGGACCTCACGGATGTGAACCGTGCGCTCTAACCGACTGAGCTACTCACCCTCACGCGCCGATTATAGCACGAGTGTTAGGAAAGACAAGCGTATGACCATCACCCCGGCAAAAAAGATAGAGGAGCTATCGTCGCCAGGGCAATATCTTACCGTCCAAACGGGACGACACCCTTAGGCGTGAAACGCCATTGTCCTTCCTGGATTTCCTCTGAGGTCGTGCCCAGTGGTACCATCTGGAACCACGTATTGCCGGGTTTCAAAGGGAGCGGATTCCCCTCTGCAATCCAAAATGTGAGCATGTGATTGCGTTCGGCGCGCTCCCAATAACCGTTGATCATCACCCCATCCCGGAAAATGAGCACCGGCCCGGTGCCCCAGAGTTGCACCTGGATCGATTGATGCCCGCCTCCCCACGTGTCTTCGAGGATGTCCGTTTCGATATGATTGGCGTACACGATGACGACATTGGCAGCGGTCAGCGGCTCACCAGTGAGGGAGTCTGTCTGGGCGACGCCGGCCGTCGCGCGCTGCCAGCGCCCGGAGGCCACGTCATAAGTCCATTCCGCAGTACACGAGTCTTTCAGGTAGTTAACCTCGAAGTAGGTGACTGCCGTTCCTCCCTGCAGCGGCGTTTCACTGAACGCCATCAGCCGGGGAAACTCAGGCCGTTGGTTGATGCCGCGTTCGTCGGCAAGCTGGCGCAGTACGGTAGGGTTGGTGAATAATGTGTGTTCAAAAGCCTTTCCTTCCTGCAATACGCGGTAAAAATAGGGTTCCCCAACGCCGAAATCCGGCGCGGCGATATAGGTGGGGAAGAGGTCTGAGTTGCGAATGCGTTCTTTGACGCCTGCGCTGGACCCTGAATAGCCAAACAGCACGTGGTACATCGCGGGAATTTCCAAATCGATCAACCGTCCACTGCGCACCGAACCGACTTGTTTCGGCTCCTTGCCGTAGAAGACAGCCGTGAAGCGGGTAATGCTGCCTTCGGCAAAATGCTCAAAGACCAGGTCAGCCGAGTTGAGGCCCGACTGGGGGCGCGCTTCGGGTGAATTGGAGACTTTGATGGCGATGGGAATGCGATTCAGCACCTCCGCGCTTGCCATTTTTTCCCCGGTCAGCGGATTGACGTCGGGCGGGAAAGGTGTCACGACGAGGGGCGCCGGCGTAGGCGTGGCGGTCGCCGTGGGAGTGGCGGGGCGGGGCGTCGGCGTAGAGGCAGGCGTTGCCGTCTCTCGTGGTGCGGGCGTGCGGGTCGGGGTGATGGTCGCCGCCGGCGGCGTCGGGGCGCTGCATCCGCCGATCAGCAGTGTAAAGATGCACAGCAATCCGAAATAACGTGTTTTCTTGTCCATAGTACATCCCTCCCTAGGGACTTGAGGCTATAGGCCATCATTATAAGGAAAGTGGCGGGTTAGTCAATTCACTGTCCGCCGAGGATGTAACGCAACGCCAGGTCGTGCGTCAGTTGTTCAACGGGCGCACGGTCATCGGTGAAAATAACGCCGTCCGGCGCGACATCCCGCAGGTTGGCGAGCGCCCGTTCCGCCACGGTGTGCAGACGCGCATCTGCCAACAGCGGGAGGTTATCCGCCAGATTTTGTGCCGTCGTGACCTGTACCGTAGCCACGACGATGGCATTGAAGCTGTTCGGTATTTCGATCACATAAACCGCCGGGTAAACCTGGCGCATTGTGGCGACCATGGCCTCGACCAGCCGCCAGTCGCCATCCCCTGCAGCGGGCGTGTGTCCCACGTTGATGGCGACCACCCCTTCGTCCGTGAGATGTGCCCGCACCTCCGCGAAGAATTCCACCGTCGTCAGATGCCAGGGGATGTAGGGCAGTCGGTACGCATCGACGGCGACCACGTCGTAGTGGCGCGTCGCCTGCGCGAGAAAGGCGCGCCCGTCGGCGGCATAAGCCGTGAGATTCGGCTGCGTCATCGCAAAGTAATCCCGTCCCACCTGGATGATGGCTGGATCGATCTCCACTCCATCGATGGGCAGCGGACCGTAGACTGCGGTGTACTGCGTCGGCGTCGTCCCGGCGGCCAGGCCGATGACGAGCAAGCTGCCCACGGCGCTCGGCGGATGGGGAGCCGCGTTGAAGTACGGTGCGATGAGATAGTAGTCCCATGGCCCGCCGGTGAGGATTTCGTCGCCGGGCAGGTAGATTGAGTGGATGCCCTGACCTTCGTTGAGTAGTAGATAGCGTGAACCATCTGCATTCTCCACCACCTGAATGAAGTTGTAGACCGATTCTTCCTCGTGGATGAGACCTACTTCGGGCTTGATGGTACCCGGTTTGAGGATAAAAAGCACGATCAGCAGGGCCGGTATCCATACCAACACCCAGAAGCGGCGGCGGCGAGCCTTCCACAACCCTCCCAACCCGGCCACGGCGGCGAGCAGCGCCAGCAGGATGAACGTGCGGTACGTGCCCAGGGTGGGGATCAACACCAGGTTGGGCAGAAATGTACCGATGAAGCTGCCCAGTGTGGACACGGCGTAGATGCGGCCCACTGTGTTTCCCGAGGCGTGGACATCGGTGACGGAGAGTCGGATGACGAACGGTGACACGCACGCCAGCAGCGTCACCGGCGCGACGAAGAGCACCAGCACGACTATGAACGGTCCGGCGATCCATCCCAGGTTCCAGGCCAGCATCCCTCGTGCGGCCAGACGCAGCATCGGGCGGGCCAGCAGGGGGATCACGGCGATGCTCAGCCCCGCTGCCGTCATAATCGTGGCGAGCGTCGCAGGATATGGTGAACGGTCGGCCCAACGCCCGCCGAGGGCATAGCCCACCGAAAGGTAAAGCATGATCAGCCCGATGATGGCCGACCAGACCAGTTCCGTCGTGCCGAATGCCGGCGCCAGCAGCCGCGACGCCGCCAGTTCCAGCGCCAGCGAGACCAGGCCGCCGGTGAAGACGGTGACGTAGAGGTAGACGGTCGACGGTCGACGGGAGACAGGAGCAGGAAGGCTGGAATCAGTCATTTGTGGCGTTCAGCATTATGACCAATCCAACTCTGGGCGGAGGGTTTGGCCGGCGTTGATCAAGGCAGGCATGCAGGCGTGACGTTCGCAATAACTGAGCAGTTCCCGCGCTTTGCCCGTCAATCCTGCCCCGGGCAACTCATCAAAATTCACGCCCACCGCGAAACACAACGTGTTCAGTTCGTCTAAACTGAAATGCTGGGTCAGCAGTGTAAGCAATCTCAACGCTTGCGCGCGATCGGGCAAACCGGATGGTGTTGCTGGCGGTGGGTTGGCCGTTGCCGGTTTGTTGATGGAGACTTGATTGTTGTTGCCGACCACATTGCCATCGCCGATGACCGTGATGCTGCCAGGGGGTGCAGACGGAGCGACTGAGGGGATCGACGCATTGCCCAATTCGCTGAAGAGCGTGTCGAGCGTCGCCATCGAGAGCGCGTTGAGCCGCGCGAGGATTTCGGCGCGCTCGGCGCGGCGAGTTTCCGTATCGCCATAGAGCCGCGTCCCTTTGAGATTCTCATCCAGGCGCTGTTGGTAAATGAGCGCCTCATTGTAGCGTGGATGGGTCTTGCCCAGGCGGGATAACAGGACGCGCATGGCCGTCTCGTAAGGGGTATAAGGGTCGCCGGCGGTCACAGTGGAAGGGGGCATAGCGCCGGATGGCGTAAGGGATGTCGCCGAACCGCCGCTTAAGGCAATCGCCAACTGATCGAGTTCGCGGTAACAGGCATCACCAACATCGGTTTGATCTCGTAAAACCTGGACAAAAAGCGCTAAAGCGTTGTCGCCATCCACAGTCGTTTGATCGTGCAAATAGGCGATGAGCGCCTGCACCCGCGATTGGGGGGTGTCCGCATCGGGCACGCGATAGCGCCACGGATATAATCTTCGGTCGATAAACACGGCGTTCAACGCATGCGCACTGTAGAAAGGGCCGCAGCGCAATAGAGTGTCGGACAATGTCTGTAACAAGTCGCCGGTCAAGCCGCGGCGAGACGTGGGCACTTTGGCGTTGGACATACTCAAATTATAGAGCCTCATGCTCAAAGCACAACTTCACCTATAACCCCAACTTTCCCCACAGCGCATCCACCTGCGCCTTGACTGCCGGCGTCATCCGCACGAGTTCGGGCCACCCACGGGTGTAGCCTTCTTCGGGCCATTTGGCGGTGGCGTCGATGCCGATTTTGCCGCCGAAGGAATGATGGTATGAGGCGTGATCCAGGTGATCGGTCGGCCCGTCGCCGATGACGACGTCTCGTGACCAATCGACGTTGCCCAACGCCTGCCACGCTGCGATGGTCGGGTTCTGCACGTCTACCCATTCATCCACGATCACCACCGCTTTCGCCAGACTGAGGAGCGCCAGCCCCCACAGGCCGTGGATGACCTTGCGTGCGTGCCCCGGAAAGCGCTTCTTGATGCTCACGAATACCAGGTTATGGAAGAGGCCCGGCGCGGGCATCGCCCAATCGACGATTTCCGGCAGAAACAGGCGCAGCAATGGCAAGAACAAGCGCTCGGTGGCCTTGCCCATCCAGTAATCCTCCATCGGCGGGATGCCGACGACGGTGGCCGGGTAGATGGGATCGCGCCGCCGGGTGATGGCGGTGACGTGCAGTGCGGGGAACGGCTCCACGGGCGTGTAGTAGCCGGTGTGGTCGCCGAAGGGGCCTTCGGGGCGGCGGTCGTCGGGATCGACGTAGCCCTCGACAACGATGTCAGCCTCGGCGGGAATGGCGAGCGGCTGCGTGACGCAGTCCACCAGCTCGACAGGCCGACCGCGCAGCCAGCCGGCGAGCAGGTACTCGTCGAGGTCGGGCGGCAGCGGCGCGGACGCGGCCCAGATGCACGCCGGATCGCCGCCCAGCACGACGGCCACAGGGACGCGCTTCCCCAACGATTGGGCGACGCGCTCGTGTTCCGCGCCGCCCTTGTGTCGCTGCCAGTGGACGAGCAACGTGCGGCTATCGACCTTTTGCAGGCGGTACATTCCCACGTTGCGCACGCCCTTGAGCGGATCGCGGGTCACCACCTGCGGCAGGGTGACGAACGGCCCGCCATCGTTGGGCCAGCATGTGAGGATAGGGATGCCGTCCAGCGACGGATTCTTGGTCTCGACGATCTCCTGCACCGGCGCGCGTCTGACCTTGTGTGGCTTGATCCCGGCGGCGCGCAGTGCGTTGAGCAGACCCACGCCGCGCCCTACTGCCGCGCCCGCGTTCTGCGGCCATCGCCAATCGATCAGTTTCGCCAGGTTGCGGGTGAGGTCATCCAAATCGTCCATGTGCAGTGCCCACGCCATCCGCTGCGCACTGCCGAACATGTTGATCAGCACCGGCATCGCGTAGCCGGTCACATGCTCGAAGAGCAGTGCCTTGTTGCGTTCCGCCGGCCCCTTGCTCACCCGTTCCACGATCTCGGTGATCTCCAGTTCCGCCGCCACCGGCACCGTCACCCGCACCAGTTGATCGCGCGTCTCCAGCAGATGCACAAAATCCCGCAGCGTGTTAGTCTTCATCGTTCCCCCTTATCAAGAATGAGCGCATTCTCCCCTCGTCTACTGTCCGCCGTCTACCGCTGCCCAGCCGCAAAGCCACCGTTCCAGCATATCCACCCCCCAATACAACCCCAATCCAAGCAAACTCATCGCCACGATCCCCGCGTACATGCGCGGATAATCGAAGAGCGTGCTGCCCTGATAGTAGATATAGTAGCCCAGTCCGTAATGGGTGGCAAATAACTCGGCGACGTAGAGCACGGCGACGGCGGTGCCGATAGATTGCCGCACGGCGGTGAGGATCGCCGGGATACTTGCCGGCAGATAGACGAAGCGGAACAGCGCACGCCGTCCCGCCCCCAGACTGCGCACACTGAGCAGTAATTCCGGGCGGATGGCGGCGGCGGCGTCGCGCACGAGCACCAGGATTTGGAAGAACAGAATCAGCGTGATGATGACGATCTTGGGAAAGTCGCCCACGCCTAAAAACAGCAACACCAGGGGCACCAGCACCACTTTGGGAATCGGGAACAGCAGGTAGATGAACGGCGCAAAGATGCGGTTGAGCCTCGCGCTCTGGCCCAGTAGCAGCCCGGCCGGCGTCGCCAGCACAATCGCCAGGACGATACTCGCTGCCACGCGGTACAGGCTGACGAGCGTGTGCCGCCCCAGGTCGCGGGGCAGGTCACGGAGGAAGGCACGGATGACCACGTACGGCGTGGGTAAAATGGGTCTCTGAACGATCAGAGCAGCGCCTTCCCAGAAGATCAATAAAACGAGGATCGCGTAGATGAGGGACAGATTAGTAAACTTTGTCAATGTTTTTTCTCATCGTTCACCAACCTGGCTACGCAACGCCGAACATACATTTTGATACGCCGTGGAATGGCGATACTCGACTCGCGCACTATGCGTGTTTTCCAGAACATCGGCCTTCCGGTTGGGGGGCTTTCCCAACAGCAGTACCTTCTGCCCCACAAACGCCGCCTCTTCGATGTTGTGTGTGACGAGCACCACGGTGACAGCGGCTTCTGCGCACAGCGTCAAGGTGAGCATTTGCAAGTCTTCGCGGGTGGGAGCGTCCAGCGCGGAGAATGGCTCGTCCATCAACACCAGGTCAGGATCGAGGACGAGTGTGCGCACAATGGCTGTGCGCTGGCGCTGCCCGCCGGAAATCTGAGCGGGGTACTTCGTCGCTACGTCGGCGATGCCCAGCCGCGCCAGCCACTGGGCGACGCGGGTCTGCGCCTCGGCGGGATCGATGCGTTCATCGCGGGGAACGTGCCGCCCATCAGGGCCGTAGAAGCGGCGAATACGCAGTCCCAATCTCACGTTGTCTTGCACTGTCGCCCACGGGAGCAAACCGTACTCCTGCAAAATCAACCCCGTGCACGGACGTGGACGGACGATGGGCTCGCCAGCGATGGCGACCTCGCCTGACTGCGGATGCAGCAATCCTGCCAGCAGCATCAATAGTGTGCTCTTCCCACAGCCCGACGGCCCCAACACCGCCCAGGTCTCCCCGCGTTTCCCGCACCACGAGAACCGCTCGAACACCGGCAATTGACCCGCATAGGCGAAGGTCACATCGCGTAAGTCAAACATTTCTCATTTCTTACTCTCCGCAAACCGGTTGAAGTCCACAAGATACGGCCACCAGTTGTTCAACTTGCCATCGGCAGCGCGACCTCCGGCGTGAGGAAGGCGCTTGAGCCACCAGCGGTGGTGTTCACGGATGTTGCCGTTGCCCCATTGGGCGCAGTTCATCGGCTTCTTTGCGCCGGTGAGATCGGGGTAGTTGAGCCAGTCGTCGGCGGTGCTCATCACCGTGCGGCGATTGCCCCAGTCGTAGTCGCGGTCGCTGTTGGGCGCAAAGTGGACGGTGCCGCAGGCGGCTTCGCCCGGCGCGACCTTGTCGTACAGCGTGAAGCGGTTCCAGGCATGGGTGAGGGCGGGCTCCCACGAGCCGTAAACGTGGCGCATGATCGATTCGACGCGGTGGCCGAATGCCTCCAACATCTCACCGACGCCGCGCTCGTAATTGAAGCCCATGGTGACGAACGTGCGTCGCCCCCAGAAGCCCGGCACAGGTTCGGAGTTGCAGAAGTAGGAATTTCCGCCGGCCATTGTGGACTCCCAGAATCCGCCGTAAGGGAAGCCCCAGAGCCACACTTCGTCAACATCCCCCCGCATCACGCGCCGGGGAATTTTATACGTCGTGAAAATGGCTGCATAGTCCACCGCATCAGGCTGATGCCATGCTTCCTTCCCCTCGTGGCAAGCCATGTACGTGGCGTTGGTGTAACGGAAGCCGTCCTTTTTGAGCGGATAAGCGTCCGCCTCAATGGTTTCTACAATGCGATAGCGCACATAGCCGTAGCTGCACTCTTCCAGGTCGGCGATGTACTGCGGCATAAGAGCGTGGGGATCGTTCCAGCCGAGGACTTCGTACAACTGTTTGCCGCCCCGCTCAGGAAACACCGGCGCGAAGTTGATCACCAGCACTTTCGGTTCGAGAAATGGTACGGGAACCTGCGTTTTTCTGAACATGATGGCCTCCTTTAAAAATAATGATTCTTCAGGATTTTGTGGGGTTGAAAGTTAAAATAAGAAACCAGCCACGGATTTCACGGATTGACACACAAAGTATAAAAAATCAGTACCATCCGTGTCATCCGTGGCAAAAACTAAAGCCGTTTTTCCATCACCATACCAGGTTCCAGAGAGCCAATAATCTGATAATCGTTAGTCAAGTAGTCATGATGAATGGATGAATCCGCACATGAGCGAACCTCAACGTGCCTTTTCTTCTCCCCATCTACCGTCGACTATCTACTGAATCCTGGTACTCCGGCGTCGTTGTGAGTCGTCCGGTTTCTTTGAGCCAGGCGATGGCGTCGGCGAATTGTGCTTCGGTGGGGACGGCGTCGGCGGGATAGTCGGGCAGAGTGTAGCCGCCGGCCAATGAAGCCGGCACCACTCCTTTCTCGGCGAGGAGAGTGCTCCAGCGGCTTTTGTCCGCGTTGATCGCCGCGCTGGCCTGGTCGATGGCGGCGAGGAAAGCGTGCACGGTTTGCGGTTGTCGTTCGATCACGTCCTTGCGGAAGGCGTAGAGACTGCAACTGACCTCCGGGTGGTGGGTATCATCGGCGATCACCAGCGCCCCTTGCTGCATCGCCAGCGATGCCAGCGGTTCCGGCAGTGTTGCCGCATGCAGTTCCCCCGCATCGAGCAGCGCCATCCGATCCGAGATTTTGGGGACGGCTAACGTGACAATTGCCTCCGTGGGCAGACCTTCGGCCTCCAACAGTCGGTGCGTCACATACTCGATGACCGTGCCTTCAGAAACGCCAATCGGAACGCCGCGCAAATCTTCCACACTGTTGATGCCGGATTGGGCGGCTGCCAGGATGCGGAACTGTGCAAAATCTGCCGTGGGGATCATGGCATAGCGCACGGCGATCACTTGTGGAGATTCACGATTGTACAGCCCCAGGGCCACCAGATCGGTGATAAAGCCGTCGATCTGTCCGGCCTGCAACAATTGATCACGTTCAGCGGCGGAAGCGGTGGGAATCAACTCGACGGCAATCCCTTGGGCGGTGAAATATCCCTCGGCTTCGGCGACGTACAGCGGCAGTGTGTCGAGCACCGGCAGCACGGCAATGCGCAGTGTCCCCGCCTCGGGCTTCCGGCATCCGGTCAACAAAACTGCACCGAGACTGAACGTCAGCAGTATGCCTTTCACTCTTGACACAAGCACTCCTTGCAAAACGTTGGAACGTTTCAACGTTCCAACATTATTTTGGTGAAACCCCGTGATCCGCCAGTTCTTCACCGTAAGGACGCCGGTACGTGACCTGCGTGGGGCGTTCGTCGGCGTCCGGCGTATAGATGAACGTCAGCAGTGACGCCGGTGCGGGATAATCATCGGCCAACCCGTGTTGGTCCAATGTATGCTTGTTCGCCGGTGTCAACGCGACGCCCAAGGCCCACAGCGCGGTGAACGCCATCACGTCCCCATGGCTCACCGCGACAACGTGCTGCCCGGCGTACTCGCGCCGCACCTGTGCCAGGAATTCCCGCGTGCGGGCGACGACATCCGCCGGCCGCTCGCCGACCGGATCGGTGCCGGTGTACAGGTCCCAGTTGCGGGACGCCATCGCTGCCAATGGCTGTCCCTCGAAGAAGAATTGCACTTCGTTGAGCGCTGGGGATGTCAACAAAGGAACATCAGGCCGTCCTGCCAGTAGAATGTGCGCCGTTTGCTGCGCGCGCAGCAGTGGACTGCTGAAAACGGCAGCTAACGGCTCGTGGCGCAGTGCCTCAGCCGCTGCCTGAGCCTGACGCTCACCCAATTCGCTCAATGGAAACCCCGGCAATCGCCCATAAACGACGCGCTCGGGATTGTAAACCTGCCCATGTCGAACGAAAGTGATCTGTGTGCGTGCAGATGCAGCTTCTACGATCGATCGTTCTCCTCAATAAATGCTTCGAGGGATCGCCAGATCCCTGTTTTGGCCTGGATCTGGTGATCCAGACCCAGCAAAGTGAGATCTACCGAGAATTTCAAATCCGTTAAAAGCCGTTCACTCCGTTGACCCACAATAGTGCCCCCAGGACGCTCGCTAACAACGTCACGCTGATGTAACTGTTGATATTGAAGAAGGCCACATTGACGCGCGCAAGGTCATTCGGGCGCACCAGGCTATGTTCGTAGATGAGCAGCCCGGCGACGACAGCCAGTCCGAGCCAGTAGGGCCAGCCTAAAACCAGCGCCCGTCCCAGGACGATGAGCAACGTGATTGTGACGACATGACACAACGACGAAAGCCCAAGCGCTACAGGGACGCCAAATCGCGCCGGGATCGCGTGCAACTCTGCCGCGCGGTCGGCCTCGACGTCCTGGCAGGCGTAGATGATGTCAAAGCCGCCGATCCACAGCGTCACGACGCCCAACAGCAGCCACGCCGGCAGATCGTCCGCCGTAAACAAAGAGCCGCGTACCGCAACCCACGCCCCCATTGGCGCAAGCCCGTCGGTAAAACCCAGGATGAAGTGCGAGAGCCAGGTGAAGCGTTTGGTAAACGCATACCCCACCAGAAAGAGCAGCGCGCCCGGCAACAAAATCAGCGGCAGTGGCCCCAGTTGCCACGCCGCAACGCCCAACACCAGCCCCGACGTGACCGTTCCTGCCCACGCCGTCGAAAGTGCGATGCGCCCGGTGACCAGGGGCCGGTTCGCCGTGCGGGGATTGCGTGCGTCAAGGGCTCGATCGGCGAGGCGATTGACGCCCATTGCCAGCGTCCGTGCCGCCGCCATCGCCACGGTGATCCAGAAGAATTGCCGCCACGTCGGCCACCCGCCGGCTGCCAGGAGCATCCCCACGTAGGCGAAGGGGAGGGCGAAGATCGTGTGCTCGAACTGGATCAGTTCCAGGAAATCACGGATTTTCTTCAACACAGGGAAATTATACCACAGGGCCATAATCGTCGATAGTTTGACCTGCAGGCAGCTCAGGGCAAACTTGGGGGTTAGAGGTGGACGATGTCCGATTCAACCCACAAACCCGTTCCCTATTTGACCGATCCGACAGGCCGCGAGCATCTGCTCAATGGCAAGACGACGACCCGTGGCCGGGCGTTGGAGAATGACATCGTCATCACCAGCAAGCGCATCTCTCGCGAGCATGCCCACTTGCAGCGCGACGCTGGCGTGTGGTTTTGGAAGACCTGGAGAGCACTAACGGCACTTTCCTCAACGACGAGCGCGTACTGGGGACTAGCGCTCTGCATGATGGCGACTGCATCAAAATCGGCGACGTGGCGTTGATCTTTCACGACCCCGACATCACCTACCGCGACACACTCTTTCCGAGGCTCGAAGTGGACGTAGCGGCAGGCGTGGTGCGCCTTGACCATCGCGTGGTGACGCTCTCCTCGAAGGAATTTGCCTTGCTGGTGTACCTTTACGAACACAGTGGACAGGTCTGCTCGAAAGATGACATCGCCGCCGCCGTTTGGCCTAAGTATTACGCAGATGTCTGCGATTATCAGGGGGAGAATCTGATGCGCCGTCTGCGCACCAAGCTCGAACCCGATCCGGCGAATCCGCAGGTGTTGCTCACCATCCGTGGACTGGGGTACAAATGGGTGGGACGTGGATAGAGAGTGAATTGGTAACTATTCAGCCACCCTTGCCAGGTGGCAAACGGGACTTGCATGAGCGACCTTGATATTCTGAAACTGTAGCTTGCCAGCCGCAAAGTATGATTTCCGGGCAAGATCGCGCGTCTTGCCCGGCATTTTGTTTGTGAACAGCCGGGGGCCAGAATGCCCTCGCACGCTTGAAAGTATCTGGGTGTGGTATACTTAAAGCTGTTTGAGATGAACACACATAGCGAGCAAGTCAGAACACAATGACAATGATTGACAAGGAGTCACGCGCGCCACTTACACGCTCCGCTATCCTGCTCGTCGCCGCCTACATCGCGGCGCAGATACTTGCCGACATCGGCAGCCTGAAAATTGCGTGGGTCGCGGGCTTCAGCATTGACGGCGGAACCTTCATCTACCCGTTCACGTTCACGCTGCGCGACATGGTCCACAAACTGCTCGGGCGTGCGGCGGCGCGGACGGTCGTGATCGCCGCGGCGGTGATCAACCTGGTGATGGCGGCGTTCTTTGCCTTCCTGGGCATCCTGCCGCCCGATCCGACATGGCCCCTGCAAGATGCCTTCGCGGGCGTGCTTGCGCCCGTGTGGCGGATCGTGATCGCCAGCATCGTCGCCGAGGTACTCAGCGAGCTGCTGGATACGGAGGTCTATCACCTGTGGGTGACGCGGATAACGCGGCGCTACCAGTGGGCGCGCGTGCTGGTCAGCAACAGCCTTAGCGTGCCGTTGGACAGCCTGGTCTTTTGTTGGGCGGCGTTTGGCGGTGTGTTGCCGAACGCCGTGGTGGGGTCGATTTTCTGGGCTAACGTGTTGGTCAAAGGGCTGACGACGTTGATCGGCATGCCGGGGATTTATCTGGTCAAAGGAGAATAAGCGTTGGAAAAGCAAGACAAGCCTAAAGATGAAACACCGCCGACCGAGGATACCTCATCACTGGCGGTGATCAAACAATTTCTGGCCGATTCGGGCGGCGCGGTGGTGATGGAGGGCGAAACCCCTGCCGATTGGCACGACGAAGTACTGCCGGAAGGCCACAAATCGGGCTTCGTGGCGGTCATCGGGCGGCCCAACGTGGGAAAGTCCACCCTGGTCAACGCCCTCATCGGGCATAAGGTGGCAATCGTCTCGCCCAAACCGCAGACGACGCGCAGTCGCATCACCGGCATCCTCACCGCGCCCGATTGCCAGATGATCTTCATCGACACGCCGGGCATCCACACGAAGCCTGCTCACAGGCTGAATGTGCTGATGATTGAGCAGGCCGTCGCCGCCATTCCCAATGCCGACGTCATCCTCTTCGTCGTCGATGTCGCGGTAGGCCCACGGGAAGAGGATCGGCACATCGCGGAGTTGCTCAAGGCCAAGGCGCAAAAGCGCCCGGTCATCTTCGTGCTCAACAAGATGGATCAACTGGACATCGAGCAGGCCCGGGCGCACATCGAGAGCTATTGGGCGCTGCTGCCGGGTTACGCCGATTCCATCCCCACCAGCGCCCTCCAGGGGACGAACCTCGATCTGCTGCGCGAGCACATCTTGAAGTTCCTGCCTGCAGGCCCGCGCTACTATCCCGGTGACCAAATCACCGATCAGACCGAACACCAAATCGCGGCGGAATTGATCCGCGAGGCGATGCTGCGCTTCACCTACCAGGAAGTGCCGCACGCGGCGGCGGTCTTCGTGGAGGATTACCACGAGCGCGAGAACGGCGTCCTGTACGTCTCGGCGACGATTTGGGTGGAGCGCGATTCGCAGAAGCCCATCGTCATCGGCAAGCAGGGTCGGCGTCTCAAGCAGATCGGCACGGCAGCCCGCGAAGAGCTAGAGCGGTTTATCGGCGGGAAAGTTTACCTGGAGTTGTGGGTCAAGGTGCAGCCGCAGTGGCGCGACCGCGACGGGCGTCTGCGTGAGTTGGGGTTTTGAGGCGTAATGGAATGCTACTGCTGTGGCCGGTCTCCGATCTGGTGAATCCTGTCAAAAAGCGCCATTACGTCATGCCGTGAGAACTTCGACGCCGTTCTCCGTCACGAGTACCGTGTGCTCCCATTGGGCGGAGAGCGATCCATCGGCGGTTACGGTGGTCCAGCCATCGTTCAGTGTTTTTGCCTGATAGGTGCCGATGTTGATCATCGGCTCGATGGTGAAGATCATGCCGGGAACCAATTCGACGCCGGTGTGTGGCACACCGTAGTGCATCACATCCGGCGCCTCGTGGAAGTAGATGCCCGTCCCGTGCCCGACGAAAGCGCGCACGACGGAATATCCGTGACTTTCGGCGTGCCGTTGGATGGCGTGGCCGATGTCGCCAAGCCGGTTGCCCGGTTTCACCTGCGCGATGCCCAACTCCATACATTCGCGTGTCACCTGCACCAGTTTGCGCGCCTCTGCCGTTACCTCGCCGATCAAGAACATGCGGCTGGAGTCGCCGTAGTAGCCGTCGAGGATGGTGGTCACATCGATATTGAGGATGTCGCCCTCGCGCAGTACCCGGTCGGGACTGGGAATGCCGTGGCAGATGACCTCGTTGAGCGAGGTGCAGACGCTTTTGGGATAGCCGCGATAATTCAGCGGCGCGGGGATCGCCCCGTGGGCGAGAGTCATCTCATGGACCCACGTGTTGATCTGCTCGGTGGTGATGCCGGGCCGGATGCGGTCCGTGAGCGCGTCCAGGATGTCGCGGGTCAGTTGGCAACTCTTGCGGATGCCCGCAATCTGCGCCGCAGTCTTGATGATGATCTCACGTTTGTTGGCCTGCTTTTGGTGATGGTTGTAAGACTGAGCCACGCTCTGCGTCGTCTCGTCGTCGGCGTTCTTTGGCGTAGTTCGTAACCAGCTCAAGCTGTTTCGTTTTTGCATCATAGTCCTCCCTGATGGGTAGATACCCGTCTACTGTCTACTGTCCTACTGTTTCTCGCGCTTCCCAGAACGCGGCGCGGTAATCGGTGAACGTCCCCGCTAAAATCGCGGCCCGACATTCCTGTATGATCGTCACCATAGTGTACAAGTTGTGGATGGTGAGCAGCGTGGCCCCCAAGATTTCTTGCGCGATGAACAAATGGCGGAGGTAGGCGCGGCTGAAATGTCGGCAGGTGTAACACGCACACGTGGCATCCAGCGGTGCCGGATCGTCGGCGAAGCGGGCGTTGCGCATGTTCAGCTTGCCCGTCCGCAGCAGCGCCTGCCCGTTGCGGGCCACGCGCGTCGGCAGTACACAGTCAAAGATGTCGATGCCACGTGCGACGCCTTCGACCAAATCCTCCGGCGTGCCTACACCCATCAAATAGCGCGGTTTGGACTCCGGCAGGAGTGGCGTGGTCGCCTCGAGCGTGGCGTATGTCTGTGCCTTTGTCTCGCCCACCGAAAGACCGCCGATGGCGTAGCCGGGAAAGTCCAAATCGATCAAGAAACGCGCGCTTTGCTCGCGCAGAGCGGGGAAAATCCCTCCTTGGACGATGCCAAAGAGCGCTTGATCCGCCCGGGTGTGAACGGCTTTGCAGCGTTCGGCCCAGGCATGCGTGCGCCTCAGCGCACGGACGTTGTACGCATAATCGGTGGGGGGCGCACACTCGTCCAGCACCATGGCAATGTCTGCGCCGAGGTTCTGCTCGATCTCGATGACCCGCTCCGGCGTGAAACGGTGTTGTTGCCCGTCGATGTGCGAGCGGAAAGTCACCCCGTCGTCGTCGATGGCGCGCAGCGGCGTCTGCCCACGTCCGCCGCCGAGGCTGAAAACCTGAAAGCCGCCGGAATCGGTCAGCAGCGGGCCTTCCCATCCCATAAAGGTGTGCAGGCCGCCCAACGCCGCGATACGCTCATCGCCGGGCCGCAGGTACAGGTGATAGGTATTTGCCAGCAGTAGCACCGCGCCAACCTCCTGCAACTGCTGCGGCGTCACGGCTTTGACGGTGGCCTGCGTGCCGACCGGCGCGTAGATGGGCGTCGGCAGTGCGCCGTGGGCCGTCTGGAAGGTTCCGGCGCGCGCTTGCCCCTCTGTGGCATGTAATTCGAATGAAAATAACGTCATGGTGGTCGTTTTCAGTCGTCCATTCGTGCAATCGCGCCCATCATACCACAATGAAACCAATCGCCAAGTTCGCTACGGATTGCGCGCGTAGAACTGTGGCCGGCCTCCGACCGAGCCATCGCCGGGCACAGGCCGGCGGAAACCGTCATCGGACCCGCTATGAATCCATCGATCCTTTCATTGACTGATTCGTTGACTCTTTCATTCGCTCATCCGCTTGCATCCTCTGTATTTTGGGATTAAGATAAGAATCAGGTGCAAGCAAGACTTTCGACTCTATTCGAGGAGGGTAGACCGATGAAGAAGCAGCGCCGAAATCTGTGGACGCTCATTGTAGCGTTTGTGCTCATTTCACTGGCCTGTAATATGCCCACGAAGACCCCCACGCCGTCGGCAACGGTGACGCCGGGTGAGGCCACACCCGCGACGCCGGGCATGACCGTGACGGCAGGTACAGCGACCCCGGGTGTGGGCACGCTCACCCCGAGTGCGGGCACGCCGACCCTCACCCCCACCGAGGCGCCCGCCGTCGAAGGCGAAGGCGGATGTACCCTGCGTGCGGCCTATGTCGCCGATGTGACCATCCCCGACAACACGAGCGTGGCGAAGGGCGCGGCTTTTGTCAAGACATGGCGGCTCCGCAACACTGGCACATGTCCATGGGCCGAGGGCACCAAGTTCACCTACGTCTCCGGCGAGACACTTGGTGCGCCGGTAGCGGTCGTCGTGCCGGCCACGGCCCCCACGGCGCAGGTGGACATCAGTGTGCCGATGATCGCGCCGGCAACGCCGGGAACCTATCGCAGCAACTGGCAGTTGCAAGACCCGCAAGGGAAACCCTTTGGCGGCATTTTTTACGTGCAAATCATCGTCGAAGGGACGCCGACGCCGACGTTTACAGTGACCCCCGGCGTGGCGCCGAGTAATCTCGTCGGCCAGGTCGCGGCGGACTGTAAGAGCGTCACCTTTACGTGGACCGGCGCGAAGGGCGAGACGGCCTATCGCATCGAAGGGCCGGGCCTGAGCATGAACCTTCCCGCGGATATCGAAACCTACGTTTGGAACAACCCGCCGGCCGGCAGTTCGCTGGTCACTCTGATTGCCTTTGGACAAAACGCGGTCGAGCTTGGTCGGGTGAGCACGACGGTGAATGTAACCTGCAACGTTTCGGGCGTGGACCTCTACGTGGAGTCGTTAGCCTTTGCGCCATCGCCGCCGGTGGCCTTTTTGCCGCTCAAGGTGACGGTCCGGGTGCGCAATCAAGGCACCGTCGCCAGCGGCAACTTCACAGTGCGCTGGTGGGGGGGTAAGGATTTCCCCTCAGCCTCCTGTGAATGGAATGTCAGCAGTGTTGCCCCCGGTACGACCACCGTCCTGGGTTGTGATAATTTCGCTTATCATAGCGCTTACAGCACTATCGTCACCAAAATTTCCGTTGATGTTGAGAATTTGGTGGCCGAAAGCAACGAGACCAACAATGTGTTTGAAACGAATATCCCCGTCACTAGTCCGCAGACGGTTTACGACTTTGTTAACAAGGCGCCGCTCGCGGGATGGCAGTCTGGAGATCCCGTCACCGCACTGGGCTGGGATGGTGCGGCAGGCGACGCGCAGGGCTTTGTCCGGTATGCCAGTGGACAATTGGAGACCGGTGGCACGATTCAAGGACAGTGTCTGGAAACCTATCCCAAATGGGTCGCTCATGGTTGGGTCGTTGGATATTACACGGACCTCTACAACAGTCTACATTACAAGGTTCAGCCAGGAGACCTCTTCTACGCGACGGTAGGGCTGTTGAAGGATGCCAACGCCGGCAATGTAACCTTCAAGGTGATCCTGCGCGCCTCGTCCAGCGGTGAGGTGACGATTGCTCAGGTCAACGACACTTATGGTGATGGGCTGAAGACGATCAATGTGGATCTCTCGCCGTATGCCGGGCAAAACGCGGATATGGTCTTGGAGGTAGATGCCGGCGACAGCGCCGATCAGGACTGGGCGTGTTGGCTCCAGGCAGCGATCTTCCGCTATCCATAGCCGGTAAATTTGCCCGTTGGCGACAGCATGGTATACTCACTCTCAATCTTACCCTCAATCTTACGGAGGGTGACGTTCAGGAGGAACAATGGTAGACGCTGAACTACTGGATATTTTGCGTTGTCCGTATTGCGTGAGCGGTGAGACGCGCCGCCAAGACAAAGAGGACCCTGGTCGGCTGGATTTGCTGCGTGAGGATAGCTGGCTTGTCTGTCAGGATTGTGAGCGCAAGTACCCGATTCGGGATGGCATTCCCGTCATGCTGATTGAGGTAGGAGAAAAATGGCGCGGAACGCCGGTTGCGGACCTGCCGGTTCCACCCCCTGAGGAAGCGTGATGTCCTTATCGCAACACAACTGGCTTATACTGGCATTGAGCGGCGCAGGTGTCATTCTTATCCTGTTGGGTTTGGTGGCGCTGGCTCTTCCCGAAACCCAAGAGGGTGTCTACGTTTTTCAACTGAATAGTCAACATTCTTTTCGTCTGATGGATGTCGTGGGTGTTTTCGTCCTGGGCCTGGGCGTGATTCTGAACTGGCTGGGGGGAACGCTCTGGAAATATCAGATGCGTTTCTGACCACAGCGCCCGGCACTTATGCTTTGGGGCTGTATCTCGCCCTCGACACACGCTGTACCATCGGTGCGCTGGGTGCGTGGACGCTTCCCACGGGGCTTTATCTCTATGTGGGCAGCGCGTGGGGACCAGGCGGCCTCGCGGCGCGCGTGAATCGTCACCTGCAAGGAGGTGCGGTTCGGCGCTGGCACATCGACTATGTGCGCGAATGGGCACAGCCGGTCGCCGTGTGGTTGGCGCCGCGCGAACATTTTGAATGTACCTGGGCGCGTCATCTCCTGGATTCTCAGGAGGCAGGCGTGATAGTTCCTCGTTTTGGCGCATCGGATTGTCGTTGCGCCGCGCACCTGCTCTATTGCGGCGCGCGATTGCCTGACACCATCAGCCTGCCGGGCGCTCATCGGCAGGTGCAATGATAAAACTATCTGATCAACGACTATCAGACTATTGGGGAGGTGCTATGAAAATCAAGAAGCAATCCTTTGGGACTTTGGCCGCTGGAACTGAGGTGGCGTTATACACCCTGGTCAATGCACATGGAATGACGGCGACGATCACCCCCTACGGCGGCATCATCGTCGCGCTCACCGCGCCTGACCGTGAAGGCAACTTCGCCGATGTGGTGTTGGGCTTTGACACACTCCAGGAGTATGTCGAACACAGTCCATTCTTCGGTTGTCTTATAGGCCGTTTTGGCAACCGTATCGCTAACGGCAAATTCACTTTGAAGGGCGTCGAGTATAGGCTGGCGCAGAACGATGGCCGGAATCACCTGCACGGCGGGCGGCAAGGCTTCGACAAGAAAGTCTGGACGTCCCAGGCATTAGAAATGCCCGCTGGCCCGGCGCTAAAATTGACCTACATCAGCCCCGACGGTGAAGAAGGCTATCCCGGTACCCTTTCGGTCACGGTTGTCTACACCCTCAGTGACGAGAATGCTCTGGCCATTGACTATACGGCGACGACGGATAAAGCAACCGTGGTCAACCTGACGAATCACTCGTACTTCAACCTATCGGCAGGGGCAGCAAAGACCATCCTGGATCACGAGATGATGATCAACGCCGAGACGTTCACTCCTGTGGACGGCACGTTGATTCCCACCGGCGAAATCCGGCCGGTCGCCGGCACGCCGCTGGATTTCCGCACGGCGATGCCCATCGGCGCACGCATCAACGCGGATGACGCGCAGATCAAATTCGGCGGCGGGTACGATCACAACTGGATCATCGACGGTGAGCCGGGTACCCTGCGGCTGGCGGCGCGGGTCTACGAACCGACATCGGGGCGGGTGATGGAAGTCCACACCACCGAGCCGGCGCTACAGCTCTACACCGGCAACTCGATGCCGCCGTCGCTGAAAGGGAAAGGCGGACGCACCTATGTGCGGCGCGGCGGTCTGTGCCTGGAGACCCAACATTATCCCGATTCACCCAACAAACCCGAATTTCCATCCACGGTACTTGAACCAGGGCAGGTTTACCAGACGACGACGATTTATAAGTTTTCGGCGTCATAGCAAGCAGACCGCAAAAATCTCACCCTGGCTCGTGGGCGCTGCGACTTTTGCGTCGGGCCTTTTTCAACTTGACGAAATCCCGAAGGTATGTATAATAGCGCCTGTCGATGCGGGGTGGAGCAGTGGCAGCTCGTTGGGCTCATAACCCAAAGGTCGGTGGTTCGAATCCACCCCCCGCTACTCTTTTTGTGGCGAGGTAGCTCAATGGCAGAGCAGGGGACTCATAAGCCCTTGGTTGTGTGTTCGAATCACATCCTCGCCATTGACATACCAGCCAGCTTAGGAAATACTATGGTTTTTCACTGTGTTATCCGTCGAGACCGTCGCGCCCGTACCGTTGCGGAGCCAGCTTGTCTGGGTCGGCGTTTTTCGATTGGGTAGTACGCACTATCCGTTAAAGTGTTTTTCAAGCCAGTCCCTAGACAAGGGGGCTGGCTTTTTGTTTATCAGTCCAAAAAGGAGATGCAGTTATGAAAACCGTCGAATGTCCCGAATGTGCAGCCGAGTTGGAATTAGAAGATGGCCTCGAAGAGGGCGAGATCGTCGTGTGCCCGGATTGCGGCGTGGAACTGGAGGTCGTCGGTGTGGACCCGCTCCAGGTCGAGTTGGCGCCGGAAGTGGAAGAGGACTGGGGGGAGTAGTCCAAAGTCGTTACTTCTTGACTACCAGACTATACGACTATCGGACCATGATGAAAATCGCTGTATTTTATTCCCGTAAACGGGTCGAGGAGAAATTGATCGCGGCGGCGCTGGATGAACGCGGCGTGGCCTGGGACCGGCTTGACCCCCGTGAGGTGCGCTTCGAGGTGGGCGGGCCGGGGCCGGGCGACTACAACGCGGCGCTGATCCGCTGCTTGAGCTATACGGAAGCCTACTACGTCACGCGCTGGCTGGAAGGCGCGGGCATCCCCTGCATTAGCCCGCACCAGACGGTAAGGACGTGCGGCGACAAATACCTCACCAGTGCGGCGCTGGTCGAGGCGGGGATTCCCTCGCCGCGCACGGTGATGGCACTCTCACCGGAGGCCGCGCTGGAGGCCATCGAGTCAATGGGGTACCCGGTGGTGCTCAAGCCGCTGTTCGGCTCGTGGGGGCGACTGTTGGCCCGCGTCAACGACCGTGACGCCGCCGAAGCTCTCTTGGAACACAAGGCCACGCTCGGCGGCTATCAGCACAGCGTCGTCTACATCCAGGAGTACATCGACAAACCTGGCCGCGACATCCGCACGCTGGTGGTGGGCAACGAGGTGATTTATGCGATCTATCGCCAGTCGGAGCACTGGATCACGAATACCGCACGCGGCGGCGCGCCCGTTGTCTGCCCGCTGACCGACGAGATCGTCCACTGGTCACGGGAAGCCGCCAAAGCGGTGGGTGGCGGCGTGGTCTCGGTGGATTTGTTCGAGACGCCGGATGGCCGCATCCTGGTCAACGAGGTGAACCATGCCCCGGAATTCCACGGCGCGAGTGAGGTCGTGGACGTGGATATCGCGGGGAAGATGGTGGAGTATGTTTTGCGGGTAGGGAGTAAGGAGTAGGAAGTAAGGAGTAAGGGCAAATCCCATACTCCATACTTCATACTCCTCTCAATAACGAGGGGGAAAAGTATGGTCAAGGCTGCCATTGTGGGCGCTTCCGGCTATGCCGGCGGAGAATTGTTACGACTGTTGTTGTTCCATCCGCATGTGGAAGTGGTGCAGATCACGTCAGAGACGTATGCGGGGGAGTTCGCGCACTTCGTCCATCCGAATTTGCGCGGACACACTAATCTCAAGTTCAGCCGGTTGGCGGAGTTGAAGCCGTGCGCTCTGCTGTTCCTGGCGTTGCCGCACGGTACGGCCTGGGACCGCATGGACGAGTTTGCCGGGATGACAGAGCGCGTCGTGGACCTTTCCGGCGATTTCCGCCTGCGCCATCCGGCGGATTACGAGCGCTGGTACGAACGCCAGCATCCCCATCCCGAATGGCTATCGCGCTTCATCTACGGCCTGCCGGAATTGCACCGCGCGGAGATGGCGGGCGCGAAGTACGTCAGCGGGGTGGGGTGCAACGCCACGGTGACGATCCTGGCGCTCGCGCCGCTCTACAAGCGTGGCTTGGTGCGCGAGACGGTGGTCGAGGTGAAGGTGGGATCATCCGAGGGCGGCAACAAAGTGAGCGAGGCGTCGCATCACCCGGAACGGGCGGGGGTGGTGCGGACCTATTCGCCGTTTGGACACCGTCACATCGCGGAGATGATCCAGGAACTCAAGCTGGATCCGGCAGACCCACACTTCCACTTCAGCGTGACCTCGGTGGGTATCGTGCGTGGCGCACTGGCGACGTGTCACTGTCTGCTCACGGATGAGGCGAAGCAGTTGGCCGAGCGCGACCTGTGGAGGTTCTACCGTGAAGATTACGGCAATGAGCCGTTCGTGCGCCTGGTGCGCGCCAGCCGGGGGATTCACCGCTTCCCGGAGCCGAAGCTGCTCTCCGGTTCCAACTACTGCGACGTGGGCTTTGTCCTGGACGAGGCCGGTGGCCGCGTGGTGGTCATCGCAGCGATAGATAATCTAATGAAGGGCGCCGCCGGTAGCGCTGTGCAGGCGATGAACGTGATGTACGGCTGGCCGGAAACGGCGGGGCTGGAATTTCCGGGGTTGCATCCGGTGTAGTCTGTAGTCCGATAGTCACATAGTCTTGTAGTCGTATTGTCTGAAGTCACGATGCAAGGATGCAGGACCATGCGACTAGTACATCGTGGCAGAAATTTCATACCCGTTAGTCATGCTCGAAGCGGATCGCCGCTTGGAGCGGATCGCCAGATCCGCGCCTATACGTCGGCACGGGGAACTGGCGTTCACCAGCGGTTGAATGAAAACTTTTCACCACGAGGGACACAAAGAATTTGTGTTTTTCTCTGGGAACTCTGGGTGCTCTGGGGCTATTTTCAAGGGAGGAAGCATGTTAGCCATCAAAGTCGGAGGAGGCGAGGGACTGGATACCGAGGCGGTGCTTGTCGACGTGGCGGAGCTGGTCAAGCAGGGGCAGCGGATCGTGCTGGTTCACGGCGGGTCGCACGAGACCAACGTGATTTCGGAGCAGTTGGGGCATCCGCCGCGCTTCGTCACGTCGGTGTCGGGGCACAGCAGCCGTTACACCGACCGCGAGACGCTGGAGATTTTCGTGATGGTGACGGCGGGCAAGATCAACAAACGGATCGTCGAGCGATTGCAGCAGTTGGGCGTCAATGCGGTGGGGCTGTCGGGTATCGATGGACGACTGCTCGAAGGGACGCGCAAGGATCACCTGCGCATCATCGAGGACGGCAAGCGCAAGATCCTGCGCGGCGAGTACAGCGGCGTGATCGAGCGGGTCAACGTGGGTCTGCTCACGCTGCTGTTGGACGCGGGGTACACGCCCGTCATCGCGCCGAACGCCATCAGCTACGAAGGCGACGCGCTCAACGTGGACGGCGACCGGGCGGCGGCGGCGGTTGCCGGCGCGCTCAAGGCCGAGACGTTGCTCATCCTCACTAACGTGCCGGGCGTGCTGCGGGATGTGAAGGACGAGGGTAGCCTCATCACCCACATCCCGCAAAACCAGGCCGAGGACGTGCTCGACCGTTACGCCGAAGGCCGGATGAAGCGCAAGGTGCTCGGCGCGGCGGAGGCCCTGCGCGACGGCGTGCAGCAAGTCATCATCGCCGACGGTCGCGCCGCCCAGCCGGTCAGCAAGGCGTTGGCAGGACAAGGAACTGTGATTAAGTAATGCGGAATTGGCATAGAGTTTTGTCAGCAGAATGAGCAGATGAAGCAGATTCTTTCTCGTTAGCACATAGAAGTTTGCTCAATCTGCTGAATCTGCTGATGAGAAAAAACTAACCGCACAAGACGTTTCATTTTTGGAGGGGGTGTGGGATGGAGGAGATGGTGAGCCGGAATCAGGTGATGGCCTGGGAGGAGAAGTACGAGAGCGGGGTGTACAACAAGCAGCCGATTGTGCTGGTGCGCGGCGAGGGGGCGCACGTGTGGGACATCGACGGGACGGAGTACATCGACTGTGTGGGCGGGCACGGCGCGGCGAATCTGGGCCACGCGCATCCCGCCGTCGTCGCGGCGGTGACGGCGCAGGCGCAGCGGATGTTCCTGTCGCCCAACGGATTCTACAACGATATGCGCGCGCAGTTGCTCAAGGAGCTGGTGCGCATCGCGCCGCCGGGGCTTTCGCGGGCGTTCCTGTGCAACTCCGGGACGGAGGCGGTGGAGGCGGCACTCAAGTTCGCGCGGCTGGCGACGAAGCGCACGAAGATCATCTCGACGATGCGCGCGTTCCACGGGCGGACGATGGGCGCGCTCTCGACGACGTGGAACAAGGAGTACCGCGAGCCGTTCGAGCCGTTGATCCCCGGCGTGGAATTTGTCCCCTACGGCAAACTCGACCGGCTGGAGAAAGCCGTGGACGACCAGACCGCCGCCGTGATTCTCGAAGTGGTGCAGGGTGAGGGTGGCATCAATCCCGGGGATGGCGAGTATTTGCGTGGCGCGCAGGCGTTGTGCCATGAGCGCGGTGCGCTGTTCATCGCGGACGAGGTGCAGACGGGCTTTGGACGCACGGGGAAGATGTTCGCCGGCGAGCATTACGACCTGCGGCCCGATTTGATGGCGGTCGCCAAGAGCATCGCCGGCGGCCTGCCGATGGGCGCGTGCCTCATTGGCGAACGTGTAGGCGAGTTGCCCAAGAAGTCACACGGCAACACGTTCGGCGGGAATCCGCTGGTGTGCGCGGCGGCGCTGGCGACGATCCACACGCTGGAGGCCGAACAGTTGCCGGAACGGGCGGCGAAACTCGGTGCGCGGCTGATGGAGGGCTTCCGCGCCATCGATTCCCCGCTGATCCGTGAGGTGCGCGGCCTGGGGTTGATGGTCGGCATCGAACTGAAGACGCCATCCGGCCCATACCTGAGCGCGCTGGCGGAGCAAGGGGTGCTGGCGCTTCCGGCCGGCGGCACGGTGATGCGTTTCCTGCCGCCGTTGGTGATTTCGGAGGCGGATATTGAGACGGTGATTGAGAAGGTGCGTGGGGTATTGATATGACGCGCAAGGAGTTTTTTAGCTGGCTGATAATTCAAGTATTTCCATACGGATTAGCCATGCTGGCTGTTGGGACTGCTTTGGCCGTTTACCAAATTGCTCGTTCTCCAGATAGCGGTTATCACTTCTTGCTGTTGTCGGCTGTTGTGTGGTGTTTGCTTTATCCAACTTTGAAACGCCGTTATGGGCAATCTGTTTGGTTTCGTTTACCACGTCCAGTGCAGCAGTTGCTTTTAGGACTACGTATGGTGGCTCTTGTGTTGTGGGCGGTATTGGCGTTTCTGGTGTATTTATCTTGGCCGCTGTTGCTCGTGATTTTATGTATTCAGTTGTTGATTGAGAATTACCAGCTCAAGGCTGAGTTAGAGAGAAGAGATCTTGTAGGAGGGAAGCCTGTAGATGCGTGAATATATTGAAGGGGCGATTCGTTGGGCGATGGAGCGACTGGGTTCGAGCGAGTATGCGTTCAAGTGTTACGGGTTTCTCGAAGACGCTTACGAGTTGGGCAATGGCATTGTGCTGGACGGGCAGGGGCGTAGCGCCAAGGAAGCCGCCGATGCTTATGGCGCGCAGCGCGATCCGGAGATTCCGCCCAGGGGTGCTTATGTTTTCTACGATTGTTGGGGCGTGATTGATGGGGATTCGCGCAACTGGGGGCACATCGGGCTGTCGCTCGGCGATAGGCAAGTCATCCACGCCTGGGACAAGGTGCGCGTGGATGGCTACCTGGACATCGAATCACTCGACGCTGCGCCGGGCTGGACGAAGCCGAGTTATCTCGGTTGGGCGCCGGCGGAGCAGGTATTGCGGGGGATGACGATCAATGCGTCCTGACCCCATTCCAGGCGCGGCGCAGCGCCTTCTCCAACAAACCGCCCAACTCAACCGCGAGCACGCGGCGTGGGAGAAGGATCCGCGCTTGCCGGGCGCGGCAGCGTGGTAGTCCGGTCACATCTGACAGGCTTCAGAAAACCTGTCAGGTGTGGGGGAGGTAAACTATGTTTGACATGATCGCTTTCGACGCCGACGATACCCTCTGGCAAAACGAGTCGCTGTATTCGGCGACACAGCAGCGACTCGCACACCTGTTAGCGCCTTACGTAGATGGAGTGGATGTCCCCGCGCGGCTTTACGAGACGGAGACGCGCAACATCCCCTATTTCGGTTATGGCATCAAGAGTTTCACGCTCTCGATGATCGAGACGGCGATCACGCTGACCGAAGGCCGCGTCACGAACGCTGACATCCGGCAAATTATCACCTTCGCCAAAGAGATGATCGACACACCGACGCAGTTGCTTGATGGCGTCGCCGATGTGGTGGCGCAGGTCGCGGCGACGCACACGCTGATGCTCATCACCAAAGGGGATTTGCTGGATCAACAGCGCAAGCTGGAGCGGTCGGGGTTGGCGGAGTACTTCGCGCACATCGAAATCGTCGCCGACAAGACGGAGGAAACGTACCGGAAAATTCTGGCGCATTACAAAGTGGACGCCGCGCGTTTTCTGATGGTGGGCAACTCACTCAAATCGGATGTCCTGCCCGTCGTGGCGATTGGGGGACACGCAGTTTACGTTCCGCACGCCTTCACGTGGGAACATGAACGTGTGGACCCGGCGGCCATGCAACACGCGCGCTACTTCGAGCTGGCGCACATCGACGAGTTGCCGGCGCTGGTGGAAAAGTTGACGGCGAAGTAGGGAATTTATGGATTGGCGACATTGGTTCGACCGTTGGGAGGCGATGCAGAGCGCCTATCTGCCGCAGCGACAACATCGCTTCGATTTGATGTTTCGCCTGCCGGATTTTCCCCGCGATGCGGAATTGCGCATCCTCGATCTGGGATGCGGCCCCGGCTCGGTGACGTTCTGCGCGCTACGTCATTACCCCAACGCAGGTCTACCGGCGCGTGTACCGCGCGCTCAAGCCGGGCGGGTGGTTCTTCAACGCCGACCACATCGCAGCCGACGATCCGGCGACGCAAACGCGCTATCGCGATCTGCTCCACGAATGGCAGATGACCAACTTCGATGCGGGCGCGGAGGATTGGGACGGCTTCTGGCGCGGCTTCGAGACGGCGCTGGCGCAAGCCGGCATCCCCGCGCAGCGCGAAGCAGTCACGTATTGGGAAGGCTCCGACGACGGCCTGCCCCGGCAATTCCACCTGGATACCTTGCGCGCGTGCGGCTTCGCGGACGTGGCGATTCACTGGCAAGATTTGGGCGAGGCTTTGATCGGGGGGTGGAAGAAACAAGCCTCTAGTGCAGATTAGGATTATCGGTTTGCAATCCTTCCGCTTGGGCGATGGTCGCCAAATGGGTGTCTGCGACCAAGAAGGTTAAAGGTTGAGCAGAAATGTACGTTAATTCCTCTCCGAGTTGTAGTGCCGAAGCAAGTTGCACAGCGTCGTAGGCGCGTAACGGATAGCGCATAATCAATGTTCCGGCGATCTTGGTTATATTGCTGTCCAATTCGATGACGCGGTATTGCATATTCCAATCGTAGCGGAACAGGCGGACGGCTCGTTGTACAGCGTCTTGCGAGAGCGCACCCTCACGGTGCCGCCGTGCAAATGCGCTCAACACCTCTACCCAGGTGATGCGGGCAATGATCAACAGCGTTTGGGCCGAGGGCGTAGCTAATGCACGCACCCAATCAGCGCCGGTTTCTGCAAGATAGCGTTTAGCTAAAGCGCTACTGTCCAAGAAGCAGATATTCATAGTGGCCCGCGATCTTCTAGAATAATTTCCGAGATTGACTTGCCCGGTGCGCGGCTCAACTCCTCGGCTAATGCGAGACGTTCGGCTTCGGTGGGGGGCGCAATATCAGAGTACCCAGGCGGTAAAGTGAGGATACCTTTGGCGACTAGATTTTGAATAGCGATTTCGGTTCTATCGACGTCTAGTTCTGTTTCCAGGATTTGGATATAGACAGTTTGGTTCTCGCGTAATTTCAGCGGCGACAGCGGTCGCAATACACCGTTTTCGTATAGGGCGGCAATATTCTCTGCCATCGTTTCCCTCCTTGATGGAGAACGTATAGTTACATTATAGCATATTGGAGAAGATAAGTGCATATTCGTGAAATGACTATTCAGGATTACGACGCCGTCCTCGCCCTCTGGCAATCCGCCGACGGTGTGGGTCTGAGCGACGCGGATTCCCGCGAGGCGATTGGCCGCTACCTGGCGCGCAATCCCGGCCTGAGTTTCACCGCCTGGGACGGTGACCTGCTGGTAGGCGCGGTGCTCTGTGGGCACGATGGGCGGCGCGGTTACGTGCATCACCTGGCGGTGTGTCCTTCGCATCGCCGGCAGGGCATCGGCAAAGCGCTGGCGACCCGCTGCCTGGACGCACTCGCCGCCGAAGGCATCGACAAATGCCACCTGTTTGTGTTTGCGGTCAATGCCAATGCGATTGCGTTTTGGAAGCGCATCGGCTGGACGCAGCGCGTGGATTTGGACTTGATGTCGCGATATACGGAAGACGGTAGACAGTAGACAGGGTTTGCGTTAGCACATCCCCCGTCTACCCGAAAAGGAGAACATTGTTATGAAGATCGGTGCAAAACCCGCCCTACTCGCCCTCGAAGACGGCACACGCTTCTGGGGCAACAACATCGGCGCGGAAGGCGAGACCTTCGGCGAGTTCGTGTTCAACACGGGGATGACCGGCTACCAGGAGGTGCTCACCGATCCGTCGTACTGCGGGCAGATCGTGGTGATGACGTACCCGGAGATCGGCATCTACGGCGTGAACCCGGAGGATGTGGAATCGGGCAAGGTGCAAGTGGCGGGATTCGTGGTGCATCGCGCCGCACGCGGGATGTACAACCACCGCGCGACGCTCTCGTTCCTCGATTACCTGGCGCAAGCGAACATCGTCGCTATCGAAGGCGTGGACACCCGCGCGCTCACCCGTCACCTGCGTACCCACGGTGTGCAGCGTGGCGCAATCTCCGCGGTAGACCTCGATCCCGCCAGCCTCATCGCCCGTGTGCGTCAAAGCCCGCAGATGGCGGGGAGCAACCTGGCAGAGCGAGTGCAGAATCAGCGTATCAGCGCATCAGCGAATCGGCGAGAAAACGCATCACGTATCACGCATCACGTATCACATATCGTTCTCATCGACTGCGGCTTCAAGGCGAATATGGAGCGCGAGTTGGCAGCGCGCGGGGCGGCGGTGACGGTTGTGCCCTACGATGCCGACTTGCCGACGGTGCTCGCGCTCAAACCGGATGGCGTGCTCGTGTCCAACGGCCCCGGCGACCCGGAGCCGCTCCACGCGACGATGGCGTTGCTACGCGGTTTGCTCGAACAGCACGTGCCGCTCGCGGGCATCTGCCTGGGGCATCAACTGCTTGGCCTGGCGCTCGGCGGCAAGACGTACAAGATGCGTTTCGGCCATCGCGGGGCCAACCACCCGGTCAAGGACTTCACGACGGGTCGCATCCTCATCACCACGCAGAACCATGGCTTCGCCGTTGACCCGGCCAGCCTGGGCATTGCGTGGACGCCGTTGGAGAGAGAACCAAGAATCAAGAATCAAGAATCGAGAATCAGCGAATCGGCGAATGAGCGAATGGGCGAATCAGCGAGTGGGCGAATCAGCGAATCACGAATTACGATGGCTGAAATGTTGCCGATTGAGATGCTGGTTGGCGAAAGTCCGTTGGGATTTGGGCCGGTGGAGGTGACGCAGTTATCATTGAACGACGGCACGCTGGAAGGGCTGCGCCTGCGCGATTACCCGGCGTTCTCAGTGCAGCATCACCCCGAAGCGTGTCCGGGTCCGCACGACGCGAATGGATTTTTCGAGGAATTCCTCGCGATGGTGGGGGAAGATTTCACCGCAGAGTGCGCAGAGAACGCTAAGTCATAAAAACTCCGTGTCCTCTGCGGTGAAACAAAAGACGAGAGTAGAAAATGCCAAAACGCACCGACATCCACAAAATTCTCATCCTCGGCTCCGGCCCGATCGTCATCGGGCAGGCGGCCGAATTTGACTATTCCGGCACGCAGGCGCTCAAGGCGCTGCGACAGGCCGGGTATAAGCTGCTTGTCGTCAACTCCAACTCGGCGACGATTATGACCGACCCGGAGCTTGCGGACGCGGTCTACATCGAGCCGCTGACGCCGGAGTTCGTCGAGGCCATCATCGCCAAAGAGCGCCCCGACGCGCTGCTGCCGACGCTCGGCGGGCAGACGGCACTGAATCTCGCGGTGGCACTCACGGAAAACGGCGTGCTAGAAAAATACGGCGTGGCGTTGATCGGCGCCTCCTTCAAAGCCATCCAGTTGGCCGAAGACCGCGAGCTGTTCAAGCAGACGATGCTCGCTATCGGCCTCCAAGTTCCGCGCAGTCGGCAGGTGAGCAGCTTGCGCGAGGCCCTGGAGACGGCGGCAGAATTAGGCTACCCGCTGATTGCGCGTCCCAGCTTCACGCTTGGCGGGACAGGCGGCGGTATCGCCTACAACCTCGAAGAACTCACGGCGATTGTCAACCAGGCGCTCATCGAAAGCCCCACCGCCACGGTGCTGCTCGAAGAATCCGTCATCGGCTGGAAGGAATATGAGATGGAGGTGATGCGCGACTGCGCGGACAACGCCATCATCGTCTGCTCCATCGAGAACCTCGATCCGATGGGCATTCACACCGGCGACTCGATCACTGTCGCGCCCGCGCAGACGCTCACCGACCGCGAGTACCAGCACATGCGCGACGCCTCGTTGGCCGTGCTGCGCGCGATCGGCGTGGATACGGGCGGCTCCAACATCCAATTCGCCGTCAATCCGACGGACGGGCGCATGGTCGTCATCGAGATGAACCCGCGCGTCAGCCGCTCGTCGGCGCTGGCGTCGAAGGCCACTGGCTACCCGATTGCCAAAGTCGCCGCGTTGCTCGCCGTGGGCTACCGCCTGGACGAAATCGCCAACGACATCACCCGCCGCACCACCGCCGCGTTCGAACCGACGCTCGACTACGTGGTGGTGAAGATGCCGCGCTTCCAGTTGGAGAAATTCCCCGGCGCCGACCCGCGCCTCAACACGCAGATGAAGTCGGTGGGCGAGGTGATGGCGATCGGGCGGACGTTCAAAGAGGCGCTCGGCAAGGCCATGCGCTCGCTCGAACTCGACGTCACGCCCAAGCTCGATTTCGAGCGCATCCCGCAGTACCTGGCGACTCCCACGCCGGAGCGCTTGAGTTACGTCTTCGCAGCACTGCGGACGGGCTATACGGTGGACGACCTCCACGCCCTGACGCACATCGACCGCTGGTTCCTCACCGAGATGACGCAGTTCGTCGCCCTGGAAACGGCGTTGCGCGCTCTGCCCTGGGACGATCTCGACCGGGACACGCTCCTGCAGGCGAAGCTGTGGGGCTTTTCCGATGTCGAATTGGGCGAACTGTGGAGCCGCTCCGGGGAAGACGTCCGTCTCCGCCGCGCAGCTTTGGAGGTCCGACCGGTTTTCAAGATGGTGGACACCTGCGCCGCCGAATTCGAGGCCGCCACGCCGTACTTCTATTCGACGTATGGGGGGACGGAGAACGAAGCGGCGTCAACGGATTTAACGGATGGAACGGATGGGGGAAGACGGGAGCGGGTGATTATTCTTGGGTCGGGGCCGAACCGCATCGGGCAGGGGATCGAGTTCGACTACGCCAACGTCCACGCGGTGTGGGCGCTGCAAGAGGAAGGCTACGAGGTCATCATGGTCAACTCGAACCCGGAGACGGTCTCCACCGACTATGACACCGCCGACCGGCTGTACTTTGAGCCGCTCACGGCGGAGGACGTGCTGGCGATCATCGAAAACGAGCGCCCCGTCGGCGTCGTAGTGACGTTCGGCGGGCAGACGCCGCTCAAGCTGGCGCGGACGCTGGTAGAGCACAACGTCCCCTTGCTCGGCATGGACTACGGGATGATCGAGATGGCCGAAGACCGCAAACAGTTCGGCGCGCTGCTGGACCGACTCGGCCTCAAAAGCCCGCCTTACGGGACGGCGGTCACGGTCGATGAGGCGCTGCAGGTGGCCGAAAGCCTGGGATATCCCGTGCTGCTGCGCCCCAGCTACGTCCTCGGCGGGCGGGCGATGGAGATCGTGGCGAACGACGACGAGCTGCGCCACTACATCACCGCAGCAGCGCGCGTCTCGGCGGGACATCCGGTGCTCATCGACCGTTTCCTCGAAGACGCGCTGGAACTCGACGTGGACATCCTTACCGACGGCATGGACGTGTGGGTGGCCGGGCTGATGGAGCAAATCGAGGAGGCCGGCATCCACTCCGGCGATTCGGCGTGCGTGCTGCCGCCGGCCAGCCTCTCCGAGCGCCAGATCGCCGCGGTCGAAGACGCCGCCGCGCGTCTGGTGCTGGCGATGGGCGCGAAGGGCCTGGTCAACATCCAGATGGCGATCAAAGGCGAGCAACTCTACATCCTCGAAGCTAACCCGCGCGCCTCACGCACTGTCCCTTTCGTCAGCAAAGCCATCGGCGTCCCCCTGGCGAAACTCGCCGCCAAAATCCTTGTGGGGCGCAAACTCCGCGATCTGTTGGCGAATAACGAATTACGAATTACGAATTACGAATTGGCGAATCAAGAATCGGCGAATGAGCGAATCAGCGAATCACGAGTTACGCAACTCACAACCCTTAACTCGCGACCCGCAACTCCCCCCCTGTCTACCGTCTACCGTCTACCGTCTACTTCTCTCGTCTCCGTCAAGGAAGTCGTCCTGCCGTTCCGGCGCTTCCCGGGCAGCGACGTGCTCCTGGGGCCGGAGATGCGTTCGACGGGCGAGGTGATGAGCTTCGGCGCGGGGTTCCCGGAGGCGTTCGCCAAGTCGCAGATTGCGGCGGGAAATCCACTGCCCACGGCGGGTGCGGTGTTGGTGAGCCTCACCGACGTCGACAAGCGCGAGGGCAGTGCGTTGATCGGACAGTTGCACGATATGGGCTTCGCCATCCTCGCCACGCGTGGCACGGCGCACGCGCTACAGGCGCTGGGGATTCCTGCTGAGGTCGTCCACAAGGTTGGCGAGGGGCGGCCCGACTGCGTGGACGTCATCGCCCAGGGGCGGGTGCAGTTGGTAGTGAACACGCCTTCCGCCGTGCGCAGTGAGAAGCGCATCCTCGACGCGCCGCTGCCGGCGAGCGCGCCGGAGCGCGGCGTGCCGCTGCCGTGGCAGGGCGTGCGCACGGCGGGGTATCGCATCCGCGCGGCGGCGCTGCAATACCACATTCCCTACGTCACCACGCTGGTGGCGCTGCGCACTGCCGTCGCTGCGATCCGGTTTTTGCGGCATGGGACGCTGCCGGTGCGGATATTGGGCCTTGCGTGACACCACGGGTGGTGCTATAATGGCATTGAGAGCATAAGAAAAGCGTTGCCCATACGAGTGTCGAGGAGGGAATGATGGGACGATTCACGTTGCGACTACCGGACACATTGCACCGGCAGTTGGCGTCATTGGCGGAGGAAGAGGGCGTGTCGCTCAATCAGTTTATCGTTTACGCGCTTACGCGACACGTTGCCTGGGCATCCTCGGCTCGACAGCAGGAAGTCGCGTATGCCGCGTTGCTTCAGAGCTTAAGCGAAGCATCGCCAGATGAAGTTCGCGCAGTCCTGAATGAACGGAAGGCAGTTTACCCTGAATCAGCCTTGACGGCGGATGTCATTCAGTGATTGCACGAGCGGCTTTTGGAGGCCGAAAAGACTGAAGAAGTCGACACTGCATCGCACAGGCATTTGACGGTGGGGGAGTTCCGCGAGTCCGGCTTGATCGGCCTGTGGAAAGATCGCGAGGATATCACGGATAGTGCTGCTTACGCGCGAGAATTGCGGGAGCAAGCTCAGCCATACGAGTGACGGAACTCAACGAACGCGAGGTTAGTCCGGATGTATTGCTTGCTCAATTGAGGTTAATCGAGGAGATGCCGGTGCTAACGCACACCATGCAGCACGAAAATCTGTCAACGGATGGAACGGATTTTTCTTTGTATCTATTCAGGCTCGTAAACCTGACGAAGCCACTTATTCCCTATGCCAGGTTTGGCGTAGACTTTGGTAGGCCAGGTGCTTCTGTATGACAAGATAGGCGTGTTTCAATAAGCCCATCCCCCCTGCCCCCCTTCCCTCCAGGAAGGGGGATTTTGGGTGGGGGTGTGGCGGGCGGCGAAGCCGCCCGCCACACCCCCTTTTGCCCCCTTCTTCCCCGCTGGCGGGGGAGAAGGGGGTTGGGGGATGAGAGGGTCAGCACCTGCCGAAGGGGTAACCTATTATGTGCCCTCCCCAAAGTCCCGTTCGCCACCTGGCAAAGGTGGCTGAATAGTTACTTTTCTTTTTAATCCGTTGACATTTTCGAAGGAGGTCTATGATGCAAATCATCCAACAAATACAAGCCAAGCGCGAAGACATTTTGCAAGTTGCTGCACGCCATGGCGCCTATGATGTGCGAATTTTCGGTTCCACCGTGAGAGGTGAAACCGATGCTCAAAGCGATGTCGATTTCCTGGTCAATCTGGAAAGCGGGCGTAGCTTGCTGGATTTAGGGGCGTTGTTGATGGACTTACAGGATTTGCTAAACCGTGAAGTTGATGTCGTGACCGAATCCGGTCTGCGCCCACGTATTCGCCAACGGGTATTGAGCGAGGCTATTCCATTATGAGAGACGATCGAGAAAGGCTGCTAAACATTCAGGAGGCTATCGCGCGCATTGAGCGGTATGCGGAACTCGGTAGAGATGCTTTCGAGCAGGATGAGTTGATTCAAAACTGGATGATTTCGCATTTACAAATCATTGGTGAAGCCTGCCGCGCGCTTTCCGAAGATTTGCGCGGACGGTATCCCGAAGTTCCCTGGCGGGCTATGATGGGTATGCGCACTATCTTAGTACATCAATACTTCGCCATTGATGCGAATGCAGTGTGGGTAGCGCTTGAGCGAGATTTACCTAATCTTAAGCGTGTCATCGCCACTATGCTTGAAGCGGTATCTTCCGAGGAATGACTCTCGTTATGAATGACCTCGAATTCCTCGAAAAACTTCTCTCCATCCCCAGCCCCTCCGGCGGTGAGGACATCTTCGCCGAATATCTCGTCGCGCAGATGCGCAAGCTGGGCTTCGTGACGCACCGCGATGAGGCAGGAAACGTCGTTGGCGCGGTGGGCCATCCCGAGGCAGAGCGCCATATCGTGCTGCTGGGGCACATGGATACCGTGTCCGGCTTCATCCCTGTGCGCTGGGAAGGGAACAAGCTCTACGGGCGCGGCGCCGTGGATGCGAAGGGGCCGCTGGCAGCGTTTGTACTGGCGGCGGCGCAGGTCGCGCCCCGGCTGGCAGACGCGCGCCTGACCGTCATCGGCGCGGTAGAGGAAGAGTCGCACGGCTGGGGATCACAGTACCTGGCCGAGACGATGCCCGCGCCGACCTGTGCCATCATCGGCGAGCCGAGCGCGTGGGACTGCATCACGCTCGGCTACAAGGGCCGCTTGCTGATGGAGTACAGTCTCGTGCAGGCCGGCGGACACAGCGCCGGTGAATTTGCCGGGCCGGCCGAACATGCGGTCAACTTCTGGAACAGCCTGCGCCGCTTTGCTTACGCCTACAATCAAGAGGCGCTGCTGCAAGGCAAGAAAGGGCGCTTCAACTCGCTCGATCCGGCATTGCGCGACCTGCGTACCTACAGTGACGGCTTGAACGACTACGTGGAGATGACCATCGTGGCGCGTCTGCCGCCGGATTTTGAGGTCGATGCACTGCAAGCCAAAATGGAGGCGTGGGCTAACGCCGCGAAGCTGACTTTTGGCGGCAGTGACCCGGCGTATCAGTCGGACAAGAACACGCCGCCGGTGCGCGCCCTGCTGCGGGCGATCCGCGCCGAGGGCGGTATACCGCGCTTCAAGCTCAAGACCGGCACGTCGGATATGAATACCGTCGGGCCGGTGTGGGAATGTCCGATGGCGGCCTACGGGCCGGGCGATTCGTCGCTCGATCACACCCCGCACGAACACCTCGACATCGCCGAATTCCGGCGCGGTGTGGCGGTCTTGGCGCGTGCCTTAGAGTTTTTGGTCGGCGTATCTATGTAACACGTTTGCGTATCGGCGCGCTGCACCTTGTCTAATCGCCATCCTTGCGTATACTGATTTTGTCACTTTCAACCTGCGTCACTATTCAGCCACCCTTGCCAGGTGGCCCACGGGACTTTGGGGATGGTGCATCATGGGTTGACACTTCGGCTATAGGCGCTGACCCTCTCATCCACCAGCCCCCTGCTCCCCCGCCAGCGGAGGAGCAGGGGGCGAAAAAGAGGGGGGATGGGCTTATAGCAACATGAATATCTCGTCATCCAAGAGCGCCTGGCATACCAAAATCCGTGCTAAACCTGGTATAGGGCAGGACTTACGCAAGCCTGGTTCGAATCAAGCGGCGGAGGATTTGTAGTGACGCCTTCAGGCGTCTCTTAGGAGCTAAGAACGGCTGAAGCCGTCACTACAAACGGAAATTTGCGTAAGTCCTAAGGAATAAGTTGCTGCGCCAGGTTTACTGGTCTGAATAGATATCAACCTGTAACCATGTCTAGGAGGTAAACGATGTACAATATGTCACCCGATGCGTTGAAGAAGTTGTATGTGCCCGGCAGCCTGAAAAATCAGGGCGAGGGTTTCGTCTTCCAGGTCAAGAACCTCATCGATTCAGGCTCCATCAGCGGCATCACCAAACTGGCAGTCGACGGTGAGGCGCGTTCGCTGGAAGGCGTGACTGTCGAACTGAACGGCAAGGTCCGCCCGGTGGCAGGGATCACCTGGGCGGCATCGCTGTATGTGAGCTACGGTGCTGTTCTGACCCTCTATGTGCCCGGCACGCTGGCCCCCGGCGAGCACACCATCGTGCTGCAGACGAATGTGCCCGAGTTGGGCCTGTTGAGTTTCCCTATTACGGATACAGTGGCATAAGTGTGCCCGATTGACCCTGGCGGCAATGCCAGGGTTTTTTGTTGGTCACTATTCAGCCACCCTTGCCAGGTGACGAACGGGACTTTGGGGAGGGCACATAATAGGTTACCCCTTCGGCAGGTGATGACCTTCTCATCTCCCAACCCCCTTCTCCCCCGCAAGCGGGGAAGAAGGGGGCAAAGGGGGGGTGTGGCGACACCCCCCACCCAAAATCCCCGCCTGTGGTGGCTCTTGACGGGGGAGGTCTATGGTTGATAACAGCCTTGTGATACATCATCTTGACGATGGTTTAATCGTGCGGTGCGCGACGCCGGCGGATGTCGATAAACTGGCCGAGTTCGACAGTCACGTCCACAGCGATAAGGGGTGGGAGCGGCCCGATCGCCATGTGGCGCTGTGGGTGCGCGATCTGATGCTCAGACCGCATCCCACTTTCAAGCCGGGTGACTTTCTGGTCGTGGAAGACACCGCGACTGGCGCGATTGTGTCCAGCACCAACCTGATCGCGCAGACGTGGTCTTATGGCGGCATTGAAATTCCGGTAGGTCGCCCCGAACTGGTCGGTACGCACCCCGACTACCGCCATCGTGGTCTGGTGCGGGCGCAGTTTGCGGTACTGCACCGCTGGAGTGCGGAACGCGGTCACAAGATGCAGGCGATCACCGGCATCCCGTACTACTACCGTCAGTTCGGCTATGAGATGGCAGTGGATATGCATGGTGGGTACAGCGGCCCTTTGACCGGTGTGCCGCGTTTGAAGCAGGACGCTGAACCCTATCAGGTGCGTCCGGCGACCCTGGCCGACATCCCTTTTATCCAGCAAGTTGAGGCCCAGGCGGCGCGGCGTTATCTGCTCCGTTGCGTGCGCGATGCAGCGTTGTGGCGCTATGAGGTAGGTGAGCGTACCCCTGGTGGCGTTGATACGATGCGAGTGTGTGTGATCGACAGTGCGGAAGGTGCACCGGTGGGTTATCTGGTTCATTCTGAAGTTCTGTGGGGTGAGGTTTTGTCCCTGCAGGTCTACGAACTACAGCCGGGCGTATCGTGGTGGGAGGTGACGCCGTGTGTGATGCGCTACCTCCAGGCCAAGGGGATGACGTATCGCCCTTACAATGAGGGGGACGATGCCCCGCCCTTTACACGGTTGATGTTTATGTTGGGGGGTGAGCATCCCTGTTACCCGGTCGTGTCGCCGGAATGGTTGCCGCGCTTTCACAAACCGTACAGTTGGTACGTGCGCGTCCCCGATCTGCCCGACTTCCTGCGCACCATTGCACCGGTATTGGAAGAGCGACTGGCGCGCTCGGTGATGGCCGGCTATTCCGGCAAGTTGTGGCTCAACTTCTACCACGACGGCCTTCATCTTGTTTTCGAGAAAGGGCATCTGATGGATGTGCAGACCTGGAAATCGCCCGCCAACACAGAGACTTCATTTGAATTTCCACCGTTGACGTTCCTGCAACTGCTGTTTGGCTATCGCTCACTGGCGGAACTGATCATGGCTTTCCCGGATTGCGGCGGCCGCCTCGAAGCGCGCTTGCTGCTGGATGCCTTGTTCCCCAGGCAAGCATCGGATGTGTGGCCGGTTTCGTAAGTCTCAAGTCGAAAGTCGCAGCTCAAAAGTCGGCAGCCTGTTGATCTTTGACTTTCGACATGGGACTGTAGACTTTTGACTCAATGGAGGAGAGAAATGGCAAAGAAAAAGGTTTCCAAAGTGGTGTTGGCGTATTCGGGGGGGCTGGATACATCGTGTATTGTGCCGTGGCTGATCGAGAACTACGAATGCGAAGTGGTCACGTTCACAGCGGATCTGGGGCAGGAGGAGGAGTTGAGCGGCCTGCCGGAGAAAGCGAAGATCAGCGGCGCGGTGAAATCTTACGTGGAGGACTTGCGCCACGAGTTCGTCACCGACTTTGTCTTCCCCACCCTGCGCGCCGGCGCGATCTACGAGCGGCAATACCTGCTCGGCACGTCGTTCGCGCGCCCGCTTATCGCCAGACGCCTGGTGGAGATCGCCGAATTGGAAGGCGCGGACGCCGTCGCCCACGGGGCGACGGGCAAGGGCAATGACCAGGTGCGCTTCGAGTTGGGCGTGATGGCGCTCAATCCGCGCCTGACCATCATCGCCCCGTGGCGCGAGTGGGACATTCGCTCGCGGGAGGATGCGCTGGCCTATGCCACCGCGCACGGCGTCCCTGTCACCACGACCGGCAAGTCCGTCTATAGCCGCGACCGCAACCTCTGGCACCTCAGCCACGAAGGCCACATCCTGGAAAACCCGTGGCTGGAGCCGGAAGAAGCGATGTTCCAGTTAACCGTCGCGCCGGAAAAGGCGCCAGATACGCCCTGCTACATCGAGATCGACTTCAAGTCCGGTGTTCCGGTGCGCGTGGATGGCGTATCGCACGGTCCGGTGGAATTGGTGATGTTGCTGAACAAACTCGGCGGCGAAAACGGCGTTGGACGGCTGGACATCGTCGAGAACCGGCTGGTGGGCATCAAATCGCGCGGCGTCTATGAAACGCCCGGCGGGACGATCCTCTACGCGGCCCTGCGCGCGCTGGAAACGCTGTGCCTCGACCGCGAGTCGCTGCACTACAAGGACATGGTCGCCGAGAAATACGCGGAGATGGTGTACTACGGGCAATGGTTCACCCCACTGCGTACCGCGCTGGATGCGTTCGTGGACAGCCTGATGCAGAACGTCACCGGCACAGTGCGTCTCAAGCTGTACAAGGGCAGTTGCACCGTCGTCGGGCGCAAGTCGCCGTACTCACTCTACCGCGAGGACTACGCGACGTTCGGCCAGGACGACGTCTATCAGCAGAGCGACGCCGCGGGCTTCATCCACCTCTTCGGCTTGCCGCTCAAAGTGAAGGCGCTGCTCGATATCGAAGGCCTGGGCAAATCTGGCTACGAGCAGCCGGACTTTGGCACGTTCAAGCGGGACTGAGGTCCAACCATGAGCAAACTCTGGGGCGGACGCTTCGACAAAGCGACCAACGCTCTCCTGGAACGTTTCAACGCCTCCATTGGCTTCGATCAACGGATGTACGCGGCGGACATTGTCGGCAGCATCGCCTACGCCCACGCGCTGGAGAAGGTTGGTATCCTCACGGCGGACGAGACGCAAGCGATTGTGGACGGCCTCAACGCGGTCAAGGCCGAGTTCGACGCCGGAACCTTTGCTGTTTTGCCCTCCGATGAAGATATCCACACCGCCGTCGAGCGCCGTCTGGGTGAACTCATCGGCGACGCGGCGGGCAAACTGCACACGGGACGCAGTCGCAACGATCAGGTCGCCACGGACACGCGGCTGTATCTGCTTGCCCGGATTCCCGTGCTACGCGAGCACGTCCGGGCGCTCCAACACGCCATCGTGGATAAAGCTGAGGCGCACCTGGACGTCATCATGCCCGGCTACACGCACCTCCAACCCGCGCAGCCGATTTTGTTCTCCCACTGGCTGATGAGCTTCTTCTGGATGTTGCAGCGCGACGTGGAGCGGCTCGACGATCTGACCAGGCGCGTCTCCGTGCTACCGCTGGGCGGCGCGGCGCTGGCAGGCAACACTTTCGGCATCGACCGCGCGGCGCTGGCCACCGACTTGGGCTTTGCCTGCATCAGTGAGAACAGCCTCGACGCCGTCTCCGACCGGGATTTTGTCGCCGAGATACTCTTCTGGGCGGCTCTGCTCCAAACGCACTTGAGCCGTCTGGCGGAAGACCTCATCCTCTACGCGACGGCGGAATTCGGCTTTGTGGAACTCGACGACGCTTACAGCACCGGTTCCAGCATCATGCCGCAGAAGAAGAATCCCGACTCGCTGGAGCTGGTGCGCGGCAAAACCGGACGGATGATCGGCAACCTCGTGGCGCTGCTGACGACGCTCAAGGGCCTGCCCAGCGCCTACGACAAGGACTTACAGGAGGACAAAGAGCCGCTCTTCGACACACTGGACACGCTGGAACTCGAACTGCCGGTGGTAGTGGGCGTAATCAGCACCTTGCGCATTCACCCGGAGCGGATGGCCTCCGCACTACACGATGACCTGCTGGCGACGGAACTGGCGGATTACCTGGTACGTCAGGGGGTACCGTTCCGTCAGGGACACTACATCGTCGGGCAGGCGGTGCGTCTGGCCGGAGAGCGGGGCTGCGGCCTGCGTGACCTCACTGGGGAAGACTACCGTGCCCTCTCCCCACATTTCGGCGACGACGTGCATGACGTGCTCGACTTCCGTCGTGCCGTCGAGCAACGTTCCGTGCCCGGCGGCACGGCGACGGCGGCGGTCAAGGCGCAGATCGAACAGGCGAAGGAGTCGTTGAGGTAAAGAGCGGCTCTCTTGCTGATGATAGTGAATACAACCACGTTGGATTTTTACCACCGAAAGCGCCGCCGGCGCTGAGATTGATGCTATGGCTCTGCGTCCTCAGCGCGCCCGGCGGTGGCAATGATCTGACTCATTAGGACTTACGAAAATTTCCGTTTGTAGTGACGGCTTTAGCCGTTCTTAGCTCCTCAGAGACGCCTGAAGGCGTCACTACAAATCCTCCGCCGCTTGATTCGAGCCAGGCTTGCGTAAGTCCTGTCATTTATTCCGCATCGTCAGCGGCAGATACACAAAGATGTTGGTGGGCATGACGCGCACCGTGTCGGAAAGAACAGGCGTCACGTCCACCGTGTTGAGTGTGACGGTGTACCAGCGATAATTCTGCACATGCTCCGTCAGCACAAGCGAGCGCGTCGTGCTGTAGGGGTCGGTGACGGTGTAGATGGTGGCCGTTTGGGTATAGTAGTCGATGCGCCAGGTGGCGGTGGGCGGCAGAGTCGCGTTGACCTCCCAGGTCAGGCGGATGGCGCGGTCGGCCGGCACGCCGTGCAATTCCAACGCTGCGTCGCTCTTCCGTACCAGGCGCAGCCCGGTGCTGTCGTGGCGCATATCATGCAGGTGTTCGGTGCGGTAGGCCGAGCGATAGTGGGCTGGGTCACAATAACCGCGCCAGGAACCCAACGTGACCTTTTTGGCCGTTGGCGTGGCGGCCAGCCATGGGCTGCCGTCGGTGGGGGCGCCGCCGTAGGAGTCGAATGGATACAACCAATCGTCCTCGCACCACTCGTACACATTCCCGTAGATGTCGTACAACCCCCAGGGATTGGGCAGTTTTTGTCCCACCGGCCTTGGCTGCCCCCCCGCCGGGGCATAGCCCCACCAGGCGTGCTGGCTCAACTCGGGGCATGGGTCGGTCGTTAGATCACACTTATACAGATCTACCGGTGTGCACGCATCGCCATTGCCGAAGTAAAAGCGGGTGGTGGTGCCGGCGCGGGCGGCATATTGCCACTCGGCCTCGCTGGGTAGGCGAAAGAGGCCCAACCCCAATTTGTTCAGGGCGTTGGTAAAGTCGTGCGTATCGTCCCAGGATACATTCCACACCGGGCATTGCGGGCAGTTCTTTTGGTTGGTCGGGTTATTACCCATGACTGCTTCCCACTGCTCTTGCGTCACCTCGTACTTGCCGATGTAGAAATCATAGTCGATGGTGACGGCATGCGCCGGCTTGTCACACGTGGCCTGTTCCCACTCACACGTATTCCATGAAGACCCCGGCTCCTCGGTGGAGCCCATCAGGTACGTGCCGCCCGGGATGCGCACCATCGCCAACGGCACGTCGCCGGGGAGGGTCAATGTGATGACCTCGTTGGTAGCTGCCTGGGCTGGGGCATCGACAGATGCGGACGGCGAGAGCGGCTCTGTGTGGCGTTCCCCACCGATGGCGGCGGCTATGACCGTTGGACTGCCGATTACCAAGAGCATTACCAGGCTGATTTTCAAGAGCGTTCGAGTCTTCATTTCTACTCCTCCCGATCATTTGTAACTATTCAGCCACCTTTGCCAGGTGGCGAACGGGACTTTGGGGAGGGCACATAATAGGTTACCCCTTCGGCAGGTGCTGACCCTCTCATTCCCCAACCCCCTTCTCCCCCGCAAGCGGGGAAGAAGGGGGCAAAAGGGGGGTGTGGCGGGCGGCGAAGCCGCCCGCCACACCCCCCACCCAAAATCCCCCTTCCTGGAGGGAAGGGGGGATGGGCTGATAGAAACACGCATATCTTGTCATACAGAAGCACCTGGCCTACCAAAGTCTACGCCAAACCTGGCATAGGGAATAAGTGGCTTCGTCAGGTTTACGAGCCTGAATAGATACGATCATTTTAAGATTGGACTTTTGACAAATGCCTCGATAAACAGGGCCCGGTATTGACAAAAAACGGAACTGCGGCACAAGTAGTGTATGGACAACATTACTCTACACACTACCAATTTGCAGCAGTTCCGGTACACATTGTACCAGAACTTTAACAATCGAGCGGATGCGTTG